>SDBV01000031.1_pt1 | contig 131449 bp, 139 predicted proteins | sample 2277081 | NCBI WGS metagenome assembly SDBV01 (sample SAMN10402039, study PRJNA504765) | marine sediment metagenome | isolation source: marine sediment core GS10_PC15, 223 cmbsf | place: Arctic Ocean: Southern Knipovich Ridge | collected 2010 | reverse complement strand
CAGAGCGTAGAGCTTTTCTCGTTCCTCCAGATTTAAATGCTTGTAATCTTGCAAACTAATACACCACCTTTCAAGTAGCTAATTCTACCTGAAGGTGCTGCACTTCGTTTTAGAACCTAAGGTTGACGCCGTCCGAGATCAAAACGATGGTAAAGAAGTACTGACAAAAATCCGTGATCTCCTAGACGACGCTCTTGCACCCTGAAAGACAAGAGATCAAACGTGTGTAGTTTAAAGCGGGTTGGCTGCTACTCACCGACACAACCGCCTCAGTACAACCCCACTGAGGCGTTAACTTTCAAATTTGCTTAGCCTTGAATTAACTGATATAATCCTGAAACTATGGAATTGATCCCGATGGTTATTAAGCGTGATCCGAGGGGAGAACGCGCCTATGATATCTACAGCAGACTACTTGAAGAAAGAATTATATTCATTGGTGGGCCTATTACGGATGAGTTGGCAAACATTTTGATTGCAGAGCTTTTGTACCTTGAAAACGAAGACAGCGAAAAGGATATTAATATTTACATCAATTCACCTGGTGGTTTGGTCCACGCCACCCTTGCAATCTACGATACTATGAAATACGTAGGATGTGATATAGCTACAGTCTGCGTGGGTTTAGCGGCTTCAGGAGCGGCAATTTTACTAGCAGGAGGCAAGAAAGGCAAAAGATCTGCGCTTCCGAACGCCAAAATCATGATTCATCAACCCATGACCGAGATTTCAGGACAGGCTACTGATATTAAGATACACGCTACTGAAGTGCTTAAGTTAAAGAAGAAGCTAAATGAAATACTAGCAAAAGACACAAAAAAACCTTTCTCGCAGGTAGAAGATGATACCGAAAGAGATTTTTTCATGACCAGTAATGAAGGCCTTAAATACGGCATTATTGATAAAGTGATTGAAGGTCAGAAAACAAAACCTAGCAAAAATAAAGAGACTCTTCAAAAAAAGAAACTAGAACCCGAATTAATGACCGGAATGAAGTAATAAAAAAGGGCTGGTAGCTCAGTTGGTTAGAGCGTCGCGTTGACATCGCGGAGGTCAGAGGTTCGAGCCCTCTTCAGCCCACCATTTTTACTAATCCCTAAAAATAAGATATACTTAGAATATGGCTGAAGAGAAAAAAGAAAAACCTAAACTAGAACCGGATTATGGACAGGGCTATTTTAGAATTCATTACTCCTTAGGAAGAATGATACTTAATAATTTCCTAGGTGGTCTATCTTGGGGTTTTGGTACAGTACTTGGGGCAACAATATTTGTAGCTTTTGTTCTCTTCGTTATTGGTAAACTCAATACAGTACCTATTATCGGCGATTTTATTGCCCGAATATTAGAACAAGTGGAACTTCGACAGACTGTACGATGAAACACGATATTGATACTGTAAGACACTCCACTGCTCACGTTATGGCAGCTGCTGTCAAGAACCTTTTCCCTAACACAAAGCTTGGTATAGGACCGACCATTGAGAACGGGTTCTATTATGACTTTGAATCGCCTCACAAATTTACTGAACCCGATTTAGTGAAAATCGAATCAGAGATGCAAAAAATTATTAAACAAAACGTATCCTTTGAAAGGATGGAAAAGAATATAAATGAAGCAGTCAAACTTTCAAAAAAGATTGACGAACCTTACAAGCAAGAATTAATTTCAGATTTAAAGGAAAAAGGAGAAAGGAAGGTTTCTTTTTACAAAACAGGCAACTTTATTGACCTTTGTAAAGGCCCTCACGTAGGTACCACCCAAGATATAGGTTACTACAAACTTCTAAACATCGCTGGTGCTTATTGGAAAGGTTCGGAAAATAACCAGATGCTTACCAGAATTTACGGCACCGTTTGGCCAACGAAAAAAGAGCTTGAGGAGCACGTGTCGCAATTGGAGGAGATTAAAAAAAGAGATCACAAGAAACTTGGTCGTGAATTAGAACTTTTTATGTTTCGAGAAACGGCTCCAGGAATGCCTTATTGGCTTCCAAAAGGCTTAATTATCTACAATGAACTACTTTCACTTTGGCGTAGGATTCACAGAAAAAACGAGTACCAAGAAATAGCCTCACCCGTAATAAGCGAAAAGAAACTTTGGGAAACATCTGGCCATTGGAAATACTATAAAGAAGATATGTTCGTCATCCCCGTGGACAAAAATACCACTTATAGCGTCAAACCTATGAATTGTCCTGACGCTATGGTTGTTTTTGGTTCAAAAACCCGTAGTTACAAGGATCTACCTTTAAGGCTCGCGGATACTGATATTCTACACAGGTTTGAAAAATCCGGTACATTGAATGGCTTACTTCGTGTTAGGAAGTTCCAGCAAGATGACGCTCACGTTTTTGTAACCGAGGATCAAATTGAAGAAGAATACGTCAGGATATTGAAAATTGCTGATTATTTGTATTCCATATTTAATTTAAAATATCGTCTCAGATTAGGAACTAGACCCGAAAAGTTTCTTGGAGCTAGAAAAGTTTGGGATAAAGCTGAAAGTACACTTAAGAGCATATTAAAAAGGAGTGGAGAAGACTATTTCATTCTTGAGGGTGACGGTGTTTTTTATGGTCCAAAAATAGATATTCTAATGAAAGACACATTAGGTAGGGAGTGGCAAATGGGTACTTTGCAACTTGATTTTCAGCTACCCGCTCGATTCAAATTAAAATACACCAACAGCAAGGGGCAACCTGAAACACCTGTTGTAATTCACCGAGCAATCTATGGTTCAATAGATCGATTCATTGGAATTTTAATTGAACACTATGGAGGTGCTTTTCCAGTTTGGATTTCCCCTGTACAAGCCATTATAATACCAATTTCCGAAAGACACCTAGAGTATGCCAAAACAGTAAAGAAAAATTTTTTGGACGAGGATCTTCGGGTAGAGATTGATGGTCGTTCAGAAACAATGCAATCAAGAATCCGCGATGCACAACTTCAAAAGATACCATATATAATTGTTGTGGGTGACAAGGAGCAGGTTAAAAAAACCATCTCGGTGAGAAAAAGGGACAAAAAAGAACTCCAAATTGTTCGGTTAGAGGAATTTATTCAAAAAATTAAAACGATTATTCGCGAACTGAAAGATGAGTAGTATAAGGGAAGGTGCAGACTGCTTAAAAAAAGGCGGTATTGTAGTTTTTCCAACAGACACTGTATTCGGAATTGGTTGTAGAATTAGTGATATTAAAGCGATAAAGCACCTATATAAGATAAAAGGGAGGGAAGCAGGAAAACCTACGCACATTTTAGTTAAGAATTTCAATGAAGCAAAAAAATACGGTTTATTTGATCGTCAAGTCAGCAAACTAGCCGAAAAATTCTGGCCTGGACCTCTTACATTAGTTGTTAAGGCAAAGAAAACGGTACCAGGTTTCATTAGAGGAGAGAATAGCACCATAGGAATTAGGCAACCAAAACATAAATTAATCGAAGACCTATTAAATTTAGTAGGGGAACCAATTCTTGGCCCTTCTGCAAACTTTGTTAACCAAGCACCACCAACGAAATTTGATGAAATTGACAAGAGGCTCTTGAACCTGGTAGACTACGTAATCGAACTCAAGTGTGGCGGAGGAAAACCTTCGACAATTGTTGACGTTATAAACAACCACCGCATCATACGTACTGGAGAAGTTAACAAGAAGCAGCTAGAAGAAACCTTAGGAATGAGTCAATAATTAGTATAAAATAGTAATGGATAACTATTAAAGGAGATCTGCAACGGGGAAATACTATACATTAAACAATAATATTAGAGCAAAAGAGGTTAGAGTGTTAGATCAGGATGGGAAACAACTTGGAATAATGAACCTTTCAGATGCTCTAGCAAAGGCTCGTGGTTTAGATTTTGACGTTGTTGAAATTACCGCAAAGGCTAAGCCGCCCGTTGTAAAAATTGTTGATTTCAAGAAATTTAAATATCAAGAAGCCAAAAGAGAGCGAATCACAAAAAAGAAAACTAAGGAATCCCAAACAAAGGAAATATGGCTAGGACCATTGATAGATAAACACGATCTGGAAACAAGATTACGCCATAGTGAGGATTTCTTCAAGAACGGTGATAGGGTAAAGTTCACTGTAAAATTCACCGGCCGTCAAATGGCACATCGAGAACTAGGATATCAAGTGCTGAAAAAAGTTGAAGAAGCGCTATCTGAAACAGCTGAAAAGGATGATGAATCAAGATTCATTGGTAGAAGACTGTCTCAGTCATTCAAACCAAAAAAAGCAAAAAAATGAGAACAAAATTAAAGGTAAAAAAAGGTGCTACAAAAAGATTTAAGAAAACCTCCACAGGCAAGATACTGAAAAAAGGAGGGTATTCATCCCACTTAAAGAAAAACAAATCTAAATCAAGACAAAGAAGACAAAAAGAGCCAACTCTAGTGTCAGCCGGTGATAAGAAAAGGTTACTTAAATTAATAGGGAATAAATAAACAATGACCAGGGTAAAATCTTCACGAGTAAAAAAGGCAAGACATAAGAAAATATTAAAAGCAGCTAAAGGGTTTCGAGGTGCTAGAAGCAAGTTGGTCCGAACAGCGAAAGAAGCACTGATGCATTCTGGAGAATATGCTTATGCTGGAAGAAAACAAAGAAAAAGAGCTAAAAGAAGTGAATGGATTGTAACAATTAATGCAGCTTTGGAGAAGCACGATTTTTCCTATAGTAAATTCGTGAAAGCACTACAAGAAAAAAACGTGTCGTTAGATAGAAAAATGCTAACTGAAATTATCAAGCGTGATAGCGAAACATTTAATAAGATAGTAGCCTTAGTGAAATAAGCTAACCCATAGTTTATTGATTATTCGCCCCATAGTCTTGACAAAGTTGTTAGGATGTGCTATAATTTCAAAACAAATTAGCCTCAGAGTGGGGAGTTCATGTAGGGCAGGCGTGAGCTTCCCACTTTGGGGCTATTTTCATCTTGACACCTATCTTTCATTCCATTAGTATTTAGAAAAATAAATATCAAAAGCAATGAAGCAGAAAGGGTTAAATTCGAGGATCTTACAGAGAACCGGGGTTGGTGAAAACCGGCAGATTATTAGATTAACCATTCACTGCGGAGCTGAAAGCTGAACAGGAGGATTTGACTTTTCTAACTTAGTAGGTTTTACCGGGTTCGCCCGTAATAGCGAGAAGAACCTTGTCGGCCTCTAATTCTAGAGGTAGAGAGGTTCTAGATTGGTTCGAATCTGGTAACAGTCGGACAAGTAAGGTGGTACAGCGGTAATTCGCCCTTACAAGGGCGTTTTTTAGTGGCTAAATTTGGAGGTTTATCAAACGTGCAAAGACAAAGTACAAAATACAAACTAGCTAGCCGCGAAGTAAAGACAGAAGATACTGTTGTAGATATCGCCGGTGTTAAAATTGGAAAAGGAAAAGTTGTTGTGATCGCTGGCCCTTGTGCAGTAGAAAGCGAAGACCAAATCATGAAGACTGCAAAAGCAGTAAAGAAGGCAGGTGCGGCTATTCTTCGCGGCGGAACATTCAAACCTAGAACATCTCCATACAGCTTCCAAGGATTGGGAGCTAAAGGGTTGAAATTATTAGCAAAAGCCGGCAAGAAATTTAGTATTCCAGTAGTAACTGAGGTTGTAAGCCCAGAAGACGTGGGATTAGTGTCCGAACACGCAGATATGCTACAGATAGGAGCTCGTAATGCACAAAACTTTGCTCTACTCAAGGCCTGCGGAAGATCCAAAAAACCAGTGTTATTAAAAAGAGGCTTAAGTGAGACAGTAGAAGAACTTCTTCTTTCAGCTGAATATATTTTAGATGCTGGGAACAAAAACGTAGTTCTATGCGAGAGGGGTATTAGAACCTTTGAAACAGCCACCAGGAACACATTGGATATTAACGCAATACCACTACTTAAACAATTAACCCACCTTCCCTTGATCTCCGATCCAAGCCACGGAACTGGGAAGAAAGGCCTAGTAACACCTGTAGGCAAAGCTTGTATCGCTGCTGGAGCTGAAGGTCTGATAGTGGAGGTTCACCCACAGCCAGAAGATGCGAAATCCGACGGGCCACAATCACTTAATTTTGATCAGTTTCAAGTTTTTATGAATCATATTAGGAAAATTGCAAAGGCGGAGGGAAAATCCGTAACTACCACAAGAGAGGGTTAAAATGGCCCATCTTTTACTTATATGTTATCTTAAAAATACATGCAAGATTTAAGAAAGATTGAACAAAAAGCCCTAACATACTTAGATAAAATCAAGAATCAAAAGGAACTTGAGAACTTCAGAATTCTTTACTTGGGTCGAAAGAAAGGAATACTTACAAAAGTAGCCTCAGAATTTCCAAAATTATCTGTTACCCAAAAAAGAAAAATCGGTCCAGAATTTAATACCTTTAAGAAAAAGCTTACTAACCTAATCGAGGAAAAATCAAAAACTCTTCCAACACAGACTAAATCTGAGAGGAAAAAAGAGCAAGTTGAAACTAAAATACTACCTTTTGACCCAACAGCACCAGGATCCAAGACTAGGCTAGGTAAAAGTCACCCACTTACCAAAATTGTAAATGAAGTAAAGAATATATTTCACTATCTGGGTTTTTCTTGGGTTGATGGTCCAGAAATTGAATCTGATTTATACAACTTCCAGAAACTACTACTATCAAAAGAACATCCTTCACGGGATGTTCAACAAACGTACTACATCGATAAGGAACACCTGCTTCGCACACATACCTCACCTATGCAAATACGGTACATGGAAGACCATAAGCCTCCAATCAGAATTATCTCACCAGGCAAATGCTATAGACGTGATATGCCTGATGCCACCCACTCACCAGATTTTTTGCAAATCGAAGGTTTACTAGTTGATGAAAAATCATCTCTAACCGACCTAATTGGAGTACTAGATTTTTTTGTAAAAAGAATGTTTGGTCCAAAGACCAGAGTCAGATTTTACGGCCACAATTTTCCATATACCGAGCCTTCCATTGAAGTTGAAGTTTATCACGAAAAACAAGGCTGGATTGAAATTCTAGGTTCGGGAATGGTCCATCCTAAAGTTTTGGAAAATAGCAATATAGACCCCGAAAAATATCATGGCTGGGCCTTCGGTATGGGCTCAAACAGATTAGCCATGCTCAAATTTGGAATTGATGACATTCGTCACCTTTACAGCGGTGACTTAAGATTTTTGGAGCAATTTTAATGCTGGTACCTTTATCCTGGCTTAAAGAATTTGTAGATATCGAAGAAAGCGCTGAGGAATTAGCCAATAAACTACTTTTCTCCGGAACAAAGGTTGAAGAAACCCTAACTAGAGACAATGAGGAAATTTTTGATCTTGAGATCACTCCGAACCGAGGCGACTGTCTGGGTGTAGTTGGTGTTGCCAGAGAAGCAGCAGCAATTTACAAACTAGACCTAAAGCTACCTGAGCCTTTCTCAGAAACAATGCAAGTCAGTAGAAAAAGGTCGGTGAATATAACTGTCAAAGACAAGAAACTCTCACCTTACTATACAATTGGAGTAATCGATAATCTAGAAGTTCAAGAATCGCCAAAATGGCTCAAAAAAAGGCTAGAATCTGTAGGTATTCGCCCGATTAACAACATAGTTGATATAACAAATTATGTAATGATGGAAACTGCTCAACCAATGCATGCCTTTGATTTCGATAAAATCAAGGGTGCTATGATTCTTCGTGCAGCCAGAGAAGGGGAGAAAGTAACCACCCTTGACGGCATAGAACGAAGCCTAAATAAAGGCGCCATAATTATCGAAGATTCTGAAAAACTAATCGATTTAGCCGGCCTCATGGGAGGCCAAAACTCAGAAGTAGATAACGACACGGAAACAATCATTCTTCATGTACCACTTTATGATTCAGTATCAATCAGGCGCGCCTCGCAACACACAGGGCTTAGAACAGAAGCTTCAAACCGCTTTGAGAAGAAGTTAGATCCAAATGGACATCGTTATGCTTTTGAACGAGCTTTACACCTGCTTAAGATTGAGGCCAGCGGCATACTTTCTTCGGATATCAAAAGTATTAATTATCCTTTCAGAAGTGAATCGTTTCCAGTTTCAGTTGTAAAAATTAGCAAAATTCTTGGAATTGAGATTTCTGAAGAAGAAATTGTAAATATCCTAGTTCTACTAGGTTTTGAAGTCTTACCAAGCCCGAGTCTAGACGAAAAAATGTTGGAGGTAAGACCACCTACCTGGAGACCAGATGTGAAAATTACCGAGGATGTAGCCGAAGAGATAGGTCGAATCTGGGGATACAATCAATTTCCCAAAACTCTACCGACAGGTAAGATACCAACTCATGAAGATTCATTTTTACCTGATTGGGAAAAAGTATTAAAGGAAGCTCTACAGGGGCTTGGCTTTTACGAAACCTACAGTCACTCTATGACTAGTGCTATCTCTATAAACAAGCTTGGGCTAAATCTTACCGATGTACTCAAAGTTAATAATCGAATGACCATCGATTACGAATACCTAAGGCCAACTCTTTTAATAGGTCTTCTAGAATCTGTTAGTTTGAATCTTAGAAATTTTGACGATGTATATCTATACGAACTGGGAAGAGTGTTTTCAAAAGAAATAAACCCCAAAAATAAACTGCCAAAACAGCCTCGAAAAATAGGCGCCGTTCAAACTTTTGGTGATTTTGCAAAAACAAAGGGGTTAGTTATCAAACTCCTGGGACAATTAAACATTGAAAAATATGAATTTGATAGAGTAGAGAGCTCTAAAATATGGTCAACAAATTCTGCTAAATTAATAATCGGAAAGGAAGAAATCGGGACCTTAGGATCTATAAACAAAGCTATGTTAGAGAACTTTTCTATAGAAAAGGATATTTTTGCCTTCGAGCTGGATTTTGACAAACTAATTAGCCTAGCCAAAGAAGCGACTCGTTATAAACCACTACCAAAGTATCCAGTGATTAAGGAAGACTTATCCGTGGCTTTTGCAGAAGAAACAACTGTTCATGATGTTTTGAATGCAATAGAGTCTTTAAAGGAAAAGAGGATTCTTAATGTGAATGTAGCCGAAATTATTCCATGGCAAGATAAAAAATCCATTCTTTTGAATTTAGAATATTACAACCCCAAAAAAACGCTTACCGATAAAGAAGCTTTCGAAATACGAAAAAAAATAATCGATGCCTTGAAAAAGAAGCTGAAGGCGGAGATAAGATCAAAATAAGGGTACCACCGTCTGAAGCCTGAAATCCAATCAAGCCCCAGACGGTTTACGTGGTTGCCAACGAATCGTCTCTTTTTGCCAAGGGTCCTTCCTCCTACGTTCTGTTGCGTGCTCGGGTACGTTCTCTCATAAGCTCGTTTGTTCGTCCTTCCCCAAAGATTGGGATGGACTCATCACGAAGTTTGCGAAGCTCCCTGACTCTCTCTTCCACAACTTCAAAAGACCTCCAGATATTATCGCGTCTGGTTCTGAAGGTATCTTCTGGGTCGCAGGCATCACTTTCTTTGCATACTGGTGCTTGCACCATCTCTCTCTCTCATCCTTTCTGGCTAACAGCAACCACGTGATAAGGTATTTATCATAATGGGAAAGGGTTGTCAATAACCAACCAAACGAAAACGACGGCTAAAGGAAAATGCTGTAAAGCATTAGCCTTAGCCGCCTTGAATTTGCAGGCTGGGTGGTCTGTGGCTGATCAGCAGGGCGGAAAGCGCCTTTCAGCGAAACCACCATATGCTAGAAAAGTCAGCTTGAAGTCGTCAGTCCAGTTAGTGATCCAGGTAGAGAAGGGTGTTGTAACACCCGCTGGTCGACTTCCTGGCATAACCCAATTTGCCAACCTCAACATAGGTCTGATCTTGCCTGAGGACGAATCCTCTTGCAAACCACCCAGCTTGTGCACCGCTCAAACCAGTCAAACGATGTTTCCGTTACTTCACTTTCCGGCGCCGGAAAGTCCTGCGGTTATTTGCGCCAGATCTTACCCCTCCCCCTCCTGAACCAGTCGTTGTAGGTTTCGGGGTGTCTATTGCGCATCATAAGCGCAAGCTCCTTGACGATTGCTGGAGGCTTGTCCCCATTTCGGTACGTGGAGTGTCGGCCGGTCTCTTGCCAAACCACTGAGCCACCAGCTTCCATTCGCTCTACCTCGGACCTATGACCCTCACCGCAGGCGTTCTTCAGTTCATCCTGCTCATCGGCGCGCGCATGCTCGACCTCGCTCAGCCAAGCTATGATCTCCTTCTCTCGGCACTCTAGGCTCTGGCACAGACTCGGCGACGTTGAGCCTGCCTCCTCATAGGACTCGGCGGCGACGTTGAGCCCAACGAGAGCTTCCAGCGTGCCTGGGCGCAATTCTTGGGCTCGGTCCATCTGTTCTTCTGTGGCACCAAGCTCAAGTAGGCGATCACGCGCCGTTCTAAGCGCCTCCGCCATTGTCGCCCTGACTGGCGTCTCTACAACTGCCAACAAAGGCTCTCTCCTTCCTCTGAGACTATTACTGGTTTGAGCGGGCGGGACTAGGTACGATGCAGCACACCTGATCGTACTCAGACCCGCACTTTTTTCAATGTACGTTACGGATAATACTATTTTTGAGCTCAAATTGCAACTTATACGGGAACGAAACGCCGCTTACTACCTCTAGCAAAAATTTGTGGGTATGGGTTCAAATTAAGCATACCAAATCCGGCCGGAGCGCCTCCATCCAAAACTATGATATCAATCGTAGCCTCTTTCGTTTTTCCGGAATTATCATATGCAATTACTTTTATTTCAAAGTCAGCATTATCATCAACATTAAAAAAGCTAGCCGAGTAGGGAGCAACGTTATCGACAACATCCGGCGAGGCTGATCCCTCACCGTAAAACTCTACTTTAGTGATCGGGTTGGACCCACTAACGCTTGCCGTAACATCAAAGTTTTTTCCGACGGTAGCACCGTCTGCCGGACTGGTGATAGAAACGGTTAATTTCTTAGTGGTGGTGGTGGTTTTTCCATAATCTTTAGTATCAGTCTTTGTAGGCGGACACGGTTTACAACTCTTATATCCGGATTGAAACAACTCGGTGTATGGGTCTGTCATCACAAAATAGGTCTTATCAATAGCTTTGCCTGCCTTTTCACAGGATTTATTTGCTAGAAGACCGCTAGGCTTACAAATTCTTTTAGTAATTCGCATTGAATCCTCAGGAGGTGGCTGCCATTTCGCAAAAAGTTCGTACCTAGTTTTGGAACCTTTACCAGGCTTTTGACCGGTCATTGAATCCACTTTCATACTAACCACTCCTGCGGGTTTTTGGAAATTGTCTATTTTTTTCCCTTTTAATAGACTAGTTGTTACTGCTTTCCAAATAGGTGCGGCACCAGTCACACCTGACGATATTGAGCCGTGCATCGGTGAATTATCATTGTTCCCAACCCAAGTACCCACCGTGTACGATGGTGTGTAGCCAAACGACCAGTTATCAATCTTTAACTCCGATGTTCCAGTTTTTACAGCCACATTACTTTGGAAATTTAATAGATTTGCCCAATAACCACCATAGGCAGCGTATTTTGCAGTCTTATCCGCTAAAATATGGTCTATAAGATAAGCATGTTCTGGTGTAACAACCTGCTTTCCTTTACTCTTCTTAAACTCATCAGAATTGAACTCTTCTATCACTTTACCATTAATATCCGTTATTTTAAGAATGGAAATTGGTTTTACTTCCTTTCCACCATTTCCTAATATGGCATAGGCATTGTTTAGCTCCAAAAGTTTTATAGCTCCACCACCAAGAGTAAGTGAAAGTCCATATTGGTTAGGATCATTTAGGGTAGTAATGCCAAAATCCTTCAATGTGTTTATCATTTCTGAAACACCATTTACTCCTAGCATTTTTACGGCCGGTATGTTGTACGAGTTTCCTAGCGATACCCGAATACTCTGTGGGCCATGAAATCTATCATCGTAGTTACCTGGTACATAACCCCCACCAAAGTCAGTCCTTACGTCCAAATATATAGTGGCCGGTGTGTACCCTTTCTTGAAACCAGTAATGTAATTAAAGGGCTTCAGAGCTGAACCAGGCTGTCTTAAACCTTGGGTAGCCACATTGAAGTTTCCGGGAATATCCTTGGCAAAGTAATCTTTTGACCCTACCAAAGCAAGTATTTCGCCAGTTTTGGTATCTTGAATTACTACCGAACCATTACTCATAAGAAGTGCTTTTCCATTTCGTTTAACTTCATCCTTCACAACTTTTTGAGCCATAGTTTGCAACTTCAAATCCAATGTCGTAGTAACCTGTAAACCACCTTCCTGAACGAATTTCTCCCCATACCTTTCTTCAAGCAGCTGCTTAACATAAAGGGCAAAGTGTGGTGCGGTTATTCCTTCACCGAATTTAGCGAATTTTATCTTTGGCAGTTTTTTGACAGCTGCTTCTTCCTTTTCTTCGGTAATGTAGCCATCTTCACGCATTCGCCTAAGAACATCTTTGGTCCTATTTATGTAGGCCTTAGGGTCTGGCCCAAAAGGTGAATAAACGCTTGGTCTCTGAGGAAAACCAGCTAAGACTGCTGATTCCGTTAAATCAAGTTCCCAAACATGCTTTCCAAAATACTGATTTGCTGCTGCTTCAATTCCCCACGATGTACCTCCATAGGGAATTTCGTTAAGATAAATTTGGAGAATTTGGTCTTTTGTGTACCTACGCTCAATTTGAATTGATAAAATCAACTCCTTGATTTTTCTGGTAACGGTACGTTCGGGTGTAAGCAAAGCATTTTTAACGAGTTGCTGGGTGAGAGTTGACCCACCTGTAACCTTATTTCGAAAGACAAGATTTCTAACCGATCTTATATACCCTTGATAATCAAAACCTTTGTGTTTGAAAAAATTTTGATCCTCAATAGCTATTGTAGCGTCTTTCAGATTTTGCGGAACTTTATCAAGCGTTACTAAAGTTCGATTCTGATCTCCATGTACGTTATATAGTAAAGTACCATCTCTTGCATAAATTTTTGTGCTCTGTTCAACATTCCTATTTGTCAAGCGATCTGGTGAAGGTATTTCACGAGCAAAGTAACCGAAAACCACCGCAGTTCCTAGTAAAGTAAGTATGAAGAATATAAACCCTGCTGTGATTAAGGTACTAGCGAGTTTGATTTTTTTTCTTTTCCAACGCCTTCTGTGAAGCAACTTACCTGCTTTTCTGTGTGGCGGTGGGAGTAGAGAATATGTCATATAGCGTTAATATATTACCACTTGGCCTTGTTCAAAGCAAAACTTTGATATATAATTACGCCCGTAGAATGGTTTTGTTACTATGACATTAAAGGAATCGCTACTAGATAAAAATATTGAGGTTACTTTCCCATCAAAAGAAGCTCTGGCTGCCAAATTAAAAAGTGGCAGAAAGTTAAAAGTATACCTTGGAATTGATCCAACAAGTCCCGAAATTCACCTAGGAAATGCGATCGCTTTAAAAAAACTCAGAGAATTTCAAGACGAAAACCACAGTATTATTCTTTTAATAGGTGATTTCACAGGTTTAATCGGTGACCCATCAGACAAAACTGCCATGAGGCAGAAAATGAACCGTGACGACCTACTGAAAAATGCGGAAAAATACAAAAAACAAGCCTCAAGCATCCTCAAATTCTCTGGTAAAAACCCGGCAAAACTAGAGTACAATAGTAGATGGCTTTCTAAAATCAACCTTGAAGAGACTCTTGAACTTGCCGGAAATTTCACCGTACAGCAATTAATTGAAAGGGACATGTTTCAAAAAAGAATCTCTGAGAGAAAGCCCATTGGGCTGCATGAATTCCTTTACCCAATTCTACAAGGCTATGATTCTGTTGCAATGAATATAGACCTAGAAGTTGGTGGTACAGATCAAACCTTTAATATGTTGGTGGGACGTACCTTGATGAAGAATATTAGAAAAAAGGAGAAATTTGTGGTCACCATGCCTTTGCTTGAAGGGACTGACGGACGAAAAATGAGTAAATCATATGGAAACACGATTGGAATTACAGAAAAACCTGGCGAAATGTACGGGAAGATAATGTCCCTGAAGGATGAACTGATCGTCAAGTATTTTAATCTCTGCACCGATCTTTCAAAGGATCGGATAAATAGGATTTCAACTCAGCTGCAAATGAAAGTCGTAAATCCCATGGAGGCCAAGAAGGATCTAGCATTTGAAATAGTAAAACAGTATCATGGGCCCAGCAAAGCTAAGGAAGCACAAGAAGAATTTGTCAAAGTTTTTCAGAAAGGGGAACGTAGTTCAGTAGTAAGAGAAGTAACGTTAGAAAAATCGATCTTACCAGTTTCTTTTGCTTCGCTAGCTACTACATCTGGAACAATCTCCAGCATATCTAAAGCAATAAGACTAGCCGAAAATAAGGGGTTAAGGATAGATGGTAAACTAATTACCAACCCACGAGAGAAAATAGATAAAATTGACGGAGACGAAACAATAGTTGACGTAGGGAAGCGTAAATCTGTTAAAATAGTCTGGAAATAATAAACTATGAAATACATTCGTAAAAACCGCTGGATTTGGATAATATTAGCAGCAGTCATCGGCCTAAGTTTAGTTATTTACCCATTATTCCTAGGTGCGTCTGTTTACTAGTTCGTCGGCATGCTAATAACTCCGATCGTAAAGTTAGCCAACATAGGCCCTTCTTACTCTAACCGACTAAAAAATCTAAACATTAGTACTCTTGAAGATCTCCTATACCATTTCCCAGCAAGATATGAAGACTTATCCAAGCAAAGCAAACTGAATTCAGTAGCTGTAGGCGAGAAGGTATCTGTAGAAGGAGTCGTGTGGCAGATTAGGAATGTAAGAACAAAATATGGAAAACAGTTGACTTTTGCCACCATCAACGACGGGACAGCCTCAATCGAAATAGTTTGGTTCAATCAACCCTATATTGCTAGAATTGTAAAAACTGGTCAGACGCTTGGGCTAGCCGGAAAAGTTAACCGCTTTAACAACAACATTAGTTTAATAAATCCTGAGTATGAATTCATTAGTGAAGCTGTCATGCAGATACACACACGAGGTCTTGTACCTATATACCCTGAAACCAGAGGAGTATCCTCCAAATGGCTACGGGCAAAAATCAAAACACTATTAGAGAATTCAAAACTAGAAGATTATGAATTTTTGGCTAACGAGACACTGAGAAAAAATAAATTAGAAAAGTGGTATGTAGGAATGAAAAATATACATTTTCCGAAAAATCTAGATCTAGCCAAAAAAGCACGGGAGCGGTTTGCTTTTGAAGAGCTTCTTCTAACTCAGCTTTCAGCTCTAAAGCGAAAGAGAGACTGGGAATCTTCCCGGAAAACTAAAGCACTCTCAATAGATCAGGAAAAAATCGTCGAGCTAATCTCAAATCTTCCATTCGAACTAACCACAGCTCAAAAGAAGGCTCTTCGTGAAATCTCGAAAGATCTGAAAAACGACAAGCCAATGAACAGATTGTTACAAGGAGACGTCGGTAGTGGAAAAACTGTGGTAGCTGCTATAGCAAGCTACATTGCAATCACTAATGGTCTAAGCGTTGTTTTAATGGCCCCAACTGAAATTCTAGCAACTCAGCATTTCCAAACACTCAAATCCTTGTTAAGACCTTACGGCATAAAAGTCGGAATACGAACAGGATCTAGAAAAACAAACGAGAGAGCAAACCTAGTAGTGGGAACTCACGCTTTGATATCTGGAAAGAATTTTCCAAAAAATCTGGGTTTGGTTATAGTTGATGAACAACATCGCTTTGGTGTCGAACAAAGAGCCAGACTGAGGGAAAAAGGAGTTACTTCTCATTTTTTGACTATGAGCGCAACACCAATACCTAGAACAATGGCCTTAACTCTCTATGGGGATCTCGAGTTATCTGTAATAGATGAACTACCTAAAGGTAGACAAAGAATTAAAACCTTTGTAGTTCCCAAGGAAAAAAGAGACAGAGCCTACAATTTCATAAGAAAGCAAATAAAAAAAGGTCGGCAAGCTTTTGTTATTTGTCCCTTGATAGACCCATCGGAAACTTTAAACTCCGTCAGAAGCGCAACCAAGGAATGGGAAAGACTTAGTAAGGAAATCTTTCCAGATTTTAATGTCGGTCTTCTGCACGGGAGGCAAAAAATAGTGGAAAAAGAAAAAGTTATGAATGATCTTAAAAGTGGTAAGATCGATATTTTAGTTTCAACTCCGGTCGTTGAAGTGGGGATTGACATTCCAAACGCAACTATAATGATGATCGAAGCATCCGAAAGATTTGGTCTTGCTCAACTACATCAAATGAGGGGCAGGGTAGGGAGGGGTGTAGATGAGTCTTTTTGTTTGCTTTTCACTGAAGCTCAGAATAGTGCTGTAATGAAAAGGTTAAAATCTCTGGAGCGAAAGTATATTGGATTAGAACTAGCTGAATTAGACCTAAAGATAAGAGGGCCGGGCCAACTATACGGCACAGCTCAGCACGGCACACCTTCTCTAAAAATTGCAAGTCTAAGTGATCATAAACTCATAAATTCAACAAGAATTGAATCGCTAAGAATACTAAAATTGGATCCGAGCTTGAAAAACAATAAAGGTTTAAAGCAAAAATTAACTACAGAAATTATAGCACCTGATTGACAGCAAACCCACACCAGAATATAATCACACTTATGACACCGTTACCTAAGAAGAGAATTTCTTCAGCAAGACGCGGAAAAAGGCGCGAAAAAATTAAATATGACATGGTAAACCTTGGAGAATGTCCAAATTGCCATAAAAAAATCATATTTCACACTGTTTGTAAAAACTGTGGGACCTACAAAAAAAGAATGGTGAAACCACCTAAAGTAAAAACAAAAGTACGAAAGTCAGAGAATAAATGAAATCCGCTAAAGACCCCAGACACGCGGCTAGGAAAATAGCACTTCAAGTGCTTTTTGAGTGGAGTTTTAATTCTCTAGAAGTAGAAACAATATTCGAAAGAGATTTGAAGACCTTATCAAATCTAGATGACCCTAAAAGCAGTATTGAAAAATTGGATGATAAACTGTCGTTGTTCTTGGTAAAAGGTGTTACGGAGAACTTGGAGACCTTAGACAACATAATTTCGAAGTCAGCACCGGAATGGCCAGTTAATCAAATCGCAAAAATAGATCTTGAAATTTTAAGGCTAGCCATTTTTGAACTCTATATAGCCAGAAATGTTCCCCCAAAAGTCTCTATAGACGAGGCAGTGGAGCTTGCCAAGGAATTTGGGGGTGACAACTCAAGCAAATTCGTTAACGGAGTTTTAGGTACAGTTGTCAAGAATCTTATGCCAGAAGTATTAAAAAAGGATAAACAAAAGGAAAAAATAAAGTCAAAAAGGAAAATTACAAAATGAATGTGTTTGAAAAAGTTAGAGATTTAATATCTGAACAATTAGGAGTCGAAAAAGAAATTATCAAATTGGAATCCCACCTACAAGACGACTTAAATTCAGACCCATTAAGCACTGCTGATCTGGTTGTAAGCTTAGAAGATAAATTTAATATTAAAATTCCTCATGAGAGCATAGTGAAGTTTAACACTGTATCTGATATAGTTGAATCCATTGAAGACCAAACTGGAGAAAGCTAAGCAGGAAGTTGTGCTATCTGGTTTTATACCGTAAGTGTATTAATCCAAATAACCCAATTTAGGAATATTATGAAATTAGGTATTCTAGAAGATAAGATCGGTGTAGGATTTAAAAATAAAAATCTTTTAAAAACCGCTTTCATTCATCGATCATTCCTAAACGAGAATCCAAATGAAACTCTTCCTCATAACGAGAGGTTAGAATTCCTGGGTGATTCAGTTTTAGGTTTCATCATCTCAAACTACTTATACAAAAAATATCCTATACACGCTGAAGGTGATCTTACTAACTTTCGGTCCAGCATCGTAAACGCCAGAATCTTAGCAAAAGTGGCAAAAGATCTAGGGTTAGGAAATTACTTATACCTTTCCCGTGGAGAAGAAGCCACAGGAGGAAGAGAACGACAATACCTACTAGCTAACACGTACGAGTCCCTTCTAGGTGCAATTTTCTTGGATAATGGGTTAAGTTCAGCGACAAATTTTGTAAATAAAAACCTGATACCGCAACTAAAAGAAATAATTAAAAATAAGCTCTATAAAGACTTTAAGAGCCAGCTACAAGAGGTTTCTCAAGCAAAATTCAACGTAACACCTAATTATAAACTAGTATCCGCAAAAGGACCAGACCACACTAAGATTTTTGATACTGGAGTCTACTTGGGAAAAAAACTGCTTGCAAAAGGAGTTGGAAATAGCAAACAAATCTCCGAACAAGAGGCAGCAAAAGCTGCACTTGAAAAAATAACTAAAACAAAGTAAAATCCAAAGCTATGCTGAAAATAAGATTATCAAGACAAGGTGCAAAAAACAAGCCAAAATATCGTATTGTAGTAGCAGAGAAAAGATTCAAACGTGATGGTCGTTTTTTGGAGATACTTGGACATTACGACACCACCACAAAACCTTCTGGGGTTACCATTGATAAAAAGAAATTAGAACACTGGATCTCTGTAGGAGCTCAGCCTACAGAAACTGTCAAAAGACTAATCAAGCAAACATGAAAAGGTTATTAGAGTTCATCATCAAAAATATAGTTAACAAACCAAAAGAGGTTGAGATATTCGAGGAAATGCAAGATGGTATAACGAATTTCAAGCTCTCAGTTAACAAGGACGACATTGGGAAGATAATTGGGAAAAATGGAAAAGTAATCAAAGCAGTTAGGTCAGCATTAAAAATTGTATCCTTAAAAACAAATCAGAGAATATACCTTGAGGTTACTGAAGCTCGTAAAGATTAAGTGCTCTTAATCCTCATCTAAACTCATAAATGAGAGAAAATATCCAGATAGACATTTTAACTCTTTTTCCAAGCTTTTTTGATTCACCTCTAAATCAAAGTATTTTAGGTAAAGCTATTTCCAAAAATTTGGTTAAAGTGGGTGTACACAATCTTAGAGAATTTGCCTTCGACAAAAGAGGCTCTGTAGATGACAAACCATATGGCGGAGGACCAGGAATGGTTATTAGAGTAGATGTTCTCGTTAAGGCAGTAGAGAGCGTAACCTCAAACAAAAAAAATACACACGTAGTCCTGCTCGATCCGAAAGGTAAGCAGCTAAATCAGAAAATTGTAGAAAAATTATCTAAAAAGAAGCGAATTTTACTTATTTCCGGACATTATGAAGGAGTAGATGAAAGATTTACTGAAAACTGGACAGATGAGGTTGTTTCAATAGGGGACTATATTCTTACTGGAGGCGAAATACCTGCTCTTGTTTTAATAGATGCAATTGCTCGACTACAAAAAAATGTTTTAGGAAATGAAAAATCCAAAGAATCTGAATCTTTTTCAAAAAATAATACTGGAAATAAAAAACGACTCTTGGATTATCCTGTCTACACTCGACCAGAGACATTTAAAGGTAAAAAGGTGCCAAAGGTTCTACTTCAAGGAGATCATAAAAAACTAAAACATTGGAGAGATAAAAAAGCATTTGAGATAACTAAAAGGAATAGACCCGACCTAATCATTTCTTCTTGAAAGGATCTTTAACTACATTAGTGGAAACTTCCTTAAATTCTATGTTGGTAATATTTACTAATCCATTGGCAAACTCAAGTGTTGCTAAATTATTCTCAGTAATTAACGGAATAGGCTCCTCCAAAAGGTTACCTTCTACTATTGAAGTTGTTCTAAACGGGGTTGACAACTGAATACTAATACTAACCTCTTTGTCAGTATCGGAAGTACTAATTGTCAATTCCTCGGCAAAGGATAGCCTCTTAGATCCTTGCAGCCGTTTGAGAAATTTCTCAGTATTTCGAATACTTCCACTAAGTTCTAATTGCATAGTCACAGCATTTTTATTAACTTTTTTTGAAGCAGTTTCTTTAACGGCGGCAGATTGGGTAGCCACTTTCCCTGGATTAAGTGTTATCCCTTGGATCGTCAAGTTGGAATTTATAGCTAATCTCTGTACCCCAACAATCAAGGAAGCTAAGGATTTCCCAACAGGAAGTGCTTGTTCAGCAAGCGAAAGTTTTTCATTAATATCTCTATCATCTAATGAATCCAATACCTCTATTTTATCTGAAAGACCAGCCAAACGATTCCTTTGCTCCTCTAATCCACTATTAGTCTTTCCGACGTTTTCCAGCAAGGGGATGAAGGCAAAAGGAACTATTAGTACAATTGTAACTAATATTAAGGCTGGTACAACAAGGCTTTTCAATCCTGTAAAGTTAGAACTACTGACTTTCATCGCCTATAACTCCTCTTGGCTTAAAATCTAAGCTAACAGTAATAATAAAAGGCTCGTTTTCATCTTTACTTAAACTCTCTATAGCCATCCTTTCAAAAACACCTCTCGCTTCAGCTAGTGCCAGTTCCGTAAATACTGCTTCAACACCTTTTGAGTTATTTACATTAGCCCCCCACAACATATCACCATCAGACTTTACGACCAAACTAGTAGTTGAAGTATCACCTGCCTTTTTGACAACGCTTGATATATTAGCAACAGCGCTTGCAGTAGGGACTGCTTCGCTCAGTAACACTTCAATCTGGTTTAATTTATCAACGAGTTTACGCTGAGATACCTCCTTCTCCTTTTGAGATAAAATTTGTTCTTCTAGGTTTTTAGCTTCTCTTTCAACCCTACTTCTAGAGGTTTGGAGGAAAAGTTGGTAAGCAAAAAGTCCAAGAAATATTAAAGCAACAGCCAGCAAAGCAGCAATCGCAACAACATTTACCTTCTTTTTATAAACTTCCTTACGAGCTTCAGATTCAGTTATTTCTGGTAGTAAATTTATACCTTGCGCCATCTTAACTAGATTTAAGAGCTAATCCTACACTAACAGCGTAGGAGGAGCCCTCTTGTACAAGTCTCTGTGAAACTTGTGATGGTAACGAAATACCTTCCCAAGGATTTCCCAGCTGTACTTCCAATCCAAGAGCTTCTGCTAGATACAAAACCAAACCAGGCAACTTTGCAGTACCACCAGTGAGAACTACTCGCTTCACAGGGGCTTCGGAATGCTTCCCAGAATAATAGGCAAGCGCTCTTCTTACCTCATTAACTACTAAATCAAAGATTGGCTTTATAGCTTGCATCACCTTACCTTCTAGTTGAGTCGCATCAAGACCATAGGTTTTCATATACTCAGTTGCCTGATCAAGCTCAAACCCAAGTTCCTGAGCTACACCACGTGCCAAAGCCAATCCTCCTGTTGCTATGGAACGTGTAAAACTGATTCGATTAGCAGTTACTATACTCAAATCTGTTGTTGACGCACCAATACTTATAATCATGGTGGTGGGGGTTCCTTCAACTCTCTGGACCAATGAGCGAACCACCGCCGTAATTTCTGTCTCCAAAGATACCGCACTAATACCAGATAATTTCAAAATACTCAAAAATTTACTAATCATAACTTTTGGGGCAGCTACAAGTAACACTTCCACTTTTTCATTAGGCCCTTTCTTCTGAGGTCGTGATAGTATTTGCCAATCTAAGTTCACTTCATTCATAGGGATTGGAACATACTGTTCTGCTTCCCACTGAATAGCACTTTTAACCTCCTTGTCAGAGAGATTAGGCAATTCAACCACTCTTGTGAATATCTGTGATTCTGGAAGAGCTATTACGGCTTTATCGGTACTGATATGAGCTTCCTGATGGAGTTTCTTAATTGTCTCTGCTATTACAGCAATATCTTCTTCAGATCCAGCGGAATTTGATTGCGAAGGTGTTGGTACTTGCCCAGCGGCAATAAAAACAGGACGCGTAGACTGCCCGCCAAGCTGGACAGCTTTTATACTATGGGTTCCGATATCTAATCCAAAATGATTCAGGGCAGGCATATCAACCTTCTATAAAATATTAACACTATTTCTAACTAACTGACAAGTATCTTCTACAATTAGTCTAATAAAAAAAGCCGCTTTACGGCCTCGTATCTTGCAGTCTTATCCAAAACGACTTTATTTTGTCAAATCTCCACCACTAAACAGTACGTAATCAAAAATCGATGGAAGAGCCGGGAACTGCTGTCTTACTTTTAGCTTTCTGGTCACACCTGAGTCAGTAGAGCCGGTAGATTCCACTTCAGATCCCTGACTCGGTAGAACCCAACCATTGGTAGCTTCAACTGCTACTGGATGGGGAACATCATTGTACAAAAGCCTTATCCTCGCTAAAACTGGATCGGCACTGACACCAGCCATAGCAACACCACATCGGTCTGGAGGAGTAACCGGAAGAACACCACTGTACCCCTGTCTAATTCTAAGATTAATTTGATTTTCAAAATATATGTTACCCTGATCTGTTGGAATAGGATTAGAAGGTGTTGTAATACACTGAAGACTGCCAAAATTATTCCCATGTGTATTGTCTGGGTCAAAAGCGTATTTTTCTAGTCCCCACGTACCAGCAGCATTATGATGAAGTACAGTAATTTCTATAGCGGGATTTGGACTTACTCCTTGAGCTCCCCAATAAATTGTAAGAGTTTCCGTACCAACAGCTGTAACTGCACTGGGAGGAGGAGGTCCGTTTAATTTATTAAAATCTTTAAGCAGATTCACCTGAGCAACAGCATCTCTTTCTAATGCATCTAAAAGCAAATAAGCACCTGATGTAGAGCTAAGATCACTGGACTTAACTTTTGCGGTTGTTTTGTTCACCGCTGTAAAATCTAACTCAGCTGTAAATTCAGAAGTGGTTGATGGCTGTTGAAGACGTTTTAGAGCTTCCTCAATTCCTGCTTCAGCCGCAAAATAAGCCCGATTTGATTCATCACTTGTTGTAGTTATTCTTATATCCGTAATCGACCGAGATGCAACTGAAAGGACTAAGGCTAACCCCACCACTAAAATAAGTAGGAAAATAATAAGTATCTGACCGGTTTGTCTTCGGGATTTATAGATTTTTACGAGTCTTGAGTAGTATTTACTAAACATCACAGGCAGGCTTTCAACCCTCTCAACTTAATGATAAACGAATAAGTAAGGTTTCGTCAAGTATTTAAAATTTTCTGGTGCCTACTGTCGTTTCGAATTTTACAATTACATTGAAATCATTTCTTGTAGGAGCTCCCACACCTTGTTTAGCAGTAAAATCCAATTTAACTATTGTACTATTAGCATCCCCACTTACATTAAATGCATCTACTCCGTCAGTTTCAACACATTCAATATCAACACCAGCAGTTTTATTAGTATTCGTTATCTCTTCAGGAGTACCTCCATTTACAGTACGGGTAAACAGACCATTATTACCACCAGTTGCATCAGTACAAACCCAAGTTATTTCTGTTAAATCCGGTTTGGTGATAGTAACTGTGTTCGGTCCGCTCGAGGAGATATTATCAGCATCTCTAACATCTCTTTCAAAAAGATCAATGGCGTGTATCGCATTTTGTCTCACCTCATTGGTAACATTAGTCTTATTTTGGGATCTAAGAATGCCAATAAAAACGGTCGTTGAGATCCCGATCAAAATTCCAAGAATTGCCGTCACCACCAAAAGTTCTATCAAAGTAAAACCTTTTTGGCTCTTTCTGTAATGTTTCTTTCTGAAAAATATTTTCCAATATTTCATTATCAAAGATTGTTAATGCAAGTAGACACCGATACCTCATGAGAACCAGTTGGATCATCCCAAGTCACCTTCACCGTCACTTGTTTGGCATCGTGAAAGTCAAAACCATTACTAACAGGAGGAGGTGGGATAGTAGTATGGCAATCGCTTATACCCGTCGTATCTCTTGGAGTATCGGAAATCTCAACCGTTCTCTCGAAATTAAAATTATCGTGAGTAATCTCCTCAGGTGGTGGAGTACTGTCCACAAGACACCAGCCTGAACAAGAAGGGTCAGCGACATTGTCAACTAACGAAAATACTCTTAAATCGTTATTTCCCAGACCAAGATCATAATTGTACAGGTCGGTCCATTTATCACAAGTTGCGGCCGTACACAAATCAGCTAATGGAGGGCTTTTAATTGCTCCTGTTTCATTTAAAGTCTCAATGTTTCTTACAATCTCCAAACCTTGCTGGGCCAGTTTGCTTGCCTGACCTGAGGCTCTAGCAAAGTTTGCATTTCGATTGCTCCGAGTTGCTAACCCTAAAAGAGAAGCTATAATAACAGTACCAACCGCTACTGCTATCAGAACCTCTATTAGAGACTGTCCTTTATCATCAAAATTCAAAATCTTCATATTTTTCAGTAGCAGTCTGGCGAAACTAGGGTAATTTCCGCTCGATTATCTGACCAGAAGAACTTACCTCAATTTCATATCTTGTGACCTGGTCTGTAACTATTATCTCAGCTTTACTACAATCTTTAATATCTGCGCTCAAATCTATTCCTTGGTGAAAATCCACACCTTTTAGAGGTTTAAAATTTATTGTCAGCTCTCCTCCTGAAAATAAGATACAATTAGCATCAGTTGAGGTTGCTAATCTTACATTTTCAATCGTTACATCACCCGGAAAATCTACGGATTCTATACTACCGGGGTATATAGTCCCCAATGCTGTATCTTGGTCAGTATCTGCAACACAAGCTTGCCTAATTTTGTATAGAGTATTCGCCGCTTCATCGAAAACTACAAAATGACCTTCAAGATTGTAATCGTCTATGTTATCAGGGCCAGGATTCGTTTCACGAGCCGTGGGAGGGTCATAGGAATCCCAATCATCGACCCTACAATCTTCATGCTTCAGGCCAGACACGGCTCTGTTTTGTGACTCACGAAGATCAGTTTTTACCTGAAGGGCTGCTCTCTTTACTGTCTGGGCTTCGCTAAAATTGTTGTAGGCAACTATCGCACCACCGGTCAAAATACCCATAATTGCAATTACCACCAAAAGTTCAATTAAGGTAAAGCCGCTCTGCTCCAAATTCTTTTTAATTTTAAAATATGAAGTTATGTATTTTTGCAGATCCTTGAGTAGGGCAGAGTGCATATATAAAGTTTAACAAAGGACTAAAACTCTTGCAAGTAAACCCTTATTATCACCTTATTCATTTGTAATCATGTAATTGTACACATCATCCCCTGGCCAATCGTGACAACCTTCAAAATTGTATGTAAGGGTATCATCAGGAGGATTCTCCAAAACAGCCATTAGTATATAAGAATCCATATCTTCATAACGGTAAAAATAGTCTTTATGTGTTCCTGGATCACTTGGATCCTGGGGGATTCCTTTGGGAAAATAGGAGCTTAAGGCATTCTTAGCCTCAGGATACAAAACCGTAATAATCCGTCCACAGTAACCAATACCACCAGGTAAGTTTCTATTTTCATCATAATAACTATCCAATGCTTTAGCTATTTCCTCCAAATCTTTTTTTCTATTATCGTCATTTGCATTCTTTAAAAAATAGATTGGGGTGTATTTACCAAAGTTAAACTCTGGATTAAAGTAAGAATAGGCCGTTAACCCTGCGTAAACAAAGGCAACCAGAATTATTATTGCTATTATCCCAATACCTTTACTGTTGTTAGAGATTTTAGAAAACATTAGTCAGGACAAATTACGTAATGAACAGACCAAGTACCGGGTACCAAACCACAGTCACTAATTGTTTCACCGTCACCTGTATCATCGTAATCAAGAGCTACACCTGCTCGGTATTCTCCAATAGGTACTCCATCCTCATCTGGACCAGAATACTCGTAGGAAGCGTCCGGCAATGATCTTGTATATTTATCCGAGCCCTCTAGATCACCTACCAAATCGGCCTTCAAGGGGTAATTGTTATAGTCATTATAGTAAAGCTGCAGGGCATTCTTCATCTGGTTTAGTTCTTCCCGTTTCTTTGCATCATTTGCTTCACCTACTAATTTCACTGGATTAATAGCCACTACAACAATAGTTACCAAAATTCCAATTATTGCTATTACAACTAATAATTCTATTAATGTGAAACCTGATTTTCTTTTTAAAAGATTTATGTAACTCATATTTTTGCCCTTACGGTGCTCCAAGGCACCAACCGTTTATTGGATGGTCTGAAGCTGGCATAGTACCCGTATTTTCCTCTACTTCTCCCGTTAGTATACTATACACGTAGTAATGTCCGTTAATACCACCAGTGCTGCCCTGCTCTGCTACACAAACTTCATCATCATCCCCATCATCACCCATGGCCACCACAGACGTTGCTGGTGTATTACCATACTGATCTCTCACCGAAGAATCTACAGGATCGCCACAAGGCTCAATAAAGTTTGGCGGAACTTGTGATAACTCACCATTTACACACACACTCAGAAGAGTTCCCGCCGCTCTTACGTTTGAAGCTGCTCTTCTATCTTGTGCTGACCTCATTCGTTGAGCAGGGTCCATAGCCAATAAAACTATAGTCACTAATATCGCAATTATTGCTATCACAATCAAAAGCTCTAATAACGTGAACCCTTTGTTTTTTTCAATCAGTATTCTTTCCACATCAAACCACTACCCTTTAACTGCATTAGTAACAAGGGTGTTACCCCGATTAACAATCGTACTAAAAAGGTCTATACGATTGGACAAGTAGGTGCTCCTACATTAGTAAGAGTAGCTACTTCCCCAGTACCACTCTGATACAATGACCATTGATTCGTGCCACTTTTAACCTGAAAAGCACAAATGTTGGTGGTTGGTGTGGTAACTAAGTCCGCAACAATTGTTACATCGTTCGGCTTATTACCGTCTCCTAGATTTTGAACTTTGGTTTCATCATCACAATCATCCAAGTCCCCACCTGTTACTGATAACGCTTCTGTGATACAAACACCTATAAGCGTACCAGTTGAACGGACATTGGAATCAGCTGTTCTATCAGTTGCGTCATTTAGTCTCTGAACTGGGTTAATGGCCACAACTACAATTACTACTAATATCGCAATAATTGCGATAACAACTAGCAACTCAATAAGGGTGAAACCTCTCTTGTCGTGAAGTCTAGCTAATAGTTTTTCTTTCAAGAGTTGTCACCCCCTTTCAAAAAAGTATTTATTTTTTCAATAACTGTATTTACTTTATGAAATGTACTTTTGATGTGAACTATATGGGCAAATCTCATCTATTTATCCTTAAGTACCAATCTAGCATCTGCTGTCCCCAAAGGAGAGCAACTACTGCTCCTAAAGATAAAAACGGCCCAAAGGCAACTGTTTGCCCGAACCTTTTTTTACCTCCAAATATAAGTATAAGTGAGACTGCAGCCCCTGTCAAGAAGGCTAAGAATAAAGCAACTGCTGTATTGGCCAATCCAAGTGCAAATCCCAAAAAGAGGGCGTATTTTATATCTCCACCACCCATTCCCTTTCCTTTACTAAATAATACTATCAGAAAGAAAAAAGCTCCCGCCACAAACCCAGATGCTGCATCAAAAGCTATCTGGCTAAAACTATGACCAGCCATCGAAAGTGTAACTAAAGTCTCCTTACTCACCAAAAATAACAAGACTAATTTAAAAATAAAAGCGATTCCTATAGAAGGAAAAACAATATTATCAGGAATCAAACCGCTCTTTAAATCTGTAACAAATACTGTTATTAAAACTGATATAACAAAAAGAACGTAAGCTAGATTTAAAAAAGGAAAGAGACCAAAAGAGGAATCTTGTCCCTGGAAAAATACAACAAAAAGGGCCAATACAAACAGGAGTCCGGTTGACAGCTCAACAAGAGGATACTGCCAAGATATTCCTTTTTGACAATAGCGGCATCTTCCTCTCAAAAAAATAAAACTAAGTAAAGGTACCAAATCAATAGTACTTAGTTTGTGCTTACAGTAAGTACATTCAGACCTGTCAATGAAAACCGAACCACCTTTTACAGAACGGTAGGCAACAACGTTCAGAAAAGAACCCACACAAACCCCGAAGATAAAAATTACTACTAATGTAAATGAATCTAGGATCATAAAATAGTAGAATGATTTAAGACTAAATAAGTTACAGCAAACATTAGTAAGGAGGTAGATTTAAGTTCGTACCTACTTCGTACCTATTTTCGTCCTTACCACCATCTTCAGCTTCTAAATTATCATTCTCAATACTCTCCAAAGCCGCTGAAAGCTTGTAGGCAGCATTTTTCCCGGGAGAGTAAGTAAAAACATAAGGTTCAACATTTACTGGGTCTAAAGGTAGTTTCATGGTTGGAGTCTCGCCAAGCCTGGCATTCAGTGAAAAGTCTATCGGGATCCAACCAGTTATATTTACAACTGAACTTACAGAACTCTTGACAATAAAGGAGCCTTCAAAACTTATTTCACCAGATGAAAAAACTGTCTTTTCCAGACCACACCTATCACACATCTCAATTTTTTCCTTTTGATTATTTTTAATATACCTATCTATGGCTTTTGTCAAATCTTGTAGATCCTGAATTCTTTGCTGATCTCTTGAAAGTCGAGCTTTCTCGGGTGGGTTATACAAAAATAAGCCTGCTGCTGAAACGACCAACACTGCCACTAAACCTACAATTGCTTTTAATAAACTTACTCTTTGAAATATATTGATATACCTCTCCTTAACTTTCAAAGTGCGTCGTAAACAAGAGTTAAAACCTGATTTAGATACCTTTCCTAGAACGCAGAAGTAATATTGTATATCGGTAAAATTATTGAAATAACCAGTAGTGCAACCCCTATTCCAAGGACAATCATAATGATAGGCTCAAGGGCAGTAGTTAAATTCTTCACTTGATGTTCAACTTCAAGCTCATAAAAATGAGACAATTTTTCCAACACTTCATCCATTTTACCAGTTTCCTCTCCTACTGAAATCATTTGGGGAATAATAGGTGGAAAAACATCATCCGTAGAAAGTGCTTTTGAAAGCTGAGCACCTTTTTCAACAAGAGTGGCGGCTTTATTAACTGCCTGACGATGCACAGCGTTAGTGGCAACACTACCAGAAATTTTTAGAGATTCCAATATTGGTACTCCAGCACCAGCTAAGGCACCCATAGTACGCGTTAGCTCAGTTAAGGAGGAGTCCCGATTTAATTTACCCATTATCGGAACTTTTAAAATTAACTTGTCAATAAGCAAAGATCCCTGCGGTGTCTTCCGGTATTTACGAAGGGCTGAGAATCCAATAACACCCAGTATAATGGCTAACCACCAAAACCGAACGGCCATACTACTAATAAACATCATTATTACTGTAGGTAATGGAAGTTCAATATCTAAATCGGTATAAAGATCCGTTAATTTCGGGACCACAAATATCAAAATTATTGTCGAAACAAGAACCATCGCAACCATAATAATTGCCGGATAAACAAACGCCCCTTTAACCTTACTTTGAAACTCCCGATCTTTTTCCAAAGTATTAGCTAAATTGGCTAGAACGGAATCTAAAGTACCAGAACTTTCTCCCGCCCGAACTATATTGACATACGCCACCGAAAAAATTGATTTATGCCTGTCAAGTGCATCTCCAAATGTACCGCCACCTTGAATATCTTCGGCCAATTGACTAATTACATCACGAAATTTCTCCTTCTCAGTCTGTTTCTGAAGAATACTCAACGAATCGGTAAGAGGCAGACCCGAGTTGATCATTGTGGCTAGTTGTCTTGTAAAGTTAGAAACATCACCAAGACCTACACCACCAAACAATTTAAAGCTACCCAAACCTTCTTTTTCTGGATTAATATCAACAACTGTAAATCCTTTACCGTGTAATATTTGAGATGCGGTCCTTGTGTTTGTGGCTTCAATCAGACCTTCTTTTGTTACCCCTTTTTTATCTCTTACCGTATACTTAAACCTTTGCATCAGCTTTTTCCTTCACCTTTTTTCACTTCTCTCATAAGTTCCTCCGATTTAAGACTGTATGAAAGCGCTGTTTCGAGACTGATTTTCCCTGTTTTAACCAAGCCAGCCAGTGATGTCTCTAAAGTAACCATTCCTACTTGAGAAGACGTTTGAATAATGTTGTCAATCAAATGAGTTTTACCTTCACGAATAACATTTCGAACTGCCGCCGTCCCTAGTAAAATCTCCAAAACAGGGTACCGACCACCACTAGTACCAGGAATAAGTCTCATAGAAATCACAGCTTCAATCACATTTGAAAGTTGTAGTTTTATCTGATCCTGCTGGTTTTCAGGAAACACCCCAACAATACGATCCATGGTCTGAGCAGCTGAATTGGTGTGAAGTGTTGCAAATACAAGGTGCCCTGTCTCAGCTATCGTAAGGGCAGCCTCAATCGTCTCATAATCTCTCATTTCACCTACTAGCACCACATCTGGATCTTCACGAAGTACACTACGAAGTGCTATTTCCCAGGAATGAGTATCTAAGTGCATCTCCCTTTGTGCAATCAAGGCTTTTTTGGAAGGGTAAACATATTCAATTGGATCCTCGACCGTAATAATGTGGGAAGGGCGAGTCTCGTTTATTTCATTAATTATTGAAGCGATACTTGTAGACTTACCATGTCCAGTTGGCCCTGTCATTAGAATGAATCCTTGCCTTAGTTTGGAAAAATTCTTCAGCATCTTTGGCAGATGAAGTTCTTCAAGGGTTGGTATCCTGGAGGGTATCAAACGCAGTGCCGCCGATAGGTACCCTTTCTGATAAAAAGCATTGACTCTAAACCGAGCAAGCTGTCCTAAGGCAAATGAAAAATCAATCTCTTTATTGGTCATTAGAAGTTCCTTTTGTTCAGGTGAACAAAGCGAAAGAACCAATTTTTCAATATTTTCTGGGGTTGGCGCTCCACCTTTAGTTAAAGGAAGCAACTTCCCATCTATCCTTAGAGTAGGGTAAACCCCTACCATTAAATGGACGTCGGATGCACCGCGTCTCAAAGCTTCTTCTAAAATTTCTTGAATACCCATATACCTCCTAATTCCTAACTAAAGTTTATAAGATATAAGACATCATTAAGTAATATTTATACAAGCTTACATCCTTTATTATATAACTTTTCATTCAATAGCCACCCTAAGCACTTCTTCCAAAGTAGTAATACCTTCCAACGCTTTCATATACCCGTCTTGGGCAACCGTAATCATTCCTGCGTCTATAGCCTCCTGCTCTATCCTATTGGAAGGAGACCGTTCCAAAATTAACTTTCCTATTCTATCTGTCATAGGTAATACCTCAAAAATACCTACTCTACCTTTGTAACCGGAATCGCCACACTTATCGCACCCTGCCCCTTTATAAAGTTGATACTTCTTACTCTCTTCAACCTCATGAATATCTTTTTTCTCTTGGTCCGACATTTTTTGAACGATCTCCTTGTGCTTAAGCAGATTCCCTAGCATTTTACGGAAATCCTCGACAACCTGACTTGGCGGGTCGTACCCCTTCTTACAATCACTACAAATACGACGAACAACTCTTTGGGAAACCACAGCACTCATTGAAGAAGCAAGAAGAAAGGTCTCCATTCCCATGTCTAAAAGGCGAGGAAGTGCTCCTGCAGCACTGTTCGTATGCAATGTAGAAAACACTAAGTGACCAGTAAGGGAAGCTTGAATAGCCAGTCCAGCAGTTTCCGAATCTCTAATCTCACCGACCATGATAACATTTGGATCTTGACGTAAGAAACTCCTTAGTCCTGAAGCAAATGTAAGCCCGGCCACCGGGTTAATTTGCACCTGATTAACACCTGGAATCTGATATTCTACAGGATCCTCCAGTGTAACAATATTCACCCTCGGAGAATTTATTTTCGATAAAGCACCGAAAAGTGTAGTAGTCTTTCCAGAACCGGTTGGTCCAGTTATTAAAAGTATACCATTTGGTTTTACAATGTTTTGCTCGAATACCCTCAGTGCTGTTCCTCTAAAACCTAACTCTTGCAGGGTAGGTGCCTGTCCAGCCTTAGGTAACAGCCTCATCACTACTTTCTCCCCGTGAACTGTTGGTAGTGTTGAAACACGTAAATCCACTACTTTTTCACCAAGTTTAAAGGTAAACCTACCATCTTGAGGGATTCTTTTTTCATCAATTTTCAAATTAGACAAAATCTTTATACGTGATATCAAAGCTTCGTGAACTTTCGTTGGTAAGAACAGTCTTTCTTGTAGAACACCATCGATTCTATAGCGAATACGAGTCTTATCTTCCAAAGGCTCTAGGTGAATATCAGAAGCTCTTCCTTTCATTGCATATTCAATTAAAGTTGAGGCAATCTTAGCAACAGGTGCTTCCTTTATTATCTCTTCTACCTTCCCTAAATCTTTAATTTCTTCCTTGGCTTCTACTTCACCCTCTTCCTCTTGAAGTGCTTGAGAAACTTCAGTAGTTAAACTTTGACCATACTTATCTTGGATAGCTTGAGTGATCAACTGAGGCGTGGAAATATAAGGTTTGATTTTTTTTCTACTTTTCCTTTCGATAAATTCAACCACTTGCAAATCAAGAGGATCTGACATTGCTACTGATAAACTACCTATTTTTTTATCGAAAACAAAAGGAATTAAAACGTAACGTCTCGCTACTGGCTCTGGAATCAACTGAAGAACCTCAGCACTGATTGGTTTTTTTGCAGGATTTATGTAAGGTATACCAAGCAATTCACCTCGTGCAGCTGTCAAATCCTCCACAGTGACAAAATTGTGACTCAGAATTAATTCTTCAACAGGCTTACCAGTATTTATTGATTCTAATTTAACTAAAGAAAGTTTATCCTGGGGAAGTTTTCCCTGATCAAACAAAATGTCATCAACGCCTTTTTCAGTAGTAGTCGCCATTTTGAGCAGTCTTGTCAGTGTAGTTATATTGGTCACACTAACAGATTGTTGTAATGTTATTTTATATGCATTTCTTATATAATGTCAATGATATGAACACTAGTTTAATAGTCTGTGGAGGCGAAAAAAGCGAAAGGTTTGAGAAGGCTTGGGAGCTAGCTTTATCTTTCTCTAAAAGAGAAGACATTCTTATACTAGATACGACAAAGGAGAGAGGCATTAATGATACCAGAAATCTGACATTAAAATTGTCTAAAAAACCATACGGAAGTATGTTCCTAACCGCTATTATTTCTGAAGCTCAAAACCTAACTTTAGAAGCTCAAAACTCAATTCTAAAAGTCCTTGAAGAACCAAGCAGTACAAGCCAATTGATATTAACCATGCCTTCAGAATTTTCGCTTCTATCAACCATCTCTTCCCGTTGCCAAAAAATACATTTAAAAAGCGAGACTAATTCAAAGAGCGAACTCCCAGAGTCTATTCTATCCTCAAATATCTCAGATAGATTAGATCTATCGGAAAAACTTGATCTAGAAGACTGGACCTTATATCTACGTGAGGGGTTAAGAAAGCTAGTTATAGGAAGAAACGATTCCAAAGACCTTTTAAAAAACTTAGTAAAGTACTTGCGTTTAGTTGAAAGAATCCAAAGACATAAACAAATATCCAACCCTAAACTCTCTAGATATTTCGCTATTATTACCATACCGAAAGGCTTAGAGCTACTTGCCTCGGGTAAACGTATCTGATAAAATTGCTTTACCTGTTTTTTCCTTCCAGGTAACTTAGATAACCAACTATGTCAAAATACGAAGCGGGCGATATTCAAGTATTAGAAGGTCTTGAGCCGGTAAGGCGAAGGCCAGGAATGTATATTGGTTCTACTGATCAAAAAGGCCTTCATCATTTAGTTACCGAGCTGGTAGATAACTCCGTTGACGAATCATTAGCTGGTTTTGCCAAAAACGTTTGGGTGATTATCGAAAAGGATGATAAGGTAAGCGTTTTAGATGACGGTAGAGGAATTCCAGTCGAACAACACCCAAAGGTAAAAAAGAGTGCTTTAGAAGTGGCTATGACCTATCTTCACGCAGGAGGTAAATTTGGCGCCGGAAGGGGTTACAAAGTCTCTGGAGGTCTACACGGTGTTGGTGCAAGTGCTGTGAATGCACTATCAGAATGGCTTTCTGTTGAGGTTAAACGTGGTGGAAACATATATTTCCAAGAATATAGTAAAGGAAAGGCTAAAGTGGCCGTTTCCGACATTAAAGAAACAACGGCAAAAAACCTAGTTTCCGATATTTGGAAAAAAATTAAAACGGGCACTCTCACTACATTCATGGCCGACAGATCAATATTTTCCACGACATCAATCGACCTAAAATCTTTTGAAAAACAAATACGCGAAAGGGCTTACCTTGTCTCAAGCTTATTCTTTCATATTTATGATCTTCGAACCGACACCGAAAAACATTTTTATTTTGAGGGAGGAGTTACTTCTCTAGTAGAACATCTAAATAAAAATAAAAACCCCGTTCACAGGCCAATTCATATCAAAAAGGATAACGAAGGGGTAGGAGTAGAAGTTGCAATTCAATACAACGATTCTTTTTCAGAAACCGTAGAAAGTTTCGCAAACGTTATCAACACCATTGAGGGTGGTGCACACTTAACTGGTTTTAGAATGGCTTTAACACGAGCGATAAATGATTACGCCCGTAAAATTGGAGCTATAAAAAGTACAGAAGAAAGTCTAATCGGGGACGATATGAGAGAAGGCCTCACTGCAATTGTTGCTATAAAGATGAACTCTGAAAAATTGGAATTTGAAGGCCAAACTAAAACAAAGCTAGGAAATGCAGAAGTTCAACCACTGGTTAATGCCATCGTACGAGAAGGGATTGGAACATTTTTTGAAGAAAATCCAAGCGAGGCTAGAAGAATCATAGAAAAAGTAGTTCTTTCTGCCCGAGCCAGAATGGCCGCTAAAGCTGCTAAAGATGCGGTTATCCGAAAAGGAGCCTTGGAAGGAATGACTTTGCCTGGAAAATTGGCCGATTGCCAGGAAAAGGATCCGGCCCTTTCTGAACTCTACCTTGTCGAGGGAGACTCAGCCGGGGGGAGCGCAAAACAGGGTAGAGATAGAAAATTTCAAGCAATTCTGCCACTGGGAGGAAAAATTTTGAATACGGAGCGAGCACGGCTAGACAGAATCATTCAATTTGAAGAAATAAAAGATTTAATTATTGCTCTAGGTGCTGGAATATCCGATACTTTCAACATAGAAAAGACGAGATATCACCGAATTATCATAATGACTGATGCGGATGTTGATGGAGAACACATTAGAACGCTTCTTCTGACCTTCTTTTTCCGCTACATGCCTCAAATCATTGAAAAAGGTTACCTATATGTAGCTCAGCCTCCGCTTTTCAAAATAACCTTAGGCAGAGAAGAACATTACGCCTATTCCGAAGAAGAAAGAGAACAAATCGTCAAGAAAAACAAAACTGGTGGTAAAGCTCCAAACGTTCAGCGCTACAAAGGTCTTGGAGAAATGAATCCAGAACAACTCTGGGAAACAACCATGAATCCTGTTAATAGGATTCTTAAGAGAGTAGACGTTGAAAATGCAGCTACAGCCGATGAAACTTTCAACATGTTAATGGGCAATGAGGTTCCACCTCGAAAGAAATTCATCCAAACCCACGCAAAATACGCTACTTTAGACGTCTAGGTTCAAGGTTGCTTGTTAAACCTAAGTAAACAATATATAATATCTCTTCATGGCGGAAAATAACGACAAACCTTTCGAGAAACCACAAGAAAACAGTAAGTTTGGAAAAATAACACCTGTAGAAATAGTCGATGAGATGCAGCGCTCATACCTAGATTATGCCATGAGCGTCATCGTCTCTCGAGCTTTGCCAGATGTTCGAGATGGCCTAAAACCTGTCCACCGAAGAATTTTGTATGCAATGAATGAGCTAGGTCTCACTCATTCTGCAAAATATCGAAAAAGTGCCACTGTTGTCGGTGAAGTTTTAGGAAAATACCACCCTCACGGAGATTCCCCGGTTTACGATGCCTTAGTACGTTTAGCCCAAGATTTTGCGATGAGATACCCACTCGTTGATGGACAAGGAAACTTTGGCTCAGTAGATGGCGATCCTCCAGCCGCCATGAGGTACACCGAAGCGAGAATGGCCGAAATTTCTAATGAACTTTTGGTAGACATAGACAAAAATACTGTTAATTTTTTCGACAACTTCGACGCCACCAGAAAAGAACCTCAACCGTTACCAGGAAAACTACCAAATCTTTTGCTAAATGGATCCTCAGGAATCGCCGTGGGTATGGCCACCAATATACCTCCTCATAACCTAGTAGAAGTTTGTGACGCTATTTCTTATTTGATCGAAAAACCAGATGCTGATGTTGAACAGTTAATGAAATTTATAAAGGGTCCAGATTTCCCAACTGGCGGTGCAATTTTTGATATTCACGAAATCACCGCAGCGTACGCCACAGGAAAGGGTAGAGTAGTCATGCGCGCCAAAGCCGAGATCGAAGAGGATAGAGAAGGTAAATTCAAAATTATAGTCTCGGAAATCCCCTATCAAGTAAACAAAGCTCAATTAATTGCCAAAGTTGCCGAACTTGTAAAAGATAAAAAGCTTGAAGGGATAAGTGATTTGCGCGATGAATCGGATAGACGAGGGATGAGAATTGTATTTGAACTAAAAAGAGATGCTAAGCCAAAAAATCTATTGAACCAACTTTATAAACACACCGCCATGCAGCTTGCTTTTAATGTGAACACGGTCGCTTTGGTGAAAGGTACACCACAAACCTTGACTTTAAAACAAGTTCTCACTGAATACATTCGTCACCGTCAGGAAGTTATAACTCGCAGATCTAAATTCGAACTTGAAGCCGCCAAAAGACGAGCCCATATTTTGGAAGGATTAAAAATAGCACTTGATCATTTGGATGCTGTCATCAAGACTATCCGAGAATCAAAAGATGCAGAAAACGCAAAAAGAAATTTGATGAATAAGTTTAAGCTGACGGAAATTCAAGCAACCGCAATTCTTGATATGCAACTTAGGAAATTAGCTGCCTTAGAGAGAAAGAACATCGAGGATGAATATAAACAAATTCTTAAGACAATCGCTCATCTGGAAGATTTGCTGGCTTCACCAAAGAAGATTTTAAGCGTCATCAACAAGGAACTTACCCAAATCAAAGATAAGTATGGCGATGACAGAAGGACCAGAGTATATAAACAGCCAGTAGGGGAATTTTCCGAGGAAGATCTTATTCCATCTGAACAAGCCATAGTCACAATCACAAAAGAAGGTTATATAAAAAGAGGTCCAACCTCAACTTTCCGCACCCAAGCCAGAGGCGGTCGAGGAGTATCCGGACTAACTATGAAAGAAGAGGATGCCGTCGATAATATTTTTTCGGCCAACACCCACGATTCCATAATGTTTTTTAGCAACAAAGGAAAAGTCTATCAACTTAAAATCTATGACCTGCCGGAAGGATCTCGAGCGGCCAAAGGTCAGGCCGTGGTAAATTTAATTGAGATTGAGCAAGGCGAAAATATTACTTCAATTATTAACATTCCCAAAAATACCAACAGTGGTTTTCTTTTCATGGCCACGAAAAAGGGAATTGTCAAAAAAACCGCTTTATCTGAATTTGCCAATATAAGACGCAGCGGCATAATTTCTATTAATCTACCGCAAGGAGATGAACTCTCCTGGGTCACCTTAACTTCAGGCAAAGACAACATAATAATGGTCACTAAGGGCGGTCTGTCCATCTACTTTTCTGAAGATAAGGTTCGGAAAATGGGCCGCCCCACTGCTGGAGTTGTAGGAATTAGATTGAAGGGAGCCGACGAACTAATTTGTATGGATAAAGCCGGAAAGGAAAATAACCTATTAGTGGTAACCGAGAAGGGTCTTGGAAAGAAAAGTAAAATAGAAGACTGGCCGCTTCAAAACCGAGCTGGATCAGGTGTGAAAGCAGCCGAAGTAACAGACAGAACAGGTAAAGTAATGGCAGCTCTTGTGCTTTCCAAGGAAAGTAAGGATTTCGTCGTAACTTCAAAGATGGGACAAGTAATAAAGTCACCTTTGAAGGATGTACCTGTACTAACAAGACAAACACAAGGTGTCATCCTAATTAGACTTGCTAACAAGAGTGATAGTGTAGCTGCAGTAACCTCGATTGCCGAAGAGCTAAAAACAGAAAAGAAAAATCCCACAAAAGCTAAAGCAAACCCAAAACCTAAAGCAAAACCAAAGCCAAAATCAAAAAGTGGAAAAACTCGCAGGAAAGCCTAAGGTACGGGAAATTTGGCGGTTAATTCTTTTGCTTCTTTAAGAACTTTTTTGTAAATCTTTTCGTCTCCTAAATTACTTACAACTTCAACGATAAGCTCACCAATCTTTTTCATTTCCCGCTCACGCATTCCGCGAGTAGTAACTGCAGGAGTCCCAAGACGAATACCGGAGGTCACAAAAGGTTTCCTTGTCTCATGAGGAACTGTATTTTTATTAAGAATAATACCCGCTTTTTCCAAAGATAGTTGAACTTCCTTTCCGGTTGGGCCTTTTGGCCCAAAATCTACTAACATTAGGTGATTATCAGTACCACCACTAGCCAAACGAAGCCCGCCGGCAGATAACGATTCAGCCAAAGCTTTAGCGTTTTTAACAATTTGCGCACCGTACTTTTTAAAACTGGTGGTAGATGCTTCTTTCAAAGCAATAGCAATTGCCGCCGTAGTATTATCATGCGGCCCACCTTGAAGACCAGGAAAGACGGCTTTATTAATTTTCTTTGCTATTTCTTCATCGTCAGTCATTATCAGCGCTCCTCTTGGACCTCTCAAAGTCTTGTGGGTAGTCGTCATAGTAATGTCGGCTACCTCAAAAGGACTAGGGTGGACTCCGGCAATAATCAGCCCGGTAATGTGTGAGATATCAGCCAAGAGATAGGCACCTACTTTGTCGGCAATCTCTCGAAACTTTTTCCATTCGACAATTCTTGGGTAAGCAGTGAAGCCAGAAACAATAACTTTTGGCTTGTGTTTTTTAGCAAGCTTTAATACTTCATCAAAATCGATTCTTTCCGTTTTTTGATCCACTGCATACCCAACCGCGTTGAAAATCTTCCCGGAGAAGTTAACTGAAGCACCATGAGTAAGATGGCCTCCGCTAACTAAAGTCATCCCCAAGATAGTATCGCCAACTTCAGCCAAAGACATGTAGGCTGCCTGGTTTGCCGGAGACCCAGAATAACCTTGAACGTTAGCAAATCTAACTCCAAATAATTTCTTGGCCCTCTCTATAGCCAAAGTTTCGATTTCGTCAACCCATTTGTTCCCAGCATAATAACGCTTAAAAGGGTAGCCTTCAGAATATTTATTGGTAAAAACGCTTCCTGTTGCTTTTCGAACCGCAGCTGATACATAATTTTCAGAGGGAATTAAATTTATATCCTCACGCTGCCTTTTTTCTTCCAACCTTATTAGGTTATAAACTTTTGAATCGAAGGTTTTGAGATTCTTCATGTTCTAAAAAACTATCACAAAAAAACCCATAAATCAATTTATTTTTGCCTCCTAGGTGTATAATACATTCCACAGAAAGGAGGAGGTTATGGACACCCCGCCAAATGTAGCCTTCTTCATAGAAATTGCGCTTTTTCGCTTGGGAAAGGAGATTGCCGAAGGTCAAAACCTGAAAACTCGCGCGGATAAGGCCGCAGTGGTCATAAACCACTATCTAGCAAAAGGAGAGATCACCGATGATATAAAAGAGGGGCTGTTCAAATGCTGGGGAGATCTGGCTATCGACGTTGCAACTCGCGATAGGGAGCTTGCAATACGTCGACACGAAGGCCGACAAGACACAGCCGACGTAAACAGGGAAACGTACCTTTGTTACCTTGGTTTTTGCAGCTGTGTTAGCAATTGCCTGGACACCTTGTCCATCGCCTAATCTTTAGGTGGGGGGAGAGAGCAAGGATTGCCAGGCGGTCTCGAGAAGGATTTCGAGACCGCCTTCACACTTCCATACTCCAAAATGATCGTAAACTCACTTGTTTTTACTATGAAACGCTCGGTGAACTTCTTTCAATTGTTTATTTGTTATATGTGTATAGATCTGGGTAGTAGAAATATTGGCATGGCCCAACATTTCTTGAACACTTCTAATATCTGCTCCATTCAAAAGTAAATCGGTCGCAAATGAATGCCGCAGGGTGTGTGGAGTAGCTTTTATTGGGATTTTTGCTTTCTTAACATATTTCTCAATACTTCGCTCAATAGACCGAACCGTAAGTCGCATCTTTTCACCACCCTTTGCAGGATCTTCTTTCCCAGAATATCGAATGAATAAAGGTTTGTAGGTATCCTTTCGATGGGAAAGGTAACGCCCTATCCATTCTTTTGCTGCATCAGAGAGAAACACCACTCGTTCTTTCCTACCTTTACCGATTATTCCAAATTCACCTTTGTCTAAATTAATCTGGTCTCGATCCAATTTTGAAAGCTCCGAGACTCTCAACCCAGTGGAGAAAAGGGTTTCCAATAAAGCTTTATCCCTGATCCCTTCAATTTTGGAAATTTCTGGGGCATTTAGAAGCCGCTCAAGTTGTTCTTCGTCCAAAACTTTAATTGGTCTTGCTTCTTGATCTCCAAGTTCAATTTTTTCAGCCGCAAGGGTCTCCACATCTATTTTGGCAAGATATCTCAGGAACGCACGAATAGCAATAATAAAATAGTTTTGGGTAACACGTTTTAGAGTTAGACCAGTATTTTCATCTACATAGCGGGCTAAGTGTACTCGATACTTACGTACAAGACCTAGATCAATATCCTTTGGATTTATATCACCGGAAAAAGCGAGAAAACGCTGTAAGTAATGATCGTAGTTTCGAATTGTGAGTTGGGAAGAGTTTCTCTCGATTTCGAGGTACTCGAGATAGTCTGTAATCAGTTTGGAAATTTTCATTTCTTACGTGCAGTTTGCTCTTCAATAAATTTCCCAATCAAAAGTGCACTCGCCGCCCAAACTATAAGACCAGAAATATTTGAAATGTAAGCTTTAGTGAGAGATTCTGAGCCTCCAACAATATTATGAACAACGGAGTAGGCTAGAAAACCCACTAGCAGCCCAACATAAACAGAGGTAACAATTATTATCGCAGGCTTAATAATCTTAATGGCAGACATTACTATAATTAAATCACAAAAAAGGGGTGGATGTCCAATTTTTAGAAAGTAAGGGTTGTATAAAGAGTTGACCGCCCATTGTGCATTAGCACTCTGGGCGGTCTAATCGCCAGCTGTTATAATGTAACTGCAGACAGGGCAGACCACACCTCCTTCACCAGATACTAGTGGTCCTCCACATTGTTGGCAACATCCCCTTCCTGATCGCGATCTTAATTTCTTTGCTACCGGCAAAATTATTTTCTGAGTATGTATCGACTCAGCCTCCTTAAGACACACCTGATCAGGACTCTGGCAATATCCAGCCAGCCTCATCTTGTACCCCATGCACGTCACACAGAGGCTGCTCGCAATACACACACCCATATCTTGCAGTTTTGGCACAAACTGTACAGTTCATCTATTAGACTCCTTTCTCCAGACGGACCGTGCAGCTTAAATATTAGGAATATTATAGCATAATTTGAACTAAAATGCAAATACTATGGGACTTATGTGTTTTTGCAAACAAGTGTTTTAAACTGTATACTACCTCCATGGCAAAGATATTTGACCATTTTCTAAATAGAAGTTTGGCTCACGTAACTAGGTTCAATAACAGACCACAGCACTTTAAAGAGAGCGTAGCCGAGCACTCTTTTTACGTTGCCTATTTCACCCAAATCCTTTGCTGGCTGCTTTCAGAAAAGAAAGTAAAGGTAGACACAAAAAAAGCCATTCAAATGGCTCTAATTCACGATCAGGAAGAAGGATTTAGTGGTGATATCCTCAATCCTTTTAAACACTACAATGAGAAGGTTGCTAAGGCTATAAAGGAAGTGAATAAAGAAACTATAAATATGATGTTTGAGAATCTGCCAGAAGATATGGGCAAAGATTTTGTGAGTATCTGGCATGAAGAAAGCGCCAAGGATTCAATTGAATCCCAAATTGTTAAAGTTGCGGACACTTTATCACTCGTCTCAAAATGTTTTGAGGAAATAGAAGCAGGCAACAATTATTTCGCCGATATTTATAAGAAAGAGCTTAAAAATCTAAAAAACCTCTCTCACCCTTGGTGGAAAAAGATTAAGGAACAAGTTCTTTCTGGAGCAGTGAAGCAGGTATAACAGCATCTTTTCCAAATCGTCTTCGCAGACTATCAACCCTTTTTTCAAGCCCCAATTTTTTTTCGCGTTGATCATCAAATAATGATGGTTGTACGGTTTCACCAAACTGAGAAATGCCGATTCCAACTAGCCTCAAGGGTGTACGGTAATCCCAAAGTTCTTTTAGTAACTCTTCACCCAGTGTGTAAATTTCTTTTGTGGAAGATGTGGGGTAGGGAAGTACTCTTTGTCGAGAAACAGTTCTAAAATCAAAGTATCGAATCACAACATACACACAGCGGCCTACATAGCCTCCTTCTCGCATGCGCACGCCAACTTTTTCCGAAAGTTTCTGAAGCATCGCTGAAACAAATTTTAGATCGGCACTATTTTTAGCAAAAGTCTCACTGTGGGATACTGATTTTACCTCACTCCTTGGCACAAACCAGATATTATCCACACCACGAGCTGCCTCCCAAAGATTTATAGAAAATTGTCCCCAGCCTTGAATTTTTTCAAAAGGAGTAGATGCAAGCTCTCCCAAAGTCTTTACACCCAAACGATGAAAGTATTCTTCCATCTTTCGGCCTATTCCAGGAAGATCGATCAAAGGCAACGGGGCAAGAAACTTTTTTTCGGTACCAGCCGGCACGTAAGTAACACCGTCTGGTTTCTTAAAATCACTAGCTACTTTAGCAGCTACTTTTGTTGAGGCAATCCCTACAGAAGCAGTAATACCAACTTCACGCTTTATTTCTTCTTTAATTTTCTTAGCAATTGATACTAAATCTGGGTAAATCCATTCTGTTTGCGAAAAATCCAAAAAAGCTTCATCTAACGATACTTGTTCCACACTTGGAGCATAACGTGCACAGATAGAAAAAACGGAATCGGATGCTTTTATGTATTCTTCGTAATGCCCACCAACCACAATAGCCTTTGGGCAAAGTTTCAAAGCCTGATAAAGAGGCATTCCAGACCTGCAGCCAAATTTTCTCGCCTCATACGAAGCAGTAGCAATAACTCCACGAGGGACGGACCGGCCATGTGGATCCACACGACCAACTAGTATAGGTTTCCCTTTTAACGATGGATCCAACCTCTGTTCCACAGAAGCAAAAAAGGCGTCTAAATCAAGGTGAAACCAAGAAGATCGAGCAGCCATACTTATATATTCCGAAAATACGCCGAATATGTCAATAGGGACAAACTGCATCACGAGGTTAATGAGGAAGGGTCAAATCTTAGATCTAAGCCCACCAGCACCAATAGCCTCTTTTTCATTATAAAACTATCTCTCTCCTTTGGATTTATCTATAAAAGAACTTCTATAATATTTTTAGTTTGGTGAATGGTGTATTTTTTGCGCTTTATCAAACCTTTCTTGATATACAATATCTGGAGGGTAGAGGTGAAGAGTGGGCATAGCCTTCCTTAACTAAAACTTCATTAAAAAGGAAAAAGAACATTAATATCAAATATTATTAGAAATAGCGAGGCTATCAAAAGAAAACTTTTTCTTTTGATAAGAAATTAGTATATATCCTCTTGTTAAGTACCACAAATTTTGCTTATAATCAATAAGTAGTGAACGAACAAGTTAGCCTTACAACTGCTGACGGCATAAATATTTCTGGGTCTTACGTTCCATCCCCAAATCCAAACAACACTGTTGTTTTTTTGATTCATCAACTAAGGAAGGACAAATCGGTTTGGGATAATTTAGTTCAAAAACTAGCCTCTTCTGGATTCTCGTCTTTAGCAATAGATCTTCGTGGTCACGGACAAAGTGGCGGAGGAAGCTGGGAAGATTTTTCCGAAGAACAATTCCAGTCTATGCTAAAAGATGTTGAAGCTGGTGGAAGATACCTTCGTGAAAAATACCCTACCGCAAATTTATCTCTAATTGGATCTAGTATCGGAGCAAACCTAGCCCTTAATTATGCCGCCAAAAACAATGTTTCCTCACTAATATTATTATCTCCTGGATTAAATTACAAAGGCATAACCACTGAGGAAGCGTCCGCTGGTTTCTCTAAACCTATTTTTATGGCCGCCAGTAGTGATGACCCAAACGAGTCGGTTGACGCTGCCAGAAGGATTTCAGAAATCATTACTACACCAGAAACAAACCTTAACATAGTAACTTATGATGATGCCGGTCATGGTATCAACATGTTTACAAAACACCCAGAACTACAAGATCAAATTATCGAATGGCTAAAATAAAAAAAACCACACGAGGCAATAATTTCTTACTAACATTAAGTAGCACCTTACTAGTACTTATATTTCTGATAGTTTTTTTGCTTTATACATCATCCTCAAGTAAAAATTTTACTATTGTCACTATTGGTGAAAAATCTATTCAGGCTGAAATTTCCAATACCGAAATCGAAAAATCCAAAGGACTTTCGGGAAGAAGCAGTATAGACGAAGGTACAGGAATGATTTTTGTATATGACGAAGCTAAAAAGTATTCTTTTTGGATGAAAGATATGAACTTTTCAATAGATATAATTTGGATAAATGACGGTAAGATAGTAGATATTACATATCGTGCACAGCCAGAAAAAAAAGATAGCAAATATCTAACAATATATAAGCCGGACGAACCGGCAAAATTTGTACTTGAGGTACCCGCAGGATACACCAGAGAAAATAATATAAAAGAAGGAGACTCTGTTGTGGGAACTATTTTTCAGTAGAGTCTTCAAGAAACAGATTGACTAACACATCTGAAAAAGGTAATATTTATTTAGTATAATTTTCAAAGGAGGTGACTTTTTTATGATTTTTGATGACGTACCAGGAGACGCACCAGCCGAAGACAAGCCAGCCGAAGGCGCCGCACCAGCCGGAGACGATGAGAAGCCAGCCGAAGGCGCCGCACCAGCTGGAGACGATGAGAAGCCAGCCGAAGGCGCACCAGCTGGAGATGCACCAGCTAGCTAATCTAGAAAGTAACAAAGAATACTAATACACATTGTAGTGGAGGTAGTGTAGTGATTTGGTAATGTTTTGGATAAAGTAGATATACGAGGATTAAATCAACTACATTACCTCTTATAGTGGGTTGGAGTGTATACAAGGTTTTTATTGGCACAGACTAGGTTAAAAACAGACCCAACCAATACATTAAAGAATTAAGAACTTAATCTGTTTTTTAAATACTAGTTAGCTTTATTCGAGACCGAATTCTTTAAGGTCTATGTTCATGGGGCCTTTTGAAAAATAATCATTTACCGCTTGATAAACTTGAGAAGGAAGTACGCGGGCTTTCAAAAGATAACCTTGGGCACCAATCTCAATAGCTTGTTTAATTATTGATCCTTGCCCCAGATTCGTTAGAAGGTAAACTGCTGTATCTTTGTTTTGATTTGAAGGCATTCTTACTTCCTTCAGAACATCAATACCTGTTTTTTTGGGGAGCATTATATCCAGAAGAATAATATCATATTTGGTCGACTTTGTTTTATCTATACCTTCCTGACCATCTTCAGCTACCGATATCTCATAATCACCTTTGTTCAACTCACGTGTATATATATCTCGAACAAAAACGTCGTCTTCAATTAAAAGAATCTTTTTTGACATAGTCTTAAGAGATTAAAACACATCCAATATTTATTGTCTAGTAATTTATTTTCAAAACCACAGTACCTCGACCCTCTGAAGTCAGAGGGGTATCGTTAAAAAAACGCATTGCCTATCTTTTTGTTTCCTGGTATCTTATTAGAGCATGGAACAACCTACACAAGATGAGCAAAAAGTAGTTCAAATAGCACCGCCTCAACCTAAAAGAGAAACTAAGTCTTTGATAATAACAATTTCCATAATAGCTTTCGTTACTGGATTATTAGCCTTCGGCGGTGGATTTATTGTGGGAAAAATAAACTTAGCTGCTTCTACATCGCAAACCCCGAAAGAATCAACATCTTCAGCTAGTATAGCCGGTTGGTCGACTTATTCAGATAAAGAAGCGCAATTTTCAATATCACACCCCAAAGATTGGAAAGCGAACAAACATTCAAGCGCGGATTATGAAGGCGTAAAGATTACTGCAAAAAAAGGTTACGTTGATCTTTGGCTTTTGGCAGACCAACCTTTTCTCCTAGGCGAAAAGCATCAAAAAGCAATAGAATCAGAAGAAGAAATTAAAGTTAAAATATCAGACAAAGAAGCTTCTGGCGTCCAATACAACTACAAAGCGGGAAATTATTTTATTGTGCTTATTTTGCCTGATTCTCAAACTTCACCTCAAGTAACATTTTGGTTAGAAGCAGATGATGAAAAAACCCGTGAGGAAACATTGAAAATCGTCGAATCTTTTCAATTTCAAAACTAAGCAACATGCAAAAGACTATCACCGTTGAGACAAAAAAACCCCGAGAAGTTATTGACATAACCGACGAAGTAACATCTCAGGTTAACAAAGTGAAGGAAGGTATCTGTTTAGTATTTGGCCTTCACACTACTTCCAGCATTATGCTTGGTGAATTTGAAAACGGGCTGGATGAGGATTTTATTAGTATGTTCAATCAACTAACACCGAAAGGTCCTTTTAAACACGCCCACGATCCAGACCATTCACCTTCCCACTTATTCAGTAGCATGGTTGGTGAGCATATCTCTATACCAGTAAAAGATGGCACCTTAGTTTTAGGAACTTGGCAAAGAATAATGTTTGTTGAGTTTGACGGGCCCCGCAGTAGAAAAGTAATGATTCAGACTGTTGAAGCAAGATAATCAACTCCCTTGTTTTTGAGTATTGTTTTAGTTAAACTAGGCTCGTATGAAGAAGTTGCTGCCTCTAGTAGCAATCATAATAATTCTGGGGGCGATTGTTGCTGGTGGCTATTTTGCGTTTAAAGCTATTAGAGAAGAGGGTTCTACCGTTGTTTTTGAAAATTTGAGTGATGAAGAACAAAAAGCCAAAGAATCCAAGGAACGAAAAGATCAACAAGACTTACTCCTCGAAAAACTAAAAGTTCTATTTGAACAAAAATCTGCCGGGACATCTTATTACATCGCAATTTATGATCTTACTAACGAAGAGCCTTTCGGGTTGGATGATACCAAACCTCAACATGCCGCCTCAGTTTCAAAAGTATTAACGGCCGTTTACACATACCACCTAGCCGAGGAAGGTAAAATTAAACTATCAGACCCTCTTGGAGCTTACAATGTAGAAAGTCAAATAATGTTTTTGGTGAATCAGAGTAGCCAAGATAGTTGGGATTTGATTGATGATTTAGTAGGAAGGAAGAGCCAAAATACTTACGCAAAAAGTATCGGTTTAAAATCAATTGATCTTCGCAAAGGAGTAAATAAAATGTCTCCTAGAGATGCCACTATGCTCTTGGTAAAACTAGCTAAGAAAGAGCTGATATCTGAACAAAATAGAAACAAGCTTTTTTCCTACATGCAAAATACCGAAAGCGAAGATCTCCTCTCTCTCGGATTTCCCAAAGGTACCATTTTTTATCACAAAACGGGAAAGTATCTTGGAGAAGCCCACGATTCTGCTTACGTCAAGCACGAGAGAAATCCTTTCGTCTTGACGATTTTCTCTGAGAATAATACAAGTCAAGGTGCTGCTGGTCGAGGCAAGATAATGAGCCTTGTTGCCCTAGAAGTATACAACTACTTCGACTCACTTTAACTTGAAGAGAGGTGAGTAAAATTATGCAGTATCAGCAGGTTGGAAAAGTATTTCTACTACTTTCGGTATTATTAATAATAGTTGCCGCTTTTGATTTCTGGAAGGACTCTGCTTTGTTTGGACTCGGTGTAAATTCCTGGATGCTAGTTGGAATAGCCTTCGCGGTATACGCCAATAGATTAGAGAAATGGAAACCATCTTAGGAGACACCACCAAGATAGGTTATACTCGGATTAATGACAAAGATTGTTATTGTTTTGATAATTATTCTGATAGTTGTAGCCAGTATTTGGTTTTTATTTTTTAGAGGGAACTCAGCCAAAAGAGTGAGTAAAGAAGGCTCAATTATATTTTTTGGAGATAGTCTGACAGTTGGTGTGGGAGCAGGGAAAGGAGAAGATTTTCCTTCCCTTATTACTAAGGAATTGAATCTAGATAATGTTATTAATGCTGGCGTTTCTGGTGACACCACTTCCACAGCACTTGTTCGATTGCAAAAGGACGTCTTAGACAAAAACCCATCGCTGGTCGTAGTCCTCCTGGGAGGAAACGATTTTCTACAAAGAGTTCCAGCAGAAAAGACCATAAGTAACCTAGATGAAATTATAAGAGAAATATCCAAAGCAGATTCTGCAGTAGTTCTGGTACACCTTAAAGCCAATCCTTTGAAAGAACAATATAAAGTCCCTGCTATTGAGACTGCGAAAAAATATGAAACCGAGTTAGTCTTGAATATTTTAGACGGTATATTTGGAAACTCCAAGTTAATGGCTGACCAGATCCATCCCAACGCAGATGGTTACAAACTAATGGCCGAAAGAATTTCCCCTCCTGTAAAGAAACTTCTAAATAAATAACTACAGCTAGTTCCAAAAGGTGTTGGCTTCTTCGTTTTGAAGGGTTATAATTTGGGTCGTGAAAACTATTCATAAAGTAAAAATATATACAAAAGTAGGCGACGATGGAGAGTCTAGACTTTTTGGAGGAAAGAAAGTCCAAAAGGATATCCCAAGAATTGAAGCTTATGGAACAGTTGATGAATTAAATTCTGCACTTGGCGCTGCCGCCTCTTTTTTAAAAGGTAAAGAGATATTTTCCATAATAAAGAAGATACAAAATGATTTGTTTGACATTGGAGCTGAGCTAGCTAACCCTAAAAAAACCACACACGCTACAAATAAAAAAATGCTATTCAATAAATCAAAAACTGATGATTTGGATAATATTATAGATCAGATAGACAATAAATTACCGCCCATTAAGGAATTTATTATTCCAGGTGGTACAAATGCTGCTTCTCTCATGCAACTTGCCAGAACTACTGCAAGACGTGCCGAAAGAAGAGTGATAACGTTATCAAAAAAGGAAAACACCAACCCAAACATTTTGATGTATCTAAATAGACTATCAGATTTATTATTTGTCTTATCAAGATACATAAATCATAAAGCTAAAACAAAGGAAATTTTTTGGAGTAAAAAATGAAAAAAGTATTAATCGTAGGCTTATTATTGTTTAGTGCTATCATCTTCTTTTACTTCTTAAACCCAAAAACGTCACGAGCGCCAACCACACCAGAAGAAACAAAAGGGTCTACCAAATCTATACAAGAAGAAAAGGAGCGTCCAGCTCCAAAACTTTCAATTAATAGTATATTCGACGAAAAAGTTGATACTAAAGGATTAGATGAATCCAAAATCATCCGATTAATAGCTACGGGGGATGTAATACCAGCTAGAGGTGCTAATTGGCCAGCTGTAACTAGCAAGGACTTTACTTACAATTGGAAGAAAACAGCTTCTTTATTAAAAGAAGGTGACCTAACATTAATTAATCTTGAAGCACCTTTAATTAAAGGTTGTCCTTTAATGACTGAAGGACTTTCCTTTTGTGGGAACGCTCGTCATATTGAAGGAATTGCCTTTGCCGGAGTAGACTCGGTTTCTTTAGCAAACAATCATATTGGGAACTATGGTCAAGAAGGGATTGATGAAACAATCTCTCTTTTGGAATCTAAGAAAATTGGTTGGAATGGCTTTAGCCATTTGGATATTCACAAAATTAAAGGTATAAAATTTGGTTTTTTGGCATACAACGGAATCAGTAGGAAGCTAGACGTCAAAGCTATAAAGGAAGAAATTAGAATGCTTAAACCTAAGGTAGACATTTTAGTAGTGGCCGCTCATTGGGGAGACGAGTACGTACTTCTTCCGCAAAGCTATGGAAATATCGCTCCGGATGATCCAAAAAAGGTGGGACCGCAATTGATTGATGCCGGAGCCGATCTGATTATCGGCAATCACCCTCACACTGTTCAAGGTGTTCAGATTTACCAAGATAAATTGATAACATACGCACACGGAAATTTTATCTTCGATCAAACCTGGAGCAAAGAAACCCAGGAGGGGGTAGTAGGGGAGTACATTTTTTATGATGGAGTGCTAATCGACGTCAAATACCACCCCACTGTTGTTGACGTTTCCTACCAACCAAAATTCCTCTCCAAAAAAGCAGGCCAACACATATTAGACCGTATGCTAAAATCCTCAAAACAAATCACTGCTACAAACTAAGTTTCTTTGACAAGCAAGCATACGCTGAGGTAAAATTGATATAGGATGCAGCAGGAAACAAAACAAATACCAAATCCAGTTAGCTTGACCCACGAACAATCAAACTCATCTTTTCAGCCCAAACCAACTAAAACTGGATCCGCAATTGGAAAAATACTCAATAAGTGGGTATTAGGTTTTCTAGTGTTAGTACTAGTTTTAGTGGTGGGTGGAGGGTTGTTCCTCTGGCCAAAAGCCCAAACTGTAAAATTTGCTAGTTCCACACGTGAATCAATTTCTGGTTTATTCATAAATATGGACTCAGTAAATTCTTCCCTGAACTCACTTTACAAATACGCTACTTCAGAAGAAGACAGTGTCACACTGACCCGACTATCAGGCACTTTCGGTAAGTTCAACAACGTTTTTGCCGCTTATATGGGGATGGAACCAATAAATAAAAAATCTAACGGCAACCGGCTGGGAACCAGATTAAAAGGTTTTCTAGCCGATCTGAAGGACGTATTTAAGGATGTTGAAATTTCGAAGGATGGTAAGGTTGATTTCGGTGGTAAAGTAAAAGGATTCACAACTCCGGCAGACGACCCAAACAAAGTCTACCGAGATCAGAGGGATTTGGCTGTAAAAGTCTCAGACTCAGCAAATACTTCTGAGACTTCCCTTAAAGAACTTGAAACAAAGCTTGAAAAAGGAACTACAGGCTCCCTGTCATCACTAAATGAGGATTTGGATAGCCTAAAAAATAATTCTAAGCAATACATTTCCGAATCAAAAAAGACGGCTGATTACTACGTTTTGACTTCCGAACTTTCAATTGAACTGGAAAGTAATTTCGATTCATTTCTTTTGGCACTTGAATCCGCAAGTAGTGTTAACTCCTTAGTCGCTAGCTTTGATGATATCTCCAAAGAACTAAAAGAACTCAAGAAAAGACTTGAAGACGTAGACAGTAGTGACTTGCCTATGGAAATAGAAGATCTACACAAAGACACAATAACATTATTTAATGTATCAATAGACTTTTTCGATCAGATGAAGATATTAACCTTAGAAGGTAATGCAGTAGGTATGGAAAACTTACTTGTCAAAACCACCATAGAAATGAATCAATTGGTTATTTCTGGAAGTGATGATGAGATTTCCTTCTGGAAAAATAATAAAGTGCTAAACTCCTATGAAGATATAAGTAAAGACCATACCGAAGCACTGAAAAATCTGGAACAGGAAAAGGACAAAAATAATTTCTTTTTACTAAGTTGGTTCGGAATCAAATAAATGAGTTTCAAAATATGTGTTTCAGGAGCAGCTGAAGGGGACTGCTTAAATAAGGAAACAATTGAAAAAGCAGAAAAAGTAGGAGAAGCAATAGCCAAAGCCAAAGCAGTTTTGGTAACTGGAGCCACAACAGGTCTTCCATATTTTGCCGCAAAGGGAACAAAGAAAGGTGGCGGCATATCAATAGGATTCTCACCAGCATCTACCAGAGCTGATCATACCAATCGCTATAGACTACCAACAAAGTACGTTGATCTAACTGTATATACTGGATTTGGATACGCTGGTAGGAATCTAATCCTCACCAAAAGTGCTGATGCAGTAATAATAATTTGTGGCAGAATAGGCACCCTTAATGAATTTACCGTTGCATTTGAGGATAAAAAGCCGATTGGAATATTGGAAGATTCAGGAGGCATGGCTGATGAAATCGAAGAGATAACTCGAATTGCTCATAAACATGAATGTAGGGTACTTTATGAAAAGGAACCTGAAAAATTAGTTAAAGGGTTAATCGAAGATTTGAAAAGAAAATACAAAGACGATTCTCAAAAACTTTCGCCGGCAGAACATTTTCCAAACCAATAGACATTGGCAAATATACATTCTTTTAAAACGTAGCTTGCAGCGCAAAGATGCAAGGAGTAGAATATTGCTCAGAGAGAAGGTGATAAATATGGCAGAAGAGAAGGAAGTAGGTAAAGTAGACCACTTTTATGACAAAATAAGTGTTGGTGTAATTGAACTTTCAGGAAGCTTAAAAGTGGGTGATAAAATTCATATACAAGGCGCGCACGATGATTTTGAACAAGAAGTCGAAAGTATGCAACTTGAACATAAAGACGTGAAAGAAGGTAAAAAAGGTCAAGCAATTGCCATTAAAGTGGCGGAACCAGTTCACAAAAACGATAAGGTTTTAAAATAGGCGTTTAAATTATGTATATTGGAATTGACATTGGTGGGACTCATATTAGGGTCGCCAAAGGAAAGGGAGGGAAAATCTTAGGGAAGAGTGATTTTCCTACCAAAACTTTTAGAGAAAACAAAAAAGATATTCTTCAAGCAATTACAAAGTTATCTGGAAAAGATTTGAAAGCTGTTGGAGTCTCGGCCCCAGGACCTATTGGCTATAAGGATAGCAAAATCATTGAGCCAAATAAGTTCACGGGTTGGACCAACATTGACCTCGCAAAAGAACTTAAGGAAAGTTTAAATTTACCAGTTGTTGTTGCTCATGATGCCTCTGTCGCTGCCCTGGGAGAATATACTTATGGAGAGCAGAAAAATAGAGACCCTTTTCTTTACATAACAGTAAGCACAGGAATCGGGGTTGGGTTTATCCAAGAGGGTAAACTTCTTCACGGACTTTATTATCCACATGCAGGTCACACATATGTAGGTGGTAAGGGGTTAGAAGATTGGTGCGGCCAAGAATCAGATCTAGAGGCTATCGTTTCTGGATGGGCTCTCGAAGCACGCACTGGAAAACATCCAAGAGACGTTGAGGGCACAGATATGTGGACTGAGGCTATGGATATTCTATCAAAAGGTATATGCAACTTTATTCTGAGCTATTCTCCCTCTGTAGTGGTAATTGGTGGAGGTATGACAAAACACCGTGACATATTCTTCGAACCAGTTATTTCAGGGGTGAAAAAATACTTAAAGTTATTCCCGGTACCACCGATTTCCCCGGCTTCTCTAGACGAGCCTGGATTGGTCGGGGCGGTTGAGCTAGCAAGACAAGCCCACGAAAAAGAAATTTAATCCAATATATTACAGCCCACCTCGCTATCCAGATGTCACCACCTGAAAATCCGTGCAGACTTTCACAAAGATGAGCTGCAATACAACATTTTTACACCCACCGTAATTTTTAGTCAACAATCAAGCAGTAGAAAGAACTTTTTTGATGTTTTTCAGTAATTAAACACAACTCACTATTGATCGAAAACTCAAATCGATATATTATTAATCCAATGCCTGGACCTACTGTCGAAAATATACAGCACGAAACAATCGAGTCTCCATATAGACTAGCCTGGACAAGAATAGGAAAGGTGATTCTTCCTCTTTTATTCATAGTTCTAGCAGCTTCATATTGGTTTGTATATATCTATATTCCCGCAAAAATCGAACCTGAAAGCCCAAAAGTAATATCACCTACAAAAACAGCCTCACCTTCAGCGAAAAAAGCCACCCCTTCTGCCAAGACAGATAAAGCCGTAGGTTGGAAATCCTACGATAACAAAAAATATAAATATTCACTAAAATATCCAAAAAATTGGAACGTATCCACAGAAACAAAAATTGTGAGTGAAGAAAATAATATTGTTTACCACTACTACTCTGTCTCTAAGGAAAAAAATCAACCCCAAGGAACAACAGACGAAGTAATGGTGATTCGATACTTAGAGGGTGATCCTTGTGCCGGAATGGAAATAAAAAAATCTGAAACCACTTTATCTGGTTTCAAAAGCGCAAGAAGCGAGTGTTATCAAAAAGGAAAACTAAGAGTTATTATATTTTCTTTTCCTGATACCAATAGGAAAGAATGGTTCCTTGTGGCCTATGTAGACAAAGATCTCGAGTCAGTTGAAGAAATTATTACAACCTTCAAATTCCTAGATTAATCCTCCATCAGTACTTATAATTATTAATCTTTTACGGTAAAATGGGTATATGGTCGAGGAAAATGTAGTTAACGTTAGTTACCCTAGAAAGAGAAAACCTCCAAAAATTAAACCTTTATTTATTGTAATTGGATTTATCGTAATTATCTTGATAATCTGGGCAGTATTTTTTAGATCAACATCAAATCAAAAGGGAACTCAAGCTGAATCCGAAAAACAAGAAGAGGCAACATCTTCAGCCGAACCTAAGGAAGCAACTTCAAGCGCAGAAACGAGTAGCGAAGATGTGGATATTTCAAATTGGTATGAATATACCGACGTAAAAAAAACTTTTTCAATCAAAGCACCAAAGGGGTGGTTTTTTGACAAAACCTTAAAAGGGCCAAGAGGGGAGGGAAGTATACGAGGAGGAGTTGCCGATTTCAACTTTACGAAAGAAGATTTTGACCCAAAAGAAAATTCTGCTGTTTACTTCGAATTTGATTCGAAAGATACTGGAACTACTCTTAAAGATCACGCTACAAAAATTGCCTGCCTTCGAACAGCCGATGTTGCTTCGAACGATGATTCCTGCCAAGACCCTACCAAACCAGAATCACAAAAAACATTGAGTGTGGACAGTAAAGAAGCAGTCTGGCAAGAAATTCATGGTTTAACAGGTATTGGCATAGAAGTCTATATTCAAAAAACAGATACTGAGGTATTAGTCATTTACTCAGACGGAATGGTAGATAAAACAAGCGAAGGCTTTTCAGTAAACCAGGAGTTTGTAAATATTGTAGAAGCTATGCTTCCCACCTTTAAGTTTTTATAGTAAAATTACCGTAATGCCTCAACTACAAAATCAACAATTACCTCCGTATCCTCAAGCCAATGAAGGTAGAAAAGGAATAAACTGGGCTAGTGTAACAGTTGTCGCTTCTATAATTATCTTCATTTTAATTATAGCCATCTTTGCATATTGGTTTTTCGTCCTTCGGCCACAAGTAGAGTCACAGCCTAATGATACTTCCGCACCCCCGAAAAAAGAAACAACTTCTTCCGAAAAACCTGCTTTTCCTTCAGCCGAAAAAGAAGAAACCAAAGACTGGAAAACATTCAAAAGCGATAAAATAGGCTACTCTATTAAACTACCTAATACCTGGATAACCACCAAAGGTGCGGACAACCAAAACTGTGTAGATAACCTGGATTTTTTTGCACCTTCTAACGACCTTTTAGGTCTTTGTGCAAGTGAATTTGGAGGTTTGGGTGTGGTCCAAAAAATAAATCAGGACTTCGAAGACTATACAGAAAACATCATAGATACGAGTACTCTTAAAGATCTTGAGAGAACCAGTACCACTGTAGGAGGCACCGTAGCAATGAGAGTTTCTGGTACGTATAATCTCGTAGATGATTTCAATTCTCTAAACGGATCAAAAACTATTTCCTATTATTTAAACCAGGATGGAAAAGTTTTATTAATAAGTTACCTCGGAAAACCATCATGGCCGGACCATTCTGAAACCTTCGAACTCATAATAACTACCTTAGAATTCCTTTAGTGTCGTCGGTTTGACAACGCCAACTCATTAACTTACGATTAAAAAAACTGCCTAATGATTTTTATCTTTGTATTTGTTGATGTTATTTCAATAATACTTGGAATTCTTCTTGCTACGACTTTTGGTGAGCGTTACGGAGATGAATTTTCACCAAATGTTATTTTATTGGTAATTTCATTTTTACTTACACGAAGTGTTCTCTATTGGGTTTTATTTCAATCCGTTATAAAACGTGATATAAGTTGGCTCCGTAGTATCATTCAAGCAATCTTCTTAATAATTTCCCTTTCAGGAGTCTCGTTCATTCTAGCTGCTCTTCCTTCCTACTTTGTGAATGCTAACATAGACCAAGCAAATTCAATATTATTTTTCGCAGATCTCCAAGGTACAACTTTTTACTTCATACTCATACCAAGTATCACTTTACTTTTGAGCGTTGTTATCCACAAGCTTTACAAACTCGAACCTTGGTAAGCCCATAAAATTACCTATTGACAACTATTTTTGATTAGACTACGATAATCTTTCAAATGAAAAGAATCTTCTTGATACTAATTTCAATTTTTGCTCTGCTTTTTATCCCCGCATCAGCTAGTGCTCAAGACACCGATAGTGAAACAAAAGATGTCGTTTTATCCCAAGATGAGGTTGTAGATAGTGACTATATTAAAACAGGGGATACGATAACGTTAAGTGGTGTGGTCAACGGTGATGCTTATCTTTTTGCAGGCTCGATTATTGTCGAAGGGAAAGTTACAGGTGATTTGATTGCTGCAGGTGGTCAAATAGTAGTAAGAGGAGAAGTAGGGAACAATGTTCGAGTGTTTGGTGGGGACGTAACTATTAGTGATAAAGTCGGTCGCAATCTTACATTTGTGGGTGGTAACATTGAGATCACAGACTCTGCAAAAATAAATGGGAGTGTCGTTGGTGCTGGAGGAAATGTTTCAATTTTTGCCCCAGTAGGCAAAGGTGCAAAATTTGGGGTTGGCAATCTAACCCTTGGATCCTCTATTGGTGGGGATGTTGAGGCTGGAGTTGGTATACTAACATTAACCTCCGAAGCAAAAGTGGTTGGTGATCTTAAATACTGGAGCGATACAGAAGCAAACCTACATAGTGGAGCAAAAGTGACTGGGGAGTTGACAAAAAACACACCACCACAAGAGTTTGATTTTTCACCTACCAAGTTTCTTGGTGTTATGTCTGGAATCAACTTGTTCTTCCAGTTCATAGCTTTTATTTCATCATTGATAGTAGGTCTTTTATTAATTCGTTTCCTACCAAATTCCTCGGAGAAGTTCGTGAATCTGTTAAATAAAAGGCCTTGGGCTTCAGCTGGAATTGGAATTCTAACATTAATACTCACTCCGATAGTAATAATATTACTGTTACTCCTGGTTGTTACCATACCAATTGCCCTTATTTTACTCGCTGTTTACCTTATCTCCTTGTATCTAACAAGAATATTTGTCTCTTATTTCATTGGTAAAAAAGTTCTTGCCAAATTCGTAAGGAAAAACCACAACAACTGGGCTCTATTAATAGGTTTAGTAGCTTTTGGTATTATCTCCTTAATCCCAATAATTGGTGGTATATTCGTATTCTTATCACTCCTATTTGGTCTAGGAGCTATCTTTCTCAAGCTAAAGGATCAATACACATCAGCCCGCGAAAAAAACGTAATCTAGTAAACACCTATCATTTCTTCTTTTCTCGACTTTTAAAGATGAAATAGTATCTGTGAAAGTAAGGTTAAAATAACCAACCCCTAAGTTGATGGAACCTAAGTAAGGGGACAACCTAGGTCTCGGCTTTCTAAAACAACAATTTGACAACACCTCCGGTTTAGCTTAATATAATTTGGCATGGGAGACAAAGCTGCTCAAAACAAACCTCCAATCTTAGCAACAGGATCGAATAGACGAACAATAATAATAATCGGTACTGTTATTGCAGTTCTAATAATCTTCGGTTCCGCTGGATACTTTATCCAAACGAAATCAACTCAAGAAATCTCAGAAAGTAATGGAAATGGGGAAAAGACGACAGAGGTAAAAAATGGTCAAAAACAAACAAACGTTAATACTAAAGACGGAAAGATAACAATAAAAGAAGGGGAGGCTCCAAACAACTTCCCGTCAGACGTTACTATTTACAAAAACGCAGAAGTTTCTCGATCAACAGAATCTAAAGACGAGTCATCAATAATCCTAGAAAGCTCCGATTCTGTACCGACAGTAATAAAATTCTACGAAAACGATCTCAAAAAGAATAAGTGGACCTCTATCGAAAGTAACAACATGGAAGGCTCTTCTCTAATAACGGCCAAAAAGGACAGTCGGCAGATAATAATCGCAGCCACTGTGGATGATGTAACTAAAAAAACAGCTATAGCTATCGCCATCACCACACCTAAGTAACTTATCTCATCTTTGACTTACCACATTCCAAACGTCTACAATTAAATGTAGAGGCATGTTTGAAAATCCGTGAAGTAAATCAAAAAATATGTAAGGAGATAATTCTCGGCGTAAGTTATAGTGGTGGAGGAAATAGAGGAGCCGTGCACCTTGGTATAATGAAAGCTTTAATAGAAGGTGGGATAAAACCGACTCATATAGCCGGGGTATCTGCTGGTGCTTTTGTTGGAGCTTTTCATGCTGCAGACCCAAACTCGCTATCTTACTTCAACCTAGCTAAAGATTTAATCTACCGTATGGGAAGAGAACTATTCGGCCTCTCCATTCCTCAGATAATCTCAAAATTTCTAACACAAGGTACACACATCAAGAGTCTAGGAAGTTCGACAAAATTTGAAACTTTTATGCGAAAACACTTACCTTTCAAGACCTTTGAGGAACTCAAAATTCCTTTAATTATAGGCGTAACTAATGAACATAATGGCCAAGATACCTGGATTTCAAAAGGAGATATTACCAAACCTCTTTTAGCAACTTCGGCTGTGCCTGGAATGCTACCTTCGGTTGAAATAGAAGGAAACTACTATATTGATGGTGGAGCAACTGACAATATGCCCTTGTTTGAACTTGCCAGAGAAAGGTGTGGGAAGATTATTGCTTGTAATGCTGGCTACGGGGGACATGCTCTACGAGGCCCTAAAAACTTTTTTGAGAGAATGATTGCCGCTCGAGAACTGGCCCATTATCAAACAGAAAGATACGAGGAGGAGCTGATCCGCTGCCTTTACCCAGATATTAGAATCATTCACGTTGAACCAAGAGTCGGTCTGGATATTCCACCTTATGATTTTACCCCGGAAAAAATCGATAAAATCATCGAAGAAAGCTACACGAAAACAAAAGAAATCCTTACGGAAAACAGTATATAAAATATCTTCAAATTTGACCTCTTGACTAATCTTGATTAAGAGGATACACTGAACTCATACCCCCCTGGGGTGGGTCTTTATGAAAAAGCAAGAAAAAAAGGAAATACTAAAAAGACTTAACTACTTAATAGGGCATTTGCAAGGAAACAAAAGAATGGTTGAGGAAGGTAAATACTGCGTTGATATTATTCATCAAAACCAAGCGGCAGCAGCAGCCCTAAATAAAGTTAATAAGATAATACTCAAATCCCATTTAGAAACATGTGTTTCGCCGGTAATAAAATCCAAAACTAACTCAAGAAGCAACAAAGTTTTTGATGAGATTGCTGAGATATTCGAGATAGAACAAAAAATACAATAGGAGGTAACTGTATGGAAGAATCTTACTCATGTCCAATGCATCCGGAAGTAAAATCAAATAAGACTAGGAGATGCCCGGAATGCGGGATGGATTTAGTGAAGAACGAGTCAAATACTCATAGGGAGCATACTGACCATACTGAGCACAAAAATCAGACTGAACATAAAAAAGAAGCAAAAACGGTAGGAAAAGGTAAAGGATTATACATCTGTCCTATGGATCCAGAAATTGTTCGTCACGAACCTGGGGAGTGTCCAAAATGTGGGATGAAGCTGGAATTTTCTGGAAAAATCCATGGCAAACACAAAGATCAAGGCAACCATAAAGGGATGGAACAGGATTTCAGAAAAAGATTCTTAACTGCTTTGCCACTCACAGCTATCGTTCTTCTGTTGTCTCCTCAAATCCAAAACTGGGCTGGATTTAATATAGACTTTACTGGAATAAAAATCGTCACTTTCCTCTTAGCTTCAACTATAGTTTTCTACCATGGGTGGCCTTTCTACGTAATGGCAAAAGGCGAAATTAAATCAAAAGCATATGGGATGATGACCCTCGTTTCTCTTGCTGTTCTTTCTGGATATGTTTTTAGTGTCGCTGCTACCTTTATTTTTGAAGGAAAGAGTCTTTATTGGGAAGTAGCAACTCTGGTTCTTGCTTTTCTCTTTGGTCATTGGATGGAAATGAGAGCCGTTCGTGGCGCAACCGGCGCTTTATCGGAACTAGCAAAGTTGATTCCACCAAACGCACATCTTATCAAAGATAAAGAGATTTTGGATGTTGACACCGAGGAGCTAACGAAAGGTGACAAGGTACTGGTTCGCCCTGGAGAAAAAGTACCAATTGATGGTGTGATAACTGAAGGGGAAAGCTCGGTTAATGAAGCAATGATCACCGGTGAATCTAGACCTGTCAATAAGAAAAAAGGAGACGAAGTAATAGGAGGGTCAATAAATAATGACGGCTCTCTAACTATCGAAGTAAATAAGACTGGTGAAGACACAGCTATTTCACAAATGATGGAACTTATTAGAAAAGCCCAGGAATCCAAACCTCCAGTCCAAAAATTGGCGGATCGAGCTGCCGGGTGGTTAACTTTTATCGCTTTGGGTGTGGGTACATCGACTTTCGTATTTTGGTTTTTCATAAACCCTCAAGGAGCAATATTTGCAGGAACCTTAGCAATCGCCGTTATCGTGATTGCTTGTCCTCACGCTCTTGGTTTAGCAATTCCAACGGTTACCACAATTACTACCTCTCTGGCCGCCAGAAATGGAATCTTAATCCAGGATATGAAAGCAGCTGAAATAGCTAGGAAACTTACATATGTTGTTTTTGACAAAACTGGTACCCTCACAGAAGGTCGTTTTGGTGTTAGTGAAGCTATTTCATTCACGAAATCCTCGCCGGAGGAAATCTTAAAACTAGCCGCTTCTGTCGAAGTTCATTCACAACATTCCATTGCCGCTGGGGTAGTGGCAGAAGCTAAAAAAAGAAAGATAGACTTTACAAAGGCTAAAGATTTTAAATCCTTTCCTGGTAAAGGAGCCTCCGGTACCGTAGATGGACAAAAAGTAGCCATTGGCAACAAAGCCTTGATGATTGAATCTGGTTTAGCTGATACGGAAATTGAAAGTAAGATGGCAGGAATCGAAAAAATAGGCAAGACTTTTATCTTTGTAGCCATCGAAAATAAATTGACCAGTCTTATAACCATGGAAGACGTTATCAGAAAGGAGTCAAAGGAAGCAGTCAAGGCTCTTAAAAACCTGGGCATAAAGACTGCTATGCTAACAGGAGATACTAAAGAGATAGCCGATTTAGTTGGTAGGGAACTAGAAATAGATACTGTTTTTGCAGAGGTCTTACCAGAAGATAAAGTAAATAAAATCAAAGAACTACAAGGAAAAGGAAATATAGTAGCGATGGTAGGGGACGGTGTCAATGATGCCCCATCATTAACTCAAGCCCATGTAGGGATAGCAATCGGTGCCGGAACTGATGTAGCAGTAGAGTCTGCCGAAATTGTTTTGGTGAAAAACGACCCAAGAGATGTAGTAAAAGCAATTAAACTTTCTCAAAAAACAAATGCGAAAATGAAACAAAACTTGGCTTGGGCAGCTGGCTACAACATTATTGCCATGCCTATTGCCGCAGGAGTTCTTTTCCCTTTTGGAATCTTACTTCGACCGGAATGGTCTGCCCTTATAATGAGTGCAAGCTCGCTAATTGTTGTAGGAAACGCTCTTCTTCTTCGCCGCGAGACACTAGCCTAATCTTTTAAAGCTTGCTTGTTGCAATACACTAACTTGACAACTATAATCCAAATGATCTATAAAGGAAGCACATTTTTATGCGAAAATTCAAGATACGTAAGGTAAAACCAACCAAACTCTTTACCATCTCCCCAGATCAAGACCGTGTCCAACTACTAACAAAAATATCTGTTGACCTAGAAAGGTACTCGCCGGAGGATATGCCAGAAGTCACCAATATTAAAAGTTGGGTATCGAAAGAGCTGGCCAGAAGTCTGACAAAAGCAAAAGTTCACAATCTATTCTCTCCAGGTAGTTAAACACCTCATTGACTAATCACAATACTTGAACATAAAATAAACTAGGAGGTAAAAATAATGAGCGATGATAAAATTGCAGATGAAGGGTCAGTAGTAGAAGGTTTAAAGAAAGAACGAAATAAAGAAGGGAAATACACTCAAACTTCTCCAGAAGCTTCAGCAGGTGATGAAGATGCTCGCTGGGATCAAGCTGACACTGCTGGAACTGAGCTTCCCGGAGGCGGAAATGAAACACCAGACCAAAGTAATGTAGATGAAATTGGAAAAGCTATCGGCGAATCATACGATAAAACAGAACCGTTAGATCCTACTAAAAAAGAGTAGCCTTTCTTATAACTTGTAATTTCCTCTGCAGGTTGCTATAATATTGTCCGCCCGTTTGTATATGAAAATAGCGCAAATTGCTCCACTAAACCAACGAGTTCCGCCAAAAAGATATGGTGGAACTGAAAGAGTTGTCAGTTATTTAACGGAAGAATTAGTTAAAAGAGGCCACGAGGTAACTCTTTTTGCAGCTGCTGGTTCAGAAACACGAGCAGAACTAATACCTGCAGTCAATCATCCTTTAAGAGATGCTCACATTCTCGATTCCACACCATTTACAGTCGCAGAAATTGCCAAAGTTTATAAAAAGGCTGATAAATTCGACATAATCCACAACCATGCGTGGCAAGACTACTTGGCTTTCGCCTCTGCTAGCCATTCCGCCACACCAACTGTAACTACTTTACATAATCCCTTCTTTACAGAAACTAGACGTGTTTTTGATGAATACAAAAACCTAAATTTCATATCGATTTCAAACAATCAAAGAAGGTCCAATCGAAAGTTGAACTATTTTGGAACCGTTTACAACGGCATACCTGTCGAAAAATTTCCCTTTAAAAAAAACCACGATGATTATTTGCTCCATGTAGGAAGAATATCACTGCAAAAAGGAACGCACATCGCAATTGATATAGCCACCGCCTTAAAAAAAGATCTTATCATCGCCGCAAAGCTAGACCCTTGGGAAGTCAACTATTTTAATCAGTATGTAGCACCTAGACTCACAAATGGACATGTCCATTGGGTTGGTGAAGTTGACTCAGCCGAAAGAAACAAGCTAATGGCCAAGTCCTTATGTCTTCTAGCGCCAATAACGTGGCGAGAACCCTTCGGCTTAGCAATGATTGAATCCATGGCATGCGGCAGTCCAGTCATTACCTACAAGAGAGGTTCCGCGCCAGAGATCGTTGAGCATGGTAAAACAGGTTTTGTCGTGGAAAATGAAAGACAAATGGTTCGTGCCGTTAGAAGAATAGACTCGATTGATAGAAAATATTGCCGAGAGTACGTCAAAGATAAATTCAACATAAAGGAGATGGTGGATGGTTACGAAAAATTGTATGATAAAATAATAAATGGTAAAAAAGCTAAACTCACCTCAAAACCAACCCTCAGAGCTTGATATTAAATATTTATTTGATCAAGCCTATGAAACAATTCTTGAATTAGAAACCTCAAGTGGAATTAATGCCTCAGGAAAAAAAGATCCATTCTTTGCCTTTTTTGGCCGAGATTCAATGATCACATGTCTAAAACTACTCCAGGTATACAAAAAAAAGCCAAATGAAGTATTGCTGAGAATTATTTCAAACTCTCTTAAAACAGCTATCCGCTTACAAGGAAAAACAGTAAACCCCATGAGTGGGGAAGAAACCGGAAAAATAATTCATGAGTACAGGGAAAAAAATACTGAAACTCTTAAAAGCCAAGAATCCCCGTGGTACACATATCCAGATGGGACACTGAGAAATTATGATTCAATAGATTCTTCACCTTTATTCCTAATACTAGCAGGAGAATATTACAACCTGATACGTGATAGGAAATTCCTGGATGGTATCTTACCTTCAGTTGAAAATGTATTTTATTGGATCAAAAACTACGGAAATCTAAATATTGACGATGAATTTTTAGAATACTTTCTCCACAGACCAAAACCATATGGCGGGCTTACAAACCAAGGCTGGATGGATAGCGAAGAGTCCTTACTAATTTACGGAAAACCTCCAAAAGAACCCGTTGCTCTTGTTGAAGTTCAAGGATATTATTTTAAAGCTTTAAGACTCTGGTCTGATATTTACCGGAATATCGACGTAAAAAAATCGGAGGAGCTGGATAAAAAAGCCATACGGTTGAAGGAAGAGTTCAACAGGCTATTTCTAATGAAAACTGAAAATCTCTTTTATTTTGCTCAAGCGATATTTAGTGGGAGGGCACAAATACTGGAAAGGAGATCCAATCCAGGCCACTGCCTCTGGGCTTCATTTGAGAAGAATGGTAAATTTGAATCGATCATTGATGACAAATACATTTCTGATGTAGTACAAAGATTGATGAAACCGGATCTATTCGATCCAAACGGAGGAATCCGCACGTTAACCACCAAGTCTAGATTCTTCAAACCCTGCAGCTATCATAACGGATCCATCTGGCCTTTTGATAACGGCCTTATTACGGAAGGATTTGAAAATTTTAGATTTAATAAAGAAGCTCGCATGATAAAAAACGCTATTCTTAATACCATCAAAAGATTCAACTCGTCTGTTGAGCTCTACTGCTTAAAGAGTGGGGAACCAACTGAATACAAAGAAGGAGATATTCAATCAGCCAAAAAGCAAGCTTGGACCGCCGCAACCATCTTGGACTTCACGACAAGTTACTACGACTAAGCACACAAAAGAAGCATGACAGGTGCAGACACAATGTGGCTACACCCGTCATTAGTTTCGCCAGCGTTTAGGAAATAGGTTAAGAATCACCCAAACCGCTAACACTCCAAACAAGGATCCACCTACTCCAAGTGCCAAATCTGACCAGGCAGCTACTCGCCTCGACAACTCTGTTTGAACAATTTCCCCAAGTACACTTAGTGCAGAAGCAACAGCAAAGGCTGATATCAATGAAGATATCATGGTCCACGTGCGCTTAAGGTATAAGTCTCCTACAAGAAGAGAGGTTATAAGTGCTGGGAAAAAGATATGACCAAGCACCGGAGCCCAACCGTTCCACGAAACCAACTGTATGGGTATTACGGCAAGGGTAACATACATCACCCCCACAGCTAGAGCAAGAAGAAGCCATGCTCTTCTCAAGATCACCCTCCTTTATGATTTCTCCAATCTTATCGTTTTTTAGTTTATACCACAATCAAATATAACAAACAGCCAGCAAAGATCAGCCATCAAAATTGACAATCACTACCTTATTTGTCTATACTTAATTAATGCCTGAGCAGACTGATAAGGACCAACCGAAATCCCCAGCTTCTTCCGGAAACAAAACGTTAATAATAGTAATTGGTGTAGTAGTGGTACTAGGAATCCTTGGTAGCGCTGGTTACTACTTGCAACAGAAATCTTCAGAGAGAGCAGCCGAAAAGAAAGCTGAAGAGGTAACTGGAGGAAAGGTAGACATTTCTGGAGATAAAGTTACGATTGAAACTGATGAAGGTAAAGTAACTACAAGTGAATCTAGTCTACCAGACAGCTTCCCTTCCAGCATAACCGTATATCAAGGATCAGAGGTCGCAGGTTCAACAGAAGCTGAAGAAGGAATAACCTTACTATTAAAAACCTCAGATAGTACTTCCAAAGCTTTCAGTTTTTATAAAAGCGATCTTGCCAAAAACGGCTGGAAAATAACTTCAAGCTCAACCATAGAAGAAAACTCTCTCATTACAGCTGAGAAAGGTAACGAAGGAGTTTTAATAACAATAAGTAAAGACGAAGAAGACGGAAAAACCGCAATCGCAATAGTTTACTCCACAGGTAAGTAACTCCAAAACAAATAATATAAAAATTATTAAGTAAAGATTAGTTTGACTTACTAATATATAATACTCTAGTAGGTAAGCCAAACAATCAACTACGTGAGGAGAGACTGTAAAGGAGGGCGATATGCAAACTCCAAACCAAGAGAGGGGTGAAAATGCCATGGGAAAAAAGCAAGTTCGCGGGTTGGTTGTTTTGATCGGGATCACGCTGGTTACTGTATTCTTTGTCGCAGGAGGTAAGGCAGAGAATCAGTCTACCCAAAACAAAAACCAAACACATCCTGTTAACCAGCTGCCAATACCAAGGCCAACTCAAGCTCTAGCTAGTTCAAAAGTCGAGACATTTGGGAATTGCCTTTCGGCACCCGTTTCCGGCTATGCTCTAGATATGTTCAACGCGATCAATAACGAGCGGACGGGGAACGGAATGCCGGCGCTGGCAGCTAGTGGCTGCGTAACGTACGTCGCGCAGATTCGGTCCAACGACATGGCGAGCCGCGGATACTTCTCCCACGTCAGCCCGGACGGTTCGACCGCATTCACGCTCATGAACCAGTACGAAGTCCCGTATGGCTGGGCTGGCGAGAACCTGGCGCGGAACAACTACCCGGACGGTGTGACGGTTGAGATCGCCATTCGTGACCTGATGGCAAGCTCAGGGCACCGGGCGAACATCCTGAACATCCTGGGCGCGAACTACACAAGCATTGGCGTGGCAGTTGCGAACGATGGAGAAGGTAAAAAGTACTTCACCGTGATCTTCATCGGTCCGCCATAGAGAAAATCCGGCACCGCCAGTGACTATCAAGTTTGGAAGAGGAAGAGACAGACGGGTCCTTACTCAGCAATCCATTGGGCTATGATCCATGGCAAAACACAAAAATAGAGGCTAACCTATTTAGCCTCTCTTCAGCCCCAATTTGCTCATTTACCTTCCAATTGATAAACTTTCCTTGATGAACATTGTTATTGGTAGCACTAGCCCAGCAAAGTTAAAAGCAGCTCAGATCACCTTAGATAAACTTTTTCCAAAAGTAAAAGTGAAAAGTGTGAAAGTTGATTCTGGAGTAGGGGATCAACCCACATCGGACAAGGAATCAATAAAAGGTGCGATAAATCGCGCAAAATGGGCTCAAAAGAAGGCCAACGCTGATTTTGGAATTGGGATGGAAGGTGGAATGAACAAGATAGGCAAGCTTTGGTTTGAATGTGGTTGGATCGCGGTAGTCGATAAAAATGGAAAGGTAGGACTTGGTTCATCAGGAAGATTTGAGGTTTCAGGCAAAATAATTAAAGAGATCATCAAAGGGAAAGAACTAAATGAAGCTGTGGATACTATCGCTGGGAAAACTGTAGTCGATCCAAAAAAAGGTTTTATGAGTATAGTTACGAAAAGAAATTTATCAAGACCGGTTGCATATTCTCACGGATTAATCTTTGCTTTCGCACCGTTCCTATCTGATCCAAAATTTTGGGATTAATTTGATAAATTCTTGACACTAACCACTTAATTTAGTAAATTCTTTACAATGATTCTGCTTGTAGGTTGGATAATCAATGCAATCTCACTTTACGTAACAGTTCTCATTGTTCCAGGAATAGAAGTAGATAGTGTAACCACATTAATTCTAGCCGCCCTTGTTGTTGGCTTAGTAAATGCCTTGATAAAACCAATTGTTCATCTGATCTCTTTGCCAATAACTATTCTAACTTTTGGAATTTTTGCACTAGTCATAAATGCAGCCATGCTCGGTCTCGCTGCTTGGCTCGTACCAGGTTTTAGTGTTGACGGGGTATTGCCGGCTTTTCTTGGAGCTATTGTTCTCGCTGTAATCAGTGCTATCCTCAATAGCTTCCTCAAACCAAAACCACGATTACCATAAACCAAGAATAGCAAACAGAAAGGGTCTCAGCTTAGAAAAAGGTTAGTCCCAGCTACTTTTTTTGTAAATTATACGGTCTTTAACTCCTAGATAACTATCTAGATTAAACTAGTGTTAAAACCTGCCATAAAACAGTTTCTAAACCTTAAAACACTCCTACCTTTACTAGCTTTTGTTATTTTTCTTCTGGGAGCAACTATAGTACTCTTAGTAGTCTCAAACAGAGATAAAGTTAATAATCTGGACAAAACTATCAGTAATTTAAACACCCAAGTAGCAAGTCTCAAACGTTGATAACTTAACAAAAGAAAACGAAGCTTTAATTTGAAGTTAATTTGAAAATATGTCTGCTTTAAGAATATTAATCTTCGGATCAAAAGTCCGAGTCATTATCAGTATACTCATTTTTATTATAATTACGATTGCTGTTGAGGTATTCTTAAGTACCACCAAGGAAGATTCAACGATCAATTTTTCTAATAACTATTACAGCATCTCTCATAAAACCTACCTACTTCTTTCTGTAGGTTGTTGAGATCCATATTAGACCATCTGTGGTATCTTTTTACCTTTTCGTACAAAAGTTCTCTTTATCGAGGCCGTTTTGTCCAAAACACCAACCTTCTTTCTACCGTTTCCATTTCCCTCTTCCATTACTTTTTCTTCCTTAGAAACCGACACAGGAAGGGCAAAACTAAAAGTACTTCCTTCATCAAGAATTGATTTTGCCCATATTCTTCCGTTATGCATTTCAACAATCGCTTTAGAAATATAAAGACCAAGGCCGGTGCCCTTAGAACCTTGCTCTAAAACCCCAGACACTCTGAAAAATTTCGTAAATAATTTTGGTAGTGCCTCTTCAGGAATACCTTGACCTGTATCCTCAACATTAGTAACAACTTCACTATCTTTAACTTCTATACTTACTTCTACTTTCCCACCTGGATCTGTATAGTTAATAGCATTTCCAACAAGATTTGAAAGTACCTCACCCATTCTGAATCTGTCGATAGGTATCGCAATAGGCTTACTCAGGCGCTTCTTAAAGACCAATTCCAGACCTTTCTGTCTTGCTTGATCTTTATAATTGTTAACAACCTCCGTAACGAGTTCAACCCAATCCACAGAACTTTTTTCGACCTTCATTCTACCTCTTTCAATCCTAGAAACTGACAACAAGTTCTCTACTAAAGAGGCGAGTTGGCTTGAAGAAATAAAGGCCTTTTGAAGAAAAGACATTTCCTCCTTACTAACTTTGTTTCTCAGTTCATCTTGAAGAACAGATAAATAACCTCTTATAGATGTCAACGGAGTACGAAGCTCATGGGCCGCCATCGAAACAAAGTCTAATTTCATTTCCTCCAACTCATGTTCCTTGGAAATATCGTGAAGAGTAATTATAGCCCCCAAATCAATTTCTTCGCTTTCGGCAATTGTAGAACTTGTAAGTTCTACATAAACGTTACCGCCGTCTCTCTCGACTATTTTTATTTTCTTTTTCTTAGCAACCACTTGGTCTTCGTAGATTCTTTTCTTTGGTAGAAGCTCAAATATTGAAACTTTAGCATCTTTCTCACTCATAAAAACGACATCGTCAGAATATTTTCCTAATACTTGATCCTGACCAACCTTCAACATCCTCTCCATGGCAGGATTAAAGAGAATTATCTTACCTTTTCTATCTACCGCAAAAACCCCATCCACAATTCCGTTCATAGTTACATTGATTTTATTTCTCTCTGCGGTCAATCTGTTTATCAACTTTCTTGTTTCTCTAATATCACGTGAAAGACCTACTATACCCATCAATTTACCTTTTTCTACAAGAGAGGTTGCCGAAAAACTAACCGGAATTGTCTTACCGTCTTTTGTCCTAAAATCAACCTCGCACCCTTTAACATAGGTTCTTTCCTTCAAGGGGATTACGACTCTTTTTAGGAAATGCTCCCAATTTGCAACATCAGGTATGATTCTTCTAATACTTTTTCCTACGAGTTCGCCGTCTTTAAAACCAAGAAGATCAAGTGTTGCCTTATTTACTTGTTCTATCTCATGAGCAGGGCTTATAACAACGAGAGCCTCAGACATCGTGTCCACAATCGTTTTTGCCGTAAGCGTCGGGCTAATGACAAAAAGTCTAAACCGAATCGTTGCATAAGTTACAATCATACCCATTACTGAAGTTAATAAAATAGCAATAGGCACCACTTGAATATTAAAAATTGGAAGAATTGCATCAGTCAGAGAACCACCAATGATAGGAATCAAAACAGCAATTATTATCAGGAGAGTCTGTTTCTTTCGAACCTCATCCCTTAGTTTAAAATAAAATCTAGTCAGTAGATATACGGAGATTAAAAAAAACGATTCAAGCCAAACAACAAAAACCCAAAAATAAGGTGCTACAGTAAGATCATCCCAACCCCAGGGAACTTTAATTGAAGTAGAAATGTCGTTATTTGATATTAGATTGGTGTTCCAAGATAGAAACAAGAAAACCAATCCAGGGCCAAAAATAATAAACCGCCCAAATCTATTCTCCAATATACTTTTCTTGCCAATGTACGTCAAAACAAAACTGAAAAAAACTACCGATATAAAGATCCAACCAGGTACCCCAATATACCCCCAAAAACTAGAGGCTTCTGCGGTTGTGCTAAGCCTGCCAAAAAACTCTCCAACACCCCAAATAATAAGCGCGACTAGAAGCAGAACAAACCATCGGTTTGCCTCATTTTTTGTACCCTTCACTTGAATTAAAATGATAAGTGAAAGGTTAACAACAATAGCAAGTAGGGAAAGTAAAGCAAAAGGATTAAAGGCAAAGTTAAATACTTGGGCAAGATCTATAAACATTTCTTAGAAATATTGTATCAATTTATGAAGCAAAGCTCAATGGCCTGTACATTATCTAGATAAACTCAAAACCAACAAAGTAAAAACTACTAGCAGAAAGGAATTGTCTTTTTTGGCATATAATTAACTCATATTATCATACCACATCAGTAAAGCCTCCGATAGAATTTGGTGTGATAGGTACTAGAATTGATAGGAATATATGAAAGTGTCTAAGAGTATTTTACGTGTACAAGTTCCTGCCTCCGCAGCAAATCTCGGACCAGGGCTAGATTCTTTAGCCTTAGCCTTGTCTCTCCATATATCCGTGTCGTTCAGAGTCTCAAAGGTGTCTAATATCACTCTAAGCGGTTTAGGGCAGGGGGAAATCCCAACGAGTAAAGAAAAAAATCTCACTTATAAAGCCTTCGCTATGCTTTGTAAACAACAAAATGATAAAATGCCCAATCTTGATATTTCGATAGTGAGTGATGTACCACCGGCAAGAGGGTTAGGGAGTAGTGCTAGTGCTATAATAGCCGGTCTCCTCGCGGCTAACGCCATGATGGACTATAAATTTAACCGAAGCGAACTCCTACAACTTGCCACAAAAATTGAAGGTCACGGTGACAACCCAGCCGCAGCATTATTCGGTGGTTGTGTAGTAGTCACTAAAGAAAACGACCGTGTCTTTTGGGGTAGAGTTAACGTTCCTCCTCAACTGAAAATTGTTTTATTTATTCCCGATTTTGAAATACCGACGGAGAAGGCAAGAAAAATCCTACCAAAAAGAGTCTCCATGAAAGATGCTGTTTTTAACGTTCAAAGAGCTGCACTTCTTATATCTAGTTTGTCCCAATCAGATTTTGAATTATTAAAAATTGCCACAAAAGATAGACTTCACGAAGACATTAGAGTTAAAACCTTTTACCCAAAAGTATACAGAATTGCTGACATCGCAAAGGAGGCAGGAGCAAAAGGTGCTTTTCTATGTGGGTCTGGTTCAAGTATTGGTGCCTTTGCTATCGAAAAACCAGATTATATTGGTAATATGATGGAAGAGAAAGCAAATGAACTAGGCATCTCTGGAACCACCACAACAGTGTCTATCGATTCAGAAGGTGCTACCGTAGAAGAGCTTCAATAACTCCTTGCTTTTCAACTGACAATAACCCACAATTAAAATAAGCATGACAACCACTGTTCATCTTGTTCGTCATGGACAAGTACATAATCCAAAAAATACCTCTTACGGAAGAATGTCAGGATTCCGCCTTAGTGAGGAAGGAAAGAAAAGAGCAAAAAAGGTTGGCGAGTTCTTCAAAGTTAGAAAGATCCCTATTATTTACACATCACCTTTAGAACGTACTTTTGAAACTGCAAATATCATTTCTGACGCATTTCAGAAGCCTCTTAAAGTAGTTCACAAATACGAGCTCATTGAAATAGACGCTAAAAAGTGGCAATCATTTCCAGTCGAAGAACTATTTCAAAATAAGTATTTTGAATCCTTTATCAGTGATCCCGACAGCATAGAGGTTCCAGAAAATCTAGCCAATCTTGCAAACAGAATCGAAAAATTTATTAAAGAACTATGTAACTTGCATAAAGGTGAAGAAATAATTTGTGTCACTCATGAATTCTTAATATTGGCCCTACGACTAAAACTGGAAGGAAAACCGCTAGTTCAGCTGAGAAATGTCAATGCAAGAACAGGATCAATCACAACTTTTGAATTTGACGAAAGTTGTCACCTTAAAGGCGTAAAATATACGGAACTAGATTGATCGCTTCCTTCAAACGGAAATGGTCCAATTCTTCACTGGATTTTTCACTCCATTTACTTTATCATCTAACTACATGTGTTTCGAAAACAAAGTTTCAATCTTCTAGTTGATATTAAGGAGAAAGGCATCGTTTAAAAAACCTCACAAAAAAGAACAAGGTTATAGGATAATCTTCTACCTACAAAAATGATAAAGGAAGTTAAGCTTAATAAGTGTGACTTGGAAAAATACAACAGACTCATCGACTCTTCATTCTATGAGGAGATACACAAATTATCAGGGGAATTGCAAGGTAAAAAAATTATACATATAAATGCGACCGCTTCCGGTGGGGGAGTAGCTGAAATTTTAAGTACATTAATTCCTCTTATGAGCTGTGTTGGTATTAGCGCTAGATGGTTTTTTTTAAAAAAACACTATAAATTCTTTGAACTAACCAAAGAAATACACAACTTCCTCCAAGGTAAAAAAGGAAACTTAACTAAGGAACAAAAAGATTACTTTTTGGAAACTAACAAGGAAATTGCCGAGGAGATGGAAGGTCTAGAAACGGATATCTGGGTTATTCATGATCCACAACCGGTTGCTGCACTTTCCTTTATAAATAATCCTAAACCCAGCGTATGGCGATCTCACATAGACACATCAAAAACGAATAAAGAGGTCTGGGAATGGCTTCTACCTTACCTGAAAAACTTTGATCGTTACATTTTTTCGATGAGACGCTATATCGGAGACGGGCTAGACTATAAGAAATGTAGGGTAATTAAACCTGCTATTGACCCACTTAACCAAAAAAACTTCTACATAAATCCTGTATTTGCCAAACAAATAGTCGTAAAATTTGGCATAGACACTGAAAGACCCCTGATCTCTCAGATATCTAGATTTGACCCTTGGAAAGACCCGTGGGGAGTAATAGATGCATACCGGATTGTTAAAAAGAAATTTCCTAATTTACAACTCGCTTTACTTGGAGCCTTCTCACTTGATGATCCAGAAGCCCATGAAATTATGGAGGATTTAAGAAAATATGCTGGCGGTGACAAAGACATCCACCTTTTGTCAAATTTAGACGGAGTACAAGCCTTGGAAGTTAATGCTTTCCAAAGAGTCTCGGACGTAATAGTTCAAAAATCCATCCGAGAAGGTTTTGGTTTGACAGTATCAGAAGCGTTGTGGAAGGAAAAGCCAGTTGTTGGTGGAAAAGCAGGGGGGATAGTCGAACAAATAGATGACGGGGTAAATGGTTTTTTGGTAACAACTGCCAAAGAAACTGCAGATAGAGTTATTCAACTTCTTGAAGACGACAAGTTAACGAAGAGAATGGGAGCAAAAGGGAAAGAAACCGTCCGCCAAAAATTTCTCCTACCACGTCTTCTTTATGACCATCTAAAAATCTATAAAGAACTACTAACTGACAAATCATAACCTTATTCTTAGTTGCGACCTCCTTATATATAAGCTAAACTAAGTATATGAGGACTGCTGTGCCTGCAGGTAGTTACATTCTTACGTCTCCTTTCAATTTTATTTTTTGGTGGTTTCTTGAAAGCCCAAAAATAGTCTTCAAAATTTTGTACTTTTTTCTTGCCACTACAATTCATTTATTTGGATACAAATCTTTATTCAAAACTTTCTTTAAGCCTTGGAAAAATGAGTACAGAGAAGGGCTAGTTGGTTTTTCACTCATCATGGGCATGGCGACCAAAAGTAGTCTGATTTTCATTGAAACAATCCTCATATTATTTTTAGTAGTCATAGAAGTTATCGTATTTGCTACTTGGCTTCTCTTACCATTTATAGTGTTGTGGGGAATATATGCCGGTCTTTTCGCCTGAATTTTCAAAAATCTTCAAAATAGCAGCTTACACCAATATAGTATCATCTACCTCTGTCGTAATTTTCAGATTTACATTCATCCTAGTTTCTACCTTTTTAGTAACATACTCAATATTAACCAACAATATAAAAGGAGCGTACCTTTGGTCGTCTTTGTTGGCATCAATTCTAATGTTCGAAGCTTTTTACCACTTAAAAGTTTTAGAATCAAAAGCAGACAAAGGAGTGGGGGATGTATCTCAAAAAGGAAACGTCGCAGAAAGTCTGGAGTTGCCAACAGCAAGACTACTTTTAAAATCATCTAGCTGGACAAAAGTCTCAGCCATATTAAAATCACTACTAAAAGACAAAAAGATAAAAGTTTTTTTTGAGAAAGCTGGCTTTAATGGACACGAACTTGATTCTTTGTTGAAAGCAAGCGCAAATGATACCGTTGATATCCAAAAACTTTTTATCAAGACCGTAGAATTTACAAAGAAAGAAGAAAATAATTATGTTGATCAGCTAGATCTACTCTTGGCATTATTTTCTGAATCAAACGCCCTGAAACAATCCACCTTCGCATTTAAACTAAAGGAGAAGGGTCTTTTAAACATAGCATTCTGGGTAAGACATTTATTTGAGAGGCAAAGAATACACTTCTGGGAGAAAGCGCCCACTTCTTTTGGGTTAGGTTTTGCTTCTGCTTGGGAAGGTGGTTGGACTTTGGAAACAGAGAAGTTCACAAAAAACATCACCTTGTTGATTCAAGGTGGAAAAAACAAAAACCATCTTGTGGGTCGGCAAGATGTCATTTTACAAGTAGAAGAAATATTATCCAGATCTGACAAAAGGAATACAATTTTAATAGGGGAACCTGGGATTGGAAAAACAACCGTCGTCTACGGACTAGCAGAAAAATCGTCTCACGGAAAGCTTCCCGAATCTTTAAAATATAAACGATTTTTGGAACTTGATTTGACTTCATTATTATCATCTGCAAGCAAAGGTGCTCTGGAAGAAAGACTGAGTAACCTTCTGAACGAAATTTCTCATGCAGGAGATGTTGTTTTGTATATTCCTGAAATTGAATACCTGACAACAAGTGAGGGGGGAGGGACCGATATTTCAGGATTGCTTCTCGGGGCTTTGCAAGGTACTAATTTACAAATAATAGGAACGTCCACAAGAGTAGCATTCAAAAAATATATTGAACCTAGAGGGGCTTTTTCTGAAAGCTTTGAAATAATAGAGGTTCCAGAACCAAGCCGAGACGAAAGCATAAGGATCTTAGAAGAAGCTGCAACCAATATCGAAACCAGAAACAAAATTGCCGTTACCTACAAAGCAATCGAAGCAACGGTTGAACTTTCAAAAAAATACTTTGTAGATAGAGTACTGCCTGGAAAAGCAATTGATCTTTTAGACGAATCTGCCGCAGTAGTTTCCCTACAAAAGGAAAAAATATTAAAACCTGGAACCGTTGAAAAAGTAATTTCCAAAAAAACCAAAGCTCCAATAAAGTTGGCAGAAGGAGAAGAATCAAAGAAGTTATTAAACCTTGAAGCAGAATTACACAAAAGAATAGTCGATCAAGAGGAAGCTGTAAAATCAATAGCAGAAGCCATAAGAAGAGCAAGGAGCCTGGAACGCGAAACTACTAGACCGATTGGTGTTTTCTTGTTCCTTGGACCTACAGGTGTAGGAAAAACAGAAACTGTTAAAGCACTCTCTTCAGTTTATTTCGGATCCGAAGAAAGAATTATTAGAGTAGATATGAGTGAATACCAAGAAGAAAATTCTCTCAACCGCTTAATTGGCGCACCACCAGGGAGTCGTGATTTTGGCTCCGGCGGACAACTAACCGAAAAGGTTCGTGCTAACCCCTTCACTACCATTCTTTTGGATGAGCTTGAAAAAGCCCATCCAAAAATTCAAGAAGCCTTCCTACCAGTTTTTGATGAAGGGAAAATGGCAGACTCTTCGGGACGCCAGATTATATTCACTAACACTATTATTATTGCCACTTCGAATGCTGGAGCGGAGTTTATCAGAGAATCAATCCAAAGTAAATTGCCGATTGCCCAAATAAAACAAACACTCCTAGAAAAACTACAACGAGAAAATATTTTCAAACCGGAATTTCTAAACCGGTTTGACGATATACTTGTCTATAAACCACTTTCACCCGAAGACATGAAGGAAATTACAAAGATTCTGACTTCAAAATTAGCTCAAAATTTAGAAAAGCAGGATATCGAAATTCTTTTAGATGGAGCCGCTTTGGAATGGATAGCTGAAAAAGGTTATGACCCAACCTATGGAGCAAGGCCCTTAAGAAGACTGATACAAAATGAAGTTGAAGGTGTGTTAGCCAAAAAAATTCTTGCTGGAGAGCTTCCTCAGGGTAGCAAAATATCCATAAGCGTTAGCGGCGACAATCTTTCATTCACCCCTAGTAATTAGAAAGAGTACGGTTTCCTCCCTGCTCAACTGCTTGGAGAAGAGTAGTATTCTTTTCTCCACAGTCAAACTTCCAGATATTAGAAATAAGTAAACCTAGACAAAGCACCTATAGGGTTACATTGTCAGAGCCTAGTGTTTCATTAAGGATCTTTATATCTATAGACACAAGCTTATAATATGTGTTATAGTGCGTCATCTATTAGTGCTTAATGTATTTTTTTCTGGAGGTGAGCAAATTTGTCAGGAAATCAAATTAGTAGCGGGGAGGTGTTAGGTGCCTCAACAACCGTTGGTGGAGTCGCAATTCTTCCAATAACTGGTGATTCGACAATAGGATTTATTTTACCAATTGTTGCAATCGCTTGCGGAGTTCTTATTCTAATTAGCCTTTCGCTAACAAGGTTATTAGAAAAGGAAGATAACACTGATTAATCAAAACGCTAATTCTTTCAATTAAGGATTAAATTTCTTGGTAATTAGAATTGGTTTTTGAGTAAAATACCATGAACGTACTTAGCCTGTTTGTCGTTTTTTTCGGGGTCATAAACCTACTGCGTTTGACAATGTTTATCGTGGGATCAGATATATACTCCTTAAAGGCAAGACGGGTGGAAAAGAAAAAAGCAAAAGAAAGATTTTTTCCTTTTGTGAGTATTATCATTCCCGCGCATAACGAAGAGAAAACAATTCTTAGAGCCGTTCGATCACTAATTACAAATAAATACCCTAGTCACAAAAGAGAAGTCATCGTGGTTGATGATGGTTCGACCGATAAAACAGCTGGTGTAATCCAAAGTTACAAAGATTCCTACAAGGTAAAAAATTTAACTACTGTTCGACAAAAACAAAAAGGGAAGGCGCATGCTCTTAATAATGCTTTGAAAAACTATGTCAGAGGAGAAATAGTAATGTGTCTTGATTCAGATTCATATCTTGCCTCAGATGGTCTACGAAAAGTAGTTACCTACTTTAGGGATGATAAAGTAGCGGCCGTCTCAGCAAATATAAAGATTATTCCGTCTGGTTCTTTCTTAAATCTAATTCAGCAATTTGAGTACATTATTTGTTATCAAATGAAAAGGGCTCAAACTGTATTCAACACAGAATACATAATTGGGGGAATTGGCTCAACATTTAGGAAAAGTACTCTTGAAAAAGTGAATTACTATGACGGTGATACAGTTACCGAAGATATTGATCTTACCCTTAAGATTTTGCAGCTTGGTAATAAACGTGTTCGAGTAATGTACGCTGCCGATGTCGTTTCATACACCGAGAGTGTCTTAAATATTTCAGGACTTATTCGACAACGCTTTCGCTGGAAATGGGGTAGATGCCAAACTTTTCTTAAAAATGCAAACATGTTTTTCAATAGAGACAAGCGTTTTACCAAAGGTTTAACCTTTTTTTATCTTCCCTTTGCTATTTTTACTGATATATCATTCTTTCTAGAACCTATCCTTGTTTTGTATATCTTCTATGTAATTTTTCGCTTCAGCGATATAATCACGTTGCTATCGGCACTATTTATAATGTCTTCCTATATAATTTTGAATATTCTTATGGAAAATACGATCAAGGGAAAGGAAAAAATAAAGTACGTAATGCTAGCACCATTTATGTATCTATTCTTCTATATTTTGAGTTTTGTGGAATATATCGCCCTAATAAAATCACTAGCTCATCTTCCGACTTTGAGGAAAAGCATCTCTCAAAACAAATGTGATTGGGATCATGTTGACCGTTTAGGTATAAAGCAAACTTGAGCCAACTGAACCTAGATCATAGTCACGTATTGGGTTTCTAGAACGACCCAGCCACTATATCTGCGAAATACTCATCCCACTTTTGATTATTAAAGGTGACTTCACATAATTTATCCTAGAGAAAAATAATCCACTGACTTGATTATTATCGAAAAAGACCTTCAGGCAAACGAGCTCTTTTTTTTGTCTACCTGCCAAACTAAGTTTTGTAATCTATACTATTGTTTCCAGGTTCAAAATTTGATAATATTACCGAAAGAAAGCAGACAAGCATCAAGGCAGAGAGACTAGAGAAAGGAGGCAGGGATGCTCGCGCCAGAAACCGCCGGTCCGGTTATTGTCCAAGGCTCCCTGCTTAAGCTTAGGCATCCTTGGAAGCTCACCGACGAAACTATCACGGTTCTCCTCCGTGCGCTAGAGAAGGAAGCCGATGCGGAGATAGCGGCCGAGATATATGTGGAAGGGGCCACACAAGCACTGATTCTCCGCGTCATGAGACTGGTATCGGAAGGTATAGAAGAAGTCGCTCGACGCGGTAGGGTAGACCCAAGGCTGCTAGATAGAGAGTCGCAAGATATCATGAATGGCGTCTTGGGCGTTGAGGCTGCAACAGAGGACACGGCTGAAGACGAAGAGATAATCGAAAGAGTCCGGTCCCCGAACAAACCCTTGCGGCCGCGAAGCCAGGCGGTTATCGTGAGGGGACAAAAACCACCGTCGACGAAGCCAATAAAACCAGCTGCTTCGCCAAACGAGGCAAGTCAATCGACCGCACTATCAAAACCGACGGTACCTCCTCCCAAAAATTGCCCTCGTTGCCCAGGTAAAATGGGGAGATGGGAAGGCGACTGGTACGGCTGGTACTCGACATGCTTTCAGTGTAGCTACGTTTTCGAGTACACAGCAAGTATGCCTTTCGATCTGCTGGAAGAAGAGAAGGGCAATCAGAAACAACGACGCAAGCAACCAACTCATGGCCTATATGAGAAGCGTGTACGTCTCTGACGGCGCCTTGTGCAATCGCAAACACAAGGCGCCGCTAACCTTTCCAACTGTTTACTTACTATTTCCCACCCTAGCAGTATAATTCTTTAGAAAACAACGTCATTGATCAAGAGAATCAATCCCGAGAGAGAAAATGAAATGAGAAGGTCGCCATGGAACGTACCCTGGCGTTAGCCCAACTACACCAAAAGCTAGGTGCTAGTTTCGGCCCGTTCGCGGGTTGGGAAATGCCCCTTGAGTACGGGGGGAACCGTATCTGATCATAGAGGAGCTTGCGAAAAGGCCGGGGTCTTCGACACATCTCACATGGGGCGGGTTTCTGTCACTGGCCCGGATGCGGCCAGACTTCTTCGGTCTATCTACACCTATAATGTCATGGGCATGGCCGAAGGTGTAGGCCATTACGCACTACTTTGTGCGGAAGATGGTGGCATCTTGGATGATGTATTCATCTATAGACTTGGCCCCGAACGCTTCCTCGTGGTGCACAATGCCGCCAACGCTAGTCTTGGCCTTCAGCGTATCATGAGCGCAGGCAAAGAGCTAGCTTTAGGCATCCACGACGTCCAAAGCACAAAAGTCATGATCCCGGTCCAAGGACCAAAAGCGAGAAACATCCTCGTAAAGGTACTGGGTGAGGGGCCATGGGCCAATCTTGGCAGACACGAGTGCCTCGAAACGACCTATACAATAGAGGGCGAGGACTACGATCTCTTCGTCGCGCAAAGTGGCTACACTGGAATTGGCGGTTCAGAACTGATAACTCAGAATAAGCCGGGTGGAATCCTACTTGAACGTCTGATTGACGAAGGAGCCGTACCTTGTGGGCTAGGGGTTCGAGATACGTTGCGACTGGAAGCAGCCCTCCACCTCCACGGCAACGACATTGACGCTAGCACCAACCCATGGGAAGCTGGTCTTGGCTTTGCTGTCAGTCTCAAAGACGGTGTGGACTTCACCGGCCGTGACGCTTTGGTAGCAGCAAAAAAGGCTGGGTTAACTCGCCGCTTCGCGTGTCTACGTGCCACTGACCGCGGTGTGATGCGCGCAGGATGCCCGATCTTGCACGGCGGCGAGGCAGTCAGTAGAGTTACCAGCGGCGGCTTCTCCCCGATGCTAAGAACCAGTATCGGTATGGGCTACCTGCCTCTAAAGTTAACCGAGGAAGGAACAGAGCTTCAGGTAGACGTTCGAGGTAAACCGCTATCAGTTATGGTGGTACCGCGGCCGTTCTACCCTCCGAAGGAGGAAAACTAGAGAGCGCACAACGGAAAAAGAGGGGGAGGGCGTACTATCCAAATCCTGACCACCCCTTCCTAGCCTCAGCGCAACATTGTGCGACGCGCGCAGCCTCAAATATCCTCAAAAAGTTTGCAACTCCAGCCCAAAATCCGTTAAAATCCGTATCATGAAGAAACGTGGGCCGTTTAAAGTAACAAGTTCAAAAGAAGTTTATAAAAATAATTGGATAAGAGTCCGAGAAGATTTGGTAATTAGACCAAGCGGGGAAAGGGGCATCTTTGGCGTAGTTAAAGCTTTCATCGGCGTGACTACTTTGGCCTTAACAGATGATAATTACGTCTACTTAGTGAAAGAGTACCATTATGCTCAAGATGAAACCAATCTGGAACTTCCAAGCGGTGGGGTAGATTTCGGCGAAACACCGCATGAAGCAGCAAAAAGAGAGCTGGAAGAAGAAACCGGCGTGACCGCCAAGAAATGGACCAAACTTGGCTATATTGAACCTCTCACTGTAGTTTTAAACGCTCCAAATTATTTATTCTTGGCTGAAAACCTGAAAGAAGGGGAGCCAAGTGATAAAGAAAAAGATCTCATAGAAGTAGTTAAACTCCCCTTCAAAAAAGTCTTGGATATGGTCTTGAAAGGCGAAATCACCCACTCGGCTAGTGTCTCCACCATCCTCAAAGTCGCCAGGCTAAAAGGATTTTAATCCAACCCATTCCCAAAACACCCCAATTTTTAAATTACTTGACCTAGAGGCAATCGGCAACGCATTCTCCCTGCTCTTCTAGCAACACTGCCTATAGAGCTGGCAAACCTTGGGACCTTCGGGATCTCCAAGTTAGGTCAGCTTTTGGCGTTTATAAATACCCTTTCTTCAACCTAAATATCGCAATTTTGCTTGATAGAACAAGCTATAATAGACTTATAGTAATGAATTTTAGCGAACTTAGGGAGGTAGCGATATAAGGAATATATTGCCAATATTGACTGACAAACCAACCTTTTCGCCATTTTTACGGCAAACAGGCAAATTAGCATTTTAGTAAAAAATACAAAATAGAGTACAAAGAATAGAAAAGGAAAATAAAAAGGTTAAAAACCACGGTGACCTACGGAAAAAATAGAATAAAAACCCCGGAAAGGAGGCTAGCGTCACGTCGCATAAGATACATTGTGCGACGTGGTATTAAATTGAACCCAAGCCTCTAAAGCACTTAGGGAAGTGGTGGTTTCGGAGTAGTACTAATATAACGGAAGGTTAGAAGAACTCACTTCTTTCTTTATTTTATAAAGTCTCTTCCTACCATCTAAGATGCAAAAGAGGCTCTAGGGCCATTTTAGCGCCTTGTTAAATAAGCCAACGTCGTGTTTAGTAATAAAAATACGTTTTTGCGACAAGAGGTAAAATTGCTTGTCAGACAAGCAAAATAATTAACTTTTAGCTTCAAATCCTATCTACAAATAACGTATACGAACCTGAGAAGAGAGGTAGCACTCTCTTTGAGAGTGCGTCAAAACCCGAATGTCTTTCGGGTATTTTTTGAACCGACCACTTTTAGGTAGAGTCTCCTACAACCTATAGTTTCAACTTTCCACACGTGGAAACAGATGTATCAAACTATATCACTTCTTATTCTTTTTACCTCCTACAATTCTCTGGAAAGGGGATTTGGCTACTACACTTCTCTACCCTAGCTACCCTGTCTCAAAATTTTCCGTTGTGACTTCCCTGTTTCTGTTAGTATTTACTCGCCATTTAACGACTCTTAACTATAAATTACTAATTCATTCAAAACTAGCCTCGCCAACCCGTAGTAACCATTAAGAATGCAAACACAGCGACTGCCACAAACAGATACTCCAATATTGTGGTCTTCTTGAGATCGTCTTTCATTTGATGCTGAAGGATACCTAGAAGCACGTAAACAGCCGCAGTCAGAGCCAAACCAACCTTGGCTGGGTTAAGTGGCCAAAAAGAAAGAGCCAAAGCAATTTCACCAAGCACAACCCCAGAGACGAATGAACTCACCGTAAGATGAGGGCTCGGAGTTTCCTCTAACTCAGATTTCCAAAGAAACTGGGTAAACAATAAAACACCAATGAAAGTTACCATTATTGAAAATAGCCAAAAATCTAACCCAAGACCAAAAAGTAATGAAAAGATAACAAAAGAGACAAACAAAGTACCTAAGTACGAGACTGTATTTGCCGCTCTAATAAGCGGGATGTTGCGCTCAGCTGACACATTAAAGATATTCTCAGAAAGTAGAATTATATACATCACCACGCCGTAGATAATACTCAGCAAAAGTCTTACTTGGTTTGTTGGCTCAAATTGAAAGATAAAAACGGCAAAACTTACCGTTAGAAATGTTGGTAGGGTAAAAAGAGTTAAAAATTCAAAGCCTGAGACATCGCGAAATATGGACCAAACCGAAAGTACATAACTAGCCCCAACAATTGCAATCAGAAGCCATATTCTGGTTTCTTCAGAAGCAGATGGAAAAAAGTAAAGACTAACGGACAGCAAAAAACTTGTGATTACAATTTTCTGCCTTTTAGTTAGAAACATGGAAGTTACAATTTTAACTCAAGAGATTCTGCTTTGACAAGTGGCAGATAGCAGCAGCGGTAGCATCATAAGCATCATCCCGAAACCGATTCACCTCTTTTCCTGTTTGGTCCTTAGGTTTATGAATATTTGTAACACCTAAGTGCCTTTTCACCGCATTCTGAACAGCTTTCTTATCTGATCTTCCGTGATTTGCTACTTCTAACTTTATTTCTAATCCCGTATATTCGAAGAACTTCGCCTTTGATTCGGCTGCCACAAGCATTACCACCCCTCTCGCTTGTCCTACCGCCATAGCAGTCTTAGAATTAACACCAAAGAAGAGTCTCTCAACTACAAAACTATCTGGAGCATATTTTTGTACAACTCTTTTAAGCTCCCGCCTCAACACCAACAATCTTTTAGGCATGTCTTCATCTGGGTTAGTCAATATACAACCAAACTCAACTAGCTTCAATGCTTTTTGGTTAGATCTACCATCCTTATTACCTTTATTGAGCTTTCGATGGCTCTCTTTAAACTCGTTAAATTCAACTACTCCCCAACCAGTTGTTGCTGTACCTGGATCTATACCTAGAATAATCATACTTGGACCTTAAATTTGATCAAACTCCCCTCTTTTACGGCGATTGTCAATGTCTTTTAGAACCTGTGGGTATTCTTTATCCAAATCTAATTTGTAAATAGCGGCGATACTAAAAACCGAGAACAAAACATCACAAATAGAGTCAACCAAATCTGCTTTCTTTCTAGCCTGCGTCTTATACCCTTCCTTCACCTGGATAGCATTGGCCAACTCACCTGTCTCCTCAATTAAATCCAAAAACCTCTGATGTGCTTTCCATTTCGGTGGCGGCATCACATCAGTAACTTTTTTGGTTTTGGAAACAGCTTCATTTAAGTTCACGCTGCCTCCTTTTTTAAAATCTCATCGGGTATGTCAAAATTAGCATAGACTCTCTGAACATCGCCAATGGCATCTATTTTCTCCATAAGATTTAGCACCTTGGTTGCTTTTTCTTTATCCTCAATCTTCACAACATTCTTCGGTTTCATAGATAGCTCCGTACCGGAAATTTTTAAATTTTGCCTTTCCAGATAATTTTTTGTTTTTTCTAGAGACTCTGGTTGGCAATAAACTAACACAGTACTGCCTTCTACTTCAGCATCATCCGCCCCTGCATCAGCTGCCATCAAAACAATCTCATCAGGATCTGCCTCTTCGTCAATTTCCACCTCAATTTGAGCCGAAGGTGAAAAAAGATAGGAAACACTTCCAGGACCTGCCAGAGTCCCACCAGATCTATCAAATACACTTCTTACCTCTTGAGCCACCCTCAACCTATTGTCTGTAACTACGAAAACTAAAATAGCAACGCGCCCGGGCCCAAAACCTTCATAAGTCAGTTCTTCAAGTTTTGCTCCTTCCCCTGCTTTACCCACTCCTCTAGCAATCGCTTTTTCAATATTTCCCTTGGGCATATTGATCCTCTTAGCATCTTCTATGGTAAGACGAAGCTTAAAATTTGTTTCTGGGGACTCCCCTCCAGAGCGAGCAGCAACAGTAATAGCATTAGCCACTTTTGTAAAAGCCGCTCCACGCTTTGTATCGGTTACACCTTTTTGTCTTTTTATCGTACTCCATTTAGAGTGTCCTGACATATCTTTGAAATTTTACCACAAAATATAATTAAAAACGACAAAGGCCAAACAGGCACTTGCGTGTGCCTTCTAGTTTGAATAAACATACAAATTTTTTGTCAAGACTTGACAAGACTATTAAAATATCCACTATACTTAGAAATTAGAGAAACAAATGACTGAAGCATCTCTGGATCCAAAAACTCAAGAATCAATAGACGCAGCTCTTTCTTTCAACTGGGATAAAGCTCTTACCTTAAATTTGGAACTTTCTAAAAAGTATTCAAACGACCCAGAAATATTAAATCGTCTGGCACGTTCTTATCTAGAATTAGGAAAAGTATCAAAGGCAAAGGAAAACTACAACAAAGTTTTGAAAATAGACCCATACAATAGTATTGCAGATAAAAATATCAAAAAGCTTGCCAACATCAAAAAGAAAGATATAAAAAATGGACAATCTGAAACGAATGAAAGTATTGACCTAGACATCTTCTTAGAAGAACAAGGCAAAACCAAGGTAGTCAATCTTGTCGACATAGCCATGCCAAATGTACTGGCTTCTCTTAGGATTGGTGATAAAGTAAAACTTGACCCTCAAAGAAACGATGTAGTTGTTCATACATCCGAAAACAAAAGACTCGGTAAGATAGAACTTGACTGGTCGGTAAAAATCGCCAAAGCAATAAGAGCCGGAAGTAAATTTGTCGCTTTTATAAAATCTGTACACTTAGGAAGCCGATCAACCGAACCTGTACTAGTAGTATTTGTAAAAGAGACCGAGCGTTCGCCAAAAATTAGTCAAAGTATTTTCCCAAAATCTTCAAACCACTTTACATCGTACAGACGGGAGGAAGCCCTAGACATTTTGTCAGAAAAATCAGCACCATCATCAAGTTCAGACGAGAGTCCAGAGGAAAACGGTGATTCTTCCGCGGAAGAACCAACCGACAAAGTACCTTTCGAAGATAACAACAGAGCAAACTCTCTAGAAACTTTGGCCGAAAAAGAGGTTAAAGACGACCAACACTACGAAGAAGACTGATTCAAGTAAGCTCATCCTCGTCTTCTACCACCTTAGTAGCAACCACTTTTTTTACTTCTTTCCCTCCAACTTGAGATCGGGACGAAGACTTTTCTTCATTTTTTGGCGCTTTATGTTCTTTAACCTCAGCCTGAGGCTTCGACGGTGATTCTTTCGATCCTGAACTCAAGACTGAGGGGCTCCGCCGAACTGCTCGGGCCGAAGGTTTCTCCTCATTAGGCTTTACTCTTTTAGAAAGATCTTCTTTATTAGGAGTTTTACTTTGCTCCTTTCTCTCAGGTCCTTTTTTCGGCTGCACACTCGGCTCCTTGCTGGTAACTACTTTCACGTCTGCTACCTCCTTTGGCATTTGCTCAACATTTCCTTCTTTACCGTCTACTTTATCTTTAACCAAAGACTCTAGCGTTCCCCAGGAAGCATTCATGTTTTTTTCAGGAAGAAGGATAGAAAGCTCATCACCTACGTTTGCTTCAAAGTGAGACACTGCCGCTGGAAGCACTCTGTACGATCCTTCAGACGCAACCACGTGAAATTTACCATCCTTCTTGGTAAGCACTCCTTTTGTCCTGTATCTCTTCACATGTTCAATTTGCTTAAACCTCTTCCCCTCCTTTTCATCAACAAGCTTTAACACATCACCAACAACCAACAGGCTTTTGGAAGCATAGTTTGCCGGCACCGGGTGTTTTTCGCCAGATTCTGTAACCATATTTTCTCCGTCAAAAGTACCGATAATACCTGGTAGTACTTTTTTCTCAGACATACCACTAACTCCTCCTTTCTCAATATCACCTAAAAGCTGCTTCGCCAGCTTAATACTAGACTCTGAAGCTGCCAGAGCTTGTCTAAGCAACTCAATATTATTTGCCATAAGAACCTCCTTTTTTATGTTTTAATTTTTTCAAAAACATACTAAAACTTATAATTTAATTAATTTTTATCTTCTTTTGAATACGGTTTTGGTACTAATTTTTCTTCCTTTGGTGCTTCCACCAATTTTTTCTCTTGTCCTCTAGCCTCCCCTGGCTTTGGGAAACTAATTATTTCAACCTCCTCACCTTCTTTTATTTGTCCCAAGCCAGGTACGCTCTCTCGAACGAAAGGTTTTGGCATGCTTTCAACTCTTTGTACTTCGGCTGGAACTTCTTTTTCCTCCCCTTCAACAGGTGCGTCTTTTACCCTAACTTCTTCTTTCATCGCCCAATCTGGCGGTTGAGGTGGTTGCCCTGGTCTAAATTTTGTTTCGATCCATTTCTTGATCACCTTCTCAACCTTTTCAACTTCTTTACCGTATTTTTCACGGGATAGTTGAATAACTCTTTCCTTGAGATTTGTAGCATCCGTGAATGGTGCTAAAGACCTCGCCGAGAAAGGTTGAGAAGCTTGATCATCAATCTGAAGTTTTAGATACATTTCGTACCTTCCGAGATTAATTATGTCATTCTCCAAAAAGATCGGTGTAAATTCTCTCTCTAAAAAGTGGGCGTCTGTTGGCCCCACACCAAAATTAATCAAAGTTCCAACGTTTCCAAAAATCGCATCTTTTACTGTATCCGGCATTTGTTCAATATATTGATGGGTCACAGTAAGATCTAAGCGGTATTTCCTAGCTTCAGAAAGAACCACAGCAAAAGCATCAGTTGCAAAATTTTGGAACTCATCGGCGTATAGAAAGAAATCGCGCCTTTCCTCTTCAGGTATATCGACTCGCCTCATCGCCGCAAATTGAAGCTGTGAAACTATCATCGCCCCAAGTAAGGCTGTGTTGTTATCACCAATTCTACCTGTCGCCAAGTTGACAAACAAAATCTTACCGGAGTTAATAACCTCATCCACTTTTATTGTACTCTTTGGCTGTCCTACAATATTTCGTATCAACTCAGAATTTAGAAACTGACCAACCTTATTTTGGATTGGACTAATTGCTTCTGTAATTAATCGTTCATTTCTTTCCATTTTGGCAAACTCATCGTTCCAGAAGCTTTTCATTTGTGGATCCTTTATCATACCAACAACATATTTTCTGTAATCTCTATCTACCAAAAGTCTTATGATTGAAAGAAGAGAAGTGTTTGGAACCTCTAACAAGGTCAGAATACAATTCTTTAGGATATATTCAAGTCTTGGTCCCCAACTTTCAGCAAAATATTTTTTGAAGACGTTGACTAAAGCATCAGCCATCAAAGTACGTTGCCTTGGGTCTACCATCTCTAACATGTTCAAAGAGACAGGATGATCCGCATCGGCTGGGTTGAAGACTACAACATCATCGAGCCGATTTTGCGGTACAAAGTCCATTAGCTCGTCTATCAACTGACCGTGTGGGTCAAGTACTGCCACACCTTCCCCAGCTCTCAAATCCTGAATTACCATATTATTTATCAGAGTACTCTTACCAGTTCCAGTCTTTCCGATAATATACACGTGCTTCCTTCGATCAGGCTTTTTAATCCCAAATTTTATTTTTACATCACGATAAATCGTCTCACCAATAATATTAGATTGAGAGGTCGGTAAGTTCAGTGGCGGTTCACCTTTTTTCGCTCTTGTCCAAGCAATTGTCGGTGTCTCAACCGAAATATTCGGTAAATGAAATATGGAAGCCAACTCCTCGATAGTTAATATGTAGTCACCCGCCTCTTTCATATCTGGAAAAAACCTCTTTTGAAATGCGGTCAGGGCGGCACTTTCAGAAGGTGCTTCAGGATTCTTTGTAAAACCATTTAGACTGGCGGTGGAAAACTGCTTGAAGGAAGCAGCCACGGAAGATAGTTTGTGTTTTGCCTCCTCATGTGAATTGCCCAAAACCACAATTCGAATTTTCACTTCAAAACCAAGTTTTGAGAGTTTATTCTCAATCATCTTTAGATCTAGCTCTTGCCCGGCAGAAAGTTTTGGCGGTGGTATGTATCTAGGTGCTTCAGGAATCTGTGGCCCTTTGGCCACATAAGGAAATACATTGGCACCAATAGATACAATATGCTTTCCTACATCAATCATAATATCTTGTGGCTTCACACTAACCGGTGACAGGCCTTCCCGAACCATTTGGACATACTCATGACCTCTTTCTTGCCAAAAATCCTCAACTGGGCGTACTAAATATTGAATCCAAACTTGTTCACCTGTCTTTTGGGTAGCTATAGCACTGGTGATAGCAGAAAGCGGGTCTACCTCGAAATCGCGAAAAGTTTTTATAGGGAAAGTAAAATCTTTTGCTAAAATCAACTCAGTCGCGGCAACGTTAGTATTAGAACCAACACTTTTAGCATAATCTAGGGCTTCTCTTATCTCAGCATCAGGGTATTGAGCATAAATCTGCGATTCAACAAAGTTTTTGAAATTTAATGGTGTGTAAACGTAGAATCGCACACCATCAACAGAAGAAGCCATTTCCAAAGACAAATGTTCCTGAACATCAGGGGTAAAACGCAAAAGTCCATGCAAAGATGCAAACATTTGTTCTGCTGCTATTGGAAGTCTTTCGTTTTCTCGAGGAAGTTGGATAGAAAGTAAAACGCCTTCGTCGATATCGGATTTATTAACTCCGATCTCAAGTTTTCTCGCTGCTCTCCAAGCCAGTAAGAACGATATTACTACAACGACTGCAATTATGATTATAAATGACATTTGCTCTCTTTACCCACCACAGCGTTATTTTTCGCCTAGCGGATTTAACCTCCCTTCAGCTTTCTCCTCCTTTTACTTATCAGATTTTACGTCAATTAAACCTAAAAGTCAATCTTGAAGAAATACTAGCGGAAGGCTGACCGATTAATCCATCAGCCTTCCGTTTCATTCACGTCTCGCTTTACAGCTGCCTGGTGAATGTTCTCCTCAGCAAGCTTTTTGACAGGGAAAACCGCATGTTCTGGCCCACTTGCCACCACAACCTGAAAAGTTGTGTAGTCTAGACTGATGATAGCTCCGAACTTTTTCCGCCGCCTTGGTCTCCACCGTTCCACCACCTTCCGATCGGAAACCCTCAGTATGGTTACATCTACAGACAGCCTCGATGCCACATTTTCTGCTTCCTCTAATGAGCTCACTGGGTGAAACTGGACACTATCAGCTTTCTCACCAAAAGCTACAGCGAGACTTATCGCAAGACCCTCCGAATCACGAGGGGCCAACACCAGAATATTGAACCTAGACATGAAAAACCTCCTTTCTCCTCTTCCTTGTGACTCCTCGCAATCTCTCGGTGGAATTATACAAAAAGTTGCCTCGTACTGCAAATTATAGGGTATGTCGTACCCATCGCATGAAAAAAGTTCCAGAAATGAGAAAGGCCCCCGAAGGGGCCCGTCTCATCTTTAGGAGTGGCTGATTTGGCCACCCCTCGGAAGAAAGGAGAGAGATCGTGTGTAATATACCATATTTTGTGTCAAAAGTCAAGATCTAGGCTATTTTCCATAGAATTTACTCTCAAAATCTCTACCTAGCACAACTTTGACATCCGCGCCACTCTCAATATCACTTTTTTCAACCTTTACGCCAAAAAACAAGGCTAGACGTTCAGCGATTTTAGCTTTGTCTGAACCTAAAATAACTTTAGTTTCAGCCTCTTCTACCTCCAAACTAAGATTGATAGTACTCGCTCCTAAATTATTTACTAATCGTTCTACTAAACCACTTATACCGCCAACAACTTCCACCAAACCCCCTTCATTTACAATTGTATTATCTAAAATCTCTTCGCGAAGCAGTGAGTCCACCCCATTAATATTAAATTGTTTACTTCCAAATTCCTTTCTTAGATCCAAAACCATAATCTTATCTTTATTCATTTGCCTTAAACTCCAAGCTAAACTTACTAAATTTGATGTTGAATAGTTTGTCTTCATGTTCTCATTCAACCATGATTTATAACTCAGAAATTTTAGTATTAAAGTAAAAGAACCCAGCTTCTCCTTCACTAAGGATACTTCCTTTTCGGTAAACTCCAACTCGTTTGAATTAAAAACAAAATAACCATCTAAAGGTTGCGCTAAGGATTCTTTTGTCGCTACAAAAACCGAGTCGAAGCTGGAATCAAAATATGGTTTGGCAAAATATACTGCTCCCATACTCAAATCCTCATCTGCACCTTCCAAATATACTTTTGCACTTATAGGCACGTTTATTATCTTGACCGAACTTCTATTTGAATTGAACGAAGCTATAGCTAAATTCTGAAGATCGTCTTTATCTGAAACAGAGACGAGTAATATATTTGTTCTATAACTATCATTTATGTTCCCTCCTTTAATAATATCTGTTTGTACTTCCTCGAAAGGGCCGTTGACACTTCGAATCCAAGAAGGAATTTTGATAATTATATTACCTAAGGCGAAGAGGATAATAATTACTACGAATAAACCAATAAGCTTGTTTACTCTTAGCTTTCTATTACGCCGCTTCCAAAAGCTTGATTTATGATTGGTATGATGATCGTAAATTCTTTGGGCAGGTTTTTTCATATCAGTAGACAAAATATCTTCTTTAAAAGAATATTCTAACCCAGAAATCCCTAAATAACAATAAAATTTGTATTTATGAAGAGACTAAACGGCTATTAATTATCTTCTAGAAACTTATTCTTCTCGCGAATCTCTTTCAGATGTTTCTCACGAAGCTGGCCCGAAAGAAGCTGGCCAATATGAGAATCCTCTAAAAGAAGGGCTACTTGATGACTACTTAATACTCGTGGAATTATCACGTAATCAGCACCTTGCTGGTAAAAACGTAGAGCCCCTTTTGTTTCTGCAGCAGTAACCACAACTGGAGATCTTATATTACCTTCTTTTATTAATCCCAAAAGCTCTTTAGTACCATCTGTATCAAACATAGTGGAAACGATCAACTTCGCTCCTTTCAAGTTCGCCTTTTCTAAAATCTCCTGATCGTTAATATCCCCAAATAATACATCGATTTCTTGATCAATCAGATGCCTCACAATTTTTGGATCAAAATCAATCACCACCACTTCCTTTCCAGATTCTTTCAAGCTTCTTAGAATCTCGCTTCCTAGCCTTCCAGATCCAATCAATACCGTATGGTCTGAAAATTCCTTTTCGTTTTCCAGTACCTTTTCGGTTAAAACTTTTCTTTGGAAGATAGAAAGATACCTACCAAATGATTTATACAGCTTTGTGCTGTTCAAAATTAGATACGAGCTTGCACTAATCGTCACTATTCCAACTAAAGTAATCAACGAGACTACTTCCTGTGAGATATGACCAACTCTCAACCCAAGAGCAACAATCACCAGAGAAAATTCGGAGATTTGGGCAACTGCCATACTAGCCAGGAAAGAAGTTCTTTTTCTAAAACCCAGATAACCCATTATCACCATCATTATTAGTGGGTTTCCAATTAAAACAAACAAAGACAATATAAGTGCTGGAGACAAAGCGCTTAGAATATTACCAAAAGTAAGTTTTAGACCCAAAGTTATGAAAAATATAACAATAAAAAGATCTCGTAGAGGGCGTATTCTTGAAGCTATTTGATGCTCCTCCTTGAGTGTAGCAAGCCCAACACCAGCCACAAATGCTCCTATCTCAATGGAAAATCCCAGAAAAACTGCCAGAGATGAGAAAATCATAGCCCAAGCAATCGAGGTAAGAAAAAGAAGCTCGACATTTTTAGCCACTGCATTAAAAATATGTTCAGCAAGGTACCGGCTCAGCCATAAAGTTAAGCCTACGAAAATAGCTCCCTCTATAAAAGTAAAAACAAACCTACCAGCAGTAAAATCGCCGTTACCAAAGGAAGAGATTACAACTAACGCAAGTACCGCCACAAGATCCTGTACAAGAAGAAAACCTACCGCAACTTTTCCGTACAAAGAATCAAGATCTCGCTTCTCTGTAAGAAGTTTTACGATAATAATTGTACTGGAGAATGTTAAGGCTAAAGAGATATAAACAGCCTCAATACCACCAAATCCAATAAACCTTGCAAGCACAAAGCCAACAATTGTAGTAAATAATATTTGCCCAAGCCCAGTCAAAACCGCTATTTTGCCAAGATACTTAACATCTTTAATTTTAAGTTCAAGACCAATCAGAAAAAGTAGAAAAGCAATTCCTAACTCTGCTAGGAAGTTTAGGGTGTTGTGTAACTCTTCACCCTGAAAGACACCAAAGCTAGCGGCAATAATTCCAACCAAAATATAAGCCAATATTAATGGTTGTTTGAAATTTCTTGCTACCGCTCCAAAAACAGAAGCAGCTGCAATCACCAAGCCAACAGCTAAAAAAGCAGAAGACATCTTTAGTAATTGTAGCAGATTGTGGTTAATTGGTCACTTGAGAGGGTTGTGAGGCAAAAGGCGTCAGCTCACCGCGGTGCTGGTAACCCGCAGTTTCTGCTAAAAACCTTTTGCCCCACCAATACTTTTGGTTTTGTACTAGTTGGAGCTTAAACCCACCATACAGGAAGGGTCAGCTCGCTTCGCATTGTCGAAGAATTACGGCCTCTTTATCACTTGCATGGCAAAAAATCTGCCCACGAGCTTAAGGAAGCTCTATGCTTTCTTCCTTTCTTTAGGATGCTCTCTCGCTGCGCGCAACCAGCCTGCAACGCATATCAAGATAGCTATTTGCTCTCCTTGAGTGACCTCTCCACTCCTGCCAAATCAACAGGAACGTTAAGCAAGCAAAAACTAGTCACAAACATATTTTGTAAGCAGATTTTGCCTTCTTGTATTTTTATACCACTTTAAAATACCTAATTCAAGATCTCTTGCCATATTAAAGATAAAAACCCTCTGACAGTCCTTGGATTAGGCAAGTTTACCTAAAACTGCTTGGAGATCAACCGGTAATTTGCTTTCGAAGGCTATTTTTTTCCCTGTCTTAGGGTGAGTGAATTCTAAAAAGCTTGCGTGTAGAAATTGACGTTTTCCAATCATCCTACCGCCATAAAGTTTATCACCTACTACTGGATGGCTTATGTGGTTAAGATGGACACGAATCTGGTGAGTACGACCAGTTTTTGGCTGTACCTCCAAAAGACTGAATTTTTCCCCAATGAACTTTATAAGTTTATAATTCGTTAACGCTTCCCTACCTTCCTTCGATACAGTAAATTTTTTCCTATTAACTTGGTGTCTAGCAATCGACCCATCTATCCTCCCCGAACTTTTTTCTATTTTTCCCTGCACCAAGCAAATATATTTTTTTGTCACTTCCCTTTCCTTAAATTGTGTTTTCAACGAATCAAGCGCTTGTTCATTTTTAGCTACGACCAACAGCCCACTTGTGCCTCTATCTAGTCGATGAACAATCCCAGGCCGAAGTGAACCTGCATCTGGCCAATTTTTGAAATGAAAAAGAAGGGCATTCACTAATGTTCCAGAGAGGTGATCCATAGTCGGATGAGTAACCAATCCTGCTTCCTTATCTACCACCAAAATATCTTTATCTTCATAAACTATTTTTAAATCTACTTTTTCTGGTTTTATTTCCGTTGGTTTTGGTGGCGGGATTTCGAGGATAATCTCATCCCCACGGACTGGTTTGTAGTTTGGGTCAACAGGCTCTCCGTTTACCTTTATAAACTCACTATTAATTAGCTTTTTTATTTTGCTTCTGGAAAGCGAGCGAACTTTGTAGGTTAGAAATTGGTCCAAACGATTCTGCTTTGGGGTTACCCTTATATTTATCTTCCTCATTAAAATCTAACGACTACTTCTCTTTACTCAAAAATACCTTTATCTCGTTTAGAACTTGGTCTGGATTCATCGCACTTTTCACTAAATACCCTGAGGCGCCGAGTGAAAATCCCTCTTTAATTATTGAGTCCTGACCTAGGTTTGTAAGAAGAACAATGGAACCATTTTCCTTTTTTGGTTTCGTATCCTTTGCCTTCCTCAATATTTCCAAACCATCTATCTTTGGGAGCATAATGTCGAGTAAAACTAAATCGTAACCACCTTGAAGAAATTTACTCAAACCTTGCTCTCCATCCTCGGCTAAATCAACTTCATAACCTTCTTCTTTAAGAAGCTCTTCATACAAGTCTCTCAAAAACTGGTCATCTTCTATTACTAAAATCTTCTCAGTTTGATTATCTGCCATCAATTAATCCTAACACATTATATAAAAAAAGTTCTTTACCAACAAAGCTTTTTCTCAGAAAACTTCTTAATCTAAATTTATATTTTCTTTTTATTACAATCCATACATAGAAAAGCAGTCGGCATTGCCAGTAATCTCTCCTCGCCAATCTTTTCACCACATTTCTTGCACACACCGTAAGTACCATCCTCTGCCCTCTCCAAGGCTTTATTAACTTCACTTAGACGCACTTTTAAACTCAACCTAGTTGCAGTAATTCGATCATGCCCTTCTGTTTCTGTTATATCATCATCGATCGAGTTCGACGTATCTCTATCTGGAATTAAGTAAGGATCTTCCTTTTTATAGTAATCTAGTTCCTTTACAAGCTGTTCTTTCTCTTTTTCTAGCTTCTCCTTTACCAACTCTAGTTTCATATTACCTCCAAAATTTTATTTTTCTCAAGACCCTTCCATTTATTGAAAGGATAAATTTTAAAAAACCCTCAACATCAGATCTTAGGTCTCTTAGCTTAAAATAGTATATAGCAGCAAGTGATCCAAATGCAACTAAAAAGCTAACAATTTGCTCACTTTTGTAGCCTCCTACAAAAGTTGAATCAATTCGAAAAAACCAAAAGACAAAACGAGCGAGGGAAACAATAAAAATACTGAGCAAAAATATTCTCCCGCTTTTAATCCTACCTGATTTTAGATTATCTTCATAAAGCTTCTTTAGTATAAGAAGCACGACCAGAGCAAACACAGCCTCGTAAAGTTGGACTGGGTGTCTTGGCGACAAAACATTTGAAAACTCCACTGCCCAAGGTACCGATGTTGGAGTCCCTAAATCCACGCCTGCAAGAAAAGAACCAACCTTACCAACTACCAAAGCAGAAAGTCCTGCTAGAGCTCCAAAATCTGCTACCTGAAAAAAAGACCATTTCCACCATTTTGCTAATACATACGTAGATAATAATGCTCCAAGCAAAGCTCCATAAATAGAAAGCCCTCCTTCCCAAAAAGCTAAAATTGAAAATAGGTCATCCTGAAAAAGATTAAAATGAAATGCCGCAAAATACAACCTGGCCCCAATCAAAGCTGCTACCAAAGTAATCAAACTATAATCTAGTAGTTTCTCCGATTGATATCCTTGTCTTTTACCTTCTCGCCAAACAACAAAAGTAGCGACTAGGTAGGCCAAGGTCATGAAAAACCCGTAGGAGTAAACAGTGATGGGTCCAAGCTTAAATAAAATAGGAAACATATCGAATTTAAAATGTAGAAGTTAAAAATCCTTCTTTAAACTTTCTACAAGTTTTACTAGTGTTCGAACTCCGACTCCGGTTGGACCTTTAGCAAGATAAGGCTTCTCTGATTCAGACCAAGAGGTAGAACCGATATCCAGATGAACCCAAGGATTTTTGTTTTCGACAAACTGCTCCAAGAAAACTGCTCCAGCTATAACTCCAGCATCTCTTGATCCTGGAATATTAGCCATATCAGCGATATCACTTCTTAAAAGATCATTATATTCTGAATACAGTGGTAGTTGCCATACCCTCTCTCCACCAGACTCTCCCGCATCAATGACTTTATCAACCCAATTCTGCGGCTTCCCTAAAACTGACGTTGCCTCCCCACCTAAAACAACTCCTGATGCTCCAGTTAAGGTGGATATCTCAAAGATCTTCTTAGCCCCAAGTTTTTGGGCTAAAACTATAGAATCAGCTTGTATCAAGCGTCCTTCTGCATCAGTATTGACTATCTCAATTGTTTTTCCATTTAAGGCAGTCGCAACATCCCCAGGCTTAGTCGCTTTTCCGGAAGGCATATTCTCCGTAACTGGTGTAATTGCTACAATATTTACCTTTGGTCTCAACTCCCCTACTACTCTCATAAATCCTAAAACTGCAGCGGCCCCAGCCATGTCAAGCTTCATGCCACTCATTTTTTCGCTTGGCTTGAGAGAAATACCACCAGTATCAAAAGTGATTCCCTTACCAACAATTCCAAGAGTATCTTCTTTTTTTGAATCACTACTCCTATAAACCAAGGAAATAACATATGATGGCTCATCGCTCCCTTTTGCTACTGCGCAAAATGCACCCATACCTTTTTTTTCTGCTTCTTTTTCATTGATTACTTCAACGTCAAATCTGTATTTTCGAGCCAATTTCTTCGCTTCCTCTACTAACCTATTTGGAGTCATAACATTTGCTGGCTCATTAACCATATTTCTAACCCAGTTAACAGATTCAGAAACAGATACGGCGTGTTTCAACATCCTACTACCTACATTTCCAACAATTACCAGCTCACTGAGTTCACTATGGTCTTTCTTACTTTTATAAAAACCAGGATCAAATACTCCTAAGTTCACTCCTTCAATAACCTCTTCAGCAGTTTCCGGTCTTTCTAAGTAAAATGCCAATGATTTAGCCCCAATCTTTTGGGCGCGGCGAGCTACCGTTCCCGCCAAATTTCTTGCAATTCTTGGAGAAAAGTCAGACTTTTTTCCTGCTCCTACCAACAACACACGAATTGCTGGAATCTTGCCATGAGTAAAAATTGAGGTTACTTCGTAAAGTTTGCCTTTAAATTCTTTAAGTCGAATTACTTCGGAGATAGAGCCACTGATTTTTTTATCAAGATCAGCAATTTCTTTTTCCGGCTTTTCTCCTTCAAATAAAATTAAGGCTAAAGTATCAGCCTTCACCTTACCTATTGGTTTATCTGTTGTTGATATTTTCATAAGACCTTAGATTTTACCACAAATTGATATAAATTAAAAAGGAAAAGGACTTAGGGGCAAACGCTCTGTATACACAACGCATCTACCTCCTCAAATGGTCTTGGTGCTCATCAATCCTCCCTAGGAGTTGTTGTTCGGTAGCACAATAAGTGTGGTCGTTTTGTCCTCACTAGAAACGATAAGTTCAATACGACCAATAACGTCGCCTGCCAACTCGGCTACTTCTTTCGCTCCCTCCGCAAAGACAACAAAGTCGAACGAACCTGTAGTTTCTAGGACCTGGGAAACACTGACTCCGTCCACTTCACCAACCAGATCTCGAAAAGCTCCTTTACGCCCCTGAACATTTGCTGGTTCAGAGATTTCAACGAGCACCATAATGGCCATTGTACCATTTCTACTGACCAAAACCCTCACCTCCTCTCTCCCACAGATTGAATGACACGGAAAACGCGTTTTCGGTATAATATCACGCCATCGGATGTATTTCAATAAAAATATAGCTGTAATTAGATTAGAGGACTACTTCACTAATATTTTTTGGAGCTTTGGTGAGAGTGCTACACCCTTCCTTTGTTACGACAACGATATCTTCAATTCGTACTCCTCCCCACCCAGGAATATAGACGCCTGGTTCAACTGTTACTACGTTACCAACTTTCAATTTATTTTTTGAGTTTAAACTTAAACGCGGCAACTCATGGACTTCCAATCCAACCCCATGTCCAAGTGAATGACGGTAAAAATGCTTAGTATTTTTCTCCAGAAAGCTACGGACTTTTTTATCAATTGTGGCACCGACTTTTCCATCCTTAACCAAACTTTTTCCTAGTTTTTGTGCCTCCAAAACTAGATTATAGATTTTTCTTTGCTCATCAGTTGGTTTCCCCATAAAAAACGCTCTAGTTATATCCGAGTAGTACCCTCCCCATACACAACCATAATCAACAAGCACCGTATCATTCTTCTTCAATTTCCTATCAGTAGCACCCCAATGAGCCATCGAGGAATTAGCTCCTGAAGCAACTATAAACGGGCTCCAAGCCGTATTTTGAGCACCCTTTTCCTTCATAAACTTTTCCATTTCCCAGGCTACTTCTTTTTCTGTCATCCCAATTTTTACGAAACTCAGAACATGGGTGAAAGCAGAATCTGCAATCTCAATTGTTTTCCTAAGTTTGGATATTTCTAAGGAGTCTTTAACAGATCTCAAATCCTCAATCAAATGAGCAACGGGTATAAGTTTTAGGTGCTTGGAGTATTTCTTTAGTCTCTTAAAATTGAATATTGATAAGTCGTGGGATTCAAAACCCACCTTAGACAAACCCAGTTTTTTCGATAATTTCTCAAAAGCCAAAGCTACGGAAGAATCATATTCTACAACTTCAAAACCTTCTGTATCGAAAGAGGCATGCTCTGTATAACGAGAATCGGTTAGAATGTAGGAGTTATTTAAAGTAACAACGATCCAGCCGCTCTCGGCATCTGTTTGCCAGGCTGTTAAATATAAACGATTCGGCAGGTAACTTACAATGAAGGCATCAAGAGAATTCTCCTTAAGCTTCGCTTGAAACTGGAGCAATCTGTTTGCGAGGACGTCCTCTAGGTCTTTTGACTGATATTTCTTTCTTTTCTTTTCTCGGCCGACCACGTTTCTTACCTCCTCTTTTTAACAAAACATTAGGCATAGACAGGCGCAATTTTTTAATAAAGCTAATAACCGCTAGTTGTGGCGGTGTCCCTGGCTCCAAAATTTCTTCTACCTTAATCTCTTCACTAATAGTTACTTTGTCGTCCGTCTCTTTTTGAGTATGCGCACAGTATGGGCACACATTCCAAGTGTAGCTTAGTTCTCGCTCACAATTGCTGCAGTTCTTTCGAACTTTTACTCCACAGCTTGCACAATATGAAAACTCAGGCTCAACCACTTCCCCACAGTCATTACACAAAGCAGCTTTACTTTGAGCTTCAAATATTTTCTCCTCAAGGTGGCGGAATTGTACTTCGTCTTTGGTTTGAGCAGGACGCAGCATTAGATAAATCACAAATCCCAAAAGTGACCCAAGTGCTACTAATACAATCGCTCCAAAACGATAGAAAATATTGCTTGTTCTGGATGACACATCAAACCAACTCCAAATAGTCAAAGCCAACCAAAGAGCAAATATATACCCTACTACAATAGTAATTGTGCTTGCTTGCGATAGAAAATTTATGATGTCTGCAATCATATCTTATGGTCCTAAATTTTGACAAACTATACCATAAAAGATTAGAATTTTAAACCAGTATGCTTTCTACTCCCCATATTTTGGTTGGTGGTGTAATTGTTAAGTCTATCCCCAACCCTTTAATTAGTATTCCATTGGCTTTTTTAAGCCACCTAATATTTGATTCTATTCCCCATTGGGATTTCTCACCCTCCTTGAAGCCCAAAATCATGTTGTATATGTTCGTTGATTATGCAGTCGGAATAATATTTTTATTTTGGCTATCCCTTGGAGATACTAACCAGATATTAATAATTCTTGGGGGTATTTCAGCCACATTACCTGATTTTACATCAGTATCTTTACGACTTTTAAATTTGAGGTTTTTAAAGGCCATGCCCCTTAATACTTTTCATAGCTTCCACATGAAAGTCCAAAACCGCTCAAAGTCCTGGGGTGCTTTATTTTCTATCTTAACTATCTTAATCAGCGCCTATATCCTGATTTCATAGATCCTAGATTCCAAGTCTAAGACTTAACTCTCTCAACATATTCCCCAGATCTTGTATCAACCTTTACCTTGTCCCCTTGTTTAATAAACAAAGGAGCTTTTATTTGCATGCCATTTTCCAAAGTCGCTGGTTTGAAAACGTTTGATACCGTGTCGCCCCTCACACCAGGACTAGTCTCAGTAACTTTCAGCTCCATCAATTTTGGCAGTATCACATTAAGAATTATGTCCTCGAAAAACAAAACCTCAAAAGTTTCTCCTTCTTTCAAAAATTTTTTCCTGTTCCCTAAAACTGAAGTTTTTATCGGAAATTGGTCATAGGTTTTTAGATCCATAAAGACCAAAGATTCGCTATCCTCGTACAAAAACTGAAGTTTTTTCTTCTTCGTATAGGCCTCTTCTACACGAGAACCAGAAATAAAGGTTTTTTGAACCTGTTGGCCGGTTTTCAAGTTTTGAGCTTTTATTTTTATATTGGCACTCCCCCGACCGATTTTGGTGTGTTGGTAAGAAACAACTTCAAAAATTTCACCTTTGTCTTCAAAAGTTGTGCCAGATCTAAGTCCTGTAACTGGAATCATAAAATATAATGGTGGCCGAGGAGGGAGTTGAACCCTCACGGTATTGCTACCACACGATTTTGAGTCGTGCGCGTCTTCCAGTTCCGCCACTCGGCCATTACACAAGACAATATTGAATTATATAATTCTAGATCGTTTTTTTCAATGAAAAGCTTTGGGTATGAAGAAGCCGCCAAGTGGCACATACGTGCACACGAGGCGGCTTCAAGTGATCCGGTTGGTTACGGAACAAGGTCGATGTCTAGATCGTTGATCTTTCCTACCGTCAGTACTGTGTCGCCGACATCGAGATATTGAACAACGACCGTGTCTCTCCTCAGTTATCTGGCTCTTTCTTTGCCTTCTTCCGTCTTGGTGGACGCCAGCGAAAAGGATGTAACACAGAGAGAGCCGCCTTAGCCAGAAGTTCAGGCGTAATGCTCCTCTGAATCTCCTCTGGGTCCTTGATACCTTGATCCCTCCGCCGCTTGATTGCGATACTGGCAACTATCAAGGCTGAGGCAGCAATTACAGCAACCGTTGCCCCAACAAAGGTGCGGTGTCTCATCAAAAGATCCGGGGACATGGCTCCAACAGCTCTATTAATCAGGTTAAGCTCAGTAAGAGTTGCCGAATCCGGTCTTTCACCGAAAAAAGGACCTTCTCCATTCTCCTCATCCAAAGTAGTAACAAACATGACCTTAACCTCCTCCCTTCCGTTTTTTCCCAAAATCAGGAAATCTATTTAACGGCCGGCTTATTTTTACCATTTTATTACTAAAGAAAAAAGTTTCGTAGAAAAAGTGTGGTCTAGGCGCGAGTCTTTTCTATCCCGAAAAACCTTCTCTTCTCCCCTACAAATTTTAAATCTATTTCGCCAAGAGGACCGTTTCTGTGCTTGGCAACAGAAAGTTTCACATTTTCGACATCCTCCTGGTCTTCACGGTACAAAAACATCACTACATCTGAATCTTGTTCTATAGATCCAGATTCGCGAAGATCAGCAAGTTGTGGAATTTTGGCTTGTCTACTTTCAACTGCACGAGATAACTGAGAGAGGGCGACGACAGGAATATCAAGCTCTCTAGCTAGGTTTTTCAAAGCCTGAGAAATTTCCGAAACTTCTTGAACTCTGTTTTCCAAATTTCGGCCGTGGCAAAGTTGAAGGTAATCAACAACTAAAAGTTTCACGTCACTCTCCATCTGCAATCTTCTTGCCTTAGTTCGCATCTCCATAATCGAAATACCAGGAGTATCATCAATATAGATTGGTGCGTCAGCCAACTCTCCCATAGCTTCTGATATCTTTTCAAAATCCTCTTCCTCCAAATTTCCGGTGGTTATCCTCCAAGCATCCACATCGGCTTGTGAAGCCAACATAAGATCTACCAACTGATCCTTACTCTGCTCGAGAGAGAAAATTCCAACCGGAATCTTTTCCTTTGTCGCCATATGCTGAGCCATATTTATTGCTAAAGTAGTTTTTCCAACAGATGGTCGGGCCGCCAAAATAAGTAAATTGGATGCCTGCATCCCTGAAAGTTTTTTATCAATATCAGAAAAACCAGTTGGGACACCTCGCAGGCCAGAGCCTTTTTTATGTAGCTCATCTAACCTATCAAAACTTTTAGCTAGAGCATCTTTCAGAGAAACAAAGTTTTGTCTAAGATTTTCTTGGGAAATACCAAACAGAGACTGCTCTGACATATCCAGTAGATCTTTAACTTCAGAGTCTTCTCTAAATGCCTCCTCAGTAATCTTGGCTGCAGTAGAAATAAGAGCTCTTTTCGTTGCTCTGTCTTTTACAAGCTGAGAGTAATGTTCTATGTGAGCACTAGTCGGGACACTATTTACCAAAGTTGATAGATACCCAGTCCCACCTACCAAATCATATTTATCGGTACGCTTTAGCTCATCAGTGACGGTAACAACATCGGTGGGAATTCTTTTTTCATACAACGCCAGAATACAACGGTAAATTTCAGCATGCTGTTCCCTATAAAAATCTACCGGCTTCAGATCCTCCGCTATTTTTACAATTGCATCTTTATCAAGAAGTAGAGATCCCAGAACACTTTGTTCTGCCTCAACGTTTTGCGGAGGTACTTTACCGGTTACATCTTTAATTTCTATTTTCTTAGATCGTTCTCTGGTAGCCATCTTACACCTTTGATAGTAAGACTACCTGCGGCTCTGTAGGCAGTCTATCTTTTGAGATAGAAAGTTTGTTGTCAGCTTGAATATCTTCCTTCCCCATTTCTTTAAGGAATTTTTCCACTGGCTCAAGATCTAATTTCGAATCCTTATCCCGGAAGTGCATCGGGATAATTATCGAAGGCTCAAGGGAAGCAACAATCTTCACCGCTAGTGATGCATCAATTGTATATACTCCTCCGACCGGAACCATTAGGACATCAATATTCCCAAGACTATCAATTTGTCTGCTAGTCAGTTCATCTTGGCCTAGATCTCCTAAATGGGTAATATTTACTCCATCGACCCTCAGATTAAATAGTGTATTCTTCCCTCTCTCCTGTCCCCTCTTATTATCATGAAAAGAAGGAACACCAACAACGTTTATTCCTTTTATCTCATACTCACCTGGACCATCTACCAAAAAAGGATCGCCGGCGACTAGTGAGTAAGCATTGTGATCATAATGATTGTGAGAGACGGTAATAATGTCTGCCTCAGCCTTTGGGAGTTTAAATCCGATTTTTTCATCATAAGGATCAGTGACTACTGTTGCCCCTTTTCCTTTGATCTTAAAGCTGGCGTGACCAAGCCAAGTGATATCCATAAGCCAAATGATAGTAGCACACAAAAATTCCCTTGACAACCAATGTAACGCCCCCCTATTATAATAGGTACTTTATACAATGGATCCTTATCAGGTAAGTACCGGCCCAAATAGACTTCTCGTCTTCATCCTTGGTCTGATCATTGGTTCTGCCATTCTAGCTGCAGGACTCTACGTCTATTCGAATTATTTTTCAAACGATGAAGCTGCCGATGTCAACGTAATCCCCACCAAAAAGTTTGCTTTGTCCCTCACAAATCCTAAAGACGGTGCCACCGTTTCCACCGCAAAAACCAAGATTTCTGGAACCACTGGCACTAAAAGCTTAGTTGTAGTCAATGGTGGCGTCGAAGATACAATTGTGGAGGCCGCAAACGGCACCTTTTCAATAGATTACAAATTGGCTCTCGGGGAAAACCAACTAACTATCACTGTGTACGATGAAGATTCGGGAGAATCGAGAACTGAAAACGTCAATGTACTCTATTTAGATGAAAGCCTGGAAAGCTTATGAGAAAACTAACTGGGATACTATTAACCATTTTTACGCTGACTACCTTCGTTGGTGCGGTAGATGCAGAAAGCAACAAAGCTACCCCCTCTTCTGAAAAGAATAATAAAGCCGCCGAAAGAGCAAAAGACCGGTTGGAAAAACTAAAGGAAAAACGCTCGTCAGCCACAGCCTCTTCCAAAAATAAGGATGAATCAAGAAAACGAAGCCATGTATTGGGTGAAATTACTGCAATATCTAGTACTACTATCACTATTCAAACAAAAGAAGGTTCCACCAAAACTATCTTCACAGATGATACAACAAAGTTCTTTCAAATTGGAAAAGGCGGTAAGAAAAAAATTAATCTTTCAAATCTAAAAGTTGGAGATAGAATAGCTGCTGTCGGCATTGCCAACGATGAGGATTCAGGCCTGGCTAAATTCGTGGTTAAACTAACCAAACCAGAAAACAAGCGGCATTCCTTTTTTGGAAAAGTAAAGTCCATATCTGGAAACACTCTGACTTTGGTGCACCAAATACACGCTGATAGGCCGGCCGTAACTGTAAATGTCACTACAAATACAAAAACAAAAGTGAAGGGTAAAGAAAGTGGCAGCCTTTCTGACGTTAGTGTAGATGACAGAGTAGCTGTTTCCGGAACGGTAGATGATAAAGGTGTAATAACTGCAAAAAAACTTTTCGTAATCCCTGGAAAAGCCATTGGCCAAAAAACAAAAGAAGCAACCAAATCTGCCACCACTTCCTCTTCTACTGATTAACCACAATACTTTACCATCTTGCAACCGCTAAATCTGTGTGGTAGATTAGCTAATCGTCTGCCAACAATCTTTTACAGACAAATATCTCTCTCAAAGAAGGAAGGAGGTCGCTCATGCCTATCAGTGCGCACACACCGCTGGGTCAAAACGATCTACGTGTGCTCAGGCTTACCTTCTTTGGTGAGCACGAGCGCCTGGATGATTTCCTGGAAGAAGCCTGGCCAGGCCTAGACAAAAAGCAACAACAAACAAGGCTCACTACGCTTAGGCCTTTTCTTTTGGCGAAGATGAGGCACCTGCTAGAAAATCCTAGTGACTGGCGTGGGCTACCAGGCGAAGAACGCGAACTCCTCGGAACAATAGCCACCATGTTTGAGGGCCAAACTCTGAGGGATTTGATCCTCTACTTCTATCACTGGAAAGGGGCGCAGTCCAATCCCAGTACTTGGAAGGGTATAGCAAACCTCCAGATCGTCGTTCCTGCTGATGAAGAGGATCCAATGGATGCTCTTGGCGAACCAGGACTAGAGGACGATGAGCCACCTTCGCCACTCCTACCACATCAAACCTCGAGAACAAAGGACGGATTAAGACCGCAAGGGGTCTGTGCCACTCCATCGGCTCAAGGGAATCAACCGCAGGTCGTCACTAGAAGAGTTCCTATTCCGTCTCGTGTGGAAAATCGAGGAGAAGCACCGACAACTGAGGTACCTCCCATCTACGACCCTACTCCTAGACCACCAATTCAGCCGCGCTCTAAGGTCAGGTGGGTAGGACCACCAGAAGGTACAGTGGGCTTCCATAATCCCAACCACATCCGAACCTTGAAGGCGGCACTCCTGCACAAGGAACCGACCTTCTCCCTCGGGCCTCTCTCGATGCGGTTACACATGCCTAAAGGTGAGGTCCAGGCCCATTTTACCGGTGCCATGCTCACCTTGATCGACATATTCGGAAATGTCATTGAGGACGGGAAAATTGTTGCTGACCTCACGCGGAAATTACTCGAGAGCCTCTTCGCCGCTTGTGGTGAAAGAACGCTGCGAGAGTTCATCGAGGCACTACTCAGAGAGAAAGGAGACAATGTAGAGATCCGTTTCGAACTGTCAGATTGCGATTTTTCCCTAGCGGACTTTGGGCCAATGGAGTGAATCGCTACATCCCCCGAACCGCTCTCCTTCTTGGTGAGCGGCTCGTTCAATTTCAGACACTTTTATGTTAAAATACGCTCATGGCAAAAGCAGACGTGCAAACACCAAAAGGATTTCGTGATTTTTTACCCCCGGCAGCCGCCGGGCGAGCTTTTTTATTGGAGAAAATAAAGTCTACACTAGAAAAATTTGGCTTTGAACCACTAGAGACACCCGCATTAGAGTATGCCGAAACTCTCAAAGGAAAGTATGGCGAAGAGGAAAAATTGATTTACGAATTTGAAGATCGCGGTAGGCGCCAAGTCGCCTTGAGGTACGACCAAACTGTTCCTTTAGCCAGAGTGGTTGCCCAATATAAAAACTTATCCAAACCGTTCAAAAGATACCAGATCCAACCTGTTTGGAGAGCCGAAAATCCACAGCGCGGCAGATTTCGCGAATTCCTGCAGGTGGATTTTGATACCGTTGGTTCCTCTTCTCTTTTGGCAGATGCGGAAATAATCTCCGCGGCCGCCAAATGTTTGGAGGAAATAGGTTTTAAAGGTTTCTGTATTAAGATAAATGATCGGTCAGTTTTTAATGAGCTCCCAAGATCGGCTATTTCCTCCATTGATAAACTCAAAAAAATAGGCGGTGATGGTGTCTTTTTAGAATTGCAAAACAAAGGTTTCTCCCCCGGCGAAGCGAGAAAAATCTTGGATCAAATCAAACAAAACTCCTCTACTCCACTGATTGATAATCTTTTTAAATACTTTGAGAACCTTGGGGTTTCAAAGAACTGCTTTGCTTTTGATCCTTCGTTGGCAAGAGGCCTAGACTATTACACTGGTGCTATTTTTGAAATTGAGATAGATGGGTATTCTGCCGGTAGTGTTGGCGGCGGCGGTCGGTATGATGATCTTATCGGCATTTTTGGCAATGAAAAAATCCCCGCCGTTGGTTTTTCTTTTGGATTTGACAGGTTGGTTGAAGCAGCCCAAGAGGCAAAACTGATCCCAGAATATACTTCGACCACGAAAGTACTGGTCACTATCTTTAACCCAGATCTGGTCAAAGAATCACTTTCCTTCACCTCAAACCTACGTTCCGCCGGAATAAACGCAGAAGTTTACTTAGACTCGGATGCAAAGCTCGATAAACAACTAAAATACGCCTATAATAAAAAAATCCCCTACGTAGCTATCCTCGGTCCCGAAGAAGTTGAAAAAAACATAGTCACTCTAAAAGACCTAACCACCGGTGAGCAAAAAAAACTCAAACAAGCTGAGATCATCAAAACCCTCAAGTAATATATCCTTGACGACGTGTGAACAAAGCTTATATAATTAAGTAAGCTATGAGTGAATCCTCTGCTCAAGAAGGCGCTCCCGTTTTTCAGCCCGGTGTAGAACCAGGCGCAGCTTCTGCTTTTCCCGGAGCCGAAGTCCAAGCAAATAAAGACGACCAACAAAAACCTGGTCAAGGACCTGACCATCAAGGTGGTGGCGGACGACAAGAACCAGTTAAGTCCGATGGGCCTCCAGAAGGAGAAAGCCCAATGGGACATGCCTTTAAAGTAGCTGAAGCAAATAGAAGCGACCAGGCAGCTCAGGATTTGGTCGAAAAGGGCTTTAAAGCAGTTAGGGGAAATAGTGGGGTCCAAGACAGTGAAGCGACCACTGAACCAGAAGGCGCTCCTCCTCCAGTCACTTTGAGCGATGCAGCCGGTCGAACCTTAGATCGTAACGCAACACCACAAATGACAAGCGAGGAGGAGGAAGAAGCAAAAGCGGAGATAGCTGAAAGACACCCTGAACAAGGTACCCCAGCGGAGCGAGAAGAGATGGCCCGTCTTGCAAGGCAACACGGAACACCACAACCATCTGCTCCCGCAGCACCCGAAACCGCTGAACCACCACCAGAACCGACCGGAGCCGTGGAAAGAGTAACTGTGGAGGGGGCCAAGCCGGAAAAACCAGTACAAGAAGCCAGATTATCTGGAAAATCTCTTGCTGCACTCGAAAGATTTAGAGAGGAAAATGTTGGCTCCGATGGAAGATTGGCTACTCAACCAAGAGAGGGAAGAATAAGCAAAGCGGTTAGAGATGTAGCTAGAAGGCTCGGATACACAGAAACACAACTTAAATTCCTTGAATCGGGAGGAAGACAGGCTGAGGTTGTGAGACATGTTTTGGAAGCACGGAACGAAGGCCGCGTAGTCGAAAAACCACAGGGTCCGGGTTTAAGCGAAAGATTAGCTGGATTGCGTCAAGGAAGAGCCGAAGGACGACCTAATGAAGAAACAGCACCGAAGCCAGGTTTTCGTGAAAGAGTTAAAGGATTGCGAAGAGGCCTTGAAGAAGGAAGGGAAGAAGGCCCTAAAGAGCAAAAACCAAAAACTATTTCAGCTAGGAGATTTGCTGAGGTACAAGCAGCGGTGGATGCGGTTCGCGAAGGCAACCCTCCTCCTGAAACCTTTTCTAATGCATTAAGATCAGCTTTGGGAAAAACAGATTGGACCAAAGGAGATATAAACGCACATGAGTTAAGTGAAGAAGGACGTGCAGAAGGAATGCGTAGAATTGAGACAGCTATTGATGAAGGAAAACTAGCGGCTAGCAAAGGCCGCGGACTCTCCCGACCGGGATGGACAAGAAGAGGAGAAGGAGCCGAGGGTGGTACCCAAACAGAAGAGGGTCGTGAAGGACCAAGAGGACTAGAAAGAGCTTTGAGTGCCGCCAGAGAGCACGCCACAAGGCTAAGACGAGGCGGCGGAGAGAAGGAAGAGAAAAAAGTTGAGGAAATTACTCGCGGCCAATACGGCCATTTACAAAGAGCAGTAGCCCGATTTCGCGAGAATAATGAAAATCTACCCAAAATGGGAAGAGGGAGAGAAGCCAAAGCAATTAGAGCCGCGATGAGTTTAATCGGAATCAAACCTGAAACCGATCTAACACTTAGTATGAGAAGAATCACTGCCGCAATGCATGAAGGCAGTATCCTCAAACCAGAGGAAAGAGCTGAAGGAGGAAAAAGTCTTGGTAGAATAGTTGAGGGTGGCCAAGAACTGGCTCGAAAGATAGCTGAAAGAGTTAGAGAAAGCCAAAGAGGCCAGGCGGCCTCTGAAAGAATTCTAGCTGCAGTAAGAAAAGGTGGTGAAACTGGAGGAAGCTTTAGACAATCCCTCAAAGATTTATGTGAAAAAACACTACCAACCCGATTCGCCTACCGTCAGGCTAGTGCATTTTTAAATAAATTCCAGTGGGCTGATAAAGAAAAAGGCTGGTGGGTTGCGGGAATGGCCACAGGTGCAATCTGGACCGGAGGAATTACCGTTATCGCTCCTGTCTTACACTTTGGCCCTGGCCGGCTTGTAAATTCACTAGCAATCGCTGGAGTAAACGTTGGTAGTTCTTGGGCGCTAAACAGATTTAGACTTGCATCCATCACCAAAACCCTCGGTAACTATATTGAAGATAAAGGTCAACTTAAAGAAACAGCTCAAGCATTTGATAAAGCCTTCAGACTTATCCGTGGCGGTGATAAAGAAGCATTTGAAAAAGAAATAGAAAGGTTATCTGACAAAGTTGCTAGCGGTGGTGGCTTACGAGACGAGATCCAGGAAAATATGCGCTCTACTATGACCGAAAAAATGCTTGGTACAGGGGAAAAATACAAACTGGCGCAAAATAGTGTCCGTAGTTTTGCCGCTGGTTTGTCTGTAGGAACAATAGGAGTTGCAGGAGGTAATTTCGCTGCTTCGTTCCTAGAAGGAGGCGGCGCAGAAGGAGTCTCCCCTACTGATCAACCCCCTGGTGACCTACCTGTTGATCAACCCCCTGGTGACCTACCTGTTGATCAACCCCCTGGTGACCTACCTGTTGATCAACCCCCTGGTGACCTACCTGTTGATCAATCTCTCGGTGACCTACCTGTTGATCAACCCCCCGATGACCAACCTGCTGCTGGAGGAACTACCCAACCACAAGCCACAGTAACACAAACACCTACCCCTACAGCTACTCCAGAACCAACAGTCCCGGCTGAAGAAGGTGGCACGGTCAACGTAACACCTTTAGATGCTGATGGTAATCCAATCGGAGAGCCTGTTGGAGGTAGTGACCAACCTGCTGCTGGAGGAACTACCCAACCACCGGCCGAGGAAGCAGGAGCAGCAGAACCCGGAGGAACCGAGGCAGAACCAGCAGACACTAGAGGAGCAGAAGGAGGACCAGAACCTGGAGCTGAGGGGACTCCCGAGGCACCGACACCAGATCTACCAGCTGAAGCACCTGAAGGAGTAAACGAAGAATTCTGGAATGATTATCAGGAATTGACACCTGAAGAACGAGAAGCTTTCAACCGATTTTTGGAAGGCGCAGGTACCGAGCCTCTTGAAGTGCCACCAGCTCTTGATGCCTCTGATTTCACGGAAGCGGTGATTCATCCTAACGACACTGTTGGTCATGTTTACATAGATAGCGGCTATGATAATATATGGGAAGCTAACGCTGAAAATGCTGCTCTGAGAGCCGAGACAATTGCGGAAAATCGAGAACTTTTGGAACAAGGCATCAGAAACGCAGCTGGTGCTGGAATTGCTGTGCAAGAGCTACCAACTGATGCGGAACTTATAGATCTAGCCCATCGTGCGGCCGCTGGAGATTATACCGCCATGGGTGAGCTGAATGAGGCCTTGCATTGGGTACCAACCGGAGAAACATTAAAAATAGTAAAAGCGGCATCCATTGAAGATGCCGTTGAAGATTGGGATTTAGCTGCTTAATATGGCTGATTTAAACAGAGTACTTCAAGTTTTAAAAGAAAATAACGTGGATGACAAGGCGATTGGTCAGTTTGTTACGGGCCTAAACAACATGCTCGCTCAACAACTTGAAATCGAAATAGTAACCACTCTTGGGGAAAAAGATTTTGAGAAGCTGAATAAACTACCAGAAACTCAAGCCCACGCCGAAATTGTCAAACGCTACAAAGAAATAACCAGTGTGCCTATAGAACAAAAGTCTCAAGAAATACTAAATGGATTTGTAACTGGTTTTCTCACCGAATATCGACAAGGTAAGCCGCCAAGAAAAGAAGGTAAGTAAACAAAGCCTCATTTATTCTCTACTGGTGCAGGATTTTTAGAAGGTAAGTGAGGTTGTGGTGGAATAGGTTGATTTACAATTGTAGGTTGCGGTTGAACGGGTGGTTGTTGTATAACCGATTGGGTAACCTGGGGCTGTTGTTGGGTTGATTGTGGAGTCGCGGCAACCGGTTGCTGAGAAGGTTGAGACGGGTCCGGTGGTGGATCATTCAAACCCGCCCGTTCGGTAATCTCTGCTTCAACAAGCGCTCTATCCCGACCAAAACGCAGACGGGACAGCTCGGCCAAAGATTTTGCTACTTGCGGATCCCTATTTACTGACTGCATTAGAGGCCAATCGGTGGCCATTGAAAACGGCACTGTCGGTTGCCCCTCTACCAACAATTTCATATAAGCTTGCCCAACTGGATTATTAATAAGATCCTGTTTTTTGAATACAGGGTCAAACTGTTGCTCTAGGTAACCAGCATCATCCACCCCTACACGAAAGGTGAGCAAAGTACCAACATTCCCAAAAACGGCCTCACGAATATTTTCTTCTTGAATCTGGGCGATAAATTGGTTAGCCACTATCAAATTAAGATGGTATTTTCTAGCTTCCGAAAGAATCTGGGCAAAATCTGGCGTGGCAAAGTTTTGAAACTCATCAACATAAAGGTAGAAATCGCGTCTCTCTTCTTCCGGCATATCTATTCTTTTCATGGCCGCCACCAATATTCGTGGAACAATCACTAATCCCAAAAAGTTTGAATTCTCCTCCCCAATCTTACCTTTGGAAAGATCAACCAACAAAATCTTTCCTTTATCCATTATGTCACGGAAATCAAAAGAGCTTTTAGATTGGCCGACGATATTGCGAAGCAGTTTATCAGTTACAAAACGGTCAAATTTTGAAACGAAATAACCCATGGTTTCGCTCTTGTGAAACTGCGACGTCTGAGCCATCTCATCTGTCCAATACCTACGAACTAGCGGATCTGAGACCTTTGGTAGTATAGCTTTTACAAATCCTGGATCAGTGAGCAAGCGCATTATCTCCACCAAAGTATTCCTAGGTTCGCTCATCGCCGTAAGCATTACATTTCTTATGGCCCGCTCGAGTCTCGGACCCATGACTCCTGTTCTTTTTGGATCATAAAGTTTGTACAAAAGATTTATGAAATGGTTTACTATTTGGTGCTTCTCTTGTTCAGTTTTGGCTTCTATAATATTCAAACCAAAAGGCCGTTCTGTGTCTCCAGCATCAAATAAAATTACATCTTCGGATCGCTCTGGAGGAATTTGCTGCAAAATATCTTCAATTGCCGGTCCATGAGGATCGATAAAACAAACACCTTTACCTTCTTTAATATCTTGAATCGCCATAAATTTCATCAACTCGGATTTTCCAGTACCAGTTTGTCCAATAATATACATGTGACGACGCCTATCATCTGGCAAAACATGCACCTTTGTTTCAACTCCACGGAAGACACTCTTTCCAAGGTATAAGCCACTATTAGGTATCGTTACGGGAGCCGCCGCCTTTTTGGAAAGTAACCAATTAATACTGGGTGTTTGAACATTCTTATTTGGCAGGTGAAAGATAGTAGCAAGTTCAGGGGAAGTAAGAATCATTTTACCAAAGACAGCCGGCATCATTTTATTTACGAAATTTCTAATTGTCATTTTTTTATTAATATTCCAAGGCCAGCGCTTTTTCCAAAATCCATTACCGACCGGATCATTAAATTGGCCAAAAGCACCCACCATACTATCAATATAAATACCGGCATTAGCACTACCGTTTGCTGAAACCGCAAAACGAATGGCTACTTCAAATCCTGGTTTTGAACATTTTTCTTCAATTTTTTTATAAGGATCGCCAGTGATACTTTGGGTTTTCGCTTCTGGTTGTTCTGTTTGAGAAGTTGCTTGCTGACCTTCCTTAACAGACGGTACATTGAACGGTGTCATCACACCACCTAAAGGTCCACCTCTTTGAACCGTTTGCACTTTTTGAATCTGTTTAAAACCCCTGCCTTGCCAACCAGTTCCTGCCGGTGCTATTAAAATCTGAAGGGCAGCTGCTTCCCCAGCTTCCATCTTACTCAAAGCAGTTGTAATTGAGTTCAACCCATCCACCTCTTCTCCCATTTCCTTAAACCTAAGGATTGGTTTGTAGACTGGAGTTTTGAGAGTTAATTCAACAATATCGACATATTTATCTTTTCTAAAAATATTGTATTCTGGAACTTGTTCTATCTCTGCATCTGGATAAAAGCTATGGATTTGCTTTTCAACCAATTTCTGCAAGTGTAAGGGTGTGGAAATATAAAAATCTATTTGGCCATTCTGGGCCACAATCTCAAAGCCAAGATGATCTTGCCCTTGTATTACCCCATGCAGACCGTGTCTGAAAAGAGATTGAAATGAGGTAAACATAGTTTCGGCTACCTCTATTTTTATCTCATTGTATTTTGGAGGTCTGACTAAAAACTGAGTGTAGTATAAAGACTTTTTTTCTCGCCTTGTAAAACGAGACCAATAGATCGCAAGTAAAACTCCAGCTCCAATTATAAGTATTGTAAAAATAACAAATAAAACTATAAAGACTACTTGTAACAAAATTATCCTCCAGATCTTTGTCTAAGTCCACCTCACGTAGCTAGTTCTCTATTTCTTTTTCTTACTAACGTAGCTTCGGTTGCTACCAAAGTTTCAGGTGATATCTCCGGTCTAGGCCCTACACCTTCAGCAAGCTGAGTTTCTAGTAGCGGCTGATCTTTTTGTGCTCCTCCTGGTTCCGCTTTAGCCGCTGCCTCAGGAACAGATGGACGTTTATCTTGCTGCGACTCAGATTGTGGCGGACCTTCTGCTTGTCTTTCGAACGATTTTGGTTGCTGCCCTTTAACTTCTGGTGCTTGTTTTTCTACATTAACTTGAGGTCTGTTTATTTCTTCTATAGCTCTACCTACAAGTGGAGTTTCTGGTTCAGGAAATGGACGGTATTTCTCTCTTAGTGGTTCCTCCTTTTTATTCTGTGCGGGTTCTGCACCGGCAGACCCTTTTTCAGTATCTGGGCTTCCCACAGAAGAATTACCCATATCTATGGCAGGCTCAATCATATTGTTTAAATTGTACCATTGTTCATATTATCATGCAATTTCACAGCAATCTTTACTAAGAAGGAAACCTTTGGTATAATCTCTCAGTTATGAAACAGGGAATCCATCCAGAATACTACCCAGAAGCAAAAGTTGCTTGTGCTTGTGGAAATAGATTTACGGTAGGCTCAACGAAGCCGGAAATCCGTATTGAAGTTTGTCACAAATGCCACCCTTTTTACACTGGAGAGGCTAAATTTGTAGACACTGAAGGCAGAGTTGAAAGATTCCAAAGAAGAGCTAAGGCTAAGGTGGCAACCAAACCAAAGAAAGAGCAGGAATCCAAAAAGAGAGAGCGTCCTCAAAGTCTAAAGGAAATGCTACAACAAGTTGAAGATAGCTAACTCCTCTAATCACCAAAAATGGAATATCTCAAGAAGGAATTGGAAAAATTAGATAAAAAAATAGCGGAAGCCAAGAAACTCATAGAAGACCCTTCTATGTCCGGTTTAGCTTCCGAGGAACTTAAGAAGCTTGAACAGCAAAAGGAGGCTTTACAAACACCTGAAAGTTCCAAAAATCCCTCTGCTGAAGAAAATTTAGATACACATAATGTTATCGTGGAGATTCGCGCTGCCGCTGGTGGAAACGAAGCTGGTCTTTTTGCATCTGATCTTTACCGAATGTACACAAGATTTGCGGAAAGCTCAGGCTGGAAAACCGAACAGATATCAATCAACGAAGGCGGGATTGGCAATATTAAAGAGGTAATATTTAGAATTTCCGGAAAAGACTCGTACGGAAAGTTGAAACACGAATCCGGAGTGCATAGAGTCCAACGGGTCCCAAGTACAGAATCTAGCGGACGTATTCATACATCCACAATTACGGTCGCGGTACTTCCAGAACTCGAGGACAAAGAGTTTCATATTGACCCAAAGGATATAAAAACCGAAACATTTCGCGCTAGTAGTCACGGTGGCCAAAGTGTCCAAAAAGTGGAAAGTGCTGTGCGGGTCACGCACATTCCAACCAAAATTGCCGCCAACTGCCAAAGTGAGAGAAGCCAGTTTCAGAATAAAGAAAGAGCCCTGAATCTTCTCCGCGCCCGTGTTTTCGAGCAAGAACAAGCTAAAAATAAGGAGAGTGTCGATAGTAATAGAAAGGACCAGGTTGGCACTGGTGACAGGTCAGAAAAAATCCGCACCTACAATTTTCCCCAGGACCGAATTACTGATCATCGCATCAATAAGTCTTGGCATAATATTGAAGAAATCCTAGACGGAAATTTAAACCCAATCACTAAGGATTTTAACGACAAACTTTAAAGGTGTTCATGCAACTTAGTCAAATTCTCGAAAACTCTAAACTAGATCGAGTAGATACCGAAATAATCATAACCGAAGCTTTAAAAAGGGACCGTTCTTTTATCCACGCTCATCCTGAATATCTACTGACTCCCAAAGCTACGAAACATATAAAGGATCGTTTAGAAAGAAGAGAAAAAAATGAACCGTTAGCCTATATTCTAGGTTACAAAGAATTCTACGGATTAAGACTTTTTGTCGACAAGCATGTCTTAATCCCCCGTCACGAAACCGAAGAGCTAGTCGAGAGGGTTGTAACACATGCAAACAAATACCACAACAATAAACCAATCAAAATCTGTGACGTTGGGACAGGAAGTGGTTGTATTGCTGTAAGTTTGGCGAAGTCTCTACCAAAATCCAAGATATTTGCAACTGATGTGGACCCAAAAGCATTATCTGTTGCTAGAAAAAATGCAAAACTACACTCAACTGAAAAAAGAATAATATTTTTAAAAGGCGATCTACTTTCACCATTACCCGAAAAAGTAGACGTAATCGTAGCTAATCTACCTTATATTAAAACCCAATCGATAAAAAACCTTGCCCATCAAGTTTCCAAATGGGAACCAAGAATAGCAATTGACGGTGGAGTCGACGGGATGAAACTTTATAAAAAGCTTTTCGCTAAGGCAGCTAAATATCTAAATCCAGATAGTAGAATTTTTTATGAACTAGACGGAAAAACATTTAGTCCCGAATGAATTCTATCTATTTCTCAGGACCAGGAGGTCTATCAAGCGGGGCTTTTTCCGGAATAAATACATCTGGGTCCCTAGTCTTTTTAACCCACCACCGATAGGCAAAGAATCCAATCACAACAACAACTATCAAATATACCAAAATTAAAAGTATCTTTCCAACAGTTGAAGAATTAACAAGAGATTTTTGCTTTTCCGGACCACTGATGTAAAGGATAGACCCACCTACTTCTGTAAGAATATCAGTACCTTTGCCGTGAAAAGCAACATTAGAATCCGTAGTAGACCCACCTTCAAAATCTATCTGTATAAATTCCTCCCCACCATAAAGGACTTTAAAGACAACAGTAGCAAAAACACCTTCTCCTTTAAAAAACGGTCCTTTTTGAGAAGAAACTCCAGTAATCTTCACAGCCCCATCTCCTACCTCCTGAGTTGGATAATCCGAATAGATTACTCCTGGATCAATCCTTGATACCTCTAGTAACTCCGAATTAAATTTCAATATAAGATCAGCACCATCTGTCTTTTTACCCCCAGTATCAATACTAATATCAACCGAAAATTCCTCTCCTGCTTCAGTACTAACTACTTCGGGCACAACTATAAATGAAGCTGCCTGGGTTTCGGTAGCAGCCACAAAGGTAAAAATAAGAACTGCACAAATACCTACGAATAATCTCAGAAACTTACCCATCATTTAATTTCCTTTTTTTCCTAGATTCTTCAACACTACAGAATAATCCAAGGAGTTAGTTAGTCCATCTAAGTTTGCATCTGCGCCTGAAGAATTAAATCCAGAAAGTAAACTAGTCATATCTTGCTGGTTGACCCTGTTATCCGAATTTAAATCACCTAAATATAGATCACCTATTTTAATATCTTTTTTGTGAGAAGTAGCCTTAAATTTAACCTTTTTGGTAAGCATTTTATCGGCCTTTATTACTAGTTGATAAGTTTTGTTCTTTTTAAGCACTCCTTCCTTTACTTTAAAGGCAACTTCTTTAGTACCTTTTGTTAAGGTGGCATTTTTCTTCAGCTTAGTTTTTCCTATCGAAATCGACAGATTCAGGCTACCTGAAAGCTCAGATAAAGGATTGACTGTAAGCTTCAAAAACGTAACCGCTGTTGAATCTTTAGGTACAGGTATGTAGTAATCCGAGGTCGATGTTGAAGAAGATGAGGATGACGAAGAAGAGGATGTAGAAGGTGGTGGCGAAGGAGGAGAAGGTGGTGGCGAAGGAGATATGACCGTTATTTTTACACTTCTTCTTACTGTACCTCCAGGTCCTGTAGCTGTCAAAGTATAAGTTGTGGTCGAATTCGGCTTCACTACTCTCTTACCACCTTTAGGAAGGTTTGTTCCAACGTGTGATATAGAAACTGAGCTTGCTCGGTGTGTCAGCCAACCTATAGTAGCCGAGTCTCCTTTATTTATCTGTTTTTTATTTTTTCCATCCACGACAATACCGGCTATCGGCGGGCAGGTGTCTCCATAATGATTATATAAGAGATTCAAGTCACTCAAGGTTACATACCCATCACTTCCCGGAGTTGTATCAGGAAGAGCAATATCATACTGAGGATCAAAGCCTGGTCCTCCTTGCCAAGTATTAAGATGATCCACTAACAAACTGGCGTCTTTTTCATCGACTCTACCATCTCCAGAAAAATCATAACAAACTGCAGCCTGTGGGGCCGTTGGCCTAGCATTTAGGGTGGAAAAAACAGTGAACGGAATGATTAATGATAATACTAAGGTTGCTAATATACTTAGTCTATTCTTAAAAAGAACTTTTAGGATACTGCCCATGCTCAAATTGTTTTATTCTTGTGGTGCTTCTTCTAATTTAACTTTTAGCTTGGTTATTTGACCGTCTCGATTAACTTCCAACTCTATGGTATTCCCCACTTTATATTCAGTTAAGACTGATGCCAAGGTGTTATCTTCGTTTACATCTTTACCATCTATCTTTATAATAACATCACCGGCCCTAAGTCCAGCCTTATCTGCTGGAGTATTCGGCAAGACCCGGCGCACAAAAGCACCTTCTGGAAGATTCTGAACAGAAGCAACATCCTTACTTACCATCTGATATGAAACGCCAATGTAGGGTTTTATAATCTTACCCTCTTCTCGATAACCATCAATTATGCTTTTCACAACATTAATAGGAATCACAAAACCGATATTTTCAGCATTTTGGGAAACCGCAAAATTTATCCCGACTGCATTACCTGATAGATCAAGAAGCGGTCCTCCAGAATTACCCGGATTCAACGCAGCATCCGTCTGGATAACGTTTTCCAAGGCTGACTGAGATATTTCAGATGAAAGCGAGCTCACCGTTAAACCTCTACCAATCCCCGAAACCACACCAACCGTTACTGTATTTCCAAAACGCCCAAGAGCATTGCCAATAGCAACTACTTTTTGACCGACTTTTAATACACTTGAATCGCCGAATTTCAGTATAGGCAGACTCTTTGCTTCTACCTTGAGAATTGCAAAATCATTACTAGGATCTCGATCTATCTTTTTAACCGAATACTTTTTATTATCACTTGTGAGCACCGTGTACTTCGTAGTTGTGTCTCTAACTACATGATTATTAGTAATAACAATTCCAGAAGAATCTATTATAAAACCGGTACCTATGCCCTGTTGACTCTTCACCGGCCCTTCTTGAAAATTTAACTCAACTGTATCTTCTAAAATTGAAACAACAGCCGGAGATGCTTTTTCCACCACATCAATAACAGCCGATTCCTCCACAGTCCTGATTACCTCTTGACCGTTGTTAACAATTGTCTCAACTTTTACCTGAGGCTTTAGAAAATCAGGAAGCGAATCCTTAAAAGGCAAACTTTGGTACCAAGAAGGATAGGAAACGGCACCCATCCCTCCTAAAAATACAGCCAGGAAAACGGCAAACACAAATGTAGCTTGTTTTAGGAAATGTTTTTGTTCAGGCATTGTAACCTATTATATACTCACCCAGGTACAACATCAAGTAATTCAAAACACAAAAGATTAGTACAGAAAAAGGGAAGGTGCCGATCGCAATCAATCGACACCTGTAAGTGACCCCTTTCCCCTTCTAAATTGCGGCGACAGCTCCTGCACCATTTCTCTTTTGAAACCATACACCATTGCCCGCTACTGCCTCTTCAAGGCATGCTCCATCTACCTCCATCCGGTTACCTCCAGTGAAGACGTGAGCCGCACCCTTTTCATCGATGAGGCACGCAAACGGAAGTCGGCTGGCTTCCAATCCGGCACGAAGCTCCCTTGCACCACAGCGGAATGGTTCATCATGCTTGTGATGATTGGTTACACAGCCGCCCATTTCCGCTCTACTTTTCAAATCATCAAGAGCCTCCTTACGGCTCAATATACCTTGTTTTGTATCTCCCATATACTCCCTCCCATAAACTCTCTCCTCTCGTTTTTTAGGCACAAAAAAACGCCGATTACGCGGCGTTTTGTTCGCACCCCTTAGGGGTTCTTTTTGTTAGGAACTTTTCCTTCATCCTAATGATAAATTAGACCATATTTTTGCAAAAAAGTCAATAGGAAAGCTTACAGTTTTCTTAAAAGAGAGAAGCGCCCCAGCTAGCTTTCACCAGCGATAGGGCGCCCCTGTCTCTCACAATCCTCCTTCCGAACCGTTAGGACATCAAGATCTGCCCGATTTTCTGATACCTTTCCATGGTCTCCTCGATGATCTTGGGCGGTAGGCGTAGCTGGGCGACGAAGTCTTCGAAGCCTTCGGATCCCATTGGGAAACCAGCTTTTTTTGCTGCCTGAAGAACGTGCTGACGCACGAGCTCCTTGTCGTATGGGACTAGGTTACCCGCCTCCCAATCCGCCTCCATACAAAAGCGGCTTGAATCGGGTGTCACCGCCTCATCGATGATGACCACTTCGAATGCTCCGTTAGTACCTTCCACCACGCCAAGCTCGAACTTGCTGTCAAGAAACACGATCCCCCGTTCTCGACAGTAGGCGTAGGCCTGCTCCCCAGCAGCGAGAGCCTTATCCCGAAGATACTCGGCCAACTCTCTACCGTGCTGTGGAAATTGATCTTCAACGAGACAAACGTAATCCGCCTCAGAGATGTTCTCGTCGTGGCCCTTCTCTGCCTTGGTGGACGGAGTGAAGATCGTCTTCCCAAGATCTGCCCCATCGGCAAGGCCGTCCTGGAACCGATGCCCAAGAATATTCCTCTCGCCCCCTTTGTACTCCCGGTAGTAAGACCCAGTGATATGGCGACGGACAATGAACTCGGTCATGACCGGCAGCACTTCACGCCACACACTCACCTGACCGGCTAGTTCGGGGTGGTCGCTCTCCACCTGGCCGATTAATGCCTTTGCTGGCCCATCTTCCAGAAGGTGGTTCTCCACGCCGATCCAGTTTTGGGTAAGGGCAAGGAAATGTCTACTCATCGCAGTCAAGACTTCGCCCTTACCAGGGATAGCATCTTGCAGAACCACGTCGAAGACGCTCATCCGGTCGGTCGTGACCACCAGCAAGTGGTCAGAGAGAGGAGGAGGAGCCTGCCATACATCACGCACCTTCCCCCGTCTCCTTAGGGAAAAGCTCAGGCTAGTTTCGCGAACTGCATTGGCAACCACTGTTACACCTCCTCCAGGTTAACGTCGATTTGTGGCCGTCGCTCTCGATGCTTACGGAGTCGTTCGTTCCATCCCGTCCCCGTCACTCCCTCAGGAGGCCGGCCGCCCAGTAAAGTGACAATCTGTTCAGTAATCCCACAGATAGCGCTGTCGGAGTTATCGCTGGCCCAATGAACCTCACAAGGTAACGGGAGGTCACTCATTGCCGAAACTGCCGGCTCCAACTTCTCGGGTGTGTCCCCAACAGGGATCCCGAAGACAGCGACTGCTTTGGAGAACTCACGGAACCAGCTGTCCAGAATAGCCGGCAGCTGAAAGGACATCCCCCCAACGCAAATGACTGCCTTCCCCCTAAACTCCTCCACGAACGTGCGTACGTCAGCAGGGTTGCGGTGGCAGGACATGATGTGCACCGAAACATCATTGACACCACATTCTTTCAGGCTGGCCAGGACCCTCCGCCCAACCTCGGCATCCGAAGTACTGCCGAGAACCAAGTGGACTGGCCTCTTGGCAATCACCCGTGTAAGTAGACCCATGGTTTTTCAATCCTCCTCTCAGATCCCGAACCGTTTGTAGATTTCACCCACGTGCTGAAGCTCTGCCCAAGGATTCATTATCCTATCAAGATCTTCGGCTGTGAGTTTGCTCTGTACTCGAGGGTCCGCCAAAATGTTGATCTTCGTGTGCCCTTCACCATTCATGGCATTCTGAGTAGCCTCTTGCACCGCCCGATAGGCAGTCTCTGGGTCAACGCCTCTTTCACGAAGCAGTAGCTGGATGGCCTCGGAGTAGATCGCGCCACGCGTTATCTCCATGTTGGCAAGCATTCTCTCCGGGAAGACCTCTAGACCTTCAACCACCCAGGTAAGTGTCCTCACCATGTATCCGGCGAGAACAATCATCTCCGCGTGGACCAGGCGCTCAGCGCTTGATTGCTCAATACTGCGCTCATGCCACGTGAGAACGTTTTCGTAAATAGTCCCCATGTCGTTGCGAATGGTGCGGGCGAGACCGCAGAGCTGCTCGCATTTTTCTGGGTTTCTCTTGTGAGGCATAGCGCTAGAGCCCTTCATGCCCCTTGGGAATGGTTCTGCGAGCTCGCCAATCTCAGACCTCTGGTGATTGCGAACCTCCGTTGCGATATACTCACACATGGCTGCCACGCAAGTGATAGCGTGGAAGAAATCCGCGTGCAAATCCCTCGACAGAATCTGGGTGGAGATCTTTACCGGTGTCAGCCCCAGATTCTTGCAGACCAACTCCTCCACAGTCGGCGGAAGTGTGTACACCCCAACCGCTCCGGAGATTTTTCCAACTGCAATATCCTTGGCCGCCTCTTGTAGACGCTGTTGGGCCCGTTCAACGAAACCGACCCACACCAACACCTTGAACGCGAACGTAATAGGCTTGGCGTGAACGCCATGGGTTCGACCGATCAGCAAGGTGTCCTTGTGCTGTCCGGCAAGCTTAAGAAGCACCTGGCGTAGACTCTCCAAGTCGTCCCAGATAACACGGGCCGCTCGCACAAGCATCAAGACTAAGGCGGTATCCTGCACGTCGAACGAGGTTAATCCTTTGTGCAAATCACCGCGGGTTCCTTCTGGCATGCTTTCCCTCACAACAGTGAGGTAAGCGTTGATGTCGTGCCCTCCCATATCCAGAATCTTCTGGATGTCGAACTCGGAGTCACGGACAGCACTTGCAGATTCCTCGTCAATCATGCCCAAGTGCGCCAAGGTCTCTGCTACCGCAATCTCCACCTGATGGATGAAGGGGAACTTACCGCTACCCTCTCTCGTAAGCCAATCGGCAGCTAGCTTTGGGTGTGAGTAACGCTCGATCGGAGATCCGGGTGGAGCGTTGATAGTATTCACGTCTCTCCTCCGTTTCGATTATTAACGTGCGTATAAAAATAACTGATCGGCAGATTAGCTTAGCATATTAACCATATTTTGAATAGATAGTCAAGTCGATTTTGTTTTTGTAAGTATAAAAAGATATAGAAATTCAGCGAAGAAGTTCGAAAGCTTTTTTCAGTTGCGGATCACTACCAGATTCGAAATCTTTCTCAGTTTTCTCAACTTTCACATCTGGCGAAAGCCCGGTTGCGTTCACCCAAGTACCATTTGGGGTGAGCCACTTTGCTATTGTTATATGAAGCCCGGAGCCGTCAGCAAGATCCTCAACTTTTTGGATTGTTCCTTTTCCAAAAGTTTTCTCACCCACCAGCTTGGTTCCTTTGTTGTCCCGCAAGGCTCCAGCTACAATTTCTGATGCCGAAGCACTACCTTCATTAATAAGAACTAGGAGATTAATATTTTGCAATCTACCATCTCGATCATTGGTAAGTTCAACCCGTTCACCTTTGGAATCTTCTTGGATTAAAACCACGGCACCTTTTGGCAAAAACTCCCCGGCTATATAAACCGATTGATCCAGCCTACCTCCTGGGTTATTTCTAAGGTCAAGTATCACTTTTTTGTAGTTCTTGGTAAGAATCACATTGACTGCTTCATTCCATTCGGAATTAGTACTGTCTCCAAATCTTGAAAGTTTGATAACAGGAACGCTCTTCTCCTCAGATAAAGTCAAGCTCTTTATCTTTATTTTTTTGCGGGTAATCTCAACTTCAAAAGGGTCCTTACCTTTTCTTTGTAAAAGAAGCTTTACTTTAGCACCAGCTTCTCCTCGAATTAACCCCACCGCCTCAGGTACAGTTATATCCGAAGCATCCCTGCCGTCTATACCGATAATAAAATCTCCTGCACGAACACCAGCAGCTTCAGCAGGAGTACCTTCAATTGGTGCAATAATTACCAACTTCCCATCTCTCGCTCCAAGTTCTATACCAACTCCTTCATAAGTACCCGACAAACTATCCAAAAAAGCTTCGTTTTGGCTAGGATCCAGAAACACACTATAAGGATCACCAACCGCTTTAACCATGCCAGAAATAGCACCATAAAGAAGTTTTTGAGGGTCCATATCACTTCGATCAAGGTGAGTTTCTGACATTTCCTTCCAAACATCCCAAAAAGGACTAAAATCTGCAGTTACGTTGGAAGGAGCCTTAGTATTTGTAAAGTTGAATATTGGTGTTTTAGAACCAAAAGGTAAGGCAACACTTTGCCCAACCCAAATACCCGCCAGGAAAATTATCAATACGGCAACTATTTTTGGGAATAGATCTTCAAATTTTCCTCTGTATCTATTTCTTTCCATTAAATATCAACTACCTCCAGATTAGCAGAAGCAACCGTCCTTATATCTCCAGAAATAAACTTTACGGAAGCTACTTCTGTGGACAAACCAGAATTCAAGATTTCTTCCTTAGTACTTAAAGATTCTACTTTACCAATCAAATCACTACCATGTGGCTTCAAAACTCTAACTATATCACCAACAGCAAGTTCCTTCCATGATAGCTTTTGAGGACCTGCTACTTGAGCGCCTGCCCGTTCAGGAACAAAAAAACTTTTTGCTTCCCCCGAAATAAATGCAAAACGGTTCTCAGCTTTTTTCAAAGCTTCATAGATATCCTTCCCCATTGGTATAGCCCCAAACCCTTCGGTAATCAAAACTGTTGTTCCTATGTCAATCCCGACCCCAAGACTCAAGAAATCTCTGTGATTTATCCCACCAACAATTATCCCGTGAACACCTATTGTCACCGCCTTCTCGATTGCTGACCTCTCCAGCAAAGATCCACCTACCAATATTTTCCCACCACACTCCCCAGTTATCTTTTGGGGGATTATAAACTCGTCTGGTTTAGCAATTATCTTCACTAGGCCATCTCTCTCTCTTCCGTCCCCAGCATAACCTTTCACTTCAATACCTGTTGTTTTGAGAAATAACGATTCTTGACCAATCCTGGAAATTACCCCAGAAGCGCCTGCTACTAACCTCACTGGCGTAGGTAAAAATTTTACAATTATATCTCCATTCGTATCTATTTCTGTGATAACACCATCGGCTGGAGATTTTATTTCCTTTTTTCCTAATCCCAAGGCATGCTTTTTACTAGCAATAATTTCACCTCGATAAATCCTATCACCAACTTTTCTAAGTAAATACTTATCTACGCTCTTCGCACTTACCCCAAGACTGTGAGCAATTTTGATAAGCCTCTGCCCAGCTGATATCTCACAATGAGCAACAATTGATTCTGGCTCAACAGATTCACCAACGTTCGCCGCTTTTCTACAGGAACCTGTAAATTTACGTTCTAGTTCGAACTCAATAGTCTTTGACACCCTTCTAACAACATGGCAAATCATATTTCAAGTAGCTCCACTTTATCTAAGGCTTTCTGCCAAGAAGCCACGTCTTGCCTAGTTTTTTCTTGGCCAAAATGTAACGGCAGTGGTTTTAATCTACCATCAAGTACCACACCTAAAACACCACCGGCTACTACCAACTCCTGTTTTTTTTCTCCATGCATAGATAGGTTTATCTTTTGAGACGATGCTGCTGGTACTAATACTATTTCGTTTTCGGCAACCGCTACCTCTTGTATTTCGGAAAGACCATAATCCAAACTAACTCTACCTTCTCCTCCAAGGGATACTATGCTCCCTACATTCTTAAGATATTGAAAGTTAACTCGCTTAAAGCTCTTTTTTTGGTTGATCAAAGCTCCATATGCATTCAGGAATACTAAAGGATCCTGCAAAATTTGAACCACTTTTCCCGCTGACATAAGATCTAAAAGAATCAGAGCCAAACGGGTCGTTTTTGAGGACCAGCTGAGAATACCACCAGTGACAATTACAGTATTAAATTTATTAGGATTGTGAAGATCTAGGTAAGTACTAAACGAAGCACGAAGAATGGCTTCCTCTATTTCAAGTGTTTTTTTGTCTTCAGGTATCGACTGCGGCCTTAGAGTCTTATTACCTATGAAATTTTCTAGCTCAGTTTCATTTATCAGAAAGGAAAGGTGTGATCCAATATCGGCAACCCTAAAATTACTTAAATAGTTACTAGCCCCACCATCCAAGACCATCGGATTTTCGAAATTCTGTAGACCAAACCACCCAGATAATTCGGCTACAACCTGCTCTTTACTTACAAAAACCGCACCAAACACTTTTGTAAGAGTACTCGCCTCATCAAATGTTGAAGTGATAATTATCTTTGGGTTCCTTGATTTAGTCTTGAGTTTGTTGATCAGTACTCCTGTGGTATAACGAAGATCTTCTGAAGAGGTAGGTAGCTTTAAGTATGCCTTGATTGGATTTTTTTCAACGTTCGTTACAAGAAATGCCTTAGTCCAAGAGGTTCCTATATCTATTACTAAAAAATCTTCTTTAGAAGCACTCATTGGGTCAGCTTTACTTTTTTGATTTTACCTTAAAAGCCTTGTGAATTTCTACTTGATTTTTGTTGTGAAAGGTAAAAGGCCTATGTAACGAGCTCTTTTTATAGCGGTACTTAAAGCTCGACCATGCTTGGCACAAACTCCAGTCTTAGTCCGAGGTACAATCTTTCCTTTTTCAGTAGTATAACGGCGAAGACCGGATGTATCTTTATAATTTGGCTCGCTTTTATCCTTACAATATAAACAAACTTTTTTTCGATATTTTGCCATTTTTCAACTAAACCTTTACAGCTTTCTAACTAAAACGGTATATCATCAATATCTATCTCATCATCCTTTTCGGCACCTTTTTCCTTGCTTTTTTCATTCTTAGCACCATCTTTCTCTTTTTCCTCTTTGTCCTTGCCTTTCTTTTTCTCATCTGGAGAAGAATCCTTCTCTTCTTTTCCTTCGGCTTTTCCAGCTTTCGAATCACCTTTTTCCTCAGACTTTACCTCAGATTTTTCTTTCTCTTCTTTATTACCTTTATCATCAGTAACAGGCCTCCTTTGATCTAAAATCACCATATCTTCAGCTACTATCTCAGTTGCCTGTCTCTTTTCCCCATCAGGACTCTCCCAGCTTCTGGTTTGAAGCCTACCTTCAATATAAACCTTGCGGCCTTTAGTTAAAAGTTGTGAACAAAGTTCAGCTAGTTTATTCCAAGATACTATCCGGTGAAACTCAGTTTCCTCTCTTCGTTCACTCGAATCTGATGGCATCCAACTTCTATTCGTTGCCAATCCAAAAGAACAAACTGCTGTCCCTTGTGGTGTGTAGCGCAATTCTGGATCTCTTGTGAGATTTCCAATTAGCATTGCTTTGTTAAGTGATCGACTAGACATACATTATCTCCTTTAATAATTTTAATCCAACCTACTCCTTCAGGAGCAAATATCGTAACATCCTTTCGTCAACAGATATTTTTTTTTCTAATTTTTTTGGAAAATCCTCTGGGGAAAGAAAATGGAACAAAAAGTAGTACCCTTCTCTCTGCTTCTTAATCTCATAGGCCAGAAACCGCTTACCCCAATCGTCACGCTTTTCCACAGTGCCTTTTCCATCTGAGATTACCTTTTCAATGTCGGAAGTTAAACTTTTTTGCTCGGCGTCGGTTAGGTCACCCTTACCCAATACCAATAATTCGTATTCTCTCATGTATTAAACCTAGTACGCATTCTTATCTTACTAAACTCGAATCCGAGTATAACACAGGCACGCAAGAATGTTCAATACATTATATACTAAACTTAAATTCGATAACATCTCCATCCTTCACTTCGTAGTCTCTACCTTCAAGACGAATCACACCGGCTTCGGCTGCTTTTTTCCAAGAATCGGAAGATACTAGTTCTTCCCAATTGGTTGCTTCTGCCTTCACAAACCCTTCTTGCATGTCACTATGCACAATCCTGCTTGCGCTGAGAGCCGTAGTACCAGCCCGAAGTGGCCAAGCTTGCACCTGTTTACCCCCAGCAATGGTGAAAAATGTTATTAACCTTAAAAGTTCATAACATTTTCTAACTACTTGATCCAAAGCAGAATTTTCTAATCCTAGTTCCTTCAGGTAATCTTTACGGTCTGATTCGGCCAGTTCTGATAACTCCGCTTCGAGCTTTGCGGATATTTTTGTAAATTTAGTATCCTTCCCAGAAACATCTTTTTCATCAACATTTAAAAGATAGATAGTCGCTTTATCTATTTCCCTCTGTTTCAGCTCTTCTTTAACAATTTCAATATCCTCTTCTGGATTTATCTCCCCTTCCACATTTGGATTATGAAACCCACGAACCAAATGAAGGATTGCATCCACTTCGCGGATGTGACCAAGAAATTTATTTCCCAAACCTTCCCCTTTATGTGCACCTTCAACTAACCCTGCGATATCAATAAATTCTATGGCCGCTGGAACAATTTTTTCTATACCGGTTGATTTTGATATTCTTTCTAGACGAGGGTCTGGAACCTGCACAACACCAACATTTGGTTCAATGGTGGTAAATGGGTATTCGGCGGTATCAGCAACCTGCCTCTGCAATAGCGCATTAAACAAAGTCGATTTACCGCTGTTTGGAAGCCCAACGATTCCTATTTTTAACATAGAGTGAGATTTTACCATAACTTGACAATTAGGCAGGTAAAGAAAGATAATTTAGATAATGCCTGAACAAGAAAATCCTGCTTCTCCTCAACAATCTACAACTACATTACCAGCGAAAAAACCTATTAACTGGAAACTTATTGGAATTATAGCAGTAGTGGCAGCGATAATGATTGGCGGTTTAGGTTATGCAGCAGTTGTCCTAAATATTTTTGATAAAAAAGAAGCAATAACCGAAACATCTAATAATAAAGTTTCAACTACCTCTGCAACCCCAACTAAAAAGAAAGTTTTTCCAAATGAAAAATGGGTAATTGGAGACTGTACAAAACCCATCTGCTCCTTATATCAGGTAAGTAGTGACGGAAGTGTTTCTGATTATCCTAACAGCTACAGCTTAAAAAAAGACAGCCAAGTTCTTTTCTCCAGCGAAGGTGAGAATTTGATCTATGTTGATGGCGACCAACTAATAATTGTAGATTTTGTTGAAGGTGCGGACAAAAAAATTACCTCAAAGGGGGTAAAGTTAGTTAAAGTCGTAGAAAACTCATTTTGGGTTGAGGATAACGAAGTTTACAAACTGTACGATTATACTGGTAAGGTTAAGTTTAGTTTTAACAAGTCAAAGCTAAAACCTGAACACGGGTTTGACAGTATAGACTTGAGTAACTATTTGGGCGGGTCAGTACTAATGTTTCTATCGAAGGGTGTTGAGGGTGGTTTCTTTAGGGAGCTATGGTCTGTTTCCCAAAACCAAGAACCAAAGAAAGTTATTAATCTTAACTTTAATATCTCAGGAACGGAAAGTTGGGATTTAGGTGGTTTTACATTTTTTAATGATGAGATAGCTCTTTTGGCAGCAACAACCTCCGATAAATCCCCTTACTACACAGTATACAAAATTTCTTCCTCTGGTCAGAAATTAAAGTTATTCGAGGTAGCAGATACAGACTTCAACTTTCCCTTATTAAGTAGTGATGACTCTACATTGTATTATTCAGGAGACGAGGGTCTTTACGAACAGAGTTCTGTATCTGGTATATACAGAGTTGATCTAAACTCGGGTAAAAAGACTCAAATTGTTAAGGGTAATAACTATAATGCCTCGCAGCAATCCTTTGACTCGTATAACTTAGAGAGTATTTCACCTTCTGGCAAAAACATTGCACTATTTGACCACGTAGTTTCAGCAAAGATACCTACTACATACACACCAGCTATCTTCAGCCTTAGCAGTCTCTCATGGGCTAAAGTAAGCGGTCACACAGGTGGGATAAATGATACTAGAAAAGCGTTTGGTTGGATTAGAACGAAATAACTCTTTATAAGTGACTACTGGAAACAATTCTTCCTAAGTAGTTTCTTTTGGTGATAATAGAACCTTTTCTTGGCTTTGGAATCCTTAGTTTAAACTCAAAAGGTAGGGTAATGTTCCAACAATGCCTACTTTCAGCATTTAACCCCACCTTTCAAATCTAACTTACTAATAAAGATAGTAATTGACTTGTATTATACTGGTTTGTTAGATTGTAGGTCTATGGATGAAGATGATTTAAAAACGCTCGATAAGCTCTTCGACAAAAAGCTCCAACCTATTAATGATAAACTAGATTCACATACAGATTCGTTAATAAATCTAGAAAAAGAAATTAAGGTTTACCTGGATGCATTGGATTTAGAAAGAAAAAGGATAGATAGACACGATGATCGTTTAGAAGTAATCGAGGAAAGTTTAGATTTAAAGCCTTAATAATCTTCTCATCACCAATTTATCCAAAATAAAAACGACCCTTATCTAGGGTCGCTTCTCCTCCTAAGAAAACCTCTAAGTTTACTCTGAACAGAGTGAAGAGATTTGCTTGGGTCGGGCGAGGGGTTTCACAAGCCAATTGTCGGGTAGCGTCAAAATGTAAATTGTATAGCAACTACGTCTCTTTAGAAAACTAAGAGGCGTCTTTTATTTCTCAAGTTCTAAGGTTTTTTTGTTCTAAAATTTTACTTGACATAGTAGCTTGAAAACGTATAATTTTAGCTAGGATTTCTTTGAAGAAACTACGATAAAAGTGGGTCTTAAAAAGCTGTACACACAAGGGTGTGGGAGGGGTAACAGTTGTGACCTACACCAAAAGAAAGTACCTAAATGCAGGGCATTCAGTGTAGTAAGGAGATTGATCGAGATGCCAAATGTAAGTAGTCCCCTTGAACCAGAGCTCATTCAAGGCGGAATGGGAGTGGCTATATCGCATTGGGAACTGGCACGCGCGGTTGCCCTAGGTGGAGAAAAGCTCGACAGGCTGGTGCTGGGGGTCGTATCTGGAATAGGGCTTCCGATGACGCTAGCCCTCGGATTGCAGAAGGGAGACCGAGACGCGAAGCGCGCCCTCGAAGCCTTTCCTGTTCCGAGGATTGCCGAGGAGATACTTGGCCAGTACTGGCTATCCACTACGGGTTCGGGAAAGTCCAAACTACCTCCAAAACCTGAGCTCTTGGTCACTGGCACTGAAGAACAAAAGACTGAGCTGACATGGCTGTTGATAGTTGCTAACTTTGCCGAGGTATGGCTGGCAAAGCAAGGGCACAGCAGTCCAATCGGAATAAACTACCTCGAAAAGGTACAACTCCCCCGGCTCCCCGAGATGTTTGGAGCAGTGCTAGCTGGAGTCGATGGTACAGTCTAAGTGGAAGTGCAGCGGTCAGTAGAAATCACTTCTTTCATCTTCTCATAGGGTGTCAAGTATCCGAGACACTTTCTGGGAGTGCTATTCAATCTATACTCCACGGCCTTT
>SDBV01000030.1_pt1 | contig 131676 bp, 106 predicted proteins | sample 2277081 | NCBI WGS metagenome assembly SDBV01 (sample SAMN10402039, study PRJNA504765) | marine sediment metagenome | isolation source: marine sediment core GS10_PC15, 223 cmbsf | place: Arctic Ocean: Southern Knipovich Ridge | collected 2010 | reverse complement strand
AAGACCGACGTGGACCCCGCCGACGTGTGGGCGGACATCACAGACCCCGCCGCGCCGTTTGCGCCGAAGGCTGACGGCGAGCTCGACCCGGCCGACGGGGTGAATCTATACGCCAGCGGCGTAACGACCGACGCCGTGGGCGTCGAGCGGCCCACGCAGGGGGCGCACCATCGCGGCGGCGTGGAAATATTCGCCGGGCTCTACAAAGCCTACGGCGGGGCGACGCCGTCGGCGGTCGACTACGCGACGATGCTGGCCAGCGTGCGGGCCGGCACGGCCAGCATGGATATCGCCGGGCTGGGGCTAGCCTCCGGCGGCACGCACTGGCTCGGCTGCCGAGCCACCAGCGCCGCCGGCGTCGAGGAGACCAACACCGACCTGGTCAAGCTGCCCGTTGACGCCGCCGGCGACCTTATCCCGCCGGCCCCGCCCAACATCGCCCACATCGCCGCCACTCCCGCCGCCGGCGGCAAGATCACCGTAGGCATCATCTATATCAACGACGCGACGGCCGTGGTGGCGACGGCCGTCGAGGTCATCCGCGATGACGGCGGGGCCCTGGACTTCTCACCCGGCAACGTGCTGACCACGATCACGCTAATGGTCAACGGCGTGACCCGCCGGCAGGTCACCATGGACGACGTGTACGGCGATGGAGAATCGGTCCGCCTGGCCGCCCGGGCTATCACCGCCGCCGGAGGCGAGTCGCCGGCGGCGCGCTCGACGGCAGTGACAGCCGACGCCTCGGCCCCCACCGACATCGACCACCTGGAGGTCAGCCAGACATGAGCCGCAGCATAGACCGCCAGTTGCACGCCCTGGCCAGCCGCCTACGGCAGCCCGGCCCAGTCCCCCCCGAGCTGGCCGAGCAGTCGGACACGCCGCCCGCATCGCCCGCCCGCCACGTGTGGCGGTACGGTGAGGTGCTGGACGGGCTGACACTCGGCCAGACCGCATACTACGAGGAAGGCGGCGATGTCGTCGGCGTCTACTTCAAAGAGGTCGACAGAATCTACCGCAAGAAGTTCGTCGGGTCGGGCACCACCAACGATGACGACGATATCTACCAGCTGACTCACGCGATCGACATGTACGGCAACACCGAGCATCTCCGCCCGGCGGGCACGTTTTTCTGCTTCGTCTACGATCGGGTCGACAAAACGTACCGGATCATCTCGTCGCCGGACATGCTCGGCTGGGAGCGGTTCCACCGCACGTGGGACGCGACGGACGAGCCACCGCAGGTGGGAGACCTGATAGAGGATGACCCGCCGATGGTCAATCGTAGTCTGCTGACCGGCCTGCAGGTCAACGGCAGCGGGCAGCTGGAGATGCTGTCCCGCACCGTCCGCCGCCGCAACGACGGCACGTTCGAGCTGGAAGACGATGACGTGACCAAGCACACCCTCACCATCACCCGCCAGGGAGAATTCTACGTCTTCGTGCTCGACGCGGAGACCTCCTCACCATGACGACCATGACCAATATCACACCACCCGCCGGCGGGGCGGCTGGGCGGATGTCCGCCGAGCAGCCCGCCGGAATTGCCCCATGTAAATGCAAGGAGACTGATATGGGCAACACACGTTTCATACGCACGATCGCTCTGGCTGCCGTCGCCGTACTGGCCGCCGGCTGCGGGTCGGCCGCGACGGTCGACCTGATCACCATCGGCCGGGCCGGCCTGGCCGACGCCCGGACCGCACAGATGGAGAACCATCAGGAAATCCTGGACGCCCTGGCCTCCACCGCCGACGCCCTGAACTCCGCGTTCGACGCCGACGTGCGGCTCATCGAAAGCGGCGGGATCGTCGACCCCGACGGCGAGCCGATCGCACTGACGGGCGACTGGGTGATCTCCGCCCGCAAGGGCTACTCGGTGGCCATGGCGGCCCTGATGGCCAACGTGCGAAACGCCGAGGCCGTCCACGCCGTTCGCATGGACAACATCGCGGCGGCCGACGAGTCGCTGGAGATGGCCACGCAGCTGATGCTGCGATGGTCGGCATTGTCTGCCGACGCGCAAGGCCAGCTGCTGACCGCCCAGGACAAGCTCATCGGAAACGACTAGACGCCCCCGAGGGCAGAAAAGGAATCTGAAACATGGCAAAAAGTATGACGATCGAAGGCACTATCGAGGAGGCCCTGACGAACGCGGTCGACGAGGCGTTCGACGACTGGGCGTCCGAGCACCCCAGCATGGCCAATGTGATTGAGCGGATCAAGATCACAGAGCCGCTGGCCACATCGCTGCGAAAGAGCCCACAGTACAAGGCGGCGGCCGCCGCCTACCACCGGTCCAGCCTCGAGCTCGAGCTGGCCGGCAGACTGCTGGACCTGGCCAAGACGTTCCTGCCGGCGCTGCTCTGGTAACTCGATGAACGAGGCGAACTCCCACCTTGCCCGGATGCAGCTGGCCCGGCAGCACCTGGCCAGGCGGTTCGGCGGCCAGAAATGGCCGTCGGGCACGCCCATGGCCGAGACGGCCGAGCTGCAGCTGTGCATGGTGGAGTTCGCCGCAGACGCCGCAAAACTGAAGACGACACCACCCACGCCCGGCCACGCGCCGGGCAAGACAACGTAGACGGAGATACGCTATGGACACCCTATGGACTTTCCTAAACTCGCCCCTCGGCATCACGATCGTCGCCGGCCTGGTCGGCCTCGCCCTGACGGCCGCGTACAAGAGGCTGCCCAAGCTGCAGGCGGTGGCGCAGAAGTACAGCGGGCACCTGAAATCGGCGGTCAAGTATGCCGAGGCGAAAATCCCCGACGGCACGAAGGACGCCGGGCTCAAACGCTTGGACATGGCCCTGAAGTTCATGCTGGACATATACAAGGCCCGCGAGGGCAAGCCCGCCAGCGATAGCGTAAAGGCCGGGCTAGTCAACGCGATCAACGATGTGCACGCCGACCTCGAGCGCTTCGGCCAGGCCGGCAGCCCCTCCGGCCACAAGCTGCTGGCCGCCCTCGCACCGGCGAAGCTAGATTCGGTCAACAGGCGCGGCGGCCGGGTCACCCAGGGCACGGATAACTCCGACCCCACGGGTGTGGCAGAGCAGGGCGTGGCGGACGCCAACGAGCACGCCGGCCAGCACGCGGAAGATTAACGGAATCCGAGGCGGCGGCCCGTACGGGCCGCCGCCTTGGGATTGACATGATCAAGGGAATGCCACCGAGCGCGGGCCGGAGCGGTCACGCAACCGACCAACGCCGCCGTAGCTGTAACTACGACGGCCTTTTACACGCCCGATGACAATACGTTAACGAGCAGTTGAACAGCGGTCACATGGATGGTCAAGAAGCATGGCAAAACGGATTGCGCGAGTGCCCGTCGGTCGGATCGTGACGGGCGATTGTGTACGGACGATGGACCGCTGGCCCGCCGGCAGCGTCGATGCGATCGTCACCAGCCCACCGTACCCCCGAATCAAGCGGGCGTACGGCACGTGGACCGAGCCCCAGTGGCTGCTGTGGATGAAAAAGGTAGTCGCGGCCGGGCACCGACTGCTCAAGCCCAACGGGTCGATGGTGTTCGTGATCGGCCCCAACTACAGACGCGTCGGCGAGCTGGCCCCGTGGCCATATCGCTTCGTGCTGGACATCATGGACGCCGGGCACAACGTCGTCCAGGATGCCTACTGGGTCAAGACCTGCCGAATACCTGTCTACCAGACCCGCTACGGCCTAATGCGAGACGTTGTCGAGTGGTGCGTATGGGTCGGCCCGCCCGACTGCTACCGCAACGCCAAGGACATTCTTTGGGAGTATGCCGATGCGACCAAGAAGTTGATCAAGATGGGGGAGCGTGGCAAGTTTATCGACGCCAAGCCCAACGTGGGCCCTTCAGGTATCAAGGCCAACAACCGGACCCTCTACCGCGACAGGGGCGGGGCAACGCCCATGAACGCCATGCCGACGGCGACCGTCGGCAGCGAGGCTATGGGGCACCCGGCGGCATTCCCCGAGCTGCTGGCAACCTTCTGGCTGAAGTACATCTGCCCACCGAAGGGCATCGTTCTCGACCCATTTGCCGGCAGCGGCACGACGTGCACGGCCGCCGCCAAGCATGGCCGCCGATGGGTCGGCATCGAGCGGGTAGCGACCTACGCCCGCCGGGCCAGGCTGCGAGTACGACGCGCCGCCCGCAACGCGACAACCGACCATTGACGCCCGTTCTATGGCCCGTTGAAGGGCCGTCAAACGGCATTAGATGACACACAGTTGACATACCGCCTGGAAGTATCAGGCGGGCACGACAGGCCGCACCGACAAGCGTACGGGCCTGGCTAAATGAGCTAGCCAGCGCCCCTTACGCTTTTCGTCTGCGCTCTACCCCCCATGGCGATCGCACATCTCGGCCATCTGTGTGACATTTTGGCCAACTGTGATGGCGTACTGTAGCGGTCCGCTCGACCGATACTACGCGCCTCGCTGCCAGCACGCTGCCGAGCTCGGCGGCCTCGTCGTCGGCGTAGGCCCAGAACGTGCCGATCACCGGGGTCGGCAGATTGTCCAACACGACATTGCCGTTGTCATCGGTGGGCATGGCGCCCTCGTGCAGGACAAAGGCATGACCGTCCTTGAAGACGGTGATCTCCTTGACCGGCATTTGACTGATGGCGTGGTCGTCAATGGAGTCGGCCGGGGCCGACACTGCCGATAGGAATAGACACAGACCAAACGTGATGGCGTGATGCGTTTTCATGACAGTCCCTTTCTGTTGATGCGTTGGTTGTTCTGGGAATCCTTACGGTACTGAGACGCGCGAGGTTCGCTCGGGTTCCGGAAAATCTCAGGCGGGGCGCGCGAGGACGCGAGCATGCTCATGAGCGCGGGCTTGGTGCCCGGCGAGTAGGACGCGCGCGAGGTGCCTGTGATCAGGCGTCCAATTTCGGCAGGCCCCAAGGCCCACCCACAGTGTGGGTGGGTAGGCACTCATCGGCGGCACGACCCGCGCGCGGGCAGACGGGTTAATCGTTCGCCCGCCGCTTAGACATTAGTCCTTGGGTCTTAGACAGTGGCCGTTCGGCCGGTAGGTGGTGTTTGTGGGCGGCCGTGGGCAGCTACGGGCAGCTGTGGCAAATGAGGCACGCGAAAAATGCGAGGTGGCGCGGTCGCTACGGTCGGCCCGCGTTTCGCGATTGTCTGCCGGCAGAGGGGTCTCACATTTGGCGCTTGGCAGTCCCTCAATTCGCCAATTGCATCGGTCTGTCGAATTGCAAGGCGATCAGGCCGAGGTGGTCATCTGTATGTGCTTCTTGTCGCATTACTTGCGCCTGGCAGGCGAAGTCAGTCGCCTGGTCGCTACGGTAGCTGCCTTCGGGCAGGGCGACGGTGACGTTAAGGGTCTCACCGAGCAGGTCGTGGGCCCCCAACGGCGCGGCGAGCAGGGCGCCGCCGCGGGAGAGATTGATAGTCTGGCTGGCCGTTAACTCTTGGCTGGACTGGTTATATAACTTTACGGGGTACGACATGGTGAAGCGGAAATGTCTGCGTTTTTCGGCGATGGCGTCTGCCATTGCTGCAATCTCCCTGGAGAATAACGAACAGTGCCGCAAAGGCACGCCCTTAATTCGCCATAAGCAAGAGTGATATTAAGCTTGTTCTGAAAAAAACTTAACGCACAAAAGCAGTAAGAATTGGGTGAATCATTCGGCGGCGAATCGCACTTCGCCATCGACAATCGTAACTTCCGCCCGGCCCGTAAGTTGCCAGCCGTCGTATGGGCAATTCCGGCTCAGGCTCGCAAACGCCTCGATGTCCACCGTCCAGGTCTTGTCGGGGTCGATCACCGTCACGTCGGCGATCGCCCCGGGCGACAGCGTGCCGTAGGGTCGGTCGAGCAGGGCGGCAGGGCGGACGGTCATGCGGTCTATCATCGCTGGCCAGTCCATCAGGCCGGTGTGTATAAGAGCCTTGGCATACAGAGGTAAGGCGCATTCCAGCGAGATGATACCGAACGGTGCGAGGGCGAACTCCAGTTCCTTTTCCTCCTCGGAGTGAGGAGCATGGTCGCTGGCGAGGCAGTCTATCGTGCCGTCAGCCACGCCCTCTCGCAGGGCCTGTACGTCGTCGGCGGAGCGGAGGGGGGGGTTCATCTTGCAGTTTGGGTCGTATGTCATGCAGGCAGCATCGGTTAGCAGCAGGTGATGCGGGCTGGCCTCGGCCGTTACCGGCAAGCCGGACGCCTTGGCCTGGCGCAGGAGTTCCACGCTGCCGGCCGTCGATACGTGCTGCATGTGATAGTGCGCGCCGGTGCGGGCGACGAGTTCCAGGTCTCGCCGCAGCATGGTTTGCTCACCGGATGCGGCAATGCCAGCCAGGCCAAGCCTTACGGCAATTGGGCCTGAGTTCATCACGCCGCCGGCCAGGTCGGGGTCCTGGCAGTGCTGCATGAGGGGCACGTCGAGCATGCCGGCGTACTGCAGGGCGCGGTACATCATCGCCGTTGAGGCCACGCCGTTGCCGTCGTCGCTGAAGCCCACCGCGCCGGCTTGGCGCATCATGCCCATCTCGGCCATCTCTTCGCCATCCCCGCCCTTGGTGATGGAACCTACTGGCAACACACGAGTTAGGCGGGCCTCGATGGACCGCTGAATGACATAGTGAATGGCTGTCTCGTCGTCGCAGGGGGGGTGCGTGTTGGGCATGGCGCACACGGTTGTGAACCCGCCTGCCACCGAGGCTGCCGAGGCTGAGGCGATGGTCTCCTCTTCCTCATGGCCCGGCTCGCGGCAGTGCACGTGCAGGTCGATCAGGCCGGGGCAGACGATCTTGCCCTTGGCGTCGATGGTCTTGCGGGCCTTGTCGCTGATTCGGCCTACCTTTACGATCTTGCCGCCCGCGATGGCGACGTCGGCGATCTTGTCCACCCCGTTGGCCGGGTCGATAACTCGCCCTGACTTGATGAGAATGTCGTTCATGGCGGCTGCTAGATTACCGTAGCGCGGGCGATACTGCAACCGTCTGTTGGCCTGTGGGATAGGCCTACTGCGATTTCTGCATGGCCAGGCGGAGCATGTTTAGGGCGGTCATGGCGGCGCGGAGGCGGACGATTTCGCGCGGGCCTGAGATCTGTTGGCGGAGGGTGGTCGTTTCGTCCCGGCTGGCCAGGGCCATGTGCACCAGACCTACCGGCTTGTCGGGCGTGCCGCCGGTGGGGCCTGCTATGCCCGTCGTGCTGATCGCCCAGTCGCTGGCGAAGCGTCGCAGGCAACCTTCGGCCATCGCGGCAGCGACTTGCTTGCTGACAGCCCCATGGCTGGCCAGCAGTTCGGCCGGCACGTCCAGCAGCGACTGCTTGACGGCGTTGTCATAGGCGACCACGCCGCCGAGGTAGTATTCGCTAGCCCCGGACGCATCGGTGAGCATTTTGCCGATCAGCCCGCCCGTGCAGCTCTCAGCCGTCGCGAGAGTCTCGCTTGCCGCCGTGAGCTGCACCCCCACACAGCTTGCCAGGGATTGCTCCCCCTGACCGAAAACCGTCCCCCCGAGCCGGCCTGTGACGGCCTGTGACAGTTTGGCCAATTTTTGCGACGCGATTTCTGCGCGCTGGCCACGTACTTGGATATTTACCGAAATTATCCCCGCCTTGACCGTCGTGCCGATTTTCGTATCGCCGCCGGCGGTCATCAGGTCGGCGAGTTTTTCGCCCAGTTCGGATTCCGGCATGCCGATCGTCTGCACGGTTTGCCGGAGGATAACTTGCCCGCCGCCGGCGAACTTCGGCAGCACGTGGTCGGCGAACATCGCCTTCATTTCGTGGGGCACGCCGGGCATGCAGACTACCGTCGCCTCGCCGAGTGTCGCCAGAATGCCGGGGGCTGTGCCGTGTGCGTTGGCGATCGGCGCAGCCCCCACGGGCAGCATGGCCTGCACTTTGTTGGTCTCGCTGAGCGTGTAGGCTCGCGCGGCGAAGAACTCTTGCATCATCGCCAGGCTGGCCTGGTCGAGCGTGAGCTCGCAGCCCATCGCATCGGCGAGGGCTTGTCGGGTCAGGTCGTCGGGGGTGGGGCCCAGCCCGCCGGTGGCTATCACCAGCTCGGCGGCGCCCGCTGCCCGCGAGAATGTTTCGGCGATGAACGCTCGCTCGTCGCCCACTGTCCAATGTGCGGCGGTGGCAATGCCCACGCCGGTGAGTGCCTGCGAGATGTATGCGCTGTTCGTATCGACTTGCCCGCCGGTCGTCAGCTCATCTCCTATTGCCAGAATGATTGCCCTCATTGGTCTCGCCTCGTCGCATCGTCATCGCGGTTGCGCTGGCCTCGCACGAGCCAGCCGAAGTTGTGCCATAGCATCACGATTCCCGCCGGTATGGCCGAGAGGAATAGCGTGATGAAGAACCACCGGGTCGCGCTTCGCCCGGCCCGGCCCATCTGCCGGCTCACGCGGACGGACAGAAATATCTGAAAGATGATCACTAACAGCACGATGGGCCAGCGCTCGCGCCAGTACGCTGCCAGCCAGGAAGTTGCCAGAAGACAGTTACTCATGGCGTCATCCTACCGTTTGACCGGCGACAGTCAACGTCGGCTGCCGATAGGATAGTATGGAACATGGGTTTGTCTCCGAGGAATGCAGTCTGTATAATCCCACCTCCGTTTTGGGTGGGCGAGTGTAAAGTTATGGCAAGTTGGAAAGTGCGATTGTTTTTGGCAACGGCCCTTGTGGCGATGGCGGCAGGCTGCGATGGTGCGAATGGATATCCGGAAGGCCAGCATCAGCCGGCTGCGGATGTTACGCTTCGTACGCGGTGGACGGCCCACGAGGTGGTCAACATTGTCAATGCCGAGCGAGCCTTCGACGGCAACCCATCGGCGGCGGCCACTACTACGCGCGGCTACCAAGGAGCCACGCTGACGATCGACCTCGGCAAGATCAGCCAATTCAACATGATAGTGCTGTACCACGGCGCGAAGGAAATGGGCTTCGCCCGGCGGGTGTCGGTCTCGATAAGTATTGACGGCAAGAATTTCCGCAAACGTTTCGACGGGCCCGGCACGAGACGAGTCAGCATATTCTCGCTGGTAGCGCCATCCCTCGCGCGTTACGTCCGCCTGGAAGTAACCCAGCCAGGCACCGAGCCGTGGTCGATCGGCGAAATATACGTACGATAACTTGCTGCACTGGGTGCCGTGGTCTGCGGCCCGGCCGGGACCACGCTGGCGTGTGATTTATGACCGACAGACGTGGTTGCCGCTTTGCGGCAAACCGCGGCGCCCAGCCGTGAGCTATGAAATCGTTTCTAAGCTGTCGGGAGCCGCTATGGAAACACAGCAGGGGCCATTGCGCCAGCGCAAGTTGCGTCTGATCAATCCTCGCAGCGGCCTGTCCACACTGTCCATGCCGGAGATCATTCGCAAGATGACTTTTTCCCGGCGCGGGCTGTTCATGCCGCTCAACCTCGCCATTGCCGCCGCGGTCGTGCCCGATGGGTGGGAGGCGGAGATCGTCGACGAGAACGTCCTCGACGAGCCACACACGCCGTCCATCGAGGGGATAGACGCCGTCGGCATCGGCGCGATGACCACCCAGGCCCGCCGGGCGTACGAACTGGCCGATGCCTACCGGGCGCTGGGCGTGCCTGTGATCATGGGCGGCATACACGCCTCAGCCTTGCCGGACGAGGCTCTGCAGCACGGCACGATAGTATGCAAGGGCGACGCCGAGGGCACGCTGCCGAGGGCCCTGGCCGATATCGACGCGGGCTCCCCCAAGCAGATATACGACTGGAAGGAAGTGCCCGATTCCCCAATCGCCACGCCGCGTAAGGACTTGCTCAACCCGGCTGACTACCTGGTGTTCAACCCGATACAAACCACGCGAGGCTGTCCGCACGGCTGTACGTTTTGCACCACGCCGGCGATCTTCGGGCGAAAGTTCCGCCAGCGGAATATTGATGACATTGTCGCGGAGATGAAGACCGCCAAGGAACGGTTCAACACGAGCGTGTTTATCTTTTCCGATGACGATGTCGGCGGGAACCACAAGTGGGCCATGCGATTGTTCGAGGCGATCAGGCCGTTGAACATCAAGTGGGCGTCGCAGTGCGACATTCTCATCGCCCGTAACGACAAGCTGCTGCGGGCCATGAGGGACAGCGGCTGTCAGGGCATTATCCTCGGCCTGGAGAGCCCGAAGTCCGGCACGCTTGCCGCGGCGGGCAAGGTGTACGTGGACGCCGACGAGTACCTGCACTGGATCCGCAAGATACAGTCGTTCGACATCAGCATATGGGGCAGCTTTATTTTCGGCTTCGATACAGACGACTGGCGGGATTGCATGAACGCCGTGCGGTTCGCTCAGCGGGCGAACTTGTGCATGAGCTGCTATCCGATTCTCACGCCGTACCCCGGCACGAAGCTTTTTGAGATGTATCAGGACGAGGGCAGGCTCACCACGGACGACTGGGACAAGTACAACGGCTCGACTGTGGTCTTCCAGCCGAAGCTGATGACCACGCAGCAACTGCGACATGCGCAGATGGCGGCGTTCAATGAGTTTTTCTCCATGCCGAGTGCGGTCAAGCGGCTGCGCGTTTGGCCGTTTAAGAAGCACAGTTGGCTGGCGAACCTGGCGATTCAGCGCGGGTTGCGGTATTACTATGGCAAGAAGGGCAGGCCCTTGCCGTACTTCCGCGACTTCGCCGCGGCGGACTCCGTCGAGCGGATAGCAGCCAGCCTGGGCGAGCCGAGAAAGGTGTGCAGTTGATCATGGCGAAAGATAAATCAGCCAACGACGATAGCTATCTCATGTGGACGTGCGGGCTGATGGCGCTGATCATCGTCGTTCTGGCGGTGCTGTGGGTGCAGCAGAACCGGCGGACCCGCGCCGCCATGCAGCAGTTGGCGGACGTGACGGCGAATCACGAGCGGCTGAAGGATAGCTATCGGGCTGCCCAGTTGCCGCTTGGCAGCATTCCCCCGCCGCCGCCGCCCGGCATCGCTAAGTCGGTGGTGCTGGACGGCGAGGAAGTGACGGCGCTTGTGGTTGGCCCGAAGACGGGAATATCGCTTGGGCTTCGCCCCGGGCAGGTGCTGATCGTCACGGGGCACTCGCCGGAGGAGGATATATCTGCGCCGCCTGTGCTCATGCCAGGCAATATCAAGATGGACACGCCATATTTCGAGATGGATTCGCCGTCGGAGTAACCGGGGGCGCCTGCAGTGCTGGCGGCCAGGATTATTGACGGGGGGTTGATGCCAGGCGTCGGGCGTGTTATCCTCCCCTGATTTTGCCGACCGCCGCGGGCCCGTGGGGCGCGGGGCATCGGCTAGCCGACGGAGCGTTTTACTCTTATGCCGCGCAGGGACGACATACATTCCATCTTGCTGATAGGCTCGGGTCCGATCATTATCGGGCAGGGCTGCGAGTTCGATTATTCCGGCACGCAGGCGTGCAAGGCCCTGCGGGAAGAGGGTTACCGGGTCATCCTGGTTAACAGCAACCCCGCCACGATCATGACCGATCCGGAAATGGCCGACCGGACGTACATCGAGCCGATCACGCCCGAGGCGGTCGCGAAGATTATCGAGATCGAGCGACCCGACGCGCTGCTGCCGACCGTCGGCGGACAGACTGGCCTGAACACGGCCGTCGCCCTGGCGGATAGCGGCGTGCTGGAAAAGTTCAACGTTGAGATGATCGGCGCCACGCGGGAAGTTATCCACCGCGCGGAGGATCGCACGGAGTTCAAGGAACTGTGCCTCGGCATAGGCCTGGACGTGCCGGCCAGCGGCATCGCTCACACTATGGACGAGGCCGAGGCGATTCTCGAAGACATCGCCCTGCCCGTCTGCATTCGCCCAGCCTACACGCTCGGCGGCACGGGCGGCGGGTTCGCATTCAACGTCGATGAGTTCGAGGACATCTGCCGCCGCGGCCTGCGGAACTCGCCGATCAGCGAGATCCTCATCGAGCAGTCCGTGCTCGGCTGGAAGGAATATGAGCTGGAAGTGATGCGCGACAAGGCCGACAACGTCGTCATCGTCTGCTCCATCGAAAACATCGACGCCATGGGCGTGCATACCGGCGATTCGATAACCGTCGCGCCCGCCCAGACGCTCACCGACAAAGAATACCAGCGCATGCGAGACTGGTCGCTGGCGATTATCCGCGCGATCGGCGTGGACACAGGCGGCAGCAACATTCAGTTCGCCGTCGAGCCGCAGACGGGGCGGATGATCGTCGTGGAGATGAACCCGCGCGTCAGCCGCTCCTCAGCCCTGGCCAGCAAGGCAACCGGCTTTCCAATCGCGAAAATAGCCGCCAAGCTCGCCGTGGGTTACACGCTGGACGAGCTGCCCAACGATATCACCCGCCAGACGCCCGCGTGCTTCGAGCCGACTATCGATTACGTCGTGACGAAAATTCCGCGCTGGACGTTCGAAAAGTTCCCCGAGGCCGACGAAACCCTCACCACGCAGATGAAGTCCGTCGGCGAGGCGATGTCCATCGGGCGGACGTTCAAGGAATCGCTGCAGAAAGGCATCCGCTCGATGGAGGTCAAGCGGTTCGGCCTGGGGATGGACGAGAACGACAAGTGGCTCAAGGCCATGCGTGGCCTGCGTGCCCGCGTGGACGATTCCTCCGGCGAGGACACGTTCTACCCGATCGAAAAATCGCGCCTCCGCCGCAAGCTCGCCGTGCCGTCGCAGGGCAGGCTGTACTACGTCCGCTACGCCCTGAAGATGGGCTGGTCCGTCGAGGATATCTACGAGCTGTCGTGGATCGACCCGTGGTTCCTCGCGCAGATCAAGGAGCTGACGGACTTCGAGGAAGAGCTCGTCGACGTGTGCGAGGACGCCACCGCCTTTGCCGAGTGGCTCGCCGAGGCGGCCGCTGACGACGCCGACGCATCGCCCGCCTCGGCCGAGCTGAGCGCCCGCATCGCTCCGCTGCTCACCAAGGCCAAACGCTGGGGCTATTCCGACGTGCAACTCGCCAGCGCCTGGCGGACCACGCCGGAAATTATCCGCTCCCTCCGCAACTTCTTCGGCCTCCGCCCCGTCTACAAACTCGTCGACACCTGCGCCGCCGAGTTCGAGGCCGTCACGCCGTACTACTACTCCACATACGAATCCCCCATCCGCCGCATCGACGCCGACGGCAACGTCACCGAGGCGATGGAAGACGAAATCCGCGTCACCGACAAGAAGAAGATCATCATCCTCGGCGGCGGGCCCAACCGCATCGGCCAGGGAATCGAGTTCGACTACTGCTGCGTCCACGCCGCCTTCGCCGCCCAGGAGCTCGGCTACGAGGCGGTCATGGTAAACTCCAACCCCGAAACCGTCTCCACCGATTACGACACGTCGGACATGCTGTTCTTCGAGCCGCTCACCCACGAGGACGTGCTGAACATCTGCGAGCGCCTCAACGGCAAGCCGCTCGGCGAGCGCGGCGGGCTGGTGCATGGCGTGATTGTCCAGTTCGGCGGGCAGACGCCCCTGAACCTCGCCCACGGCCTGGAGGCTGCCGGCGTGCCCATCATCGGCACGAGCCCCGAATCAATCGACTTGGCCGAGGACCGCAAACGCTTCGGCCAAGTGCTGGAAGATCTGCAACTCATGTGCCCCAACAGCGGCACGGCCTTCACCGTCGAACAAGCCCACCGCGTGGCCGACGAAATCGGCTACCCCGTGCTGGTCCGCCCCAGCTACGTCCTCGGCGGGCGAGCGATGGAAATCGTGTCCGACGCCGAGCAGCTCGGCGTTTACATGGGCCGGGCTGTGGATGCATCGACGGTCGGGCGGGACCACCCGATACTCGTCGATAAGTTCCTCGCCCACGCCACGGAGGTCGACGTCGATTGCATTGCCGACTTCGGCCTGCTGCCCGGCGGCGCTGCACCGGCCAACCCCCGCGCCGTCATCTGCGGCGTGATGGAGCATATAGAGGAAGCCGGCATCCACTCCGGCGATTCGTCTTGTGCACTGCCGCCGCACTCCCTGCCGGCGGACGTCATTGCCGAGATCAAGCGTCAGGCCGCCGCGCTGGCTGAGCGACTTTCCGTGCGCGGGCTGATGAACATTCAGTTCGCCATCAAAGAGGGAGACGTCTACATCCTGGAGGTCAACCCGCGTGCGTCGCGGACCGTGCCGTTCGTATCCAAGGCCACCGGCGTGCCGTGGGCCAAGCTGGCGGGCAAGATCATGGCCGGTGAGTCCATGGATTCGCTCAACGTGCAAGAAGCTCCCACCCCCGCTCAAACTTCCGTCAAGGAAAGCGTATTCCCCTTCGCCAAGTTCCCGGGCGTCGATGTCATACTAGGCCCGGAAATGCGATCCACCGGCGAAGTGATGGGCATCGATATGTCGTTCGAGTTCGCGTTCGGCAAGGGCCAAATGGCCACGGGCCTGCCGCTGCCGATCGGCGGAACGGTGTTTGTCAGCGTCTGCGACGCCGACAAGGACCGCATCGTCGAGATCGTCCGCCCGCTGGTGAGAATCGGCTACAACCTGGTAGCCACCGGCGGCACCTACGACTGCCTGACCGCCGCCGACGTGCCCGCCACCCGCGTACTCAAGCTAGCCGAGGGCAGGCCCAACGTGGCTGACATGATTACCAACGGCGAAATAGACCTGCTGATAAACACCCCCACCAAGCGAGGCCCGACCACCGACGAAGGCAAAATCCGCGCCATGGCCACGACGTACAACCTCCCCTTAATCACCACCCTAACCGGCGCCCACGCCGCCGTGCGCGCAATGGACGACCTATGGCAGGGCGTCCTACCAGACAAAGTAAAAGACGCCTGGACAGTCCGGCCGCTGCAGCATTACTTCCCGCACTTAGCGCGGGAATAAAGAGTGCGCATCCCGCCCGCCGGCGGGGAGTCGAATTGACAATTGTCGATTTTCGATTGTGCCATCAAAAGGACAGTAGGGGAGATGAAATTCTCGTTGACAATGATGTGGCCTGAATGGTAATAGAGCGTTTTGGGCGGTCGTGATGTGTGCGTGTAATGGCGACTCCGAGGACTAGTAGGATACTTCTGAAGGGCCCGTTATGAAAGAATTCACCGATTGGCTGACGTCGTCAACTGCGGGTACAATCATGTTGAATGCCGTGGGGAGCATTCTAGCGGTCGTTGTATTGACAGCATTACCACGCTTGGGAGGTCGGGTAGGGCGTCTGCTTCGGAGGCTCTTGCCAACGGTAGTCGACTGGGTCTCTGCCTGGCTCGAGGCCCGCATAGCTAGGTTTGCGACCGACGTAGGTCGTGAGATTGGTAGGACACGTGACGACACCCGGGTGCTCACCGTCTATTTCGCTTTTCAAATGGGCACCATGTTGTTGTGGGGATTTGCTGCCAGCCTGTCACTCGTTCTCTCGGTCCTGCTATATGCTGTGGGGCCTTCTTACGTCTTGTTCACAGCCGGGCTGTACCCCTTGTTGTTGTGCGGTATGGTCTCGGCAATCTTCTTCCTGCGTTCCTTCCTCAAGGTCCTCGTTGCACATAAGTACTACCCCGGCGACCTGGTCAAGAGGTCCCTGTCGGAGAAGGTGCAGAAGGGCTCGACGGCCGGGCTGTCCAGTGCCGAGGATGCAGCACCCAAGTATGAGCCTGGAAACAGCCTTGAGGACGAGGATGGGGACAGCCGACGTGTCCGTCAACAGTTGCTGGGAAGGCAGACCTTCTTCTTCGATGGTATCGCCTTGGCCGATGTCTTTCAGTACATCAGGGACGTAGCCGGCGTAAACATCCACGTCAAGTGGGCGTTCCTGAAAGCTGCCGGCGTCAGTGAAGACAGCGAGGTCAACGTCAAGCTGCTGGCGGTGACGATCGAAAAGACGTTGCGAGTCGTCCTTGAGGATGTCGCGGGCGTGGGCCTGCTGGGGTTCCACGTCGATGAGGGCGTTATCACGATCTCGACTAAGAGCGATCTCGAACAGTCATAGATGGGCGAGACATTTCGGCAAGGCAGTGCTGTTGAGGGCAAGGGCCTCGAATGTGTCAGCCTAGGGCGAAGCCCTAGGAACGGGATTACCAGACACGACCAAGCCCTGAAGGGGCGAAATGAAATTGTCTGCCTGCCGTTGGTCGTACGGCGAGATCATTGCGCCCCTTCAGGGCTTGCTCTGGGGGCGGCTGTTTCCTAGGGCGTCGTCGGGCGAGTTCGCTGCGCTCACTGACCCGACTGTGCCCTAGGCTGATATATTCCAGGCCTTCAGCCTGAAAGGCAGGGGCAAATTGCACATTTGCGCGGCCCGTACGGGCCGCGTTGTCTTGCTGTGGGGAGTTGGCGGATGAGGATATCCGCCAACCAGCGGGTTGATAGGCTTGGGCGGCCCTAGGCCTGATAATGCACTGCCAGCCAGATTGTGGTTTGGTCTGACGCCGTTGATTCGACTCGGTGGCGGGTGTGGGGGGGGATTGTCAGGTGGTCGCCGGGGGTTAGGAGGCGGGGGGGTGGCTCGCCTTCGAAGAGTATGCTCGCCTGGCCGGCTACCAGCATTACCCATTCGGTATCGGCTTGGTCCAGCCATTCACCGGGCGGCGTGGCGTGGCCTCGGCTTATTATGCGCTCTATGCGAACGCCGTCGGCCTCGGCGAGCGTTTCGAACAACTCAGCCGGCAGGGCGGCGGGGATGTTGGTCATTAGGTTGGTGGTGGCACGTTGCATTGGGGGTCCGGATTGACAATTTACAATTGGCAATTTTCAATTGAACAGCATGGGCAAGGCCGATGCGTGACAGTCGCCGCTTCTTCTCAATTGCCAATTGAAAATTGACAATTGTCAATTCATCTATTCCCACTCGATCGTCGCGGGCGGCTTGGACGATATGTCGTAGACGACGCGGTTGACGCCCTTGACTTCGTTGATGATGCGGTTGGATATCGTCGCCAGCACGTCGTAGGGAATGCGGGACCAGTCGGCTGTCATGAAGTCGCTGGTGTCCACCGAGCGGACAGCCACGACGTTCTCGTACGTTCGCCCGTCGCCCATCACGCCGACCGAGCGGATCGGCAGGAGCACGACGAACGTTTGGGCTGTCTTGCGGTACAGGTCGGCTGCGACGATCTCCTCGATGAGGATGTTGTCGCATTTGCGGAGCAGGTCCAGGCGGTCGGGGGTGACTTCGCCCAGGCACCGCACCGCCAGGCCTGGCCCGGGGAAGGGGTGTCGCCACACGAGGTGCTCGGGCAGGCCCAGCAGCTCGCCGACCTGGCGGACCTCATCTTTGAACAGGTCACGCAGTGGCTCGATCAGCTCGAAGCCCAGCTCTTCCGGCAGGCCGCCCACGTTGTGGTGCAGCTTGATGTTCGCCGCCTGGCCCGCCAGCGAATGGCCCGACTCGATGACGTCCGGGTACAGCGTGCCCTGTGCGAGGAAGCGGGCGTTGGGCACGTGCTCGGCGGCGTCCTTGAACGCCTCGATAAACGTATGGCCGATGATGCGGCGTTTCTCCTGCGGGTCGGTCACGCCGGCGAGTCGGCTGATGAACTTGTCGGCTGCGGGCACGGTTGTCAGGTCGATTTTGAAATGGTCGGCGAACGTGGACTGCACGAGCTGGACCTCGTTCATCCGCAGCAGGCCGTTATCTACGAAGATGCACGCCAGGCGGTCGCCGATGGCCTCGTGCAGCATGGCGGCGACCACGGAGGAATCCACCCCGCCGGACAGCCCGCAGATCACCCGCTCGTCGGGGCCTACCGTTTTACGCACGCCGGCGACGACGGACTCGATGAACGAGCCCATTTTCCACAGGCCCTCGCACCCGCAGATGTCGTACAGGAAGTTGACGAAAAGCTCCCGGCCGTGCGGCGTGTGGGTGACCTCCGGGTGGAACTGCACGCCGTAGAACGGCTGGGTCTTGTGGCGGACGGCGGCGATAGGGCAGCTAGGAGTGGCGGCGAGGGGGACGAAATCGTCTCCCAGGTCTTTCACTTGGTCGCCGTGGCTCATCCATGCGGTGGTGTCGGCGGGGAAGTTTTTCAGCAGGCCGTCCGGCTGACCGACGCTGAGCGACACTCGCCCGTACTCTCGCGAGGCCGACGGCTTGACATCCGCCCCGAGCATTTGGCAGGCGATCTGCATGCCGTAGCATATGCCGAGAATCGGTACGCCCAGTTCGAGCATCTCCGGTAGGCAGCGCGGTGCACCGTCCTCGTACACGCTGGCCGGCCCGCCGGTGAAGATCAGGCCCTTGCAGTTGAGCTGGCGGACCTCGTCGGCCGTGACCTCGGGGCGAGCGAGGACGGAGTACACGCCGTTTTCGCGGACGCGGCGGGCGATTAGTTGTGCGTACTGGCTGCCGAAGTCCAGTATTACGATTGATTCGGACTGCCCTGATGGCGTTGTCATGTAGCACCTTCAACTTTGCTGCGATGAGTAATCCCAAATCATACGCCGAGCGGCGCGCGAAGGCAACCGCCCAGCGGCGCCGAGAGCAACGTTTTGACGGGGAAGCGGCAGGGCAGTACACTTACCGGTCCGCCGCGGGCCCGCGAGCGACGATGCCGCCGGCCCGAGGGAGCTTCGAATGAGCGTTACGCCCATACAAATGGATATCTACCGCACGGCCCTGCCGATGCGAGGCTTTGCCCACGCGGCAGCAACTCGCGACGTGGCCGATGCGGTCGTCGTGCGCGTGGGCTTCGCCGACGGCGCGGAAGGCTGGGGCGAGACCCTCCCGCGCGAATACGTCACGGGTGAGACCATCGAAAGCGTTATCGAGGACCTGCAGCAGGTAATCTGGCCCACGTGGGCGGGGCGGGACATGGGCGCCGAGCCGCCCGGCAGCGATATAGCCCCGGCTGTGCACGATGGGCGGTGCATCAACGCGGCGATCTGTGCGTTCGATCTGGCGTGTGTGCGGAGGCTGTTCGAGGATGTGGATACGATGTCGCCGGACGTGCTGACGGAGATAGGCGGGCGCAGCCGGGCGCGGCGGGAGGTGGACGTGGGCGTCACTGGCGTGATCGGCGCCGGCTCGCGACGCAAGGTATCCCGCAAGATCCGCATGATGCGGTGGCTCGCCCTGGCGGACTACAAGCTCAAGCTCACCGGCAACGACCGCGCCGACGCGCGTAACGTGCAGGTTGCCCATCGGCTGTTGGGCCGGGCGATCGGTGGAGGCCAGGCCACGTTGCGAGTGGATGTTAACGGGGCGTGGGACGCCGGGTCGGCGGTTCAACGGGTTACGGCCCTCAAGCCATGGGATGTCTGCGCGGTCGAGCAGCCAATTCATTGTTCCGCGGCGGAGTTGGTCGCACTGGCGACCAAGTGTCCACTTCCGCTCATTGCCGACGAAAGTTTACTCACCGAGGCCGACGCCCACGCGCTGCTGGCCGAGCCCGAGCGGATATGGTGGAACATCCGCCTGGCCAAGAACGGCGGGCTGACCGGCGCGATGAAGCTCGCCCGCCTAGCCGCCGCAAATGGCGTGACGTTCGTGGTGGGGTGCATGGTGGGGGAGAGTGGCATTCTGTCGGCCGGCCAGCGCAGGCTGCTGCAACTTGGGCCAGGTCCACGATTTGTGGAAGGCAACTACGGCAAGTGGCTGCTGAAGGACGATCTGACCACGCCCTCGCTGCGGTTCGGTTACGGGGGACGCCTGCGGGTGCTGAAGGGTAAGGGGCTCGGCGTGGTGGCAGACCCCGGCAAAATGGAGCAGTACGGGCAACTGATAGCGACCATCCAAGCCTGACCGCTCGCCAAGATTACTTCACTTCGCCGCCAGATTCGCCTTCAACAGGCTGTCCGATCCCATCCAGAGGCGGGGAATTGTGACGTCATAAGTCTGTAAGACGTGGAAAAACAGGGTGTTAGGCCAGTCCTCCCCCCAGTGAACGCCGCATGTGAAAAAAAAGATGCTCCCGCCCGGATTTAATGATGGATAAGTGACACTAGAATTATATAATACCATTAGTCGCGTAGGCGGCAGGCCGTTACTGGCAGATTGAAAACTGAAAACGGTACTACGTTAATGACCTTGTAATCCTCTGGCCGAGTAGCTGATGGCCCAGGTGGAAGGAGACAAGACATGATTGCTTTAAGGGAAACAAGGGCTGCAAGGAGTCGCAAGTCGCCTCGACCTTTACTGGCCAGGCTGACGGACGCTGAAGGGCGTCAGTACGATGGCATTCCTGAATCGATCGACTACGTGTTCGATCCTAGCTTTGACCTGGCTGCGACGGGCGAGGAACTGTTCGGCCCGGAGGCCAGGCGTATCGATGTACCTCGGTGGACGCAATACGCGGAAGTTCCCGCTGATGTGACGACCGCGCTGAAGAAACGCACATCGCTGGACAAGGACGAGGAGCAGCTGCTGTTCCTGCGGTACAACTACGCCAAATACCGTTTGGCGAATCTTCTCGCCGCCCAGTATCGGCGCCAGTCGCTCGGGCGGGCGAAGGAGATGATCTGCTGGTATGCGACGGTGTTGGCGACGCGGAGCGATCTTGTCACGGCGAACATGGGGTTGGTTCTGGCGATGGCCAAGAGGACGCGGATAGCCAACGTCGATCTGCCGGAGCTGATCAGCGAGGGGAACATGGCCTTGCTGCGGAGCGTGGAGAAGTTCGATGTTTCGCGCGGGTTCAAGTTTTCGACCTACGCCTGTCGGGCCATTCTCAAGGGCTTCAATCGTATGGCCAGCAAGACCATTCGCTATAGATCGTGTTTCCCCGTCGAGTACGACCCGGAGATGGAAAAGAGCGACTACGACGTGAAGAAGCACGAGATGGCCCACGCTGAGTCGATGCAGGAACTGCACGTTGCCCTGATGGACAACCGCGCCGAGCTGACCGATCTGGAGGCGGCGATCGTCCGAGAGCGGTTCGCCCTGGACGACGGCGGCAAGAAGCGTACCCTTGCCCAAGTGGGCGAGAAGGTAGGCCTGACCAACGAACGCGTCCGCCAGGTGCAGAACATTGCCCTGGAAAAGCTGCGGGGCGTGTTGTTGAAACACTAGAACAAGCGTTGAAAAAACAGCGCAATGCCGCCTGTCCGTCGGCAGCTAGCTGGGGGGTATGCCGGCAGGGCAGGCGGCTGTTTAGTTCGGGGGGTATGTTTGTAACTTGACCGAGTTCGTACTGCCGCCGAAAGGCAAGCCGTGCCGGACGGGGGACGTTTATGCGAGGTGGATGGGGTATGCGTCTATTCTTCTTCGTCCGACAGGGGTTCTGGCGGGTGTGGCGGGACGCTCGGTTCGGCGCCGGGTATCGGCGCTTCCGGATCGGCGTCAGTGGTCGGCTGTTCGCCCTCACTGGTCGGCTCGTCGGGCTGGGGCGGGGCCTCGACGATGGGCTCGGGCATGGTCACCTCTGCGATCAGGCCGACGAATACTTCCACTATCAGCCCGTCGGCAATTTCGAACGACAGGGCGTCGCTCACCAGTTCTCCTGACACGGCAGACTGTTCGTGCAGCTCTATCCGCACCTGTCCGAGCCGGCCTTGGGGCAGGATTGTGATCTTGCGGACCTCTGCCGCGGCGACGGTTACCAGGCCGTAGGGGGTCTGGACCTCAAGCGATTCTGCGACGAGCTTGCCGTAAATGACGTCCTCGTTCTTGAGCGTCACAGCCGTGCCCTCCGGCTGATCCCGAGAGGCGGGGCTGAACCGCACGCCGGCGACCACGGCTTTGTCGACAGACAGATCAGGCCCAAGTTGCAGGGCGAAGTCGAGCTGCTCGTCGGCCAGCACGCCCGACAGCCGAGAGCCGTTGGTGAACCTTGCCATGTGGAGTTCCCCGCTGGCTGCCAGGTCGAGGTATTCCAGCATGTCCGTGGGCACGGTCAATTGGCCGTACTCGGTGAAGAACGTCAGCTCCTGCGGGCCGGTCTGGAAGATGAGTCTCTGCCCCGATTGCAGGCGGACATGGGCGGCGTCGAGGCGGACGCTGGCAGGTTTTGTGTCCGATATGGTGAAAGCGACGGAGATCAGCCGCTCCACGGGGACGATCATCACCGTTTCGTCGGGCCTTTGGAGTTTCATCGGGCCTGAGGTGAGTCGCCCGGCGACGATTTGCCCGTTGGTCAGTGCAACGTGAACTTGTTGGTCGCTGGTGTCCGCTCGTCCCAGGCCCATCACGTCGTCGGCCGAGAGCGTTATCGGGCCGTAGAAAGTCTCGATGACGAATTGCTCGTTGAGCAGCTTGCCGGTGATGTCCGTCTCGTCGTGCAGGACAAGCACGTCCTCCTTGCTGCTGCGTTGCAGGACGACGGGCCCGGCGATGAGGATGTCAGCCTGCATGTTGACGATGATATCCAGCAGGGGCTGCGGGATTTTTGCCAGTTCGGCGGCGTGGTCGAAGTCGTCGAGGAATAGGCTGGCGTCGGCCATCTGGTAGCGCTGAGCCTGAAAAACGCAGACAGCCACCGTTTGGCCGGGGGTGAGCTCCAAGCCCATAGTGAAGAACACGGGCGCGTTGTCGAGGGAGACGACTGCTATGGGGATGTTGGTGCTGTTGGGGGCGCCCCAGATGTGCGCAATGGCCGGCCGGCTGGCGTATGGCGCATCCTTGGTTGCCAGGCCCCATGTGACGGGCACTTCGGCGCTGCCCTGGTCGGTCATTGGCCTGTAAATCTGCTTGGGCGACGCGCCCAACGTGGACATGTGGGAGACCCGGACCTTAACAAGCTTATCCGTTCTGTTCTGGAATATGTCGATCCAGCGGCAGTACCCCGTGTCCGGGTCGACGTACACTCGCCGCCAGACGTTGAGCGTCTTGGTCTGCCACGGGCCTATTTCTATCTCGCGGGAGTCCGCGCCGGTTACCATTGTGCCGCCGGGGAACGTCTCGCCGCTCACCGCTAGCGTTATGCCCCCATCGTAGGCGTCGCCGCTGCCGTCGTGGACGGTGCCGTTGGCGGTGATGTCCCACAGATAGCCTTGCCCGTCGGTGAGTTGAAATTCGCTGCCGTCGGCCTCCAGGTGGATACCTTCCAACTGCTCGCCGACGTCGATAGTGACGGCCTCTTCCTCCGCGGGCGTCTGGCCGCCGGCGGGGGAGAGCACTGTGGTCGCGCTAATTGCCCGGCGTGCGTTGGCCCCGCCGACTATCAGCTGCTGGCCCATGGCGGGCACGGCTACCGCCATCAGGGCTGCCAACGTTATCGCCAAACTGTTAGTCCTGGCCATTTCTAATCCTCTGCAAAATACGCCGTTGCCGTCAGCACCGGGCCGGCCGGTCCATAGGCCTCACGCTATCGTTGCTTCATCAGGTGTTCGATGATTTCCGCCACGCGGCGGCGCACTTCGGGGTCATCCGCGCTGAGGTGCTCTTGGAGCAGCGGAATGATCGTCCCCCCGAGTTCCTTCAGCGACTCACTTGCCGCCTCGCGGTCGGTATAGCTCTCAGCCCCCAGACGCGCCACGTGCTTGGTCACGGTTTCTTGCAGCTCATCTCGCGGCGTAGCCTGCGGGCGGACGATGCTGGCGATGTGGGCGGTCGCTATCGTTAGTGTGGGTCCGGGGACTATTTGGAAGTCCACGTGCGTCGCGGTCATCTCGCCCCGCAGGACGGTCTCATCCCAAAGCAGTATTTTCGCCCGGCCGAGGTGAGTGCTGCTCATCTCGATGGACCTCACATCCTTGGTCGTGAAGCCCCCGCCGCCGAATTCCGCGCGGAACGGTATTCGCTTATCCACCAAAGAGCCCATCAGCACACTGCCGTTGGTCATCGTGATCTGCGTGAGCGAGCTGTCGGGCTCGGCTTCGGCGGCGATGCGCATCAGGCGGATCATCTCGCGGCGGACCGTCACTTCCTTTCCCATCGCCAGGGAGAGCGTCAGTTGACTTTCGTCGAGCAGGCCCACCAGAGTCGTGCCGTTTATCAGCGTCGCCTCGTGGGCGGAGGAGGGGGAGTCAGCCAGGCGCAGTTCTTGCAGGTCGGCGGCGGTGAGCGGCACGACCCCGTCGGTGGTGCGGAAGGCCAGGGACAAATCATCGGCGTCTATGATAAGCAGATCGCCCGTTTGCAGCAGCACAGCCGATTCGGTGAACCCCCCCATCGCCGGGCGGTCTTCGTCGATACGGTAGGACCACTGCTGCACCATCGAAAGCGGCACGTCCATCTGCCCGCCGGTGGAGAGCGTCACGCTGAGGCTCTCGCCCACCAGTTTGCCGCACACTATCTGCCCGTCGGTCAGCGCGGTGCGCACCGTCGTCTGCTCGGGGTCGACTGCCATGCCGATCACGCGCCCGGCGGGCATGGTCAGCGTGTCGAAGAAGGCCTCGACGACGAACTGCTCATTGCCGATCGTTCCATAGATCACGTCGCCGCTGTTGAGAACGACGACATCGCTCTTCTCGGATCGATTGAGGGAGACTGCCCCGAGGCCTACATCCGCCCGAAAGTTCAGGATCCGCGCGCGCAGGTCGGCCGGCAGATCCTTCAGAAGATCGTGTAGGCTGAACTCCTCGATCGTCTCCATGTGGTCGTCTTGCGATCTGTTTTGTGATTCGAAGTGGCAGAGAACGACCGTCTGCTGTGGCGGCACTTTCAAGTCGTATGTCAGCATTATCTGGCGGGTGTTAGCTATCACGTCAGGTCGAATCTCGCTGCGTTCATCGCAGACGACGTGCAGAAGCGAGGGCGTGCCCGGTCTGGCGGTGGCGGTGACGACCCACCAGTCGTCTGGGCTCCATGCAGCATCGCCGGAGGACGTAATCGTTTCGGACAGGCCGTAGCGCAGGCCTGTGCGATATGTGACGCGTGTGGATATTTCCCTGGAGGAATTATTGGTAAGAATATCGAGCCACCGCGCCAGTGGGAGATCATCGTAGACGCGTATTCGTCGGTGTACGGTCAGCCCGCCCATGGGGGTGGGGCCCAGTTCAAACTCCGTGCCGTCTTCGTTGGCCCAGGCTGTGTTGGACCGAAACGCTTTGTCGCCCACCAAGAGCATCATACCGGAACTGTAGCTGTACTGGGTGCCTTCCTGGACCGATCCGTAGCTGTTGAAGTCCCACAGGAAGCCCGATCCATCGGTCAGGTTATAGTAGGAGGCAATCGGTCGGCCCCGCGGAATGTGCAGATCCTCGTCAGGCGCGCCCGGCGCGGCCTGAGCCCATGCGACGATAATCGCCATCACCACGCCGACCATGGTCGCCGTAGCGGCCGACCTTACGCAGAAAACGCTGCACTTACTCTTGATCATCTCTTGCCTCTCCAGGCCCCGCCGGCGCAGGCGGGGGGGGGGCCAAGCTATCTGTTCCACTTTGCCCCGGTTGGCCGATAAACTTATGGTTGCCTTTGCTGTTACGCACCGCGCCCTGGCAGGTCCGGCGGGTATTATGATGGATTGGTGTTGAGTTAGCCATGAGAATTCACCTTGTTGCAATAGATGTAGATGGCACGCTGCTGAACTCGTCCAACGAAGTGTCCGACATGACGGTCAGCGTGCTGCGCCAGGTCCGCCGGGAGGACGGCGTGCACATTGTTCTGGCCACTGCCCGCCCGCCGCGAAGCGTCATGCCCTTCTACCGACAGCTAGGCCTCGATGCGCCCATGATCAACTACAACGGCGCGCTGGTCTTCGACCCGCCGTCCAATCGTGTGCTGCTGCACGTGCCAGTGGGCCCGAAACTGGCCCGGCAGGTCATCGCCGCCGCGCGAGAAGCCTTCCCGCGCGTCGTGGTCTCAGCGGAGGTGCTCGACCGGTGGTACACCGACCGGGCGGAGCACGCCTACATAACGCAGACCGGGCGCGTGTTTAAGCCGGACCTGGTCGGGCCCATCGACGAATGGCTCGTCGAGCCGGTTACCAAACTGCTCCTGCTGGGCCCGCCCGCCGATATGGATGAGCTGGGCAGGCTGCTCGCCAAGCAGTTCCGCCATAAAGTCAGCGTCATGCAGACCGAGGGCGAACTGCTGCAGATAATGCACCCGACGGTTTCCAAGGCCCAGGGGCTAAAGACGGTGGCTGGGGAGTTGGGCGTGTCGCGTCAGCAGGTAATGGCCATCGGCGACAACGCCAACGACGTGGACATGCTCAGGTGGGCTGGCCTGGGTGTTGCTATGGCCAACGCCCCGCCGGCCGTCATGGAAGCTGCCGACGCGATAACGGATCACCACGACAAGGACGGCGTCGCCAAGGCCATTCACACAATGATAATGAGCGGCCGACCCCTCGACGCCGACAAGAACAAATGACCGACACCAACGCACATTGCGCTGAGCAGACAGCCAGGCCCCCGCGGTTCTACACAGCCGGTTTGTCTGCCGATGAAGTGTCGCTGCCCGCCGACCAGGCTCACCACGCGCGCAACGTGATGAGGCTGAAAGTGGGCGATACCGTCGAACTGTTCGACGGAGCAGGCTGTGTGGTCACCGGCTTGCTGAGCGAGATCGGGCGCCGAGAGGCGCGAGTGAGCGTGGAAAGTCGCGTTGGCCCGGTGGCCAGGCCCGAGCCGATGGTGGAATTGGCCTTCGCCGTTCCTCGCGGAAAACGGGTGGACATGTTGCTGGAAAAGGCTACCGAACTCGGCGTTGCGCGACTCCAGCCGATTATCTTTCAGCGGTCCGTCGCCGGCGGGGCGGAGCTTTCCCAGACCAAGCGCGACCGCTGGATGGGCCATTGCATCGCCGCGGCCAAGCAGTGCGGGCTGAACTTCCTGCCGGAACTGGCGGGCCCGCTAACGCTGGACGATTATCTTACCCGCTGCACGTGTGAGCATAAGCTGGCAGGGGACTTGGGCCCGGCTAGTCAGACGTTGGCGGCAGCTTTGTGTAACTGGGCCAATGGGCAGGACATCTGTGTTTTGGTCGGTCCCGAGGGCGACATGAGCCCGACGGAATGGCCCGCTATCCGCCAGGCGGGCTTCGCAGGCGTCAGGCTGGGCCAGACCGCCCTGCGCGTGGAGACCGCCGCGATAGCGCTACTGGCCGGCGTGACGGCCATTTGCGATGGAATGTGCACCTGACGCCACCAGGCGGGCAAAGGGCAGATGCCCCCAAACCTGGAACGCGAATACTGTTGCCTGCCCCGACAGGATTGGTAGAATATTGACGATATGAACACATGCGAAAGTGACATTACGTTTAGCTTGGTGGTGCCCGTTCACAATGAGGCAGGCACGCTCGAAAATTTCGGCCGGGCGCTGTTGGCGGAGGTCGAGAGCCTCGGTGAGACCGGCGAGGTGATCTTCGTGGACGATGGATCCACGGACGATACAGACGCCGTGCTGCACCGCCTGCAGATCGATTGCGACCGCGTGCGAGTTGTCAGCCTTTCAAAGCAGTTTGGCGCCCCCGCGGCGGTGACGGCCGGCGTGAAGTGTGCCGGCGGACGGGCTGTGATTACTTTCGACCGGCGTTGCGATAATTGGCCCCAGCTGCTTGGCAAAATGGTCGCCAACTGGCGGGAAGGTTTCGAGATCGTCCACGCCGTGGGCAAGCAGGCGATGACGCAGCCGAAGAGTTGCCCCGGGAAGCTGAAAATATTGGGCTTCAAGGCATCCGAGCCATGCCAACGCGCTGACATGAGATTGCTCGACAGCAAGGTTGTCGACGCCTTGGACGATGAGGCTGGCGAGGGAATGACGATCGATGACCGCGTGGCAGAGATCGGCTTCAGACAGACGGTGATTTCTCACGACGGCGCGGTTGCCGGCGGGCAGGGAGAAGCGAAGGCCAAGAAGTGCTGTTGCGGCGCGGACGGCAGTCCGTTGTTGTGCGGGCTTACCGCGATCGGCGCCGGCCTGCTGCTGGTTGGGGTGGTGACGATTGTTGCTTCGCTGGCAGCCTTGCTGCTGTGGTCGGGCCCGGCTGGGTGGGTGTGGCTGGTGGCGACGGCAGTGGCCCTGACTGGTGTGCAACTGGTTGCGCTGGCGCTGGTGGGCGGCTATGTGGCCCGAGTTGCCGGCGGCGCGGGTGAGCAGCCGCTGTATGTCGTGCGTAGCAGGGCGGGCTTCATCGAGGACGATGCCGATCAGCCGGCTGAGGAAGACGGGCGAAGTGGATATGTCGTCTATACATAGCTGGGGTAGGCGTTGGATCTTGCCGCGGGCGTCTAGACGGGGGCGGCGAGTCGGTGATTGTCGGGGGCGTAACCGGGGTTCCTGCAACATAGTTTCTCTTGCTTGATATTCCAGGGATGGTTATCATGCCGAATTCGGCTTGCCGTGGGCGCGACTGCGTGTTTGCATGCGCGCGTTGGCAGGCCCAGGCTGGATGGTCCAGCCGCCACCCCGTCGGGCGATCGGCGGGCGCACCGCCCAAGCCATTGGGACTTGGGAATGTCGGCGCGGAACGCGAACAAACAGGAAATTACGGACAATGGTCGATCACAATCTAATTCAATCACTCAACGTTACAGATGAAGATGTAAAGAAGGAACTTGCCGCCTCGCTCGATGGCCAACTTGCCGAGGGTGCATTCGACGATTCATTCGGCGAGCTGGTAGCCTCCAACACAACCCACGAGGTCGGTTCGATACTGAAGGGGCGAATCGTCGCTATCATAGGCGATCAGGCGGTAGTGGAAGTAGGGCTCAAGAGCGAGGGCAGTGTATACCTCGACGAGTTTTCCGACCCCAGCGACGCCGAGGTCGGCGCGGAAGTGGAAGTGCTGCTGGAGGAAGTGGAATCCGACGGCGGGCTGGTAGTTCTCTCCAAGCGCAAAGCCGATCGTATTCGCGGGTGGGAGTGGCTGCTGGCCAATAAGAACGAAGGCGACGACGTCTCCGGCAAGGTTACACGCAAGATCAAGGGTGGGCTTCTCGTGGATATCGGCGTTCCGGCGTTCCTGCCGGCCAGCCAGGTCGATATCCGTCGCCCGGGCGACATTGCCGAGTTCATCGGCCAGACGATCGATGCGAAGATCCTCAAGATCGATGAAGAACGCCACAATATAGTCGTATCGCGCCGCAAGCTCATCGAGGAGCGTCGCAGCGAGGCCAAGGAGCAGCTCCTGGCCGAGATCGAGGAAGGCCAGGTCCGCAAGGGCATCGCCAAGAACGTCGCCGATTTCGGTGTGTTCGTGGACCTCGGCGGGCTGGACGGGCTGCTGCACATTACGGACATGAGCTGGGGGCGCATCGGCCATCCGTCCGAGATGGTCAAGGTCGATCAGGAACTTGAAATCAAGATCCTCAACGTTGACCGCGAGAAGGAAAAGATCGCCCTGGGCCTCAAGCAACTGGCGGCCAACCCGTGGGATATGGTCTCAGACAACTACCCCATCGGCACGAAGATTTGTGGCAAGGTTGTTTCGATCATGAGCTACGGGGCGTTCGTGAAGATCGAGGACGGGCTGGAAGGCCTGGTCCACATATCCGAGATGAGCTGGACCCGCCGGGTCAGCCACCCCAGCGAGATGGTCAACGTCGGCGAGGAAGTCGACGTGATCGTCCTGGATATCAACAAGGACAAGCAGGAAATTTCCTTGGGCATGAAGCAGGCTCAGGACAATCCGTGGACGGTCGTGAAGGAAAAGTACCCGTCGGGCACCGTCATCACCGGCATGGTGCGGAACATGACGAGCTTCGGCGCGTTCGTGGAGATCGAGCCGGGCATCGACGGCATGCTGCACGTGTCGGACCTGTCCTGGACGCGAAAGATCAGCCATCCGTCAGAGATGCTGACCAAGGGCGAGGAACTGCGCTGCGTGGTGCTGGCCGTCGACGAGGAGAAAATGCGAGTGTCGCTGGGTCTCAAGCAGCTTACCGAGGACCCGTGGCTGCGCATTATCCCCGAGCACTATCTGCCGGGCCAAATCGTTCGCGGCAAGGTCACCAAGATCACCAATTTCGGCGTATTCCTCGAGCTGGAAGAGAATCTGGAAGGCCTGCTGCACGTCAGCGAATTGGCGCATGAGAAGGTAGATGATCCGCTCGATATCGTTTCCGCCGGCGACATGCTGGAGGTGAAGATCCTCCGCGTGGACATTGAGGAGCGCAAGATCGGCCTGAGCCTCAAGCGTGCCCTCCGCGGGGAGGATGCCAAGATGGGCTCCGAAGCCGGCGACGACAGCGATCAGCCTGTCAAGCGTCGCGGAGGCCTGGCGGGCGAGGGCGGCTTAAGTGATCTGACGATCATCCCCACGGCCCGCACTGAGGCGCCGGCCGAGCAACCCGCTCCCGAGGCGCCGGCCGAAGCGCCTGCCGAAGCGCCTGCCGAGGAGGCCCCCGCAGCCGAAGAGGCACCCGAGGCTGAGCCTGCGGCAGAAGACGCTCCCCCCGCCGCCGACGACACCGACGGCAGCGAGGCCGACAAGCCCCCCGCCGAGTAGCCGGGCTTACTGGCGCACTCACAAAGCCCCGGTCCAAGTGGCCGGGGCTTTTCTATTGCGCTCACGGGACAGGCCAGGGATAGTTGTCAGGAAGATAGCCACCATAACTCCTGTATTATTAAGCCGTAACGGGAAGAACGCCAGGCTTGTCGCCGCGGCTCTCTGCCGCGGCCGAGCCGAGGCAAGGACGGAGGCCAGCCAGGGGTGATCCCTTGCTTAAGTGCCCCTCACGATGGACCGAAAACCAGTAATGACGGTGAGTTCGGCTGGACGGGAGACCCCGGACCGACCTTCCTAAGTGAGGAAGCAAGATGGCTACGAAACGCAGCACAGAGCTCGGGTGGTACCTCGAGCGGATCAAATCGGGCAGGTTGCTGACGGCCGACGAGGAGAAGCAACTGGCTCGTCGCATCCGAGAACACAGCGACGTTGTCGCCCGTGAGACGATGATACAATCCAATCTGCGGCTTGTCGTCAAGATAGCGACGGACTACAGCAGCAGCGGCATGACGCTGTCGGACCTGGTAGCCGAGGGTAATTTGGGGCTGATGCGGGCGGTCGAAGAGTTCGACCCCGACGCCGGCACGCGTTTCAGCACGTATGCCGCGTGGTGGATCAAGCAATCGATCAAGCGAGCGCTGATCAACGCTGGCCAGCCCGTTCACATACCGGCCTACATGTCCAAACTCATCAGCAAATGGCGTCGCACGTCGACCCAGTTGCAGACCACCCTCGGCAGGCCCGCCACGACAGACGAGGTGGCCAAGGAACTGCAGATCAGCCGGAAGAAGGCGGATATGGTCTCCCAGGGGCTCAATGCCGTCAACGCGCCAAGCCAGGTCAACAGTGAGGACGCTGACGCCGTTTCGGAAATGATCGCCGATCCGGATACCGTCGGGCCCGACCAGCGCATGCTGGACGAGTCGAACAGTCCCATCGTGAAAGTGCTGCTGGAAAAGCTCCCGCCACGCAAGCGGCATATCTTGGAATTGCGGTACGGTTTCGACGGGCACGAGGGGCCGCAGCGGACATACAAGCAAATCGGCGAGATCATCGGACTGACCCGCGAGCGTACGCGGCAGTTGGAGAAGGAAGCTCTCAAGGAGTTGCGGCAACTCGGAGACGGGGTCGCTTAGACCGGCTCGACGTCCCGATTAACAGCAGCCCGGGTCTTTGTGCGAGGCCCGGGCTGCATTTTTTCATTTTTTGCCGCCAAAGTTTGGCTCACGTCAAAACGTAACCTAGTCTCCTGATGAAAAGAACGTCACAGCCGGGTTAATCAGCGAACCTTCCGCTGCGACCTCGAGCCAGCCCGGGCCCCCCTCGCGGGGGTCCGGGCTGTGTATTTGTTGGCCGGCAGCTTGAACTGCCGCCCAAAGGCAAGTCACAGCTCGGACATCGCCCGACATCACTTCTTGACCAGCCGACTTTGGCGCATATCCTATGAGTTTCGCACGGCAAGGAGAAACTATGTCGACATTGCAGGACTTCATTCGCGACGTGCCGGACTTCCCCAAGGAAGGCATCGTATTCAAGGACATCACCCCGCTGCTGGCCGACCCAGCCGCCCTGAAGGACACCATCGGTCAACTGGCCGACCCGTACCGCGACATGCACGTCGATGTCGTGGTCGGCATGGAGAGTCGCGGCTTTATCTTCGCCCCGGCCGTCGCGTGCGAACTGGGCGCGGGCTTCGTGCCCACTCGCAAGCCCGGCAAGCTGCCCGCCGAGACTATCAGCCACAGCTACGACCTGGAATACGGCACGGACATGTTGGAGATCCACGCCGACGCCATCAAGCCAGGCCAGAAGGTGCTGATGGTCGATGACCTCATCGCCACCGGCGGCACGATGGCGGCAGCGTGCGCACTGGTGCGTCAACTTGGCGGAGAGATCGTCGGTGCGGCGTTTCTCATCGAACTGAGCTTCCTGGCCGGCCGAGACAAACTGCCGGGCCTGGACGTAATATCGCTAATTAAGGTCGCTGACGGGTAGGGCCCCCGAGCGGGGATTATGCGGAGCCCGCCCTCCCCCGTGGCATGGGCATCCTGCCCATGCGTCCCAGGGGCATCTTGCCCCTGGTGCCTTTGCTTGCAGCCCGCGCTACGGTGGGCCAGTTGCGCCACCAACCATCATTGAGGCGGCATGTTCGCGCCGTGGCATATGTTGACTGGTATGTCAGGCAGGGCGGCGCGGATGGCTTGGCCTATGGCGTCCAGTTCGTCGTCTTCCAGCCAGATCGCAAAATGTTCGGCGGGGGAGCGGGCGATCGTGTGCAGTTGTATTTCCCGGAGTTGTGCGCCGGCGTCCACCATGCTTCGGATGCGGTCGCAGTACGCCTCCGTCTCCTGGGCCGATGGCGCATGCCCGGCGATGCGGAACAGCAGTGTCTGGATCGCGACGGGCACTTCTTTCGATACGGCGATGATGCTGTTGCATATTTCGTCCAGCATCTGCGGTGAGGCGGGGCGGTTGATGCGCTGGAATCCTTCCTCCGTGCCTGCGTCGAGTTTGGCCCATATTTCCCCATTGGACTGTTGGAGAATCGGAATCGCCCGCAGAAATTGCGGCTTGCCGAGCTGCGAGGCATTCGTGATGACGACAAGCTTGACCTCGGGCAGATCGAGCTTGTCCTTGACGCTTGCCGCCACTGCCAACGCCTGGTCGAACTCCGGCATGCAGGTCGGCTCGCCGTCGCCGCTGAAGGCGATGTCGTTAAGCCGTCGCATATCTGGGGGGGTATTGGCGAAGCGTTTTTCCCGCCACAGCCGGCTGCTGGCGACACGCTTAAGCGTACGCTGCAATTCCTTGCCAAGCATCTTCATGTCGACGGCATTGTGGCGGAATCGCAGATCCGCCATCGCCTCCGGGCCCGCCCGCCGATTGACCTGGCAGTACATGCAGCGAAAGTTGCACCGCTTGTCGAAATTCAGGTTAACGCCCACGCTCACCCCGCCCGACCTGCGGCTGACTACTGGGTAGACGTAAAGCTGATTTCGCCACTGTCGGCTGTGGTCTTGCGTGACCGATATATCTTCATGAGGTCTGGCCGATGTCATAACTGTATTCTACCCTTGAAGAAAGCGCCCTGAAACCCCCGCGCCGCTACGGACCTTGCATTAGCGGCTGGGCGAAGGTCGCTTGGCTGGTGGACAACTGGTATTATGCTTAAGTTCCGCTATATTTTAGGGCCTGCAGGGCCTGGCGGCTGGATAATTCACATTTCTGCTTGATGCGGAGTAACAACGATGTTTCGACCTGAGATTAAAGTTGTCGATTGCACTATACGTGACGGCGGGTTGACCAACGACTCGCACTTTACCGTGGAGACGGTTCGGGCGGTCTACGAGGCGATCTGCGCGTCGGGCGTGGACTACGTCGAGCTGGGCTATCGCAACAGTAAGAAAATGTTCGACCCCGCGGAGTTCGGCCCGTGGCGGTTCTGCGATGAAGACATGCTACGCAAAGTCACGGACGGCATCGATCCGCGCGACACGAAAGTGGCGGTGATGATGGACGCCCACAAGTCCTTCGCCGAAGACATGATCCCCTGCGATCAGTCCGTGGTGGACATGATCCGCGTGGCTACTTACGTTAAGGATGTCGACAAGGCGATCAACCTCGCCAAGGCCGCCGTGGCTAACGGCTACGACTGCTGCATCAACATAATGGCCATCTCGATAGAGGGCGGGCCATTCCTGCACGAAGCCCTCCAGCAGCTCGAAGAGGAGACCGACGCCAAGGCCATCTACATCGTCGACAGCTTCGGCTCGCTGTACAGCGAGGAGATTCAGTTCCTCATCGAGACCTACAAGAAGTACATCAAGACCAAGGAAGTCGGCGTCCACGCCCACAACAATCAGCAGCTCGCCTTCGCCAATACTATCGAAGGCATAGTCCGCGACGCCAACTACGTGGACGGCACGCTGTACGGCCTGGGAAGGGCGGCTGGCAATTGCCCGCTGGAACTGCTGCTTGGCTTCCTCAAGAACCCCAAGTTCAACCTCGTGCCCATCCTCGACGTGATCAGCAAGCACATCCTCCCCCTGCAGAAGGATATCGAGTGGGGCTATAACATCTCCTACATGCTCACGGGCATACTCAACCAGCACCCCCTGGCGGCCATGAAACGCATGAAGACGCCAAGCCGGGATGAGTTCGTGGACTTCTACGCCGAACTAACGGAAGACCCGGAGTAGTTCGGATTGCGGATTGCGGAGTTGGGATTGCGGATTTTCGACCTGCCTGCCGGCAGGCAGGTTTTTGATTTTGGATTGGGGAAACGGTATTCTGTCAGCGCGCCGCGGGCGATCATCTACCGCGCGGCGGGGCTCCTGTCCCGCCGCGTAGCACAGCCTGGCAAGAGTCGCGTTCTAGTTTGCCGAGCCTGAAGGGCTGCCTGCCGTTGAGCCTGAAAGGCTCGCACATGTCAGCCCAGGGCAACGCCCTGGGTAAGGGGTGGAGAACGACAGAGCCCTGAAGGGGCGCAATGACGCGGGGCATGACTGGCCGACGCTCATTGCGCCCCTTCAGGGCTTCATTCTGCATGACCAGCTTCCTGGGGCTTCGCCCCAGGCTGACATATTTCAGCCCTTCAGGCTGTAAGACAAAGGCGTTCACATTCACATGCCCATGTAGATGTTCACATTTACATGCCCACGTAGGCGTGGGCATGGCACCCGCGCCGGATTGCGGATTTGCGACCTGCCTGCCGGCAGGTTTTTGATTTTGGATTGGGGGAGGCAAGCCGTTACCGCACTTCTATGGCGATGTCGTCGGCGTCTTTGGGGATGGTGGGGGTGTCGTGATCCTCGGCGCTGGCGTCGGCGGGGGTGTAGGTGTCGTAGTTCAGGCCGGCGTCGTCAGTCATGTTTGGGCCCAGGCTGTATATCCGCACGCCGTCGTCGGTCCGCTCGTACACCAGCGGCTGGGTGGTGAAGCGGTCGGCTGGGATGGCCGGCAGGTACTCCGGCGCGAGGTCGGCAAGCTCCCGCGGCCAATCGCCATGGTCCGCGTGGTACACCTTCGCCGCCAGGGCGAGCAGCACCAACTGGCCGCGCGTTTGGATCTCTTCATGGCGAGTGTGCAGGTTGGCGAATTCGGGCGTGAGCATAGTTATGAGCTGTCGCGCCAGCACTTCTGTATTCATTTTACGAGCGGCACGTTGGTTTAGGGTGATCCCGTGAAAGCACGCTTTGACAAGCAACAGCGTCTTGCCCTCGGCCAACTCACGGTCCATTTGGTCAACCGTCTGTGATTCTTTGAGATGCCGCTCGGGGTAGGGCAGTTTGGCGGTCACCAGCCATTCTGTGTAGAAGGCGGCCCCGCAGCGGAGGAGATAGTCCCAATCGATGACAGACAGGTCAGGCCCCGAATCGTCCTGCACCGGGGCAGCCTGACGCACAGCACGGTAGAGCATCATGACGCTATCGAGAAACATCATGCGCTCGTCTTCGAGAGCTTCTATCACATCCGGCAACGGCGGGCGGGCCAGGCAGTCAGCCAGCATGGCGCGGGCATCATCTGGCGAGAGCTTGCCCGAGGCGATGATGGCTGTGTCGATCTCGAAAGCGACGTGGGCCATCCCACAGTTGATCAGGTGTGAGATCAGGAACGGAGATCGCACTTGCCCCAGGAAATAGATGGCAGTTGCGTCAGCGCGGGCGCCTGCTATGTCGTCCTCGGATAGGCGAAGCATAGCTCGGGCGAGAAGGGCGTCCCTTGCGACGCGAAACGAGGTGACGCGCGGCGTATGCATGGTGACCACAAAGGGCGGATCGTCCGCGCTGACCAAGGGGAAGTAACTGTGCGGCCGGTGTGATGCCTGGCTAATTAATGCCAACGGCTCGGCCTGCTCGGCCAGCCAGGCGGCCAGTTCGGGATATTCCTGGGCGGTCCATGGCTGGCGCTGGCAGTGCCAGAGGACATCGACCTCCGCGCTGATCTCGTCCTCAGCGTCCGGGCCGAGCGATTGGACGTACTTCTCCCATGAGGTCAACTTCTTGCCGGCGGCGAGGTCTACTTCCGTCAGGCCAAGCTGACGCAGCACTTCCGGGCGAATGTCCTCGTCGACAAAATCGGCCCCAAACGCCTGGACCAGCAGCGTCATTGCGTTGTTTTCCGGGGTGACGCCTTCGCTGTAGCGATCGATGAAGGCCTGCGTGTAGTTGACTGTGCCGTCGTCGTTGAGCGGGCCGGTCAGGTAGGTGGTCTCGGGCGATATCGTTATCGTGGCCGGGCCCAGCAGGACGTAGGAGTCGAATATGTTCCAGCCGATGTAGGCTGCGATGAGAACCCCGATAAACACCAGCACCCGCAGCCCATGCCGCTTCCTGCGAGGCGGCGGGCCCTCGGCTGGGGCTTGCTCAACAGACTCAGTCATTTCAATCTCCCTTCAATTCCCCACCCCTACGGCGTGATGGGCACGTTCAAGATGTTCTTTAGCTTTTCGCTGCCCCATGCGACCTCGAACACGCGGACAGCGTGCGTTCGGCCGTTTTCGTCGAGCTGCCAATCGACAGCCATCTCTCCGGCGTAGGCGCTGTCGCCGCCGAGCGTGACCTGCCGTAGCTCTTGCCAGTCGCCTCGGCCCTGTCGGCTGTAGACGGTGACGATGGTACTGACCTGCGGCCCTTCCTGGACGTCAACTATTTCGCAACGGGCCACGCCATCGGGGGAGATGACATCCAGCCTGGTCTTGCTGGCGTGGGCGAAGAAGAAGCTGTAGCCCCACCAGCAAATGATCAGCACGCCTGCCAGGATGAAGGCGATCGCAATCCGCGCCAACTCACGCCACGAGATGCCGGCAATGGTCCGCATTGGGCTCTATTTCCCCTTCTTCTGCATCTTCGCCCAGGTATCCTTCAAGGTTACTGTGCGGTTGAAGATCAGCGCGTCCGGCGTGGAGTCGTCGTCTACGCAGAAGTAGCCTTTGCGCTCGAATTGGTAACGCGTGCCCGGGGTGGCGCCGGCGACGGACGGCTCTATCAGACAGCTCGTGAGCGTTGTCAGCGAGTCGGGGTTGACGTTGGCGGTGAAGTCTTCGCCGTCGGCTGCGTCTTCGGGGTCCTCCTTGGTGAACAGGTGCTCGTAGAGGCGGACCTCGGCGGGCAAGGCGTGGGCGGCTGACACCCAATGCAGCGTGCCCTTCACCTTGCGGCCGTCGGGCGCGTCGCCGCCGCGGGTGGCGGGGTCGTAGGTGCAGTGCAGCTCTGTTATGTTGCCGTCGGCGTCCTTGATGGCGTCGGTGCAGGTGATGAAGTACGCGTACCGCAGGCGGACTTCCTTGCCGACTGTCAGGCGGAAGAACTTGCGCGGCGCGTCTTCCATGAAGTCTTCCCGCTCGATGTAGATCTCCCGGCTGAACGGCACTTCCCGCGTGCCGGCGGATTCGTCCTCCGGGTTATTGATCGCGTCGAGCAGCTCGCCTTCGCCTTCGGGGTAGTTTGTGATGACGACTTTCAGCGGGTCCAACACGCCCATCACGCGGGGGGAGGTCTTGTTGAGGTCCTTGCGCAGGCAATGCTCCAGCAGCTCGACTGCCATGGTGGTGTTCACCTTGGATACGCCGGCGACCTTTGCGAACTCCTGAAGCGACTGCGGCGTGTAGCCGCGGCGACGCAGGCCGGACACGGTGGGCATACGCGGGTCGTCCCAGCCGGCCACGTAGCCGTCTTCGACGAGGCGACGCAGCTTGCGTTTGCTGGTGAGCGTGTAGCTGACGTTGATGCGTGCGTACTCGGTTTGCTCGGGGTGGTAGACGCCGAGCGATTCGAGGTACCAGTCGTATAGCGGGTGGTGGTTGACGAACTCGAGCGTGCATATCGAGTGCGTGATTTTCTCGATCGAATCGCTCTGCCCGTGTGCCCAGTCGTAGGTGGCGTAGATGCACCAGTCGTCGCCCGTGCGGTGGTGGGTTGTGTGCATTATGCGGTACATCACTGGGTCTCGCAGCAGCATGTTGGGCGAGGCCATGTCTATCTTCGCTCGTAGCACGCGCGTGCCGTCGGGGAACTCGCCCGCCTTCATGCGCGCCAGCAGGTCGAGGTTCTCTTCGACGGGCCGATCGCGGAATGGGCTGTTGGTGCCCGGCGTGGTGAGCGTGCCGCGATACTCGCTGACTTCGTCGGCCGACAGGTCGCACACATAAGCCTTGCCGGCCCGGATAAGCTGGACGGCCCAATCGTACAACTGCCCGAAGTAGTCGGAGGCGAAGTACAGGTGCTCGCCCCAGTCCCAGCCAAGCCAGCGGATGTCGTCTTGGATAGCGTCGACGAACTCCTGTTCCTCGGCGGCGGGGTTGGTGTCGTCGAACCGCAGATGACACGTGCCGCCAAACTCCTTGGCGATGGAGAAGTTCAGGCATATGTGCACGGCGTGGCCGATGTGCAGATGCCCGTTGGGCTCGGGCGGGTAGCGCGTAACCACGCGGCCTCCCCACTTGCCGCTCGCACAATCGTCAGCGACGATTTGGCGGACGAAGTCCAGGCGAGCAGGTGCGTCGTCGGCAGGCGCGTTATCGGCAGCGGTGTCGTTGGTGTCGTTTGGATTCGTCATGGTCGGTCCAGTTTGCTCATGTCGCGAAAGATGCTACGAGCGATAGATTCTATGTGTTAACAGGCGGCGATTCAATCACGTCTGACAGACTGGCCCCGCCGGAGGCGGCGGAAAGGCGGCGTTAGTATTAGTATTTAGCTTGACATAGGCGGAGATCAGGGGTGACAATGCGTAATCCGGTGGCTTGGTGCGTTCCACGTCGGGCCATCCAGGTAACGACAAGTCATGTACAGGATGTGGCGGTGGAGGTCAGGTCGGGCCGAGTCTGTCATGCGATGTCTATTTCAGTTCTACGTGAAGAGAGGGCCAAATGGCGCCTCCCAAGGAGATGAATCATGAAGAAAACTCAGTTGTTGATGTGTGTTATGCTGGTGGGCGCGGTGGCTGCTTCGGCGTCAGCGGTTGTCAGGGAAGATATTTTCTACGCCATCGTTGAGCCTGGCAACACCGTTTCGGCCGTGCCGGGCTTCGGGACGGGTTATGCAGACACGTTCTTCGAATACCCCCAGGGCTCCGACCCGTCGTGGTGGAACCTGTGGTTCTATAGCGATCAGCCGGATCCGACTCGCTGGAAGGAAGTCATCTACGACATCCATGTCATGCCGATCGCCTCGGGCGTACCAAACTACATTGAGATAGCCCTGAACTGGAGCACGATGGCGTTTCCCGAGTCGGGGGAGGTAGGCCCGCCGCCGCTGCCGCCGCTGGACGTGCCGTACCTTGAGCGATATGTCCTCTTCGCCGGCACATTTAGCGGGCCATTCACGCTGTCGAACCTTGGCAACACCTTTATAATTCCGGACTTCAACGCGGAATGGATGTCCATCGACATTCGCTCCGACCCGGCCACGCTGGCGAATCCCAACCAGATCCACATAGCAGGCACGATTTGGCATGAGAGCGTCGTCCCCGAACCGGCGACGATGAGCATGCTGGCCTTCGGCGCCTGCTTGCCGCTTTTCCGCAGGAAAAGGAGGTAGGGCATCGCTGCCCTGATCCGTCGTAAGAAGTAGATCCGTCGGCGGCGGGAAGTAAGGCTGCAGCAATTCAAATTTAGAAGTTGAATACACAAGCAACGGGCGGGCCTGGCTGGGCTGGCCCGTTGTCTATTGGTAGATTATGCAGCTCAACTGATGTGTGTGGCGGACCCGTCGCCAAGTCCGTTAAGGCGAAACACCGGCGAGCCACTGCGCGCGCCACGCATCGCCGTTGGGTCCCCTTTGGGGACTCAACGCGCCGGAGCCATGCCCCATTCCCGCAAATGCATTATGGTCGCGAACGTCTTATTGCAAAAGGAGTAATATCGGTCACGCATAATCCACTATTGCTGAGCGGCGGGAACGGCGGGGATGTTGAAAACTCGCGCCAGGGCGGGTACATGTGCTGTGGCATGGACAATATCAAGACGCGTTTCGCCCCTTCGCCTACAGGTCGGCCGACTGTGCGTTCGGGAGCACAACTGCGCTTATAAGGGCAAGTTAAGCATGTAGGCAGGCGTGACCCAGGTCTACATTTATGTCTATTTATGGAAGAAAGTTCTTGCCCTGACGGTGATGGTGGGGGTACACTGCGTGAACTGTAAGGAGCGGCCGAACATTTCCGGGTGTCCTGCGTGTTTATGCGGCGTGTTTTCTTGGTGCCGGTGGCTGTCAGGTTGCGAGTTGTTTGGCGGGTCCGATTGGAGTTGGTGGTTTCTTAGCATGTCTGGAGGTATGAGGATGTCTTGTTTCTAGTGAGGCGCTGTCTGCAGTGCCCGGATTACGTGAGGAGAGATCAAGATGAAAAAACTGGCAGCAGTTCTAGCAGTTCTGGCCGTTGCGTCGATCGCGATGGCAGCCCCCGTGCAGTATGGCGTCGTAGGTGGTGGTATCCACCAAGTTTACGGCGGCGGCAACGGTATCGCGTCGGAATCGTACGACTGGTGGGTGGACGGAGGCGGTTGGGACAACACGTTCCCCAAGACGCTTGGTTCAGCTGGCGGCAGTGTGGCGCCCTCCGGTTTTGAGGGCTTCATCATGTTGGCGTTGAACCCCTACACGGGTGAGGTATGGACGGATGTGCCCCTTACTCACCAAGCCCTTAATCCTGCCGGCAGTTATTCAGGCCACGCCCCGACGTTTACCTCGGCAGACTGGGTCTCGAACTTGACCCCCTCGGCCACCGGCATAAGTGAAGACGCCATCTTCATCACGGGCGAATTCCGTTCGGATGGCTACGGCGCTTTTGGCTCCTTCGTGACGGTCTCGTCGGACGGTGCCGTCCTGGGCACGCCAGATGGATACGGCGGCCATGCCGGCATCGATAGCCACCTCCCCAACAACCTGGCTGTTGGTACCCTCATTGAGCCGGCAGGCTCCATGGAGTGGACGAACGATCTCTATGGCCACGTTGGCTGGTTCAGCGGGTGGGGCTACGCAGGCACAGACGGTGGCGGCACCGGCAATTATGGGTTCGAGATGGACGGCATCAAGGGCTGGATTTCGTTGAATTTCTCCGGCAATCGTACTGGTGTTCGTCTGAATGAATACTACTTCGACGTCCCCGAGCCGGCTACGATGAGCATGCTGGCCATCGGCGGCATCGCTGCTCTGATCCGGCGTCGCAAGTCGTAGGTCCGCCGCGGCGGGAAGTAAGACTGCAACGTTTCACAATTTGAATACACACACAACGGGCGGGCCTGACTGGGTCCGCCCGTTGTCGTTGATGGGGATGTCACAGGGCGGGATGTTGATAACTCGCCCCCGGGCGGATACCTTCTGGCCATGGATAATGTAAAGACACGGTTCGCCCCGTCGCCCACCGGCTGGCTGCACGTTGGAGGGGCGCGGACGGCGCTGTTTAACTATCTGCTGGCCCGGAAATTGGGCGGCACGTTTCTGCTGAGAATCGAAGACACGGACCGCGCACGCCACGATGAGTCAGCCGTCGGCAAGATCATCGACGACCTGAAGTGGCTTGGTATCGAGTGGGACGAAGGCATCGATATCGACGCCGGCGGGGAGATCGTCGCCAAGGGCGATAACGGGCCTTATCGGCAATCCGAGCGGCTGGAGAAATACGAAGGGTATGTCGACCAGCTAGTGGTTGAGGGCAAGGCGTACTATGCCTTCGATACAGCTGAGGAGTTGGATGTGCTGCGCAAGGAGGCCGAGGCCCAGAAGAAGAGCTTCCGCTACCAGCGCCCAGACGTCCTGCCGACGTGGGAGGACCTAGATGAGGCCCGCGCCAATGGCAGGCCTGTCGTGGTGCGTTTCATGTGTCCAGACCACGACGTGACGATCATCGACGCAGTGTTCGGCTATGTGACCATTCCCGCTGGTGAACTGGATGACTTCGTCATCATGAAGGCCGACGGCTACCCGGTGTACCACATGGCTAACGTCGTGGACGACCACGAGATGGGCGTGACGCTGATTTGTCGTGGACAGGAATTTCTTGGCCAAACGTGGCGGCAACATGCCCTGCGTGAGGCGCTGGGCCTCCGCCAGATGCGCTACGCCCACCTGCCGTTGATAATGGACATGAAGGGCCGCAAGCTATCCAAGCGCGACGGCGACGTGGAGTTGAACTCCTTCCGCCAGGCGGGCTATCTGCCGGAAACGATGGTCAACTTTCTGGTGCTATTGGGCTGGAACCCGGGGACAGAGCAGGAGAGATTCACTTTGGCTGAGCTGCCGGGCCTGATCGGCGTGAGTGGCATTGGCGATAAATGGGACAGAATAGACGGCGTAGGCAAGAGCAACGCCAAGTTCGATCGCGACAAGCTGCTGGCCTTCAGCACAAGGGACCTCGCCGAGGCCGACGATGCCCGGCTGCTGGCGGGGTTCACGGACTTCCTGGCTGCAAGTGATGCCGCCATCCCCGCCGATGACGAAGACTTGCTGAAAACGCTGCTGGCCGGCAACAAGGGCATGCGGACGTTCGAGGATATCGTCAGGAAGACCGGCGTGCTGTTCGCCGCCGACGATTCGTATGACTTCGACGAAAAAGCCGTCGCGAAGGTGCTGGCCAAGAACGATGGCGCTGGCCTGGCTGTGCTGGCCAAGCTGCGGGCCGCCCTGGCCGAATGCGAGTTCAGCCATGACGCGCTGGATACGCTCATCACGAGCTTCTGCGAAACCAACGAACTCGGCATGGGCAAAGTAGCCCAGCCGCTGCGCGTTGCAGTAACCGGCAGCACGATAAGCCCCGGCATACACGAAACGCTGATGATACTCGGCAAAGAAAAAACACTAGCGCGCATAGACCGCTGCCTCGGTGAGTTGACTGGTTAACTCGTTGATTCGTTAACTCGTAAAGGCAACGGCACGCCAAATTAAGGAATAACAAACATGAGTCTCCTAGTAACAGGCAGCATTGGAATTGATACCGTTGAATCACCCGCCGGCAAGGTTGTGGACGCGCTTGGCGGGTCGAGCATTTATTTTGCTCAGGCGGCGAGCTTCTTTACGCCGGTTCGGTTGGTTGGTGTGGTCGGCGACGATTGCCCAGCCGACTTCCTGGCACCCATGCACGACAACCCGCAAATAGATACAGCCGGGCTGGAAGTGCGCGCCGGCAGTAAGACGTTCCGCTGGCACGGCAAGTACCACGAGGATGTCAACGAGCGCGACACCGTTAGCGTGGACCTCAACGTGCTCGCCGAGGCTGGGCCTACTATTCCCCAGCAGTTCCGCGATAGCCGGTTCGTCTTCCTGGCAAATACCCACCCGGGCCTGCAGATGGAGTTGCTCAGCCAGTTGGACAGCCCCGCCCTCGTTGCCGCCGACACGATGGACCTGTGGATCGACACCGAGCGCGACCTGCTCATGCAACTGATGGGCCAGGTCGACGCCATGATCCTCAACGATTCCGAGGCCAAGATGTTGACCGGCCACACGAACGTCGTCACGGCCGGGGCCGAGCTCGCCGCCGTGGTCAAGCGGTTCGTGGTCGTCAAGAAGGGCGAGCACGGCAGCTTGCTGTTCGTCAATCCATCCCTGCCCGGCGCGGGGGATGTCGTGCCCGCCGGCAGGCAGGTATTCGCACTCCCGAGCTTCCCGGCCGCCAACGTCGTGGACCCGACGGGCGCGGGCGACAGTTTCGCCGGCGCGATGATGGGCCACCTAGCAGCCGTCGATAGTTGCGATATAGCCGACGCCCGCAAGGCGATGGCCTACGGCACGGTGGTGGCGGGGCTGGAGCTGGAAGGCTTCTCGCTCGACCGCCTCCGCGAAATCACCCGCGCCGACATCGACGCCAAGCTCGCCGACTTTGCCGCGCTGACGAGTTTTTGAGAGAATGAGCGGCAGGTAGGGCGGGGCTACTGCCCCGCCGCGAGTTAGTTGGTATCTATGACATGCCGTTCCTTGGCAAGTCTGGTAGCGTGCGCAGCTCCGCCACGCACGCCGCGCGATGGCGACAGAACAACAGCACGCGTAGCAAAGCTCTACGCATCCCAATGGCATGACAAGGCTGTCTCCAGTGGTAAGATTTGGTTGTCACTGCCATCGGACCATAAGGAGGCAGCCATGGTGCATGTTGGAATGGACTTGCATCATCGTATGGCCTAGCCGCGAGCAATTCGCGAGCAATTACGGATGACGGTGAATTGCTGCCGGGCCGGCGGGTGCAGTTTGGCGACCTGCGCCAATTGCGGCAGTACCTGGATGATTTGTCCGATCAGCCGGTCCGCGTCGTCTTCGAGGCGATCGCCAGGCGCGTGGTTCAAGACGCGTGGACAATGCTGATGAAACGAGAGTCGTTCCGGCTGATGCCGCGGCATCTGCCGGAGCAGACTGCACCGCCGACGCGGGCCGGATGAAGTCCGCAGGGCCTGATGAGCCACTCGATGATGAACCGCTTGATCAGTTGCGTGATGAGTCGAGCGATGAGTTGCGTAATTCGACGAGCAATCCATCGAGTGATTCAAACAAGGCCGGCGCCCTAACGATCCGCCCGCGTCGGAATACCACACGAGCCCGTGGCGTTGGCGTGAGGCTGAATAGATACCAGGATGCAAAGCGCCATCCCAGACGCGGGCCCGTCATCGCCCACTAAGAAAACCGAACCAAACAACCAAAACCCCTCGCCAAGAAACGGGATGTCATAGATACGAGGCTGTTGAAAAAGTGGCATGGGCGTTTCGTAGATGCGTCGCGCGCCCGTCGCGCCCATGCAATACGGCCTGAATCAGAGCGGGGATGGCTCTGGTGCGCATGGGCAAGATGCCCATGGCACCAAGAGGAGGCCTTTTCAAGAGCCCGCCGCCCTGATTTAGTCCCTTGCGTCACTCGGCCGAGGGGGGAAACACGGTGTTCCAGTCGTCGGCCATGCTGACAATGACCCAGCCGTTGGCGTCGGCCTGGTCGAGGGCCTTGTCCAGCTTGCCGACGTGGCTCTCCGGTCGTAAGCGTATTCACGCCCCGCGTCGGTGTGATGAACAAATAGCCCCAATCTCCGATCCTTCGCTGCAGCGCCGCCGGGCTCGGCCCCCGCGGTAGCTGACCACACAGCATGCCAGTGTTTGTCTCATGGGACAGACGGCTCAGGTGGGCGGCGACTTGCAGAGGCGCCGCCGCTTGCTAAACAGCAGTTCTGCGACGGTGGTTGCGACGTAGAGCCCGCCGATGATCCACAAGCTGTGACGGGCGGTCTGATAGAGATGCCAGAACAGCACCCCCAGCGCCGCCGTCGCCAGTACGCACCCCACCAACGGCATGATCGCGCCTGATCCGATGGTCTTTCGCAGGCGGAAGGCTGAGAAATTGATGCTCGCGAAGATCAGCAGGAAGATGGAACTGGCGAACGAGGAGATCACTCGCAGGTCGGTGAGGTTCACCAACACCAGCGTCAGGCCTGTGATCGCCGTCAGGGATATCCACGGAATGTCCGCTCGCCGCTCTTTGAAGGAAAAGGCCTTGGGCAGGTCTTGCTCCTGTGCCATCACCATGCCCAGCCTGGCCGTGCCGAACAGCGTGGCGTTTATCGCCGAAGCTGTGGATAACAGGGCGGCCAGCGAGATTAGAATGAATCCTCCCCGCCCGAGAAACGGCTGGGCGGCTACGGCCAAGGCGTATTCGCCATGCTCACTCACCTGGTCGGCCGTGAGATTGCCCACAGCCACGAATGCCACGAGTATGTAGATCGTCAGCGCGGCGAGGATGGAGATCATGATTCCACGGCCGAGGTCGCGCTTGGGGTTCTTCATGTCCTGCACACTGTTCGGGATGAGCTCGAATCCCTGGTAGGCCACGAAGATGAGTGACGCGGCGATGACCGCGCCGCTTGCGCCCTTGTTGAACACGGGGAATATGTAATCGCCGCGGACGTAGAACACGCCGACGACGCCGAACAGCAGCAGTATGGCGACCTTTATTATGACGATAAGCACCTCGCTGGACCGCGTGGCGGCGACGCTGTAGAGATTGATGGCGAGGAAGATCAGCATTACCGCCGAGGCGAGCAGGTGGTGCATCACCTCGTGATGTCCCGCCTCGCCGCCGAGCATGGCCGACCCGTAGGCACCAAACGTGTAGGCGTAGAGTGCGAGGGTTCCGACGTACCCGCCCAGCAGGAGCCAACCGGCGATTCCGGCGACGTTGTGATGCGTGAAGGCATGTTCGAGATAGGTGAAGCTCCCGCCGGCCGAGTGGAAGGTCTGGCCCAGCTTTGCGTAAGACCGGCCGGTGAACAGGGCGATCACGCCGCCGATTGCGAAGACGATGGGCGCGGCATGGCCGGAGATGCCCATCGCCAGGCCCAGCACGGAGAATATTCCGCCGCCAACCATTCCGCCGATTCCCATGGCGACGATGGCCTTCAGGTCCAATGTGCCGTTGGTATCCGCCACTGTGGTCTCCGTGGCGGGCCTGTCCAAGGCCCGCGCACGTTATTCTAGCCTTGGCTTGGACATCCCACCGGGACGCGCGAGATAGACGCCTTGCGTCACTCGGCCGGGGTGGGGAAGACAGTCTGCCAGTCGTCCTTCATATCCACGATCAGCCAGCCATTGGCGTCGGCCTGGTCGAGGGCCTTGTCCAGCTTGCCGACGTGGCTCTGCCGGTCGTAAGCGTATTCGCGTTCCGCGTCGGTGTGATGAACGAATAGCCCCAATCTTCGACCTTCGCCGGCCATGGTGTATTGGACCATCTGCATGTCGCCATCGGAGTTGCCAAACGCCAGGATCGGACGCCGGCCTATGTGTTCATAGATGCCGACCGGCTTGCCGGCTTTGTCGTTGACGAAGGCGATCTTCGGCATCCGGACCAACGCGGGCCTGCCGTCTTGCATCTGGAATTCGGTAACGACGCTGGAACCAACGACTTGCTGGGGCTCAATGCCGTAGACCTCTTCCGCCCAGGGACGCATGAACTGAATGCCGCCGCCGGAAACGATGAACGTCTTGAAGCCGTTGGCCCGCAGGTAGGCGAGCAGTTCGAGCTGGGGCTGGTAAACGCATTCGGTGTAGGGGCGATCGAACTTGCTGTGTTTGTTAGCGGCCAGCCATGCCAACACTTCCTGCTGGAACTCCCCGGCCGTCATGCCGGAGTGGGTCGCCATCGCCATCTCGATGATGCCTTTCTCACCAGAAGCACCGACGGTCTTCATGTCGCCTTCCAGCAGGGCCTGGAAGGGCTGGGTGGTGTTCCATTCCGGGTGTTGCGGTGCGAGGGCCTTAACGCGGTCAAATATGAAAAGGACCTGCGTGTACATGGGATACTCGACCCACAACGTGCCGTCGTTGTCGAAGACGGCTATGCGCTCGGCTGGCTTGACGTAGTCCTCTCCGCCCTCGTCCGTAACGGCGGCGACGAACTCGAGAATAGCGGCCTTTGCCGGGCCGTCGTTCCACGAGGGCAGGGGGTCGGCGCTGGACCGGCTGCTGCCCTCGGCTTTGGTGCACCCGGCAACAGCCAGTAGGAGGAGCACGACGGCCGGGGCCGCACTGTTTGTCCATCTGTGGTTGCCCATAGCTGTATCTCCACGAAAGGAAGGTCGACCAGGCCCGACCGATTGGGCGGGCCTCTATCCGCCGGAGCGCCGAGCGGCGTGCGATGGGCAGGCGCAGCGACTTGTCGCGCTTCGCCTCTTGATGTCGGGCATGGCCCATGTCTTGTCGAAATAGGCCTGCGTCGGCGCGTAGAAGCGGAGGTACACCCACCAGCCCTGGCCCGGGATGGTCTGCACCCAGTTCGCCTCTTGGCCCTTTGGCGCCGTCGGGCCAAAGTACAGGTCCACTGAACCGTCCTCGTGCATCGTCAGATCCTGGCGGGAGGACAGATTCGCTTTGCCCTGTTTGTTCCGGATAAGCGTGCGAGTGTCCCAACTGTAAACCGCGATCGACCAGAACTGCCCGGCCGGCGGGTTAGGCGGCACGTGCAGCACGTAGTGCTTGTCGCCGGCGAGCCATTGGCCTTTCTTGTCGGCGTAAGCGGCCAGGTAGACCGAGCCGAGCCCCGGCGTGGTGGTGACCATGCCCTCGGAGGAACTGACGGCTTCATAGAACCAGGCGGCGCGTTCATCAAGCTGCTCGAAGTTTTCGGCACGCTGGTTGGGGTCCATGCCCAGGGCCAACTTCCAGCTCGCGCCGGGCCAGTATGGCTCCGTGCCGCGTTTGGCCAGATCATTGGCCTTGGCCATGGCCTCGCCGACGAAGGCTGCGTCTTCGAGGATCTGTCGTTGTCGGTCGGTGGGGTTGAACGGCTTGCCTTTTTCGATGCCGACTCGCCGGAGCATGGCCATGTGGAATCGGTCGCGCTCAGCCACTACCTCACGATCGAGAATCTCGCTCAGACGCTCCCAAAATGCCATGCCGCGCGGCGGGCCCCAGTAGTAGTCAGCGGGTGGCGTGGGGAATGTGTTGGCCGGCGGGTTGGCGCGGTCCTTGTAGGCGTACACGCGGAACTGAGCCTGCAGCGCCTTGCCCTTAGTGGGGTCGGCGTCGAGCATGCGTGTGCCGATGAAAATGTTGTTGGTCGGCGACTGAAAGACCAAATACCCGTCCGGCTGCTGGCCCTGGTAACCTGGCGGCATGATGAAGTACTTCGCGCCCTTTCCTTTGTCCGGGCCTGGCAAGCCGATGTCTGTGATCGGGCGCTGCCAAAAGTCGTCGACCATTCCTGCGGTAGCGCCGGCGGGCACTTCTATCACCAGCGGGCCTGTTTTCGTCAGGTCTGCCGTACCGATGATGTACGGCGTCGTCGCGTTGGCGGTGAGAATGCCGAGCTTGTCAGCCAGTGTTTGAGTCTCGATCATTTCCCCCTGGCGAAAGCCGAATACGTCCTCGTGGTAGTGCTGGTAGTTGGCCATCGACACGATCGGAATCGCCCACAAGTACGCCTCCGTAGCGCCATGAAAGTCCATAGCGTCCAGCAGCGTGTCCATCGATTCGGCGCTGGGATACTGGTTGCGGAAGTCCAGCGTACCGATGCGCGTATGCACGCGCCCCTCGAACGCCTGCGTAGGCAGCGGGAGCAGAAAGCGGTCATAGTCTGTCTGAACGGTAGCCGACTCGCATGCGCATAGCGCCAGCAGCACCGTCACGATCAGGAGAATGCGTAGCGTCCTCATTGTGAAGTTCCTTGTTATTGTCATCCCGTAGCGTGCGTCGGCGCACGCTTAGCGGCGTGGTGCATAAGGGAACTGCGGCTGGGTGAGCATGTGGCCTTCCTTGATGGCCTGTCTCAGCTTGTCGGGGTTTTCCAGCACGTGCCCGTTGGCGAGAAAGAACTGACGTATTTGAGCCCAGTCCGGCAGGACGATCGCGTGGGCGCGGAAGCTCTTGTCGTCGTCTTCGTGGCGGATCAGCGTAAGCAGGCCATTGGCTGCGTAAGCTTCGGAATCGCTGTCGAGATTGCCGATACCTATCAGTATGTTTGGCACTGCCGCTTTGTGTTCGCGAATTGCCTTCGCCTTGAACCGCTCGGCATGCAGGCCCTCGTCGATAGACGAAGCCGTCAGGACGGGCCCCGGGGGGAAATCGTACTGGGCGAGCCACTCCTTGGTCGGTTTCAGCAGTATGCGAGGCCTGGCGGAGATGTAGCCAATGTTGAATCGACTACTCAGTTCCTGCAACGTCTCTTGAGCACCTTCGATGGGCACAGAGCCCTCGTTCGATTTTCTGAGGAAGAGCTCTTCAAAGTTCGTATCGCAGACCGTTCCGTCGATGTCGAAGACTATGATCGTTCTATCGGCAGCCCAGGGATAGATAACGCCCTCGTGCTGCAGCATCCCGATGCCTATCGTTGCCTCAGCCGTGAAGTGTGTCGCCGCAGTCGGCAATGTAACCCGCTTGCTCGCGTAGCCATCGGCGTCGGTAACGGCGCGGGCGACCTCCTTGCCGTCGACCAGAAATGTCACCTCGACCCCCGCCACGCCATGCCACTCGCCCAGCAGGTCGGTCCGTTCGGCATAGGCCGAGAGCAAGCTTGGCGTGCCCTCCATCCTCACCGCGTCGCTGACGCTGAGGGTTGAGGTGCAGCCCGCCGCCGTCAAGAGGCACATTGCCGCGACCAGGGGTGCCCGCCACGCAGCTCGGGCGGGCGCGTTGGCGCTCTGTGTCTTGCTGATTTCAGCCATTATGCACCAAGCTTTCCGGCCGTTGCCTCCAGTGAGCGCCGCAGCCGTTAGTTGTTTGTCGTCACCTTGTTTCCTTGCCATCAGACAGCGTGCGGGACCAGCGCTGTTGGGTGCTGATCCCGCACGCAAAACTGATAGCCTGTGCTCATGAGATGGACGCCAGGAAACGCGCCCATCCGCCGAGCCTAATTACAGATCTACTTGCCCTGCGAAGCCGTCTGCAGTTGCTCGAGGGCATGGCCCACGGAGAAGCTGCCTGGTTTTTGTCGTGGCGGATATTCCTCAAAGGTCGCAAGGAACTTCGCCACGATGGCCTGAGATGGGACCATCACGAACATCCGCCGGGCTGCCCACATATTGTACTCATAGCCGGAACTATTACCGGTGGGGCCGGGCTGCAGAGCCCGTTCGTATGGGTCCGCATGAAGATCAATAATGAAGGGCCAGCGCACTGGGACAAAGGGCTCCCGCCATACATCCATTCCCGTCGCCTTCTGCTGGAGGAAGACCACCTTCCACTTTTCGTACCGGAACGCGGAAAGGTCGCCGTCATCGGTGATGTAGAAGATTTCCTTGCGCGCACCAGGACCTTCTCCACTGAGCAGGGCGGTCTGGTCATATCCGTCCAGATGAACTTTGAATGTCTTTCCGTCTGCCTCGTGGCCCTTCAACAGCTTCTCCTTGATGTCGGGCTCACCGACGGCCGCCATGAAGGTTGGCAGCCAGTCCAGGTGGGAGAAGATATCGTTGATAACGGTCCCGGGCTTGACCACGCCGGGCCAACGGATCACGCATGGCACGCGGAAGCCACCTTCCCAGGTAGTGGCCTTTTCTCCGCGGAACGGCGTCGTCCCGCCGTCGGGCCAACTGAAGACCTCGGCCCCGTTGTCGGTCGAGATGATAACGATGGTATTGTCGGCAATGCCCAAGTCGTCGAGCTTCTTGAGCAGCACGCCGATGTCATCATCGAACTCGGTCATACCCGCACCGTAGAAGCCCTTCTCGGCGACCATGGCTTCGTACTCTGGTGACAGGTGCGTAAAGACGTGCATGCGGGTCGCGTTGTGCCACACAAAGAACGGCTTGCCGTCCGCGACGGCCTTGTCGATAAAGGCCAGGGAGTTCTGGAGCGTCTCTTCGTCGTAGGTCTCCATGCGCTTCTTGGTCAGCGGGCCATCGTCTTCGATTCTCTGCTTGCCCACCACGCCCCATCGCGGCTCCTCCGTCTCGTCGAACGTGTCGGTGGCCCAGCTATGAATCACATTACGCGGGCCGAACTTCTCTAGGAACTCAGGATCCTTCGGGTAGTCGACATTTTCCGGCTCTTCCAGCGCATTGAGGTGGTAGAGAACGCCTGAGTATTCATCGAAACCGTGAACCGTGGGCAAATACTCGTTGCGGTCGCCCACGTGGTTTTTGCCGAACTGGCCGGTGGCGTAGCCGTGGTTCTTCAGCAACTCGGCAATGGTCGGGTCCTCGTGGCTCAGGCCCTGCTTGGCGCCTGGCATGCCGACCTTGGTCAGCCCGGTGCGGAAGGGAATCTGCCCGGTGATGAATCCAGCCCGGCCGGCGGTGCAGCTCTGCTCGGCGTAGAAGTCCGTGAATATCGCACCTTCGTCGGCGATACGATCGATGTTGGGCGTGTGATAGCCCATCAGCCCGTGGCTGTAAGCGCTGATATTCGTAATGCCGATATCGTCGCCCCAGATCACGAGAATGTTCGGTTTCTTGCCACTGGCGCCGCCTGTTGCGGCGGGCATGGCCCCGGCTTGGGCTAGCATTGTCCCAGCCAGAGAATCACGCTGGCTTTTTAGGCTAGCGTCCTTTCCGGTAGCAACGGCTCTGGCGCCGTCTGTGGCCGCGGCCGACTGGGCAAAGAGCGAACTCACCCCACCGTAGGCGCACAGCATGGCCAGGGCCAGCGTTGTCGCCACCAGGACGGCGTAGCCAGCTATATGGCCTCGACGCATAGCACTGTTGATCATTCTCTTCATAGCGATACCTCAGTTCTTTCAGGACTCAAGAAGCCATCTAAAGTTGTGTGGGTAGAAAATGAAGCCCCGATTCATCGTGTTGTCCCCGCCTGCTGTCTCAGCTGCGCCACCGATAGACGCCTTGGGACGCGACCTGAGCTATTATAGACAGTGGCCAGTCGGCGAAACTCGTAATTCCGCCTGTTGTATGTGTTTCGTAGTTGTCTATGTGCCGTGAGGCCAGGCCCGTGTCTATAATTCCGTGTTGCCTAGTTGATTAGGTGATCGACGCCGCTTGATGCAGATACTGTTCGCTGCGACAATTGCAGCCCACTTCGTGGCTTTAGCTGCAAGAGATGACATTTGTCATTGTCGCGGGGCCCGGCAATGAAGGGTGACCGGATTGATTAGATGTACGCTTCCGGTGATGTGGGTAGTTCGCAATTCGCATGGCATTATTGTTGCCGGCGCGGGTCCGGTCTGCGTCGAGCATTGGCCTGCAGGGCTTGGCCAAAGTCAACCGTCGCAGTGTGTCTGTTTCTGGGAGGGGATGGTGTTGTCTATGCGGCTTGTGCGATGGTCCGTATATGGCCGCGGCAGAGGCATGCAAAGGCATCGCTGTCTGAATGGCATGACGCCGAGACGCTTACTGAAAGGAATCTGGGATGAAGGTATCAGCGTTATCGATCATGGTGTTGGCGATAGCGACCTCGGCCTCGCTGGGAGGGGAAGGTGGCAGGTCAGGGGAAGTAGATAGGGACCAAGTGTCCCCGGAGCAACGAACTACAGTAGTTGTTGAGGTAGTAAGTAGGGAAAACCCTGGGAAGACTCCCCGGTCTGCTGCTCTCGGAGATGTTGATGCTGGGCAGGACGCCCGGCAACAGACCGATACCGACCCACAAGAGGGCGACGACCAAGCCCTGGCGTTGGCGGCAAGTGAGGTGGCCGGGCCGCCGGATGAGGAGACCTGGCTCGCTCTTGTCGACGGTGCTGAGGCGGATGTGTTTCCGCCCATTGGGAGCCCCGATGATTCCATAAACAGAATCGATGGACCGAGATGGCTTGACCTTGCCGCTGCCGATACGCCAGCCGCGTCGACGAGCGTAGGTGACAAGCCAGCCCACCCGGGCGGCAGCCTTGCGGATATCAACAACAAGCTGAACAACCCGGGCTCCGATCTTGCCCAGCTGAACTTCAAGTTCACCTGGAACCAGTATAAGGGCGATCTGCCCGGCTCGAGCTCGCAGGACTCGCTCGTGATGCTGTTTCAGCCCGTTGTCCCCTTCAAGCTGTCTGACGGTGGGAGCATTATTGTCAGGCCGACGATTCCGCTGGTCTGGCAGCCTCACTTCCAGGCGGGCAGGGGCGGCTATGGCGAGCGATTCGGCCTGGGGGACGTTCAGCTAAACACGTTCTATTCTCGCACGGATATGGAGAAGGGCTTTATGTGGGGCGTCGGCGCCGTCATGCAGGCGCCAACGCACACCGCCGAGGTGCTGGGCAAGGACCAGTTCCAGTTGGGGCCTAACGGCTTTGCCGGGATCATGGGCAAGTGGGGCAGCGCAGGCGTGTTCCCTCAGCACTTGTGGAACATCGGCGGATCGGGAGACGGCTATACTTCGATGACAACTATTCAGCCCTGGTACTGGTTCAACGTGGGTGAGGGCTGGCAGGTTGGCGGCTCGCCCCTCATGACGTATGACTGGTCGGAGGATGCGTGCGACAATGCCTGGACCGTGCCGGTAAACCTGGGCGTGGCCAAGACGATCAAGATCGGTAACACGCCGGTCAAGCTGAAGTTTGAAGCCATCTACTACGTAGTCCAGCCTGATGATTTTGGGCCCTGCTGGGGCATTCAGTTAACGATTACGCCCGTTGTGCCCAATGTGCTCGAAAGCATGTTCAAGTAGCAGTCCTGTAATCCAAGTGGCAATGACGACGCTCCTATCGCCCCTCAAACAGGCCAACGATGGCGACGCAAAGGAGAACCGCATGAAGAATACGGTGATTATTGTTACTGTGGCGCTGGCAACTGTTCTGGCCTTGGGTTCTGTGGCCCGTGGTGCGGCCGGCGATGATGATGTTCCCAGCTCACCCTCCGCCGACGCCGCAGGGCAGAACGCCGGCGCGACCGACACGGCGGACCAGGGCGATTCCCTGCCGCTCGCCCTGCGTCCCAACAAGTATGAGACCGAGGGCGATTGGCTGTCCTGGCCGAAGGTGACGGGTGATTGGTGGGGGGGGCGGGTCGCTCTGGATGACAGCGGCATCGACTTCAACATTCGCATATCGCAATACTTTCAAAGCGTCATCTCGGGCGGCGCGAACACCAATTCCGCATATGGCGGGAAGATCGATTACATCCTCAATGTGGACGGCAAGAAGCTAGGCCTGTGGGACGGCTTCTTCGTGACCATGCATACCGAGACACAGTTTGGCACTTCCGTTCTCGCCGACGCCGGCGCGTTCGCACTGGCCAACACAGCCATGCTGTACCCGCTGCCTAACCAGCATGAAACGGCCATCACCGGGCTTCTCGTTACGCAGGCGCTGAGCAAGAACATCGTTCTGGCGGCCGGCAAGATAAACATCATCGACCTGTGGAGCATGGCCTATCCCCACACGGGCAATGGCATCGATGGATTCATGAACACGAACATGATTTCCTCCTCTTTGCCCTGGTTTCGATGGGTGAATCTTTCGGTGCTCGGCGGCGGAGTGCTGGTGCTCGCCGATGATGGTCAGATCCAAGGCGCCGTACTCGCATTTGATTCACAGAACTCGACGACCACTACGGGCTTCTCCGACGCATTCCACGACGGTACCGCCTTGCTGGGTATGTGGCGGTTCTTTTTCGATATGGGCGGCCTGCCGGGCTCGTTCCTTGTCATGGGCGGGGCCAGCACCAGAAACTATGATTCCTTGGCCAAATCCTCTTGGGCCTTCGTGCCCGGCGTGGGGTTGACCAACAAGACAAAAAGCCACACTTGGTCAATTGGCGCCTATTACGATCAGATATTTTGGCAAGACCCTGACAACGACAAGCGGAACATGCGGTTCTTCACCGGCTGGTCAATTACCGACGGCAACCCGGCCTTTGCTAAATGGGGCGGCTTCGGCTCGGTGGAGGCATGGGGCCTGATGCCGACTCGCGAGAACGACCGAATGGGCGTCGGTGCGTATTTCAATAAACTCAGTAGCGACTTCAAAGAGCTGACACATGTCTTCGGCGTAGACCTTGGCGATATGTGGGGCGTCGAGCTGTACTACAACGCAGAGATCACCCCGTGGTTCCACCTGACGGGCGATATCCAGATCGTACAGAACCAGAACGACACCGACGACCCAGCCATCATCCTCGGGCTTCGTGGTGTGCTCGAGTTCTAAAGACAATCGACGAGCCGTTCACAGGAAGGCACATCGAATGCAAAGGTCGAAGCATCTTCTGATAATGGGCGTATGGGCATTGGCGCTCTGTGTTGTCGCTGTGGCGCTGCGGGGCAGACTCTTTCCTCCCCCGCCCATGACGGCGTCGGCGCTGGATTTGCGGCAGGCGCCGGAGTTGCCCCAGCCTGGCCAGCCACCTGCCCCAGCTCTCGCTGGCCAGGATGCGATCATTGCCGCCCACCAGGCGCTCAAAGCTGCCAACCCCGCATACAACGGGCGAGGGCTGTTCAGGATGGACAAAGGCCAAGTCGTTATTGCCGTTCTGGTAGGCACGGGTCTTTCCGACCCATCACCGCTGCGTGCCATGCCTCTTGAAGCTCTGGACCTCAGCGAAAATCCGCTCACGGATCTGACAGGCCTGCGGGATTTGCCCCTGGAACGCCTGGCGCTCGAGGCGACGGGGGTTACCGATCTTTCGCCGCTGGGCGGCATGAAGCTTAACGAGCTTTACCTGAATCACACCGAGGTGAGCGACCTGAGGCCACTGGCGAACGTGCCTTTGGTCACGCTGAATCTCAGCGGCACGAACGTGCAGGATGTTTCCGCCATTAGTGACATGCCGATGCGATTCCTTTGGCTTAACGACACGCCCGTCGCCGATATCAGCCCGATCGCCGGTTGCCCGCTGGTCAGCCTGACACTGCACCGCACGAACGTTGCGGACATCTCCTCGTTGGCGGGTAGCGAGCTGCAGCGGCTGCACATCGGCGAGACCCCGGTGACCGATCTGACGCCGCTGGCCGACGTGCCACTGCACCGGCTGATCTTTACGCCCAGCCGAATAAGCCGAGGCATGGATGTCGTACGCAACATGGCGACCATTCGTGAGATCGGCGCGAGCTTTGAGGGCCGTATGCCCCCGGAGCAATTCTGGGCCTTGTACGACCAAGGCCAAATCAACTGACGGCCCGTCCCCCCGCGCGAGTCACCGACATGGCCAAGAAGAGCACGACCAACAAGAAGAAGCTTCGCCGGCGGGCCCGAGCGGGGGCGCTGGGGCGTAGCAAGGCGAGCGGGCTCGACCCGGTGCGTTTCAGCCTGATGGCCAAGCCGTTCGGCCCGGTGTGCAACCTGCGATGCCGATACTGCTTCTACCTCGAAAAGGACATTCTCTTCAGCCAGGACGCCGACACACGCATGTCCGACGAGGTGCTGGAGGCCTACATCCGCAAAACCATCGCCGCCACGCCCGCCCAGGAAGTCGCCTTCCATTGGCAGGGGGGCGAGCCGACTATGATGGGCCTGGCGTTCTACGAAAAGGCCATCCGCCTGCAGCAGCAGTACGCCGGCAAGAAGCGCATCCGCAATGTGATCCAGACCAATGGCACGGTGCTGGACGATTCGTGGGGACGCTTCCTGGCGGCCCATAAATTCCTGGTGGGCCTGAGCCTGGACGGCCCGGCGGACGTGCACGATCACCATCGCATCGACGCGGGCGGCCGGCCTACGTTCGACCGGGTGATGCGAGGTATGCGCGTACTGCGCGACCACGGCGTGGAGTTCAACGTGCTTGCCTGCGTCACTCCCGAAAGCTGCGGGCGGGCGCTGGAAATCTATCGATTCTTCCGCGACAACGGCGTCGGCTTCATTCAGTTCATGCCCATCGTAGAACGCCTGCCCGACGAGGCGGCGACGCAGCTTGGCCTGGAACTGGCTGTGGGAATCCGGGCCGGCGAGGCGGCAGGGGCCGTGCGGATGACCCCGTGGAGCGTCGAGCCGCTGGCTTACGGCGAGTTTCTGACGGAGATCTTCGATGAATGGGTCCGCAACGACGTAAGCTCCATTGCCGTGATGAACTTCGAATGGGCACTGGCCGCCTGGTTGGATCGCCCAGCCCGCGTGTGTCAGTGGATGCCCAACTGCGGACGTTCGCCCATCATCGAGCACAACGGTGACGTCTATTCGTGCGATCACTACGTCTATCCCGACTACCGGCTGGGCAATATCCTCACCGACGATCTTCAGGAAATGATTCAGTCCGACGCTCAGTGCAGCTTCGGCGAGGCCAAGAGCAAGGCCCTGCCGGACTACTGCAGAGAATGCTCCGTCCTGCGAGTGTGCTGGGGAGAGTGCCCCAAGAGGCGCTTCCTGGACACGCCAGATGGCCAGCCCGGGCTGAATTACCTGTGCGAAGGCTACAAGGCCTTCTTCACACACAGGGGGCCATTCTTCAAGGCCATCGCTCAACTGATAAGAGCCGGCCGGCCCGCGACGGACATCATGTCCGCCGAGGTGATAGTTATGCCTCACGCCCACGTGTCCAGCCCGTAGCTGCCGTCCACACCGGCGATGGGGCCGGTCTTTGGGGCAAATGCGCTGGCGTAGGATATTGCGTTTTTCTATTTCTTGACCGCTATGATAGAGGTGATGGGTGCTTGGGCATCCATCGTTTTCGGGGTGGTCGCCCGGTTGGGCAGTCGTCGTTGGCTGAGCCTGGCCCGGCGGCGCATTTTGCGATGCCGTCGGGCGGCCTGACAGTTCCCGTGCCTCTGGATAGCTAGTGGGAGACTTATCATGAAACGAATTCATCGGGACCTTTCGTTAGTTGTGCTGTGTTGTTTTGCGGTCTGCGTTGGGTGCAACGGGTCGGCGATCGACCCACAAGCTGACAAGGTGCTGCGAGCGATGAGCGATACGCTGGGCGGGGCGTCGGCGCTGGAGTTCCGAGGCGTTGGCGTTATGGACGAGGTACTCGCCACCGGGCAGCTATCGCAGTTCACGCGAACCAGCCAGGTGGTTATGCGCCGGCCTGACAAGCTGCACGTGGCCACCGAGGGAGACGACCTCAGCCGGCTCGTGTGGTACGACGGCGAGACGCTGACCGTGCTGGACCGGTCCGACAACGCCTACGCCTCGCTGGCCGTGCCGGACAGCGTCGAGGAAATGGTGGACTTCGTGATAGCCGAGTACGGCCTGACCGTGCCGGTGGCCGACCTGCTGTTCAGCAACACCTACGAGTCGCTGATCGCCAACGCCCAGTCGGGCGAGTATCTCGGGGTGCACGTGACGGGCGATCACCAGTGCCATCATCTTCTGTTCCGTCAGGAGCAGATCGATTGGCAGATATGGATAGACGCAGGCGAGCTGGCCCTGCCGCGCAAGCTACTGATCATTTACAAAACCGAGCCGGGCATGCCCCGGTTCTTCGTCAGGTTGGACGGTTGGAATCTGGCGGCCGAGCCTGCGGATGAGCTCTTCGAGTTCACTGCCCCGGCCGATGGCGAGCTCATAGAAATGGACGATTTGCTGTCCACTGAGGAAGGAGAATAGCTATGTCCACGAAGACCAAACTAAGTGTCCTATTGATAATCGGGTTGTCGCTCGTTGTCTTCAGCTCGCAGTCGATCGCTCGCAGTCGTGGTGGCGGGCGTGGTGGCGGCCGTGGCGGCGGCCGGTCGTCGTATTCTCGGGGTGGTCGGGGTACGGTCCGGCACTCGAGTGGGGGGCGGTCGTCGTATCGCGGGAGATCTTCCAGCAGGCGTTCCACGAGCAGACGTTCCACGAGCAGCCGTTCCAGGAGCAGACAATCATCGAGCCGGGCAGGTAGATCTTCTCGTGGCTCCAGTTCACGTCGCCCCGCTAATGCGGGGTCGGTCCGACACGCCTCGAGCGGCAGATCATCGCGCGGCAGATACAGTGGCGGCCGCGTGGAAGGCCCTCGTGGTGGGCAAGCAACGGCCGTTCGCGGGCGCGCCGGGCGCGGCGCGGCTGTGGTCCGGGGCCCACTTGGTGGCGGGGCGGCTGTGGCCCGAGGGCCTGGCGGGCGGCGGGCAATGGTCTCCCACCTGCCGGCAGGCGCAGCCAGGCTGCACGTGGGGGGCGTGGGCTACTACCGCAGCAGCTACTTGTGGTATCGGCCCTACTACTACGGATCGAGCTTCGTATACGCGTCGGTCTACCCGCCGATAGGCTACTACTACGACGACCTGCCCGATGATAATGAGGTGGTCGTTATAGACGGCGTCAGCTATTACTATGCCGATGGCGTCTACTATCGGTTGGCCGACGACAAGGACGGATACATCGTGGCGGCTGAGCCCACCGGCGCGATCGCCGAGCCGACGATAACGTCGGACCCAGACGTCCCAGACCCCTTCCAGACACTCCGCACGATGACGGACTACATCGACGGGCTCGACCAGTTCACCTTCACCGCCAGCGCCGAGATGGACGACGTGCTCGACAATGGCGACGTTGTGCAGATGGCCACCCGGCGGACCGTGTCGGTGGATCGGGGCGGCAACCAGATCGCCGTGATAACCAACGGCGATGAGCAAGACCGGCGGGGGCTATACGACGGCAAGACATTCACCGTCCTCGACCGCATCGGCAACCGGTACGTTGCCCTGGACATGCCTGCCACTATCCCCGAAATGTTGGACACGTTGGCGCGGGATTACGGTTTCTCCCCGCCGCTGGTGGACCTGGTGTACCCGGATTCTTACGACGGAATGGTCAGACGCGTGGAGACGGGGCAGTACCTCGGCATCCACCGGGTCGAAGGCTACGAGAGCCATCACCTGGCCTTCACGTCCGCCGCGGTGGACTGGGAGATATGGATACAGACCGGCGACAAGCCGTTTCCCAGGAAGGTCGTCATAACGTACAAGAGCCAGCCCGGCTCGCCGCGATACATAGCGAGCTTGCCGAGATGGAGCGACACGACAGGCCCGTTGGCGTTCAAGCTGGACATCCCTGCCGACGCCGAGAAGGTCGATATCCTGCCCGTCACGGACGAGGATGGCTCGGTCAGCACGGCGGAATAGAGCATACGCCCCGGCCGACGTGACGCAGGCTACGGTCCGTCGGCCGGGAAGATGTCTTACCTTCCGCCGGCTAGGGCACGGGGCGCATTCTTCATTCGGTGGCGTCAGGCGGGCGGAGGGTAAACTCCGACGCGATGGCATCCAGCACGGTGCGGGCCTGGGCTTCCGTCGCCCCTTGGCAGCGAACGACCAGGGCATACAGCCGCTGTTGGTCGTCGTCGAGCGGCACGAGAGTAAACCGGGCGATCTCTATCGACTTGGTCTCGCCTGACCGCTTGGCGACGGCGAACTCATAGCCCTCTAGCCCGGCCAGCTCCGCCTGACCGTGCGACAGGACGGTCATCTCATAACCTTCGGCGACCTTGGCTTCGATGGCTTGCTTGCCGAAACTCTCGGGGGTCTGGTCGGCGGGGATTGTCAGGACGACCACCTCAACCCGCGGGCTGATGGCTCCGCCTTTCGTGAAATCGAATTGGCCCATAGAGAAGCCGCGATGATCGAAACTGCCCACCCACCCGGCGGGCTGGCGGAGGGAGTAGCCCAGTTGCGGGTCGGCGATCCTCGGGCCAACGAACGAGATCGGCAAGTCAATGGGTTGGCTGAAGTCGGTCAATTCGATGGACCGAGCGACCGCGGCCAGGGCTGGCAGGAGTTCGTCGGACCGTTCTTCCAGCACTGCCATGGTCAGTACATAGGCGAGGCGCTGGCCGCCACTACTGGGCGATTCACGAATGAAACAGACTCTCGCGCCAACGATCCGTTTGCCGGAGTAGTCGCAGCTCAGCACGTTCACTGCGGCTGTGCTGTCCAGGAAGGGCACTACTGCATCGGTCTCTGGCGTCACGTTCGTTATGCCCAACTGGTCGTTCATGTACTTGGTCACGGAGGCCATTACAGCCTGCAGCTCGACCCCCTCGGCAATTGGGTAAACTGATAACGCGATGCGCTGTGGATCATCGGCCGTGCCGGCATCGGCAGTCATGACACGGTTGATATGGCTCAGTCGGTCTTGCCGGGCTTCCGTCGGCAGGGCAAGACGAACGCCCGCCCAGGGGTAGTCAACGGGCTCTTGCATCGGTGGGCCGGCGGACATGATTGCCTCGCTGGAAGCGCCCATGCCTTGCAAAAGGAGATCAATCGACTCGCCTAGTTCGTCGTCCTTGGAACTGACGAGGGCGTCGCCAAGCAGGTCCATGGCCTCCGCGGATTTGTGATCGCGCCAATGCAGATAGCCCAATACGAACATGGCCTCGGCGTCGTCGGCATTGGCTCGCACGTGTTCGGTCAGGGCGGTCAGGATGCGGTCGTACTCGGCGGGGTCGCCGTAGAAATCTTTGGGGTGTACGCGTGCGAGAGGCAAGGCGGGAAACGCGTGAATCGCCTGGCCAAGGTAGCTGGCGGCCTTGGCGTACGAGCCGTCGGCCGCAGCGAGTTGGGCATGGGCCAGTGACAAGAGGGTCTCTTCGGCGTCGTCACTCGCGCGTTGGGCTGCCTGGAAGCTGTCGATCGCTACGGCGTAGTCCTTTTGCTTTAGGGCGGTCTCGGCCTTGAGCATGGCCGTGCGGTACGCGCCGGGCTCGGGCGGAGCGAGGGATGTCACCGGTGGGCGCGTAACCGTAATAGGCTGCTGGGCCCCTTCGGCGAGGGCGGTCGTAGCGGCGATTATCTGGCTGTCTGCCAGCAGGCTCTGACTGACGGCCAGGGCCGTCGGGCCGCCTGACGCGCTGGTAACCGTCAATGGCGTCATGGGGGTGTAAACTCGGGTCTGTCGCATGCTCGGGGCCATCATGGCCGACCGACCGGAAGGATTCTGGATGCCACCACGACCCGGACTGGACCTTTGCGTGCCGTGCGGCGGGCCGCCAGTATAGATCGACGAGCCCAGAATGCCGGTGCCTGGCTCTCCGTAGAAGCCGCCATATCCTCTTCGGGAGCCGCGATAGTCCTGGGCCCGGCGCCATCTTTGGCCATCGAGAGCGCCGCGGTAGGATCGCCGTATCTGTGCGATGGCCGGCAGGCAGGTTAAGAGTAACACGAGACCGAACAGCATCAAGATGGGTAGGCGCTTGTTCATGATGAGGCTCCTTCACTTGTTTCTGTCATCTGTCGTTATGGGCGCAACTAGAGGAATAGTGACCATACGATGAGCACGGCGAAGACGACCGGAAATGCCACGCGGTTGATGCGGTCTATCACGCGGCCCACTGCCGCCTGATTGCCGTAAGAAAGCACCGACGTCACCACGACCTCCAGGAACGCCAGGAAGACCAAGATCGTGCCGCTGACCATCAGGTAATCCAGACGCGTAAGGTAGGGCAATCTCGGGATCATGTTCACCAGGTAGAACCGGTAGGCGATCAGAGTAAGGACCGTGCTCGATGCCAAACCAAGCTGCAGGCCTGCCTTTGTCGGATCGATCCAGAACGGTGCCCAGGACATCATCACGATCAGCACGAACGGCAGGACTACCTGCCAGATGTAATAGGGGACGTAGCGCTTGGCGATGAATTCGAACGCAAAGCCCGGCACGACGGCGATGCCCTCGACATCGAGCGGCCTGGCCTCGGCCTTGTAACTGATGATCTGCCAATCCGGGAGAGAGAGGACCTCAGCCATACGTCCTCCCGTTGCCCCCAATTCGGGCAGGAGGGAAGGGATGAACTCTACCTCGCCAAAATCGAGCCCCGTGGCGAGGAAATGAATGCTGAAGTCCTGTGTGTCGAAGGGGAAATCCGTCAGGGCAAGCGGCTGGGACAGTGGCCCGACATACTGCTGACGGTAGGCGACGGTCCCATCGGGCTCGACCTGGACGATTTCCGGCAGAGGCATTCGCAGCATGGCCTGTCGATTGGCGAGCATGACAGTAGGGGTCCAGACCTCGTCGGTCGAAAACACTCTCGCGTCCGGGCCATCGTGGGCAAGGCGTTCGTCCTTCCACCGCAAGGAGACGTGTATATTGGCGTGGAAGTTCTGATCCTGCCCACTGATGGCGTCGATGTCGAGCACATAGATGAAGAAGAAGACCTGATCGGGCTGCTGGGTTTGGTTAGGTCGCGTCGGCTGCAGGCCGGGCGTTTCCGGCGCCTCGGCCAGGCCCGCGGGGGCCAGCAGCAGTACCAGACAGCCCATCGTGATAAGGCGATTGACCTTCATTACGATTTCCTTCAACGGGCGACTACTCCACCAATTCAATTTCACCAGGTCGCCATGTCTTGTCGAACCACGCCTCTGTCGGGCTGTAGAGGCGCAACAGGCAGAACCAGCCCTTGCGCGGCACCGTTTGTATCCAGTTGGCCTCCTTGCCGGCTGGGGCGTGGGGGCCGAAGTAGAGATCGATCGACCCGTCGTCGTTAGTGATCATCTCGTCCCGCTTGTTGTTCTTGCTGGGGAAGGGCTGGTCGGTCTGAAGCTGGCTGCGAGTCTGCGGGTCATAAACCACCACCGACATGAACTTCTCAGCCGGTGGGTTGGCCGGCAGATTCAGCTTGTAGGTCTTGCTGCCATCCAGGTAGTCGCCATCTGAGTCCAGATAGCCCCAGGCGTACTGCGAGCCTTTGCCGATCAATTTCCACGCCATCGCTGGGGTATTGAGGGTCGCGAAGTAGAAGTACTGGGTCCGCGCATCCAAGTTACGGCCGCCGAACCCATCATCCCTGAGAAACTCATATGACAATTTGCCGACGAAGCCCATCTTCCAGTAGCTATCTTCATAGAGGAACACCGATTCATCGCGTTCGTACCAGAGCAATGAACGCGAGGTAGCATTGGCCACCGCAGCCGCCTCGGTCAGCAGCTTCTGCATGCGGTCGTCGGGGGCGAAGGGCTTGTCCTTCTGTATGCCAATGGCCGCGAAAAGCCCGCGTAACTCGGGGTCGAGCATCTCGACCGGTTCGCGATCGATGACGGCATGGAGTTCCTCGTAGAAGTGGAAGTCATTGGCATGAATTGTATTGAAAGCAATGGTCGAGGCGTTGATGAACTCCATCGCCGGCGGATCATCCGCCTCGGCGAGGGGATATATTTTCAGGCCTTCCCGGTAGAGCCTGGAAGCATGGTCTGGCTTGCCATCGACCAGAAAGCCACGCAGGATGGCCCAGTTCACCCAACTTGTCGACCTGCCGGCGAAGTAGCCTTCCGGGACTTCACCTTCGTAATCGGGAGGCAGTATCAGATACTTGCCCCCCTTGCCCTTGTCCGGGCCGGGAGGGCCCATGTCGATCACGAAGCGGAAGAAGGCGTCGTTGACAGTGCCAGGCCCGGACCCGCCGGGCACTTCAATCACCGTCGGCCCGTCCTTCTTCAGGTCGAGAAAGGCCATGCAGTAAACCGTGTCCGTGTTGCCGGTGAGGAACAGGGGGTTACTGTCCATCAGCTCATCGAAAATGACGATCTGGTTCGACTCCGTCGCTCCCAGAGCGACCTGGGCTCGGCGGATCGCCTCCATCGAGGCCGCTGGCATGCCGTTGAGGAACGTCTCCACGCCGCGAAGGAAGTCGAGGTTATCATAGAGTAGCTCAGCCGTCTCGGCGGTGGGTATCCCGTCGAAGAACTCTAGCGTGCCGATCCTTGTGGCCACCAGGTCGGGGGTCATGATCGACTCGGGGATCTTGTTGTTGTAGCCTGGCGTCGCGTCGGAGGCGCCGTGTGCCCCTTGGCCGGCCCGGGCTCGGCTGGTCCTGGAGCAGGCCGACGAACAGATCGCCAGTGCAAGAAGAGCGACGAGTGCTAGAGCGATGCGGCTTCGATGCGTGCGGCGTGCCATGATTGTGCCCCTTTCTGCAATGATGTGTAGGAAAAACTCCCATGCGCCGGAGTCTCGGTACGATACGAAATGCGTCAACAAATTATAGGCAACGACCAATGTCCTTGGCCGCAAGAAATCGAGATTGTCCGGCTAATCTTGCCGGGCAACTCCGCCGCATCGCGGCGCGGAGGGGGAGCGACATTCCACTGGAGAGGAGATCGTACGGTCTGTTGAGGCTCGGCGGCGGGGCTAGTTGGCGGTGACGGTTAGCACGGTGTCCATTTGCTTTCCGCTGGGTTGAATCACGCTGAGGACCATCGTCACGAAGGACAGGGCCGGCTTGGACTCGCGATCCGTATCGGAGACCCAGTACCATCGGCCTCGGTACTTGACCTCGGCGAAAGTTTCCGCCGGCTTGGTCAGGCCGCTGTGGACACGAATGTGCGGCTGGCCATTGGGGGGCAGGTCCGGGGCTGGCCAAGCTCGCCCTTCGTCAACGTGCTTCTGTGGGACGTCCACATACGACCCCATGGCAATCAACATCTGCAGCACCGATCGTGTGCGGATGCTCAACTCCCGGTCACTCTTGGGGACCCCGCCGAAGGTGAGTTCGTGCAGGGATTCGTCGGGATTGAGCTTCAGGAGCGTCCGGATCTCCTTTGTGATCGCCAGGATCTCCGGCGACACATTCTGCTCGCGGAACTCGAAATAGGGCACCTTGACCTGATCCACCTTGACGATCCTCGCGCCGATTGCGCCCGCTGCCTGGGCTTCGTACAACAGTTTGAGAAGACGTGCGAAGTTTGAATCACCTTCCATCATTTCACCGTGCAACGCGAGGCGGTTATCGAGGCCATTGACCCGCTGGACCCCGAAGGCGAATACCTTGTCTGCCGGCCAGCCTACCTCCATCAGCATCAGTAAAGCAGAGGGGGGAATGGGGCTCATCATACTGCTCACGTAGTCTGACCCGGTTAGAGGCCGATACGTGATGGTGGGCCTGTCGGTATACTTTGTGCCAGCTGAGATGCCGAAGTCGCTCAGCCACGTACGCGGGTCGGACACCTCGCGATGTCCGTAGTTGGCGACTCCCGTGTGTTCGACGCTGTAGCCGCCGATGATCTGTGTTACCTCAACGAAGACGGGCGCATCGTAGTACCGTATCCTGACAATATTGAGCAGGATCTGATTCTTCCACGATTGAGCCAGCGCCTGGCCATACTCAAGCCGGTCGGGGCCGATCCGGCGGACCCCCATACTCGTGCAGCCGCTCGCGCCGACCAGCACCGCCATCATGAAATGGCAAATCATTCGGTGAGGGCACGCGATGGACCTGGCACGATGTGATGTCGCAATAATGTCCATGTTTTTGCTGCCGAAAGAAATATCGGCAACAAGGCGGGGGGGTGACCAGCCTTTCCTAGTGTGAACGATGTGTGTGTCGCTGCCGTTGTGGCAAAGGCTCTTTCGCCGATAGGGAGCTATGAACGAATGATGGGCGCACACCAGACGTGCCGCCGCGGCGAAGGGAACATTACGGACGCAGGACCAATGGGGCTCGGTGGGGCTCTGGTACTACTGGCCGCATGCTCTGTCAGCCCTCGGCCTCGTGCGACGTTGGAATATCCGAGCACAGATAAACAGAACAGCTATGAGAATGACTCCCACGATGGCCACTCGCCAGAGGATGTAGTCAAAGATGTCCTTTGTGTTGCGGGCGATCTCGTCAATAGTTCTTGTCTTCAGGGCGTCGACTTCCTGAAGCATGGCTGTCCGTTGTTGGGCCATCATCTCGTCGATCGCCTCGCGCTCAGGGCCGATCAACTCCGGCAGGTCGTCGGTAAGCTTACTCAGGCGATCCAAGGAGCTGGCCGTCTTAACCAGGGAATCGGATATTTGCGCCAAGGAGTCGGACATGGAAGTCAAAGAGTCGGACATCGTAGCGAAGTCGCGGAGCGCATCCCGCTTTTCCTCGCGTGTGATGAGCTGCTCTTCGATAACGTATTCCGCCTGCCAACGCATCTGGTGTGGAAGCATTTCAACGTAAAGGTCAAGCCGCTCCAAGAGGTCCGCGATGCGTTGGTCAATGTTAGCGATGGCGGCGATGGCGGACCGTTGGGGCTCTGTGATGTACTTTGCGAAGAGGGGCGCCGTTGTTCGGCGGGCCATCAGCGACCCACGGATCGGGTGTTTTTCGGCCCAGTCCATGACTAGCTGTCGGCCTAGCTGCGGATCGGTGAGCATGCGCGCGACGTCCTCGATGTCCGCCTGCAGTTGCTTCGCCGCATCAATGGCAATCACCTGCGACTTACCGAAAAGATCTTTGCCCTCACCGATTTCGAGATATCGGGTCATCTGGGCGGAAAGCGCCCAGACATCCAGCAAAGCGGCTACCGGATCCTGACGGGACGCGGCGGTCTGGCAGGCTGGGACCGCTTCCAGCTTCCAGCGAATTGCATTACGGCGTGTGACGGTATCATCCGAGCGAGCCACTATCTCGTCGGCGGCCCGACCCACCGCCGCCATCCAGTACCGGACATACTCGTTGATCTCCGCCCGCAGTTCCCGTTCCGTGAGCTGCGGATCCTCGACCTTTTCAATGAGACGTGTCGGCTGCTCTGCGGGCGCGCAACTCAGCAGCAGCAAGAGCGTCAACAGCATGCCGACCGGCAACGGCATCTTGAAGGATAGGGCTCTGGATCGACCGTGAAGGCCTGTCTCTATAATGCTCCGAGTCATAATTCTCGACCTCCTCACAGGTCCACAGACACGAAGGTTGTCAATGGGCAGCATCTATTTCTGAAACAGCCGAAGGATCGCGGCCAGGAATGCGTCGGTCTCGCTTCGCTCGTCAAGTATCCGGATCACACGCGACGGATAGTCCGTTATAATGTTGTCTGCCCCGCGGTCTATGATAAGCCTTATCATTCGGGGGTCATTGACTGTCCAGACATGGACGCCCCGTCCCCGATTGTGGGCTTGGCGGATGAAGGAGACGGTCGCCTGCGCCGACGAGACGCTGTAGAAATCCACATCGAGCTCGTGCAATCGCCCGATACTGGTGGCAACGATAATGCCAAGGCGCAGATTCGGATCCAGCCGGCGCACCTGTTTGAGTACCTCATAATTGTTGGAAGTAATTACGCAGTCATCCGCAAGCTGCGTCCGATGGATCGAATCCACCACGGTACTGGCAAGATGCCCGCTCTCCCTGCCGTATGGTTTCAACTCGATGTTGAGACGAATACGCCCCTTTGCCGCCGACAGGACCTCGTCCAGCGTGGGGATTCGCTCCACCTTCAGCCGTTGACCGGGTGATACGCCGACGCCCAGGCCCTTAAGCTGCTCAAGTGTTACCTCCGAGACATTGCGGTCCAGGCCGGTTAACCGTTTGAGGTTCGCGTCGTGAAACACAACGACTACGCCGTCTTTGGTCACTTGGTAATCCATCTCCGCAAAGTCCGCCCCCTCGGCGATTGCGAGGCGGAGGGAGGAAAGCGTGTTCTCGGGCATATTCCCGGAGCTTCCACGATGGCCCGTGACCTCGACAGCGGCATCAAGCTCCTGCAATTCCGTCCTGATCTCGGGAACGGTCATCAGCGTCGCCACGCCCGCCCCAAGAAGCAGCAGAAGCGTGGCCAAGGCTATGCGGCGACGACGGATCGGTCTGGAGGTCAGTTGGTCGGTCCCGAGATCAAGTGGGGCCTGGCTGTTCTGGAGCCGGAAGTAGAGCAGGGTGCCCAACGACATGTCTCGAGCGGCGATCCAGACCCCAATGCCGCCGGTGACTGCGATACTTGCCACGATCAGAAAAGCCACGAGATAGTAGAACGGTGCACCGGACTCCGCTGTCCAGAAGCTCAGGAGCACGGCCTCGGCCAAACCAAGCGAGAGCGCCAAGACGCCGATAAACATCGCACCCGCTAAATGGTTCACCGCCAGGGCCCGAACGACCAACCAGAAGGAGCCACGGACGATCTCCACGCTGCGTTTGACAGCCTCTGTCAGCGGGATACCTTCCAGCATGACACACTGGATAGACAGGAACCATCGTGCGTACAGGGCATATGCGACACAGAAGAGCATGATCTCCAAAGGGATGACCCAGAGGAGTGCCCGACCCTCGCTGGGAAGCCAGTGATCGACAGGCCCCCCGCCAAAGGGGGCCAGGAGTAGAGCCGCCAGGGCTGTCGCCAGTATTCCGATCAGCGGGATCGCCGCAAACAGAAGCAAGGCCAGTTTCATCCCTCCCACACTCGGCACGCTGCAGAGCAGTCTGAGCACACGCCGCACGAGCATTCGGTAGGACTCCCTGTGATTCAAATACGCAGCGGCAGTGATGATGGCTAGCCCGCCGGGCAGAATTAGCATCAGCATGCAGCCGACCATCACCCAGATCAGCCCCAGCGCCACCCCCTCTATGCTCAACGCGAGCGACGTAACGTCATAGTTAAGAACAACAGCAGATCGGGCAAGTGTCAGGATCTCAGCGAGAATCCAGACGAAGAGCGGCATGAGAATCAGGCCGACGAGTATCTGGGCTATCGCACCGTATGCAACGACTGGGCGCCAGGCTCTTATCAGCAGCCTGTGCGACTCAAGTTGCATACGAAACGATTCCGGGATCTTTCTGTTTCGAGCCTCCGACACTATAGGTCACCGTACCCGATGTCGCCCCGCAGGCCCCTCCGCTAGAGCCGCCGGGCCATGGATTGAAGAACAATTGCCGCTGCCGTCACCCGCCTGGCAATCGCTTGCCCCTTTCAGTTATTTTCTGCAAACAGGCCGCCGCACTATGTCCTGGGATGTCTCAGAAAGGCTGGTGACAAGCCGCAGGTCTTGCGGGCCTCTCTACAGTTATGATTCTCACCCAATTATATACGCCTCCGCGCGGCACTCCCGCAGAAACACAAGAAAAACAGGCCGGACGCGAATGTTGGGGCCGTCAGAAATCAATTCTGACGCAGACGCCGGCTGCGATCGTCGTGCTTACGGCGTGTGGGGGGCAGGACGTGGTCCAAGGAGGGCCTCGTTGGGGATCAACTTCTTTCCCGCCAAGAGTGGGCGAGGGGCAGGGGCCTGTCTAGAATGCCAGGTGAAGGTGATACGTGCGACGGTTGGCCGTGGCTTGTCGCCAGGGCCCCGCCGCAGCCGAGATTACGGCATGGAGCGTGCAGTTCTTCTCTGGGGCCATGGGACGATGACGGTTGGTCCTTGTGTTGGCGTGGGGCGGCCCGGCAGGCTCTGCCGATCACCCCTCGGGCGGTGCCCACAACGACCGCCCGGCGGCGAGGCCCTCGGACGAAAATCAGCCTGCCCGCAACAGCTATCTCCACGACAGCCCGTAGGACGTGCAATCCGCCACGGCCGACCTTCGGCTTGCTTGCACGCGGGGCGATTACCGTGCCCTCTTGTTCGACATGCAACGAGCTGCACGCCTATGATCTCTGCCGTTGGGCAAGTTGGTTGGTCTTGGTGGTGGAGAAGTGGCGTGGGGTGTGTGGGCGTTTTCGGCCAAAATAAAAAGGGCGGCCTCGGGAAGAGAGGCCGTCCTTTTGGGTTGCGTTGGCTACCGAAGTCCTATGCCTTCCGGCGGCGTCTGAGGAGGGCGAGGCTGCCGGCTGCCAGGAGTGTCATTGTCATCGGCTCGGGGATTGGCTGGAGGTCGAAGGCTACGGCGAACATTTCCATGGTGGCGTCGACGTCGGTGCGTCCGCCAGTGTAGCCGTAGTACATCAGGTCACCGTATACGGCGGTGTGCCCCTGGTCGCCGGCCATTGGCATGTTGATGCCGCCCGGATCGAAGACGCCTCCGGAGATATTGCTGCTCCACAGATCGGTGTGGCCGGCGACGCCGTAGTTGTCGAACCAGATACCCGGCCAGACGCCCAGCACGTGGCCGAGCTCATGACGGACGATGGTGAGAGCATCCTCGCCGTATATGCCGTCGTTGTCGTTACCCGGGGTTGGGTCCCACCAGAGGCTTGGGTTGACTCTCATCCAATGGCCCACACCTTCCCATGGTCGCGTGGAGGCGCCGAGAGCGGGCGTGGCGCCCCAGATCCAGTTTGAGGTCTGGGCCAAGGAGCCGCCGCCTTCGATGAGCTGGGTGCTGTAGTACACGGTGCCATCAATGTCGTAGGCGTTGAAAGCGTTCTCCCAGTCCTGAATGGCCTGATTGACGACGGCCTTTTGCACAGCGCTCCAGACCTGGGGGTTGTCATCGAACGTTGCGATGATGTCCAGGACGGCCGAAGCATTGGATACACACGCCAACAGGACGAGACTTGTGATGATCGCACGAAGTTTCATAGAGTTTCCTTCCACTGTACCTCACGATTCAAGCGGCACGGGCCCAAGCCGGGCCGACCTCACCGGTTATGTTGTACTTTATACAGGAGCCATGTCAAGATAAATCGGAAAAAAGGCGGCGATTCCTGTGGCTTTTTGTGGCCGCGGGGGCGGGCGTTGGCTAATGGCTTGCCAGCATACTCACCGGGACGGTAGTATTCCTTTGGCTCAGGGCAGGCGGGGCGGCTGGATTGTGCTGCTCTGGCGAGTTGAACGCACACAGGCAAGCGGCGGCCGGCTGCGCTGCTGCCGAGAGGACCACGGGACAGGCCATGGCAGAGCGACCTAACATAGTGTTCATCACTTCCGATCAGCACCGGTGGGACAGCCTGGGCTGCGCGGGCCATCCGTGCGTGCGGACGCCGCACCTCGACCAGCTCGCCTACGAAGGCATGCGGTTCGACAACGCCTACGCCGACTGCCCCGTGTGCATACCGGCGCGGACGACGCTGATCACTGGCGTGAAATCGTCGACGTACGGCTGCCCGGCCTACGGCGAGGATTTCCGCATCGAGCGCGATCGCTCGGCGTTCCTCGGCAGCCTGATGACGGCGGCTGGGTATCAGACGGCGCTGGTCGGCAAACGCCACTGGCACACGGCGGAGGACTTCCGCGCCGGCTTCGAGACGGTGATACCCATGGAACGCTGCGAGCGCCTCCAGCAGCTCCACCACGGGCGGGACGGCTGGCCTTTCGGCGTTGGCGCTAACGAGCTCTCGCCGACGCTCTCACAACTGCCGCCGGAGTTGTGCAGCACGGACTGGATCGTCGACCGCTGCATCGAGGTAATCCGCGAGCGGCAAAAGGATCAGCCGTTGTTCCTGTGGTGCTCGATGGTCGACCCGCACCCGCCGCTGGCGATTCACGAGCCGTACTACAGCATGTACGACAACAGCCCGATCCCAGGCCCGGCCATCGGCAACTGGGAGGGCACCGACGAATGCCCCGTCCAGCAGTTCGGGCATCGCACGGCCTACAACAGCAAGCCGATGGGCTGGGACGAACTTCGCAAGGCCCGCGGCGTTTACTACGGCATGATCACGAACATCGACCACCAGCTCGGCCGACTGTTCGGTTACCTGATGACGCAAGGCCTGTGGGACGACGTGTGGATCGTTTACACGACCGACCACGGTGAGCACCTCGGCGACCACTACGACATCGCCAAGAGCAGCTTCTACAACTCAGCGGCCCGGCTGCCGTTCATCGTCCGGCCGCCGCGAGCCCTCCAGAGCGCGGGGGGGGGCTGGGTGTCCGACGCACTGGTCGAGCTGGCCGACCTGCTGCCCACGTTCTGCAAACTTGCCGGCGCGGACGTGCCGGATGACGTGGACGGCGTGGATCTATCCGCGCTCATAGCCGGCCAGGCCACAAGCGTGCGGGATCGGTTGTTCGGCGCCATTGACGATCAGCACATGGTCCACGACGGCGCGTGCAAGTACCTTTACTTCACAGCCGACGGCCGAGAGCAACTGTTCGACCACGCCGCCGACCCCAACGACCTGAACGACATCGCCGCCTCGAACGAGAACATCGTCGCGACCATGCGCCAATCTCTAATTGACCGGCTCCAATCCATCAACAGCCCGGACCTAATCGACGGCGCGCTCCGCAACGATGGCCAAACCGGCAAGGACACGCAGGAAGGCCGACGGTGGAACCCCCTAGGCTGGTCCGGCATGGGGCAGACGTTGGAGTGAGTTGGGTGCCGCGGTTTGCGGCGCAGCCGCTTTGGAGCCCGCAAGGGCGAAAAGCTGCCCGCCGGCAGGCGAGCAGGTGTTAGCCGGGCCCGTGAGGGTCCGGTAAGGTTGGCATGTTTCAGAGCCCGGAAGGGGTGCCCGTACGGACGCCCTTCTGAAGCTGGGTCGGCCGGGTAGTACGCCCCAATCAATCGTAAATACCTATGCCTGCCTGGGGCAGACGAGCCATCAATTCTCGTGAGACTACGAAGGCCCGGGCCTCCAATTTTGTCCTGAGGGTGTCGTCAAGTTCTCCCAAGCGAGATTCCAGTCGCGTCACCTTCATGCCCGGCGGAACGTCCCACTGCTCAACAGGAATCGTCAGGCCGCGCAATTCCGTGGGCCCCTGCGGCAGGTCATCATTGTCGAGGGCGATGTACATGGCGTACTCATAGCAGGAACTACGATCTTCATTCCACAGTATAACGCTCTTGCGAATCACGAGCGGCTGCCCCGAGAACAACGAATAGTCCAGCTGCCAGCCCTTCTTGGATATCCTCAAGAACACATCCTCAACAGCGTGCTCGCCTTCAGGCGCTTCCCCAAGGGCGACCCACTGCTCAAGCTCCGCAATGCCGGCGACGTCTTCTCGGTCGTTGCCCGCACCTTCTTGCATGCCGTCACCTTCGACATTTGCTTGGCATCCGATCATAAGCGCGATAGTGAGAACGATCGCTCCGGAGAGCATATTCGACGGGTCCATAACGTTTCCTTCATGCTGCAGTTGGTAAGGCGCGTAACTGTGTTGCGCACGCTGCATCTGGCTGACAATATGGCGCCAAAAGGGCCGCGTGCGTAGCGAAGCTACGCATCCCACGAACTGCGGCCTGGTAATCTGATATAGTAAACTCCTGTTCCGTTGTCCATTGAAATCTTGCGCGGCAGATCTCCGGATCCACCGCGTTCTTGGTGGACCATGGCCGGTGCGAAAATACTGACCAGTTCGCTTTACGCGGCCCGTACGGGCCGCGCAGCGTTCGTAGCCCGTCGCGGGCGACACAGTTCAGCCCATGGCGTGAGCCATGGGTATGGGTGGCGCGGGAGGAGAGCCCCGCAGGGGCGGCACAAGTGATCTTCTGTGTCGCCCCTGACGGGGCTTGATTGTGGGGGGGCGACCGTTCCCATGGCTCACGCCATGGGCTGACAACAGTGCCGCCCGCCGTGGCGGGCTTGGCCCAGAAACGTATGCCGGGGACGCGATGGCGGCGGGCCGTCCCGTGGGCAATCCGCCTGCGGCAGGGCCTCCCTAGTGCGGATTCACGGTGGCTGTAGCGTTGGTTGGCGGATATCCTCATCCGCCAACTCCCTGACAGCAAGGCAACGCGGCGGATGAGGATATCCGCCGCGCGATACACTAACATTGAACGTGCCCTAGGGCTGCGGCGTGGCCCTAATCCCTGTACGCAGCCCTGATCGCCTTGACTGTGTTTTCCGTATTGTTGATGTCGCTGGCGATCATGCGGAAGTTGACCAACGCAGCCTCGTACCCGTTGTAATGCTCGGTTATGGCCGCAGCCGTCGCGTCGGTGACGACCATGACCTCGAAGCCCTGCTCGATCAGCTCTCGCATGTGGGATTCCGTGCACAGGTTCGCAGACATCCCAGCGATGATCACCTTGTCAATGCCGGCCTTGCGCATCTGAAGAACGAGGTCGTTCGACTCGGGCCCATAGATCTTGTGCGGGCTGGTGACGACCGTCCGGCCGTTGTTGATGTAGGGCTTGTACCGCTCGAGCCAATCGGACCCCGAGCCCTCGAAGTCCGTCACATCGAGTTGGCTCGTGCGATCAAACATCGAGATGTTGTGCATCAGCACCTCGAGCGTGCCCTCAAACTTCCAATGGTGGTCGGGGGGATAATAGTAGTGCGGCGAGATGAATATGGGCAGTCCCGTTTCATCGGCGACCTTGAAGAGGGCTTCCAGGTTCTCAATCGTTCCGTTGGCAAGAACGCTCTTGCTGACAACGCCCCAGGCGGCGCCATCGGGCGACAGAAAATCATTCTGCGGATCGGTGATCATCAGCGCTGTCGCGCCGGGAGTTATCTCGAAGCCAGGCAGTGGCAGCCCATCGTTTACGGGCGGGGTGTGTGCCGTGGCAACGACGACTTTGGCGATTTCTATCTCGACACGCGGGACACGCGGGCCATTGCTCTGCGCGAGACCTTTACTCTCGTATGCTACCATGGCGGACAGACCGACAAGACCGACCGAGACTGATAGAAGAATAGTTCGTTTAGTCATCGCAATACCCCGTTTCGTTTGTGTTGGCCGACCTTTGTTTGCGTCGGCCGATGCTTCCCATCTGGACCCACCCCGGCTACGCCACCGGGCGCATGAATGGCCCGGCAGAGCAGCGTCAGCGTCGCCGCGACCGGTGTATTATAGCGAGCGCGGGTGTCGCTGGCTCAAGAATGCGAGATCGTCTTCCGCATAGTCAGCACGCGGTCTATGATTTGGTCTTCCCACCCACCGGCGGGGGATGGTGGGATTCTGTCCTCGGTGCGCATGGCGGCGAAGACTCGCTCCATGCCGTCGGCCAGCGAGATGCACGGGGCGAACTCCGGCACGTCGGCGAAGAGTTTCTCGGCGCTGTAGTAGACGTTGTGTCGGAAGATGTCGCGGCAAATCTCGTAGTCGGGAACTTCGAGCAGCTCGAGGTCGCGGCAGCTGACGCCAATCATCTCGACGGTCCGGCCCAGCACTTCCATGGCCGTCTCGTGATACTCCTTCCAACTCACAAAGCCGCGGCGGACCAGGTTGTACGTCTGCCCGATGCACTTGGCCCGGCCCAGCATGTTGGCAAAGCCCAGGGCTGCGTCGTCGACGTGCAGGAACTGGTGAATCGCCAGGCCGTCGCCGCAGATGAGAATCGGCCGGCCCGCCTGCACGCGACTGATCCAACTGAAGTCCCACGCGATCTGCCGCAACATCCCCATCTTCGGGCCATACGTCGTCGAGGGCTTGACGATGGTTACCGGGAAGCCGTCACGGCTGTGGGCGTCCATGAACGCCTCGTCGGCGGCGACTTTATTTCGGCCGTAGTCGCTGATGGGGCGCAGCGGATGGTCTACCGTCACCGGCAGCCAGTCGTAGTCGACGCCGTACGTGCAGACCGTCGATACCTGGACGAAGTGCGACACGTCGCGGAATGCCCGTACATCGCTGAACGCGTCCTCGCGGTTGAAACAGATCATGTCGATCGCCGCGTCGAAGCGCTCGGCCTGCATCGCAGCCTCAAAGTTCTCGCGCTCGGACCTGTCGCCCACGATGAGCTTTGCCCCATCGAGCAGTGTGCCGCTCTGGCCGCGATTGAAGCAGGTCACGTCGTGCCCCATCTCAAGCAGCAGCCGGACGATGCTCGTACTGATATTACCGGTTCCGCCGACGATGCATATTCTCATGGTCCGTCGCTCCTGTGCGCGTCGCGAGCCATTGTCCACGCTGCCGTCGCCAGATCAAGCCATACATTCCGCCGGCCCGCCAAGACCGATGGGGCCGACGGCTGCCACGAACGCCAGACGGGCGAAGACCTAATGGCCTTCGCCCGTCATGCAGGCAGTTTGCGGCGAGCGTCTATTGCTATGAGGCGAGCGCCTCTACTGCGGGGGGCTGGCGTCTACCTCCGTCGGCGGCGCAGCATGCCTACGCTGCCGATGGCCAGCAGGGCCATCGTGCCGGGCTCGGGGATCAGCGTCAGGTCGGACTCGTCATTCACCGTGCCGAAGCTCTGGCTGAAATCGCTGATGGTCTGGCTCAGTACCCACGTAATGTTGAACACATCACCTTGCGTCCAGGGGATGCTCGACATCCATGACCCGCCGGTTACATCGAAGAACCCATGGCCGCCCAGCACCGTGCCCGGCAGTACCGTGAGCTCTTCCAAGAACATCGAGGTTACATCGCCTTCCAGGTACGTCCCACCGGCGCCGTCACCGATGATGATCGTGCCGCCGGCGAACTCGGCGACCGCTTTGCCGGGAGCGTAATTTGGCGACAGATCTTCCTTCAGGTACGTCACCAGGGAAAAGGTGGCTCCCGAGATGGCCTGCTGCACGGAATTGGACCACTCAAGCACCACTGATACGCCCGACTGCTCGAACTTTAGTTCGCTGTCGGTCATAGGCGAGGCAACCGTGTAGCTCGTGTTGATCGAGTCGACGCTGATTTCCGATATCACGGCTGCGCCGGCCGGGGCGCACAGGCATACCACGGCTACTGTGATGATGAGGATCATTCTTGCATGTTTCATTGCGCATTTCTCCAGTTGATCTTCCAGGGATCGTCTGCGCGCCAGGTCCGCCACGAATAGACGAACGGCGCTGTTCTCAGTTTTCCTCAGGTCGGCCTCTGGGGCCGAACTGCTAGCCCTGCAGACGCATCCTGCGCCTGCACCGGCACGACTGCCATCGTCCGCACGGCGGACCAATGGCGCGCTTAGAAGGAAGGTAAGATTTGGATTTGCGGCAGGTGAGATAAGAAACAGAAAAATGTTGAGCCGGGCCGGGGCAACTGGCTAGAGGACAGCGCGATGGAAGGCTCAGCCCGCGATTGCGCTATTGGCAAGTGGGGGCGAATCGTTTATCAAGGGCATACGCTGCGGCTGGCGGAAGGGCGGAACGGCCCGCCGGCGCGCATGGCGTGATAGCGGTTTGAATTACTTGCGATCGAAAGGAACGCAACAATGGCAGATGTAAAAGCCGGGCAGGATGTAGCGGCGGCCTTCACAGGCGACGCGATCGAAGCGACCAACAGCCAGTGGCAGGAGCTTATCAAGCGGCAGGGGATCGCGCCCAACCAGGCGGCCTTTGAGCTGCTGTGCAGGCGAGACATCCTGGCGGCGCTGGCCGGCGGCGACGACGTGGCTGTCATCGCGGGCTTCTTCTACCGAGATAACAACGCCAACGGCGCCTTCGACGCGGGCGAGGAACTCTCGGCCACGCTGCTGGGCCTGCCGACTCTCGACGGCGCGGACGCACCCGCCATCGAGACCTACGCATACTGCTTCTGCTTCGGCCCGCTCAAGGCCGGCGAGACTTTCACGCTTAACTACGACGTCCGCGGCGTCGAGAGCTTCTCACAGGAGCTCACAGTCCAGCCGGGCCTAAACGTGCTGCACGTGCCCGTCGCGCCCACCAAGCCGCTCGTGTACATGATTCCCCACTCACACGTGGACCCCGAATGGCGCGACACACTGCACGGCTACCTGCTCCGCGAAATACCGCAAATGATCGACCGCATCGCACTGCTCCGCGAGCAGCGCGAACACGTTTTCAACTTCGATGAAGAGCTCGTCATGCGCCCGCTCGTCGACCGCTACCCCGAGTTCCTCGGCGAGCTCCGCCAGCGTGTGATCGACGGCACGATCGAGTGCAAGGGCATCATCACAGCCGGCGAGCTGCTCATGCCCCTTGGCGAGTCGATGATCCGCCAGATGACCGACGGCGAGCAACTGGCCAGTAAGCTGCTGGGCATCGAGGTACGTCCGAGCGTGTACTGGAATGTGGACTGTTACGGCATCAACCTGCAGATGCCGCAGATCCTCCTCAAGGCCGGCCGACCGTATTTCAACATTGGCGAGTACGTTCGCGTCTGGCCGCAGATTCAGGACGACGCCGACCGCGAGGTACGCATCGCCGAAGTGCCTTACTCCAACCGCCAGGCCTGGGCCGAGCCCGAGTTCTGGCTGGAAGGTCTGGACGGATCGAAGGTGCTTGTCCACCGTTCCAACTACGGCGAAGAGCCCCCTGGAACTCAGCAGGCCATCGACAAACTGCGAAGCCATCGCAGCGCGTTCAGCCACCAGGGCGGGGACTTCATGCCCCCCAACCGCAAGCTGCCGGCGTGGGTGCTGGAGGTCAACGACCCCGTCGAGGCCGCCAAGTACGACGGTGAGTTGACGCCGTGGGATTGGCCCAAGCTGCTTAGCCCATCCGGCGAGTGCATTCACATCATCGCCACCAGCGAGCAGTTCTTCCGCGCCGTCGAAGTCGCGGGCGACGTGCCGACGATCAGCACGGAAAGCCGCCTCGGCAAGTGGACGGGTTGTTACGAGAGTCGCGTCCGCGGCAGGCAGCTCAGCCGCGAGGTCGAGTGCATGTTGATGAGCACCGAGGCGATATCTCTGGCTGCCATGCAGGCCGGCCTGCCCAGCTCGCTGGAAGACCTCCGCGAGGCGTGGTACATGATGCTCATCAGCCATCACCACGACCCGCAACTGACGGTGATGGGCCCGGAACTGTTCCCCGAGGTCGTCGAACGATACATCGAAAGCCGCCGCAGCGCACAGCGCGTGCTGGACCGCTGCACGGAGTTCCTCACCGCCCGAGTGGCCACCGACCAGCAGCCGGGCGAGCCGATCGTCGTGTTCAACGGGCTGGCGTGGGATCGCTCGTCGGTGATGACCGTCGAGCTGCCGTGCGGGTCGGCGGGCGATGTTCGCGTGGTGAACTCCGCCGGCGCGGAAGTCGCCAGCCAACCGATCACCGACGCCGACGGCGATGCGTGCGTCGCCTTCGCAGCCACTGACGTACCGGCCGCCGGGTGGCAGACATACTACCTGCAGGACGGGGCCGCCGCCGCCGATGACAGCCTGATCGCCACTGACGACCTGCTGGAAAACGAGCACATCCGCGTGGAAATCGCCGACGGCATCGTGCAGAAGGTCATCGAGAAATCGACCGGCCAGGCCGTCTTCGCCGCAAACGATATCGCCGCGGTCAACGAACTGTTCATCTGGTTCGACGACGGCTGCGTGGCCCAGATCCGCCCGGTGGACTTCATGGACTCCGCCAAGCTGCTCCATCGTTCCTCGCAAGCCGACCGCGTGACGCGCGTCGTGGAGACGGGCCCCGCCCGCGTCGCCATCGAGACGAGTTTCGAGATGGACTGGGGCAAGTTCGTTCAGCGCGTGAGCCTGTCGGCCGGCGCACACGAGGTGGACTTCGAAACGCGCGTGGACTGGGTGCCCGCCCCCGAAGGCGGCAGACGCCTGCGGGCGGCGTTCCCATCGACCTTCACGGGCGCGAATGTATGGCGGGACGTCCCCTTTGCCGTCCAGCCTTGGGAGCAGTCGGAGGTCATCCAACCGATCAACAGTTGGCTCGGCCTGTCCGACGAGGCAGGCACGCTGGGCGCGGCGCTGATCCACGACGGCCCGTGCGGCCAGCAGGTGCGGCAGGATGTGCTGTGGCAAACGCTGCTCCGCTCGACGCGGGTCGCCGGCAAGCTCGGCGACAAGGGCCCGGACCTGTGCGGCTGGGACGAGCCGGGCGACACCGCCCTGGAAGAAGGCCTAAACGTGTTCAACTACCGCCTGTGCGTCTACGCGGGCAACTGGAAGTCGGCCGCCGTGCCGCGCCGAGCGATGGGCTTCACCACGCCGATGGTCGCCGCCAGCACCGACCGCCACGCCGGTGAGCTGCCGGGCGAAAAGTCGCACATCAGCGTCGCCCCAGCCGACCTCGTGCAGTGCACGTGGAAGGAATCGGACTTCACCGATTCGACAATCGTCCGCATATTCAACCCCACGGGCGACGCGATCGACGGCGAGTTGATGGCCGGTTTCGACGTCGCCTCCGCCGACGAGACAAACTTCCGCGAAGAACACACCGGCGAGCTGACCATCGACGGCGGCAAGATAGCCCTGAGCTTCAGCCCCTACGAAATCAAAACGATCCGCCTCGTAGCGAAGTAGTTCGTGGCCCGCCGCGGCGGGCATCGCTGTCGTGGCATGGGCATCTTGCCCATGCGTCCCAGGAGCATCCTGCTCCTGGCTGCTGTAGATGTGGCAGCAGCAGCAGAAGAAGAAGAAGAAGAAGAAGAAGCAAGAAGAAGCAAGAAGCAAAAAGGCACGGCCAAGATGGCCCTGCGACGCATGGGCAGGATGCCCATGCGACGCTGGGAGCCGCGCTCGTAAAATAGTTGCCAAGGAGATGCCATGAAAGCAGGATTCGCCGAACTGGACGTAACCCCGCCGGTAGGGTGTTGGATTCTCGGGTGCGTCGCCCAGTCCACAGGCGTGCACGACCCGCTTATGGCGCGGGCGATGGTGCTGGACGATGGTGCGACGAAAGTCGCGATTCTCGGCATCGACTTGATCGGCATGGGCTGGGAGCTGGCCGACGAGTTGCAGACGCTCATCCGCGAGCGGGCGGGCGTGGATGTTGTGCTCTTGCAGTTCAGCCACACGCACAGCGCCCCGTTTCCGCCGACGTGGATGACCAGCATATACGAGCGTGACGTGGCGATGCTGGCCGACTGGCGGGACGGTATGCGAGAGGGGCTGCCGCGAATCGTCGCCGAGGCGGTCGCTGCCGCCAAGCCCGTGCAGTTGCGGGCAGGGCGGGCGGCTGTGCAGGTGGGCTTCAACCGTCGCGTTGTGCAGGAAGACGGCTACGTGACGATGGCCCCCAACGAGGACGGCGCGGTTGTGCCGTGGGTGGACGTGCTGGCTGTCTACGATGCCGCCGGCGAAGACTCACTGCTTGGCATGCTGTACGGCCACGCCGCTCATCCGGTGATCGTTCACGGTGCCAGCACGCTCATCAGCGCGGACTACCCTGGCTTCGCAGCCTGTCGGATTCGGGATACGCTCGGCGCGGACGTGATGCCGATTTTCGTGCAAGGCTGTGGCGCGAACATCAACGGCCATCCGCTCGCCAAAGGCTTCGACGAAGCCAAAGCAGCCGGCGACAAACTCGGCGACGCGGTCATCACCGCGCTCGCCTCAGCCACGCCCATCAGCAGCGACGCCATTAAGACAGTCACACAGCGCGTGGACTTGCCGTGCATAGACTTCCCCCCGCGAGAGGAAGTGGTGGCTGAGCTGGCGAAGACGGAGGCCCTGCTCGCCGAGCAGGAAGAAGGCAGCGGCATGGCCATCGGCACCGGCGACCACGTGGTGGCGCTGACGGACCTGCTGCGGCTGATCGACGCGGGCGACCGCCAGGAAATGCGCCTGGAAATGGCCATGGTGTCCCTCGGCGACGAGTGGGCCATGGTGAGCGTTTCCGGCGAGGTGTTCTGCGAGTACCAGTTGTGGATCGACGAGCACGCGCCGTTTGCCCACACGATGGTCGGCGCGTATGCCAACAACTTCGGCGGCTACATCGCCTGCGACGCCGACCTGGCGATGGGCGAAAAGGGCGGCTACGAGGCCGGCTGCTGGCCCGCGCACAGTTGCGCTCTGATCGTGCCCACGCGCGTCGCCCTGCAGGTCGGCATCGAACAGCAAATCCACGCCGCGATGGCGGAAATGTGGGCGTAAAGGCAAATGTCTAAGCTCTAAGCACTAATGTCTAAAAGGAGCCACGCGATGCGAGGGGACAGCAGTTTAGACCTTAGGCCTTAGACATTTTTGGACATTAGTGCTTAGACCTTAGACATTCTTCACGCTCGTAGGAGCCTACACACTATGCCGAACAATCGTCCCAACATCATCTTCATTCTCATCGACGACATGGGCTGGCGGGACATCGGCTGTTACGGCAGCGAGTTCTACGAGACGCCCAATATCGACCGCCTCGCCGAGCAGGGCATGCTCTTCACCGACGCCTACGCCGCCTGCCCCGTCTGCTCGCCGACGCGGGCGAGTATCATGACGGGCAAGTACCCCGCGACCGTCGGCGTGACCAACTACATCCCCGGTTCGGAGCGAGGCCGACTGCTGGAGGTGCCGTACATCAAGCATCTGCCACTCACCGAGACCACTATCGCTCGGGCGTTGAAGGAACGTGGCGGGTACCGCACGTACCACGTGGGCAAGTGGCACCTCGGCGGCGAGGATTACTGGCCCGACAAGCACGGGTTCGACGTCAACGTCGCCGGCTGGGACGGCGGCATGTCGATGAACGGGTACTTCAGCCCGTACGACATCCCGACGCTGACGAACGGTCCGGAGGGCGAGTTCCTGACGGACCGGCTAACCGACGAAGCGATTCAGCTCGTCGGCGACAGCGGCGACGAGCCGTTCTTCCTGTACCTCGCCTACCACGCGGTGCACACGCCGATTCAGGGCAAGGCTGAGGACATCGCCTACTTCCAGGCCAAGGCCGAGCGGATGGGGCTGGACAAGGTCGAGCCCTTCCAGGACGGCGAGTATTTCCCGTGCGACCACAAGCGAGAGTATCGCGTGCGGCGTCGGCTGGTGCAGTCGGACGCGACCTACGCCGCCCTGGTCAAGGCTGTGGATGACAACGTCGGTCGGCTGCTGGCGGCGCTGGACGAACTGGGCAAGGCGGACGACACGCTGGTGATCTTCACGTCCGATAACGGCGGCCTGGCGACGGCTGAGGGCTCGCCGACGTGCAACGCGCCGCTGGCTGAGGGCAAGGGCTGGATGTACGAAGGCGGCACGCGCGAGCCGCTGCTGGTGCGTTGGCCGGGGCGAATCGAGGCCGGCTCAAAGTGCGCCACGCCGGTGACGAGCCCGGACTTTTTCCCCACGCTGCTGGCCGCAGCCGGGCTGGATGCGATGCCTGAGCAGCACTGCGACGGCGAGAACCTTCTGCCGCTGCTGTGCGGGCAGGGGGGTGAGGCGCTGGCCGACCGCGCGATATTCTGGCACTACCCGCACTATGGCAATCAGGGCGGCACGCCGGGCTCGTCGGTGCGCGAGGGCGACTGGAAGCTCATCGAGTTCTTCGAGGACGGCCGACTGGCGCTGTACAACCTTCGCGACGATATCGGCGAGGACAACAACGTCGCCGCCAAGCACCCCGACATCACCGGACCTCTCGCCGCCAAGCTCGCCGCCTGGCGAGAGAGCATAGACGCCGAAATCCCCCAGCCCAACCCGGACTGGAAGCCGGCCGAATGAAGCGGCATTAACCGTAGGGCGCCCGCAGGGACGCCGAAGGGATAGGCGAGATCGACGGCGGGCACAGCCCGCCCTACAGCCGAGAGAGATGGCGTCCGTAGGGACGCCCTACAGAGGAGCTTGCCATGAGAATTGGAATTGCCGAACTCGATATCACCCCTCCCATCGGATGTCTTATGGTGCCGTTCTCGCCGTCCACCGGCGTGCACGACCCGCTGATGGCTCGGGCGCTCGTGCTGGACGATGGCGAAAGGCGGGTGGCTATCGTTTCGATGGACCACGTCTGCTTCACCCACGATCTGTCGGCTGAGCTCACGGACGCCATCGCCGCGGCGACGGGCATTAAGCACGTGCTGCTGTGCTGCAGCCATTCGCACAGCACGCCGTTCGACATCGGCATTCCCACGCCCGCCATCGATCGTCAGCACGCGGAGCTCAAGCCGATTTGGCGGAAGAAGTGGCGTGAGGGCTTGCCGCAGGTTGTGGCCGCGGCGGCCGACAAGCTCACGCCGGTCATGCTCAAGGCCGGGCGGGCGCCGGTGCAGATCGGGTTCAATCGTCGCCTGGCCCACGCCGACGGCAACACCTACATGGACGTCAACAAGGCAGGCCCCGTCGTGCCGTGGGTGGACGTGCTCGTCGCCGAAGACGAGAGCGGCAGCCCGATGGCGGTGGTCTTCGAGCACGCCGCCCACCCGGTTATCGTGCACGGCTCGAGCGATCTGCTGTCGGCCGACTTCCCGGGCGCAGCCGTCGCCCACATCCGCAGCAAGCTGGGCGAGGGCGTGATGCCCATGTTCCTGCAGGGCTGTGGCGCGAACATCAACGGCGAGCCGCTGCTGGGCGGGCACGAGCTGGCCATCGAGGCGGGTAACAAGCTCGGCGATGCTGTGCTGGTCGCGATGGAGTCAGCCGAGCCGATCAAGGCCGACAAGCTGAAGGTCGTCGATAGCTGGCTGGACCTGCCCACCCAGCCGCTGCCGCCGCTTGGGGAAGTGGAGCACGTGCTGGCCGTCCGGCAAGGTCTGCTGGATGAGACGATCGCCGCCGGCGAGCACACGCTGTTCCTTGATATGCAGGTGGACAATCTCAAAGCCATGCGCGACGTCGTCGTCGCCGGCGAGCAGCCGACGGGGCGGTTCGGCATGAAGTGCATATCCCTCGGCGACGAATGGTGCCTCTTCGCCTTCGCCTCGGAGAACTTCTGCGAGTACCAACTGTGGGTCGACGAGCGCGCGCCCTTCGCGCGCACCATGGTAACCAGTTGCGCCAACGGCATCGAATGCTACGTGGCCACGGAGGCGGCGCTGTCGCTGGGCGAGCGCGGCGGCTACGAGGCGGGGTGCTGGCCGGAGTTGGGGTGCTGCTGCTCGACCTGGCCGCAACGCGTGCAATACACGCCCGCCATTGAAGGCATGATCCACTCCGCCGCCGAGCAAATGTGGGCGTAGGGCGAGGGAGCCTGGTTGGAGGATCGCCGAAAATGGATGGTGCGGCAATTGGGATACGGGTGTATTATAAAAACGTAGCACCCATCGGTCTGGCTTGCCGGTGGCGGGGGGGATGGATAGGATAGCGGTGTTGTCCTAATCTATTGACAGAGCCGCCAGAGCCGCCGCGGCGTGAGAAGGAAAATGATGAGCAGTCCGAAGTGCCAGGATGTCAGCCCCGAACTGGGCGAGAAACTTGAGAAGTGTCGCGAGATTCTCCGGTCGCTAGGCCGGGTTGTTGTCGCATTTTCCGCCGGCGTGGATAGCACGTTTCTGCTGGCCATCGGCGTCGAAACTCTCTCGGCCGACAATTGTTTGGCCGTGATGGGCGTCTCCCCGTCGCTCGCTCAGCGCGAGCGCGACATGGGCAAGGAGCTTGCCCAGCATATCGGCGCGGAGCTGGTCGAGGTGGAGACCGGCGAACTGGCCGACGAAGACTACGCCGCCAACCCCAAGGATCGGTGCTTCTTCTGCAAGAGCGACCTGTTCACTCGGCTTAGCGCCGTTGCGCTGGAGGGCGGCTACAATGTTGTGGTCTGCGGCGCCAACGCCGACGACACGAGCGACTTCCGTCCGGGTCTGCGGGCCGGCGAGGAACTCGGCGTGCGCAACCCGCTGCTCGAGGCCGGGCTGACTAAGGACGACATACGCGCGGCCTCCAAGGCGATGGGCCTGCCCACATGGAACAAGCCCGCCATGGCCTGCCTTGCCAGCCGAGTTCCGTACGGTGAGCCTATCACGGCCGAGAAACTCGGACGCGTTGAGCAGGCGGAATATGTGCTGAAGGACCACGGCTTCGTGCAGTGTCGCGTGCGAGATCACGAAACACTCGCCCGCATAGAAGTGCCCGCCGCCGAGGTCGGCAAGATAGTCGAGCTCCGCGAGCACATCGTCGAGTCGCTCAAGGCCCTCGGTTACGCGTATGTCACGCTGGACCTGCAGGGCTTTCGCAGCGGGTCGATGAACGAGGTGATCGACACGGATGAATAACGCCGTCGACGAAAGCGCCGGACTGTTGCGTTACAGCCGACAGACGATTTACCCCGCCCTTGGCGTGGCGGGGCAGCGTCGTTTGGCGGCTGGACGGGTGGTGATCGTCGGTGTGGGCGGCTTGGGCACGTGGCTGGCTGAGTTGCTCGTCCGGGCCGGCGTGGGCTTTGTTCGCCTGGTCGACGACGACCGCGTGGACCTGACGAACATCCATCGCCAGAGCTTGTATGACGAGTCGGACGCTGCAATGGGCGATGCGAAAGTAGTGGCCGCCGCCCATCGCCTGGCCGCGATTAACAGCGACGTGCGGATCGAGCCGGTAACAGCCAGACTGGATCGCCTGTCGATAGAGCGACTCGCCGGCGACGTCGACGTGATACTCGACGGGACGGACAACTTCGCCGCGCGGTTCCTCATCAACGATTATGCCGTCAAGACAGGTCGGCCTTGGGTTTTCGCCGGCGCCGTGGGCGCAGAGGCGCAGACCATGACGATAGTGCCAGGCCGGACGGCTTGCCTGCGTTGCGTACTGGACGGCCCGCCGCCCGTGTGCATAGACCCCAACTGCCGCGCGGCCGGCGCGCTTGGCCCGGCTGTGGCTGGGGCTGCAGCGTTCCAGGCCGGTGAGGCGATAAAGATATTGACCGAGCAGTTCGAGGCAATCAGCCCGTACCTGCTTAAATTCGATATGTGGACCAACAGCCTGCAACGCATCAACACAGCGGCCGGTCGGCACGACGACTGCGTGTGCTGCGGGCACAAGGAATTTGAATATCTCGAGCCCTAGCCGTGACGCGCGTAGGGCCGAAAGGAGCAGTTCTATGGCACGCATTTATGATGACATTACGCAGACGATTGGCAACACGCCTTTGGTGAGAATCCGCAAGCTCATTGATTCCAAGGCCGTGGTGCTCGGAAAACTGGAAGGCGCCAATCCGCTTGCATCCGTTAAGGACCGTATCGGCCTGGCGATGATCGAGGCCGGCGAGCGCGACGGTAAGATCAAGCCCGACACGGTTATCATCGAGCCCACCAGTGGCAACACGGGGATCTCGCTGGCGTTTGTTTGCGCCTCCCGAGGCTACAAGTGTGTCCTTACCATGCCCGAGTCGATGAGCCTCGAACGCCGCAAGGTGCTGCTGGCCTTGGGAGCGGAGCTTGTCCTCACCCCGGCTGAGGGCGGCATGCCCGGCGCTATCACCAGGGCGGAAGAACTCCTGGCCGAGACACCCAATGCCTTCATGCCCCAGCAGTTCAACAACCCAGCCAACCCGGAGATTCACCGCAAGACCACGGCCGAGGAAATCTGGAACGACACCGACGGCGACGTGGATATCTTGATCTCCGGCGTCGGCACGGGCGGCACGGTCACGGGCATCGCCGAGGTGCTCAAGAGCCGTAAGGACGGGTTCAAGGCTTTCGCCGTCGAGCCGGTGCAGAGCCCGGTGATTTCCCAAACGCAGGCCGGCGACCCGATCAAGCCGGGCCCCCACAAGATTCAAGGCATCGGCGCGGGCTTCATTCCCCAGGTGTTCAACCTGGACGTGGTGGATGAGGTGATTCAGGTCGACCAGGCCGATGCTGTTGACATGGCTCGCCGGGCCGCCAAGGAAGAAGGCCTGTTCGTCGGCATATCTTCCGGTGCAGCCTTGGTGGCAGCGGCTGTAGTCGCCGCCAGGCCCGAAAGCGCGGGCAAGACGATGGTTGTCATTCTGCCGGACTTCGGCGAGCGGTATCTGTCTTCGGTATTGTTCGAGGATCTGACGGCATAGCCGACCTCCCAACTGGCCTGCACCAGGAGCGATACAACCATGGATGATCACCAGCGATCGTTACGCGCCATAGAAACTATCTGTGTTCACGAAGGCATGAACATTGACAGTACGTTCAACTCCGTTACCACGCCGATCTACCCGAGCTCGACGTTCGCCTTCGAGTCGCCGGGCAAGACGAAGGGCTTCGACTACAGCCGGACCGCCAACCCCACGCGGACGGCTCTGGAAACGTGCCTGGCCGCCCTGGAAGGCGGTAGCCGGGCCAGCGCCACATCCACGGGCATGTCGGCCGAGTCGACGACGATGCACCTGTTCGCCCCGGGCGATCACATTATCTCCGGGCACGACATTTACGGCGGCACGTACAGGCTGTTCGCTGATGTGCTGACGCAACGCGGACTGGCGTTTTCGTTCGTGAACATGCTCGATCCGGAGAATGTCGCCAAGGCGATCACGCCGGCCACCAAGGCGGTGTGGATCGAGACGCCCAGCAATCCGCTGCTGAACATTGTGGACCTGGCGGCAGTGGGTGAAATAGCCAAGGCCAACGGGCTGATGATGATTGTGGACAACACTTTCATGTCGCCCCTGCTGCAGAGGCCTTTCGATTTCGGCGCGGATATCGTCGTCCACTCGACGACGAAATACCTCAACGGCCACAGCGACGTCGTGGGTGGGGCGATTATCTCCCGCACGGCGGAGATGGGCGAACGCATCCAGTACCTTAACAACGCGCTGGGCACGTGCTGCAGCCCGTTCGATGCGTGGCTGGTGCTGCGCGGCATCAAGACGCTGCCGTGCCGAATGGCCGCCCACGAGCGGAACGCCGGCATCCTCGCCGAGTTTCTGGTCGGCCGGGACGAGGTGCAGCGCGTGTACTATCCGGGGCTGAAGACTCATCCGCAGCACGAGCTGGCCAAGCGGCAGATGTCCGGCTTTGGCGGGATGGTCACCTTCGACATCCGCGGCGGGCAGGAGGCGGCGTTTGCTTTCATCGAGAAGCTGGAGCTGTTCGCGTTCGCCGAATCGCTGGGCGGCATCGAGTCGCTGATCGAGCATCCTTACACGATGAGCCACGCGTCCATGGCCGCCGACGCACGCGACGCAGCCGGGATAACTGTGGAGACGATTCGCGTCTCGTTCGGCATAGAGAACCCCGACGACCTCAGGGCCGACATGAGCAGGGCGTTCGAAGGCGGCAGCGGGCGGTAGGGGGCTACTCGTGGCGCAGCGCTTCGATTGGGTCGAGGTTGGCTGCTCGTATGGCGGGGTATAGGCCGAACAGAATGCCCACGCCGGCGCTAACCGCCAACGACAGGACGATCGTGTAGGCCAGCACAATTGTCTTCATGCCGAACCAGTATGTTATAATCGCCGCAAAGCCGAAGCCCAGGCCCACGCCGAGAATGCCGCCGACTATCGTCAGCACGACCGCCTCTATTAGGAACTGCCCGATGATCTGCCGGCGCTTGGCGCCGATTGCACGGCGGATGCCGATCTCCCGCGTCCGTTCGGTGACCGACGCAAGCATGATGTTCATGATGCCCATGCCACCCACAAGCAAGCTGATGCCTGCGATCGAGCCGAGCACGATACTCGTTATCCTCTTGCTGGCCTCGGCCTCCCGCAGGAGGGCGAGCGGCACCTCCAGGCGGTAGTCTTCCTTGTCGTGCCGGGTCGACAGCAGGCGTTTGATGGCGTCGGCCGTCGCCTTCACCTGCTCAATGGACTTCACCTGCACAATAATCTTGTGCAGCTGCACAAGCGTTCTCTCGCTCGATCCGGACGACCTGCTTCTGTCGAAGTCGCCATGTCGTTCCTGAGCGACGGTAAGCGGGATGTAGGCGTCGATATCCAGGTCGGGGGTGGCAATGCTGCCGCCTGCCTCCTCGCTCTTAACGATGCCGATCACTTCGTAGTAGTGGTTCTCGATCCGCACGGAAGAGCCCAGGTTGTACTCGTTAGGCAGCAGTTTGCGGGCGCCATGCTCGGTGAGAACGCACACAGCCGAGTGTTCGTCATAATCGCGCCACGTCATGTCTCTACCGGTGAGCATGGTGCGGTCGACAAGATCGAACCAGTCGGGCGTCGTGCCGACGATGCGCGTTTCCATTACGCGTTCGCCGATCCGGGCGGTTTGGTCGATGGTCTTTACCGGCACTGTCCGCTCGACCGACCCGATGGTCTCGGAGATGTGGGCCATGTCGTCGTAGGTCAGCCCGTAGACGTTCACGTAGGAACGTTGGCCGGCCGGTGCATCCTTAGCCGAGGGCTTGACGGTACTGATTAGTATATTGGTACTGCCCAGCCGTTTGAGTTGCTGGAGGGCCTCCCGCCCGGCGCCTTCGCCAACGGCCAGCATGGCAATGACGCTGCCGACGCCGAAGACCACGCCGAAGATCGTCAGCAGCGACCGCAGCTTGTGCAGGAGCAGATTCTTGATGCCCAGGCGAATGTTACGGACGCTGCGGAGGTGCTTCATCAGCTTCGGTCCTCCGTGCGTTCGATGAGTCCGTCGAGCATGTGCAGGCTTCGCTTTGCGTAGTCGGCGATGTGCTGCTCGTGAGTGACCATAACGACCGTACGTCCTTGGTTATTGAGATCGACAAGCATCTGCATGATCTGCACGCCGGTGGCAGTGTCGAGATTACCCGTGGGCTCATCCACCAGCAGCACGTCGGGGCTGTTGGCGAGCGAACGGGCGATGGCGACTCTCTGTCGCTGGCCTCCGGACAGTTCGGTGGGGCGGTGGTGCAGGCGGTCTGCCAGGCCTACCATTTCGGCAAGCTCGGTCGCACGCTCGGCGCTGGTATGTGCGGGCCAGCCGAGGTAGTAGAGCGGCAGTTCGATGTTCTCCTGCACCGTCAGTTGCACAATGAGGTTGAAGCTCTGGAAGATGAAGCCAATTCTCCGCAGGCGGATTTCGCTTAGGGCATCGTCGTCGAGCGTGGAGGTATCCTCGCCGCTCAGTACGTACTTGCCGGTGGTGGGGCGGTCCAGACAGCCAAGCAAGTTGAGCATCGTGCTCTTGCCCGATCCGCTAGGCCCCATAATCGCCCAGAAGCTTCCCCGCTTGAACGTCAGGCTAACGCCCGCCAGCGCGCGGACCTCGATGGTGCCCATCTGGTAGACCTTGCGAACGTCCGTCAGCTCAATTAGTGCGCCGTCGTCCGACGGGGCAGGGGAGCTGGGCGATTGGTTGTATTGTTGATCGATCACTAATCGTGGGCCCCGCCCGAGCCGCCGCCTCCGTGGCCACCGCCACCGCCGGGCCGTCTGCCGGTGCCACCAGGCCGCCTGCCCGAGCGGCCTTCGCCGCTTCTGTTGCCACCTGGCTGCCCGGCGGGCTTGTCTGTTGTGGTTTCTTCTTGGTCGCCCTCGCCTCCGCCTGCGGCCTCTGCTTGGGCCTCCATGAACAGCTTGATGAGTTCATTGACCAACTTCCGCTGCTTGCCGTCCAGCGTGTCGATGTACTCCTGCCGATTTTCGCCCTGCAGCTTGCTGAGGTCCACGCCGGCTGCCGTTGCTTCGCCCATTACGGTCATTATCGTGCGAGGCGGTGTTTGTTCTTCGCGGTCCGGCAGGTCGGGTGTTTCGATATCCGGAATATCGTCGAGATCCTCATCTTCCGGCGCGACGGACTCGTCCAACGGCGGGTCCAGCAGGACTTGCTCGCCTTCCTCGAGCCCTTCGATGATGTAGATCATGCGGTTGTTGTCGAGTCCGACCTTCAGCCTGCGCATCTCCGGGCCATCATCGCCGGGCACGTAGACGATGGAGTGTCGCCCGACGCGGACCACCGACTGGACGGGCACGTAGAGAACGTCGCTGTACTTGGCGACGATAATGTCAGCCAGGCAGGTCATGCCCGCCCGCATGTCTTCCGTGCCCTCCTCGATGTAGATTTCCGCACGATAGGCCGTCAGGTCCGGGCTTATCCACGAGGTCATCTGGTCTGGCATCAAATCGATCTTGCCAACTCGCCCCACGAAGGTCTTGCCCGGCAAGGACTCGACCTTTATCAGCACGAACATGTCCTCTGCGACCTTAGGCAGGGAGGCCTCGGGTATCATTACGTCGACTTTCATCGACGCGGTGGTTGGCAGGTGGATCAGGGCCTGCCTTTCATGCACTTCCTGCAGTTCGGCGAGAGGTTCGGCCTGGCCTCGCCAACTGCCCCGGCCCGTTGTGGCGTAGACAACCATGCCATCGACAGGCGCCGTGATGGTGCATTTCTTTAGCTGCTCGTTGATCTTCTCTTCCTTGGTAATCTGGCGTTCGTGCTCCGACTTCCTGGCCGCCAGGTCGGCGTCGGCCTGCACGTTGTTGGCCCTGGATCGCAGCTTTGCCCGCTCCAGGGCCTTGCGCGTCTGCTCGACGTCGCTGCCCAACTGTTGAAGCTGGCGGGGGTGAGTGAACTCTTGCAGCAGCTTCAACTCGGTCTGAGACATATCCCGGTTGATCTGACTTCGCTTGAGGGCAAGTTCGTCGGCCAGAAGCTCGGTCTGCGTGATGTAGCCTTCCTCTGCGAGCTGACGCGACCAGGTCAGTTTGTCCGACGCACGCTGGAGTTCCTCCTTGGCGATCGTGATATCGGACTCAGCCCTCTGCACCTGCTTAGGATACTCGCCCTTGATGTACTTCTCGTGGTCCAGTTGGGCGAACTGGTAGGCGAGCTCGGCCTGGGCGATATCGCTTTCGCCCTGGCTGATGACCACTTGGCGATTCTCTCGCGCTCTTATGAAGGCGGCATTTGCGTTCTGGACGGTGATCTCTTGTTGCACGAGGGCGTCTTCAAGCGGGCTGGGGTCCAGCTCGATTAGGGTCTTACCTGCCTTAACGTCCGTGCCTTCGGCGATGAGGGTCAGGATGGTCGCTCTGCCCTCGACCTCGCTTTTGACGACGACCAGGTCGCGGTTGTTGATCGTGCCCTTCAGCGATACGTTGATGGTCAACGGCCCGCGCTTGACGGCGAAGAGGGGGATATCCTCGTCGCTGCTGGCGTTGTCGATCCACTTGGCGTAGGCCGCCGCGGAGATGAGCGACAGGCAGACCAGCGCGCCCACCAGCAGAGGCCAGCGGCGGCGGATCCAGGTTGGGGGGTTACTGGCTGTCGTCTTGTCCGGGAGTGTATTCATGCCACAATCCTTCATTGTCCACTTCTAGTACGCCCAAATCCCGCTGGAGTTCCAGCTCAGCTACGCGGTAGTTCACCAGGGAGGCCGTAAGTGCATTCTGCGCGTCAATGAGCGCCTCTTGCGATTCCAACACATCTCGCACCTCGGCCCGACCCGCCTGGAGAAACAGCGTCGTGCTATCTACCCGCCGCTCGGCAACGGCGAGGGCCTCGCCCTGAATCATGAAACTCTCTCGCGATTGCAGCAGCTTGCGCAAGGCGTTACGGATGTCGAGTTTGATTTGGTCTTCAAGCTGCTGAACGCTGCGGACACGCTGCTGGAGTGCGATGAAGGCGGTGCGATAAGTGTTCTGTTCACGCGTGCGTTCGAACGGCAGGTCCAGCGACAGGCCGAACCCGTACCGCCCGTTTTCCGGGCGCAGTTGCGCGTTGGGCAGGCCGGCCGATCCCAGGGATCGGCTGGACCCGAACGCGCCCGTGCCGGTAAATGTGAGGCCCATCTCTAACGAGTTTGCCGCCACCACGATGTTTCGCTGTGCGTCGTACACTCGCCCGATGCTGATCTGCAGGTCCAGGCGGTTGTCGAGGGCAATTTCCACAGCCAGGGTGGGTGGCATTTCCAACGGGCCTCCCGTGGTGCTCGGCGGGACAAGGTGCACTTCGCCGTCCGCCGCGGTGAGCGGGTCATCTGCCGGCAGGCCGACGGTGGCAGCCTTTTCAGCGAGGCGCTGGCGGGCGATTTCCGCGAGGGATTCCAGCTCGGCTGCGTCCAACTCAATATCAGCGTCGGTGGGCAGCCCCAGTGTGATCTTGAAGCGGTCGAGGCGCTGCTGGTAGGACTGCCGCGCGGCGATCCATCGGTCGCGTGCCCGCAGTTCGTCCTGGTGGGCTTGGTCGACCTGTATCTCGGGCAGTCTGCCGGCGTCGGCGAGTCGTCGGGCGCGCCGGCCGCCATCGATCAGCCGCTTGTAGTTGTCGGCTGCGTTTGCCACCTGATCCAACTGCTGGAGGACGGCCAGGTATTCGCTGGCCACGCTGACGGCCAGCGTCCGCTTGAAACGCTCGAAGGTATACAAGGCGTAGACCACGTCCCGCTGGGCCTGGGTGCGCGGCTCGGTGACAATGTGCCTGCCCGCCCCGCGCATCAGAGGAACGGTAATCGTCGCGTCGGCGAGCAGGCCCAGCGATGAGTCGCGGTCGGCCATCAGTAGCTTCACCAGGTCGAAGGCGAAACCCGCCGTTATCGAAGCGCCGGTCTCCAGCGCCTTGCTCCAGGCAATGTCCGTGTTGTACTCGTTGCCGCGGACGGTGGCGTTGTCGGTTAGGTTATGTGTCTGCGTCCAGTCCAGCGCGCCGGCGAAGGTGTTGCGGAACTCGTCGTCGGCCAGGTCCAGCCCGAGTGCGGCGGTGTAGACTGCTTCTTTACGCGTTTGGTAGTCGCGGGCGTTGCCGGCGGCGATTTGCAGGGCGTCGACGAGGGCGAGCTTCAGCGGCGTGCCGTCGGGATAGACGGAGATGGCCAGTGAGTCGGTGACGTTCACAGGCGGGCGAGCTTCCTTGGGCCAGTGCTCGACGGTCGGCAATTGGTCCACGCCCAGTGACGCCGGGCCACTGCGGGGAAGATCCTGGCCTATCATCAACCGACGGCGGAGCGTGTCGACGGGGCGCTCTATGGTAAAGGGGGATGGCTCGCCGAACGCTTCGATTTGCTGCTGTTGGATGATGTTGGTGGCTGTCTTGTCGGCCTCCTGCCAGTACCACAGGGGCTGACAACCCGCCAACAGGCACGCCCACGTGCACAGTGCCGTCCAGCGAAGTGAAAAGTTGATCGTGTCGCGTCCGGTCATTTGGTGTTGTCCGCCTGGTCTGGCTGGGGCTGTGCGCCATTGGAGAATAAGTCCACTATCGCCTCCAGCGGGAGGGCAGCATCGGCTTGGCAGGCCCCGTGGGCCCGCGCGCGAAGCATCCCCAGCAGCACACTGGCGAGCATTTCCGGTGCGATGTCGCTGCGGATGGCTCCCTCGGCGACGCCTTGGGCTATCACCTGTCCCACGGCGCCGGTGAGCTTGGCTCGCTGCTGGGCCCAGTGCTGACGCGGCTGGCCCTTGCACATCTGCATGCGCGCCTCCTCCGACTGCATCATCCTGAACAGTTGGCGACGCTTGGCGAAGAAGGTGGCTATCTGCTGAGATACGCCCAGCAGTTGCTCGGTGAAAGGAACGTCGTCGGCCGTGCCACGGGGCAGCAGGTCGCATAGCTCGTCAAAGCCGTGGGCTGCCGTCTGGATGAACAGGTCTTCCTTGTTGGCGAAGTGTTGGTAGATTGTACCCTTGCCCACGCCGGCAGCATGAGCCACGTCATCCAGCGTGATCTGGTGGAACCGTTGGCTGGTGAACAGCTTTTCGGTCGCCTGCATTATCTCGGCTCGTCGGTCTCTCTTTGCCATTTACGATAGATCTCATCAGCGGCGGAGGCCCGCTGGTTGCGCTCAGTAGAACTGACTGGTCAGTTCTGTATTGCATGATTCTTATCGTCCAGCAGGGGGAGACTTCTGAAGTGATAGGCCAATGCCAGAGGAGATGACGACGGCTGAATTGTGTGCGGCCTAACGACTTTGCCCGCAACTAGCTACGCCATCGCGCCAAAGATTGGCGCGGATGGCGACGTAGCGGCTGGCGCGGGCGGCCGGTGCGTCAAGGAAGAAAAAGTTTTTTGCCGCAGGGCTCCGTCCGGTCAGGCAGAGGCGATCTGGCGGCGCGGGTCGGAGTACACGACGATCATCTTGGCGTCGACGTCGCTGGTGGCCGCGGCGTGGTGGGCGACGCCGGCGGGGATGAATATCACGTCGCCGGGGGCCATGGCCATCGGCTCGGCGTCGTCGGCGTAATGTTCGAGCGTACCAGTAATTAGGTACAGTATCTCGTCGCAGTTATCGTGGCGGTGATGGCCGTTGGCGAGATGGGCCTTGATGATCACGTCGCCCAGCATCATCGAGGCGGAGTTGCCCGCGTCGCCGCTGACGCTCCAGGCCGTCGAGCCCCAGTCGAACACCTTAGGTGTGGCTGTGCCAGCAGTTACGACGGATGTCTTGATCGGATCATTGGGTGTCATAGTTTACCTCACTAGGCCCTTGGCCATGAAATCGTAACACGTTTGCATCGCTTGGAGGATGTCCCCGCCGCTTTCTTCGTCCGTGGAGGCCCAGCCATCGTAGCCTATCTCTTTGATGGCACTGAATATAGGAGCGAAATCGATTGTTCCCTCCCCCAGCACGCGCCACTCGCCGTCGAAGTCCTTCAGGTGGAAGTTGTCTATCACGCCGGCGAATTGCCGGATCAGCCCGGCGATGTCATCCACGCCGGATTTCGCAAAGTGTGCTGTATCAACAGTTAAGCCCACCGTTCCGGCTTCGATGGCGTCGCAGAACACCTCGGCGTCGCGGCGGAGCATTATCGGGCTGTCGTGGTGGTTGTGCACGGTGAGCTTCATGCCCCGGCCGATCGCCTCTTTGCCCATTGCCGAGAACTGGCGGGCGTATCGCTTCAGGTCGTCGTCGGTCATGCCCTCGCGGCTCTCGCCGTGACAGTAGATTATCAGCTCCGTGTGAAGCATCTCGCCGACGTCGAAGAACTGTCGCAAGCTATCGCAGCCCGCAGCATCCAGCTTCCCGCCGGTAATGACAGCAGATGCCAAGCCCTCGCAGTCACTTACGGCGCGGGCCAATGAGCTGGGGTCGGTCAGGCTGTCGCGCCACTGCGACCACTTGAGCTGCAGGCCGTCGTATCCGATCGGGCGGAAGTTATCGAACAGCACGCGTTGCTGGTCGTCGTCGGCGGTGGGTGTGGAGTAGGCGAATTTCATTTTGGCAGGCCTCGGCAGCCTATCATGGCGATGTCGAACTGTTTTATCTTCCAGAACCGTCCTTCGGTTGCGGGCCCGCGCTGTCGGTTGCCGGCGCGGCCGCAACTGGCGGGGATGGTAACACAACGTCCTGGCGGGGACAAGCTGCGAGCCATGAGCAGCAGGCTTATGAATTGTCTGGAAATGAATGTTTTGACGACTCCGGGCCGATATGTACAATAGACGCGTTGTGTGCTCTTCCGTCGAGACTAGTTCAGGCACGCCGAGATCAACGTGTGAGGTAAGATATGTCTGAAACGCGGCGCCGTAATCGATTGCTGCTGGGGGTTGTGGCAGGATGCTTGGTCCTCGGTGTTGTCGTTTGGTACGGCAGGGCTGCGAAGGTCACCGGCGAGACAGCGGAGGAGCGTCGCGCCAGCGTCATCAAGCTGGCAGATGACAAACCCCGGGGGTACATCGATGCCCTTAAGGATGCAGCCGCCAACGATCCCGACGCTCTGGTCCGGCAGGCGGCTGTGGTGTCGCTGCAAGGCATCCAGGACGATGGTGTTCGCGATATAATCTTCGCCGCTGCAGAGGATGACGATGCGACGGTCCGGCGAGGGGCCTGTAGGACCTTGATGAACTACGCCGACCAGGCGACCGTCGAGAAGCTCACGGAGATCGCCTTGGGCGACCCGGACGAAGACGTGCGGGACATGGCATTTACCGCTCTGGCGGCCAACAAGAGCCCCTACGCTACGACGACGCTGATGGACTTAGTGGAACACGGCGACAACGAGCAACTCCGCGTTGATGCAGTCGTTGCTATGCTGGACAAAGTCAATAGCTCCGCGCCGACGGACCCCAGCGACAAGAAGGCTTGGCGTGAGATGCTTGCGGGATTGAAAGCGAGTAGCGATGTCCGCGACGCGTATGAAGATATCGGTGCGCTATTGGTACGTGACCTGGCGACCGAGGCGGTAATGATCCAGGAACACCTTGACCACAACACGCCCTCCGAAGGCGGGGACGAACCGTTAAGCCGGCAGCCATCGAGGGAAGAATGATGAAACGAAAAGCGTTTTCCTTGCTGGAGCTTCTTGTCGTACTCGGTGTGCTTGGCGTGCTGATATCGATGGTGACCATGGGATACCCGCGTGTCGTCGGGATAGCCAGGCAGGTTGCCTGCAAGGCGAATCTTCGCAGCCTGAGCGTCATGCTGCGGACGAGCAGGGAGAGCCAGCGAGAGCAAAGACAGTGGCAGTCGGGCCGGCCTCCTTTTGTAAAGATGTACAAATGGCCCGGCACGGTAGCCGCTGAATCCGGCATGATGCATGGGGGAGAGGTGTTCATTTGCCCCTCAACTGAGGTCGGCGGGGACAGCGGCTTGGAGATGCCGCCGCTGCTGTACAGAACTGCCCATCGCCACAGGCCTTTCCTTCCTTACGATCCGACGCATTTTTCTTGCGTCATGCGTAAGGGGATCGACGAGGACGGCCAGCCCTACACGGAGTACTGCATCGAGGACAATCTGGACGTTAAGGCCGAGTTCGAGTACGCCATGGGCCATGTGGAGTTCTCCAAAAACGATGGGATATGGCGAATCTTCGACAGGCCGATCGGCGGCAGGAAGAAGGTCGAACTGATGTATTTCACATGCACGTGGGACAACTCACTATACGTGGATGGGGAGTTTTACACGGATCTTTATGGGTCCACGGTCGGGATGACGCTCTACTTCGACTGGGCCACGACAAGCTATGCATACAACGCCGATCTTGAGGACGACTTCACGGTAGGCGATGACACGATTGTGCTCATCGATTACCCCGAGGCCTACGTCGACGCGACGGAGAGCGAAATCTACGCGGGGCTCGCCAGCCCCGAGAGTTCCCGACATCTCGGCAAGCATAACGTCCTTCACGCCAGCGGGTCCGCTGAGACGGTGGGCACGACTTCGCTGTACCCGGACATAGATATGGGCCAGTGGACGTCTGACCCAACGGACTAATCCCCTCACCATCTCCGGGCTTTGTCTCCAAGCACCGGCAACAAGGGAACTCGACATGCCGAGCACGACCAAGTCGTCGACAATATGGTCCGCCACAGGCCCGCTGGGCGACGGTTTTTCGAGGGAAGAGCGATGAAACGAAAAGCGTTTTCCTTGCTGGAACTTCTCGTCGTGCTCGTCGTGCTTGGCGTGCTGATATCGATGGTGGCCGCGGGCTACCCGCGCGTCGTCGGGATAGCCAGGCAGGTTGCCTGTAAGGCCAATCTTCGCAACCTGAGCGTTATGCTGAGGGCCAACAGAGGGTCGCAGGGCGAGAATAGGGAACGGGAATTGCGCCAGCCTCCTTTTGTGAAGATGTACAAATGGCCCGGCACGGTAGCCGCTGAATCTGGGCTTTTGTTTGGGGGGGATGTGTTCCTTTGCCCGGAAGATGAGACTTCCGGGGCCGCCGGCCTGGGTACGCCGCCGCTGCTGTACCGAACGGCCCAGTCCCCCCGGCCTTACCTTCCTTTCGATCCGACGCACCGCCAATGCGTCATGCGGACGGGCACCGACGAGGACGGCGAGCCCTACACGGAGTACTGTATCGAGGACGATTTACGATCTGAGGCCAATTGGGCGTACTCCATCAATGATGGGATATGGCGAGTCTACGACAGGCCTATCGACGGCAGGAAGAAGGTCGTACTGATGTATTTCACCTGCACGTGGCATAACGATCTATATGTGGATGGGGATCACTACAGAGATCTTTATGGATCCGAGGTTGGAATGACGCTCTACTTCGACTGCGCCGCCACAAGCTATGCGTACAACGCCGATCTGGAGGACGATTTCACAGTAGGAGGGGACACCATCGTGCTTATCGATTCCTTCGAGATCTACATCGACGCGACGAAGAGCGAAATCTACGAGGACCTCAACCGCCCCGAGAGCGCCAGGCACTTCGGCAAGCACAACGTCCTTTACGCCAGCGGCGCTGCCGAGACGCGAGGGACGGCTTCGCTTTACCCGGACATCGACATGGGCCAGTGGACGTCCGACCCGACAGACTAGCCGGCCGCGCCGCCATCATGCCCGCTACCACACCAACCCGCGGCAAGGAGTACGTACATGCAGAACTCACGTGAGGTGATCGACAATCTGCTTCGCAACAAGCCCGCCGACCGCATCGGCCTAAACGACAGCCCATGGGGCGACACCATCGAAAAATGGGTCAAGCAGGGCTACCCCGTCGACGACGAGGGCAAGCCCGTCGACTCGGGCGAGCATTTCGGTTTCGACATCGCCGGAGCCGGCGGCTGGCTCGCCTGGGAGCCCAAGCTCGATGCCAGTGAGACCATCGAGGAAAACGACGACTGGCGGATCACCCGTAACGGCGCGGGGGCCGTGCTGAAGTGGTGGAAGACCCATTCCGGCACGCCCGAGCACATCGACTTCGACATGACCAGCCGCGAGGTCTGGGAGAGCAAGTACAAGCCGCTTCTCATCGAGACCGACATCCGCAAGCGCGTCGGGCTCGACGGCGTCAAAGAGAGCATCGCCAAATATCACGAGCAGGGCTTGTGGGTGCAGTACGGCAGCCAGTTCGTCTGGGAGAACATGCGTGCGTCCATGGGCGACTACGTGATGTACATGTCGCTGATCGACGACCCCGACTGGATTCACGATTTCAACCGCACTTACACCGACCTGTTCAAGGCCGGCTACAAGCTGCTGTTCGAAGAGGCGGGCCTGCCCGACGGATTCTGGTTCTACGAGGACATGGGCTACAAGGACAGCCTGTTCTGCAACCCGAAGGTGCTCGGGGAACTGATCTTCCCCTACTACGCCGAGATGGTCGAGTTCATGCATTCCTACGACCTGCCGGTGGTGCTGCACACGTGCGGCCTGACCGAGCCCGCCCTGGACATGATCGTCGAGGCGGGCTTCGACGGCATCCACCCGATGGAGGTCAAGGCCGGCAACGATCCGTTTCGCATCGCCGAGAATTACGGCGACAAGCTCGTCCTCATAGGTGGATTGGACGTGCGTATCTTCGAAAGCGGTGACAAGGAACTTATCCGCAAGACGGTGACCGACTACCTGGAGGGCATGAAATCGCGCGGCGCGCGCGTGGTGTTCGGCTCGGACCACTCGGTATCGACCGGCGTGGACTATGAAGACTACCTCCTGGCCATGGAAGTGTACCGCGAGCACATGATGTACTAGGGCGTGCCCTGGGCGTTGGTTCGTGGCATGGGCTGTTTTTCGTGGCATGGGCATCTTGCCCATGCGTCGCAGGGCCATCTTGGCCCTGCCTTCTTCTTCCTCTTCCGCTTCTACTGCATCCAGGAGCAGGACCTGCCTACCGGCAGGCAGGTGTTCCTGGGACGCATGGGCAAGATGCCCATGCCACACAGGACGCCCCCGTACGGGGGCCACGAACTACTCCCGGTTGGCGGCTATCACACAGCGCTTGCCGCCGGTGATGCTTAGTATCCGCTCGGGCGTCATCGTGTCTGTCGGGTTGACGTAGAACACCTGGTCGTCGCGCAGCTGGCGATAGTACGTTTCCAGGTCGTCTGCCGCCGTGTCATTGATCTGGAACGACCGCATCTCCGCCATCTCCCGCCACACCGGAATGTGTTGCGTGTGCGAGCCGCACAGGTGAATCATGCCGCCGCGGGGGTACACGTTGAGCAGCTCGGCGTCCAGCGGGGCGATGAACTCACGATACATGTCACCCGAGATGAGCTGGCACGTGCACCCGCACAACTGGCCGAAGCCTATCGGCTGACATCGCCCGTCTGGGCAGATGCACTGCAACTGATCAGCCGGCAGGTTGGCGAGGTACCACCGGTGCATGTCGCACAGCAAGTCGTTGATGATCTTCAGATCGCGCCGGGCGGCGGCGGGCTGTTCGTGCATGGCCACGAGAATCGCCTCGCTGTACAGGCTGACGGCGATGTTAAGCACGCTGGCGATCGTCGGCAGGCTGAAAAGCACGCTGCGTACGTCCCGCTGCACGAATGCGCGGGTGAAGTCCTGCATCATCTGCCACTGCGGATGGCTGGCCAGGTCCACCTCGGGCAGCTCGCCGACGGGTGTTTCTAGCGGGCGACACTGCCAGTTGTCCTCGCCCAAGTCGAACACGTCCGCGCCGAACATGTGGTCCACGTGGTGGACGCCGCGCGGATTGAACTGGATACACAACGGCCGAAACACCGACTCGTCGATCGACTTATCCGCGTCGGCAGCAAGGCTGGTCAATGATTCGTCCAGCCATTTCTCCCAGTCGTCGTGGATGCCGTCGGTCGCCGCCCCAATGCCGCGCAGAAAGAAGCCGTCGGCGAATGTCTTGCCGGCGAACACGTCTTCCAGCTTGGCCAGACCGGCATCTCGGGCAGCCAGTATGGCCGGCTCGTTGAGTTTCGCGTGCACTTGGGGTGTTATCATCTGTATGTTTCCGCGTCTGAAAGTAACGTCTACTTCGCCGTCAGCTCTCGCTTGGCGGCGGCGACTATCTCGCTCATCGCCTTGTCCAGCTCTTCGCCTACCGGCTCGACTGTGTGGGTGGCCAATATCTCTTGCTTGCGATGGCGGCAACGTTCTTCGGCGGAGGTCGCGCCGGCGTCCTTCCACGCTTGGTAGAACTGCCGGTCCAGCAGCGTCGGCGTCCACAGCTCCTTGCGGAAGTGCTGCACGGTGTGCATCGTGTCGATGAACGTGCCGCCCGGGCCCGCCTCGTCGATCACGTCCAGGCCTATCGCTTCGTCGCTGAAGTCGATCTCGCGCATCGTGCTTTCGACGTAGCTGATGACTTCGTTCTGTAGCGTGAGCATGTCCAGCGAGGTCGCCTGGTCCACGCCGCATATGCCCATGTGGCCGAACACGTCCGCGCCGGCGGCCGCGCCCGCCGCGAGCGTCACGCCGGCCTCCAGACCAGCCTGGGCGTCGGGTCGCTTGGAGTCGGTAAGCCCGACGTTGATGTAAACCGGCAGGCCGTAATGCTTGCCCATCTGCGTCACCGCCACGCCGAAGATCGCCTGCTCGGGCCCGGCGAATATCAGTTGCGTGCTCTGCATGTCGAACGCGTGACATATCCCGCCATAGCAGACCGGCATGCCGGGCCTGATGAGCTGCGTGATGACCACGCCGGCGAGTATCTCCGCGTTTTCCTGCGCCATCGTCCCAGCCAGCGTGCACGGGGCGCTCAGCCCCATCTGCGCCATAGGCCCGATGTGCACGGGCATATTCACGCGGGCGGTTTCGTACAGCAGGTCGATGCCATCGGTCGGGAACCGTAGCGGGCTTATCGGCTCGAGCAGCGGGTAGCACAGCGGCAGCTCAGCCGCCTTCCGCTCGTCGCCGCGAAGGGCGATCAGCAGTTCGATGATGTACTTCGCCGACTTACGGTCGTAGAACCAGAACGTCACCGGCTTGGTGGTGTTGCGGATCATTTCCGCGCACACTTCCACGCAGCGGGCGGCCACGGGCGACTCGTGCGGGTCGGTCATCGCGCCGACAATATTGATATGGCTGAGCGCATCGCCGAAGCGGGCAGCCGTCGCCACGTCCGCCATCGCGGCGAAGCGGCGCTCGTCGCCGATCTCATCCACCCAGTACGCCTCGCCGGCGATACTGTTGTAGTTCCGCTGGCCATAGCCGAACGCAGCCGTCTTGCTGACATCGCGCCCGTAGATCGTGAACTGCCTGCCCGCGCTGGCCAAGCTGCTCGTGACAAGCTCCGGCCCGATCCGCACGCGCTGCGCTTCGTGGTCCACCTCGGCCCCGGCGTCGGCGAGTCGGCCGAGCATGTCCTCATGCGGCACGACAACGCCGGTGTGCTGCAGCACGCGCATCGACGCCTCATGAATCCGGCCGATCTGCTCATCGCTAAGTACTCGTGTAATCATTCGTATCTCTCTGCCGGCCGGGTCAGCAGACTATCAGCCGCCCGGCGAAGTTGCATTGTAGCCATCGGCGAGCCAACGTCCAGCCAACCGAAACCGTCCACACGCCCGCGCCGCTTCCGTTGTTCAATTGACAATTGAAAATCGACAATCGACAATCTGTGCGTAGTACATCCTTTCACTAACTGCCGCACAGGAGAGCCCATCATGCGCGTGCCGACAAACCCCGACTGGCCAGTTCTGACGACCTACGACGCCGACCACCTTGCCCGCATCGCCTTGCCCTTGGGCGGGATCGGCACGGGCACCGTCTCGCTCGGCGGACGCGGCGACCTGCGCGACTGGGAGGTCGGCAACCACCCGGCCAAGCACTTTGTCCCCAGGCCCACCGTTGCCAGCGCGATGTCGGGCTTCTTCGCCGTGTGGGCCAAGCCGGCCGGCGGCGAGCCCGTCAGCCGAGCCATGGAAGGCCCGCTCGACGCGAGCCTATACGAGGACGGCTTCGGCTCGTCTGTGGTCAACCACGGCCTGCCGCGGTTCCACAATAATGAATTCGCAGCCGCCTATCCGTTCGGTCAGGTCCTGCTAAGCGACCCGGACATGCCAGTCGACGTCCGCATAGAGGCGTTCAACCCGCTCGTGCCCACCGACGCCGACGCCAGCGGCATACCCGTGGCGGTGCTGCGGTACGTGCTGATCAACCGCACGGACAAGCCCGTCAAGGCGTCCGTCCTCGGCAGCATGGTCAACTTCATCGGCACGGACGGCACGCGCGGCGAGGCGAAGGGCAACGTCAACAAGTTCCGCAAGGCCGGCGCGCTGCGAGGCATATCGATGAGCGCGCCGGGCCTTGGTGAGCACGCCGAGCACTTCGGCACGCTGGCCCTGACGACCACGGCCCCCGGCGAAATGACCCACTGGCTGGACTGGCCCGTCGGCGGGGTGGGCTGGAGCAAGGGGCCTGTGATGTTCTGGGACGATTTCTCCGCCACCGGCAAACTGGGTAAGCGAAAGGCGTGTGAGTCCGACAAGCCGCAAGGGTTCATCACTGTGCCCGTCTCCGTGCCCCCGCGCGGCGAGAAGGCGGTGACGTTTATGCTGACGTGGCACTTCCCCAACCGCCGCGGGTGGATGCTGCCCGCCGACGCCAACGACGACTGCGGCTGCGCTGGTAAGTGCAGGAACAAATACTACGTCGGCAACTACTACACCGAGCAGTACCGCGACGCGTGGGACGTGGCTGTCAAGTTCGCGCCGCGGTTGGCGGCGCTCGAGCGAGACACGGTTAAGTTCGTACGCGCCGTCGTGGAGACCGACCTGCCGCACGAGGTGCGGGAGAGTTCGCTGTACAACATTTCGACGCTCCGGACGCAGACTTGTTTCCGCGCAGCCGACGGGCACTTCTTCGGCCATGAGGGCTGCAACGACAACGTCGGCTGTTGCGACGGCAATTGCACGCACGTGTGGAACTACGAGCACGCGACGGCCATGCTGTTCGGCGACCTCGCCAAGAGCATGCGAGACGTCGAGTTCGCCTACGCGACGGAAGATTCCGGGCGGATGAACTTCCGGGCGGCGCTGCCGCTGGATCGGGCGCAGGTATCGGGCCATGCCGCTGCTGACGGGCAGATGGGCTGTTTCATGAAGATGTACCGCGACTGGCAGCTCAGCGGGGATGACGAGTTTTTGCGGCGCCTCTGGCCTGATATGAAGCGGGCGCTGGAGTTCTGCTGGCTGCCCGGCGGGTGGGACGCCGACAAGGACGGCGTGATGGAAGGCTGTCAGCACAACACGATGGACGTGGAATACTTCGGGCCTAACCCGCAGATGACGGGCTGGTACCTGGGCGCCCTGCTGGCGACGGCGGAGATGGCGGAGTACCTCGGCGAGGACGAGTTCGCCGCGACCTGCCGCGATCTGTTCAAGCGAGGCAGCAAGTGGATGGACGACAACCTGTTCAACGGCCAATACTACGAGCACCACATCCGCCCGCCGAAAAAGGGCGACTTCTTTCAGCCTGGCCTGGGCTTCGGGCCCGGCAGCATCGGCAAGCCTGATTACCAGCTAGGCTCGGCCTGCCTGGTCGACCAGCTCGTCGGCCAGTACACGTCGCACCTGATCGGCCTGGGCTACCTGCACAAGCCCGCCAACGTCCGCAAAACGCTGCGGAGCATCCTGAAATACAACTGGCGCGAGCATTTCTTCGGCCATTTCAACTCCATGCGGAGCTTCGTGCTGGGCCACGACCAGGCGCTGCTGATGGCGTCGTATCCGCTGGGCCGGCGGCCGCAGCAGCCGTTCCCGTACTTTTCCGAGGTTATGACGGGCTTTGAGTACACTGCGGCGGTGGGCATGATGCAGGAGGGGCAGACGGCGGCTGGGCTTAAGGTTATCCGCGCGATCCGCGCCCGCTACGACGGCAAGCACCGCAGCCCGTTCAACGAGGCCGAGTGCGGGCACCACTACAGCCGTGCGATGGCGAGCTGGTCGGCGATTCTCGTGCTGACGGGGTTCGGCTACTCGGGCGTCGATAAGACGATGACGTTCGCCCCGGCCGAGGCGGGCAAGGGTGTCACGTGGTTCTGGTCCAACGGCCATGCGTGGGGCACGGTCAGCCAGAAGCGCACGGCCAAGAAGATAGCCCTCGACCTGAAGGTGCTTCACGGCGAACTTACGATCGGCAAGCTAACGCTAACCGGCTGGGGCGAAGCGAAGTCTGCCCGCCCCCGCACAATCCGCGCTGGCAAGAGCTGGCAGGTTAGCGTCGGCAAGGGCTAGGCGGCGCGTTAGCCGGTGGCCGTCGGTTCTAGTCGGGTAAAATGCCCATGAGGACCAGCGGGACCGCCGGCACGCCCCGGCCTTGGCGAGCGAGATCGTATAGCGCCCCTTCGTAGTAGCCTGGGCCTGACGACATGTGTTCCTGCATCGCCTTCATGGGCAGAATTTCCACGCCCACGTCGATGGCGTCGCCAATGTAGAAAGCTAAATGCTTCACGAATAGGTCGTAGGCGATGAAGGCGTACTTGCCCAGTTGCACTTCAACCGCTACACGCGATTTGACGAAGTCAGTCTGGTTGTATGAGAAGATTGCTCGTTTGCCCGCGGCTTCAATTTGTTGCTTCTGCTCATCAGCGGGCAATTGCATCGTCTTGCGGATGAGATCATAATCTTCGGTGACCCAGTAACTCGTTCGGCTTTCCCCCCATCTCGTCTTGGCGAACTCCCTCTTGAAGCGCTTGTTTAACTCGATGGGCGCAAAAAGGCGCTTGCCCTTCATGCCACGTTCTTTGCTGACTTTTGTCTTGTACTTTGAACCATCAATCTTCGCGATCACAGCCTTAATTTCGGTGAGTATCCGAGGCTCATGTACCATCAGCCATTCCAGCCCGTTCAAGTGTGAGTGAGTTGCGCCAATCTGCATTCGTCACCCCTATTCCTTTTCAAACAAGGTGCCTGCGTCCGCCCATTCCTTTGAAAGCCAGGGGGCCGTCGTCAATTTCTTGCCTGCCATCTTTGGGTCGAAAACCGGTCGGTCTTTCGGCCGAACAGGTAGTGTGCCTCTCACTGCCTGATTTATGCGAGCCTTCGCTATTTCGATGTATTCGGGGACGATTTCGGCACCGTGGCCTCTTCGGTTGTGCATCATTGCCGCCACAATTGTCGTGCCCGCGCCAAGGAATGGGTCTAGAACGGAATCGTCTTCCCTTGTCATTGACAGGACCAAACGTTCCACAAGCTCCACTGGGAATTGGCATGGGTGCGAAGTCTTCTCAACATGGTTTGACTTCACGTTCGGAAAAACCCACACATCGCCTGGATTCTTTCCGAGAGGATTGCATGAGAATTCACCTGCCTTGGGGCCTTTGAAGTGACGTTTGCCCGGATATTTCTGCGGCACTCGGACGGGGTCCAGATCGAAGTAATAATCGTCGGTCTTTGTGTACCAGTTGATCGTCTCGTACCGGCCAGAAAACCGATTCTTGCAGTGCAGTCCATGTTCGAAGTGCCAGACGATACGATTTCGCATCTTGAGCCCCAAATCACAAAATATCGGATACAAGGCAGCATCAAGGGGTACAATCGAACCGTTCTGAGTGTAGTTCCCGACTTGCCAGCAGATGTGTCCATCTGGCCGAAGGACGCGAGTACATTCCGATATCACGTCCCGTTGTTGGTCTAAGTAATCCGAGAGGCGCAGTCGTTTCTCATACTCCTTGCCGATGTTATATGGCGGAGACGTAACCACAAGCTGCATGGATTCGTCCGGCATGCTGGCGAGCAAGTCCAGGCAATTGCCGTCATAGACAGTCGCCCTGTTCCGGGCGCTGTATTTCGTTGCGATCTTACAGCCTTTGAGCATTGCTCTTGTCAATATGAGAGTTCCGAGAGCCTGTGGGATAGCACGATCTAAGCTCATCTTACCTCACTGGTCGGAAAGAGCAAGCGCAGCTTTCGGGGATGCGTGCTTGCCACATCACCAATGGACTAATGACCATGGGCTCCCGTGTGCTTCTGCGGACCACCCAAGCGGAGCCATTTTGTAGCGGGGGTCGGGCTCAGTATTGCAGCAGATATGGCACCGTCTTCAGCGGCGGACGGATGTTGTGAACTGCGCTCGTCCGGCGCGATGCCCGCAATGACCTGTCGGTAGGCCTATGCGTGTTGTGTTTCGCTCGGCTGGTCGATCGCGCCTTGATGACGCTTGATGCAATCGTGGATGCATTTGTCGAGTTCGATGTTACGGCGCGAGACCTCACTGTGTGGCCCGGCCAGGGCGGCCAGCGCCGGCAGGACTTTGGCGAGGCGTTCTTCCGGCAGGGCCGTCAGCGCGAAAACGCACATCTCCAGTAGCGTAGATCGTGACACGAGTATTCCCTCAACAATGGTAGTCCACAAAGGCGTAAGTACGCCGTTTGCAAGATAGGACTCAGCTCCGACGGAGGCAAATGGCTGTCGGTCAGGTGATGGATGCCGGGGCGCAGCTTCGGCTGGCGTCCCGAAGTACATCGGGACTGTCCCGCCAGCTCTTGGGGCGGGTGACACGGGTCAAAGATGTGCAGGAGCAAGACCTGCCTGCCGGCAGGTACTCCTGTGACGCCCGCCGCGGCGGGCCACGAAAACCATGGTCAGTCTGGGATCGCCGCCGGCCTAATCGAGCGTTTCCTGCGTGTACTGCCAGCCGGCCTTGCGGGGTGGATAGAAGTCGGCCGGCTCGAACGTCGGCTGCGAATCGATGTTCGTGAAGATCACCGTGGTGACGTTCTCGCTCTTGTCGGAGGAGATCAGCTTGACCGGCAGGTGAGTGGTGCGGTCGATCCACATTTCCATGCGGGTGAAGTTGAGTTCCTCGGCGCGGTCTTCCTTGGGGATCAGCAGCAGGTAATCGGTATTGGCAGGCGCGTCGTCGGCGGGGGGGGCGGTGGTGATGTCGAAGTAAGTGTTCATGGTCTCGGCGGTCTGCCCGAACGGCAGGGGGAAGGGCCCCTTACCGAGCTTGAAGGCCTCTATCCGCTGACCCTCGGCGGCGACCTCGTAGCGCGTCATCTGCTTGATGCGATGCTTGGCTATCGTCAGCCATCGGCCGTTGAAAGCGTATTCGACGGCGTCGGCATTGATCGGCCCGTCACCGAGGGCGAGCGTATCGAACTTGATGTAGAACTTGGCGGAATCGTCTTCGGTTTCCGTCTGGAACTTCACCGTGCCGGTGCGATGTTCGCTGTCGCCGGTGAGCAATTGGTCGATGTGGTACTCGATGTCGGCTTGTATGGCGGGGCTGTCCTGGCCGGCCTGTTCGAGCTGGGCGAGCAGTTCATCTACGGTGGCAGGCGCGGCGGGCTGATCGTTCTGGCCGTTGGTTTCGGGCTCGCCGTTGGCGGCGTCATTGTTCGCCTCCGGGGTGGCTGGGCCATTCTCGGTATTGAGGTCCGCGCCGCCGGGGTCTGCAGCGTCGATATCTGCGCCGTTGCAGGCGGCCAGGCAGGTAGTGAGCGACAATAGCATTATCCATCGGAGCATTTGGCAATTCTCCTGGCTCGCCTCACGAGGCGGGCGCGCTTGAAAAGGAATCTCAGCATGCGTTCCAGGCTGAGCAGCAGCGCAAAGCCCAGCAAGGCCACCACGGCCACCCAGGCCTTGTCGGCCAGGCTGTACGTTACGAATGCTATCACCGCGTACCGCAGCGCCCGGCCTATGAAGTTAGCCGCGGCGAATCGCGGGCGCGGGTATCGATAGCCCGTCGCCAGCAGACGAACGACGTCCACGGGTATGGGGATGAAGTTGAATATCACCAGCAGCAGGAACGGGCCCTTGCTGAACCACTTTGCTGCCATGCGGTACGTGCGCGTGTGGCGGAGCTTGGCGACGTGGCGATGCCGCAGCATCAGCGTGAATATGTGATAGTCGTTGAGGTTGGCCACCACCGAGGCTGCCGAGCCGACGATCGTGACCAGCAGCGTGGTTGTCCACACGTTGGCGCCCACGGCGTGGGCAGGCAGGGCGACGGCGGCGACCATCCAGCTTGTCGGCAGGGGCAGGAACGTGCTGCACACGGCCAGGTACAGCCCGAAGGCCAGCAGCTTGTCGTTGCGGTCCAGCCCGGTGATCGCGGCCTGGACGGACTCCCATTTTTCGAGGAGCGACTGGCCGGGCTGAAAGCCGCCCGCACCGGCCCAGTCGTACCGGGCAAGAACGAACGCCAGCGGCACGGCCATCGCGGCGATGGCGGCGGCGTAGGCAAGGAACCAAGGCCAGAGGCGAATGCCATCTTCCGACCCCAGCCCCGGAATAGCTACTTTGGGCGTTCTAACTGACAATCTGTCCGTCTTTCATATGAACTACCCGGTCGGCTGCTGCGGCAGCTTCGGGCGAGTGCGTAATCATAACAATTGTCTGCTGGTTATCGCGATTGATTTGTCTGAACAACTCCAGCAGGGCCCGGGCGTTATCGGAGTCCAGGTTGCCCGTCGGCTCGTCGGCGAGCACAACAGCCGGCTTGTGGGCCAGTGCCCGCACGACAGCCACCCGCTGCTGTTCACCGATGGACATCTGGGCCGGCTTGCGGGCCGCGACGTCGGCGACGCCCATCCTTTCAAAAAGCTGCCTCACGTATCCATCGGGCTTAACGCCCCGCACTCTCAAGGAGATGCTGATGTTGTCGGCCGCGCTTAGCGCGCCAAGCAAGTTGAACCGCTGGAAGACAAAGCCCAGCACGCGCCGCCGCAGCATGTTTCGCTGCCGCTCGCCTGACGAGACGGCTTGGCCTTCCAGAAATATCGACCCGGCGTCGGCGGGCGTCATCAGGCCCAGCACGTGCAGCAGCGTGCTCTTGCCGCAGCCGCTGGGGCCCATGACAGCGAGGAACTCACCGCGCCGAACATTCAGCCCCAGCCCGCGCAGCACGTGCACGCGCGCATGGCCTTTGCCGAACGACTTGTCCAGCCCGGCGGCTGAGAGGATGTTTTCGTTATCCGTGGTCATTGTTGGCGGCGGGTCATTCCATTGTCAATGCTTGTACCATGTCCACCCGCGTGGCTCGCCAGGCGGGGTATATCGCGCTTGCCACGGCACCGATTGCTGCGATGACGATGGCCGTTAGTATCCATTGGGCCGTGATCTCCACGGTCAGCAGCGGGCGGAAAATGCCGATCAGCCACGCTGCCAGGAAGCTCAGGCCAACCCCCCCAACTACGCCCATGCCCGTCATTATCAGGCTCTCGCCGACGACCTGGCCCAGCAGGAACATGTTCGACGCCCCGTTGGCTTTGAGGATCGCGATGTCCCGCGTCCGCTGAAGCACCATCGCGTAGAGCATGACCATGATGAACAGGAACGCGATGCCCATGGCGATCAGGTTCACGATGTCCACGTACACGAACATCATCTGGAATTTGGATTCCAGTTGCCTGCGGTGGTCGGCGAGGGGGACGGCCTCGGCGCGAGTGGTGGCGGAAATAGCCTTGGCGGCGTCGGAGAGTTTCACGCCGGGCGCGAGCTTGATGAACATCAGCGTGCTGCGGAGTATGTTCCCGCCGGCCAGGAACTGTGCGGTGCGCCGTGGCATGTAGATGCGGGTCATCCCGCCGGCCGGCACGATGCCGACTATCCTCCAGTCGTGTTCGACTATGTGGACGGTCTGGCCGAGCTTGTAGTTGCCCGCCCGGGCCAGGCGGGAATCGATAACCAGCTCCAGCCCGTTGTGGTCGGCGTGGCCCAGTTGCTCGGGCGACAGGTCAGCCAGCTCGCCGTCGTCGGCTGGGCCTAGCAACTGCTCAGCCAGCCAGCCGGCGAACTTGCCATCGGGGTCGAACAGTCGGCCGTCTACTGTTGCATCCCGGCCGGCAAGGGCGTGCCATTGCTGCGGATCGACGCCGGCGGCCATGTGGTCCTGGCCCGCCATCGGCAACTGCCAAAGGAACACGGGCACCACTCGCTCGACGATGTCCCCATGCTTGTCGCGGACGATTTCCGCCAGGCGGCCGGGCAGTTGGCTGCCGGAGATTGTCACCGAATCGCCCCGCAGGCCTCGCGGCAGGAGTATCAGGTCGGCGTCGACGGAATCCCACCGGTCGGCGATTTCGTACAGGCTGCCCCGGGCAACGCCGCTGAGCGTGATCAGCATGCACACGGCCACCGCGATGCCCGCTGCGGTCAGCAGGCTGCGAAGCTTGTGTTGCAATATGTTGGCCAGCGGCAGCGGCAGCATTCACAGCTCCAGAATGTCCAGCAGTTGCGGCAAAGCGGTTATGACGTAGTCGGCCTGGTCGGCAAAGTCCGGCAAGGCCCCATCGGCCAGCAGCACGCTGACGGCCCCGGCCCGATTGGCGGCGACGATATCATAATGGAAATCGCCCACACATGCCGTACGTTCTACAGCCGCGCCGAGTTCGCTGCACGCTTGCAGCACGCCGTCCGGTTCGGGCTTGATGGGCCCAAACTCGCGCGACCAACTCAAGTCGAACCGCAGGTCGAAACGCTGGAGGATCATTTCCATCACTTGTTTGGCGTTGCGGGTTAGCAGTGCGGTCTTCAGGCCGGCTGTGGATATGGCGGCCAGCGTGCGGCGGGCGCCGTCTTTCAGGGCTGCATCGCCCGCTGCCTCCAGTTCATGGGCGAGCAGGGCTTCGGCGGCTTCGTGTCGCTCGCCCGGGGGCAGGTCGGCGATGGCGGCGAGAATGTCCGTCCCGGGCTCCGCGCCCAGGCTGGCGCGGATGGCGGCGAAGTCGATCTGCTGAGTGATCAGCGTGCCGTCCATGTCGAAGATGACTGCGTCGAATCGTGGCATAGTAAGGTTAGCTCTGTTCCGAATTTCGCCGATACCCGGCTCGCAGGTGGCGCACATGCCGGCCGGCCCGGCTATAATAGACGACCTTCAAGCCTGGTTGCGACAGGCTTTTGTCAGTATGTTATTGCCGCGAGTTACAAGTTGACCCCAGCGACCAAGGAAGACACATGAGCATTCCACGCAGCGAATACCCACGACCGCAATTTGTCCGCGAAAACTGGCTGAACCTCAACGGCCAGTGGCAGTTCGAAATCGACGCCGGCGACTCGGGCCACAAGCGAGGCCTGATCGACGGCGAGCTGTCCGGCGAGATCACCGTGCCGTTTTGCCCGGAGAGCGAGTTGAGCGGCATTGGTTACACTGACTTCATGAACGTCGTGTGGTATCGGCGTGATGTTGACATTCCCGCTGACTGGTCAGGTGAGCGAGTGTTCCTGCACTTCGGCGCGGCTGACTACGACACCACCGTGTGGATCGCGGGTAAGGAAGTCGGCCGACATCGCGGCGGGTGGACGAGCTTCAGCTTTGAAATCACCAACGCCGTCACGGCAGGTGAGACGCTTACTCTCGTTGTAAGGTGTCGCGACTACACCAAGGGCAATCAGCCGCGCGGCAAGCAGTGCCACGAGTATGAATCATCCGGCTGTTTCTACACGAGGACGACGGGCATCTGGCAGACGGTGTGGCTCGAGCCTGTCCCGCAGGTTTACCTCAAACGCCCCCGCATCACGCCGGACGTGGCGGGTCGGCGGTTCCGCATCGAGCAGGACGTCAGCAACAATCCCGTCGGCTCCCGGATCCGCGCGACGGCGAGCTTTGCCGGCGAGCAGGTGGCCGAGGCGGAAGTATCCGCCGAGACGGACTTTGCGCCCATGCTGGACCTGGTGATACCCGAAGACAAGGTGCACCTGTGGGGTCCTGGCGAGCCGAACCTGTACGACATCACGCTGGAGTTCCTGACCGCTGACGGCAGCGTGCTCGATAAGGCTGACAGCTATGCGGGCCTGCGGAGCATTGCCATCGATGGCAAGAAGGTGAAAATTAACGGTAAGGCCGTCTTCCAGCGACTTGTGCTGGACCAGGGCCATTATCCTGACGGCATTCTGACCGCGCCAACCGACGAAGCCCTCGCCAAGGACATCGAGCTGGCGATGGAGGTCGGCTTCAACGGCGCCCGCCTGCACGAGAAGGTGTGGGAGGAGCGGTTCCTGTACCACGCCGATCGGCTGGGGTTCCTCGTGTGGAGCGAGTTCGGCGATTGCGGGTTCGACCTGGACGACCCGCCGGTTGCGATGGTGGGCGAGTGGATCGACGCGATCCGCCGCGACTTCAACCACCCGAGCATCATCGGCTGGTGCGGGCTGTGCGAGACGATCGCCGCCATCGAAGACGACCTGGACCCGATGGAAGACCTGATGCGGACGATGTTCCTGGCGGCCAAAACCGCCGACCCCACGCGACCCGTGCTGGATACGTCCGGCGGCAGCCATCGCATCGCCGAGACCGACGTTTACGACCACCACGATTACGCCCAGGACCCCAAGGATTTCGAAGGTGGCCTCGACGGCAAGCTTGCCATGCTGCACCAGCCGCTCAGCGGGCGGGGTGGCGGCAAGGCGGTCTCGCTGCCGTACGCGGGCCAGCCGTTCTTTTTCGGTGAGTTCGGCGGCACGTGGTGGGACCCGGCAGCCGTCGGCGAAGAGGGCTGGGGCTACGGCGACAGGCCTCAGAGCGTCGAAGAATACTACGAGCGGTTCGCGAGCTTGTGTGACGCGCTGCTGGACGATCCGGAAGTGTTCGGCTACTGCTGGACGCAGATCGTGGACGTATTCCAGGAGCAAAACGGCATATTCTTCTTCGACCGCACGCCGAAGTTCGACTCGGCCAAGCTGCACGCCATCCAATCGCGCCCGGCGGCGATTGAGCAGCTGCAATAGAGACGCGCAAGCCAGCGCCGGCTACGACCATGTGAGAAGTCATGCGAAAGCGTGAGGCATGGGCATCTTTCGTGGCATGGGCATCTTTCGTGGCATGGGCATCTTGCCCATGCGTCCCAGGAGCATCCTGCTCCTGGCGCCGTAGCTGTAGTAACAGCAGAAGCAGCAGAAGAAGAAGAAGAAGAAGAAAGACAGCACGGCCAAGATGGCCCTGCGACGCATGGGCAGGATGCCCATGCCACATTCTTACGTACCGCGCGGTGGCTCCTGCCTGCACCGCGTAGCCGAACTTGGCAGCAGTTGGCGGGACGGGAGCGTCGCCAGCCGGTAGATGATATCCTAATCCGCTCTGACAGGAGCCAGCATCGATGCGATGGTACCCGCCAACACGAGTTGACACATTTTGGGCGATGGCCTGTGTTGCGCTGGCTGTCGTGCTGGGCGCGAGCGCCCCGCTGCAGGCAGTGTGGTGGCATGCGGATTGGGCTTATCGCAGGCCGGTTGTCCTGGCCGGTTACGAGCCGACGGGGTTGCCTGGGGACGATGTCGCCGTGGTAACGATGCCGACGGCGGGCCTGATGACCGACGACGGCCGGGACATCCGCGTGACGACCAAGGGCGGCGTGCGGGTCGACCACCGCGTGCTGATGGTGGGCCCGGGCGACGAGGTGACCATTGCGTTCGGCCTGTCGGGCAAAGGCGAGCGATACTTCGTCTACTTCGGCAACGCCGCCGCGGACGCGCCCGCCGAGGAGTTGGAGATCCAGCGCGGCGTGCTGCAGGAGAGTTGGCGGAACCCGGGTGGGAAGATGCGCACGCTCGCGGATGTGCAGGCGACGCTGAGCAAGGCCGATACGCTTATCGGGCGCGGTTTCCGCGGGCAGGTGTTCCAGGGCCATAACCCATTCGGCCCGGGTGGCAACGTGGCGAGCATCTTCACCGCGTACTTCATGGTCTCGCGGGATGGCGAGTACACTTTCTGCACGTCCAGCCGGAATGCATCGTTTCTGGAGATCGACGGGCAACTTGTCGTCAGCAACGGCGGACGCCACCCGCCGCAGGGCAACGTGAGCAAGCAGGGGGATATCGAGCTGACGGCGGGGATGCACCGCGTGCGGTTCTACCATGTCAGCCCCGGCGGCAATCCGGTGGTCGTGCTGGCGTGGCAAACGCCGGGCGGCGACCGCATTTGGCCCATGCTGCCGCCGGAGTTCACGCCCATCGTGCGAGGCGCGCCGCAAGGCCTTCAGGAGAACGGCCCAGCCGTGACGGTGGATTTCCTGCCCACCCACGCGGGGGAATCGTTCATGGAGGGGCGATATTTCCAGCGATACACGTTCGACGCGCTCAACTCCGGCACGGTCGGCTCGCAGGCGAGTTGGCGGTGGGATTTCGGCGACGGGGCGACCGCGACGGGCAGGTCGGCTGAGCATGTTTATCTGGTGGCCGGCGAGTACACCGTGACGCTAACGGTCCAGACGCGAATCGGCGAACTGACGCGGACGAATCGCATCGCCGTCAGTCGGCCTTGGGATATGGTCACGCAGAGCGAAACCGACGCCCTCGGCGATTACGCCAGGCTAGTGGCGGCCTACGATTTCACAACGTTGCGGGCGGATGCCGTCGCCGAGGCGATGGCCCTGCTGGTGCGTGCGGGCAACACCCGGGCCGTCGCCGCGGCGGGCGAGGCGCTGCTCTTGCGTGAGAACGTTCCTGCCGCCCCGGCTGTGCGGGCGATGGGGATATACTCGCGGGTGCTGCTGCGTCAGGGGAAGCCTGCCCGGGCGGCGGAGGTGCTGCTTGGTGGGGTAGATATCATTGCCGACGACCGCGCGGAGGGGGCCCTGCTGGTGGGGGCTGGGTGGATAACGCTGGACGATCTGGCCCAGCCGGATGCGGCGCTGACGCTGTTCGAGCGAGGACTGGCCAAGCTGCCCGCATCGGCTCAGGGGTCCACCGCGCGCGATGCCCACCGGGGCGTGGGCGACGTGCGGAGACTCGCCGGCGATCTGTCCGGCGCGCGACAAGCTTACGCGCTGGCCGGTCAGCAGGGGCAGGCCTTGCCTGGTAGAGAGTCGTTCGAGGCGGGCAACTTCGCCAGGCACGTCGAGGCGTACTCGCTGGCGAAGGACTACCCCGCCGCTCAGGCGCAGTTGGACGCCTGGGCCCGCCAGCAGCCGGCGGTCAAGCTGGACGGCTACTGGAGCCTTCTGCAAGTGAAGCTGTACATGCTCCAGGGCGACCACAAGGCGGCGGCGGGCGAGGCGGAAGTGGTCGTAGGCGTGAACCCCGAAACAAGCTACGGCGCTGAGTTGCTGATGCTGGCCGCCAACGCCCACAGCCGGGCCGGCGAGCCGGGCAAGGTCCGCAGCGTGCTGGAGGAGATCGTGGCGAAGTACCCCGAATCTCCTTACGCCGTAGAGGCTGCCGAGGCACTGGGCGATTAGGCTGTCTTATGCAGCCCCAGCGTCCAACAGCTACGCTCGCGGATGAAAGCGTTGGTGGATGGCCTTGAGGCGGGTGGAGTCTACGTGGGTGTAGATTTGGGTGGTGGATACGTCGACGTGGCCTAGCATTTCCTGAACGCTTCGCAGGTCGGCCCCGTTGGATAGCAGTTGCGTGGCGAAGCTGTGCCGCAAGGTGTGAGGGCTAATCTTGCCTCGGAGCGACGTTCGGCGGACGTACTTGCCGACGAGGCGGAACACGTCTTCCCGGGCCATGGGCCTGCCCGTGCGGGACAAGAACATAGCCGTGCTCGGCCCGGTCCGCAGCAGGGGGCGGTAGTCGTCCAGATATTCTCGCACGGTGGCCATTGCCTCCTGGGCCACCGGAATGATGCGTTCCTTGTTGCCCTTGCCCAGCACGCGGACGACGCCGAGGTTAAAGTTCAGGTCGTCTATCTTGATCCCCACCAGTTCGCCTGCTCGCATGCCTGTCGCGTATAGCAGTGTGAGAATTGCTCGGTCCCGCAGGGCGTGAACGTCCTGAACGGTATTGGGCTCAGCCAGCAGTTCGCGCACGGCGTGGTCGGGCAGAACGGTCGGCAGGCGGCTCCATTTTTTGGGCGACCCAACGACGGCCGATACGTCCCGCGGCAGGACGCGATGGAGCACGAGGTATCTGCAGAACATCCTCACCGCCGCCAGAGAGCGTGCGACGGAAGCCTCGGCCAGTCCGCTATCGGCCATGGCTCGCAGGAAGCTTTCCAGGTGCATGGTGGAAAGGTTGCCCAGTGAGTCCAGCCCGGAGGCGGTCAGGTGGGTCAGCAGTCTGGACAAATCCCTGTGGTAGGCCTTGCGCGTATTTGCAGCCAGTCCGCACTCGACCTGCAAGTAGTCCAGGAACCCAGCAAGATGGGTAGCCGCATTACGAAGCTGCGCGTAAGAGGGGACTGGCTTGGTTCTCTTTGTGCCTAGTGTCATCTGTGAGGAGCTTCTGATAGACGGGACAAATTTCGAAGTCGTCAGCGCACTGAACGTAGACCTGAAGAAGGTTCTTTAGGGTCATCTGTCCGCCGCAAGGAGATTCGAGTTGATCAGCGAAAGGGCACACCGCAAGTTCTCCTTAACTTGTATAAAACCGGCAGATCCGTCCGCCGGTATCTGAGAGTATCGACAGAGGGGCATGCAGGGCTTTAGTCAGACTGTCCAGCCAACTGCAAATCTCAAGAAGTGAGATAGGGACGCGGCCTTGTCTTTGTTCTATCTTGTACTTGCCTGCCGGCAGGTCTTTGAATTTGTTTTCTTCCCCAGTGCACTACTGTCCCGCCGGCGACGCTGTGTTGATGCGATAGAGTTGATACCACCGCGATCGACCGATCTCGGCTGCGCGCTCGAGCGAGCCTGGCGATTCGAACGTTACGTCCTTGCTGAGCAGGATGTACCATTCGGTGACGCCCACGTGGCGAGGCATGGCGGCGATGCGGTCGACGAAATCCCGAATCGCCTCCGGGTTGCCCCGCCCGCCCGGCGGGTTGAGCAGCGCCGATTGCAACTGCACATCCACAAGCCACTCACCCAGTTCGTGGGGGGCCAGCGCGTAGAAGTAGGGCAGATCGTCTTTCGCCGCGAAGATGCTCCTGCGGGACAACATCCGAAATGTCGCGTCATCGGCAAGGAGGACGGCGTGGGTGGATGTGTTCTCCCTGGCCCATTGGGCTATGCGGGCCAGTTCCGCCCGCTGCTCGGCGCGGTCTTGATGGCGCCGCACGTTGGCGGGCCTTTCACTGGGGTCCAGAACGCTCGTAGCCGCCGTCAGGCCGCGCTGGCGAGCGACACGAAGGTTGGGCGACGGCAGCAGCCAAACCAATGCCGCGATCACGCACAACCATTGGGTAACGTGGCGGTACCGCACCAGGCGAAACACGTTGGTCAGCCCCTGAGCGAGCATGACGAACAGTGGCAGCAGTGCCAGGCGCAGTGCCTGAACAAAGCCCAGCGCCGGCGGTGCGGTGCGGCTCCACTTGCCGATAAGTTGGCTAACGCCGTGCAGGCCGAACCCCACCAGCAGCGCCGCCACCAGCAGCCATATCCACACCCGTCGCTTGCGCACTCGGTAGCGTTCTATCCGCGTCAGCACAAGTGCGCTGGTTATGCCCAGCATCACCAGCGCCGCCAGCAGACGCCATTCCAGCAGGCCCTTGGGCATCTCCGAGTAGAATATCTGCATGTTCGCCAGGTTCAAAGCGTCCCGGGCGGACCTGTAAACCGATTCGGCCCCCGTCGACATGCTTTCCCGCAGGCCCAGCAGATACCACACGTGCGGCACCGCCATCGCCGTCGCAGCCAGCCCGCACAGGACAAACATTGCCGCCGCCCGCCAGCGAAGCCCGCTGCGGACCATGTACACTATCCCCAGTATGACGGCTATGTTGGTAGCGGTGGCAAGATGAACGTTCGCCAGCAGGCCGATGCAGGCGAAGACGAACAGCAGTTGCCACTGTTTTTCGAATCGCAGATACGCCAGCAGCAGAAGCGGCAGCGTGGCCATGCACATTGTCGCCGGGTCGGTCGCCTCCAGCGCGCCGAAGCCCCACGTCAGGCCTGGCAGCGTCTCCATGACCGCCGCGGACATTATCGCCACGTAAACCGACACCGACCAACTCCGCGTCTGCTGGTAAAGCAGGGCGTACATGCCCGTCATGTAGAGCATTGCCACCACGCCGGCAAACAGGCGGAACGGCAGGAGGGGGTCGTCGTAGCCAGCCGGTATGAAAACGCACTTGAGCATTCCCTGCACTATGGGGCTGTTCATTCGCCACTTGCCACTGGGGCCGTAAACCGGATCGTGTGGGAACAGGCTGGTGTCGTGTTCCTTCAGGGCGGCGGTGGCGGGGCGGACCTGCTCGGCTGTGACATTTTGGTCGTTGAGGGCGAGGTAGCCATATACCGACGAGGTAACCACGAGGATGGCGACGGCCAATAAGTGTTGTGCCGTTGGTGTCGGTTTCATTTCGTTTGCGCTCGCGCCGAAGGGGGCCGAGGTGCCGCCGTCGAACGAAGACGTTTAACGCGTCGTCGGAAAATGCTAGTATACGCTCAGGTGCCCCTCAGGCAAGCCATGGCCAGCAGCAAAGTACATTCCGACTCACTCACATCGGCCGTCGCCGAGGCGATAGACTCGCGCGCACTGATCGCGCCGGGCGACGGGGTTATCGTTGGCGTGTCCGGCGGGCTGGACAGCGTTGTGCTGCTGAAGGTGCTCACCGAGCTGGCGGGCGAGCCCGATCGGGCGTATCGGCTGACCGTTGCGCACGTTAATCACCGCTTGCGAGCGGAGGCGGGCGCCGACGAAAGCTTCGTAGCCGACCTGTCAGCCGGCATGCAGTTGCCGCTGCGGACGTTGCGTTGCGACGTGGCCGACCGCGCCACCCGAGAAGGCCTGAGCACGGAAACAGCCGCCCGCGACGCTCGCTACGAATTCTTCGCCAGCCTGGCCGACGAACTCGGCGCGAAATGCGCTGCCGTCGCTCACCACGCCGACGACAACGTGGAGACCGTGCTGCACCGCATCCTGCGAGGCACGCACCTGCGTGGGCTGGCGGGCATCCCGGTGGCAAGACCGCTGGGCGAGGGCGGCGTTCGGCTGGTCCGGCCGTTGCTTGGCCTGCGGCGCGACCAACTGCACGCATACGCCCGCCAGGCGGAACTTACCTGGCGGACAGACCACACCAACGCCGACACCGCCTACACCCGCAACCGAATCCGGCATGACGTGCTGGCGATGCTGCGGCAGCAGGTGAACCCGCGCGTCGATGAGGCGTTGCTGCGTCTGTCAGCCGCTGCTGGTCAGGCGGAGCAGTACCTGGCCGAGCTGGGCGCAGAAGCGTTGGCCAGTGCGGCCGTCGCGGGCGAAGCGTCAGGCTCCGCCCGCGACCCGTCGCTGGCGCTGGATAGGGCGTCGTTGACGGGCGCGCCGCCGCTGGTGCGGACGTATGCGCTTCGGGCGGCGCTGGAGCGGGTCGGCGCGGGCATGGGCGCTGTGGGGGCGGGCCATCTCAGCCAGCTCGACGCTATGCTGGCCGACGACGGGCCGACCGCTCTCGAACTGCCCGGGCAGGTGCGGGCATGTCGGCAGGGCGATCGACTGATCATCACTCGTCGCACCGCGCCCGCCGCCGACTCGTCGGCCAGGCCGGTCGCCGACGAGGTAACGCTGAACTGCCCCGGCCTGACGCCCCTGGCAGGCGGCCGCGCCGTGGCGGCGCAAGTTGGCCCGCTGGACCGGGCGGCGTTTCGAGCCCACTGCCAGGCCCCGGCCGGCGGCGTGCAGTACCTCGATGCCGACTGCCTCACGGGCCCGCTGACTGCCCGCCCTCGGCGCGATGGCGACATGCTCTGGCCGCTCGGCTCGCCGGGCAGGCAGAGCGTGGGCGATCTGCTAACCAACGCCAAGGTGCCGTCGGCCGTCCGCGACGAGACGCTGTGCGTGTGCGACGAGCTGGGGATCGTCTGCGTGATGCCGCTGCGAATTGACGAGCGCGTGAAGGTCACCCCGCAGACCGCTCGGGCGGTGGTGCTGAAAGTTATTCCCGCGACTGACACTTGATTCGCAGGCCGCACGGGCTAGAATTGGCTGCCAATGCCAGGTCCCCTCGAAAAACTGGGTGGCGCTACTGTCCGCAGCTTGGACGGCTTCGGGGACTTCTGCCATTTCTCAGGCAGGACCTTCACGTGGATTTTCGCCAGCACCCGCCGGTTCAGCAGCGTGCAGCTGCTCATGAGGCAGATGTTCGCCATCGGCAGCAAGAGCCTGCCTGTCGTGATGACGACGGGCCTTTTTGTCGGCATGGTGCTTGCTGTGCAGATGGGGCCTCAGTTCAAAGCTGCCGGCATGCTCGCCAGTATGGGCTCGGCGGTGACGCTGTCCGTGCTGCGGGAGCTTGGGCCCGTGCTGGCCGGTGTGATGGTAGCCGGGCGAGTGGGGGGGGGGCTGACAGCCGAGCTGGGCACCATGCGAGTTACCGAGCAGATCGACGCCCTCCGCGCGATGGGCTCCAGCCCGGTGCGAGTACTGGTCGTGCCGCGCTTCCTGGCGTGCCTGCTGCTTACGCCGATACTGGTTATCTATGCCGACGTGATGGGCATACTCGGCGGATACGTGATCTCCGCAACGATATATGGCGTTAACGCGGCGGACTTCTTTCACAACGCGGCCGATAACATCCGCCAGTTCGATATTTACTACGGCCTGACCAAGAGCATCTCGTTCGGCGGGGCGATAGGGCTGATATCCTGCTTTAAAGGTTTCCGCTGCGCGCCGGGCGCTGCCGGCGTGGGGCGGGCTTGCACGGAGGCTTTCGTCACCAGTTGCATGGTGATTCTCGCATTGAACCTCTTCCTTGGCCTATTGCTGAACACGATCGACGAAATGATGTTTGGGACAAGGCTGATTCTGTAACCCCGGAGTACTCGCGATGGCAGGCCCCCTGGCACGATGGATGTCCCGACACCAGGACCCCACCAGCTTCTGGCTGCACATGATCGGTATACCCGCATGTTTCGTCGCCGCCCCGGTGCTGTTTATCCGCGAGCAATGGCTCATGGGCGGGGCGATGTTCGTCGCCGGCTACGCGATACAATTCATAGGCCACCTCATCGAAGGCAACCGGTCCGGCGAAGAAGAACTCATCCGCAAGATTTTCAAAATCCACCCGCCGAGCGAGTAGCTCCCTCCGCAGACTTTTCAAACGCGTCCCGCCCAGCGAGTAGCTCCCCCCGCAGGCCCTTGGCAGATTGCATTTCGGCCCGTTGGCAAGGCGCGGCTGGTCTGATCGGATGTGGTGGTGTATATTGACGACTGAAATACGCCGCCTGTCAGGGACCCATGCGCTATGGCCGACGCCAAGCTTATCGAACAGATCGAAAAACTCCGCGACGAGATACGCCGTCACGATCGGCTGTACTATGTCGAGGCCATGCCCGAAATATCGGACCGCGACTACGACCGGCTGATGGTTGAGCTAAAGGCGCTGGAGACGGCCAACCCCGAGCTAATCACGCCCGACTCACCCACCCAACGAGTCGGCGGTGAGCCGATAGAAGGCTTCACGTCGGTCGCCCACGCGGCGCCGATGCTCAGCATCGACAACACCTACAACGCCGACGATCTGCGAGAGTTCGACAAGCGTGTCCGTAAGACGCTGGGCGACGCGCCATTCCATTACATCGTCGATCCGAAAATCGACGGCGTGGCTGTGTCGTTGCGGTACGAGGGGGGCGTGCTCGTCCTGGCAGCTACGCGGGGGGATGGCGTGCGCGGCGACGATATTACGCTCAACGCCCGGACTATCGGGGCGATTCCGCTGAAGCTGCTGGGGGAGGGCTGGCCTGACGTGCTGGAGGTGCGGGGTGAGGTGTATTGGCCTCGTAGCGCGTTTGAGGCTTACAACGCCGAAAGGCAAGCCGAGGGGCTTGAGCGGTTCGCTAACCCGCGTAACGGTACGGCGGGGACGTTGAAGCAGCATGACCCGGCGGACGTGGTGGATAGGGGGCTGGCGTTCATCGCGCATGGGCTTGGGGAGTGGTCGGCGATGCCGGCAGAGCGGGCTAGTGCGATTATGCAGATGCTGGGCGAGTGGGGGGTGCCGACGGGCGGCTTTTGGCAAGTGTGCGAAAGCATAGAGGGCGTGCTGGCGGCGGTGGATGCGTGGCTCATCGAACGTGGCTCGGTGGACTACGAGACCGACGGTATGGTGGCGAAGGTTGACGAGCTGGCGCTGCGGGATCAACTCGGCGCGACCAGCAAATACCCGCGCTGGTGCATCGCCTACAAATATGCAGCCGAGCGGGCGCAGACCGTTTTGCGGGCGGTTACTTTCGATGCCGGCAGGACGGGCGTGATAACGCCGGTCGCGAGCTTCGACCCCGTGCAGCTTGCGGGGACTACGGTGAGTAACGCGTCGCTGCATAACTTCGACCAGATCGAGCGGCTTGGCGTTCGCGTGGGTGATACGATTATCGTGCAGAAGGCTGGGGAGATTATCCCGCAGGTCGTCGGCGTGGTTGCCGAACTTCGCCCGGCGGAAGCCGAAGAACTGGCCGCGCCTAGCGTGTGCCCGTGCGAGAAGGAAACGGTGCTGGAATGGCGAGCCGTTCCCGAAGGCTATCGCGCGTTCCAATGCACCAGCGCCGAGTGCGATGAGTACCTGCAGCGCGTGCCGCGTAAGACCGAGCCGGACGGCTGTCGAAAGTGCGGCGGGGCAGTGCGGGAAGTGGACCACATGGCCGAGCTGCTGTGCGAGGCTGACGATTGCCCAAGCAAGCTGTCGGCGCGGATCGAGTTCTTCGCGGGGCGCGGGCAGATGGATATCGAGAACCTAGGCCCGGCGGTGATCGAACAGCTCGTCGTCGGCGGCATGGTGCGGAACTTCGCGGACCTCTACAAGCTCACCGTCGAGCCGCTGGCGAAGCTCGACCGGATGGCGGAAACGTCGGCGGAGAATCTCGTGCAGGCGATCGAGGCGAGCAAGGGAAGGGGGCTGGCGCGGCTGATCGCGGCGCTTGGTATTCGTCACGTGGGCGGCCGGGCTGCGGAAGTGCTGGCGGCGCGGTTCGGGGATATGGACGCCATCGCGGCGGCTGAAATCGACGAGCTAACCGCGCTGGAAGAAATCGGCCCGACGATCGCCGGGAGCGTGCGCGAGTTTTTCGATTCGGCGGAGCGACGTGATATGCTCGCAGAAATGACGTCGCTGGGCGTGAAAATGCGGGCTCAGGCCGGCTCTGGCGGCAAGACGGGGACACTTGCGGGCAGAACCGTCGTGATAACGGGAGTGCTGGACGGCTGGAGCAGGCGGGATGCCCAGGAGGCTGTGAAGTCAGCCGGCGGGAAGGTGTCGTCGAGCGTGTCGAAGAAGACGGACTTCGTGGTCGTGGGGGATTCGCCGGGCTCCAAAGCCGCCAAGGCACGTGAGCTGGGGGTGGAGATTATCGATGCGGCGGAGCTTAAGCGCAGGCTCACAAGGGAGTAAGGCGGCTTGGGGTTGCAGCGCGGGCGGGCGCAAAAAAAAAGGGCAGCCGAGACGCGGCAGCCCTTTGACATCTTCGGATGGTGGCTATGTAACTTCTTTAGCCATCAGCACAAAGCGGCGAAGCTGAGGAAAATGAAGAAAGCCATCTTGATTTTTGTACGCATATTTCTAGGCATCGGGATCACCTCTGTGGCAATCGGTTAATTTGTCAGTCGCTAGTATACCACGGGCCACCCTTTGCGCAAAGGGGTAAACCCGCCAACCGGGCTGGCTGGGGGAAGAAATATGATGCCGAGACGGATTTATTGTAAAGTTGGGCAAGCTGCGCGGGCCAGGCGCCAACTCCTGGCCAGCCAAGGGCATGCCATCGGCTGGGTCGGTGGAAAAAAGGGCGCAAAAAGCAGCCCCAACGTTCGAGAGCGAGCGTCGGGGCTTGTCCGCTGTGTGTGCGGTTGGAGCAACAAAAACCTGGGTTTAACGCTTGGAGAACTGGAAGCGTCGGCGTGCGCCGCGCTGACCGTACTTCTTGCGTTCGACCATTCGTGAGTCTCGTGTGAGCAGGCCCTCGCCGCGCAGGGTGTGCTCAAGTTCAGGCATGGCCTTGATTAATGCACGGGCCAAGCCAAGCTGGACCGCACCGGCCTGCCCGCTGGTTCCGCCGCCGCCGATGTTTACCCACACGTCCCACGAGGTGAGCATGCCGACGGCGTTGACAGGGGCGACCACCGAATTCTGATCGCGCAGGGCGGGGAAGAACTCAGCCACCTCGCGCTTGTTGATGAGGATATTGCCCGTGCCCGGGCGGATGCGTACACGAGCCACGGCGCGCTTGCGTCGACCAGTGCCCCATATGTAGTGGGCGCCGGGCGGCAGGGGTGCGGCTGTGCGTGACTCGACCGGGGCGGGAGTGGCCTCTTCGGCAACCTCTGGGGCCGCTTCGGCTTGTGTGGCTGTATCGTCGGCGCCGGTCTCGGCGGGCGACGGGGTGTTGGGTTCTTCTGCCATGAATATCGGCTTTCCGCTAGAGTTCTAATACTTTCGGCTGCTGGGCTTGGTGGGGGTGGTCAGCGCCGGCGAAGACTTTGAGTTTCTTGAGCATCGCGTGGCCCAGGGCGTTCTTAGGCAGCATGCGCCGGACAGCTTCGGAGATGACCTTCTCAGGTTTCTTCTCGAGCATCTCGGCGAGGGTGACGATCTTCTGCCCGCCTGGATAGCCGCTGTAAGTCTGGTACGTGCGTTGGGTTGGCTTGGACGCGCCGGTCAGGCGGATATTCGCTGCGTTGATAACTATTACGAAGTCGCCGGTATCCACGTGGGGCGTGTATTCGGGACGGTGCTTACCCATGAGGATCGTGGCGATTCGCGTCGCCATTCTTCCGAGGATTTTGTCCGTCGCGTCCACTACGTGCCACTTGGCGACCACTTCACCATTCTTGGCCATGTACGTTTTCATGGTCTCGATCATGCCTCATAACAGAGTGCAACCGTTCGTAGTTAAGGGGAACCCGTCATTATGCCATTTTGCCGGCCCGTGTCAACATGAAATCATGGCAGTTTTTTTCGCCCGTCTTTTCCGCCGAGGCCGGGAGTTGCGCCGGCCTTGCAAATCGCTAGGCCACTTGACATTGGGCCGGTCTTGCCCGCATATATGGGCATGAGAATTGTCCGCATCAGCAGCGTCCGCCGCTTCGGCCTTACGCGTCGGCTGGGCCCGGTTGGTGCAGCGGCCGAGGAGATATTCACATGCCGTACGTAAAGGTATTCTTGCTGTGCTTGGTCACGCTCGCCGCCTCGCCGGCCTGGGGGCAGAGCGTCAGCTATCGAGCCGACCAGCAGCGACGCAGCTTGGCCAGCCGGGCCGCCCGCGCCGATGCGATCGGGCAACTCGCCGCACGCATCAAGGGACTCTCCATAAGCGCCGACGCCACCATAGCCGACCTGGCAGCGGGCAGTCCGAAAATCGAAGAGGCCATCACCGCCTTCCTCACCGGCTCGGCAGACAACGGCGACGCAGCCTACGACGACGAAGGCGTTTGCACGCTGACCATGGACATACCCATGGCCTCGCTGATCGTGAATCTCCGGACAATCTACGACCGCTACTACGATGGACAAGACATCCCCAGGAGCGACCTGGCCGGCCTGGCTGAGGAGAACGGCCTGGATGTGCTGACCGCCACCGGCACGGGCGCAACCGACCTGCCGGAGATGATGCTGGTCGATACCGCCATAGGCAGCGTCGACTCCGGCGAGTATCTCTCGGCCGAGGCTGCCGAATTTTGGGACGCCCATTGCAGCGTCCGCGGGCGAATGCTCGCGGTGGCCGCCGCCAGAGCAGCCGCCGTGCGCCGCCTTGCCGCTAGCGTCGGCAACGTGGCTGTGGACGCCGATACCACAGTGCGGGACCTGGTGGGCGAAGGAGACTACCAGGAGTTGTTGGGGGGGGCGCAGAATATCGTGCTGGGCCAAATGGATGAGGCTGGCTTGATGAATCTGGCCATCAGCTTGTTGCTGCCAACGGCCAAGGATACCCGAGTGGGCTATCAGGACGACAAGCTCAGCGTGGAGGTCGAGGTCGAAGTCACCGTTCGAGACGTGCTGATGACGATCAAGGCTTGGCTGGAGGCGCAGGATGGGGACCACCTGGAACGCATCGCCCAACTTGAGAAGATAGTCGTCAAGACCCGTGAGCGAACGCTTTCGGCGATCGGCCTGGGCGCGCCGCCGGAGAATCAGATCAAGGGCGACCCCGCCGACGTACTGGCTGTGGTCCGGCTGGTCGCAGCCGCGCCCAGGTGGATAGGTGACACGCATCGTACAACCGGCATGGCGATGATCGATGAAGGCTTGGCCGAGAATGAACGCCGGCAACGGGCTTTTGGCGTTGCCGAGTTGGATGCATGGATCAAGCTCGGCGAGGAGCTGGCTGGCCTGAAGATCGCGGGCGGCGCCGTTGTCGGCGATGTGCTTGCCCAGGATCCTGCGATGGTTGCCAAGTCGCTGGCCTACATGCAGGGCGCTACCTTGCCCGAAGCAGGCCGAACTGTCATGCCAGATGGCGCCGTCGAGGTCGTCATCGAGATAGAACTGTACCCGCTGTGGCGGATGATCGTGGTGAATCATATTGATAGGCCGAGTGAAGCCGGCGCCCCCGGCGAAGCCGACGCCCCCGGCGAAAGTGACGAGCCAGGCGAAGTTGCCGAACCAAATGACACTGACAGACCAAGCGACATTGACCGACCAGGCAGGATCGGCCCGCCCATCCCCAGGCCGCCAACGCCCGAGGAGTGACCGATGGAATACCAGGTAGGCAAGACCGGACGAGTAATCGTGGCCCGCGGCTTCGATGGTGACAACGTCTACGCGGAGATCGAACGCATCGCCGCCGCCGAGAACATCCGCTGCGCGTCGGTGATCATGGTAGGCGGCCTGCGGACGGGCAAGGTAGTAGTAGGCCCGAGGACGCCCGACGACATCACCGATCCGATCATGCGTGAGTTCGACGACGCGCGAGAGATCGCGGGCGTCGGCACGATATTCTGCGATGACGAAGGCCCCAAGCTGCACCTGCACGGCGCGATAGGCCGAGGCGACGAAGTAATAGCCGGCTGCCCCCGCGGCGGCGCCACAGTGTTCTGCTTGCTGGAGGTGGTCATAGTGGAACTACTAGACATAGACGCCACCCGAGCAGTAGACCCCGCCATAGGCCTGAAAGTACTACGCATCGCCGACGCGAAGTAGGGGTGCGGGTCGATTGACGCGTAGGGTGGGCAACTCGTTGCCCACGGAATGAGGATGGCTGACGGGCTGTCTGGGCCTTTACCATCCCGTGGGCAAGACCTCGCTCCGCGAGAACTTGCCAACCCTACAACTTGACATGTTTCCCATATATGCATAGGATCAACTCACCGCACAGGTAGGCTCGTCAGCAGCGAGACCTTCCGACCAATGTGATTGTCTGAGGAGACAACTATGGCGCGACGGTATTCGGCATCACAGATCCGCAGCAAGATTCGACAGGCGCAGCAGAAGCAGCGTCAAGTGATAAACAAGTACAATCAGGGCGTCCGGCGCCACAATCAAGGCGTGAGGTCCGCCGTGAACAAGTACAATCAAGGAGTTCGAGCCCATAACGCACGGGTTAGAGCATATCGCCAGCGTCTAAGGAACGAATTTGCAAGGCTCCGCAGCCAATCGAGAAGTACTAGGGCTACAAGTTACGTTGCGTATCAAACATCGGTAAGGTCCCTGCACGAGTCTTACATGCGTTTTGAAGACTACGGCGACTCAGGACGGCTTTCCCCGCATTACAATCGCATTCTCGATCTGTCGGAACGTGAGACCGCGAACTGCCTGGCGGTCACCAACAGTATCTTCGGTGAAGAAGATGCAGCAGCAACACCAGTTGGAGAGATAGAGAACGCAAAGCTCCTGGATGGTCTGCGCACGATATCTGCCGATCTGGATGATCGTTGGCGTGGGGCGGTCTTTGCGCTGGATCCGGGAAATCCGGATGCTGCCCGCCATTTTTGCACAAGCGCACGTGAGATAATCACCCAGATCCTCGAACTGAAGGCCCCTGATGCTGACGTAATGGCGATGCTCCCAACTTGCGAGAAGACCGTTCGTGGAAACCCAACACGTCGTTCGCGGATCCGGTATTTCCTTCATCGCAAGGGCATGGATGAAGCATCGCTAGAAGAGTTCGTTGAGAGGGACATGGAAAATGTTGTTGAGCTGTTCCGTGTCTTCAATGACGGCACTCATGGGTCGGCAGGCACGTTCGATCTCTCTGAGTTAGACGCCATTAAGGTGCGAGTGGAAGACGCCATCATGTTTCTCACTGAGATTATTGATGAGGCGTAGCCGGGTGCCATGCCCGCGCTTGCGTGGGTATGCTGGCGTGCGGCCGCCGCGCAGGAAATGTGTCGCCCTCCCGGGCTCAAAGATACGTCGCGCCGCACCGGGCCCTTACGGGCCCGGCTAACACCCGCCGCGGCGGGTTGTCGCCCTGTCGGGCTCTTGCACCTTTGCGCGGCGGATCTCCTGATCCGCCGCGTTCTTGAAAGATGACGACGGTGTGATGGCGGGGGCTGACCTGCTTTGACGCGGTGGGTCAGGAGACCCACCGCGCAGCGTCCGAGGTGGTGGAAGAAATCAAGAAGTCATCCTCCAAATGGATCAAGGGCCAGGGGGACGTTATGGCCGACTTCTATTGGCAGCGCGGGTACGGGGCGTTTTCGGTCAGCCAATCGAAGATCGCCGAGGCCAAGGCGTATATTGCGTCGCAAGAGGAGCATCATCGGCGGATGACGTTTCAGGATGAACTGCGGGCGCTGCTGGCTCGTCATGAGATTGATTACGACGAACGGTATGTGTGGGATTGATCATTGCGCTCCTTCAGGGCTTGATCATTTCGGCGGCCGATCCCTAGGGCTTCGCCCTAGGCTGACACATGCCAGGCCTTTGGCCTGAAGTTGGTAGGGCGCGTAGTTGGTAGGGTGCGTCCCGAAGTGCATCGGGACGCACGCTGCAATGTGCGGCACCGCGACAGAAAGAACAGCGTGCGTGGAAAAGCACTACGCACCCTTGTATCTTTCCGCCGTGGTCTGTTTGATGGTTTGGTCGTTGGTGATTCACCCGAGCTTAAGCTCGGGTGAATCGGCGGCGGCGAGATCGTCGCGCCCTGGGGCCGACAGAGCCCGATCC
>SDBV01000029.1_pt1 | contig 133381 bp, 94 predicted proteins | sample 2277081 | NCBI WGS metagenome assembly SDBV01 (sample SAMN10402039, study PRJNA504765) | marine sediment metagenome | isolation source: marine sediment core GS10_PC15, 223 cmbsf | place: Arctic Ocean: Southern Knipovich Ridge | collected 2010 | reverse complement strand
GTGCGATCACCATAAGCGCCTGTAGTATGAAGAGCCCAGACGGTTTCAGCATAGCCATCCGTCCCGGCCCATGCCCACGAAGGCCGGCTTGTATGGTCTCATCGGGACAATCTCACACTCATCGCCCATCTACGGGCTATCTGATCTATAACGAAGCGCGCCCGTCGTCTCATCCAGATATAGCCGCGCCACCTCAATCCGGCGCACATCGCGCGGCTCAATGACGATGATCTGTCCCTCGCAAAAAGCCACTGCCACCGGCGCGTCCGAGAAACTGATGTACCCCGCCAAGACCATTTCGTCATCGAACAGGAATATCTTCTCTGCCCTATGGTAGGCATTCATGGCGGGGTCGGACCCGGTATAATCAAACGCATAGAAGCCTACGTTTAGCCGCTTCTCGCCGACAAGCACCGAGCCCAGATACTCAAACGATTCATTCTTGACGCTCGACATCCCGTATTCGTGAGACCCTCCCCCCAGGCTTCTCGGCGTCTGCCAGAATTGCAGCGCAAGGGGCTGGTATACCGCACCAAGCTCGTGTCCTATCGCCGCGTCGCCAGTCGCATCGCAGGCGCACAAACAGCTCGCAAGGACACACAACGCTACTGCAGTTCGACTATTCATCCATAGGTCTCCTCATATGACGCTCGGTATTGTGTCGAACATGCCGTTGTCTTCATGGCCTCACTTTTCGTCTTCGGCTTCGTCTTCGTCTTCGGCCTCGACCTCGAATATGGTGCGATCACCATAAGCGCCTGTAGTGTAAAGAGTCCAGACGCTTTTAGCATACTTTTCCGGCCCCGGCCCGTACCCTTGAATGCCGTCTTGTATGGTCTTATCGGAGCAATTACAGCCGTCCTCCATCTTATGAAGTAACCAGCCCGCTCCGTAGAAGATAGACTGCTGTCCCGTGATATTCTTGAATGACAGCCCCTCAGGCGTGCCCTCGATAGATTTGCCATAGGCTGTATTGATCTCTGCCAGCTTCTGATGCGGCAGTAGATCGCCTGGATCGCCCACTTGCATCACGTCTTCCGTATCTATCCATGGATCCTTCTTGCCACTCGGCGTCGTATTCTGCTGCGGGTACCGATAGCCGCCTTGTTGCTCAGGTGGATTGCGAAAACCCGAACCATACCCAACGTAACTTTCCTGAAACGCCATCGCCTTCAGTACCGCCGCCAACTTACAGATGCAATCTTCGTCATTCAAGGCCGTTTGGTCCAGGCCTTCTTCGGACACCCACCACGCTACCGCGGCAACAAAATTGGCATCATACTTGTTGTAGAGCCTCTGTTTCTTGTCGTCGGGGTTCTTGCTAGACTCTATGTCATATTGAGGCAATTGACAATCGTACTCTGCCGTGGCCGTCAGTGAGGCCGCCATCGCTGCATCTGCCAATGGGTCTGCAATATGTTTGAACAGCGGATCGTCCCGGTTGGTATTGTCAGCGACGTCCATTCCCATCGGGTCCGTATAATAGAGAGGCCGTGACATCACATACTGATACAGACTCATCCCGTCGACGTAGCCTGCTGGGTCTCTGGTTATCCACCTGCCCAGCCTCGGGTGGTGGTAGCGGTTCCTGGCTAGGTAGAAGCCGGTTTGGGGGTCGTGGTGGTAGCCGGCGAAGAGGATTTGGTTGTCCACGTCGGACTCGTTGCCGCTGTCGAGTGTGAAGTCGGCGTCCAACACGATCAACTGGCCGTAGGGGTCGTAGGCGTAGCGTTCTACGACCAGGCTGGCCGGGTTTGCAGCATCGGGGTCCACCACGGCGGTGACGTTCATGTTCGCGTCGTTGAGGCAATACAACTGCTCGTCGAGGACATTATCCGTCTCGCCGCCATTGGCGGTGGTGTCACGAAGGCGATAGATCGGCGCATCGATGTATCGCATGTCCCACACGTACTGCTCGACCACGTACCACTCATCCGGATCGGGCGTGGTGGCCAGCTCATCCACCTGTACCAACTGCCAGGCTGGGTTATACCAGAAACGGCGGCGCGGCACGCTGAAGCCGTCGGCTGGGCCCGGCGTCTGCTCGATGCGACGATTGAAGGCATCGTACTCGTAGGTCACAATCGTGTCGGCGCTGGCGTCCTTGAGTGCCACGAGGCGATTGAAGGCATCGTAGACGGCAGTGAACTGGGCGAGACTCTTGCCGCTCATCACTTCAGTCATGTTACCAGCTGCGTCGTAGGTAGGATCAGGCCAATCGGAGCCCGCATCACTGGGCACCGTCACATCGATGGCCAGAGCATCACCATCATCATCATCTTCGATCTCGTTGGCGGCATTGTGGTCGCGCGTCTGGAGATCCGTCGTGGTCAATCCGGACTGTTCCGTCTTGATCTCATGTTGATCCCAGTTGCCCACCTGATCGAGCGTGAACAGTTCCCGCCGATCGGGGGCGGCCATGGTTGACGCGCCGGGAGTGCCGCTGACGGTTACATCGCCTCGGTCGTTCTGAGTCAGACGACTAAGGTCGTCGTAGGCGTTCAGTTCGTCGAGGTCGACGCTTTGGCTGGCGGCTTCGACGTTGAGGCGATACTCACGGTTACCTGAGGCATCGTAGCCATATGAGAATTCGTCCAGCGTGGTCGGCTCGCCGGGGACGGGCGTGGTAGCCCAAAGCTGCCCGGTCACTCGGCCGAACCGGTCGAAGCCTGAGTAGGCGGCGGTGTCATCGTCGGCGACTGTGCCGTAGGTGAGTTCAAAGCCGTGAGCTCCCGCCAGACCGCGCTGGACGCCGACGAAGGTGGCCGTACCGAGATACCGATACTCGGTATGCGGATTGGTCGCCTTGACGGGGGTTGTAATCGTATCGTCTGCGGCGTCGTAGATCGAATCCACGCGGCTGAGGACATCGGCGATGCTATCGGCGGCGCCGTACAGGTAGAACTGGTCCTTCTTGAGCTCCGTCTCGCTGGATATCCTGAAATCATACGACACCTGGGTGAGGCGCAGGTCGAGAGCGGACCGTCCGCTACCGGTCGGTACGTCGTAGGTGTAGGCGACGTTCGGATCGGCTGTAGTTGCAACGGCCCCGTGATCCTGATATTCCGCGGCCAGCTTTCGCCACGTGCCGTAAGTGCGCTTGACACCGTTGACGGTGGACCATGTGCTGCTGGTATTGGCCAGGGAATCTGCGTTCACAAGCGCGCCCAGGCTGTCATAGGTGTATGCGATCCGTTCTACGGAATCATCGACGCCCGTCGGGAAGTCCTCGGTCGGAACGTCGCTGGTGTTCGTCGGCAATCCGACGGTCAGCAGGCGATCCATCTCGTCATATTCATATTGCAGTTCGACGCCACGTTGGTCCTCACGCATCCCAAGCGCGCCGCTGCCGTAGTAGGCCAACTTGACGTAGTCGCTCTCATCGTGATCGGACGTGCCGCCGTCGTCGCCGGTAGTGGTCATCGTACCATTGCCCTGCAGCGACTCGGCGCTGTCGGGATAGATTATGTACTTCAGCAGATGATTACGCTTGACGGCCTCGTCGACCTCCGAGGCGGCAAGCTGACCGGCGTAGATGTATTTGGTCGTCTGATCGTCACCGGTGGTGGTCGAGCCATCGCCGGTAGTATCCAGCGCCGTCAGCGTGAGCGTCTGGCCGCCGGCGTTATAGGTGTAGGCCGTTGCGCGGTCTTCCACGCCGGTCGCGCCGCCGGTGTTCGTCGGCGCATCGGTGCTGGGGTGCAAGTGGAAATTGTCATAGTTCTCGACCAGATAGGTCTGCCGACCCAGCCGGTCGTAATACCCCCGTGCCTTAACGCCGTCATTGCCGGTCATCTCGATCATTCGGCCATCAGGGGCGCCGTCCGGCGACGTCGCTTCGGCACTGAAATCGTAGGCATATTCGTAATCCGTCCAGCTAACGATCATGCTGCCATCGTAAACGTAAGGATCGGTCGACGCATCCGGCTTGTTGGGCGCCGCCGGACCGCGCGTCGGCGCGGTCGCGCTAACGCCGTGGTTCACGACACAAGCTTGCTGCCCTGCGATGTCGTAGTAGTAGTCTACATACGAGCTTTGGCGGATGACCGTGTTGTCCATGTAATCGTCATAGGCCTCGCCCTCATCTTCACCATCCAGCGAGAGCAAGCCCACGGTCGTCTCGGGCGCATTATCCTCGCGTCGGTGGGTAATCTGTCGGACTACATTGCCAGCCAGGCCGTACTCGTACTGAACTTCTTCGATGACGATGTCACCAGAGACCTCCTCCTGGCCGATTGTCTGGGACACATCCTCATCTGTAGCAACATATCGGCTCAACAGTCGACCTGCGCCGGTGTACAAATTCTTGCTCATCCCGCCGGCGGGGGCGATGGTCGCCACGCGTCGTCCCGCCTCATCATACTTATACCGAGTATCGATGTAGGGGTCGTTCGGGCTTACTGTAATCTTCATCGTCACCGAGGCGGCTAAGCGCCCCCCCAAGTCCAGCCGGCGGCCGGTTATGGGAGCAAGAGGGGTTGTGGCAAGGTACGGCTGCGAATACCCTGTCCCCAAGCCATCCTTAATAGAATATTGGATAGTGCCAGATGGCAACAGGACCTCGCTGAGGCGGAAAGGGTGCACTATGTCATCTGTAAGCGCTAATATCACAACCTTGCCGCCCACACCACTGTCATATGGCTTATAGTCGGTCGACACATAGGCTGAGTCGCTTGACCCAACAACCGTATCAAATATGCCATCACCGTCGCTGTCGGTCACATCGGCAGATCGCAACGCATTGATGCGAGTGACAAAGGGGACCTGAGTCGCCGTGCCCTGTCCACCACGAGCGTAGTCGTAGAAGTTCTCCGAAACCATCATCATATTGCCGGAGCCCGCCGCGGGATCCCGCCGCACTGCTCCCGTGGCATCGGTACCAACATACACCCTCTGCACACGGCCAAGGGCGTCATAGACCCTCGCCGTAATGTTGCCCGAGGCATCCTTGATGCGCAGCTGACGCCCCAGCAGGTCCACATCCGCAAAGCCGTCACCATCAACATCGGTGTCTGAAATCACATTGTATTGACTCGGAGTGCCCGCCGTCGTCCAATTGTCAGGTAAGGTCTCGTACACGCGAGTCTGCAGTCGCCGACCCGAGCTATCATAGGTGTACTCCATCCGGGTCAGCTCCATGTTGCTAGCAATGCTCTCTGTGCCGGCAGGCTTGCCTGACAGCGTCACCTCGGCGGTCGACCTGCGGAACAACTCGCCATCAGTATTGACCCACTGAATCGATACCGGCGCGGTCATTGTGTAGACATCGGTGGTATCTGCGTCAAGGTGGACCCGATACTGACGGGTCTCCTTATAGACGTCGCCCGAAGCCGCTTCGTGGTAGCCATAGGTTGTGATGGATTGGTTGAGGTTGTCGTCGGTGGCGGTCCAATCCGCGGCGGCAACACTCGTGGCGATCCGTCGGCCCAGGCCGTCATACTCGTAGTCCGTCTCCAAGTAGTTGATCCCCTGCGAGCCATAAACGGACGACGTAATACTCGCCGGGATATCGTGATACGCCCGCCGCCAATCGACGTGGCCATCAAAATCAAACGTCAGCGTCGAATAGCCGACCCAATCCGATGTGTCGGCGCCAGTGACGGCCAACGTATCGTCGGCGTCCAGTCGATCATCCACGTCTCCCGTGCTATCGTTCCAGCCAGACTTACCTAGCATAATCGTCTGCATCGCTCGGGCCAGCTTGCAACGTTTCTCAACGGTGATCGGGCCAACCAAATCCCAATCGCCATCGGCATAGCCGGTCACATCGTTGTCATCAACGACCTTGTAGCCCGAGGCGCGCCAGTGTTGATCCAGATCGAAGGGGCCATTCTCTATCAACACATTCCAGCGAGCCGTGCGGATGAGAATCTGATCATCACCATCACCCACCATCACCGGGTGGTCGGGGCCTAGCGACTCGATGAGCATTCCGCTGAGATCGTAGGTGTAGTCACTAATCTGATGGAGCCCGCCAAATGACGGCGTAGCCCAGCCGTCGGGCAAGTCGCTGAAGCCGCTGCCTCCTGACGTGTCGACTTCCTCAATCCGCTTTATCCGCCGGCCCAGACTATTGTACTCATTGTAGCTGATATTGCCGATTTCATCACGATGCCACGTCAATTGCCCATCGTCATCATAGAATGATGTCGAGGTCAGCGAGTTGGTGGCCGTCAGGTCCGGCGGATCCACATACCCCCAGCCCATTGTATCCCACCAGATCATCATGTGCAGCTCGAAGTCATCCACATATCGCGTTTGAGTGCGAGATTCGACCTCGTCATTGCCGTGGAACGTGTAGGCGTACTCGGTATACCGGACGCTCCGCAAAGCAACGGGCAGTTCGGTCACCATGTCCCATTTCTTCCCCAAGTAGGCCCGCGATGGCTCGCCAGTGGGCGTATGCAGGAAGTACTCATACCGCGTTCCAGAGACCAGATTGTCTGGGTAGGTCGGCCGATTATCATAGACCGCGTGGTAGGCCAACTCGTTTTCGACCGCGCCGGGAGTGGAACTCGAGGCCAACGTATAACTGTAGTACCCGTAGACGTGAGTCGTTCCTGTCTGATTGAGATACAGGAAGGTCAACTGAGCATAGCCCATGCATCCCATCAGGTCATCATACTGCTCGACCACATCCTGCCAGCACGTCAGGTCGCCGGCGATATCATCATCAATCGCATCCCAATCGATCACATTGTTCTCGAAGACAAAGACTCTATCACCCATATCCACGGTCGGAGGGTAGACCATCGGGTGGCCCTTATAGAACCGATACTCGCCCCGCCGATAGATGGGATCGTCCGTAACACTTAGGCCCGGGCCTTCCTCATTGACCCTCAAGAGAATCTGACCCAATCGATTTCGATAGGTGGTGATCTCCCCAATAAGGACCCCCGCGCTGTCCTTGTACTGCACAACTTCCTTCGAATCCCAGTGATTGGGATCGTTCAGCATGGCTCCGCGCGTCGAATTGTAGGTCGCCGACGGCTCGTAAGACACCTTTCGGCTGTCGGCGCCAGTTGTATCGCACACGTTGGCCTTCACATTGACCTTGGTCAACTCGCCATCCTCATCGAATTCAGCCAGCCGACAGAGATAGTCCTTTACCTTGCTCTCCCCACCGATCACGACGCTCTCAGCCGTCAGATCGATATCATTGAGGTACGTCTTCATATCAGCGAGACTCAGGTTGTCGCTGTCCTTCGCCAATCGAGCAAACCACGCGGGCTCAAGCATCATTTCGACCCGTCTGACAGAAGGCGTACCATTATCGACGTAACGAGCATAAGTAATCTTGATGTCATCTACATCACTGTCCCCTGGGTTCTCCACAAAACCCGTGGGTATCTGCGTGATGAAATACGTACCGGCATGGGTATTGGCATCCGCTACGACGTGTTCAAGCTCCGTACGTTCAGCAGACAGGTACTCCGTGGTGTTCCCGTCGCCGTCAGCGTCATCGACATCCTGCACTTGGAAGACGCTGTCAATGAACTTGCCCGTACCATCGTAGTTGAAGACCAGTCTGCCGGAATCGCCTGTGATTGAAAGAGGCTTGCTGTAGTCGCCGCCGCCGTAAGCGATGGTGTATGTGACGCCATCGGCGTTGGTGAACGAAGTTGCGGCATACGCTGTTGTACTGCCAATCTGTTTGAACGTCGCTTTGATCTGCCTGCTACCGTGCGTGATCGTCACGTCATATTGCCCTGTGGTCAAAGTGACCTCTAGATTCTTGGGCAAGGCCGCCAGAGCGGACGCATCGAACTCAATCCAATAGTCTCCGCGCGCAACGAGCCTATACATCATCTCGTCTTTGTTATAGTCGGCATCAATGTCGTCAGCGTCAGCTCTAGCCTGGAAGTAGGGAACAGGCGAACCCCATGGCTCGTCAAGGATGGAGGCCATTTTGTCGCCCAGATCCTTCGGGACAAGATCTTCAACACGGATCCCCCGGAGCAAATCCTCGCCTTTGTCGGCGTGCAAGTCCTCCCTCTCTCGCTTTTCAGGATCTATGTCCTTCACAGCAGGGCTGGCCGCCGGCGGGGTCTTGACGTACAAGAGCGGATCCTCGCATTCCAGACATCGGTTGACGACATAGTAGCGTTGCCCCCAGAGCTCCAACGCTCCTGCTGACGAGGCCAGCATCCCGATAAGTGCAAATCCCAAAACAAACAACGCCGTCTTCCGTTGATAACGCATGATCTGTTCCTTCCCTATGGTCCTGATATTCCTAGCAATTGATATCTATCGAATCGTGTTTATGTTTATGGCTGATCTATTTGTTCATCCTGTTCTTCCGAGCCCAGCGGCTGTTCGTCGGCGTCCGGCGGCTCGACATACGGCGGCTCGGTATACCATGTGAAAAGTGCTTCTGATGGGATGACTTGTTTTTCCAGTCCCGGACCTTCATATGAAACGCTTAGCTGCCGGACGCCCTGGATCCACGAATAGTCCACGGTAATCGGATGGAGGCCTGCCTTGAGCTTGATCGGACGGACGTCTGCCTCTCTTCCGCCGCTGATCGGGTCGATGATAGCCACTTGCCGGCCCGCCACTCGAACCGTTGCCAACTCGGAGGCCCAGACATCAAAGAGATACTCGCCGTCAGCGGGGACCAAGACATAGCCATCGAACTGAAGGTAGATCGGGCCCTCGGGGATTCTGACATCGGACAAGTCTATCGACTCGACGACCGCAGAATTCTCCGGCCTGCTACGCCGCTCGAAATCTGTCATCGTGCCGTAAGGCCCTTCGACCCACCGCAGCCGCATGCCGGAATGCACAGGGCCAACGGGGGAGACTTCAGTTGGCGGGGTGGGAGTGACAACAACCGTAATCGTCTCTTCGTCACGCTGGAGAGCGACCTCGACGGGATCGGCCGACGGAAGCTCAATGATGGCCAGATGATAATCCAGGAAATCGTTGATCTCCCTGTCGCCGATGCGAGTGACGATGTCGCCGACCTGCACCCCTAGCTCCATGCCTTGCCCAGTGACTCGTACGACCCGGGTCTCCTGAGTGCTGCCCACATGGAACCCTATATCATAAAGGTCGTTACAGTAGCTTTCCATGACATCATAAAGCTCTCGACGAAGACGGGCGATTGGCACTGCCCTCGCGCCAAGTCGATTGCCCTCGTCATCATATTCGACGACCGTTATCAGCCCAATGACCTCGCCGTTCCGGTTAAACACTGCAGAACCCGAGTAACCTGGCCCAAGCTCCGGACTGATGATCTCCATGAGCTGCACGTTATCGACATCGACCTCGCCAACATACGCCCAAACAACGGACTTGAACTCACCTTTGGGCTGCCCGATCACCAAGACAGGCTCACCGGTCTGAGGCGCGTCACAGCGGGCTAGCGTTGCGGGTTGGAGCCGCTCATGCGCTGCAATCTTGACCAGATAGGCGTCGGCTGAACCCACGAAGGCGACCAGTCGACACGGCCAGTACTCTGGGCTCCGCAGGTGAGCCACCGGCACACCTGCTGCGTGCTGCATATAGACATGGCCATTAACCAAAGCATAGCCGGACTCATCAATCACCACCCCAGCCCCAACATAGGCGCCGCTCTTTGGATAGTAGTACACTCGCCAATCAACCACACTAGGCACACACTTGGCAAGCAACGCCTCCTTCTCCTCCTCCGTCATCGCGGGGAAAGCAGAAGAATAGTCTAACGGCAATTCGATACGATCGGCGGAGGCCGACTCGGAAGAATCCACTGCGACACTAGCGGTAGCTTGAGACTTGGACTCACACCCAATGGAGAAGCACGTCACGACCAACAGGCCAAGAATCACAAGGATCAACAGAGGCCGAAACGGGCTCGCGAGCAAATCCCCGATGGGGCCTTGAAAGGCAGCGCTCTCACCGATCACAGAAGGGCATGTCTTTCGTCTACTGAGCATCTGAGGCTCCTGAATAAATTGACGTAGTGGACACCCAGCAACAAAACGCACCATCCCCGACAGGGGACTTGTGTATCTTGCGGCTGACTCTTTGCTACTGCCCACTGATGACCCCGCTTATAGGGTCCCGAGTACATGAGTGTCAAGCGCTTTATTCACCGCAGTACAAAAACATGAGTAGGTAGCCAGAGGCCCAGGATACCCCACTCGACACAACACCCCTTCGGGACACTCGGGGCTCGCCGCTATCGGTGTGACCCATCGGCCAGTCGCGGCATGCGCCTCCCGACCACATACCACATGCCCGCTTTGCTGGAATGAATGGTCAGGCAGTGACAGATGCGTCCGCATGAACAGGGGTCAACACACTTTCCCTGTCAATAGTAAACAGGCTGGAAGTCATTAGCCGCCGCGTCAGACAACAATCCACCGACCTCCCATTTAGCCAGCCGGCCTCCTACTGCCTACACTCGCAGCCCCCTCAACCGTCGCCGACAACCAACCTTTGCTGATATCCGCCCTGCGCCGACGGCCGAGTGACCTGCCCCCCGAAAGCTGATCCTAGTTGACTGAGAGTCTCAGCCGACCTTAAGGTCGGAAGGAGACTTAGAATGAAGCGTTTTACACCAGAGCAGATCGTATCGAAGTTGCGTCGGGCGGACGTTGAGTTGGGCAAGGGGCGGACGGTGCCTGAAGTCTGCAGGGCTATCGAGATCAGCCAACAGACCTACTATCGTTGGCGTCAGAAGTACGGCGGGATGAGTCCGGCGTTGGTCAAGGAACTCAAGGTGTTGCAGAAGGATAATCAGCGCCTTCGCAAGATCGTGACCGATCAGCGGATCGACATCGAGATAATGAAGGAGGCGATTGCGTATGACTCAAAAAACTCCTGACCCCGGCCGGCCGACGCAGGACGGTGGCACATCTTTGCAGTCGGCTGGGGCATTCGCAGCGTCGGATCTGTCGGGCCATCGGTCAGGCCAGGTCGTCTCAGCGATACCGGCAATACCTGCCGCCCGATGAGCGGCAGCTGGTTGATGACATGAACCGGCTAGCGTTGCGTTGGCCACGGTTCGGCTACCGTCGGATCGCGGCGTTGCTTCGGCGAGATGGCTGGCGAGTGAACGTCAAGCGGGTGCATCGTCTGTGGAAGGCAGAGGGCTTGCAGATACGCAAGAAAGCCCGTAGGCAGACGCAGCCGCCCCTGCCTTGGCACACACTTGGACTATCGGTGAGACCTTTCAAACGCGCGACCCACAATGCCAGAACGGCCACAGTCGTGTGGCGGCCAGCAGGCACTTGCCGTCTTCTTGGCGCATATTTGGCGCGTCAGAGAAGGACCGTGATCTCAACGCGCTACGCATCATGGACTTAGGACTCACACCCATCCTGTTGTCGACGTGAATGTCGCCGGTCGGAAGCCGGGCCCTGCAGCCACACACCAGTCGCTGGCCATCGGCATGCTTGACTGGGACTCCGCACGACCAGTCACGTTAGGCTGCTCCGCGACTTGACGGGAGTCTATGGTGGACCATCTCGTCGGAGCATCTGCCCTTTAGGTCCTCGACCAGTTGACCACGAGGTTACCGACCGCTGCGTGTGATAGGCCGTGTCCCCGTTTCCGACTGCCTGTGACCCCTTCGTCCAAGACGTGGCCCGATGGTGCGCGGCGACGGCAGCCCGGGCGGACGCCTGTGCCTACTGGCAACTCCGTCCGCCATATCCTACCAGCACTTATGAATACCGTTAGCAGATGCCTCCGGCGCTACTATGCGCAACCATTCGCCGGGGGGCATGTTAATGACGGGGCCCGGATCGAGCTTTCGGAAGGGGCGGACCGTCAGGGCCGTCTCGGATAGACATAGCCCGGGTTCTGCGGCTCGATGACCTTCACCTCCGGGCCCAGGGCTATCCCATCCAGAACAAAGTTCTTGAACGTGTCGAATCCTGTCCTGTCTATGATGTACCCCATATGTTCCTTGGCCTTGGACTGGTCGATGTATGTGGCGATGAACCTGTGGAGGTTGCGACATATGCCGAGAACGATGTCCTGCGTGGCATTCTCCACGAACGTTTGCGCCAGGCGGGGGTTCCTCTTGCCCGTGCGCCCGCCCAAGAGGATGCGGTAGACCTTCTTGCCTCGGGAGAAAGCTCCGGTGGGGCATTTCAGGATGCACTCGCCGCACTGGAGGCAGTAGTTCTCATTCCTCGTTATGGCGTAGTCCTCGAAGCTCAGCGCATTGGTGATCTTCTTCTTGCAGTTATCGAGGCAGGCCTCGCACCCGATGCAGCGACTCTGGTCGTACTCGGGCACGACCGTTCCCACGATGCCGATATCGTGAAGGTGCGCCTTGATGCAATCGTTGGGACATCCGGTGATGGCCACTTTCAGATGGGTGTGGTTGGGGAAGATCACCTGCTCGATCTTCCGGGCCAATGCGGTTGTGTCGAAGTTCGCAAAGCGACACACTCTGTTTCCAATGCAGGCGCAAACGTTTCTCGTGCCGGAGGCTGGGTACCCATCCTCGGGGTCCTCGAGGACAACGCCGCAAGCGACTTCGATATCCGCGATCATCTCGGCCATGCGGCGGCTGATCTCGCCGAGGTCGTTGAGCTTGACGCCCGGGATCTCGTATCCCTGTCGCGTCGTCAGGTGAACCGTGCCATTACCGAACGTCTCGGCCAGCTCCCGAATAACGCCGAGATGCGCGGCCTCCAAATGGCCACCGGGAACCCTGATTCGGATGGCGGACTCATTGCGGACCTTGGAGATACGGAACGCCTTCCGCATGATGGTCTTGGTGTTATGCACTGGCGGGGATCTCCTTGCGGGTGGCCAGCCAGTACAGCCCGCCGACGAACACGGCGCCACCGACAATATTCCCAAGTGTCACGAACATCAGGTTGGTCCCGAAGCCCATCCACGACACGCCGGCACCGTGCGGTGCAAAGAGCGACATCCCCAGCAGCGTCATGTTGGCAATGCTGTGCTCGTAGCCGCAGGCAATGAAGGCGAACAGGCACCAGAAGATGAGAACGCACTTGGCGCCGTCGCTGGACGTGCGGCTTGCGCTCCATAGCGCCAAGCACACCAGCCAGTTGCACAGGATTCCCCGCACGAACATCTGCAGGGGTGGCATGGTCATCTTGGCGGCGGCGACCTCCTCTATGAAGCTGCCGGCATGAGCGATCGCTCCTGACGTCACCACCAGGAATGCCAGCACGAGCGAGCCAATTAGATTCCCGCTCCAGGAGAAAGCCCAGACCCTCAGGAGCCCCAGCACCGACACCTTCTTGTCCACGACGCCGAACGTCATGATCATGTTGTTGCCGGTGAACAGCTCGGCCCCGGCAAAGACAACCAGCATCAGAGCAATGCCGAACGTCGCCGCCATCACAAGCCGCTGAAAGGCCGAGCCGATCGCTGCCAGAGGAGCCCCGAGACTGAAGATCAGGACAATCCCGATTCCTATGTAGGCGCCCGCCAGGATCGCCGAAGCGAGGTAGGAGGATCTGGACCTGTCCAGATAGGCGACCTTTGCTTTGGCGGCGCTGCTCATTGCGTTGATGTCGTTGAGGTACATGTGTGTGGCTCCTATCCGGCAGGGGTTAGTCGATCAACTCCCGGGCCTCGAGGTAACTGAACACAGGCCCGTCCACGCAGACGTACTTGTCTCGGATGCGGCAGTGGCCACACTTGCCAACGCCGCACTTCATGTGCCTTTCGAAGGACAGCCAGATGCGGTCCTCCTGGACGTGGTGACGAAGGAGTTCCTTCACGGAGTTGCCCATCATCATGGGCGGGCCGGTGAGCACGGCAGAGGTGCTCGGACCGATGTTCCCGACCTCCTTGATATAGCTGACCACGAAGCCGATTCCGCCGGCCCACGATTCCGTCTCATCTTCCGTTGTGTCCACCGTCACCACGACGCCACAGCCTCTGGCCCAGTGCTTCAGTTGATTCTTGAACAACACGTGCTTGGGCGAGCGGAAACCAACCAGGACGTCCAGCTGCTTCAGCCGCTGCAACTGACTGTTCTTCAGGTAGTACTCCACGAGCGGCTTGACGGCCGCCAGGCCCGAACCACCCGCGATGACAAGCAGGCGGCCGCCTTCGAACAGATCCAGCGGAAAACCCTCGCCGTAGGGGCCACGCAGGAACAGCGGATCCCCCGGCTTCAACTGAAACAGGCCCGAGGTCACTTTGCCTACATGCCGGACCGTGATGCTGATATCGCTATCGCCAATTTCACTGATGGCTATCGGCGCTTCACCCACATGGGGCAGCGAGACCATTACGAACTGCCCGGGCGATGGCTGGATGTCCGTCGCCAGGCGGAAAGACCGTTCGGTGTCGGTGTGCGATGTGATCTCCAGCACGGTAGCGGCGGCGGCTGTGTAGATGTTCTCCATTAGCCCACCTCCGCGCCGTGATGGCAGATCATGGTGATTTTCTCGATGCACTTTCTGATGCTGATGTACTCCGGACACGCGACGTCGCAGCGGCCGCACCCCACACACATGGACATGTCGAACGTCTTGGCGAAGTCGTAGATCTTGTGCAGCACCCGGTAGCGCATTCTGTCGCCGCTGGCCGAGCGAAAGTCGTGGTTGCCCGCCAGCAGCGAGAAGCCCTTCACATGGCAAGATGACCAGATCCGCTGGCGTGTTGACTTGTTTCGATCATCGGCGTCGGGGATGTCCTGGACGGTAAAGCACGTGCAGGTCGGACAGGACGTATTGCAGCGGCCACAGGCAATGCATCGCTGCGAATACTCCTTCCAGGACGCATTGGCGAACAGCGACGCCTCGACGTGCTCGGGAACGGTAACAGGAGTGGGATCTTCTTCGGAAAATCGGGGCTCAACGGGGACCTGCTCGCCAAAGGGGAAATAGGCTTCAAATCTGTCGTCCGTGATTTCCACGGCGTATCCGTCTCCGTCCGGCCGAATGAACGCCGCATAGTCCTTCGTTCTGTTCGTCCCCATCGACACGCAGAAGCACTCATCGAAAGGCTCTGGGCATTCCAGAAGGAAACAGATTATGTTCTCCCTCCGACGGCCGTAGTAGCAGTCCTCGCGGCCGCCATGTTTCAGGAACATGGCATCCAGGACAGCTAGGGCGTGAATGTCGCAAGCCCGCAGGAAGACAACGGTCGGAGGCATGCTTGTCGCCACCTCCTCGGCCTCGGCCCCGTCGAAGGAGAACATCGCTTCGCGAATGGGCAGCAGGACCGACTTGGCGGAAAAGTAGGTCTTGGCGGAGAACTCGATCTCATCCAGCGACTCGACCGTCTCGTAGACCGTCAGGTCGGTGTCCGAGAACCGCCCTCGCCCGGGGCATCTCTTGGGGGCTACGACCGTGTAGTCGTTGGCAATAGCGCGAAAGGCGCTCTCGGCCTGTTCATTATCGAGCCTCAGTGTCTTCATCATCGCGGTCTCTCTGTGGCAGATGTGGCTTGGTAGCCAGACCCGTACAAACACTTCCGCCACAGTGTAAATACGTAGCAACCCCCGTGCCAGACGATCACATATTCTCTATCTTCTGTCACATTAGATTGTTACAACCAGGATGGGCGGCGTGGTGCGGAAGCACAGAGCGCACAAATATGTAACTCAATCGGCCAATTCTGACATATTTGTAGCACAATGCCACATAATTGTAGCACACGCCCCTCGCGATTCGCCAACATTGCGGTCAGGCATCGCCTAGCTTCTGGTATATCAGACTGTTACAACAACCACGCCCGGTGTCGCGCCTCGTGGCACTACAGATCACACAAATATTTACGTCTGCCAAGCCATTCTGACATATATGTAGCACGTCGTGCGGACAATTATGGAACGCACCTGTTGTGCCTACCGAAAACTCCGTCCGCCTTATTCTATAACTACTTACGAACATTGCCCTCTGTCGCCTGCGGCGTTACCATGCGCAGCCATTTGCCACCGGAGGACATTTCATGCTGGGCTTTGTTCAGGTTGCTGCGGTTCTCTTGAAGCCTTTCCTTTCCTCGCGGTCATCCCTTGCTGCCGAGAATCTGGCACTGAGCCAAGGGCTGTCAATGCCACGCACACCTCCACGCCGATTTGAGGCATCATCAGGCACACCTCACGAGCCAATTGAGGGTCTCGCCGCGCCAACTCCCCACGATGTCATCGCTGCGCTTCGGAAAGAGGAACAGTACTACCGCAGCAGTATCGGTGTCGAAGAATGGGCAATCAAGCTGGCCAGGCTGTATGAGTTCATGGCCGCCACGCCTGCGATTGTGGCTGAGATTTGCATCCAGTCTCGAGAGTAACCTCAAGCCTGAACTATTTCCCAACGCCCAGCTCGGATCAATGGCTTTCTGTCTTTGTCGCCTTCGACAATACAGCTCACCGGCCTGTCGCGGTCAATGCGTCCGGAAGGTGTTCCACCTCGCCGTGTCGAGCTTCATCGCACAGTAGACTTCGAACAGGTGAAGCTCGACGGCGTTGTCGATTTCAATGGCAGCGATCCTCATGCGAGCCAAGCGGCCCCTTGCCTTCTCGAAGGCCACCTTGAAGGGCCGTCGCTTCATTGCTTGGCTGCGCGTGAGTTTGTGGTCATGCTCCCACTTGGCCATCCGGTAGGCAAGGCTGGCGGTGTTGTGGTCCGTTCCCTTGACGTGCTGCGATACCCTCTGGCAAACGCCTCTCGATATGCCCACGTAGATCGGCTGGCCCTTCTCGATCAGCACATAGCAGCCGGCACAATCATCTGTCTTATCGAAGAAACGACACAGCTTCTTGGGGCCGATGCCTTTCTGCCCGAACTCCGCCAACGAATGGGGCTGACGCATGGCTCGGCGCATTTCCACCATGCGGGCCGGCAGGTGGCTACGTGCCAATTCCTGGAACGTGTGCGGACAATTATCAATGGCCATGGCCTTCTCTCTCCTCGCCAGCCGGCCGCCGTCATTGGTAAACAACGCGTTGCCACGTTCTAGCAGAAAGGCTCCCGCCGCTCCAGCACCGTCCCCGGCCCATCGGCAAGCCCAGACAAGCTCCAGGCACGCCCAGCCCCTAATCTCGGCACTCGGCGCATAAGAGAAGCCGGCTGTAACGTTCTGTTACAACCGGCTTTATCAAGCACGCCCGAGAGGATTCGAACCTCCAACCCTCGGTTCCGAAGAACCATTGGCGGCCTATAAGACAAGATGAGCAAGCGAGTTATGAGGCCCTTTTGGGGCCATTTCGAGAGTTTCAAGTAGTTGGCAAGTGGCTGACAAGTCAATAACAACTGGTTATCATGTGGCGACTGACCCAATTAGTGACCCACTTCGTGACAACCAAGGTGCCCAGGCAAGTACGCCCTGCAGTCCGTTGCCGGGGGGGCGAACAGTGAGCGATCGTCAAAGCAGAAGGGCCGGAGTCATAAGTCTCCAACCCTTGACACCCTCCTTCAACGAGGCCGACGGGGCCCGGACCCGCGACCTCCGGATCGACAGTCCGACGAGCGGGCCGTGAGCTCTTGTGGACGTGTGAGTTATGGTGCGACTTTCGGAAGAATCGAGACCTGCAATTGGTTGAGAAGTCACTGAGCAGTCACTGACAACACACCACCACGTGACGACTGACCAACTCAGTGACCAATTACCAAAGCCAGCCAGCCGATTCTGGTATATCCGGTCTTCCTGTCATGGACACAGAGCACCAGGGCCAGGCTCCAGGAGATGGGCTTACTCGGCGCACTGGGGGGAGACATGCCCTAGCTGGAATGGACAGGGGATCTCGGTGGCGGTACGATGATGGCGGCTACGGGAGAATCCAGACTGTGCACCGGGAACGCAGATACACATGGCTATGGCAGATCCTGCGGGAAGGGCTCGAAACGCTCGGTGGCAGCGCTGATGATGGATCTCTCTGTGAATGGGTACAGGAAAAGTGCCCCAGGCTAACGGAAGACCTGATCCGCAAGGCGATTTCCTCGTGCACGGTTAACGACCAGTCTCGCACTTACTTCCGTCGCAATTGCCGCCCTCGTGTCGCCGACAGGCCTCACGATTGTCTTTACAGACATGCTGACGGCCTTTTGATATCCTTCGACCCAAAGGAGCATGGAGAGTGGCAGACCGTCCGGCAATCCGATGGGCAGCTGCTCGTGTGCGTGGCCTCACACTACCTCGCCGAGGATCTGTCGGCATGTCCCGAGGGCGGGGACGTCGTAACTTCTGCCGCCGATACGTCGCCACCAGCCCCTGTCCGCTGGCTTGACCGGTTCCTTGAGCGTACTCCGGAGCGGTTTGATCCGATCGTAGTCGGTGTTCTCAAAGGCTTTGGCATTCTTCTCAGCATTCCTATCACCCTCCTTCTGTTTCTGATCGCTGGGGGTCTGTCTATCCCTGTAGCTCTGTTTGCGGCGTATATCCCGGTTAGTTGGCATGCCGCCATTGGATACGGAGTGGCATCGCTGTGCGTCGCGTGGTCTCTTGTGTTTACAATGCGTTACGTCGATTTGACCTGGAAAGGTGAGTCTCGCCAAGAGCTGGCAGGAAAAACGGTTTGGGCAAGCTTCCGTGAGTTTCTTTTGGGTTTTCTCTGGCTAACCTTCGTTTTCGGCGGCAGTTATTGGATGCTGGATCGCCTCTTGCCTGGGGAACATTTCGGCCAGTCGGGCGCCGGGCTTATCGACTGGCTCTACTTCAGCCTGATGACAGTAGCGACAGTTGGGTATGGAGATATAAGCCCTAGCAGTTGGTTCACTCGTTGCCTGACCAGTGTGCAGGTAGTCGAAGGCCTCTGCTTGCTGGGGATGTTTGTCGGTGTCTTGGCGTCCCTAAGGGCTCAAGAAGTCCACCACGGTCACCCACGTGCTTGGCGCAACTTCGCCCGGATGAGAGAAGACTTCCTGGAAGTGTCCAAGAAATTCGGTGCTAGGTCACCAGAAGCGAAGGCTTCCCTCATCGAGTTTGCGCAAGAAGTCTGCCTGAGTTTATCACTTGACGAGGAATTCGGCCAAGGTTTCCTGAACTGGCTCTTCGCTGATCCATATGCGAAGCTTGATCACTACGGAGTCAGACAAGGAGGAAGGATCGTTGGACTCGGCACGCCGGGCGGGGCTTTCGTGGACCTTATTTGGGAGTGTGGGGGTGGCGAAAGTCCGTGGGAAGGGTGGACCCGGACGGGCATATGCGAAGTTGATAAGTACGGTTTCCTTCAGCTGTACAAACTCAGTGGCATGTGTATTCGAGACATGGACACGGGCTTTGAGCCGGTCCTAGTTCCCGATAGCGGCGCCGAAGAAGTGGATGTGCCGGCTGGATACGCGCCAATTGGGCTGGGCCCCTTGTCTATTGGCAATGTCGGCAAAGCAGTCTGGGTGTCCGCAGACACATTGGCTTCGGAAACTTTCGCTGAGAGGATCCTCGGCTACGTCGAGCGGTACTTCGTCGAGATCGGTCACACACGAAGGTCCGTGCTCGCCCAGACCCACATGATGTAACGGATCCGCGATGTTGACACTGATCAACGCCGCCGGCCGAAACTGGGAACGCCGCCCCTTCTGAAGATCACGCGCAAACATGTTTCACTCAAGCGGGCCCTGACGAAATACAATCTGGGCATAGCCCTGGCGGCCCTTGACGAGCGTGAAGAAGGCACGGTAAATCTGACCAAGGCTGGGAGAGACCTTCGAGGGCAAGCATGTCCTGTTGAAGCCGCCGCCTAAGGAACTGGCTGCGGGGAAGTATCCCAGCGGAATAGTCTACTATGGCGACCAGGGCTTCTATCCGTTCGGCCTGTGGGAAGATGAGCTCATTCAGCACATTGGCATTTTCGGCCGATCCGGCAGCGGCAAGACCAACCTGTGCTACATGCTTCTTGAAGGCTTGGTCGCAGCCGACAAGCCTTTCTTGATCTTCGATTGGAAGCAGAACTACCGAGACCTGATCGCAAAGCAACCGTTCAGCGACTTGGACATCTTCACTGTAGGCCGGAGCATAAGATTGGCGGCGAAGTCAGATGCATTATCGTGTCGCTCGTGTTTGGCAGATAGAGAAGCTGGGACGAGCTCGGCATATGCAAGGTCTTCAGCGACTGCGGTCCAGAGGAACAGCAGCGTTCGCCAACCGCTTGAGGTGGCCGAGAGCTTCATAGCTCCCCGATGGTGCTGACATATTGTCACATCCCATCTGTAGATTGTTATCATAGCTATTTAAGCTTTGTCCGTACGCCAGGTTACCAATGCTGTGCGCCCCGGCTAGGCCCCACATCCCCAGGTCTGGATGGCGCAACCCGTGCGATAGTGCTAAGAAGCCAGAGAGCAAGACCTCGTGGCCAACCGGCGTTCGTTTGCCTGACATACAAATCCTCAGTTAGACGGCGCCATAAGCTGCATCCGTGCGGATCTTGCAAACCAGACGAAGCCCCCTCAGGGACGAAGCGAGGTGGTCAATTCCGTTTCAGGCGTTATGGGCCGACGGGCTGTGCCTTGCCTGCCGGTGAGAACAGATGCAACTGATAGATATTGGGCGCGGCGATTTATGAACCTTGCGCCGAGTAGGTCGGCTGAGATGATGATGCCAACTCCGTCCGTTCGGTTCCAGCCAACTTGGCAAACCACGTCGCGTATGGCGCCAAGACTCAGCCGATGGCGAACGACTCGACGAAGGGGAATCGAGGAAGGTGATCAGGGCAGCCTTCTGCCTGTTCTTTAGGGCCTTGAAACACAAGGATCCCAGCCCTCATGATCCGAGCGCGGCAATGACTTGTGGTGATTCTGGCTGGTTGTCTCAACAAGCAGCAGGACGTGATCGTGGACAGAAGAAAGCCTTCAAGAGAACCACAACAATCCGAACGAGACCCACCGCTACCATATCCTCCGGCAGCGAATGGCTAGGTATAGTAGCGGCAGAGGCGTCAGATAAAAATGGCCGTAAGTCCTTGCACAATGTGGCGGATGGAGTTTTCGGGATGGACACCCGGTTATGAGCTAGTCCGCCCTCCCGCATGCCTCATGCCGCGTTTCGAGGTTAGTGTGGACCCCTCTTCTGCTTCAGTATGATAGATTACCGGGTAAGACAAGGGGAAAACAGGAGTTTGGTCTTAGGGGGCCGCTTTCTCGTAGGCTGCTCTCGTCTTCCGTATCAGCGGGTGGTCTGGGTTGGCTTCTGCGGCGACCCCCCACACTTTAACAGCGGTTCCTCTAACTTCGTGGTTTGGGTCACTGAATCTGTTGGCTATCTTTGGTATGTGCTCCAATAGTAGGGGGTCGTCTGGGTTGGCTTTCACGGCCTTACTCCAGGCTTCCATGGCATCCTTTCTAACAAAGTACTCGTCGTCTCCGAATTTCTCAACCACGTCTGGCGTAGAATCCAAAACCACCTCCTCACCTGGGTGTGCTTCGGCCACATCCCCCCACGCCTTTAACGCCCGAGCTTGGACTTCTGGCTTCTCGTCTTTGAACTGCCCAAGAACTAACGGGAGAAACAGCAGCGGTTCTCTGTTGCCGGAAGAGGTCTTCGATAGTTCGCCGATGGTTGCTACGGCATCGTATCTCTTCATGTACTCCAGCTCATCCAAATCCTGAACGGCGCTGAAAAGAATCTTTCTCACACATTGTGCTGCCGCCCCCTTTGTCTCAAGGATTCTCGGGTCTTCGGGACTAGCTTTCGCCGCCCTCTCCCAGGCACGGAGTGCCGTCTCCTGGATTCCGCGATTGGGGTCGCGAAATCTTTCCATCACCTTTGGCGTGTGTTTCAAGACCTCGCTGTTGCCGGGGTTCGCTTCTGCGATGTATCCCCACGTAACGATCGACTGGTCTTTAGCGTCTGGCGCGAGGTCTGGTTCATCGTCGAAGTGTTTGACCAAATCTGGTACATACTTTAGTATCGTGGGATTGCCGGGATTCGACTTCACGGCATTCTGGAAGGCGCCGAAAGCCATTATCCTGTTGAATGACTGCTCTGCGTCGAAACCGGCAACAATCTGTGGTAGAAGTCCTAGTACTTCCTCGCATCCTGGGTTGCTTTCGGCGGCAGAAGACCAGGCGGAGAGGGCTGCCGATTCGTCACGAGCGCTTCCAAAAACATCGGACAAACCAGCTAAGACCTCTTGGTCGGTGGGGTTCGCTCTCACAATAGCCGCTAATGCGCTTTGCGCTACAAAATTACTACCTGCGTCACCGTGCCTTGATATTTGAACCAAGCGACTTCGGTAGTCCAGCGCGTCGTTGTTGCCGGGGTTTGCTTCAGCAACCCCGGCGAAAGCGAATGTTGCGGCACCCCTTATTTCAGGGTCTTCGTCTCTCTCTGCCTTTTCTATTAATGCAGGGATTGCTTTTCCGTCTTTCATCTGCTCTAGAGCCTCTATGGCGGCAAACTGAACTGTTCTTACAGGGTCGTCAAGGCATCCTACCAACGCGTCAGTGAATCTCCTGTCGCCCATCTGCCCTAAGAAGATAGCCTCATTGATTCGCGTGCTTAAGTCGGATTTCTGTGGGTCCAGTCGCTCCAAGTGCGCTTCCATGCGTTCTTTCTTGAATAGCCCTCGCATGCCGAGGCTTGCAATAAAGTGTTCCTTGTAGGCCTGCGTGACTACGGCAAAAGCCAGCAGATGTTCCTCAGACAAGCCTTGCTTGATTATCTCCTCGAAGCTTCCCGGGGTCTCCACATCCACTCCACCTTCGAGTCTCCGGGTGGTATTGAGTCCAGGCAACTGCTCCGCCCTCCGGGCGAGTTGCTCGTCGTGCAGGATTTCTCTCGCAAGCACGCTCATGCTCCATGCTCCCGCCGCGAATCTAGCCATTACGGGTATGTGCACTTCGTGGCTGCCACAACCGCCTATATCCTGAGCCAGATGTTCTTTTTCTATTTCAATGAAGTTCAGGTGCTGCCCGACAAGATCTCTCAAACCCACCCGTGATACATCATGCTTTTGGAATGCTATTGTATCACAGTTTACCTCCCTGAAGTTGGAACCGATGTGCCCTTCTAACCCATCTAATAGGTCTCTAACATCGCCGTCATGCCATGTGGGTATCCCTGCGGGGGGGATTGCAACTTGTTTCGGAGAGATGATCTCTCTGTCTCTCATTCCCGGTTGCCGGTATCTATTCAAGACTTCCCGCATTCTTTTAGAGCTTTGGAAGCCGCCTTGAACCAATTCTCTGTAGTGTCCGTTCTCATGTGCCACGAATATGTCGGGGCAGTGCATGTAGTTTGAGCCCGTTAAATTCAGGTAAAGCACGCCGTCTTCACTGCATGTTTCTCCTATTGCTCGTCCGCCCCCTGGTTTCTCAGCTCTTTCACCAAAGGGCAGTAATTTCAGGTCGCTTTTTAGGATTCTGTTCCACGTACCCACGCACTCTCCTAACCTCACGATTTCTTGTTCAGTCCACCCCTGTTGCTGGACTGCGGTCGCGCTCATGCGGTCTAAGCTGGTGTTGAAGTGCCTGTTCAGCCACTTGCGGGAGACCGGAGGGTGCGCCCTCTTCTGTCGGGTCATGTTACTCAGCTCTCAGTTCTTTGGCGAGCAGTTTTAGTTCGCGGGTCGTTTGTTTTATGAGTTGGTTGTTGTCCCAGATTAGTTCTTTGTCTCTTTCGGCTGGCGGCCCCTTTTGTTCATTGTAGAGTTCGCCTCTGAGGTGTATCCAGGGCACCGTCGGGTGGTGCCAGTGGTGGTAGTTCGAGACCTTGTCGCCAACCCACAAGTCTGTTGTCGTCCTGTATTCGGTGTGCGGGTATTGTCCCAGGTCACGACGAACGCAGCGTGATTGAGGCTGTTGAATCCGAGGTCCTGGAGGACGTTTTCCACGGCCGTCATTGTCTTCCCGGGGTCCGCGAAATCCGACAACAGGAGGGTTGGCTTGTCCTTGCATTCTAGGAGTGGGGTGAATCTTTCGGCCACGCGCGCAGACGCCCCCTTCACACCCCTCCCCGCCGCGAGGGCCTTAATCCTCTTGTTCCCCGGCCTCTCCTCCTCGGATTCAATGTGGACGGCGCCGGGCTTGTCCACCAGCGAGTCGCCGGGCGAGAGAAACCTGGGCATGTTACTCTGTCGCGTGTTTGCCGCTGAAACCTTCGGGGACAATGCATTCGACGCCCGTTCTAGTACGGTGTTTACGGCCTGCTTCAGGCCCCGCCGGTTTTCAGGGCTCAACTGTAGCCTGTACTTGACTGCCGCCGCCAACTGGTCGTACTCCGGCCGCGGAATCGCCAGCAACGCCTTCCGGCTGCGTCTCACGAACTCCTCATACGTTAATCGCGGAGGTTGCACACGCTTCTGCTTTGGCATAACAGTACATTATCGGGTAAAATAAGGAAAACAACACTGTTGGTCTGTTTTGTTCAGTGGAGCTTCGAGCTTAGCGCGTATACTGTGTCGTTTGCTTCCGCGCAGTCTCCGGCGCCTGTGGGGTAGAGGATGCGATCCTGCCTGTAGATGTGTTTCGCGGGTATCATGGCCGCCATCCATCTTTCGTCTACACCCCAGCCGCCTTCTTTTGATCTTATGCCGCCTAGCGTGTATCCCCTCCACAGGAGATCTCTGACGTCGATTTGTTTTCCGTCTGGGCGAGTGTAGTTGTCTCTGATGTGCACAGCACAGTCGACCATGTCAGCTAGTCCCTCGAGTTTAACGTTGTCGTAGACCGGGTGGTCGGGGTCGGCTCTGCCTTCCAGCAGTTTCGGTATCATCGCGTACTTGGAGTAGAGGGCGCCCGTGACCTCGTCCCTTAGTTCACCATCCGTTCCCTTTCTTCTTATGACGACGTCGAAGTTTTCGCCGTGGACGTAGACTCTCGTGTTCATGGCTCTCGCAATCGCGAGAGCGTTTTCGAACACTGCCTGCGGGCTCCTGCCTTCCGCTATCTGCATGTCATCCAACCCGAGCACTCTCTTAACTTCAGCCGCCACTGTCCCGACTTCTCCCTCGTTCATTCCAATGCTGTCGATACCGGCGCCTTCGGTGTTCCTGATGACGTCGAGGTAATCCATCTTGCCGGCTTTCACGCTGGATAGCGGGCAGTGGAGGAACGCGCCTCCTTTTTTCAGGGCGTTTATTTGAGCGGTCGTCCGCATGTTGTCGGCGTCATCCTTCAAGTAGTGCATCCCGTTCAGGAACACGACAGGGAATGCTCTGCCGATCTGCTCGACAATCGACTCATCCGGCACATCCGCTCCCCCCTTTGTATTCATGTAGGGTTTTATGGTTGCCGCACCGGGCTGGCCTGGGGCGCCGAATATATGCCTGTCCATCCTGTAGACTGTGAGTGAGAACGGTTCGCCGCCCTCCACAGGCAATTCAATTTTAACGCCAGGCCTGAATTCGATGACATGGCCCAGACGGAGTGCCGCCTCCGCGTCGGCGCTTTTGTTTAACGCCCGGTTGTGGGTGAACCCGCCTTCTTGGAGCGTCAGGCGCCTGATGTTATTTCCCAGTATACCCCTCTCTGTTAGCGTCTCGTGCACTTCCTGCGACCACACGGTCACACCATCCTCTCTCGGGAGGTTGTTTGCGATGTTTGCTGAAGCCCCGCCCGCCCTGTCCTGCTGTCTTATACTTGCTTTCTCCATGCAGGAGACCAGCTGTTCTTCCGCACCAGCATCAACCTTGCTCTTATCGCCTCCATTTCTCATGGCCCACAATACTGCAACCGCCGCCTCGCGGACGTTCTTGGGGTCTCCCGGGCCCCCTGGGTTCTCGATGGTGGCCAGCTCGCCTCTGGTCAACTGTGTTATGCCCGCATTCTTGAAGAATTCTCCTGCGTTTTCCGGCGTGAGGGTGTAGACCCTGTCGGTGCTCGCGCCGTAGACTGAAAGAATGTTGCCGCCGGTTGGAGGGAGCGCCTTCGCTTCACCGAGTTTCCCACTCCATTTCCGCACGTACTCTCCCGGGTCGAGGTCAACCCCTTTCTCTCCTAACTTGTGTTTGATGTCCACGGCGTCAGCCGAAAGCTGGAGGTCTACTGCAGTGACATGCCTCCCAAGCAGGCTGTTGTATTCTCCAGCAACCCCCTGCGTGAGTTCCTCGAGCATCGGGTCTGATTCAAAGTGTTCTGTGTTGACTCTCTGAGAGAGGTTCATCACGGTCTGAAAGTTCATCTGCGGTTGCTGCCTGTGCAAGGCCACCGCCGTCACGATTCTCTGCAAGTTCTGGCTCCAGTCGCCCAAATCCTCCACTCTCTCTATAATAGCGTCTCTGGCCGCACCGGATGCCCTCGAAACCGCATCGTTGGCGTACTCGTGGAATTCCGCGACAGCCTGCAGCGCGTTCATGACCGGGAAATCACTGGCCATGTATCTGATCGCGAACTCGTCAGCGTCGCGGGCCAGCGGAGTATTCGACTCGCCCTTCTTTAGCCTCCCGCCTATCATGCCTATCGCGGACGCGGAAGCAAACTGCACGAGAGAGTTGCCGTCGCCCCTGAGTCTGTCGGCCAGAAGATTCAAGTCCCCCACCCCACCCTCTTTCCCGAGCATGATGGCTGCCGCCACCCGTTTCTTCTCATCCGGGCTTTCGAGGTTGTGTTTTGCGACCTCCACGGGAGAAACTGCGTGTTTCCTTCGGACTTTGGACATTGTACTATACGCTGGGATTTCCCAGATGGAGTTGCGCCCACGACCGTCATGGACTCTTCCAATGATTCTATCACAGTTCCGGGAATCAACAAGCCCTTTCGCGGCTCCAGTAAGAGGGTTGTGCCTTCTGAGAGCTCTATCCGGGACGAAAATGAGCGCTGAATTGGACGTCAGACATCAGGAGATGACTCTCAACTCAGCCAGAATGGGCTTTGTGGGAGGTCCGGATCGTATGACGTGGTATGCCGCCGAGCGTGGTCCAAAATGTCTTCCGATCCAGGGCTCCGCGAAGGAATTGGCTATGGGGGCCCAGCAGGACTTCAGCATCGCTCCGCTGGCGGCCCGGCGGAAGCGCTCGTCGTACGTCTTGGTGAACTTCGTGTCGTAGTCGTGGAGGAGAAACCGGACGTTGGCGCTACGTGCGAGAGCCGCGACCGCAACGGCGATGACGGTGGCACAAGCCGACAACTCCGACGGCCACGAACGCCAACGAAGACGGCTCCGGGACAGGCTTCGCGCTGCCATCAGCGTAGTGTAGCCCCCAGTGGCGCTCCACGCCGACGTACCCGGGGTCCTTCCAGTTCTCGTCGAACGCCTCGAACCAGAACACCGGGATGTCCTCGGCCACAGACCATTCGGTCACCTGGCTGAAGTACAGTCCCTCGTTCTGGAGGGACGGCACCGCTTGGCCGTTCGTATCACCCGCACTGGGCCAACCCGTTTCACCAATCACGACGGGCAGGCTTGGCGCCACGGAGTCGACGGCAGTCATCACCTCCGCATACATGTCGGCCAGATTCTGTTTGGCTGCGTCGATGTGGGTCCCTTCGTGGAAGGGATAGACGTGGACAAAAAGCTGATCAATGTTGTCGAGAACGGCTGCATGGACGAGATCGCCTCCTGCGTCGCGACGGAAGAGGCCGCCCGGCTGGGAGTTGGCCCATGTGCCGTACGGCTCGGCCGTGGTAACGGGGATGTGGTGCAGCCCTGCGGCATCTAGTCTTCCACGGACATCTGTCAGGTGGCCGATGAGCGCTGCTTCCGTCAGTAGGCCGCTTACCAACGACTCGGTGCCAACGATGGCGATATCGACGTCGCCATCGATCACCGAGGCCACTAGATTGGCTTTCTGCAGTTCGTCGTTGACAGGATCGCCATTGACGAAAGCGCACTGGGCAACGTTCAGGCCAAACTCACGAGCGATACCTGGAGTGTTCTCCAGCCCGCTGGCCGACCCCCACGTGCGAATCCACGTGGAGTATGATGCGACGAGCCCAAGGCGGCTACGGATCTGCTCCGGCGGGAGGTACTGCGGCGGGCCCTGCCCGTCCATGTAGGCCGAGGACCCGAGCCCGTAGACAGCCGGCGACGCCACTGCCGAGCTCGTCGCTAGCGCCATAGCTGCTGCAACCACCAACATGACGGTTGCATGTTTCGATTTGGTCATGGCTGTATTCCAGTTTCCGGCACACTGTGCGTGTGCGCTTTGCGGTGTTGGCTGCCACGAAGAAGGCCCAAGGCACCTGTCGTTTCATCGGCAGAGACGACCATATTGCTCTCCCTGTTCTGCCACTGGGCCCAATGAACGTGAATCCGCGGCCGTGTCGCTGCGGGCGACGGTCAATACTCCGATTTATGGTATCGGCTTTTCCTCCCGAGAACACCATCCAGCCAATTAGTGAGACAAGGCGACTGATCGACCGCACAGGACGGGCCCTCAATGGGCGCAATGGGCATGTCGGGGTCCAACCGACCGGCACGCAGCCAACGTTGCGTAAGACAACAGGTACGCCGATTCGGCCCCCGAAGACCTCGACAAATCCGAGGCGCATTTCATCTCCATTTCCCCCTACGTGGCCCTCGCTAGCTTCGCTGACCCTTTTTCCTGCAAGTAGCATAGCAGCGAACTCGGTAGAACAATAGCCCTTGGGTCCGAACTCTCATCGACAGCTGGGGTCCTACGAATCAGCCAGTGGACCGTATCCAAGAACCCACTGTGTTCTCGTTGAAGGGCACAGAGGGCGGGGCCGGTGACAATTAGAGCGGTGCGATTCCCCAGCTTGTGCCGCCTAATCCTTGAAGGTTGTGAGCTTTGTCGCCTCTGCATCCAGAATTCCTGCGTACCGTGGATAGTCAAAGCCTTGCGTCTCTATGAGCAGTTCGACTTGTTCTTCTTCCAGGACTATTCGCCACCATCGATTGCCAGACAGGTTGGCCTTCCACAACTCACGCCAGCATCCAAATGCCTCCATCACAGTATGGTGAGTTCTCACCATGTTGCATGCCTCTATTGGAGTGATTTCTCTGTCTATTTGCTCTTTCAGGTCCTCAAGGCTGTACGGCTTCCTGGCCATCAAGCATACTGGCCCTTCTCTTGCCCCTTGCTCTGTATTGTCCTTCATTCTGTGTGTCCCGAACGGTCTTTCAGAACAGGGATACGGCAAGATGGGTTTATGAATGTTTCGGTATTCGAGTGCATCGCCAAGTCGCGGAATGGAATTGAGGTGATTGGACAATGTCACAAGCAAGTTGGAGGCCTGAGGTCAAGAAGATGAATGAGACAGGCAAGACGCCTGCCAGACTGATAAACATCTACGAATATGATGATCTGAGCGTGGATGCAATGAAGCGTGCCATTGAGAAGATAATCGCAGACGGACTCGAAGAAGAAGCGATGAGCAGCATGTGTGAAACGGGCTAGCACCCCCCACAACGGCAATAATCTTCTTGACAGCCCCAGCGAACGACAGTATCTTCCGAGTTGTTAGTGGTCCGCGTGACAATTCACAGGCACCCATCGTGGGGGGGGGCGGATCCTTCGCCATGATGTGCGGCTAACGAGGTGCACGCTCTAATCACGCCAAGTGGCAGTATCAGGGATTCTGGTGGTATCGTCCGTTCGAGAAACACAAACAAGGTGATCAAATGTCAGAGAGAGCAACCATTGTCAGCCACGAAGACTTTGCCAGACTTGACTTGAGGGTTGGCAAGGTCGTCAGCGTAGAACCCCATCCCAATGCAGACAAACTCCTTTGCCTTACTGTCGATTTGGGCCGTGAGAAGAGACTGATCATTGCGGGCCTGAAGCCTCATTACTCGCCTGAGGCTCTGCTGAACAAGGAAATCGTGGTCGTCGCTAACCTGGAACCGAAGAAAATGCGGGGCATGGAATCTCAAGGCATGTTGCTGGCGGCCAGCCACGAAGAATGCGGCGAGTTGCGGGTCGCTGCGCTTTGCCCAGACCAGTCAGTGCCACCTGGTACGGCGGTATCGTGAGGGAGTTGCGATGATCAAGGGAGGGCCTAACGATCCTCGTGTGCTACATGGATAGGCCTGGATTCAGCCATTGGGTCCCCATCTTGAAGGCGACGAAGTAACGGACATGCATCTCGGCCATTGAACAGGGCGATGACAATATGAGCAAACAGCGTAGCGACGATGATGTGGCGATTGCGACCTGCGTGGCCGAACAAGAGGCCCGCGTACCTTCTCTACTAAGTAGAGAAGGGGGGCCAACTGTTGAGGAGATAAACGGATTCTATTCGTCAATTCTTCGTAGCGCTCTCAAGTTGCTGGGCGCTGATGCTGGCTGCGTAGCGTGGTTGGACAGAAGAGAAAGCGACTTCGATACTATCGTAACGCACGGCTACGGACAGGATTTCGCATGGTGGGAGGTCGTAGATTATGGGCAAGGCCTTGTCTCTCGGTCAGCGGAGAGTGGTGAGGTCCTCTTTGTGGATAATGTCCGAAACGACCTCGACTACGTGGAGCTTCATCCTGGGACTTCGTCGCAAATCTCGATCCCTCTCGCCGACCGGGAAGGCGTATTTGCAGTGCTCGCCGTGGAATGGGAAGACCCTGCTACTATTCCAGCGGGGCTTGAGGACATGGCTAGGGAGTTTGCGAATCGCCTTGCGTTCCTTCTTGCCAGTTTCAACGCTGACCTCCTCTCGGTAAGGATTCACGAGACCTTCAGGCTTCTTGATCAGATATCTCAGCAGACCGACGACGAGCAGCAGCTGCAATTAGTCATGGACGCCGTAGTATCAATCGTTGGTAGAGGCGAGGTGGCAGTGCTTCGCAGATATGGGGGCCGTCTCCTTGTAACGCATACGAAGAACATAGACGTGGCGATCCCGGATGACCTAGCCATCGGCGTTGGCGAGCGGAGAGGGTACACCTGCTACGTTGCTCAAACCCGACGGCCCTACTATTGCAAGAACGCCAGTGATACGCACAGGTATCCTGAGTACCGACAGGTCGTGGGATCTACCAAGAGCCAATACACGATTCCTTTGCTGTTTCGAAACGAATTGGTGGGCGTGCTGAATATCGGATCGACAGTGCCGTATGGTTTCTCCTCGATGGACCGGCATTTGCTCGACTTGTTTGCCAAACAAGCAGCTAATGCCCTCTACTACGCTCGTCTCATATCCGATCTGCAAGCGGTGGCCCACCATGTCCGGAATCAACTGACCAGGATAACCTTCATGGCGCCATCAATCGCTGAGAGGGCTCCTCGGGACATGAAGCAGGCTCTAGAGGATATCTTCAAGACAGTTGAGACCTCGAAGGCCTGGATTTCTGGGATCGTCAATCCGCTACCGGCAAGATCGGAGCGAGTGATTCTTCCTCCGTTGGTCCAAGAGGCAATTGGGCGCAATGGGAGGGCGCTTGAAGATGCGCAGATTCAGATATCCTTCCGTTCCAAGCTGGAGCCCTACACGGCCTACGAGATTTCCTCCGAGCATTTCCGTGCGGTGCTAGATGTTGTATTAGAGAAGGCAATCATTGGAGCTAGGGATTCCGAAAAGAAACGAATTGCTGTCAGCATTGACAAGACGCGCGGCTACGAGACTGACTACATACGAATAAGCGTGGCCGACACAGGCCATCCTTTCTGTCCTGATGATGTGGCAGCAACATTCTCTCCAGGCTCTCGGGCCACCGGCCGGGGGGGTACGGCAGAGCCAGACATAGGCTATTGGATGTGTGATCGCATCTTAGCTAACTACGGCGGCTACCTCGAGAGAGGGGTCTCGCCAACGGGCGAGGCCATAACATCCATATGGCTTAGGACGCAATCTTAGCGATGACCATACAAGGTTCAATGGACAAACGGATATTGCTCGTCGAGCCCGATCCAAGCTTTATGGCCCTGCTGAAGCTTGGACTGCAAGATATGGGATTTGCTGTTACCGTCGAACAGACCATAGCGGGGGCCTCGGCTCGACTCCGCCGTGACACTTTCCACTTCTGTGTGTTTGCTTTGCATGTCGACACAGTGGATGTGGACGATCCTGATGGTCTCGCGTTGGTGAAGACCTATAGGGACTCCTCCCCGCCTAATTACTATAACGGGTGGGTGATCTTGACTTCGGAAGATGATTATTCCCCGGCAGTGAACGCGGTAAGACGTTTCTGCGATGGTCACCTCTTCGCCAAGGACGATCGCGACAGGCTATTCCGGCAACTGAAGGAGGCCTTTGAGAACTTCACTCCTCAGGATTGGTTGTTGGATATCACTGATTCGCTGCCGAGAGCTGTCGCACTAACTGACTCTTCGAGCGGCAGGTCTGCTCCTCTTGCAGGCCCACTCGATGATATCCTCCGTCAGCTCTTTGGAGGCGAGGGCCGGATTGCAGTCTGCCCGTTAGCGGATCAGGGATACAGCGACACCTTGCTACTCAGTGTTGTTCCACCGAGGCGGGTGACTTCACCTAGGTGGTCCGTTGTTAAGGTCGGGTTTTCGGATGACATTCACGATGAAGAACGGCGGATACTGGAGCATGTTCGCCCTACGGATCTTGCGGAATTAGGACGCTTCGTACGCTCAGCCGAGGCACATGCAGATGGGGTTGCCGCGTTGATGTTTGACTTGGTATCAGAGGCCAAGCAGCTGTCGTGCCTCTACAAGGAGGACGAGAAGCGGGCGGCCAGCATGCTCCGTAAGACCGTAGAAGTCCTTGATACTGCATGGTATTGCCACAGTAGGACGACGTTGGGGGAATTGGGGGGGGGGCGACTGCTCTCTCCCTTCGCGGACGAAAGGGACATATGGCAGGACCGGCTCAGGCAGTCATTTCCCGAACTCGAAGGAGATCCCGCCAACGACGAACGGCTCTACTGGCGGAGCGCCGGCGTGGAGTTGATCTTGGTAAACCCATTTCAGGCGATCCCGCCAGAGGACGATGCACAGCAACCTTTTGTAACGTCCACTATCCATGGCGATCTTCATACGAGGAATGTTCTGGTCTGTCCACGGAATGGGCCCGTCCCCATTGATTTCGCGCACACTGATGCAGACCAACCGATATATGTGGACTTTGCGAAGCTGGAGTCTCACATCGTGGCCGATCTACTTGAGAAGCCTGATCACCTGTCGAACAATGAACTTCTGATGCTGCTGGGTTTCCTGAGGCAGTGCCTCTGTGTCCCGGACTTTGTGGCGGCATCGGCTGGGGATGTCGAGATCGACAGCGCGCACTACATGAGGGCATGGGTCTTCATCTCAACAACGCGTAAGGGACTATCACGTCGGCTAAAGACTTCGATAGAGACAGTAAAGGAACGTTGGGACCAGCAGAAGGCGGCCCAGTGGCAGATATACAGATATGCGTTGCTTGCGCAGTACATGAAGGCATGGAAATGGCTGGCCGGGGCCACTCCGATGGCGCGGGCTAAGAACCTCCTTTGCTGTTCGGTGGCCGCTGAAAACTGTGCGAGCAGGTTCGCAGGAATGACTCAGGTAATTTGAGACCCAGGAACATAGAAGAGGAGCCATAGATCATGAGCGAAGCAGATATCCACAGCAGAACACCAGGACTTCTAGGGGGACGCGTTGTTGACCTAACGCATGTGCTTTCTAGTGACATCCCTTTGATGCCTTTTCAAGAGCCGTTGTCCATGACGAAGGTCCTTGGCTATGATGACGGCGCGCTTGTGCAGGCTTTCAGGATGGACGAGCATCAGGGGACACACGTCGATGCGCCAGCCCATTTCTATCAGGGGGCCACTACGGTAGAGAAGTTGCAGGCTGAAGACCTACTTACGCGGGGGTACCTTCTTGATGTCAGGCGCGCGGTGGCGAAGGAGCGAGATTACCGTGTTGGTGTCGATGATGTTGTGGCTTTCGAAGCTAGCCTAGGAAGCAGGATCGACGGAGGGGTGGTGGTTGCCTGGACGGGCCTGGAAGACCTTTGGTCGGCACCCGAGGACTATTATGGCATGGACCAGAGCGGCGGGGCGCATTTCCCGGGCTTCAGCGAAGAAGCGGCGAGACTCTTGGCTGAAGAGCGTGCCATTGTCGGGCTGGGAATCGACGGCCCCAGCGTTGACAGTGCATCTGACCCGGAGTACAATGTCCACAGATACAGCCTTGGTAAAGGCTTGTACCACATCGAGAACCTTTGTGGCCTTCGCGAGATAGGTGCATCGATCTTCACGTTAGTCATCGGCGTGATCAAGCTCGCCGAGGGATCGGGTGCGCCAGCTCGCGTTCTCGCAGTGGTCGAATGAGCAGGTCATAGTGCATCCGAATGCGATGAGAATAGCGTATCAGCTTCCAACTACGTGGCACGACCAGGACTTGGCGACTATCGTGGCCGCTGGTACGAAGTGCGCAAGGGTCGTTGAGATATACGGGAGTCTCCGGACCGGCTTTCCTTCGGGACGGCCCTCTGATGGCCCTGACGTCTCGCGACAAAGGGTGACAGAGCATTTTGGGGAGGCCGCTTGTCTAGGTCTGAGGACTAACTACCTACTGAATGGCTGGGCGCCGCCGGATTTTTCGTACTCGCCGGCGCAATATGATGACTACTTGGATTGGATCGTCAACGGTACAAGTACCGATCTTGTGACTGTGTCTGATCTCGCTGTCCTTGAAAGGTTGCATTCCAAGTTTGGCCACAAGGACTTCAAGATATCTGCAATTCGGGGCTTGCGTACGCGTGATGCACTCGCGCAGGTCCTACATGACAAGCCTACCGGCGCAGTGATTCAAGGCGTCGTCTTGCATCATGATGTCACCCTGGATTCTGGTTCACCGACCCATGGCGTAGTCGATTTGGCGAGAACATCAGGCTGCGAAGTGACTGTTATGGTTACCGAATCGTGCTACGGCTTCTGCCCTCGTCGGGACAGGCACTACCGGCTGGTCGGCGAAGCTGCGCTCTCTGAAGAAGCTGCCTACTTTGACAGCTTGCAGACTGCGTGCGTAGCGGAGCATTTGGAGCAACCAGAATTGCTGCTGGACCTTGTGGGTCATCTCCTGCCGGAAATGGTGAAGGACTTCTCTGACAGAATGGGCGTCTGGAGCTATAAGCTATCCGGTCGCGCCAAACCACGAGAGTGGATACTCAATACTGCCCGGGCATATTTGGATGGCGGGTCACGGGAAAATGTGTTCGAGCAAATTGTCATGACTACCCCGTTCCTTGAGGAGCGTTTTGGCATGGATGTTTCTGCTCTCTTCTACGTGTGCTCTGACCGCTACGCGCAGGTGGCTGCGGACCTGGTGGGTTTGCCCCGGGACACTAGACGACATCGAGTCCGAGCGCATGCACTTGAGTTATTCCGGTCTGGAGCCCTTCGGGTAGGGGACCCGGGGGCGGAATACGCCGCTGATGCCAACGGTATTCGGTTGGTCAGGCCGGGGGAGTACCTCCAATTGCTTCGAGACAAGTTGGCATGAAGGCGGGACGGCCTGCTTCAAGCTCGCGCCTGTCAAGTTTGCCTGTAGGTCCCCTTCGACAACTGCGGGGCTAGCGTTCGACTTGGTCCCGATACGCCGACAAGTCCAAATCCTTCGAGATGAACTCCAGGGCGTTGTCTACGCGGATCGATCCCGGCCTGCCACTGACACCAACGATCCATTCCGGCACGCCAACCACGTCGATCCCACGGACCCGCTGGCCGACGTGCAGAGCTAGGCTCTCACGCGCTGATTCTCCGCTAACGTCAGCACCCGAATCCGACGCCCGTCGAAGAGTTGATCCGGTACGAAGCCCATTGACCAGCAGTCATTCTTCCGCGCCGCCGACGGCCAAGCCGCCGTACTTCTTCTTCCAGCGATAGAACGTCGCCCCGGAAATGCCCATCTTGCGAAGATTTTCCACGACCGACACGCTCGAATCGGCCTGCCGAAGGGCGGACGCCTTCTGCTCTTCCGTGAATCTCCTTTGCTTCATTACAGTCTCCTATGAATGCGGACCACGTCTTAGCACGCTCGCACTCACGATGGATCAGGAGTCCGGGAGGAGACCAACGTTGAACACACAACCCACAGTCTTGCTCTTGCCAAGGTCTGCCGCGAGCGTCCTCATCGTCGGGCCCCTGGTCAAGAGCGGCCCTAGAGCCGTCCCCGAGATGCGCCCGTAAATCACTGGGACCCATGATCACATAATTGACCAAAGACCGGGAGGCCCGGCTTACATAGTCTCTACTGCCCTTCCTTCAAGCCCAATCGTTACTCTCTCGATCCCCATCAGCCCGGCTCGGCCCAACTCTTGATCGATCTTGGCTAGGGCCTCTTCATCGGTCGCTACCACAATCACCTTGCTGAAGCCTGATCGCAAGTTCTGCTTGACGTTCCTGACGATGTCGGACTTGCCCGTTTCGATCTCGATGGCAATTCTCTCATCCCTCTTCTCCGCCAACACGTCTACATTGCCTGAGCTCCGCGGGGCTTCGAGTTGGACGGCGTATCCTTGCTCTCTGAACCGTTTGGCGTAAAAGCGTTTCCAGTATTCGTGTACGAGGGATTCTCGGCCTGGATTCTCTGTGTCCACACCAAGCGCCTGCTTGCCCGCTTTGGTCAGCCTGAGCAGCAGCTTTCTTGTCCTGCCTAAATCGACTACCTGATCTTCCAGCCAGCCTTCGGTTAGCAGGCATTCCTTGAGTCTGTTGCCGGTGCCGGCGCTTAGGTGCAGTCTTGCGTATCGCCGGCGGATACCATCATCAGGATAGGCCAGGACATCTTCAAGGAACGTGAACGATGCCTCATCCAGAGCATTATCCAGCAGTGGAACGCGTGGAGCGCGCAGGAATACTGGGCTCACAGACGTATTCCGCCCTGAACGTGGGCTTTTCGCCTGATTGGCCGCGGAATACCTTGCCAGAATGCTGTCCGTGACCTCCCCCTTCTTCACGTCCACCAGCGGGAATTGGACAAGGAATGGGCTCGTCCAGCGATCCTGCAGTTTCACGATGCCCTGGCCCACAGGAAGCATGCTGAAGTACTTCTTGTCATCGGTATCGACCAGCGAAAGGGCAGCCGCCTTGTTGATATCGCTGGGGTCTTTCTGGTTCAGGCAGATGGTTGTGTGCGTATTGCCCAGAGCGGCTGTCGAAAGCAAGTGTGGATGCTGGTCGAGGACAACGATCCCGATCCCGAGTTCCCGGCACTGCCGAAAGAGCATTTCCAGAATTGACTCCTTGGCCCGGTGATCTCGCTTGTGCAGAACATGATGGGCCTCCTCAATGAAGATTACGAGCTTGAGCTTCTCACGGTCGGCAGATTCCAGCCGCACGTGGTAGAGCCACAGGCACAGCAGCGGCACGAGGAACTTCTTGGCCTCCTGGCCTAGTGCATCAAGCTCGATGACCGTGTTGCTGTGAAGAAGGTCTGACGTGAGCTGCTCCTGTGATATCCGATCCCCAGCCGTCAGGTCCGAGAACTCCATGCTCTCCAGCGCCCGCATCGCCGATACCTGCCAGCCGCCCATCCTGCCCGTGCCTGGCAGCTTCTCGACTTCCACGATGACCTCTTTGACTGTCGGGCAGAGATTGCCTTGCTCATAGAGGCCGACAATGGCCTTTCGGAGGACACTTCGCGAGCCATCGCCTAGCGTGAACGCTTCAGACATTACATCGACAACCTGATTAACATAGACATGAGATTCAACGCCCGGCGGCACGACGAACGGATTGAACGGGAACTTCAGCAGAGCCCTGCCGGGCGTGTAGATGTCGATCTTGCTCCTGAGAAGTGGAATGAGATGGCGGACGGTACGCTTCCAGTCCAGGAAGACGAACGGAATCTTCCTGGCGACAAGTTGCTGAAGAATGTGAAAGGCGACGTTGGTCTTGCCCGCCCCGGATCGGCCCAGAATGGCGGTGTTCTGTATCATCTCGCCGGTCGAAATCCCAAACGGCCATCGCTCCTTGTCATAGATAACCGTACCGAGATTGATCGGCCCCTTGGCCTTCTTCTCAGGCGGAAGCGATAGCAGGATTCTGTTGCGAAAGTCGCCAAGGTAACGGTAGGCCGCCGAGATGATCTGCTTCTCGATCATCGCCTTCAGTTCAGTGTCGGCCGTGTCTCTTGCTCGCATCCAATGCTGCACCTGCTCGGGCATCAGGGGCATTATCTTTGCTGCGATTCTTTGGATATCCATGTTGAAGATGTGGGTGGCTGAATGAACTGACCGGGCCAAGTTCGGGCGGGCCCGCTACTGGCTGTTGTAGTCCGGTGTTTCGCCGAGAATGTAGTCTGCCGCCTTCTGAGCCTGAGCGCCGGCCGTTACGACAAGCCGGCTGTCATCGTTGAGCTTTCTCAGCCAGGAATCGATGTAAGAGGCAGAATTGTCGATGACCGTCTTTTCAATGCCAGTATGGCCGCACAGGAACGCCGACCCCATCTCCGCGACGAGCTCTTCCCTGCTGTACGGCTCGGCGCCGAAGCCGGACAGATTCACGATCCCCGGGCGAGCAAGACGCGACTCATGGCCCGTGCTATGTGTCAACTCATGATACAGGGCGGCGTAGTAGGCCTCTGGGCTCTCGAAGTATTCCTTGGGTGGCATCTGCACCTGATCATTGCCGGGCCAATACGACGCTCTGCCGCCGCCGTGTCGAATTTCCGGCCGATTGGGCATGCCCGCGACCAATGCCTCGCAAGCTTCGATGGGCGTGTGTTCGTTGGGCTGGGCGGATGCTTCGGGGTACGGTATACCGTCGCATTGTTCGACGTTGAAGACGGTATACCGTTTCAGAAACGGTTGTTTCTTCTTCTCGCCGGTCTCGGGATTCTCTTTCTCCGTCCAGTTCCAGTAGACGCACGGATAGCCGGTCTCGCCCTTGCGGACGTGGCCATCGCGCTCCTTCGCCTGCCGATACGTGAGCCAGTAAGGAGCAGCGTACTCCGCCGTAGAGAGCATGAAGGCGTTGATCCCCCGGTACTTCTTGCCAGAGGCCAAGCTTCGAGGATGCTCCCCCGGCCCACCCCAAGGCTGGTGCCACGGCACGACTCCCGCCTTCAGGCCATCGATGATTCTGTCAGTTATTGTCTGGTATACATTGCTTCCCATGGACGAGAGAAGCAGACAGTTACTTAAGAAGAATGAACTGAAATGCCGGACTACCTTCCGGGCCTAACTTGCGCCAGTTTCCTGGCGATCGCTTCAATCACATTGACGGTCACGGCGTTGCCCACCTGCTTGTATCGTTGCGTATCAGACATCGCCACCGGCTGCCCATCAGCATCAACTCCGAATCGTGTCCAATCATTCGGAAAGCCCTGCAGCCGTTCGCATTCCTTGGGCGTCAGTTTCCTGATCCGCGCCTTGTCCAGATAGAGCCCCGTCGTGCCACCTAGGCCGCCGCCTTTGCTCGTGATCGTCTGGCTGACGCCTTCGACCTTGTGGATGCGGCGGCCTTGCGCACCTTTGCCTCTTTTCGGAAGCTGTTGATATTCAATAACGTAGCTCTTCGGCCCTTCGTTGGCCTTAACGGTGTTCGCCTGCTCTCCCGATAGCTCAGCAGTCGCTTCGTTGACCTGGCCGAGAGGAAGTACTTCGGGTCGACCTTTCTCTCCAAGACTTGCGACAATGAACACCCGCTTGCGGTTCTGGGGCACTCCGAAAAGCTTGCTGTTAAGCACCATCCATTGAACGTCATACCCCAACTGCCCCAGCGTTCGAATGATGACGGCGAAAGTCTTCCCGCCTTCGTGACTGAGTAGGCCCTGGACGTTCTCAAGGAGAACAGTTTCAGGTCTTTTAGCCTTAACGATTCTCGCAATCTCACGAAACAATGTCCCTCGGCTATCTTCGAAACCGCGCCTCTTGCCAGCGATCGAGAATGCCTGGCAAGGAAATCCTCCACAGAGCAGATCAAAGTCCGGAAGCTCTCGTGGGTCAATCTTCGTGGCGTCGCCGTAATTCCTGACGTCCGGGAACCGATGGGCAAGGACTTGGCCGGCGAACTTGTCGATTTCCGAAAAGCCGACGCATTTGAACTTTCGATTAGATAGTGAGGGCTTCGATCTATCGTGAAGCAGTGATCCCTGCTTAGCAACGGCCCCTGGCCGCCCTTTCCGCCTTTTCCACTCCGAGGATGATGGCTGAGTATCTCCCGCCCTTTCAAAGCCAAGCTCGAATCCCCCGACCCCGGTAAACATACTGAAGTATTCAATTTCATTTTTCATTCTCACAGCCCGAGATGATTGCCCATCTCGGTCTGCTTGCAAATCAAAACAGCCTTAAGAACAATGAACTGAACCGTCCCCCCCAGGCAGATCAGGCGGGCCCTCTTAAGGTCACGGGTCGTATCTCTGTCGTGTGGAACAGACCAACGCAGAACTCCCCCGACTGCCAGGCCTCTACGAAACGGAGAATATGCCTTTAGAAGACAACATGATCTATCAGCGCTACTTCCTCGGCGGCTCTGATTGGTACATGGCCGAATACGACTCCGACGACAGGCTCTTCTTCGGCTGCACCATCCTGAACAATGACCGCGAGATGGCAGAATGGGGCCACACCAGCCTAGACGCACTAGCCCATATCAACATAGGAGGAATCGACATAGATGGAGATTTGCGCTGGAATCCGAAACGCTTTGCGGCATTCAACGGCAATGCGGAGAATGGTGACTCAAGGACAGTCAATCTGACGAGACCCCATACGTGCAGGCCTATCATGGCTACCATGTATCAACAGTTCATGTACACGTGCAGCTAGACTACACGCCCCTCATCTTTCCACATCATTCTGCCGAAGGGAACTTACTGAAAATGCGTCGGCCGACGCTCTTGAAGGGCATTTCTGTGAACTCTCCAGCGTAACACACCCTTCGTCATGACTCCTGTAGGCCGACAAGACAACAGCCAGGATTGTCCAAAGAGGAGCTGCTAATTCTACTTCCAGTCAACAGGCCACAGATGCGCCACGGCTTGATAATGGGGGCGCTTTCGGGAGTATCGCCAGTATTGACTGCCATAACACTTCGGTCCATCCTTCCTTTAGTCCTGTCAAGAACAAGCTCTCGGTAGTCATTCAGCAGGCTTTCATCTCTAGCCAGTACCCGCCATATGTCTTCACTCACACAGTCCTTGCCCGACCCCTCGGATCTGTACCACGACACTTCCACACCTTCGGCCCTTTCATAGGCCTCTTCTTGTATGGGCAGACCTCCGCACTCAAGCCCGTTGAGAATGTTCCGGAAGCTCGCGTCTCTCAATTGCCTAGAACCACAGATGATCTTCATGCGGCCATCGGGATGGTAAGCCACTGCGTCGCCAGTATTGAATGACAAGCACCAATCTGGAATGGAGGCATGATATCGCAGTCTTGCCGCCATTATGTCTGCAACAGACAAAGGCGATCTTCCTCTTGCAGTGAGTATCCCCATTTGCGTGGCATAACATCCGCTAAAACTCATGTACCTTGAACGTGTCTGGTTTAACTCCAACGGCATGTTATGCTTTCCCCCGTTTCCGCAAGTGAAACTTAGCCACAACGGGCCCTCCGTTTATATACTTTCCGGTCGCACCCGTTTCTCTGTCCTGCCACGTAGTTGAATAGGCTGAAGCACGCTAGACACTTCTCCTCATCAGAATTGCTCGTCTTCCGCCTCTTGCCTCCTCATATCTATGCCCTGTTCCCAACATTCAGTTGCTCGTGCTTCTGCATCAGTGATAGGAGCCGTCTTTGTAGGCCCTGCATTCCGTCTTCGTAGAAGACTGCTCCCTTTCTCCGTTCGGCTTCTATGAGGAAGAGCCGGCTGTGGAATTTGTCTCGTTCCGGGAATCTGTCTGGCGAGTATCGCGGCGTGCGTTCTTCCATCTGCATCAATTCGGTATCAACGTAGCATTCTGTTCGGCATAGGCTTCGTAGTTGGCGGCCGTGGAGTTGGCGTAGGCCGTCTAGTTGTTCCAAGGTTAGTGCGATTTCTTGTTCTAGTATGGTTGTTACTGAGAAGGCGGCGGTCTGGCCTCTTGGGCTGCTTATCAGGTCCCTGGCCTGTTGTTCCAGGCGTTGCGAGAAGTTGCCTGCCCTGCGATCAGTAACATCTTCCGGCATCATGATGGCGCCTCCGCTCGGATTAAGAGATCACGCAACTTCTGGCCAAGTCCGGTCAGTTCGTATCGCGGGTGGGCTTTCTTCCTGATGTGGACCTTTTGAACGATCCCTTTCTGCAGGAAGAGGCGGACCACATCTCGTATGTTGTTGGCGCTGATCTTGACAGCTGAGCCCATTTGCCTGAGTCTGCGTTTCATGGCTGATGGTTGCATCGGCTCGGTGAGGGCCCGGATGATTGCTGAGCGATGGCTGAAGCATAGCCAGCCGTAGAGTTGCCAGTCTATGCCTGTCAGTTCGCAGGCCTGTGGCTTGTCAGGCAAGCCAAACTCGCGGCTGAGGCGTTCCCGGCACTTGCGGCCAAGGTCTGTCAGGCCGTAGAGCCTGCTGCTCCTTGCAGCGGGGTTCAGGCAGGTTGTCAGGCCATGCTGGGCTAGTCGGCCCAGGACATGGCTGCAAGAATCGATATCGATTCTTGTCTTCCTGCTCAGCTGCTTGGCGGTCAGTGGCTGGGTTAGCGAAGTCAGGACTGCCTTGCGGTTTTCTTCCTTCTTGATCCATTCGTATACATTGCTAGTTTGCATTTGTTAATGCACTAGCCGGCTAATGTTTCCTCCTTGCAGATGCTCTTTTCGAAAAGTTCGAAAAGCTCTGCAGTGAGCCAATTGGTAGTATGACGACAACACTCGCCTTTTAAGCAAATGAACTGATTCGCCCGATGCTCCCTGCCCGGAGAGTGTTGTTACGAGGTAGTAGTGACATATCCTGCCCTTTTAAGCTTTGCCCCACAGGGCCGGTAAGTTCTCACGGTTTTCGATAACTATTGGAGATTCTGGATAAACGAGCCGTTCGATTGCCCGGATTGCCGCATACATATCCGCATTGGCTCAGGATTATCCCTCATAACGCGCGCGGCTGAATCAGTTCAATCGCCTTTAAGCTCGATGTCTGTGATTCTTCATGAAAGAAAAGAAGATGACCTGCGGGCACTGCCGGCGTGGGCTTGACGTGGGAGTTGATGTGATGCGGGTGGAAGAAGGCGTGATCGGCATGAGAGGATTCGTGCCGCTGGGGGATGAGCAGTTCTTCTGCAGCGACAAATGTCTGCGAGAAGATTGCGACCTGAGCGACCTGCCAAGCATGCCGCCGCGAGTTCCGTAGGAGTATAGAGCTACGCCGCCATCGGTGCGAACCGCATACTCTCGACCTGCTTGAGCTTGCCCAGATAGACCTGCATGAGGGCCTTGAGTTCCTGGACTTCGCTATTGTGGCTGGCGATGTGCTCACGGAGCATTTCGTTGTCCTGCTGGCTCCTGACGAGCTGCTGCTCGACCTTGGTCTTGGACGTGTCCACGAACATGTCCTCTTCAGTGATCGTATCCTTCATCCCGAGCATCTCAGAGTAATAGTGAATCTTGTCAGACTTTCGCCAGCCAAAACGATACTTGAGGGCAGACTCCGACTTGTACCGCGGCAGCCAGTAGCAGCACGAGCAGTGCCGGAAGTCGTACATCGTCAGGCGTGAATACGTATCCCCCGCAGGACTCATTCCATCGCCCAGCACTCGCCGGGCAAGTCTCTGCAGGTACCGGTTGACCACATGCGGCTTGATCGGGAATAGCTGATCATCCCCTTGCAGTCCTTCATCGGCGACATACTGCCGTACCATATCCGCACACAACATCAGGTTGATCTTCCTGCCGAAGCTCCCCTTCTTGACGGTCTCGTCCCGAATGTGGAGCTTCTTGAAATCGCCGTACAAATCCGACACCCGCACGTTGATCAATTCTGTGGGACTACGAATGCCCGTGTCATACATGAACATTATCAAGACCCGGAGCTTGTAACTAGCCTTATCGCATAGCCGGCGGACATCCTCTTCAGTCAGGTAGACCCATCGGGGTTTAGTCCTGGACGTGTCGAGGTCTTCCGTGATGTCCCGAATGTCGATGCCCTTCCGCCGGTTGACCTTCATATGCCAATGCCAAAAGGCCTTGAATGTCTTCACGTAATCGACGGCCGATTGATATCTCTCGCCATTTGATTTCGTGATCGTCCCGTCCCGCATCCCGTTGAAGAATGCAAACAGCTGCTCTTCAGTGACGCTCAGCAACGAAGCGTCCACTCGAGATTCAAACTGCTTCGCCAGGAATATGATCCTGTCCTTCAGATTGTTCAGCCGCGAGTAGCTCCTGGGGCCTTTCACGCTCTTGCTGGCAATGTTCAGGCCGCTGGCCATGTCTGAAAGGTACTGCAGAATGATATTTGAGTTGGCCTTGTTGATTCCCGCAATGCCCCCCTTGGCCCGCTCACGCCAGCCGAGAAATGCCTCCTCATGCTTGTATGGATCGATTTTCATGGTGCTTGGAGCAGTTGCAGACAGTTATTACCGTTTGAACTGATTCGCAAAACATCTCCCCAAATTCGTCACAATGGGCACATGCTCCCACCGAACACGCGCCTATTGTGTCCCAGTGAAAGAGATGTTTTGCGGCCACGTTCCCGCAACGACATACCAGTTCAATCCACGCCACTATTTATATGTTGCGCCCATTCGCCGGCACGCCGGGCGAATCAGTTCAGCCTTCTCAAGAGCCCCTGCCCTGATGCCGTCATATGAGATCCACGGGCACCGGGCTCGAAAGCCTGGCCGAGACTATTCAGACAATGACGCACCTAGCCTGCCGCTACGGCCGCGCTGAGAGCCATTCCCCTTGTCTTGCGGCCATCTAACGGGCCATCCCAGTCAAGGGCCTCGTCATCAGAGCGGGCGGCCCCCGCCCGCTGCAAGACCGTAAAGTTCGGTAATCTGTTGCCGTACCTCCTCATCAGTCACCTTATCTAGCAGCTCCTTGTAGATGACGTTGGCATCCGACTCCTGCAAGCCGTCTTCATATTGCCTCAGAGACCAAGGCAACGATTGGCTATCTTTCGAGGGGGGCGCAATCTTGGCGTCGTTCGGCCGCCGCAGGCCGAAGATTCGTCGCCTGCCATAGCCCTTCGGCAATTCCACCTCTCCAATAGAGTCGAAGGCCAGATCTCCGACCTTCTCTGATCTGCATGCCATTTCAACCTGCTCCGTAGTCCACACTTGGCCTGGTGCCACGACCGGTTCAATCCTTGCCGCCACGACGATTTCCCTCCCCAGCGCCCCAGCCATTTTTCGCACTGGATCCTCAAACAAGTGCACAAGGCCTTGGTGCACAGCTACGCGCACGCCAAGCTGTTTTGGCAGGCCCTCGTAGGCTAAATCTCTTTGAAACACATCTCTCAGCTCGAGAGCGAAGCGACAACAGGAGACCGGGTTCTTGAAGAGCGCGAAAATCGCATCTCCCCAAGTATTGATCTGCTCGACGTCATCATGGCCCATCAATCTGTTGGCTATGGGCTCGATGACATGCTTCTTGAACACTTCAATGTGAGCGTCAAGCTTGACACTGCTGAAGCCAACCATGTCTGCAACAAGAATTGCCTTCGTCTCCCGAGATGACTCGACCTTATCAGCTCTCATTTCGCACGTCCTTCTTGCACTTGTATCGCTGTGAGGCAGGCCCTGACCGTGTCGATGACGTCTGACTCCTGGCACGGTTTGGGCAGCATGTGGTCGCAGGCGCGGTCCAGGACATTGCCCACAAACTTGTCGTCGGAGGCGAAGGCCGACATTTCCTTGACGAAAGCCGAAAGTATGACAATCTGCGATTCAGGACAGATCGCTTTCAGACACGCGCCAGCGAACACTCCCATCAGCACATAGACTTTCCGGTAGCTGTTTATGTCCCAGCTCATATTCCTCAGTAGCAGTCTGCGCATCTCGTCGAACGTCTCCGGGCTAGGGCACACCCTGGCGTCCAGAACGTAAACCGCTGGCCTCTGCGAAGATTGGGCATGCCTTATCGCATCAGCGACATCGTCGCTGCCATCGTAGGCAACACCTCGGAATATCTGATCTTTCTCGAATTGGAGCCACACATGCACGGTGAAGGGCTCGTCGTCGACAGCGTAGATAGTAGTGATATTCTTCGACTCGGTCATGATCGTTCCTATTCCTAGTGCCATGGCGGCATTTGGTCGCCATGGTGGTCCCTGATCGCAGCCATTGCACTGCCGATCTCATGTAATCGTTGCGGCCAGTCCTTGTTCTTGCATACTGCAGGGAAGAGCAATCTGAACGTAGTGGGGTCGTCATAGTTGTGGACGTAAACGTCGCCGCCCATGCTCAGCATGATCTCTCGAACGACGAACAGGCCTCTGCCGGTACCAGGCCGCGTCGCCACATGCTTGGCAGCAGACCCCTGTTCTCCCAATTCGAAGATACGACGCGCCTCATCTCGGGGAATGCCGAGGCCCAGGTCTTCGAAGTCCACGACGTAGAATGGAGCGTAAAGGGGACGCTCGTCCTCAGAGAACTCCGTTGCACGCCTTAGCAATATCCGAACCGTCAAGGGATCGCCAGGCACTCGGTACTGAGACGCGTTGCTCAGCAGATTGTAGAATACCTCCTGAGGTCGGTACTGATCGACGAACAACTCCACGGTGTCAAGCATCTCGTCGTAAACGACCTCGCAGGGCACCCCGAAGCTGAAGCTGACGTGACGACGTCCCGTGCCATTCGGTGTCCGGACCAGCTCAAGCTCACGGAGATGCTTGGCGACAACCTTCACCTTGCGTCGAGTCAGGGCTCGCCCAAATTCCTGATGGCGGAACATGTTCACGATGGGAGCTATCACGCCTCCGAGCATCCGGACGCGCTTTGGTGAGAAAGATGGCTTGTCGCGCGACACACGAGGAGCGTCATTCAGAAAAGCCACGAGTCGGACGGCCGTCTCAATGTTCTTCTTGACGAAGTAGGAGTTGGGGTCTGCCGCCAGGGCGTCGTCGTCCGCCATATCCTTCCGTCGGAGAGACTCAATGGACGTGAGCGCCATGAAGGCAGGCTGGGCGACTTCGTGGATAGCCCCAAGAAGGGCCTCTCGCTTCTCATAATCTCGCGACTGCAGGCTGGCAATACGAGAGTTCACAATCGCCATGAACTGCGAAATCTCCTCCATCTCCTCTCGCGAAAACTGACCAAGAGAGTGATGGGGAGTTATGGACAGCTTGCCGGCAATATTCCCGGGAACACCGAACGGCACATCCAGCCAAGAGTGCTGCGCGCCATCCTCGAAGACACGTGCCGGTGCGTCCAGGCCCGTCAGATAGTACAGTTGCAGTCCTTTGAATATGTCCGACCTTGCCGCCCAGATATTCTCGCTCACTTCACTGGCCTGGTAGTGTTCCTGGAAGAACGCTACATCCCCTGCGTTGGCGGTAACGAGAACCATGCAGTGATTCTCTATTGCAAAGAATGAAAAGTCCTCGCCCGTGGGCTTTCGCTCCAGAACCGTGCCTAACAGGCTCTCGGAGTACGCCCGACCTTCTTCATTACCCGAGTCGTGCCAACAACATTCCAGGCACGTTGGACTCCTTGGCTCATTGACGGAGTACTGCCGGACGCGGTAAGAAGCCCCCTCCGGCGGCATAGCGACAAACTCCCTGGCGCAACGCAGCACGTCAGAGATAGTCTCGGCATTTCGTATCTCATTGGCCGCGACCTTCAACGACCGGATGCGATGAAGCGCTGGCGGCACGTCATGAAATGCCTTGTAACATCCTCCTATTCCGTCAGCCCCATCGCCGTACGCAAAGCACGTAACGTAGTGCTCTTCAGGAGCAGGCCGTGCGGTCATAGCCACTTCTGGCGCTCCATATGCATAATAGGGAGTCCTCTTGAACTCGCCAAATGCGCATCTTGAGCAGACCTTCTTCCGGCCGAAGAGCACGTCATAGCAAAGGCTGCCGACAAGCGTCTTTCCTGCGAACGCTTGGTGTGCGGCAGTGTTGGCTTGAGTGATCCGCCGGTCCGTGCCGACCTTGACAACAGGGTGAGGATGTTGCCAGAAATAGGCACCTTCGTCCGAGATGTGATTCATCCGCCTGTCTCCGCCATGCGAAATCATACATTTTCCGTGCGGCCACGGTCCTGCGCCTAACAAGGACCGACCACATTCTACTGTATGGTAGTTGATCCTTTGGCCACCGTCAAGCGCGGCTTCCGCAGGTCGTCGATGAATTCGGGGCGACACGCCCTTCTTCTCCTTGCAGACGCCATCGATACAGCCATCATATCTAGGTATGAGATCTATGTCACCATTCGTAATATGGCAGTCCGTCCCGGTACTCCGTTCGGCATATCCCGCCATCTCCACGTTTCCCTGAGCCGGACGAATCAGTTCAGGCTTCTTAAGTACATCTGACCTGATGCCGTCATATGAACTCGACAGACATCAAGATCGAAAGCCTCGACGAAACCATCCAGACGGTCAAGCAGCTGATTGCCCGGGCGGAACGTCACCTCGCAGACATTTGCAACGCTACGGGCAAGAACAGGCCGGGCGCCGTGGCTTGCCGGGCGGGGGACCCAGCCTGGCCAGGCGCCCGGCCAGTATCATCGGTAGCTCTAGGGACCGGCTCGTGTCGTGCTCCCTTGCGGGGCGGCCCTGATCGGCTGAAGGTTGGCGTGGACAGCCGCTGGAGTTAGCTGGGCTGCGCTTCCGGTGAGCATATCAACAATGATTCCCGGTATGCCACCGACGAGGATGTTGCCGAATATCCACGGATCGACCGTCTTTCTCATTTGGACCACAGCCGTCTGATATCCCTCCTTGGTAAACGTCACCGAGTAGTTGAAGTTGCGGTGGATGGTCACGGTCGCCGGCGTGATCACGACCTGACCAGCCACTTCCGCTTTGGCGCCGGCTGGGGTCGATGTGATCGGAATATCCTGCGTGTTGCCGTGCATGATCGTGCCGCAGCCGCTGGCGGACAACGCCGCCAGACATACAAGCATCACCACATAATGATGTGTTTTCGACGCACTCTCTCTAATTAGCATCTCATCCCTTTCATTTCCGAACTGTTCACTGATAGAATTTCCTTACGCCCTTTTCGATATCCGACGTGGCGCTCGGTGGAGACGTACATCCCCCACACCAATGAGCCGCCACGGACGGACCAACTTGCCTGCCGTGACAACATCGAACGGCAGTAGGCCATTCGGTTCAGGCTGCCGCAGCGGCGAGTACCCCAATCAGAACCAGGGCTCCTATCGTCGCCAGGACGATTGTTCCCACGCCGGTTTCTGCTCCGCCAGCCTGCTCTAATACCCCCGCCTCTTCGGCTTGGGCCTGCAGCTGGGCATACTCAGCCATCTCCTCGCTACTCAAGGCCTGGGCCTTCCCTTGGTGACTGCCGGCCATGGCTACTTGGGGCGCCGCCATCACAGTGGCGAACATCGCCAGGCACAGCACGATACTCATGATTCTTTCTCGCATTTCAGTTTCCTTAATCCTTAACTTGGGCTATTCGCTTCGACCTGTCCCCTTGGAGCCACGCAGCTCCAAGATGCCTAATCAGGTGCGGGACAGATCAGAACGGACAAGCGCGATGATTTCTGCCATTCGTTTGTGAACTCTTCTCTCGACATCTGCAGACGGCCCTTGCGGGGGTCGTGGATCAGATAGTTGCCCTCGGGCGTCATGCCGATGACCACAACCCAATGCGGCATGACCAGTGACCACTCGGCCGTCTCGTACGCCCATTCATAGGTTGGCCAGTCAGCCGTTCGTGGCGGGTGATCCAACAACGCCACCAACGGACGGCCCTTCCTCAGATTCTTGGCTATGTCCTCATGATCCCCCTGATAGACATAAGCCGTCAGCCCGAGCGTCTTGGCCAGCTCAATCATCTCCCTGCCAGATAGCGCCATGCCGCCGAATCGATCTGACACGTCCTCGGCGATCAGCTTGTCTGATGCCACGCCGCAATAGATCGCAACGCTAGCCACACACGCATAGCCGCACTGGTAATTCTCCGACTGCGCGATCAGCGGCAAGCCAGGAATCGAGACGGCTTGGGAATAGGTCTCCAAAGTGAATCCCGTGTCGTAGCGGGCATTGGAACAGCCCGCCGCGATCAGCAGTAGAGCACCCAGCCACACTTTCATTGTGATCTCCCAATCATTGATACAGCCCATTCACTGCTCGCTCGATATCCTGTGGCATCACGTCGGCGTAGACCTCGGTGGTGGACACCTTTGAATGTCCCAGTTGCTTCTGCACCAGCCGAAGATTCCAGCCGCTGGCCTTGAGAAGAAAACACGCGAACGTATGCCGGAGACAATGAATCGAGTAAGATGCCGCAAGGCCGGCCCGCTTGGCACAACGCTTGAACGCCTTCTGCAATGCTCGCGTGCTCATGTGGCTTCCCGTAACGCTGCTCAGCAGCAACGGGCTGTCCGAATCGACGGGCTCTCCCTGCGACTGCTTCCACCGCAGGTACTCCCGGCAGTGCGCTCGCAGCTGCGAGCCAAAGAACACCGTCCGCTTTTTCATGCCTTTTCCTTCTCGCACCAACACCGCTGAAACACCTTCCTCAAGGAACAGGTCGCCGCAATTCAAAGCCGCGATCTCCATCACGCGGAGTCCCGTTCTCAAGCCCAAATGAACAATGAAATAGTCCCTGACAGCTACCTTCCGCTTCGTTAGACGAGCAAGCTCAGCCAAGTCTCTAGCTACAGCTAACAACGCCATCGCGTCCTCCCTGACCAGGTACTTGCCAGGATCCAAAGCCCAATTGCCGACTCTCATTCTCGTCTTTTTGCCATTACCCCTAATCCGTTCACATTTGGTGTGAAATATGAACTAATCAGAAGACGCACAATGACCTTAAGTAACTATTGTAGCAGGAGCTAAGGCGTGATCAGGCTTGAATTGACCGCAAGAGCATCGGATGTCCCACGGGCGGCAGGATTCGAGAAAATGCGCGTCTTTTCCCCAGCGGAGCCCTAAGAAATGCGAAATAAATATCCCCTGCTACTCCTCGCAGCATCCCTCACCGACGCCAACCAGAGACGACTTCGCATGGTCAAGCGTGACTTTATCGCCGAAATCACAGCCGCAAATCCCTCGACGAAAGCCGACTGCCTAGCCCGACTTAGCGTCCGTGACCTGATGGTCCGCCACCGCCACCCAGTCCAAGAGAAGACGCCACCAGCCCGACAAGCGAAACGTGACCTAGCCAGCAGAGCGACCGCCTCACAAGAAGGAGAAACCCAGAAATGACCTAACACAGCCCGGCGAAAGCCAACCCCTATCAAAAAACAAAAAGGTTCAGATTTCACACCAAATCTGAACCTTTGCCAAGTCAGCATTATAGCGGGATCAGCTATTGTCGCAAGGAGTTTCCAGCCATTCTGAGGGGCGCTCACCTCCGGCTGCAATCTCTGGTCTGAGCCAAGAGAGCCCATCGTCAGCAATGCCACCGGCGGATTGCCCCTCACTGACACCAAGCCATGGGCCCTGCACGGGCAGAAGACGCTGCCGTTCGGGAGACACGAGGCTAACTTGCCTTGTTCGTAGCTGCTTTGAGCTGTCCAAGTGGAAGGAACTGATCATGATGGACCGTGTTTCGTCTTGACAGATCAGGCATGATCGACAAGAATCGCGATCATCGTATTAGGGCTTTCGTCGCCGCAACGAAGCGTGTCTGCCGCAGACCTTCGGCGAGGCTGGGGAAAGGACCTAAATAGCTCGAGCCGGCGGAACGCCTGCTCAACACCTGGGCGCAGTAGTTCAGCGAACGCTCATTTCGAGGGATCGGCTCTGAGCTTGAGGAGACAATCAAGACAAGGATCCAGAGGGCCGCTGGATTGAAGGCAGAAGTGACGGAGCCAGCCCCTATGGGTATTCTGGAGACATACGTGACCGATCGCACGTGGTGACGGCAGAGGAGACCGATGAATACCGACTCACCTTTGGATTCGAAGCAATTGCATCGCATAGAGGCGGTGCACAGAGGGTTCCTCTATCAGCATCTCTATACCGCCGGCATCCTGTTACTATCGGTGCACACAGATCTCACTTCAATTCTCGTCGAACATGACGAGGATATTGAGCTGGTCACGGAAGACACACATATCTACGTGCAGGTCAAGACGCGAGAGAGCAGCCTTCAGCCTAACGACATTGCTGGCACATTGGCCAGGTTTGATCATCTGCGTAAGGCACATACGGATGGCGACCGCGATCGCAAGGCGGAGTTCTGGATTGTTTCTAACGCTCCCCCAAGCCCAAGACTGCAAGACCAAGTAGGCTCCCTCAGGCAGCGAGGCATTAGTGTCGCCTATCCTGGCCAGCGGGACCCCCTGCCTCCGTATCTCCTCCCTCCCAGCAACTCGATCGCGCAGCTGTTCGCGAGTTGCCAAGCAAGGGCCGCAGACATTCCTTGGCTTTGTATTCGCCCCGACAGCCTGGTCTGGAAGCTGGCCGCCCTTGTTCAGTTTTCGGCCTCTGGTACCGATCTGGACCATCCCCATGTTTTTGAGATGGCTGACCTGCCCACGTTGCTAGAACAGGTAGCAGTGGATATGCAGAACTTCCCCGCCTCGCCATCTCCTTACTACGCACAGGAAAACGAACCGAGCTTTTTCTCTGAAGAACCTGTGCGACTCATGCTTGGACTGTCAGGCTCGGGGAAGACTTCTTGGGTCGCAGAAGCTGTGAAACAGTGGGTTACGGAATCGGTGTACTTCGACATTGGTGATACGTCTGATGCCGCAGTTGCGACTGCGGCAGCTCGGGAGATTGCCGGCCATCTGTGCAAGAATGACGGTGAGGGCCGGTCGCGTGCGTTGTTCCTGGGTAAGAGCGGACAGGAACAACTTCGGCTGCTCGACGCCATGCTACGTCAACAGCGCAGGGAGGTGGTCCTGGTGATAGACAATGTCCATCACGCGGAGGCCAGAACTATCGCTGCGATGATCGCCACCATGAGCAGAGCGAAATGGCTCCTCATCGGGCAGCCCACCCCAAACACAAAGGAACTTGAGCACCTTCTTGAGGTCACACCCGAAGAACTAGAGGGCTGGTCAACAGAGACTGTCGGCGGCGTGTTTCACGACATGGGAGTGCCCATTGGCTGGAATGCTGCAGATCGGACCTTGAAACTGGCAGGCAGATTACCGCTTTTCGTCATTGGCATGGCTCGCCTTGCCCTTGCGTCTTCAGGCTCGGTCGAAGACCTGATCCATTCTATAGAGCGCGGGGAGCACACGACTATAACTCCGCAAGAGGCCATCTTGCGACAAGTCCATGCGGCCTTGTCGGACAACTCCCGCGGCGTCGCAGCGGCGATATCTATCTGTGACGCGCCTCTGGAAGCCAAGGAGGTACTTGCGGTCCTATCTGCTGCATCCCTTGATGCAAGAGAGGGAGCTGCAGGTATTCGCCTTCTGGCCCAGTGGGGTGTTCTGCAGGTGCTGCAAGACGGGAGAGCCGTCTTGCACGACGCTTACAGAACTCTGGCACAAGAGGAGTTCCTCAACAAGAGTCTAGCGGAAAGGAAGGCCATTCGAACGACGCTGAAGGACGTGCTCCTGACAAGTCTTGGTGCCAAGCCTGATGCCGCCAGAGCCATACTTCTGATGAGACTCATGGCAGATCTAAGAGAGACGAAAGCTCTGGTCGGTTTGGTCACAGGATTGGATGAGATCCTCGGCGAGCTAGGGCTGCTTGAAGACGCCCGCCCTCTCCTTGAAGGAGTGGCATCGGATGAATCGGTCGAAGATGTCGACCGATTCTGGGCGATTGATACGCTTGCCTATTGGGACTATCAGGCTGGCCGGCTGAGGCAGTGCAAAGAGCGTGTGGCAGCGATGGCCCGGGTCTTGAAGGAGGAGCACAGGGGCCCCAGGGAACAGACTGGTCTGGCAATGAAGCGGATGATCATCGCTGGCAAGGAAGGACGTCCTGAGGATGTGCTGGCCAGTTTTGAGAAAGCTGCCAGCCTAAATGCCGACGATCCCGAGATAATGCGGATTCTCCGTTATGACATGGTCTTCGGTCTCTTTCATGCAGGTGCGGATCAGCTGATCCTGGCCGAATGCGCGAAACTGATCGAGGACTACTATGACCTGCTTGGATTGACGCCGCAGGACGTTGTCTCCGCCAACCCCCCTGAGATATGGGATAAGCTGCGAAAGAGCGAACATGTTGAGGATGATCTAAAGCGACTTGCTGACACGTTGGAGCTCCGCGAGTTGGCCTTGAAGAGGCAGGGAAGAAGGTCGCCGTTCGGCCTGCTTCACGCCCATAAGTTCTATGTCATGTCGAGCTCCTACACCTCTGCCGTGCGGATAGGCCTGGATGTTGTCGATCAGCTTCTTGATTATGGCTCTCAGGACGCGAGGCTGTTCATTGAACAGGCGCTGCTCCCGATGATTCGCCAGGTAAGACTCGTAGATCACGTTCTGCCAGTTCGATCACAGTATGCTGTTGTCCTTGCGTATTGTGGGGAGCATGAGGCGGCCCTGGCAGAACTCACTGCCATCGAGCGATTCACACATGCCGACGACAACAAGCGCAAGGAGTTCGAGAACCAACGGGCCCTCGTGCATAAGATCGTCGAGGGCAAGATCAAGCTTCATCACACAGACATGCCACGATCGCCCGTGTCCGCCGAAGACTCGCGATCATTGCAGCCCGAGAAAGTGGGGCGGAACGAGCGTTGTCCCTGTGGATCTGGCAAGAAGTACAAGCGTTGCTGTCAGCCGCGATAGAAGGGCCACGGAACGAGCTGTCTTACCTGCATGACCTCCTGTGCCGCGCCTTCACCGGCACCATCGGCCTGCATTCTATTCCCCTGGATATCCATCTCGGTCCTATGGGCCATTCCTGCCTCTCAGATCGCACCTCTCTTGCTTTCCAATACTTACGGCTCAGTCGCCTTGTGCATGAGTTCACACCAAATCTGAAGCTTTGCCAGTCGGGTGCTCTGGCGAAATGAATCTTCGTCACAAGGAGTTTCCTCGTTCGCCGCAGACGGCCATGCAGAGCCCAGCCACATCATGATGATCCTATGTCATTGAGTCGCCTCTTGAAGCGGCCTGACTACTGGATGGGTCCTGCCATGATGCGGACGTGGGAAAACAGTTGGCTTCGACCCACAATGGCCGACGAATAGCGTAGACTGCATGGACACTGTCACAGCCAAGACTAGAAGCCGCATGATGGCGGCGGTGAAGAGCAAGAACACAAAGGCTGAAGTCGAAATCCGTAAGCGACTTTTTGCCCAGGGCTTCCGGTATCGCCTTCACGTCGATGGCCTGCCGGGAAAACCTGACGTGGTCCTGCGAAAATACCGTGCCGTTATCTTTGTCAACGGATGCTTTTGGCATTACCATGGCTGTCATCTTTCCAAGCTGCCGAAGACGCGGGCGGCCTGGTGGAAGCAGAAGCTAACGGGCAATCGCCGCCGCGATGCAAATGCGGTGAAACGATTGCTGGAATCACAGTGGCGTGTTCTGGTCATCTGGGAGTGCAGTTTCAGAAATCCTGGCGTCAGGCGTAGTGAGGCCCTGGATTCTGTTGCGAAACACGCCGGCCGATTTCTCCGGTCGAACGAACGTTTCATGGAACTGAAACCCTGACGGCATTGCCGGACGCCACAATCTATTGCCTAAGAGGCGACGACAGCATGGCACGCAAAGATCAACAGACCTTCGAGAACATTCCATTTCGGATGCACCCCCGTGTGTTCGCAGCATTGGGAGCGGATCTTGTAACCAACGATGTCGTCGCCGTCATTGAACTTATCAAGAATTCATATGATGCCTTTGCCAAGAAGGTCTTCGTTCACTTTGACACAGACCCTGAGCATGGAGAGTATCTCGAAGTACTGGATAATGGTTGCGGCATGACACGCAGCGTCATCGAAAACGTCTGGTGCATGGTGGCAACTCCGTATAAGAAAGAGAACCAGCACATCACCAGCGAGGACAAGACAAGACGCGTCGCAGGAGAGAAGGGCTTGGGACGATTATCTACAGCCCGTCTTGGCAGTCGGCTTCACATGCTGACACAGGCCGAAAACCACCCGTGCTGGGAGGTCACGGTTGACTGGACCGATATATCCGCCGGAGATGACATAAGCTCATCTTTCGCTCAGTGCCGTAAGTATCCCGCAAGGACACCGTTCAAGGCCAAAGGGACGCGGATTCGCATCTTCGGGCTGAAGGACGCTTGGGTTGACACGAAGATTGACGATCTCGAAGAGAATCTGGCTCGGCTGATCTCGCCCTTTGCCAAGAATCTTGGCGGCTTCGATGTTTTTCTGAAACGCCCATGCAGCAAAGCTGATGAGAAGATAAAGGTCGAACCGCCGGAATTCCTTTCAAAGCCGAAGTACGCCATATCCGGAAATGCTGATGCCCGTGGCAACCTGCGATGCCGGTATGTGTTCCGACCTGTCGACGGCAAGAGCCGAAGAGACAAGCTGGACATCACCTGGGGGCAGATATACAAGAGCATCCAGGACACGGCCCGACATCCCTTCACTGAAGACCGAGCTCACTGTGGGCCATTTAGATTCGAAATCCGAGTGTGGGATATCGATGCCGACGGCGTACAGGAGATAGCTGATCGATTCGACCTGAAAAGAAATTCCGTACGAAAGACAATACGGGCCCACAAAGGAATATCCGTTTACAGAGATGGTCTTCTCGTCCTGCCAAAGTCCGACAACGCCCGAGATTGGCTCGGGCTCGACCTACGGCGTGTCAGTAAGGTTGGCTCACGTTTGAGCACAAGTCAGATCGTCGGGTACGTGTCCATTGCCGCCGAGGACAATCCTGCCATAGGCGATACGAGCGACCGCGAACGTCTGGCCTCTACGCTTGAAGTGGCCGAATTTGAGGAAATATTGGTCGCAGCGGTACGCCTTCTTGAGAATTGGCGTTCTGAAGACCGGCAGGAGGCCAAGAAGGAAAAGCCACTAACAGACCTGTTTGAGAGTCTGTCAGCGGAATCCTTGTTGGCGGAAGTTGTGGCCCTCGCGAAGGACGATGTCCCCGCGTCGGAGGCCGTCCCACTCCTAGAAGCATTCAGCGACCAGTTGGACACCGTCCGAGAGGCAATACAGACTCGTCTTGTCTACTACAGCCGCCTCGCTACGGTGGGCACAATTGCACATATGCTCGTGCATGAAATACGTAGTCGGACCATGTCCTTCGGGACATTCCTGGGCTATATCGAAGAGCGATTCTCGCCACTTGACGAACGGCTGAGAAAGAAGCATCAACTCGCTTCAGACTCAGTCGATGCACTCGAACGGTTGGCTGACACGTTCCTGCCACTGGCCAGTCGGTCCTTCAGAAGGCGAAAACGTGAATCCGTACTGGAAGACAGAATTCGTAACTGCCTGTCTTTGCAGGAAGCGACCATTCGCAGACATGGCATCCAGTGCGATTTCCCGTCAACACAGACTACTGTTGCCGTCGATCCAGGCGAACTGGATTCTGTCCTGCTGAATTTGATAACGAATGCCTGCTATTGGCTGGAGCAGGCTCCCGAAGGCCACCGCAGGCTTAGCTTCACGGCCAGGTCACGGAATCAAGGCAAGCGAGTCGCTATTCGAGTCAGCAATAGTGGTCCACGGATCGAAGAGGAGTACGTCCAAAAGATATTCTGGCCTGGCGTCACAAGAAAGCCCGACGGAATTGGCATGGGACTTACTGTCGCATCGGAGTTAGTCGCGGCCTACGACGGCGACATGGCTGTTGAACATTCGTCGAACAGTGAAGGAGCAACCTTCGTGTTTGACCTGCCGATCAAGAACAAGGGCCAAAAATGATAAAGATTCTCTTCATCGATGATGAGCCAGATTCAGTCAAAGCCGTGGAGGACTACCTCCAGGATGGTACTGAAGATTATGACTGCGTGGTCACGGATTTCGCGGACACTGAAAAAGCAATATTATGGCATCGCCCTGATATCATCGTTCTCGACATCTGCCTGAAAGATCATGGGGCCGGCAACCGGGGAACGCCTGGCCTTCAAGCATACAACCTAATCCGGAAGGATCATTTCTGCCCCATTGTTGCATTCTCTGCGTATCCCGACAGCTTCCCGGACGAGAACACATTGCATCCACTTATCGCCAAGGTCCAGAAAGGAACAAAGGGCCCGATAGAACTCAAGACTGTCATCGACGCTTTCCGGCCTCAGATTGCGGCACTACATGAGGCACGAAGAGCCATAGACCTTTCGTTCTCGACGGTAATGCGAGAAGTTGCCCCACGTGTTTTTGCGAATATCCACGGTGCTGCGGAACGAGCAGAAACCATTGTCAGGGCCGGACGACGGCGTATCGCAGCCCTAATGAACAGCATGGCCATCGAGGGGAGCGAACTGCTGGCCTCTTGGGAGCAGTACCTCATTCCCCCAATAGATGGTCACGTGAATCTTGGCGATATTCTGATGAAGGTCGGCGGCTCCAGTGACGAGCCAACTGATTTCAGACTGGTCCTCACGCCTTCTTGCGACATGGTCAACAATCCCCCAGACCGGCTCGCCAAGGTGACAGATATCCTTGTCGCCCAGTGCAAATCATCCAACGAACTTCTGAAAGGGATGTGCCTCGGAGGGGCCACCGTTGACACCCTCAAGAAGAAGCTCCCGGAAGGTGTTCTGAACACAGGCTATCACAGGAATCATCTTCCCCTGCCGGCAGTGGAATCCTGCATTCCATGCATGACCGCAGACCTGCGAGAGATCGAATTGATCCCGCTGCAGGACGTGATAGGAACAGACAAATGCTATGAGAGGATAGCTTCCATTGACAGCCCGTTCCGCGAAATGGTCTCGTGGGCCTATCTGCAGATAGCCTGCAGGCCAGGGCTACCTGATCGGAATACGGAGCCATGGTGTGAACAGATATTCGCCGCCCAAAACGTAGCACAGGGAGGGCAGAATGCGGGCAATTGACTTCTTCTGCGGAGCTGGTGGCCTGACACGAGGTCTTCTCGATGCCGGGATTGACGTAATTGCCGGAATCGACGTGGATGAAAAATGCCGCGAGTCCTACGAACACAATAATGCTCCCGCAACATTCCTTTGTTCAGACATGTCGACGGTGACTCTTGATGACATAGCCGAGCTGACCGATGTCGATCAAACTGATGACCTGCTCTTGGCGGGCTGTGCCCCCTGCCAACCATTCAGCCAGCAACGAAAGAGTGACACCCCCCATCTCAAGGCTACGCTACTGAAGGAATTCGGCAGGCTGGTCGAGACGATACTCCCTGGCCACGTCCTGATCGAGAATGTGCCCGGCATAGCTCGCGTGCCCGGCAACAGTACGTTCCATCGATTCCTCCGAATGTTGGCAAACAACGATTATGACGTAGCCTGCGATGTTCTGGATGCTAAGCATTACGGTGTCCCTCAGAACAGGCGGAGGCTTGTCCTGATAGCTACGAGGAATGGCCGTGCGGAACTTCCTTCTCGCCAGTTCGGCCCGGACCTCCAGGAATACAGGACCGTGCGAAGTGCCATTGGACATTTTCCGGCCATTGCCGCCGGAGAGAATCACGCCAAGATTCCAAACCACGTAGCCGCCACGATCACGGACATCAATCTGAACCGATTGGCACATACGCCACATGATGGCGGTGATCGACGATCATGGCCGAATAGACTCCAATTGGCTTGTCATCGCAATGGACATCGAGGGCATACCGATGTCTACGGCCGCATGCGATGGAACGCTCCCGCCCCCACGCTTACGGGCAGGTGCAATAGCATCTCCAACGGGCGATACGGCCATCCGGCACAGGACAGAGCCATATCCCTTCGTGAAGCGGCAGCCCTTCAGACGTTCCCGGACAACTACGATTTTGTCGGCTCGAACAAGCATATTGCCCTGCAGATTGGCAATGCCGTTCCCGTGCACTTGGGCCGCGTACTTGGCGACCAGATTTGCCGCCTGGCGGCAAAGGCGTAATTCCCGTCAGAATCGGACACGATGCTTCCTGAGAATGCAGGCCACGCCAGAAGTTTGGTGCATATTTGGTGCGTCAGGACAGAGCCTAATGCTAACGCCTTGCCATTACAGACGCTCGGACCCACACCCATCCTGTTGTCGACGCGAATGTCGCCGGCCCATACGCCCATGCTCTGCCGCAATTGACCTGCGGTGGCCGGGCCGCGCGGCTAAAGGCGGGCAGGCTAGAAAATGCCATCGGGGCAGGTAAAGCTTGGTTTGGCCAGGGCTAGGTATAGATTGGTGCGGGCGTTGGCTACCACGTCCACGCACCAGACGCCGGCCTTGCCGGGCTGTTTCACCAGGCGTTTGCACAGGCGGCCATACTCGGTTGCTCGGCAGCATAAGCCTAGTCTATAGTAGAAGATATCGTCCACGCTGGAGGCGTCGGCCGGCTCGGGGAGTTGCGTGGTGGGGGCCATGGTTGGGGGGGCTGGCTTGGCTGGTTGGGTTGTTGGAGCGGAAGATGTGTAGGCAACCGCAGTTATGCCGCCGGTCAGGCGGGCAGCTTCGGTGTCGGTGATGAATCGACCGCGAAAGACATTGCACGCGTTCCCGCAGCCACCAACTCCGGCCCAGCGACCGCCATTCATGCCCGCGCGAGTGTGGCCGCGACATGGCTCCGGGCGCCAAGCCTAGGTCCCAGACTGGCCGTAAAAGTACCTGATTGCCTGCATGAGTTCCTGCCGTCGCTGTTCCCTCTCCGCGTCGGTCTCGTCCGAGGCCTCAATGTAGGAGCGATATTCGGCCTGACACACCGATTCCAATACAGCGCCGGCCCATTCCCTGACTTTGGGCATGCGGGACGACAGGAGGGCGACGCAGGCTTCAGCATCAGTCGATCCCATTGGCAGAAGCTCTATCTGCATCTGCTCGCCGCTTCCGGTCACCCCCAACAAAAGTCTACCCTCTACATGCGTGCTGGCGCCCACCAACTCCTCGTGGTAAAGAAAGTCCAGCCTCATTTCGTTGTTCTCGCCGCGGCTGGTCAAACGCGGAACGATCCGGAAATCATAAGTCCCACGACTGGCCCACACGTTTCGCCAGAGCCCCATGTCGCGACATTCCAGTCCCCGCTGCGTTGAAACCAGCACGACCCAGTTGTACGCGGCAACTCCCGTCCCGCCGGACCCACCATATGGCAAGAGGACCAGAAGCATGCCTTCGTCGGGGCCATTGGCAAGACATGGGTATCCGAATGATTTCCCGAACTGCCACACTCGATCATGTCCTGACGCCTGCATGCGGACCGAGCCATCATCGGACTCCCCCGCGGCCACCATCGTCCACACCGCAACGTCGCTCGCACGTAGTACCAGCTGCCAGCTGCCATCGGCCGGCACAAAATCATCTGCCGGGCCCGACCATCCCGTTGTGCAGGCCATCATCGCCAGGGCCACACCACATGCCAGTATCCTCGCGCTCTGCCACATCGCTACGGCCCATCGTTCTTGCCACCAAGTCATAACGCTATCTCCATCTCCCGTCGTCGTCTACGAGGTCCAAAAACAGGAAAGCCGCCCCATGATACCTTTGTCCACTGTACCTGACATTGCGTAAGTAGTCAACGGGCAGAGCAGAAGGGGTCGCTCCGGCGGCCCAGCCGGGAGGGTCAATGTAAGGCGAATAGAAATGGTCCGCACCACCTGTGGGATCAAATGCCATACCGTCAATGACCACCCCGGCCAGATACGACGTCGCCCACGCCATCTTCTGAGCCTTCCCGGCCATCTGACCATAGGTTTTCGCTTTGCTAGGCCATCCCGAGAATTGCGCAGCCTGGGATAAGACGCCCTCATATGTGTTCGGCCAATTGGGGAGGTCCCTTCGATTCTCAACCACAGCGGCAATGAGCAACTTCGTGGTGAAGCCAATATCCCAAGTGGTTGTCTCTGAATACACTCCGCGCGCAAGTATCACCATGTCCGCATAACTCGCCTGCGCGCCACTTTCGTCCATCAAATACTCATTGTAGTAGTCTTCATCAACAAAACAATCTATTACACCTTCTCGCACTTGCGCCAATGCCGTCGTCTTTTCTTGGCTAATATTAGTCTCTCCCAGCGTGCCATTGGTAAACGACGTATACGTACGCTGCAAGAAGACCTCGGAGCCGAAGTCCTGCACATCCTTAACGATAAAGGCATCCTGGAGATCCATCATTGCGCCAGACACCTCAGCGAGGATCGCCAAATTGCCTACCTCGACTCCCTCGCCAGATAACACGCGCCTACCGTTGTTGTCGACGCAGCACAGGAAGGTTTGGCCGGTGTCCTGCAGTCCGAACGGATCAGTACCGGTCACCGGCCCGCTACGGACGTACTCATACAGATTCAGCCCGTCACCGTAGCCGATTGGGTCGCGGGTCGGCCAGCGGCCTAGGGTTGGGTGGAGGTAGCGGTGGCGGACGTGGTATAGGCCTGTGTTCGAGTCGTGGCGGTAGCCGGCGTAGAGGATGGCGTTGGCGAAGGTGTACGTGGCTCGGGCTGACCATGCGCTGCCGGAGGTGTCTGCGCCGTCGGAATCCCGCTGGCCGTGGAGGATCGTCACTTCGCCGTAGGGCGAGTATTCGTAGCGCTCGACGACGGCTACGTCGTAATCGTCGATCAGGGCTGTGACGTTCATGTTCGCGTCGTTGCAGTAGTACAGGCGCTCGTCGCCCGTGTTGCTTTCCGGATCGGTGTTCGTCTTGTCGACGGTGGTCACGCCGTCGTCGTCCTTGTCTTCATCGCGCAGGACCGGGGCGTCGATGTAGCGAATGTCCCACACGTACTGGTACTTCACGTCGGTGGCTGCGTCGTCCTTGTCGGGGTCCTCCTCCGAGGAGGTCGGCAAGTCGGCCGCGAAGTACTCCGAAAGCACCTGCCAGCCCGCGTTGTAATAGTAGTCCGTCCGGTCCCAATCGGTGTTGTCTGCGTCGTAGACCAGCCGGGCCGTTCGCCGATTGAGCCCGTCATACTCGTACATCTCGACGGTTTCGCCCGCATCGTAGACATCATCATCGTCGGCATCAAGAAAAACAACCGTCAGCCGGCCCTTGGCGTCGTAGAAGTAGTTGTGGTGATTGAGCTCATCGCCGGGCACGGGCCCCTCGACCATGTTGCCGCTGAGGTCGTAGGCGGGCTCGTCCCAATTGTCACCCGCATCGGCGCCGATGACAGACACGGCGTTGGCGTCGCTGTGCGTGCGTGTCTGCTCCAGCTCCCAATTGTTCGTGCTGCCGACGGTCAAGTCCTCGTCGAACCATTCCCAGTTGCCGAGTTGGTCCAAGGTGAACACCTGATGGCCGGCGTCGTCGGAGATGGCGTTGTTCGTGCCGCCGCCGCCATCGCCCAGCGTGCCGCGGTGCCACTCGAGCAGGCGAGCCAGTTCATCGTAGTAGTCGCTGGTGGCGTCTTCGGCGTGATACAGCTCACTGTGCGTGCCGCCGGCTACGATGAGCACCTCTCGATAGAGCCGGTTGCCTGCGCCGTCGTAGCCGTAGCCGAAGTGGTCCTTCGGCGTAGCCGGATCGGTTTCCTGCTGCCATAGCTGGACGGCGACGCGACCCATGTTGTCCAGGCCGTCGTAGGTCCCTTCCTCGCCGTAGAACAACGTCAGGCCGTCGTTGCCGGCCCCGCCTGCCTTGCCGGCGTCGGGGTGGGCAACGCGAACGACCGTGCCAAGCCCTACGTAGGCGTACTGGGCCAGAGCAGGATCGGAACCGTCCGTCTCCATCGTGCCGTCACCGTCGTCTTCATGGATCGACGCCAGCCTCGACAGACGGTCAGTGATAGTGTTGTCGCCGCCATAGTAGAAGTGAACGACCCGATCGTTCGGATATGTCACCTTGACCAGACGGTTGCCGGCCGACGAATCGTAGGCGTATTCAATGTCGGGCTCGCCGCCGGTCACCGCGCCGTCATGGTTCTGGAACTCCTGGATGAGGTTGCCGTAGTTATCGTAGACGTACTTGACATCGTTGAGGACGGTGTTGGAACTGTCCTTGGAGGTCACAAACTCCAGTCGGCCTGACGTGTCGTAGGTGCGGACGATCTTGTCGACCGTCAGGTCAACATCCCCGCCGCCGTACGGGCCGACGTCTTCGGTCAGCAGCTGGCCGACGTCGTTATAACCGCGGAGTATCATGACACCTCGCTGATCAGTGCGGAACCCCAGTTGCCCGTTGTACCAATAGGTGAACGTGACCTTGTTAGTGCTGTCGTCGGGGTATTCAATGCTCAGCAGGAAGTCCTCGCGCTTCATCAACGAGCCCGTGTCGCCGTAGGTGTAGGTCGTCGTCTGGTCGTCACTGGTGGTATTGCCGTCGGCAGCGGGGTCGAGGGCTGTGACGGTGAGGGCCCGGCCTGCAGCATTGTACGTGTAGGCCGTGGTGCGACATCGGTCAACCGGCCGGCTGGCCGGCGCGCTGGGATCGGTGGTCCAGTATGCACCATTGGACCAGTAGTTCTCGACGACGTAAGTAGTCCGGCTAAGATCGTCGTAGTACTTCTTGGTCACGGCGCCGTCATTGTCGGTAACGGTTTCCAACCGGTCTGCGTCGTCGTAGGTGTAGGCTGTGATGTTCTCTTCGTCGTCGCCGGACTGAGTGGGCTCGGTATAGTTGGAGTTCGGATCGGCCGCCCACACGCCGTAACTGGCCACGGTCGTCAGGGCATGCCCGTCGTCATACCAGCGATAGACGTAGGACACCTGCGAAGCCGCGCCGTTGGTCGCATCCGACAGCAAATAGCCACCACCATCGGACTCATAAGCATTGTCATCGCAGCGATATAGCAATTCGTGCGTCACGTGGCCGACGCCGTCATACGTGTAGACGCGCTCCTCGACGGCCTCGTCGTCGTCCAGGTCAGCCGCGCTGCCGGCATCGCTCCAGACGATCACGTTGGTCGCTCGGCCGACGCCGTCGTAGATTGTCTCGGTGAACCCGCCTGATGGCTGAAAGACCTTGCTGCGCCTTCCCGCGCCATCGTAGGCGTACGTCGTGTCAATTTCGCTGTCATTGACAATGCCGCCGGTGGAATTGACCGCGTACACCCGGCTGGCAAGCGGCCGATCCCCAGGCCCAGGGATAGTCGTTGTCATGGCCAGCATGTAATTACTGCCTCCGCTATCCTTCGTGCGGGATATCTGGTTCACCACGCCATCGGTAAGCTGTTCCTGCCACGGGCCTTCCGCCGGTGTGGTCCGGCTGACGCGGAATGGTCCGTCGTCGGTCCCATCCTGATCCTGATCGATATTGGCCACTACGTCCAAGTAGGGATCGAACGAATCAGTGAGCCACACCTCGCCCAGCGCCGCGTCCAAGCGTTTGCGATCTGTCAGATATGGCACCTCGCCACCGGCCGTCGCGCCGTTGGTGTCGTAGAGCAGCTGTTCGATTTCGATCAGATTACTGTCGTCGAAGCCGGGGTTCGTCCGCAGATCCGCATCGTCCTCGCCGCCGTCACTCGTGCCGACCCACTTGCCTGCAGCCCTGCCCACGCCGTCGTAAACCGACGCCATGATCGTGCCCAGGCCGTCCTGGCGGCGCAGGACCGTGCCCTGCACGTCGTAGGCGGATACCTCCGACTGATAGTAATTAGCCGCCGGCGTACCATAATCGCCTTCGTTGGCGGTCAGTGTATGATAGGCGCGCGTCCACTTTAGTCGGCCATCCGGATAGTAGAGATAGCTTGTGCGCGATCGATACTCGCTGGCCACCAGCGCGTCCGTGCCGTCCGGCTCGTTGTTGGTCTCCTCCAAGGCCGCCGTATTCGTCGCCGTCCACCGGCGGATCAAATCGCCGTCCTCATCGACCCACGTGACCGATATCGGACCCACCAACACATGCGGGCCGTTGTCTACGGTGGGGTACACACGCGTCTCTCGAAGCCTGTAGGCCGTGCCGCCGATGGTGATGCTCCTGAAGCGGTAGAACGTGAGGGTCTGCATACCTTCAGGGCCGGTAACCTTCGATATCCGCGAGAAGTCGTCGTACTCGTACGACGTCTTCATGTAGTCGGTGGTGGCACCGTAAGTGCCCCACTTGTCCAGGTCCGGCGGTACGGTCGTGGGGAACTGGTGAAACACCTTCCGCCATTCCAATTGGCCATCGCCGTCGAAGCTCACCGTCGTGCAGGCAAGCCAGTTCAAGGTCTCGGGGACCCCGCCCCCGGTCGTGTCTTCCAACACCAGAGCGCTGGCCGGGACGTTGGGTAGATTGTTTGCCGTGCCCTCGAAGGCGACTGCGTCCAGCAATACCGTCGCCATAGCGCGGTCCAGCTTGCACAGGTACTCAGCCTTGATAGGCCCGACGACCGTGTTGGTTGTCCCGCCCGTCTCGTACCCCTGGAGAGTCCACCGCGCATCGAGCGCTGTCGGGCCGGCCTCGAAGCGGACCACCCACTTGGCGCTGCGGACGGATGTCAGGCCCGAGCCGGTGTCGATCTTGTGAAGCGGGCCCAGTACTTCCGTCAGTCGGCCAAGGTTGTCATAAGCATAGTCCGTCGCCAGGTGCAGGCCCATGCCCGTGTCCGTCACCCAGGCGCCGCCCCCTCCTTCGTGCGGCTCGTCGCTGACGGTGGTCGTCTTCACGTCCCTGATGCGCGTAGCCAGCCTGCCATTAACGTACCCGTAGTAGTCAATCACGCCGGCCTCGTCCATGGACCAAACCAACCTGCCAATGTCATCGTAAACCACGACCGACGCGAGTGTCTTGCCGCTGCCGCTGCCGTCCACCGTGCCGTCGGGCTTGTAGAATACCTCTGACCCGGGGGAGGAGACCTGGCAGACATAACGCGTGGTCGTCACTTCCTCGGCGTCGTCCCCGCTGGGGTCGGCCAGGTCGATCAGATCATAGGCGTAAGTGACCCTTTCGTAGATCGTGTCAGTAACATAGTTCCGCCGTTCGACCATGACAAAGATGATCTCGCCGTTGAGCTTGGTAAATCTCTGGTACTCATACTCGGTGTGATTCGTCACGTCCCCGCCATCGCCGGCCTGTGTCTTCTCTTCCTGAATGTACCCCTCAACGTCACCCACGTTGCTGCCGGTAATCGTGCTTGCGCCATATGCCCTGCGATGTACTGCGCCTGTGGCGTCCGCCAGATACAGCGAAGTCGTGCCGGAGTAGTTGAGGATGTCGTCATAGTCGTCGGCCAGGTCCGCCAGGCCGTCGTTTTCGTAGTCGTCGATGCCCGAGCCGCCATCCCATATGAGCGCCGAGTTCTCCGCATGCACAGTCTGTCGGCCGTCGTCGTCGTAAACGAAGTATTCCCCAGTGCGGAAGTCGGGGCCATTGCTCTCGAGGTCATCGCCCTCTTCCACCATGGTGAAGATGGGCTGTTCGAAGAAGTTGTTGTACTTCGTGATGCGCTTGACCACCTCGCCGGTCGAATCCCTAAACAACCTCACCCGGCAGGTCGTCCACTCGTTGTAGTCGTCGCTGCCCGCCGGGCTGGGATTTGTTGTGCTCGAGTGCTCAACGACCATGTCACTGCACGGCTCGCCGGACCCCGTTCCGCAGCTCTTGCAGCCGCTCTTGGAGACCACTGACGTGACGTTCCCGTTGGCATCGTATTGATACGAGTAGCTGGCGTACTCCGCCGCCGTGTCATAATCCAGGTCGCCCGCTATCCCGGCAAGGACCTCCCAGGCGTACCCGCCGCCGGTGTAGTCGGCGGAGTTGGCAAACTTGGCGTAGAAGGCCGGCTCGATGACAAGGCGAAGCTGGCTCTTGGAATCATAGCGGAACACGTACCGTCCCACCGTTTTCCAGCCCACTGCCTGCGTGCCGGAGGGCGTGCCAACGGGCTCCTGTATCTCTATCGAAGTCAACAACGGGCCTGTGGCGTTCGTCGTGCCACTGGCATACTGACTGGTGTAGATGAAGTGCGCCCGACGCACATGCTGAGAACTGGCAGCCTCGATACCGGCCCAAGCCGCCCCCGAAGCCTTGACGCTCAGCACGACCGTGGTGACCGTCCCCATGTAGTCCCCGGCGATGCTCGGCGATTCGCAAGTACAAGACCCGATGCCCTCTAGGCCCGGTATGTCCACTTTGCCGACCGAGCCGATCTCAAGCCGTCTGTCCTGGCCGTCAACGCTCTGCGTGATGGTCGTGGGAAAAACGCTCTGCGTCCACTCGAAGGTCGTCTCCCGCCCGCTGGCGGCCACAAGGGATGAAGGGACGTACACGTTGGTCGACGTGCTGTCCATCGTCAACACATCAGCCCCGCCACGCTTGTTCTCGTGACGATAGATAATTTCGTCGTTATCGACGGTCAACGACACATTGGGCCTATAGTCGGTACGATCGCCCTCCAGGCGGTCGGGCACCCACGTGTCGCCCTCCGTGTTCCGGAAGTTCTCAACATTCCACCCCGTCGACGTGACCTGAAAATATGTGCTACCGTCCGTATACTGCAAGCCGTAGGGAACAGGGAACTCCCAGCCATTGCCAAGCACCCGCCGAGCCGTCGTGGAAATGCTCTCATGACCAGCCCATGAGATCGGGAACCGAAGATGGCCATCCTCCTGCGGGAACACATACATCGTGTACTCAGCCTTCACTGAACCGTACCGCGTATTGCTGCTCCCAGAGCCGGCTGAAGCATCATCGTCGCTCGTCAAGTTCACTTCGCACTTGACACTGCCGCTTGTCACAGGCTTGGCTGTAACCACGATGTACCTTGCTTCCACCGGCACCCCGGTGAGGCATATCAGGATTCCAGCGACCAACACCCACAAAACACGCGAGATAGAACTCGTCTTCAACATAATGTGCCCTTTCAGTCTCCAGCCTTACGGCCCAAATGAATACCTTTGTATCTTCCCTTTACGGCAGGCCGAGCGTCATCGCCGGGTCGCCGAGACAGTTCGATGATAAAATCACAAATCGCTGCGCACGGTACATAATCGCCCACAACGACCGTTCATGACTGGCTGTGTTGATAACGCCCGCCATGCCGTCAGCATCTGCCAAAGCAGCGTCCCAGAAGTACCTGCTAAGAAGCTGCGAATAGCTGTGCACGTCGCCAGGCATGTTAATTACGACGCCGCTGTACGCCACCAGCCCAACGGCGCCGTATCTGGCGCCCATCAGTTCTCCGGCTGCGCACTGCTTGGTGAAGTTTCCCCCGCGACATGAGGCGATGTAGGCAAAGAACGGTCGACTGTTGGTCAACTCGCCGATCTGCTCGGGGACCATCTTGAGCACATTGTCAACAGACCCGTGGCCCAGGGAATGAACAGCCAGATAGTCGTTGGCGTTCAATTGGTCGCGGACCTCCCAACCTTCATAATGCGGGCAGACTCGGTCCTGGTCATACAATACGTCGACCGTGACATCGCCCCGGCTGTCAAATCCTTGCGTCGCAATGCCGCTGAAAACCCCGCCCAGGCGAATCTGCTCCAACTGCGGCTTGGCCCAGTCAGCATCCCCGCCCAAGCCAAGATTGTCCCCTATCAACAGCACCTTACCAGGCTCTCGCCCATCGGCAGGCCAGGCCTCGTGGGCCCTGAGCTTGGCGATCCAGTTGCTCATCCCCTCAGCCGTGCTGACTGGCACGCGACCCAAATACACCTCAGCCAGCCAGTCCGAATCAGTGCCGATCTCTGGCGTCAGGCCGTTAACGGGCGCCGCCACCTCGCCATCCAGACACTGGTAGTACATGTCGCTCACTATGCATCGCCCCTCGGCGGCGTTGGCGTGGAATTGCCATGTCGGCACCGCCGCAGCATCGCCCATCAGCAACACGAAATCCGTCCCCCAGTTGGCGTACGCCTCCCGAATGAACTGGCGGATCTTCTCCGGCGTAGCCTGACCGGCGAACGCCTCATTGATCTGTTCGACGGTTACCACTTCAGTCGACAGGCCAGCCGATGCCTTCATCGCCGCCAGTTCCGCCAGCGAGTGCTCGCCTTCGTAACCTGCTAGTTCGGCATTCGTTATGATTACATAGTCAACAGACCTGCCCGGCTGACAGAGCTTGCCAGCCACCGCATCCTTCGCCTGGCTTTCATAGCTGGCCAACGTCTCCGGATTGTCCACCTCCGCTTCAACAGGCCGATACGGATCCGCCCGATACGGCATCCCCGTCGCGTCGCCCTCGCTGGCCCTCAGATGAATCTTCAACCGAAGAGACGTAAGATACGCCAGCGTCCCGTTGTCACCGTCAAAGCGGACGGGGAAGATGTTGATCACCGCGATGCTCGCACCACGCCGGCCGTACTCGCCGACCAGGCAGGCAGCGTCCCCCTCGAACGTCTTGACGGCAGCGTCGCCCTGACCCCCGTCGCGCCGTCGAATCTCGTAACGCTGCACGTCGTCGGTCAAAGAGACCAGCCACTCACGTCCAACACGCGACTCACCCTCAGGGATCACCTCCAACCGATCAAGCTCGTAGCCCGCCGGCAGAACCACCCGGGCTTCCATAAGCGCCAAGCCAGGCCCACTCGGCCCGGTGGTGTGGTACTCGTCAGACAAGCGCACCTGCCCGAGCGCCCCGCCGCGAGGAGGCCGAATGACCGGCCCGGGGAAGGTGTAGACGACTTCAAGAACGTCCCCCGACAGCAACGACGCCTGCCGCTGCACGTGGACATCGCCCATCTCAACGCCACCACCCGAACAGCCCGCCAGGCACATGGCTACACAAACACATGTACACGTCTTGATATACATCGCTGTAACTCCTCGGGGCGACTTCTTCCTAGTCCACTAATTCACGCACTCCCTTGCTCCTGCGTGTTAGTTTATAAAGTTCTCCCCCGCGACGTGTCAAACACTTTTCCATAATTTTTCTATTTGGCTTCTTTCTCCACCCCACTTTCATTGACAAACACCGTCGCAGGCGAGCAACCGGGGAGAAGGCCACGCTGGCCTAGGGTGGGCAACGATGGACGCCCGGGCCCATTATCCCTTGATGCTCGGTTAATCCACTGCACCAGGGCCTTTCCCTTTCTACCGTCCGGACGGCCCTGCCATCCCTTTCGTCGCGATAGCGCCTGAACTGATACCATATAGATTGATCTGGCAGAACCTTTGCCACCCGACAACTCCTGGCGATATCAAATGCATTTGCGGCGTGAGGCCATTCTTCTCTTCTTTCCCCATATTCTCCTTGCATAGCCACGGCCTATAGGGTCTCCATTCCCTATTGCCGCACAAGCCCTTCTCTCATTGCCCATCAAGCGAGATCAACTGGCTTGTCCCGGACTAGCTGCAGCCGGGCCACTTTGGTTTGTTAGCTATGGTTCTCCACAAACGCTATCCCTTTCGCTGGTGCCGGACCAGACATGCACGCCCACCTGCGTCCTTCATTTCGTTCCTCTCTTCCCTTTGCCTACCACGCCCGGAATGTTCCTGTAATCTCTCCCCACGCCACAACCCGATCTATCGATCTGAAATCGCTCATCTCCCTGCCGCCGCAGTCCGGGCCATTGCCAATGTCCCAGCCTTGATGGCATTGGTCAATTCCTGCCAATCGCCGATCAACTCCGCCAGGTCCGGGCCTTGCCACACCGTGCCTGCAACTTGCTGCATATTTGGTGAATCGGCAAATCCTGAAATCTCTAATCCATTACAATCGCAGTCCTTAACTACCCTCGCCCTGCACGTTGCCAACGTGAATGTCGTGAGTTCGAATCTCATCGCCCGCTTAGCACAAGAGTCGGTGCCAGAAGGTGCCGGCTCTTGTCGTATCTTGCCAGCTCTTGTCACGCCAGCCCCTTGCGATTCAGCCGACTCAAACTCACGCGCGCCATCAACGCGAGCTTCCGCCGCCTCCGTCTTGCCACGCCGTGCCCCCTTTTGCCCACTTGCGCCAAAAGTTTGGCGCATACTTGCTGCACAGACGTGATCATCATCAGCCCCGTCCGTGCCTAGCTGCCGCTGGAGTTTCATATCCAGGCATACGCGCACATCTCTCTTGCCTAAGTCTCACAGGCACCTTGTGACGATGTCGGATTACACGTATCTTGAAAGCACAGACCAAGAGCCTGGAAACATTGGACGTGGAGCTGAGCTGTGAGCAAAGGGCTAGTCTATACGAGTGTTGGGGAAGTGAAGACTGCGGCCATGGATTGGCTGAAGGGTCGCGATCTGAGGAAGGCCGAAGGTCCCATCTCCGTGGGCCGCGTGAAAGATGGGAGCTATTCTTGCGTTAGAGGAGTGGGGGCGCCCTATCTGGCAACGGTGCGGTTCCGATCAGTGGCGAAGGGGTCTGCTGTAGAGGTACGCGCGAGGCCAAGAGCATATTGGAATGCGATCTTGCACGTGGTCCTGTTTGTTCTTGTCGGCTGGAGTCTTGTTCTGATTCATCAGCTACTTGGCGAGTGGACGAGTTCTGGAATATGTTGGCTTGCCTTTTGTGTTGGCTTGGTCATTTCTTTGATCTACTGGAAGGACAATTGGCTTTCAAGCCGCTTGGCCCGGATTGAACAGTCCTTCTGGGACCTGGCTGAAAGCAGGCATGACGTTCAACGGCAGACGCGGGCGGATGGCCAGTTGTATCGGCAGGGAAGTCGGCTGTTGACGGAATTGGTGCTTGCTGGCTGTGTGGCGGCTATCTGCGGAATGATTCTGGGCGGTTGGGGAGTAGTCTTGGCTCTGGCGTTGTGCGTGTCAGTTCTCGTGATGATCATCACCGAAATATCTCGGGGAGACAATCCTGTCTGGCACTGGCGGCTGTGGGTGATGGGCAATATGGGGCGGTGGACGTTCGTGATGCTGGGTGTTTGTGCTGTGGCTCCGGTTCTTGTCACCATGGAGGCATTCATGGAGTTGGAGATGTACAAGGACCCCGATTCCTACTCCTTCATGCGGGCCGTAGAGGAAGGCGAGTTTCGGAGCATTCGACCTGCAACGGCGGAACTGCTGGAAGCTGACATTGCGAGTCGTTTCTGTCATCTTTCCGCTCCAGAGCGGAAAGATGACAGGAGCCTGGAGCGGCACATATTCATTTTTCGTGGCCATGGCGTGGTCGCCTTGGCAGTCTTCATCGCGCCAGTTGTGCTCTTTGTGTTGCTTCCTTTCCGAGCACTGTTGAGAAGTCAGGGGCAGTGGACTGCGGGGATTGGCGAGAAAGATGCCGATGAGGGGCCACACGTGCCATACTTGCCGAAAGCCTGGACATGGCGGGTGCCACCATTGCTGCGGGGCGTTATTGTGTTTCATGCTGTCTTTGGTGGCCTGATCCAGTTGGCGGCGACCGCGTTCTGTGTTGAAGGCTTCAGCTATGCCTTCTTTGGCAGGACTGTTCTGTGGAGTCAGACTGCAAACTTGTGGTCGTGGATATTCGCCATCCCGAAGATACTGTTCGGTGATCCAGCTGGTTGGTGGGTGGGGTTGGCGTTGGTGGCGACGATCAGTTGTCCCGTCCTGATGATGTTTGGCGCCTTCGTCCGCCGGAGCCTTGAGGGCGTCTTGCTGGCAATGCGCGTCCGACGCGTCTCATGGGCCGGCAAGAAGGATTGTCTGCCGTATGCTGAGCAGATTGAGCGATTCATAGAGAACGTATGCTCGCGTGAGGATATCAGCAGACCGGTCTTGCGGCTCATCTCTTCAGATGACATCGCAATCCGACTGCGAGGGACGCTTCTGTCGAAGACGGCTGTGGTGGAGATATCCCAGGGCGCTGCCCGCTTGCTGAGCGAAGACGAGTTGAGGGCAGTGATTGCTCATGAGCTTGGCCATCTGAGTCAGGGCATTCGGAGGATCGGAGTACTGAAGCTCCTGTCATCTCTGGCGATGTTTCCGAATCACTATCTCACGCTGTGTCTGAACTGGTCGGCTTCGGAGATTGGAGCAGATCGCTTTGCTCTTACCGTAACCGGAGATCGAGAAGCTCTTCAACGGGCGGTGGTGAAGATGTCTGTCGCACAGATGGATTGTCTACGATCGAGTGTCAGCAGGCCATCTGCAGAGACGGGCAAGGGAGGCAAGGAACGGGGCATTCTTCGTCGCATGCGCGGAGCGTTGCGGATAGAGTACGGCTCGATGCGATTCTTTTTCGGAGACGGCTTGTTTGGCTATGCCCATCCGTATGTGTCCGAACGGCTGGAAGCCATAGGCTCTTCTTGTCAGGAAGCTGCGAGTGAATCATAACAGTGAATCCCGGTTGGCCGTGGTGCGACAGGTGGCACACACCTTCATTGCTGAGAACTACGACAGCGAGTCCGCGCTGTTCGCGCCATGCTGGGATGTTTTCTCGTCCCGGATCGGCGATCTTGCGGGCGACGATCAGGACGTCGCGTTCGACTCGAACATTATTCAGGACATTTCGTTTGCCAAGGGCAGCGCTCTGGACTTGGTGACGCCGATTGTTCTGGCGACCGTTGCAGAGGCGTTTCAGAAGATCAACGGCAAGAGCATCCCGGCGAGCAAGGCAGAACAGCTGGTCGGACACGCGGCCAGGAAGTTTGGGGCTAAACCTGAATTGACAGCCAGCCTGATGCGTCACCTGCCGGCTTTGTACCTCGATGCTATTGCCGCCTCAGACGGAACGGACGCAGCAGTCATCAGCCAGGAGCCCGTCATTCAGTACAAGATATGGGCTGACGGCAAGGCCTGGGTCGCTCAGGACATTACCGAGTACGAAGCGAAGAAGGATGAGTATCTCTTCTGGCTGGCCTTGAATGAGAAGTCTCATACTTCGCCAATCTCAGACGACCGCCGGATCGGCCCCAAGGCGGTGGAGCTGTTAGTCTATCTCGTGGAACATCTTGGTATGCCCGTTCCGGCACTGGATGTATTGCGGGATGTCTTTGGAGATGATGACCAGCCTATTGGGGAAAGGCAGAAAGACAGAGTCGAACAGCAGCTGTCGAAGTTGGAGAAGTTCTGTGGGGATCATTTTCGGGAACATCTCTTTGGCCTGTGGGCTGAAAAGGGCTTGGGGTTGAAATCAGCCTTTGCTGACAAGTACTTCTTCTTCTCTCGACTGTAGCGTCTTTTCGCCTGTCTTTCTCGGATCGATAGCCGTTCACTTCACACGCTCGTTGCCGCTTCTCTTGAGAACACGAGTCGCGTTCCCAGTCCTTGTTGCAGGTCTCATGTCTTTCCGAACTCTCCCTTGGGCACGGGCTGAATTCAAGAATCTCAAATTCAGTGGCTATTCAATATGCGGACGATTTGTTCGGTGGTATTTGTGACTCCCAGGTGAATGAAACGATTTCAAGGAGCACGAGATGAGCAACTGGAAGCAAAGCATGGCGACGTTCCTGGCTGAGGGGCTGCGGATGGCGATTCGGGTGTGTCTGTTTGTGGACGGCATTCTGATCGCGATGGCGAGCGTGTGGTTCTGCTGCAGGTTTCTCTACTTCTCGATGAACTGGCTGAATCGCGTGCTGTTCGATTCCCCTTGGTAGGAGCGTGGCAGATGAGACCACTCAGACGAAAGCACACGACTCAGATAACGACCGACCCGATCACCGGCGAGGAGCGAATACTTGGCTGGAGTCAGGAAGAAGATGTTCTGGGCGATCAAGGGTCTGTGGACTCGATGAGCGTGCAGCGGAAGTTTTTCCTGGATTGCGGATGTGAGGGTGAAGGGGCAGGCAGGTGCTTTGAATGTGGGGCGATTAGCTGCCGCGAGTGCCATGGCCGTTGCGCGAAATGTCAGAAGCCAATTTGCCCGCAACATAGCCGTTTCCTTGAGATGGCGAATCAGGGCCAGGTGCGGCTCTGTGGCAGTTGCTTCGACAAGACTTCGCGGAAGCAGGCGCGGGCGAGGATTGGGCGATTCCTGTTGTCGCTGTTCGTCCAGAGGGGGTCTGACGATGGCTAAGAAGTTCTCGCCACTGGCTGAAGATGTTCTGTACTGCCATCACAACGATCTGCTTGATGATGAGACGGGGGAGGCGATCTTCCGGATATTCGCCGCAGGCGTATGTGACGACCGCGTTGCCCACATGTTCGAGCGTCGCGTCTGGCGACACAAGTTCCAGCGGGCCTTCGGTGGAGCCGTGCCATTCAAGAAAGCGAAGCTGCCGGATGGCGATTACGTCATAGGCCTCGATGGCAATGGCGGCGAGCTTCGTTCTGCTATCCAGTATCTAAACGCTCACAGTCTGACGGTAGCCGGCTCTGGGGCGGGCAAGACGATGTTCGCTCGATACAAGGTGCTGCAGATTGCCGGCAATGTTGAGGGGATCTTCCTGTTCGATCTCCGCAAGCGTGAGTTCGCGATCCTGCGATCACTACTGGCTCGGCTGGGGATAGACCTTGTGATTCTGCCGGCCAGGGCTCTTCGGATCAATCCGTTGCAGCTGCCGCTGGGGGTGGACGTGACCGACTGGATTCCGCGAGTGGCGGACATGTTGATCGGTGTCCTTCAGTTGCCGCCTCGTGCGAGCAAGCTGTTGCAGTCGAAGCTCTTTGTGCTCTATCGCCGGTTTGATGTTGGGGCTGGCGTGTTCCCGACTCTGTTCGACTTGTTCGAGCAGATCAAGGGTGAGAAGGGGGCGAACGCTCAGGCACGCCTTGCGATCCTTGACAGTCTTGAGCCGGTGCTGCTGTCGCTGGGGCCTGACGTGCTGGCCTATCGATATGGCTGGCCTTCTCACGAGTTGGCTCGGCGGCACATTGTCTTCGAACTTGGGGGGGTGTCAGAGGTCGATAAGAATCTCATTCTCAATTCCGTCATCCTCTCTGAGTTCACTTCCCGAATCGCTCGCGGGATATCCAATCCACGGATGGACCTGTGGATATGCCTAGACGAGGCCCAGCGGATTTGCTGTTCGTCGGGTCAGGCCTCCGCCATCGCCGACCTGATCGGCCTGGTACGCGGCACGGGCATCGGTCTTGACCTGAGCTTGCAGAGCGCCAATGCCGTCCTGCCGCAGGTGGTCAGCAATACGGCCACGAAGATCATCGGCCGGTGTGGGAGCATGGCGGATTACGCAGCCGCTGGTCACAGCATGGGGCTTAGCGCCGAGCAGATTCACTGGGCTCAGATGAACTTGAAGCCGGGGATGTTCATCGGGCAGTTGGGGGAAGGGGCCTGGCGATATCCGTTCGTGTTCCGCGTGCCGAAGATGACGTTCCCGAGTCAATCCGGCAGCCAGCATGCGGAGAGTGATCTTGGCCTGCCTGTTGTCCGAGCACCGGAGTTTGATAGTTGGGGACATCCGGCGGAACTTCGTTCATCGCCAACCAATCAAGCGGCCCAGACAGTGCAGGCCCTCTTCGCCAGCCAGCAGGAGTACCTGTTCTGCAAGGCGGTCGTGGAACACCCGATGCAGCCATCGAGTCGCTACCCGAAGCTTGCCGGGATCAGCACCAAGCCAGCCAAGCTGATCCGTGAGGCGCTCATCATAAGGAAGTTGATCCGCAAGCATTCTCTGGAGACGGGTGGGCATGGCCGGAGCTCGATCATGCTTGAGCCGTTGGAGGCCGGCAGGACGGCCGTCCGGCAATATCGGGAGGATGAATCATGAGCGCAGCCGTGATGATCATGATGGTGTTCGCCTGCATGGCCGTCTTCCTGCGGGGTGGGGAGTTGCACAATTATCTGGTCGATCAGGCTGAGAGCATTTGCATCGATGCGGGGTTCAGCACATCCCAAGAGCATCCTGAACCATTGCCCGGCGGCGGGCTGGACTTCGTTGATCTGCTGGCCAAGCGGGGCGAACTGGTGATCTGCGTCGAGGTCGAAACGACGGCTCGCAATGTCGTATCCAACGCCCACAAGGCCAGGCGACTTGGGCTGCCTCTGGTGGTACTCGTCCCAAGCAAGAAGGTCCAACGGGCGGCAATCAAGGCTCTCGCCCGAAGCGGCATTTGCTTTGAAAAGAAGCGCATTTGTTTTTCGCTCTTGGGCCAATTACAGCAAGCACTTACGAATTGTTTATCCTTATTTTTCGCGGCGAATGGTGGACGGAAAAACAGAAAAACAAATCAAATCAAGGAGAAGAACCATGCGGATTAGATGGGAACGAATTCTCGGAATTGTCATGACGGCAACGGCTATTTACCTGGCCATCAAACTCAGGCCATTCATCGGCCATCTGCTGGAAGTGACCAACCGGGACGGCGACTACGGCGACCCGATCAAAGCTCTCATGCTAGCTGTGCTGTGTATCACCTGCATATGCGGCATCAAGCTGATCGTAACTCGTAAACAGGAGACAAGACATCATGACTGAAAGACCCAACGGACGCCGGGATGTATCGGCGGAACTACTGAAACCATTGACAGAGATATTCGGCCTGCTTGGCGAGTCGCTGGCTGAGACGATCACAGAGCGCATGGCCGGCCTGCTGCCGGACTTTGAGGCTCAGGGCAAGAAGACCTCGTATGAGTTGGCGGCCATCAAGGATCAGATCGGTACATTCGCCGTGAGTGCCGAGATGCTGGAGAATGCCAGCCGGGCCAATCAGCTGCTGGGCGATCAGTTCTACCAGCGGCGAATCATAAGCCCGATGGTGCGGGGGTTGTTCCCGATCATGGACTTGATCTGCGATGCGATAGATCGGCCTGATTCGGACCGGCAGTGTCTCTCAGCATTACGGGCTCAGCTGGAGCAGTTCCTGGCCGGCTACGGGATCGAGGTATTCGGCTGCGAGGCCTGCTCGCCATTTGATCCCAAGATCATGAAGCCACTTCAAAGTGCGCCGACCAGCAGGGCTGATCTCAACGGCTTCGTCGCCAAATCTCTTCAATGCGGCTTTAGGACCAATGATCGCGTCCTGAGGCTACAGACGGTCAGCATCTACAAGTTCGAAACACCCTCAACAACAGCAGTCACCACTAACAGCGAAAGGCAGTAATCATGACCACACTAGGAATTGACGCGGGAACTACACGATTCAAGACGGCCATCCTTAACACCAGTGGCGAGCCGCAGAGCTTGACGAATCGGATGGGCCAGACCTTCACGCCATCGGTCGTGTTCTTCGGCGATGACGGGCCGTTGGTCGGCATGGAAGCGGAGAACGCAGCCCTGGCTGAGCCCGGCAGAGCTGTCTTCGACTGGAAGGTGAACATGGGGACTGACAAGGTCCTCTATATGGACTCCGACGGGACGGAGTACCGGGCGGCGGACATCCTGACGATCCTTCTGGAAAGCGTCAGGGCGGACGCCGAGGCCAAGACTGGTGAGCCGGTGAACGAAGTTGTCATCACTGTGCCGGCCAACTACGACAACTCCCAGAAGCAGCAGACCACAGAAGCGGCCGAGCGGGCCGGGATGGAAGTGATCTGCAGGCCACACGAGCCGACCGCTGGCGCTTTGGGCAATCACGTCTACAAGCTCAGAAGCGGGTCGGTGTTGGTATACGACCTCGGCGGCGGGACGTTCGATGTGTCGATCATCAAGGTCACGGGCAACGTGTGCGAGGTCGTCGCCACCGGCGGCATTCGTAAGCTCGGCGGGCGAGACTTCAATAAGCGGGTGGAAGACAAGATCATCGAGGAGTTCGCCAGCCAGCACGGCTACAGGCCCGATCCGCAGAGCCATGCAATCTTCTATCAGGACCTGCGTGGGCGAGTCGAACAACTCAAGATCAGCCTGTCAGCCCAGACACAATGTAATGTTGTGATGTCATGCAATGGCGAAGTCCTGAACATGACCGTCACCCGCAAACAGTTCGAGTCCTGGGTTGACGATCTGGTTGCCCAGAGCATCCAGCAGACCGAAGACACCATCAAGGAAGCCGGGCTTCAGTGGTCGGACATCAATGCGATCTATCCCATCGGAGGGGGGTCGATGATGCCCATCGTTCTGCGGAGTCTGGAAGAGGCCAGCGGGCAGAAGGTGACGAGCAACTGTGAAGCCCACTGTGCGGCGGCCCTCGGGGCGGCGATCGCGGGCCGGCTGGAATACGAGCGGCTGGGCAGGGACTATCAGGTGGGGCAGGTCACATTGCCATCCATCAACTATTTCGTCCGGGACATCCTCAGCTGTGCCGTCGGCGTCTCGGTCCTCGATGAGCAGGAGCAGACGGTGTGCTGTGAGATTCTGGCGAAGAATACGCCGATCCCTTCGATCCAGACGCGGAACTTCAAGCTGGCGGAGCTATCGCAGACCGACGTCCGAATCGAAGTTCTGCAGGGCCGGGAGGGTGACAGGACGGATGAGTGTTTGACGATGGGGCACTTCGACTTGGAAGACATCCCGTCCCGCCCGGATGTCGTCAATCGAATCGAGATAACGATGGATCTCGACAAAGACGGGATGCTCACCGCCTCGGCCCGCGACACTGTCAGCAACAAGAAGGCCCAACTCCAGGTTGACCACACCAATGCCAGTGCGAGCTAGAGATAACCTAACGAGCTAAGGAGACGCCCATGAAATACCTCAACACTGCGACAAGAGTAACCAGCGGGACAAAGGAATTGATCTACATGCTGATCGACTTCTCGCCTTCGATGGAGATGGAAGACTACGAGCCATCCCGCGTGGCTGGCGCCATCGAAGCCAACCGGCGACTCATCGAAGCCAAGGCAGCTTCATTCCCCGATGACGAGATCGGTATCATCGTCTTCTCGGGAGAAGCGACGTGCCTGCACCCACCCGCCGCGGCGGGCAGGGGCGGCGACAGGCTCTGCAGGTCGCTTCAACAGGATGTCGAGCTGTCGGGCGGGACGGACTTCACAGCCCCTCTGGAACTTGCCCATGAGTTGTTGCTGGGCAGCCGGCCCGCCAGAGAATCGCGGGGCTGGCTTGCCAGAGCGATTGGCGATCTCTTCCTTGAGGCGTCTGATACGAACATGCCAACGAGTCGGCCGCCAGCCGGTACGTCGCCAAGCGTGAACGGCGATCTCACAAAGCGAATCATCATGTTGACCGACGGTGAACATAACGGCGATGGCGACCCGGTGAAGGTGGCGAGCCAGCTCAAGAAAGCCGGTGTGATCATCGAGTGCATTGGCATCGCAGGTAGTCGTGACGAGGTCGATGAAGCGATGCTTAGGCGGATCGCTTCACGCGATGAGGCAGGCAAGCCGCGCTACTGTTTCATCGGCGACACGTCAAGGCTGATCCGCAAATACAAATCCATGGCCAACCAAATCCGCCCGGTCTGAGTATGGCCTGACATCGACAGAGGAGATCGCAACATGCTAATGAGCATCATATTCAACCCGATAATGGCCATGCTGTATCTGGCCCACCTTGCCGTCAACATCGCACTGCTGTTCCTTCTGGTACGGCTGATTCTGACCTGGCGACGCTTCGCATGGCTCGTGCCTCTCGGCAAGGTCGGTGAACCGATGACCACGGCGATGACAACGGCCATCGGCGCCCGGCTTCGTCGCAGACTCCGTGGCAGAAAGCTCTCCGAGCGAGGCAAGCTGCTGATCTGTACCACCCTCCTGTCGCTGGCTGATCTATGCCTTGTCACACTTGCCGGAGCGATGCAATGATGTCCGAGAACAGCAACATCCCCCCTGCGACCGAGGTCGGCCGGACCTCAGATTGGCCCACCGATACAGTGATGGAGAAGGAACTCCTGACTCCGACCGAAGCGGCAGTTTATCTGAGGCTCCACGAGATAGGCGGGCACACGCCAGCCTCGGCGATTCGGACCTTGAACTACTGGCGGGACAAGGGCCAGCTGCGAGCCACGAAGTTTGCTCGACGTGTGTGGTACCGCAAGGAAGAGCTCGACCGTTTTCTTGAAGTCAAGACAGAAAGCTAAGAAACCAATTGCGCGCTGATCGCAGTGGACGTATACTGGCCTCTTGGGTCAGTCGTCCATGATAGCCCATGGGCCCACAAGGGCCGGGAGATTCAATCATGGCGACAGAGAAAGTTGGCATATACAGGAAGTATCATGGGCCGATTCCCACGGACAATTCCGGCGGGCCGCTGGCGAAGAAAGAGTGGCCAAAGAAACGGGCGCACCGTTGGGTCGTGCGATGGTTCGGCAGTGACGGGAAGCGTTACGGCAAGAGCTTCAAGACAAGAAAGGAGGCAACGGACTACGCAGAAGAGAAGCAGCCAGACGTTAAGAACGGAAAGGGCGATCCCGCCCCAAAGATATCGCTGTCGGACTACTACAGAGAGCATGCTGAACTAATGAAGGGCAACTTGGCAGCCAGTACGCTTCATCTGCACCTGACCACGGTCGGACTGTTGGCCGAATCGATGAGCTGGGCTCGATCTCTGGACAAGATCACGATCCGAGACATTGAGAAGTTCCGGGCGAAACGGCTTGAAACGGGCATCAGCGCGTCATCAGCCAATAAGGAAATCAAAGTGCTGCGGCGTATCTTCAACTTGGCTATCACGCGTGGATACCTGAGCAAGGACAGCAATCCTTGCCAGGACATTCCAATGATCCGCGTGGCTCCCAAACGGCCAAGATATGTCCGCCCGGACGATTTCGAAAGCATGTTCAATCAGGCTCCCGACACACTGTGGCGTTCCTTGCTCGTCACTCTCTACACGACGGGCGTCCGTCTGCGAGAAGCGATGCATCTACTTTGGCGGGATGTGGACTTCGAATCTAGCCAGTTGTATGTGACACGTAGGTCGGCCGATGGTCTCGTTCAAGCGTGGTCGCCCAAGGATCATGAAATGCGGACAATCCCCCTGCCGCAGCAGGCTATCAGCTTGTTGGCAACATGGCAGAGCGTGGCTCCTGAGGGCTGTCCATATGTGTTCATGGAGCACGCCCGCTGGGAGTACTACTCCCAGCAGGTGAGGTCGGGCCTGTGGCAGACGGGCCGAGACTTGGTCAACAACTTGCTGCGGCGGTACAAGACGATCTGTCGTCGCGGCGGCGTTGGGCCGTTCACGCTGCATGATCTCCGCAGGTCGTGTATCACGAACTGGGCCAAGCAACTGCCTATCCATGTGGTCCAGCAGTTGGCTGGGCATAGCGATATCAAAACGACTCAGCGATTCTATCTTTCCGTTCAGCCTGACGACATCGCTACGGCAAGACAGCTTCAGTCAGTAATAGTTGGCGGCATCCTGAAGCTCGACCTGACTGACCCAAAACTGACCCACTCGGGCCAAAAACGGGTCTTTCCAGGCAAACAGGCCCGTCAGCCCAAAAAGGAACCCCCTGCCAGGCAGGGGGTTATATGAACACGCCCGAGAGGATTCGAACCTCCAACCCTCGGTTCCGAAGACCGATACTCTATCCAATTGAGCTACGGGCGCGAGTGTTTGTTACGTAAGCAGTTACGTCTCGGCTGGGCTAACTGTGTGATCCTGAAAAGGCTCTTGTACCCTTTTTTGTACCCTTTCGGGACTTCATCGGGATTTCGGATCACTCGATCAGGCAGACGAAAACTCGCCGCCGTCATTCTCGTGATTTGAGCGACATTGTCAAGAGTCAGGCCGAGTGAGGGTCGGGTGAGGGTCGAGCCGTCATCTTTTGATCACGTCCGGCGAACGAGTTCCCCGCCGAAAAGCCGTGCGAAAAAGCGTCCCGCCGAAAACGCAAAACCATCGCTTACGCAAGACACCTCGAACATCGACGAGCGAACCATGTTTTGAGACAACAACATCCCTCGCCCGCCGATGCACGAGTGCCGGTCATCCCTGCCGTGATCTCTGTAAGACTGCCCTTCTCTGTCGCTGCGAAATCTGTTCAGGAACTAGTCCAATTCCGGGTACCTCCAACCTTGGTCCAGGCCGTGAGAAAACACCTCGTCTAGTTGCCTATCGGTAACGCCATATTCTTGGCACAAATCAGCCCTGTAGTTTCCCTCCAATTCGTCCATGTAATCGAACTGCCTTCCCTGCTGATCGGCTGGCATGTCGAACTGATCTTGAAGAGGAAGGCTAAGTATGGTGCCTTTGCCAAGATCGACGCCAGAACTGCTGGCTGCGGCGGCGACGTACATCTTGCCCAGGCTATCTGGCCTGACCTCGACGATGCGAATTATCGTCCCTGCCGGAAGACGACGCATCTGTTGGGCTCCTACCATCGGGTCAGACGGTACCGGGTACGGTCCGAACGGTGTTTCCTTGACCAGCCGAAGCTCCTGGCCAACGGTCATCGCAAGTTCCGGTTGGAGGGGGTACTTTGCCTCCGCGTCGATCATTGCCCGGTGACCGATTCTGGCCAACTCGTCCCATATCTCTCTGCGTTGTGTTTCAGACAAACCGGGCGATGCTGCCGGTTCCGGTTCTCTGCGAGTTGCCTCTCTTTCTGGCACAGGATCGGCCACCCGATTGGCAGGCGACGCCGCATTCTGTTCGCCTGAGCCATCCGCCGGCTCGGTCGCTTCGTCATCGTTTGTCATTGCTCCGACAATGACGATGAAGACGAACACCAAAATGATCCATGGCCATTTTCGTTTCTTCTTCGGTTTCTGTCTCGATCTGCTCATGTCTCGTGTTGTCCTTTCTCTAGTACCCAGTTTCCGCTCGATATGCGATTCGTCCCCGGCCCCTATGGCCGATGTGCAATCGTGTGCACGCTGCCCACCACACATGGGAGAATCGCCCAAATCGGCTATGTTACTCCGATTCTGTAGACCTATAGTCTACGCAAGGCCATTCTCCTGACAATGGATAATGGAAAGAAATTTCTGCAGGCGTTAGGCCAACGAATCCGCGACCTTCGACTTGAACGGAACTGGTCGCAAGAAGAACTAGCCAAACGCTCCGGCCTTCACCGGACCTACATCAGCTCCGTAGAACAAGGCAAACGCAACCTAGCCGCCCTGAATCTACGCGGCCTGGCCAGAGCCTATCGAATCAATCTCGCTGAGCTGTTTGACGGGATTGCGTGATGCTGAAGGCTCTTGGCGAAACAGGCAACTTATTGACAAGCAGTGATCAGGGCACCGGATAAAGCCATTCATGGACCTTGTCCAGATTGTCAGGCAACTGCAATCTGAGGCCACCAATTATCGCTCTGAAGATCGCTTGAGCCTGTTCATCGGCAGGCCTTTGAATTGCCTCCTCCAGTGACGTTTCCACAGTCGCAGGAGACCGAATTCGGAAGCGTTCCCGTGCCACGGCATCTCGCCAGTAATCGGCGAGAAAAGGCAGAATGACCCGCCGATAAACAGTGCTCGCCGTGGCCAGCTCGGCAGCCGCATATTGGCAGGTGACAGCCTGGCAGAGCACCGCCGCTGTGAGAGGCACATCGGGCGTAACTGATTCGACAAGATAAGCAATGGTCTGCAGGGCTGTTGAGCCATTCTCAGCTGCGTGGTTCGCCCGCTCGTGAATATCCTTGTGGGATGCAGAATCGACGAAGGCCAGCCTGATAAGCTCAGAGACTTCTTGCCACATTTTCGGGCAGGCGGCCGTCTCTGCGATTTGGTCACATAGGTCGCAAACTTCGATGGCATGTGCGGCGGCATCCTCCGAGGACTTCAGCTTCACATGGCAGAGCCTTGCGACGACAGGCAGTAGGCCATGAATAAGGCAACTGATTTCAATGTCTCGCCACACGCTATTTGTCTTGGGCCCCAATACGTCCGAAGCGACAACGCCGGTCTGAAGAGCCTGATCGCCGCTCTTTCGGCTCGCCGTAGATGCGTACATTGCAGTGTAACACTCGATAGTAATACTGATGGCATCTACATACTTGCCAGCAAGAAGCAGGGACGGGAGCACTCCCCGGCCAATCATGGCGATCGCGTCGATGACACCCGCTTCTCTCGCAACGGCCATGCCCTTAATGGCCCAGTACTCGCATCGTTCATCGTTGCCGACAGCTTCTGCGAAACTCACGAGCATGGGATAGAAAAAATGGCGGCGATGATCATCAAGAAGTTCCGTTGGTGCGGCCCCGACGCACAAGAACATGCCGCGGGAGACCGCCTCATCAACGGATGGCTCGGCAGGTAACTCGACCGGGCCTGTTGAGGTAATCATATTCGCGACAACATGGCCTAGCACTATCACGCATCCTTTCCAGCCTGTCGATTCGTTCTGCTGAAAAATCAAGATCTCAGCAGCTTCGTCCAGAGCATCAAAGGCCCCGGAATTGTCCTCCACGAGCCACCTGGCAATGGCGAGTTCGCCCAACGCTATGATGGGTTGTAGGTCCTCCTCTAGCCGATTCTGCTCGGCCTTACCCAAAGTTCCTGATTTAGGAACACCCGCTTGAGGCCAAAGTAGCTTGTTGCCAATAGCATCTGGCGGGACGTGGCCATCCAGGTCCGGTGTATGACCGGCCGATAGGCGTCTGGTAGCGTTGTTCGCCAACCAGGCTGCGTCCTTCGCCAGCACGACAGCCTGCTCAGCCAGACGAACGGCTTTGTGAGGATTGTCTTTTCCCACACATCCAGCCAATTCAAGATGCGTGCGAGATCGGACGCGGGGGAAAGCACTCGTCTCTTCCACCAAAGCATCTGTTAGCCAAGGAACAGCGTCACGCGGACGTTTCTTGTAGACGAATTGACGCCCAATGATATCTTTAAGCAAAAAGAGAACCGATGGCGACAAATCTGCTCTGTCAAGGGCAGCAGTAGCACATTTCAAAGCATCGTCAAGCTGATCCATGTATTCTGCAAGAATAACGACCTGGCATCTAACTGCCATGGCCCAAAACAGTTCCAGGCCCAAGCCATCTGCCAGGCTGGCAATTTGGCCATACACGGCCAGCATATCTGGCCACCGTCTTTCTGACGTCGGCTTTTCCGCCTCAGTTTGCCAGAGCTTGCCGATGATCGGCAGGGCGTTCTCTTCGTCCATCATTTCCCCGAACGCCCTGTCGCCTGCATCATCTGACAGTTCGCCGAACATGGTGATCCAGCTGCGTAAGTCGTCGGGCGTCTTGGCGTTGATGCTGGCGAGCCACAGTAGCTGAATCGGATGGAACTCCTCGGGAAGGGGTATCAACGGAGAGTCTGCAGATGCCGCCACACGATAAGAATCGAAGGCAGTGCGAATGAGTTTCATCGACAGAGCAAAATCCGTTTCGGCAATACGCTGCGAGACCACAATAGAAAAACTGACCACCGCCCAGTGGTCGTCTTCCGTGGCCTCCTGCATCAGTTCTTGGGCGTCCGCCAGAACATAGTCAACTGATTTGCCCAGCCTGGCGAGGGCGTTCACTTGCTGGGCACGGAGAAGTATACGAGGGCCAAGCCTAGCAGCTGGCGGGGTTGACTCAGTCGCCCAAGAGAATGACAGCAACAACGCTAATTCATAATCAGGCAAGGCCTCACTGGCAATGAGAGCCAGAATCAGCGCAGCCACGGCCTTGTCGTAGGCCTCAGCCTGATCGTAATAGCTGACAGCTCGGGCCACGTCGATCACAGATCTCTTCGGCCGCAAGAAGCTCTCATCGCCCAGATCAGTAAGCACGCTCCGGCGGACATCCACTGGTACTTCGCTTTCGCCCAAGGTCTTTGCCAGAGGCGTAACCATCATCAGGCCCGAGCCCTGTTCTTCGACCCACAGTCCTGACAAGGACGCTAGGCGTTCACGCGGCTTTCCCAGACTTGGCTCTGCCTCTGAGACAATCTGTGCCTGCTCCAGGCCAAAATAGCCCATGATCAAAGATAATCTGTACAGGAAGCCCCGGTTGTCTTCTGACTGCACAGTTTCCAGTAGCCTGCTGAATGTAGCATTGATGTCGACCGTGGTGCTCGCCTTGACGTACTCAAGTTCTTGGTCGGAAAGCCGCCAATTCCGGTCGCGGAGGTAACGAGCAATGCTCGCCAGAATCGTAGGATGTCCGTGAGCTTTGAGGTTAAGCGTCTGGACCTGGATGGTTGTCAAGTCATCAGCCTTAGCTCCATACGCATTGAAGAGCTCCTTGGTCTCATCCAAAGAAAACTGCGGACAGGCGAGATCAGTGCATGCCCCGTCTGGCATCCGGTCTAGAAAGTCCTGCGGTATCAGATGGTGACTCGACGACAGCAAGCGTAGGCCGTTATCACGGCAGACCTGGGCGAGTTCACACACCCGCCGTCCCAGTAAGCCGTCGGGATCAATCTTTGGCAGGTCGTCAAGAACAACAATGTTGAATGCCAGAGGGCCGGCTTGCTGATCGTCACCTCCTCGTGACAAGCAATGGCGGATCACGCTCTCAATCTTCACTGCCGCGGCTTCATCGCTTAAGTCTCGCAGTAGAAGCCATAGAGAATGGTCCGACAGTGATTTGCTGAGCAGAATGCACAGTTGGCTTTTTCCCCAGCCGACCCCTGCGTGCAATGCTAACCAAGTGGACTCAGGAAATGAACTCGACAATGCCGCCACGGCAAGCTGCCGTCGAGAGAGCAGGGCAACGGCTGGCGGGACGCTGTCGGCGTAATCTTCGAGTGATGCAATGGCCTGACCACTGATGTCCTGGCCAAAGACTTCCTGCGACAGTCGAGTAATGTCTCGCTGCTGCTGGTCCGCGATATCTTGTTGCCTGGCCATCCCTCCTTCCAGAGCTTCAACACGGTTTCGAAGCCCCAATATCTCCCGCTCAATAAGCTGCAGTCGGGCAGCATCCTGCGACGTCAATGGCGGCCCTTGCACTTGATCCAGTAGATCCTGCGGCACCAGCATCTTCTTCCCCGAGTGAGAAAGCACCTTGGCAACGAACAGAAAGAGACGGGCGTAGAGCGATTGCGCTTGGTCGGCGTCGGTGGCATGACCTAGCTCCAAGAGCGATGCAACGACTTCCTGGCTCAGTTTTTCCGCATTGGGCTCCCCCGTGCCCCACTCAAAACAGCGGACGAACTCTCGCAGCTCTTCAACGGACGCCTGCGTCAGGAATGTTGTGAACTGATCCCAGATTACCTGATTAAGGCCGTCGGGCTTGTTTGCGTCATTCAGGACAGTGCGAATGCCAGCCAAACGACGCAATTCCTCATCGTCGGCCAGGCGGCCCTGCCTGATATCCTCCCATGCCTCGATAGCTGGGCGACGGTCATCGTAGGGGCTTCGCTTTTCCCTCGTCGGCATCGCGTTAGTTGCGAAACGAAATCCGAGTGACAGACCAGGATTGCTCGCCTGGTGCTGCCGGAAATTCGCAATCGATGTTAGGGCCTCAGGGGATATGAGCGTGATCTTCTTAGTGCGGTGCTTCACCTGCTCGACCATGCGGTCAAAGACCTTGCTACTGCCGCTCATGGCTGCCAGATTGACCGTGTCGATGTCTTCGCCGCATTCGAGCGCCAATGCCTGGCCATCAGTCAACACTAACCATCTCTGGATGGTTAAGTCGATCTGATACCCAAAACCCCGGATGGCAGGATACGCATCACGATTCTTGATTGGCTCAAAATGCCCCATGTGAAGATGTTAGCTGCCGTCGTAATTCATGACAAGCACTTCCCTCCCTGCCGCACCCTCAAAGCCGTAAGGTACAACAGTCCTCGAACAAGACTATCCTTCGACTCGGGCTCGTCCTGGGCAGGACCGATCAGCTTTCTCAAGCAGTCTCGGCATCTTCCTCTGGCTCATTCGGCTCATCGGGGCCGGCCGGCTCTTCCGGCTCGTCGATAATGTCCACGCCGAGCTTCTCGGCAAGCTTCTCAATCTCCGAACGCTTTTCTTCGTCCAGTAAATGCTCGGCGTCCTCATCGGAATCCTCGTCAGTGAGGTCGGCGAGAAGCTCTCGAATTGTGTCGCCCAGCCGATCCCGCAAGCACTTGGCATCATCTTCCGAAAGGTCCATCTTATCAGTGTTCGCAATCAGCACGTCAATGACCCAGAGCAACTGCTCCGAGTTGTCAGATGTGGCCAGGCGGACCAGTGATTCCCTCACGACCGCCTTTCGGGCCTTCTTGCGGCCCTTGACCTTGAAGACCTGCGTGATGGCTACTTGCAGTTCATTGCCATAGCTTGACAGTATGGGCAAGATGGACGCCCCGGCATTGTCCAAGACTTCGTCTATGAGCCGTTCTCTGAATTGCTTTCTCTCGCGTTGGACCACGCAGTCCATCAAGCCTGAGAATTCATCATCATGAAAGTCTGTATGCTTTGCAGAGCCAGCAACCATCTCTCTTGCATGCGTCACGAGAGCCTTGGTGAACTGCTGATTCAAATCGGGCGACCACCCCTTCTCGCAAAGTTGCAGGAGCACGTCAAGCTCCCACGAGCCATCGCGAAGTATATCAGCCCAGTCGGCCTCGTCCAGAGCCCTGAGGAAGCCCTGCAACATGCCTTCCAGACCAGTGGAGTCCACCTCGTCGGCGACAATGGCCTGGTAGTACGCCCGCATGAGACTACTGTCTGCGGGGGCTGCCTCAAGCTTCGCCAGTAGGTCCGTTCCCAGCAGGCGGTCAGTCAGCGTCTCGTAGCATTGACCGTCCGGCATGTCCGACAAGACATTCTCCAAGAGGCAATGATTAGCCAAGAAGACAGGCGACGTGAGTACTCGTGCCTTTTCATCCCTTTGGACGAACTCGCAGAGCAATTGTTCAACCAGTGCTCTGTCCTGAAGTTCTGCATTCGAAATGGCTGAAAGCAGATCAGGAACAAGCCCGTGTCTAACGCTCAAGTCAGCCATCGCCGCGACAAGGCCAGGCTCCGGGCTATCGAGTATGTGGGACAATCGCGGGTCACAATCGACCTCTGCCTCTTCTTCTTCAGATAGCTCTGGCTCCAAGCTGTAAAGAATCAGAAGTGCCGTGCAAAGAGCTAGCGGCCCAGGGTCACCTGCATGCTCGCCCAATTCTACCATCAACTCCGCACTTTTCCCGTACTCTCGTAGTGCTTCTGCGAATGCGTCATCGTCCCCAACATCTCGCCGTTCAAACAGGAAATCGGAAGCGACCGTAGCTGCTTTGGTGTCCCCCTGAGGAATGCCCGTCGTTAGAGCCATCCCCACTTCCGCGGCAATGCCTTCTGCTTCCCAACAAGGCATTTCAATAAGTCCAGACAGAATGAAATGATCGACCTGAGTCACGTTCCCTGCACGTATCCGGACCAGAATGTGCTCCAGATAATCGGCCTTCACGTGCGTAGCGGGCCTGAAGTAACTGATCAACTTACAGCCGACCGGATGAGCTGCCAGCATTCCCAAGAGCGAATCGTAGGTCTCTGCATCTGGCAGAGCAATCGAGAGACCTGTGTATCCCTCAGCCTTGCTGAGGTGCTCAACAATTACTGACGCTGCGGGGACCCACTCTTGGAGCAAGTCCTCGATGCTCTCATCATCACCTGCCTCAGAAATATCTGGCGAAAGGCAGCGTGAGACGTGGCCCGCAATTTCTGGACTGAAGGCAAGCAGGATAACGACTGCACGGGCGTCTTCTTCGGACAGCGTGCCCTTCAATATCCAAGAGCCTTCCGTCACCTCAACTAGCCGACTGGCCAGTCGCCTCGCTGCTCCCGTCACATTGATTGACGCTGTGGCGGGCGTCTGGCTCTGCAAGCACTTGGCCGCCATGAGAACTGCTGCAAGATCGCCCTCTTCAGATTCGTCCTGAACGAATGCTTCAAACCCCTCTGCCCCCCCAACCTCGTCAAGAAGCTTGGCGAGATCATTGGCATCGGCGGCCGACAGAATCCTCTGAATACGAGGTCTGAACAGGACCTCATTCGCGGCACTCCTTTCCACACCGAAATGGATCGCCGCTAGTCCACTGGGCCAGTCATCAGCCAGAACGTCTGCAACTGCCCCGGGGACCTTCAATTTGCCCATTGCCAGCTCTTCAATGGCAGCATCAATACCTGCCAGTTCCAAAGCGGCATAGAGGGCTGCTTCGGGAAGCCGGATATCTCGATGTTGCTGGGCAATCGCCACCACACGATTGATGAACATTTTCATCTCACGCGGAGTTGGTATTCCCCGGCCAAACTCGCGAACGACCTGCACACGAAAGACCTGATAGACATTGTGTCGAATCTTTTCGCTGGCACCTTTCACAGCTTCCGCCAGTCGGCTCTTGAAGTATCCCTGCCATCGTGAGGTCAACGGCGGAGCCACGCGATACCGGACTTGGAATGTCTTTTCTCTGAAAGCTCTAGCCAGATCAGCGTGATCGCTCGCCGATCCATTCCGCCCGCCGGCGGAATCGGCTTGTTCATGCTTCCACAGGTGGTCGAACGCATCCGGATCGTAAGGCAGAAACAGCCACACGCGATCCCGGCAATCACGGCTGCCCGATGTCCCCGGCCGAAGGAACGTCCGCATCGTTGCCCACGCCTTCAGAGCCGTATCTCTTTCGACCCGGTCCAGATTATCAAGGATGATAACGAGCTTTCTGGCCGGATGGTCATCCAAGGCCAGTTTCAACAACTGCAGGTAGTACTCCTGAAATTCAATCGATGTGGGCTCAATGCCCCGGTGAGTAGTGTGCTTGGTTACTTCCTTCGTCTTGCCAATGAATTCGCCAAGATGAAGGAGGCCTTCGCCTTTCTTCCGCCTTCCCCACCCGCTGACCAGAAACAGAACGATAATGATCAGAGGGCTAGTAATCACGACGAGCCAAAAAACGCGAGGCCCTCCTTCCAGGTCTCCTGATGATAGCAGGCTTGTACTGATGGGCAGAAGGAGAGCGGCAAGGGCGAAACACATCCCCCACCATGAGATGTGTGGCTCTGTCCTAATATCATTTCGTTCCGTCCTGCGGCGGAGATTGTCACGAATGATATCCGGGCGGCATTCCTCAACGGCGGTCTCACAGTCAGCACATTCGCTCGGCCATTTGTCACAATCTCTCGACCGTTTCTTCAGCCAAGCGTCTGACACTTGGCCGCCAGCAGCGGCCTCCTTCTTCTGTAAGCATCCAATCAGCTCTTCCAAAAAACTGCGTCGCAGAGAATCCCCTTCATGTGCCCAGATATCGAACATGAAGACTCGAATATCGTCATTCTTGGCCCATTGTTCTTCGGCCATCGCAAGCACTGACGACTTGCCACTCCCCCACGTCCCTTCAAGCCCGACTGTCATTCCCTTGGCATCGGATTCAACTCCCTCTGCGATGATCTCAGCAAGATGCTCATGGCCGCCGAGTTCGTCAGACATGACCGGCGAGTCTGACAGGAAAGAGAATTCGATCTGTTCTTCAGGAACTGCATGTTCTTCGTTCGACATCTTCATACCTCAACAGGAGCTGAATTGCTTTGTCCGCCTGCAAGCTCAGAGAATTGGAAGGTCTTCACCCCATACAGGCGGCCCCTTCCGTAGGTGCGAGGCAAATCACCTCACCATACAGGCCCCATTCTCCTGTCCGCAGTGCCCAATGTCAACGACGTGAGAACATATCGCAGCAATCCCCTCTCAGATTCCCCCTGGGGGCAAGCATACTTGCCAGCACTTGGATGTGATTGCAGGCCGAAGTCTAAGAATCGGCTACGCCGAAATAACCTCGCGTCTTTCGGTCGTTCGCCCGCTCCTTCGCAGAATCGAATTAACCGTGCTTGCTGCCCACGGTTGGCCTGTGCGGGTTGGGTGGTTTTCTGTGTTTAGGATGGCGGCGATTTTGGCTAGGCTGCGGCGTTTCTGGTTGCGGGGCTTTCGGCGTAGTTGGAGGATGCGTGCGATCGCTTCGGCTTCGCCTGGTTTGTGGCCGAATGGCTTTCGTCCCTCACATCGACCGGTGCGTTTCCGAATACGGTCTCTCGCGGCCCGGAGTTTCAGAACGATTACCGACTTCTCGAACTGCGAAACGGCCCCCAAGACCTGGCGAATGAGGATGCGGGTGGGGTCTTGATCGGCGGCGGTTAGGTCCGACCCCGATGCGACCTCAATTACGCTCACTCCGAGCTCACGAAACTGGCCCAAAATCACCTCCCCGACTAGGAGGTCTCGGGCGAGCCGGTCGGCCCTTTCAATAAGAACGATTCGAACGCCGTTCGACTCGATCCTATCTAAAAGGGCAGCCAGGCCCGGCCGATTCTCCAAGTCGGTGGTGCCGCTGACGCCGTTGTCCCGGTATTCACCTTTGATCGAAATGCTGTGAGCCTCAGCGTGGCGGACGATAGCGGCTTTTTGACGGACAAACCCGTCGCCGTCGATTTGCGATTTGCCCGATACGCGAAGATACGCTAGAGCTTCCATGATTTGGCTCCTTCGCCACTCTGTGGCTGAGTGTTAGAGACTGCCAATCCCCCGTAATGACGGGCCAGAACGTCCTCCACTGTGCATAATTGTAGAGAATTCTGTTCGCTCCCGGCCTCTGTGCAATCGGTTGCACGAGCTTGCGGGGCGAAGTCGGCGAGGGCTGAATGTTGAGAGATCAGTTTCATGACGCTATTTACTCTCTCAGTTCGAGCCTGCCAAGGAAGTGAAAAAAGAAGAAAATAACGGTCTGCCCGGCGGCCCGGAAATCGGGAACTATGGACTCATCGGGCAAGGGAAGAATCGCTGGCGGAAATGGTCAGATTAGAAGGCGGGTTGTGATCTGTGCAATCGGTTGCACGGCGATTGCACACTTCCAGTGCAATCCGCAATTTTGTATCAAGTCATTGATACAACTCATTACTTACCTATCTTACCATGTGCTGTGTCTCGGTGATTAGGGTGTATTTTTTCGCTAACAGCAAGCGTAGCATACCACAAAAAAAGCATTTTGTCAAATTTAATCTGCAATAAGTCGTTTTGCCTCCGGCCTTTACGAACGTTTCCCGACTAGGCTTCAGTGGCAAATTCCACCTAATCCATTGATCGCAAATCCGAGACGGTCAGGCGGGCGATCCGGCACGATTTCGCCAGCAAGAAAAAGCGAAAAAGAGCAAGCATTAGGTCCCCGGGGAGGGGGTATCGCACAAAATCGGTTTCTTGGACTAGCTGGTCTCGTGGCCTGTCAATAGTCGTATGTGTCGCACGATTCGCATGGCCCTCGGCCTGCGTCTCTTGCCATCGGCACGGCGGTACAAGGACTTAGGTGCCTCCCGACTGACCGAAGCCTATGTATCAAGTGGTCCAGGCGGGCCGACCGTCCATAAGGACTTATGGCCTCTCCAGCATCGGCCGAAAAGTAAAAAACGTAAGCTAAGGGTTATATACCAGGGGCATGTCGTTTTGGTCACTCGACTGCGAAACGTCTATCGCTTCCCCCGCCCGCATCGGCTGACATTCCGTCAGACCTTCAGTGCGTAAAACTCCCCCAGCTTGTCGAGAGCTTCAAACAGTAGCTCGTAATGCCTGCCGACGTAATAGCGTTTCGTAGCCGTTTCCGCGTGGGCCAGGAACTGCGACGACAGGTGGGGGTACTCTGGACAGTGCTTTTCGATGAAGTCAGCACTCGTTTTGCGGAACGTCTTGAATCGCCGTTTGTCCTTCGCCATGCCGATCGTTGTCATCGTCCGATCAAAGGCTGACCTTATCGAGTCCTGCGTGCTGAGATCACCGTTGTCTTTGATGGATTCTCGTTTCAAAGGCTGGCCTTTTTGGTCCAGCAGAACGAGCCCCGATTCGATCTCGTGACGTTCCCGAACCAGGAGTTCAAGCGTGATCGGCCAGAGCTTGTGGACCTGAGGGATTCTCGTCTTGTTCCGGTTGCGGTTAATGACGCCCCCGTTCCAGTCCACATTAGCGGCGTCCAGTGTGGCGATATCGATCTGGGTGTAGCCACAATTGAGGGCCAATGCGATGTAGAGCTTTGTCCGCTGCGTGGCCGCATCGAAAATCGTCCTGACTTCTTCGAGCGAGAACTGCTTGGGCTTGGGCGGATCGAATCGAACGCTGGCAAAATGCTTGTTCAAATTCCGTGGCAACTGATAGTCGTCTTTTCGTTCGTAGACCCATTGCAGGAAAAGGCGTGCGGTGCCGAGACGTTTCTTCGCCGTCGTCGGGCTAATCCCATGCTTATCCTCGCGGGTCGTCAGGCGTAGCTGACTGGCTCGATAGGCATCAAGTACGCCTGCATCCACCTCCCCGATTTCCATCTTCCCGTGGGTCTTGAGAAAGCCCTGAAAATCGTCGATCTTGCCTCGATACTGGGCGAACATCTTTGGGGTGATTTCGCCCGACTCCGCCCGAGCACGATGGAAGGCCAAAAAGAACCGCGTGAGCTGATCTATCCGGCCTGTCTTAACGACTGCTTGGCTTGAGATCGCGGGTTGCGGGCCCAGTTCGGCGTAGTCCGTTGCGAATCTGGACGTAATCGCTCCGGGCAGGCTCGGGGCGTTCTGATCGGCGAGGGCCTGACCCGCCTCTTCGGTGCCCGCCAATTTCGACAGGATTTGAGCCCATTCTTCGAGTGCAAGACGGTAGCCGTGCAGGTCCGCTTTGCCGGTGCACTTTCCGGTGGCCAGATAGTAGACCTTGCCAGCCTTACTCTTCCGCCAACACTTGCGGGCCTTGTGCCAGGATAGATCGTGTTTTCTCGGCATTGTTAACTACGCACCGGGACCATCATCATTAGTTTGGGAATCGCGGGAGCTTGCAGACGTATTGGCGAGAGGCAACTCGACGCCTGTACCCAGTTTGTACCCGATTGGGACTATGAGGGGAAGTAAATTCGGACAATCGCCAAAATACATCGCTGTATATAGCGGTATTTTAATGACTTAGAAGCGACGTACTCTTGAGGCCCCTGAGGTTCCGAAGACCGATGCTCTATCCATTGAGCTACGGGCGCTTTAAGTGTTTATTTTATAAGCTGTTACGATCAGGCAGTAAAGGTCTGTTTATCCCACAGAATGACTCTTGTGCCCTTTTTCGTGCCCTTTCGGGACTTCATCGGGATTTCGAATCACTCCGGCCAAGCTGACGAAAACTCGCCGCCGTCATTCTCGTGATTTGCGTGACATTGTCAAGAGTCACACCAAGCGACGCCCGCATCGGGGGCGATCTGTCGCCAACGTTGCGCCCACAGCCCCTATCGAAATTTGACGAGAAAGACACACGCGTCGGGGCCGGCAGGCTTCTCATGGGTGCGCCGCTACTGCCTATTCGCCGGCTGCGTAGGTCTTGTCAGCCAAGCGTATCTGGCCGTCGTCGGATCGGATGCATTTGAGCACGAGGGGCAGGTCCTGCGTGGCCGACGTCGCCTCTACGTTTGACTCTGAAATTGTGAAGCCCCTCAAAGAAGCTGGCGTTGGGCGCGTATCGGGGTCCAGGCCTAGCGTAAGCTCGGTCTGGCCCTCGTTCCATTCGTAGCTGACGCGCCACGTCATGACGACGTCGCCGTCCTCGTCGAACGTCCGCCGTATGCGAATCGTCCCATCAGCAAGGAAAGTGAACTCGCTGGCTACATACCCGCCGGGAGCAAAGTCCGCCGCATCGCTGTCGTCCACCTGCTGCCACACGCCCGTGATGGTCTCTTGAACAGATTCCACATCCTCCGGCACAATCGTGCCCCCTACCGAGCTGACGTCCTCTGCGGGGGGCAGCGGAGGCGGAGTGGGCAGTTCCGGCAAGGCTGTTCCCCCGCCACCGTCATCTTCGGGCTCGGCCAGGTCATCTGGCGGCGGGTCTTGTGCTCCTCTGGTGGGGTCGGCTGAATCATCGGCCGGCTGCCCATCCGGCAGAGGAGATTCCGAATCGCCCGGCTCTTCGGCCCCGCCGTTCCCGGCGGAATTGAGCATTGCCAGCATGTCCCGGAGTCTCTGGTCGTCCAGCGTGTCATCCACCGGCGCCTCGCCTGGCGGCGACGATCCCCCCCCAGTCGCAGTGGCGTTACCGGCGCCGTCGGTGCCGCCGTCATCGCCAATAGCATCAGAGCCCTCAACGCGAGAAGTCTCCGTATCGCCGCCGTCTGCAACATCATTGACCTCGGCTGCGGCGGGCGCGGCGGGGCTGTCTTGGCTGGTCGAGGTCGGATCGGCCTGATCCTCGCCATCATTGGAGTCGGCAGCGTCCAGGTCGTCACTTTGAAGGGCTGGGCTCTCGCCGCGGCCGCCCTCTTTGCCGTCAGCGTCGGTCGTGATCTCTTCAGGGGGAGGCCGATCTGCCGCGTCCCCGGGACCTATCGGCTCATCCGTCGGCTCGGGAGTTGCGGCGGGGGCCGGCTTTTCGTCCGGCCAAGTGGGCGCTTCATCCTGCAAGGAATCAGGGACATCATCATTCGGCAGCAGATCCTGGCTGGGGGCATCCTGCATGAGGTCCATCTCGCCAACGGCCACTGGCTCTTCGCTGCACCCGTGCAGAAGGGCCAGGGCGATCATGGCGAGCGCCAAACAACCAACGATCTGAGGTCTCATCCAGCGGGTAGTCATTGCACATTCTCCCGGCCATGAGGCGATACAAGGTGACCCGATTCGTCGTTTACAGTTATTGAACATCAGGCTTCCCATCATAGACGACAAGTGGATTGTCTGGGCTGTACACTGCGTAGCCAAAGTCATATCCAGCGTCGCCGACAAATCTTCGCAGGACCTGCACGGCCTCAAAGGACTGATCCGTCGCCTCGACGAAGAAGGTTACGTAGTGCGTCCGGGCAGTACCTTCGGACAGTGTCTCAACAAAATCGGCATTCGGGTCGTCGCCAGAGACGGCCAGCCCCGCACCTGACACTGGTCGCCACTCGGTGCCGCCGCGGCCGACATCAATATGCTGACAGTGCTCGGGTTCCCACGCTGGATAGACCCGGCTTCCGGCTACCACATAGGCCAACTGCCTGGCCGCCCGTGACTGATGCGACACCGGCAGACGGAGCTGATGAGGTGGCGGGGCCTCCTGGCCGGAGGTGTCTGCCTGCTCGCCGTTGTCCTGCTGGGCTTGTTCGAGGCTTGCCTGGGCATCCTCGAAGTCAGCATCGGCCTCGCTTAGTTGCGCTTCGAGATCTCCCTGTCGGGCCTGCAGATCATCCAGGAATAGTTCGGCTGCTGCAATGCCGGCCAGGAACTCCTGGTGGCGATCCAAGAGATCGTTGGTGGTAGAGGGGATGTTCCTGTCGCAGCTGTCTTCCAACATCTGCCGCTGCTGCTGGAGAATTTCAAGGTCGGCGGCGTCCGTCTCTGTCTGTAGGGCCATTTCCCTCGCCGTCAGGGATGCCTCACGAGCGGCCAGGTCGTCAGCCGCCAGGCCTTGCACCGCCGCCTGTGTCTGTATCACGACAAGGACGCACATGAGAACAACGCCGCCGAAGACGTTGCAGATCGTGTCCAGCATCATCTCCGAGCTGTCCGTATCGCTTTGTGATAATCGTGAGCCCATAGTGTGGGATTATTGGTCGTTGAACGGCTGCCAGTTTTCGGGCAGCAAGTCTATGCCTATTAAAAAAGCCATCTCGCGAAGCTTCATCTCGATTTCTTTGCTGTCGGCCAAGCCAGAGGGCTTGATCAGCAGTACGAAGTAACGATCCTTGTTGCTCTGTGAGCCGGCCCATGAAAGGAACTGGCGTATTCGCTTCTCCGATTGCACAGCAGAGAAGTCAAGTCGCGAGGTCCGACCGTCCACGCCCGCCACACGAATTGCCCCCGCGCTGACTTCCACAAGCCAAGCCTCCTTGCTGCCGGCTTGGCCGACGATGTAGACCACCGTCGCAAGCGATCTGGCGTTCTCATCCGCTTGCTCTCGCCGTGCCAGCTCGCCCATAACAACATCACATTCCTGCATGATTTCTTCGGTCTCTCGTTGCCGGCGGACAAGACGCACATCCGACTGCGCCAGATCGGCCGTCGCGAGTATGATCTGCTGGTGCAGTCGGAGCAATTGGCGGTTGAGGTCGCGAATGTCTTGCTCGATCTTAATGGCACTGAAGGTCGAGGCCTGTTCCAGCCTGCTTGTCAGGTGGTCGATTCGTTCCTGCAAGTCCTGGCGCTGGCGCTGCAGTTGATCGAGCTTCACCTGGAGGGCAGTCACTTCATCATTTGGATCCACTTGGACGTCAGATGCAGCGGCGAGGCCTTGCTGGACCATGTCCATGGCCATGAAGATTACTATGAAGAACAGGATGCCAATAAGGGAAGCCATGACGTCCTGAAAGGCGAACAAGCTGCTGCCGCTATTATGTGATCTTCGCCTGCGCATAAGTGTGGCTACTCGAGGCTCTCCAGACGTAGCCTGCCGATGATGTGCTTCTGGCAGTAATCCTTGCAGTCGTCAAGGAACTGCTCTTCTCGCCGGCGAGTCATCAACATGAGCATATGAATGGCCAACGCGGCAACCAGCCCCTCCAGGGTCGTCTCGAACGCCGTCGCAAGTCCACCGACGACAGTGGTCAGCGCGCCGCGTAGCTCCTGCATTTCGCCAGCGCTGGTTAGCACGCCGCCGAAGGCCGCCATAGCGATCGACAGGCCCAGAACCGTCCCGACGAAGCCGAGCACTGGAATTGCCCATATGAACCCGCGGATTACAGTGTAGCTAGAGTCTGTCGAGGCCTCGTCATTATCCGCCTGGGTGCGAAGGACCTCGGCGACATCGCTGATGTTGCCCACGTTGCGCAGGTTCGCCAGCGCATCGTGGATTCGCCTCGTGAGCAGGAACTTTTGCGGGTCGTCCACAGAGGCAAACAGCTTCTCGAGAATGCTCTGCGCCGATGACCGCTGCAGCACAAATCCGGGGCTGTCCGTCGGTAGCAGTGACAGCGACAGTGCCTTACATTGCAGGCGGATTTTCTGGCCCTTTATCAGCAGAATGAAGATAGACCATGCCGTGAAGAACACGATTGTCGCAGGAATCACAAATCGGCGTGTAAACATCTTGGCGATAATGGTGTCGGGAATCAGTGACAGCAGGCCGAAGAACGCCACCGTGGTCACACCCGCCAGCAGTGGCGCCAGCAAGGGCCCGGCACTGGTGAACCGCCCCGCCGGGAACCCAATTCGCCGCTCAATATCGCCGCGGCTACAGGAGATAGCGGCAGTCAGCGGCCTGTCTCCTTCAACCATGTCAAGGACAGTTTTCATTTGGTCACTCCATTCTCTTTCCGGCGGGCACGGGCCCGGCCGGTGGGGAAGCCCTACTCCGCCGCCCCCGCGCCCAGGAAGGCAAACACGAGCGTGCCCTGAGGGCAGTCTGTCAGTGTGTCGGGGTCGGTCGATGGCTTGCCGCCTAATATCTGTCCGACCTTCCTGAAGGCCACTTCGCCTTCATCGTTTCGGTGTACTATGAACAGATCGCCGTCGGCAATCCGGCGACCAAGCTTTATCTCGCCGGCCTCGCCCAGCAGGACTCCCACGCCGACGTATGTCTTAGCCATCTGACGGCTAATCGCGGCAAGATCGTTCACTGACTTCCCGATCAGTTTTTCTATCGCAAGCTCCCCAATCAGCTCTTTGGCTCGAGCGCGCTTCGCCGAAGCCTCAGAATCTTCAGGATCGAGCCAGTTCACACGCAACAGGTCGAGTTTTGCCAGTTGGGCTATCATCTCGTCTATCTCCGCCCGACGGAAGGGCCAGCAATCATTCGCCCGCTGCAGCATTACCGACATGATCTGTACGGTGAGGATCGGATCCACCTTGTCGGCGCTGGCCACATCGACAGCCCGACGAAGATAGAACGTCTCCCAGCCAGGTCCCTCGAAATCGTCCAGCTCTTCCACTATTAGATCGGCGAGCTTCTTTTGCGGCGCAACCCCCGGGCCGTTCTGCACCTCGCCCACAGCGATGCTGACGCGCCTGGGCCGGCGGCTGCCTGTGTAGCACGCCACATCGTAGCTGCGCACTTTCCCGTTGATAGTGGCCTCTCGCGGCGGATCATTCAGCAGGTAGTAGTATCGCTTGCCGTCGGTCGTTCTTATGTAGCCCACTCCGGACATACGATCTCTGCCAAAGCGCTGCTTGAGTCCGTCAACGTTGGCCAGTTGCCGCCCATCGAGGGCCTCCCCCGCCGCATTGAGATATGCCGCGTAGGCAGAAGCCACCATGCTGTGTGGGCCATTGGGGTAGTCTGCCAAGTATGTCTCCAGGCCATCGAGTCGTTGGCCGGCCTGCAGGGAAGAGGTGACAATTGCATTGCCGCGCCAGTCCATAGTGGCGTCCTGCCAAGCTATGGCCGCTTGCCAATGCTCAGCCATTGCCGCCGCGGCCAGGAAATCCGAAGACAGCCGATGTTCCGGGTATCGTGAAGCGAAAGACGCCAGGACCTCGGCGAGTCGATCGGGTTGCAGATGCGACGGCAGGGCCGCCAGTATTTCGCTAACCTGCCGGCGATCTTGAGAGAAGCGGCGTGTCTCCGCCACCGCATTCCTCACAAACATTTCTATAATCTTTATGTCACTGGTCTCGGCAGAACCTATGCCATCCATCGCCCTGATCTGCCCGGCCCGATCGAGACACGCTTCGGCCAAAGCCTCCACGCGATCCGGCTCAGTATCTCTGGCGCTGATGACCTGCTGATGCATGCCTCTCAGCTCCGCCATACTCGCCTCGATCTTCTCCCGTTGGCTGCGCTGGCCCTGGAGCCTCGCTCGCTCGATGCGGTCGCGCCAATCCTGCACGCGGTTCTTCTCTTCGAACGTCATAGCCAGGGACTTGGCCTCTTTGAGCGCACGGACGTTAGAATCATCTTCGCCAGCCTGCTCAATGGCCGCCATAACCGTCTCGAATCGCTCCCGCCGCGCCTTGTCGTCCGCCGACATCTTTCGGTAATCGCCCCGGAGCGATTCGATCTCAGGTGCTTGTGAGAGCTTGTAGTCTTCCTGTTCCAGTTGATCCAACAACTGGCCGGCTTGGACGAGATCATTCTCGGTGAGTGCCGCAGCAATGTGCCCCCGCCAGGTGCGCAGGGCCTGGCGGTGCTTGTGGGACACCACGCCAAGGGATATACCCCCGGCCAGCAGAATGAGCGTGCCAATAATGGCCACCAGCCGCAAGGCGAACCGACGCTTGGCGCTGCGTTGGACATCCTCCATGCAGGAAGAAAATCGAGCCGCGAGCACGTCGGGCATGCCCTGGTCGAACCGCAGAAGGACACCGGCCAGTTTTTCCAATCGGTGTTTCGGCGCCTGTTCGTCGATCGCTTGTTCGAGCGATTCGCACGCGTGTTGGTAGGCCTGATCCTCCCGGCGGGCGCGATCTTCATCGGCCAACCACCGCCCGACAGGCGTCACCGACTCGGCCAACTCGCCGCTGGGCGCAACGCCGGTCGTCGTCTGCACCTGCTTCCATCGGCCCATGTGGGAGAGGCACAACCGCTCATCCAGAGAGGCGTGCGCTTCGTGGAGGTCCGAGGCTATCTGCTCGTACGATGCCCTGGCCGCCTTCTTGCGATGCGGCACAATCAGCTGCTCGACGGCCTTCTGCAGCTTCTTGCCGGGCGGGTTGAGCCAGTCGCCCGCAAGGAGCTGACCTTGCAGCTCGGTCAATAGGGCAAGGTCGCCCGCTTTGTCAGCCTGTCTGACCTGCTGCACAATTTCGTCAATCCTGGCCTCTTCGAGAGCTAGGATATCTTCTCGCCAGAAGTCGTGGGCTTCATCGGCTTTGCACAGCCTGCGGAGCACACTCAGCCTATCTCGCAATGGGGCCTTGCCGATCGCCATGCGACGGTGCAGCCGAAGCAGTGACTCGCGGGCCTGCCGCAGGCCGTAGGTCTCCTCGACGACGGATTCAACGTCAGCAATATCCACCAGGTCGGGCAGCATCAGGCTGTGCGCCTCGCACACATCCAGCCACAGGCCAAGCTCGTTAAAGTCCACATGCTTCACTTCGCCGGCAAGGTCTGGCGAGGTCCTGGCCAGAGTCAACGCTTGCTCACGCTGGCCATGGGCGAGCAGGTCGGCACACTTGGCCGAACGCTCGTTGGTAAGGCGACAGGTCTCGGCGTACTCCGTGGCCAATTCCTCGAGGCGCGGCAGTTCGACGTCGGCCAGTATCGCTTCCGGCCCTTCGCCACTCATCAGGGCGTGACTGGAATTGATGAGACCACGAATGTCCTCAACTATCTGAGAGGCGCTTCTCATTGCTCCTCCTTTATTCTGTCCCGCAATTTCTTGTCCAGCCCGATGATGTCTATGAGGTCCTCGTTCACAGTGCCATCAGGTACGTCGAATGCCAGATTCACCTCAAGCACAGGCATTCCCCATGGATCTTGAATGATGATAGGATCGCCCTCTTCAATGGCCGTCCTGATCGCCGTAAGCCGTTCGATCAGATCAATCCTTGCCGCCTCATACTTTTCATCCTTATGCCCCGGCGGGAGTTTTTTCTTGAGGTCCTTGAGCAGCTTGTCCAGCCTCGTGCGCTTCTCGCCAGCGGCATCCAGCGCCTTGGTTTCCTCTTCTGTTCGATTGCTATTCTGGTCGTAATGGGCCTTCTTGCGTTGCCAGTCCTTGCTGGCCTTTGTTGCCTTGGGCTTGATATCATCTATCGCTGCCAAGAGAGCGGCGACCTTGGCGTCCTTCTTAATGCCCTGCAGGCCGCCGTCTTCCACGATGACCACGACTTCGTCTTCGTCAGCCAAGGCCAACTTCACAACGAGACCGCCTGCACTGACAATCTCGTCGGGATCCTGGGTATCCCCGCCAAGCCAATTGGCCAGCCATCCTTGGCGGTCTTCACGGACAAACTCCGGCTGGGGCCATCGTGGCGCCGAAGCGTCGCCGCCAAAGCCACCCACAGGCTCTCTGAAATATGCACCGAGGCCAGTAGGATGCTTGCGGGTCGGCTCAAGGACCTCGCCCTTTGTGTCATATCCCCAGACAAGAGTGATCGGTTCTGGCAGCGGCAATTCCCTGCATTGATAGACGACCTCTTTGCCCTCTGCAGTTTTTCCTGCGACCTCAATCACAATTGTCTCCAGCCCATCACCTGGGGAAATATCATCGATATACCGTACCCTGAGCGTGCCATCCACCAGCGTACAATCGGCTACATGCTCCAAATCATCGGCAGACTCTTTTCTTGCCCACAGCTTCGCCGATGTGGCATTTTCGGCAAGCTCAAGCCTGACATCAAGGCCGGGGGGGGGAGCCACGAACGCTACGGCACCGGGAACGATGTAGAATAACTCCTGGTCGCCATCATTGGTCCCTTCTTTGGCCACAGGCCGGGCAGGCGACCAATCAGCCACGACTTCACGCGGGCAGAGAACGGTTGGGTCCAAGGTATCTATGTTCTCGGTTACCTCAACACCTTCCTGCTGCCCATCACCTTCTTGCTGCCCATCACCTTCTTGCTGTCCATCGCCTTCTTGCTGTCCATCACCTTCTTGCTGTCCATCACCTTCTTGCTGTCCATCACCTTCTTGCTGCCCATCACCTTCTTGCTGCCCATCACCTTCTTGCTGCCCATCACCTTCTTGCTGCCCATCACCTTCTTGCTGTCCATCACCTTCTTGCTGTCCATCACCTTCCTGCTGCCCATCACCTTCTTGCTGTCCATCGCCTTCTTGCTGTCCATCACCTTCCTGCTGCCCATCACCTTCTTGCTGTCCATCACCTTCCTGCTGTCCATCACCTTCCTGCTGCCCATCGCCTTCTTGCTGTCCATCGCCTTCTTGCGGCTCATCATCTGCCTGATGCTGATCGTCATTAACCACAATGTCTTCATCACGCGGCGTGCCGGTCTGTGCCGGCGTTTTGACATCTGAGCTGTCTGCTATCGCGATATTCGTGCCGGCCTGATTTTGCCACAGGACGATCGTTATGGCGTTGGTTATGAGCAGCACCATCGCCAGGATGCCGAAGATGATCGCGAGCTTGCGCGAGAGGGGCGACGCATTAATGACCGTTACCGACGACGGCTGATCCGCCACCTCGGCCAGTTCGGCAATGGCCGAGTCCGTTGCCTCGGCGGCGCGTTTGGCTGCTTGCCGGCCATGCGGCACGGCGCGGGCGACCCGGGCGGTCGTAGCGGCCTGGCGCTCCTGACGGACCGGGGCGACGGCCATCTGTCTGCCCTCTCTCGCTGCGGCTGAGTAGGCGTCCTGCGGGGCAGCCGGCAGCGGATTAGTCAGGTCGATCACCGTAGCATTGGGGAATCGCCGCAACTCGTCGGCAGCTCGGCTACCTGCCAGTACTGCCCGCCAATGATAGAAGCACCCCGCCGGCAGCGAGGTATAGTAGGTGGCGAAATTAACCTGCCATCGCTGCGCAGGCGGCAGCACCGAAAGGGACTCCGCCATCAGCCGGAGAATATCCGTGCCCGGCTGGTAGACCACATAAGCCGGCGTCCGGCTGTCATCTGCAAAGGCCTTCGCCAACGCCCCTGCCCACCCGGCATCGCCGGTGGCCTCGTGCCAGCCCTGTGCCGTACCGCCCGCCGTTGGGCTCTCCGATAGCTGCTGCGACAGCGGGCGGGTTGGCATATCCCCCGGCGGGTCGGTGTACTGCTGGCAGAATATCTGCTCGCGCATATGCAGCATCATCTCTGCCGGACCGATCTGCGACCGATCTTCATCTGACAGCAGTACGTGATGGGCTATTTTATTCGCCCGGCCCGAGAAATCCGGGCCGCAAAAACCCACGCGCGACAGCACACTGTGCATGTTTGCCCCAAGCCGCAGAACAGTGTGGCTGAAGTTGGCGGGGTTTTGCGCAGCATTGGGATCCGAAAGCTTGTAGTGGAAATCGTACGCACTGAGCCCCTCCAGCTTGGTGGCGACCGCTTTGGACATCCCGCCAGTAGCTGCGACCGTGCAGAAGCCGCTGCTGCCTGGCCTCAAGCCTTTTACGGCGGATGTGTAGATCAGTTCAAGACTCACTGTCAACGCCCCTTCCATTGGTGGCTGCCGGTACAATTAGTCCGCGCGCCCACTTGCACAAGCAGTAGAGCAGAGGGACAGTGACCCATCGTGGCCTGACGTTTCGCGGCCGGATGCCAAGCATGTATCGGCCGTCATGCTCTGTGACTTCCGGGCTGGCGCCCAACGCACTGGTAGGAATGTACCGAACGGTCGAACTAAGATTCTCGGCGGTGGCCACGAATTCGGGGCACAGCCTCCGCATGATATCTCGGATCTTGTTGCTGATACGATCCACGCGGCCAACGTCCATTGACATAGGGCGACTGTCGTCTCCAGGCCTGTAGGGTTCCTCATCCATCGAAATATTGAGCATGTTCGCCCATATGTCGAACTTGGAGACGACCACTATCAGCGGCTTGTCTATCCGCTTGTTTGTGGAGATGCCCATGTAGCGACGGACCTTGACGCCGGCCTCCTGCAAGAGAGTCTCTTGGCGAATCGTCACGGAAGCCACTTTCCGGCCCGAGGGGGCTCGGCCGGTCAGTTGGGGGTCGTCACTGTCGCACTCATCACGAAAACGTGGGTCCTGAGTAGGATCGAAGAACATGAAAATAATGTGTGACTTGGCCAGATGCTGCACCACCGGAGTTGCGCCGCTGTCTGCACCGGGCAGGAAGTCCTCCCCGGCGTTGTCGTACATCACTATCAGCCCACCCATCTTGTCGGCAGAGAGGTATCGTGGATGTTCCGGCGTGGGCCACATTGCAAACTGCAACGGTAAGGGAAATCGCACCGGCACCCCTTCAAGCATGACCGTCTGGTACAGTCGGGGGTCGTCGCGCTGGGTCTTGCGAATTTCCGTCAGCTCGTCGGGCTGAGGGTTCATAAAAAGGGTCTGCTCGTACTCATGAATGGCGCTGTTTCTCGTCGGATCTGCATCGCTGAAAGATAGAGACATCTCCGGCAGAATCCGCCGAAGCTCCCATGCCATTGCCGCCAGCGAATACGACTTGCCGCTGGCGGGCGAGCCGACCACGGAAATGATAAGCGGCGCCACCTCCAGCATCGCTTCGGAAATCGGGAGATGGCACCTCGGACATGCCAGACTGTCCGTCGCGAAGCCCATTTCGTCCAGCGCCTCGCCTGCCACGTTGAATCGAAACGGCTCAAATCGACGGTACTCATTCTCGCCGGCCACCGAATCACCAACCAAATCCGGATGCTTGGAGATAAAGAGCAGCTTGTCCGGCGAAAACGAATGCCAGCAGTTCGGACAGACAATCTTGGAGATCAGCTTTCTGCCCCACTCGGATTTATCTTCTCGTACCATATTTGACTACCACCATTCCGTGTAATGCATCACTGACCTTGCTCGGCCGGCCCCAAATACAAACAGATAGCCTTGGTTGCACCGAGGCACATAAGCGCAAGAGACGGAGCGAAAAGAAAGATCGCATTAGTAAACAGCAAGACCGCTGATGTTTCCGCCATCGCCACGGCTGAGCGGATGACGAGAAACGCCGCCATAGCCGACAACACCGCATAGATCAGGTATAGGCCAGTCCGGCCTAGAGCCTTCGTCCGTTTCTTCATTGCCACCGCATGGGCCAAGATGAGAGCCATCGCGGCAATCATCGCAGCAGCGAGTATGCAGCGGAACAAAATATCAGGCCACATCTCCGACCTGTCGCCGCCAATATCTACCAGCATCATCACCAGGCCCACTATGGTCAGGATGATCACAAGCCCCGAAGCCATTGCCTGGAATACTCGCACCATAGTGCCCGCCTCGCACTTGAGGCGCACGTTGGTTGCGACTATCTGGACCATAACGATCATCAGTGAAATCATGCCCAGAATCACTGCCGCAGCGCCGAGGCCGGAAGCGGCGCCGGCATCTGAGGACCACATGGCAGAAATGATGCAGAGCAACAGAGCGCCGCCGACTCCCATGCCCCCGTGAGCAAATGCCGCCGGCAAGCCACGGAAAAAACATGCCGTGACAATGGCCGCCACGCCAATGAACCACATGCTGACCATCAGGAACACCACACTTGCAGCAGCACCGTTCAGTAAATCCCATGACATGAAGGTTGCTCGCAGGCCGGCGAGGTCCTTCCCCGTCCACCATGGCAACAGAAATGTCACCAGCATCAGCCCGCCGCATATTAGCTCGACTATGGGGAACCTTCCGGCGGCTTGCATCTGCCGCGGTCCACGGTACGGCTCCTCTGCACTAACGGGGGCCTGGGCGGGCGGGTCCACCAGAGGCGGGGGCCGATGCTGCAATGGGGGTCGGGGCTCCTGTATGCCGGCGCCCGCGTCCCCGGGCGACAATGGCAATGAGGGGGGGTCGTCCGATGCGTCGACAAAATCGCCGACGAGTGGATCGCCTGTCGCAGGCGTAATGGGCTGTAGGTCCGCCGGTCCGCCGGGAATCTGAACTACGCGGCGACACGACGGGCAGCGGCTACGTTTGCCCGCCAGACGGCTGTGGGCACGCAACTTCCTGCCACACGAACACTCAAATGCTACCATTTGGTCATCGTTGGCCGCCACTGGCTCCCAACCTTTCGTTCCGCTCGCCGTGGCCCGACACCGGCCTCCGCTGGCAGGCAGGCGCGTGTCCAGTCGTTAAGAAAAATCCTTGCAAGAAAGTGCAAATCGAGGCCAAGGCTATTCTTGCATATACATCCATCGTGTCAACTCCTTTTTCAGACACTCCCTTGCCTGATCACATGCCTCAACGTAGAATGGGGCGGCAGGCTGTTCTTGGCCATGTGCATGAGACGCCCCCGAAAACATGCAGATCACCAATCCGCTGCCCTGCAACAATGGGATATAGCATTATCATGGTGCAATATAAGTGTTCAAAGTGCGCGGCGTTGCTGGAAAGCCCTGACGCGTTGGCTGGGCAGCAGGAGCAGTGCCCTGCTTGCAATGAGCTCTGCACAGTGCCTCCGCCGAAAGAGGGCAGGCCATTGTTGATCGGCCTGGTGTCGGCGTCCGCCTTCTTCTTGGTGATATTGACGGTCGTCATTGTTGCCTTCCAAGGCGACGGAAGAACGCAAGGCTGGCCGCTCGGACCATATAGCTCGACAGCGCCAGATGTGCAAATACCAGATGTGCAAATAGATGAAATCGACAGCGTTGAGCCGGCAGAAGACGAACAACTGGCGGCCAGCCCCGCTGAAGACACGCTGACGGCGCCGGACACGCAGCCGATCACCGCAGGCGCGGGCACGTACCATGTAATTCCGATTCGCGGCAAGATCGGTCGAGACTTCACGGCCCAGGACATGGCAGACCAGATTGCTCTGGTTAGACAGCTCCAGCCCGACGTCGTGATCCTGTTCGTGGACACCGGTGGCGGGAGTACCTTTCAGGCTGAAGGCATCATCAATCTCATCATTGAAAACGAGGATCTGCGTTTCGTCGCCTATGTGCGACAGGCCTTGTCCGCAGGAGCAGCCATAACCATGACTTGCCCTGAAATCTATGTTGAGGAGGTCGCGACCATTGGCGGAGCCCTGTCTTATAAATTCGTTGAGAGCATACCCACCCCGGTGGCAGAGAAAATCCAGTCCATGTGGCGTGCAGTATGTCGCAAGGCTGCCCAGCACGGCAATCATTCGGGCTTGTTGGCGGAAGCGATGGTGGATTCCGAACTGGAGCTTACCATGCGCACCGAAGGAGGCACGGTAATCCTCGAACGCGGCGGCGACGGTGAGGTGCTTTCGGCGAGAGGGAGATTGTTGACTCTTACCGCTGAAGAGGCGGTCGAGTGTTCCTTGGCTACCGCTATCGTGACAGGCCCGGCAGACTTTCAGAGCAGATTGGGATTGACCGATACGGATTCCGACGAAAATTTCCTTGAAGCAGCCGCGTACGTGCCAGAGCATGACGAGGGCTCGCCAGCGGCCCTTTTTCAGGAACTGGGTGAGAGGCGAGCCGACTTCGGGTTTGGCTCGGAAATGACGACGCTTCAGAAGGAGAGGGCTGCGGCCCGGTGGGCGAACTATCTGGCGAACGTCGGAAAGGGCCGTCAAATTGCGTGGTCAGTGGCGGTCATTGATATTGAAGAGATAAGCGTCCAGGCGGTCCGCAAGGAGCTGGCACAGTTGCAGCGATACATCCAAATGGCCGGCAATGAATTGCGTGCCGCTACGACTTCTGAGGACAAGCAGCTCTGGCGGCTGCGGCTTGACCTACTGGAGGAAGCTGCCACAACGGCAGAATATGTCATAGCTCGAATCCAGGAACGCCCGTTTGGGGTGATCGCAGATGCCGGCAAGGGACGCGATTCCGGTTGGGTCCTTGGCTATGTAAGCCAATATGATCGTTCCGTCATGGAGAATTCCAAGCCGGGCGATAGTATCCTCCTGCGTGGCACCATCCAGCAGGTCGCGGTTATTCAGTCCGCCGATGGTGAGATTCGTTATGTGGTCCATCTCCGGGACTGCACTGCTGATGCGCCGTAAGAACGCGTCGTCCCGCCAGCTCATTGACAAGGTCTGCAAAGCCCAGCGCCCGCCATGCATGTCGCGACGGCCAACGCCGCAGATTGCCAAGGGCTTTCGCGTGCCGGCTGGCTGCGGACGGTCGGCCACCAATGTGAGGCCTACCTGGCGACGGGCAGGAGAATCACGTCTTGGCTGCCGGCGATGAGCTGAACGGCCTGGCCGGGGGCAAACTCGCCCGACCCGCCATCTTGAGTGAGCATGCTCGCCCGCCACACCTCCCCGCCCGGCAGGCGGCAGGTGAGTTGGCGAGTCTGGCCGAGGAAGGTAACGCTAACGACCTCGGCGGCGATTACCGTCGACTCGCCGCCGTCGGCCGGTGCCGTTGTCGGTGCGCCCGGCTGATCGACGCGGCTCACCTTCAGCCTTTCCGGGCGAATGCAGCACGTGACGGCGCTGCCGGCGGGCGGGCAGTTCTCGCCGCGGGCGACCAGTCGGCCGGCGGGAGTGTCCACAGCCGCCGTGCCGTCGGCCAGGCCGTCGCTGCGGGCGACCTCGCCATCGATGAAGTTGCCCTCGCCCAGGAAGTCGGCGACGAACCGCGTGGCTGGGCGGTTGTAAACTTCCTGCGGGGCGCCGATCTGATGGATCCGTCCACCGTCCATCACGGCGATGCGGTCGGCCATCGAGAGAGCTTCCGTCTGGTCGTGCGTAACGTAAACAGCCGTCGCGCCCGTGTCCTTCACGAGCTTGCGCAGTTCGCTACGCATCTGCAGGCGCAGGCGAGCGTCGAGGTTGCTCAGCGGTTCGTCCAGTAGTAGGCAGTCGGGGTTGGCTGCCAGCGCCCGCGCCAGGGCCACTCGCTGCTGCTGGCCGCCGGAGAGTTGAACTGGCTTGCGCTTTGTGTAGTCGCCCATTTGCACCAGCTCGAGCATTCGCGTCGCCCTCGCCTGCCGGTCGGCGCGGCTCGCCCCCTGCATGCGCGGGGCGAACTCCACATTCCGCGTGACTGTCATGTGAGGCCAGAGCGCGTAATTCTGGAACACCATCGCCGTGTTGCGCTTGTTGGCGGGCACGTTGGTCACGTCGCGTCCGCCCAGCAATATCCGCCCGGCGGTGGGGTCGGTCAGCCCGGCGATCATCCGCAGCAGCGTCGTCTTGCCGCACCCACTGCTGCCCAGCAGGAAGAACAGCTCGCCCGTCTCGACCTGCAATGACACATCGTCGACGGCGCGCTCGTCGTCGCCGGCGCCTTCGTATATCTTCGTAACGTTTTCGATTCGGATATTCTTCATTGTCGGTCTCGCTACATTACACGCGGAATATCGCGCCGAGCTTCTTGCCAAGCAGTGCCGCGGCGACGGCTATCGTGCCACCGAGCAAGCCCATCGCGTAAACGCCGAGCGCTGCGGCGCGGTTCAGCGAGGCGGCTGTGCCGTCGGTGGCCTGCTTGTATATCTCTTTGGTTATCGGGTAGTCGCCCCGCAGTTGGGCGAGCATCAGCGAGTCGCTGACTTCCAGCATCGCAAACGAAAACGTCAGCACGCCTGCGGCTATCACGCTGGCGGCGATCAGTGGAATGGTTATGCGGAAGGCTGTGCCCACGCGGGTTGCGCCCAGGTTGCGAGCTGCCTCCTCCATGGAGGCGGGCACCTGCTGCAGGCCGGCGGATATGCCACGCACCACGAACGGCAGGCGGCGGACGGAGTAGGCGATTACCAGAATGACGAACGCGTTCTTCCGCGGGCCTATCGATTCCAGCCAGCCGCCCTTGGCCGTCACGGCCAGGTAGCCGGCGGCGAGTATCATGCCAGGCACGGCCAGGGGCAGCATCGCCAGCGAATCCAACACCCCCCTGCCACGCGCGCGGGAGCGGATGATAAGCCAGGCAGCCGCCCCGCCGACCAGCAGGTCGATCACCGTCGAGGTGCCCGCGTAGCGAAGGCTGTTGATGATCGCGTTGTAGCTACGCGGGTTGGCGAGCACTTCCTTGAGATGCGTCAGCGTGTACTCGCTCGGCAGCACCGTGCCGATCCACCTGGCCGACACCGCCCGCAACACAACGCCCACGTGCGGCAGCACAGCCAGCACGATCACCCCGCCGAACAGCGCCCACACGCCCACCGTCGCCCACGCGGACAGAGGCGGCATCTCCCGGGTGACCGACGCCTTGGAGCTCTCGCCCCGCACGGGCCGGCCGAACACGAACTTGCCGACAATGTAAAGCCCAACCGCGCCGGATAGCATCACCACCACCATCGCGTAGGTCTCCGAGCCGACGCTGCCCTGCATCAGCCGCTGGAACATCGCCACCGGCAGCAACTCACGATAGCCCGCCATCAGCGGCGTGCCTATGTCCGTAAGCGCCCATATGAAAACGATCGTCCCGCCGGCGAACAGGCCAGGCCTCATCAACGGCAGCGTGATCCGCAGGAACGACCGCCGTCGGCTCGCGCCGAGGTTGCGAGCCGCCTGGACGTAGGCGGGGTCTATGTTCGCCAGCGACGCCGAGACGTTGAGGTACATTATCGGAAACAGGTGCAGCGCCTGCAGCACGCACACGGCTACAAAGCTGCCCCGCTGCAACCAGTCGGGGTGGCGGGTGGCTTGGTCCAGCATGCCCAGGTGAACGAGAATCGCGTTGAGCACGCCGTCCTGGCTGAGGAAGCGTTCAGTGGACATCGCGCCCACAAACGGCGGCAGAATGAGCGGCACGAGCAGCAACATGCCCGCCAACCCCTGCCCGCGAAAGCGGCAGTTCGCGCGGATCATCGCAAGCGGAACGGCGATGGCAATCGCCAGCGCCGTAGCCGCCGAGGCGAGCACTAGGCTGTTGACCATGAAGCCCACGTACTCCCGGTTGGTCATCACGTACCGCAGCCAGTATGTGCTGGGCTTGCCGTCATCGACGAATCCCTTGCCGACTCCCGCGGCGATGGGCCAAATGAGCGTCGCCACGAGCGTGGCAATGAGCGCGGCTACGGCGAGCGTGGCAAGGGGCGACCGTCGCCGGCGAGGCAGACCGAGCAGCGGCGATTGCTTGGAAGGCTCTGTCACTCGACGATCCGTTGGTATTTCTGGCGGAAAAACTCGCGCCAGCCGGCGAGGATATCGTTGGCGAGTTTCTCGTCGCCGCGGAGCGTCAGGCCGGCCTGGCGGATCTGTTCGACCGTCAGCACGTTATCCGGCAGGCGGTTGAACTCCGCCAGGCGGTCGGGCTCGAAGCCGGTGTCGATGAGCTTCTGCCTGGCAGCGCGCATGCCGTCGTAGTTATCCACAGCCGCCGCCCGCACAAGCCAGCCGAGCACGGCGTGGCGAGCGTCCCGCATTTCCATGTTCAGCGTCATGCCCGCTCCACTTTCGTAAGGATTGTGGACCCACTCGGGCAGCGTATCTGCGTAGGTATCGTACACGTCGTGGCGGATTGGCAGCCGGCCCAGCAGATGACGGATCGGCCCGTCCTCGCTACCGGGCGTGAGGGCGAGCATGGCCTGGGCGGGCGGGGACATCACGAAGTCGATAAACCGCTGGGCGAGCTCGGCGTTGCCCGGATCGCGCAAAATGCCGATCGCGTCGGGCGTGAAAACCGTCTGCCCAACCGGCAGGACGAACGCCAGCACGTCTGGCGCCTCGGCCACGCGGTTGGCGCCGTAGAAGTCGATCGCCGTGGCGACCACAGCCGTGCCTTCCGCCGGGGCGTTGGCGGCGTGGGATGCGCTTTCCACAATGCGCGAGGCGTTGGAAAGTATCTCCATCAGCTTCGCCCAGCCGTCTGGCCAGTCGTCGCCGGACTGCACGATCATCTCATAGGCAGACAAGGCCGAGAGGGACAGCGTAGGATCGGCGAGACACACCTGGCTGAACATGTCAACCGCGCCGAGGTCTTCCCACTGGCGCGGCGGCTCTATGCCAAGCTCGCCCAGCCGCTTACTGTTGTAAATAAAGCCGAACCCGCTTATCGCCGTGCCGACCCAGCGCCGCCCCGGGTCGACCATCTCCAGCCCGCCGAACACTGCCGGCACGGCGGCGAGAACTTCTTCAGACAGCTGCAACTCGCTCAGCATCCCCTCCGCGGCCAGGTCGCGGAAGAGAATCTCCCCGCCGCCCCAGAGGATATCGATATCGATTCCGCCGGTGGGCGAGTTGGCATAACTGTTGCGGATGAACTGCTCGATGACCGCCCCCCCGTAGCCGGGATCGATCCATTCTATGTCGACCTTCTGCCCGTACTGAACCGCGTGCCATAACGTAAAGGCCCACTCGAACTCGTTGAGGATCTCTTCGTTGTGCGCGGCGATCACGTTGAGCTTGACCGTGTCAAGCTCCGCCAAGCTCTTGCCCCATTTTTCTTGCACCAACTTATCCGTCGCCGCCGCGCGCGGATCGTCAATCGCCGCGACAGGCCTCTTGCAACCAGCCGCCGCCAACACAACCACCAGCAGCAACGCCAGAAGAGCCCCACACGTCAGGCGGCCTTTCGTGGCATGGGCATCTTGCCCATGATTGCCGTTGCTTCTGCTATTGCCAGGAGCAAGATGCTCCTGGGACGCATGGGCAAGATGCCCATGCCACGTTCTCGGCAGCACGCTTGTTGGCATATTGTTTCCTGTGTGCCCCGCCTCTAGGCGAGGAACTTCTTTACTGTTTCGACGACATGGCCGATTTGCTCGGCCGTCAGTTCCGGGTAAATCGGCAGGGCCAGCGACTCGTTCATGGCCCGCTCGCTTTCGGGCATGTCGCCCGGGCCGTAGCCCAGGTCCTTGAAGCACTCCTGCAGGTGCAGGCTCAGCGGGTAGTAAATCCCGCAGCCGATATTGCAGCTCTGCAGGTGGGCCATCAGTTCGTCCCGCCGCTCGCCGGCGCGGATGATGTACTGGTTGAAGATCGATACGTTGCCCTCTCGCACGACGGGCGTGACGACCGCGTCGCAGTCGGCGAATAGTTCATCGTACAGCTCGGCGTTGCGGCGTCGGCTTGCGGACCAGTCTTCCAGGTGGCGGAGCTTTACCGACAGGCAGGCCGCCTGGATGCTGTCCAGCCGGAAGTTGCCGCCGACCCACGAGTAGTAGTACCTGGGGTCCTGTCCGTGGTCGCGGCCTTTGGCAAGGCGGTCGGCGAGTGCGGTGTCGCTGGTGACGATCATGCCGCCCTCGCCCGGGCCGCCGAGATTCTTGGTGGGATAGAAGCTGAAGCAGCCTGTCGTGCCCATCGAGCCGGCCCGGCGGCCTTTGTAAACCGCGCCGATCGCCTGGGCGGCGTCCTCGATGACGGCCAGGTCTCGCTCGGCGGCGATTGCGAGGATGGGGTCCATGTCCGCCGTCTGGCCGAACAGATGAACGGGGATGATAGCCTTGGTCCGGCCGGCGACGACGGCGGGGATTTGGGCGGGGTCTATGTTGAAGGTGTCCGGCTCGATATCCACGAACACGGGCTTGGCGCCGGTCCGCGCGATTGCCCCGGCGGTGGCGAAGAACGTGTAGGGGCTTGTTATAACTTCGTCGCCCTCGCCGATGCCAAGCGCCATCAGGCTCAGCAGCAGAGCGTCCGTGCCGCTGGAGACACCGACCGCCGCGGCGGCCTGACAGTAGTCGGCGACCTCGGCCTCCAGTTGTGTGACGGGCGGGCCGTTGATGTACTTCTGGCTGTCCATTACCGCCTCGACGGCGGCGAGCAGCTCGCCTCGCAGCGCGGCGTACTGGGCCGTAAGGTCCAACAGCGGAACGTCCATGTTACTCCTCTTCCATTGGGCGAAAACAAAAACACAGTCAGCCGACATTCGGCCCACCGGCCTGGCCTCCCGACCGGGCCGCTCTGGCGGAAACTCTAGGCTCTGGGCCTAATGGCGTCAACGTGTTTGTCGCCGCGGGGGCGAGCCCGCATGGCCTGTTGGCGGCGAGTCGAGAGTTGGTCTTCAGCGGCGGGGTTGCGGGAGCGGGCGTATTGGGCGACAATCCCCGCGTGAACGCCACCAGTGAAAACCAGGCCCGCATGCTGATTATCGTGCCGGCCCATAACGAGGCGGAAAGCCTGCCGTCGGTCCTCGCCGACTTGGCTCGCAACGTGCCCGCCGCCGACGTAGTGGTTGTGGACGATGGCTCGACCGACCAAACCACCGCCGTTGCCGCAGCCGGCGGAGCAATCGTGCTGCCCCTGGCGTGCAACCTAGGCGTGGGCGGCGCAATGCAAACGGGCTACATGTACGCCGCGCGCCACGGCTACGACGTGGCCGTCCAGTTCGACGGCGACGGTCAGCACCGGGCGAACCTCATCGACCAACTCGCCGCGCCCGCGCTGGCAGGCCAGGCGGACCTGGTCGTCGGCAGCAGGCTGCTGGGCGGGCCGAAGTACCGTTTTCACCCGCTGCGATACATGGGCAACCGCATGCTGGCGATGCTGATATCAGCCGTCGGTCACGGCAAGGTCTCCGACCCGACAAGCGGCTTCCGCGCCGCCGGGCCGCGAGCCTTGCGGTTCTTCGCGGGTCACTACCCGCAAACGTACCTCGGCGACACAGCCGAAGCGCTCGTGTGGGCGGGGCGAGCGGGCCTGACAATTGCCGAAATTCCCGCCCGCATGAGGCAACGCACCGCCGGTGAGTCGGCCATACGAAGCCTCAAAGGATTCTGGCTGACAATGCGAATCGTGCTGGCGATTCTCGTCGACTGCCTGGAAAGCCGAATCCCCCTCGACGAAGACCAACAGGAGTCCACGCAATGATCGCTCTAAGCTCCCTCACGTTCGTTCAGCACATCGTGCCGCTGATCCTCGCTGCGGTGGTAGTGATCTTCGTGGTAGAGCTGATCCGCCGGCGCAAGCTCCGCGAAGAGTACGCCATGCTGTGGATATGCGCGTCGGTAGTGCTGCTGGTTTTCGCCGCCGCCCCGCAACTGCTGTGGTGGATAGCCAAGGCCACCCGCATCGACTACCAGACGCTGATGTTGCTGATGAGCTTCTGCTTCCTGTCGCTGGTGATCGTGCACTTATCCGTGGCCGTCAGCAGAACGTCTGACGACCTGCGCAAACTCGCCCAACGGACGGCCCTGCTGGAGCAGGAACTTTGCCAACTCCGGAAATCCGACAGTTGCCCCTCATCCGATAGCAGCCCCGCCCAAGCCCCCGATGCCGCCGCTCAATCGCCCGACGAATCCGTCTGACGGTATACCTGGTAGTCCAACCCCGGATACAGCAGTTCCAGCCGCCCGGCTGCGGTCATCTCGGCCAGGCCTGCCTGAAGCTTCTCACGGAACGCCACGCGGGGCGGGGGGTCATCATTGTCTCCTCTCAGGTCCACCATTAGCAGCTTGGCGGCACCCGGCTGACCGATGTGCGCCAGCCAGGAGTCGGCATTGGCTTGGCCCGTGAGAGCTATGGCCTTGCCGTTGGCTGCGGCGGGGCCGTCGGAGATGCGGCGCTGCGAGAGGAAGTACACTATCGATCTCCGCACGCCGATCAGTTCCACGGTATCGTCCGACCTGCCGCGGTCGGCGACGACATCACAGGCGGGCAACAACTCGCGGTAGTCTCCGTGGGCGATCTTCTCGTAGTACCGCGTCGGCGTGTAGCTTAGATAGCTGAAATAGAATGCCCACCGCACCGTCCTGGGCCCGTTGGCGGCCATGAACATCGCCGTCAGCAGGCTGACCACGACAAGCGTGGCCTGAGGCCTATTCGCGACATGCCGCAGCCGGCTCGTCCAGACCACAGTGCGGCCGATTCCTTCAAACATAGCCAGCAGGAAAATCGGCATGCACGGCAGCATGTATCGTTCGCGGATCGCCCAATCGCCGGTGACGAAAAGCGTACCGACCAGGTGCAGCACGAAGACGGTCGCCATGAGCCGCCGCCCCGCCCGCCAGGCCACCACCATGCCCACCACCATCATCGCCACAGCCGGCAGGCCGATCAACCAGGTAAGTTCCTGGCCGGTCAGGTACTCGGCCACCGTCTCCAAGAGATTCTCGCTCGCCGCGAAAGGCACCGTCTTCAGCCAGGCGATTATGCCGCTTGCCCCGGCGAGCACTCCGCTTTCGCCCCCGAACTTCAGCGTGTAGGCCGGCGTGTCGGGCGATATCTGACCGGCGATGGCCATCCACCCCCGCCACACGGCCACGGTCAGCAGGAGAATAACCCCCGCGACGATCAGTCGCCTGCCTCTGCGTGTAACGGCGGAGCGGTCCAACGCAAGGCCCACGGCGATCGGGCCAACCGTGAGAGCAACCGGTATGCGAATCGCTATCGCCGCGGCGGCCATCACACCGGCCAAGGCAAGCCACCCCCATCGCCCCCGCTGATAGCGAAGAGCCGCATACAACATAACCCACACGGCCAGCATGGCCGGCATGTCGGAAAGGATGCGGTGGGAGCTCGCGTAAAAGCGATACGACAAGCCCAAAACAAGCACAACGGCAAGGGCTGTTCTGCGGTCGCCGAGGCGCCCGACGGTCACGTACGTCATCCACAACGCCCCCAGGCCGCACAATGCCACCAGTAAGTTAGGCGAGACGAATCCATCCCCAACTTCGCCAGGCAGCAGCCTGACCCCCGCCAGAATCAGCGGAAAACCGGGCCCGACGGCATTGCTGGGCTCACCGTTGAAGGCATAGCCCTCGCCGGCCGCCAGCGACCTGCCGAGAGACTGATAAAGCCCGCTATCCGGAGTGGGCCACCACGTCCCGACCACCCCCACCAAGTGAAGAATTCCCAGCAACACGATCGTCCAGACCAACGCCTTGCGACTGGGCGGAAAGCTGCGTAGAGGACCCAACTGCGGCGGGCCTTCCTTGAGCGTAAAGATATTCTTTCTTTGGCGAGTCATCGTTTTGTCATGCGTTGCAGTGAAAGGTTGCACCCAGGCCGTCTCCGCAACGGCCATTGCTGAGATTATTCCCCCCCCTGCCATCAATTGCAAGCAAGCTCATCGCCCCGCTACCGTCAAATATTCTCAACCGACCAGGCGATTGCCAGCGCAGGCCCGCAAAGCTATACTACCGCCTCGCAAATGAAACCGAAGGTCCGGAAATTTCTGTTCTTGCTGGTCAAGCTCGCCGTCGCCGGCGGGCTGTTGGCGTGGGTCTTCTCACAGGTCGACTGGCGGGAAGTCGGCAGCATCCTGGCGAGCATCAGGCTCCTGCCGGTGGCGGGAGCGCTGACGGTGTCGCTCGCCACCACGGGGCTGATGGCCAGCCGCTGGCGACTGCTGCTGGGTGTGCAGAACGTAGCGATATCCTTCACCGAGGCGGTTCGCCTGACGTTCCTGGGGATATTTTTCAGTACCTTCGTGCCCGGCACGGTGGGCGGCGATTTGTTCAAGGCCTATTACGCCGCCAAACACACTCCCAACAAGGCCGGCGTGCTGGTAGGCACATTCATAGACCGCGCCATCGGCATGACAGGCCTGGCGCTACTATCGGCTGGCATGCTCGCCGTATCGGCGGCGGGCGGGCTGATCGACCCCGAACAACTCGCCATGCCGACCATTTCCATATCCATCATCTTGGCGGCGCTTGCACTGGGAGCGACGTTCATGTTCAGCGGGCGGTTCCGGAAACTCTTTCACCTGCAGAAACTCTACGGGCGACTGCCAATCGCCCACCACATAGAGGCCGCAGGAGAGGCAGCCATCGCCTACCGCCGCCGGCCGTGGCGATTGCTGGCGGCGCTGGGTATCACCGTCGTCTGCCACCTGCTGTTCATCATGTCAATCTCACTGCTTGGCCGCAGCCTGTCGCTGGATATCGCCTGGCCGCAATACTTCCTGTACGTGCCGCTGATCTACATCATCGGGGCTGTGCCCATCACTCCAGGCGGCATAGGGCTCATCGAAAAACTGTACGTGATGTTCTTCGTCGCCGCCGATCCCAGCGGGGTGCTGGCCCTGGCCCTGCTGGCTCGTATGATTCCGGTCGTCCTGAGCATGTTCGGCTTGTGGGTCTTCCTGTCAGGCCCCAGGCCGCCGAAGGGCGCCGTCATGCAGGCGGAACTCCAAGCCGCCGAAGACGCCATGCTGCAGGACCGCGCCGACTAACGCCTACTGCGTCAGCCCGTAACGTCGGCTGGCGGGGCTCCCGTCCCGCCAGCTCTTGCCAGCAGTTGCCGGTAGAGTTGCAAATGTGCCCCCGCCGTCGCCGCCAGCGAAAACTCCCGTTGGGAGATCTGTCGGCAGTTGGCGCCCATGTCGCGCCGGGCCACCGCGTCGCCCAGCAGCTCGGCGATGTTCCTGCCCAGGTGCGCAGCATTGCCGGGCTCGGCGAGCAGGCCTGTGCTGCCCGGCCGGATCCACTCGCCCACGCCCCCCGCCGCCAGCCCCGCCACCGGCAGGCCACACGACATCGCCTCCAACATCGTGTTGGGCAGGTTGTCCTCCGCCGACGGAATCGCCAGCACGTCGGCGGCGTTGTACAGACGCGCCATCTCCGCTTCGCCGGCCACTTGGCCCACGTGGCGATGTGCAACGCCCGCAGGCGGCGTCACTTCCGCCAGGCCGACCGTCATCAGCAGCAGGTCCGGCTGGTCGGCGATGCAGGCCAGCGCCTCCATCAACGCTCCGGCGCCCTTGCGGCGGTTGGTCAGGTCGTGGGCGATCATCAGCACGATCCGCGCGCCCGCGGGCAACTGCAGCTCGCGCCGCGCAGCCGACTTATCCGCCGGGGTGAACACGTCCGTGTCCACGCCGTTGGGGATGATCGTCCGCTCGAAGCGCCCCATCAGGCTGCTCTCGCCGGCCAGGTCCGTCATCCATTTGCTCGGCGCGACGACGGCGAGTCGATCGGCCGGCACCTGCGACATCGCCGCCGCCTTGCGCTGCCATATCCGCCGCGACAGGTCGTTCTCCCTGTCGCTGCCGAGCTGCGGGCACGCGCCGCACTCACCGGTGAATCGCCCGCAGCCGCCCGAGTAATGACACCCGCCGGTGAAGGGGTTCATGTCGTGCAGCGTCCACACGATCGGCGCCAGCCTGGCCGCCGCAGGCAGGAACTGGCCCACGTCCACCAACTCCGACACCCAGTGCAGGTGGATGATATCGCACTCGCCCACGAGCCCCGCCAACTCTCGGCCGAACGCGCTGCGGTCCGTGGAGAATAGCTCGCAATCGACAGGCCTGGTCCGCTGGTAGCACCGCATCGGCAGCGCGATCAGCCGCCGCCGCGCTGCCCGCCGCCAGCGCGTCAGCCCCGTAGCTGGGCCTATTTCGAGAACACTGTCGTCTGTCCCGTGCTTCCACGCGACGATCATGCGGGAACTCGCGCCCGCCAGTCGGAGTCCGTCGTGCAGCCGGCACGCTGCCCGCCCCGCGCCGCCAAGGACGTCGTACGTCGAGAGATGCACAACGCGAATCTGATCGCTCGCCATGCTCACTCGCCCCCTTTCAGCCGGCCGATGCGGCCTGTCTTCGCGTCGTAACGCAGCTTCATCATCCAGCGGTACGTCCTGCCGGGCAGCCCGCAGCGGGCCATGAACTTCATCAGCCACCTCAGCCGGCGGTAGCGTTTATTGGCGAGCAGCGCCTCGGCGTCGCTGTTGTCGCGTAGCGCCACATAGGCCTCACCGGCGGCGATGTCGGCCATCATCCGCAGCACAGCCGGTGGATGCTCGCCGTCGAACCGCTCCAGCCAGCTCGGGTGAATGTGTACGTTGTGCACGCGGAAGGGCCAGCTTATCGTCCCCAGGTAGTTCTCCTCAGCCCACGTCACAGCCCCCGCCGCGTAGTCGCCCCACGGCTGGGTGGCGTAGTACTCGCACTTCTCCTGCACCTGCCGCGGAAACAGCAGCGAGTAATGACGCATGCGAATGCCGAGCTGGGCAAGGTGTCGGCCGGTTAGCCATCGGCCCGCGCGCGTATCCGTGCCGTGGTCATCGACCACCGTCGGCGGGCGGTGGGCGGCGTACCGGTAGCCGGGCCCCCACTTGAACAGGCGGTGACACATGTCGAACTCGTGACGCAGGTACCACCCGTCGGCCACCACATCCAAGCTGCCCCAGAACGTGTCCTGCTGGAACGACGCCGCCGTGATGGTCGGGTCGTCGGCGAGCATTCGAATCACGCGACGCATGTCGTCCGGGTGGTAGAACTCGTCGATATCGATCTGCCACAAATAGTCGCCCGTGGCGAGGTCGGCGTAGGCTTGCGACTGGGCGTCCTTTTCGTCCCAAGGCCCGTCGCGCGTGACGATCTGCAGCTTGTCGTCCGGGTCGCGGTCCGCCTTGAAATGTCGCAGCGTGTCCAGCGTGCCATCGGTGGAATGGCCATCCTTCGTCGCCAGCGACGCAGCACCTTGGGCAGCGCCCTCGACTACTATTATCTCGTGAGCGAACGGGTACAGCGCCTCCAGGCAGTACCGCGTGAACGGTTCGCCATTGAAGACGATGATCCCGAAAGTAATCTTCGGCCGACTCCCACGTGGCATGGGCATCTTGCCCATGCGTCCCAGGGGCACCTGCCTGCCGGTAGGCACGGTCTTGCCCCTGGATACAGTTTCTTGCATGGGCAGGATGCCCATGCCATTCTTGCGTCCGCCAGCCAGCCGACCGCGACGCAACCACAAACCCAGCCTGGTCCGCCCGTAGCTCACAGCCAGCGATGTGCGGAGGGCGCGAAGCTTGTTCCGCATGCGGTAGCGCCGCGGGCAACATCGCTTGATGAACCGGAAGCTCTTGGATAACTGATACGACGACCGCCGCGAAAACAGCACGCGCCACGCCTGCAGCCATGTCAGGTGCGAGCCCTGCCGATAGTGAACGCCCGTCGTCTGCTCACTTTCGATATTGACGACTCTCGCCCGCAGCGAGATCACCAGCTCGAAGCCCGCCTGCCCCGCGCGATAGAAGAACTCCGTGTCGCCGCCGTAGTGCGGGAAGCGCCGCGCGTCGAAGTTGCCCGCGCGGGCGAATACTTCAATGGGAATGAGAGTGCCGCGCCCGTACAGCCAGTCCATCTCTCGCAGCTCGCCGATTTCGTTCAGTACGTCGTCAGTCGCCGCTGCCAGGTCGTCGGTGGCAAGGCCACGCAGACCGAGCTGCTCTCGCAACAGGTCCAGGCTGGTTACCCGCTTGCCGGCTGCCCAGTCCATGCGACAGCCCTGGTCGATGATCACGCCGCCATCCCCCTGCTTGCGACAGAAGGACGCCACCAGCGCCCGGCCGTTTGCCGCGCTCGCCTCGACGAGCGTCGCCACGTAGTCGTCGCCGAAGCTGATGTCGTTGTTCATGCACAGCACGAAATCCCCATCGCTCGCCGCGCCACTCACGTGGTCCACCCCCATCGCCATCGCGCCCGTCCACCAAAGTTCGCCGTCGCCGGTGAGGATTGTGACATCGGGAAACGCTGCTCGAATCGCATCGGCCGAGCCGTCGGTCGAGCCGTCGTCGATGACGACGATCTCCATTGGCCCGTGCGTCTGCCGGGCCAGCTCGCCCAGGCACGCGAGCGTCAGCTCACGCCCGTTGTGAATGGGAAGCAGCACGTAGACTGTCGCGGCGGTCGCGGCGGCCATCAGGTCACCCGCTGCCAGTCCAGCCGGGGCACGATGGGTCCGCGGCGGGCGGGTTCCCACAGGGGCGAGTCGTCGCTCCCGCCGGCGACGGTTATGGCCACGGCCGCCTCGGTGTCCTCCGCCCGTAGCAGCCAGCGATTCTTGTGGATCGCCGCCTGGACGACTACGCGGTAATCGCCCTCGTTGAGCAGCGCCACGGGCAGCTCGGCGACCAGGCGGTTCATGCCCACGGCCAGCCGGGGCCAGCCGCCTTCCGGGCCGTCCGTTTGATAACTGTGGAACAGGTACGTGCCGGCGGTGTCGTAAACGGCCACGCCGATCGTCAGATCGTCGCAGGCGCGTTTGAGTTCGAAGTCCAGCTCGACGCTCACTCGCTCGTCCCGCCGCACGATGGGGTCCGCCACGTGGCCGGCTGCGTCCATCAGCGCCAGGCGGACGGGGCGGATGACGTCGGTGTCCGGCGGGTCGGCTGTCTGCTCGGCGAGCCACACCTGGCCCGCGTGCGGCGCGGCGGCGGCCAGGTAGGCGCGCACGCCTTGTTCGACGTCGTCATAGTGACTCGCCTGCCCCGCCTGGAGGACCATGGCGCGGTCGCACAGGCTGCGCACGGCGGCCATGTTGTGGCTGACGAACAGCACGGTCCGGCCGCCGCGGGCGACGTCACGCATTTTGCCGAGGCACTTCTTCTGGAAGGCCACGTCGCCGACGGCCAGCACCTCGTCGATCAGCAGAATCTCCGGCTGAAGGTGGGCGGCGATCGCGAACGCCAGACGAACGTACATGCCACTGGAGTAACGCTTCACGGGCGTGTCGAGGAAGCGTTCGATCTCGGAGAATGCGACGATCTCGTCGAACCGCGCGATGATTTCACGCTTTCGCATGCCGAGTATCGAGCCGTTGAGATAAATGTTCTCCCGCCCGGTGAGGTCCGGGTGGAAGCCCGTGCCGACCTCGAGCAAGCTGCCCACTCGGCCGGTGAGCTTGGCTTGGCCCGACGTGGGGGGCGTGATGCGGCTGAGCACTTTCAGTAGCGTCGTCTTGCCCGAGCCGTTGCGCCCGATGACGCCGAGCACCTCGCCGGCCTGAACGTCGAAGGATATGTCGCGGATCGCCCACAGATCCTCCGTCGCCCCGCCACGAACGAAGGGGCGCGTCAGCCAGCTTGTCATCACGTGGCGCAGGCCGTCCTGGCGGGCGCGTCCGTGATGGATGCGGTACCGCTTGGACAGCTCGCGTGCCTCTATGACGCACTGGGCCATGTTATCGTCGTCCTGCTTTCATGTGGGTCATATCACGTCCGCGAACGTTCGCTCCATGTAACGGAACACCGCCAGCCCGCCAACCAGCAGCACTGCAGCCACGCCGATGGACAAGCCGAAGCACGCCGCCGGCATGCCGCCGCTATCGCCGCCGAGCAGCACCCAGCGGAACGCGTCGATCACGGCGACCATCGGGTTGAGCGAGTACGCCCACCGCCACGGGCCCGCCACTTGGCCGCTGGCGTAGCCGACCGGCGAGATGAACATGCCGAGGGTCATCAGGAACGGTACGAGGTGCATCACGTCGCGGTAGCGTGCGTTGAGGGCGCTCAGCAAGAGCGCCGGGCCCAACGCCGTTAGAATCGCAAGCAAGCTCACTGCCGGCAGCAGCACGAGTCGCCAGGTGGGGAGCCAGCCGAGGATGATCATCATCACGGCGAAGACGGCCAGCGATACCGCAAAGTCCACCAGCGCCGTTATGCAGGCGGCGGCGGGTATTATCAGGCGTGGGAAGTAGACTTTCTTGATCATCTCGGAGGATGTGACCAGCGAAGCCGTGCCGCCCGTAACGCTCTGCCAGAAGAGCAGCCACGGCACGACCCCCGCCAGTGCCAGCAGCTTGTATGGTGGGCCGTCGGAAGTAAAGTTGCCCACGCGGCTGAAGACGACGGTCAGCGTGATCATCGTCACCACGGGCCTGATGACGGCCCAGAGAATGCCGATCACCGTCTGGCGGTACCGCCCGAGTATGGACCGCTTGGCCAGCGCGCCGAACAGCTCGCGGTAGTCCCACAGTTCGCGCACGTTAAGGTCCAGGCCTCTCGGCGGGCGGATGATGTGCTCATGTCGGACGTCAGGCTGGGTCATGGAGTTGCCCTACCGGCGGCGCGCCGGTGTGCGAACATTAGAGCAAATCCGCCCCGCGCTGACAACCCGCCGGCCATCCGGCCTCAATAGCCCAGCCAGCGCCGTCTACATCGCCATCGGCGCCACGGACCAAAACAGCATGCCCAACGCACCCAGCGCCGGCATCAGTGGCAGTGCGACGGGAGCAGCAACCGCGGGCGAAGCCGCGACTGGCGCGAGCATCACTAGAAGACCAAGACCAAGAACCGAGATACCCATGTCTCATCCCTTTCATTAGAATCGCAATGCTGTAATGCTACGCCTGCAAGAGCAAATAAGTCAAGGAGTTCCGCGCCTTGTCCCGCCAGTGTTGACGAATTCGCTCCCTTGCAGTACCATTCCTTCTGGCCGTTGGAAACTCGTGAGGCCAACTCGCGACCGGCGGCGCACCGTTGTCGCCAGGCATCGCCGCACCGTCCGACCGACACTTTATTGACATCTGCCAGGAGTTGCCATGCCTAGAATCCTGCGATGCAAGGATCTGCCAGAGGCCGTCGAATACCTCACCGAAGAGGGTAACGACTGCGCCAACGTAGCCGCCTATCTCCACGCCGCCGGCGTTACCAAGGCCCGAGCCATCGAACTGCTGACGGCAGCAGGCTTCGCCGACGACCGCACCCTCCCCGCCACCGCAGCACTCTACGCAACGCTCAAGACGCGCATCGTCGAACGGATGAGGACGCTCCGCACAATGCGAGAAGCCAACGGGGACGACAACGGCGAATCTTGCACCGATGAATGACTCGCCACCGGCTGATGCCTATAATGCTTTGGCCCGACGGAGAATAGCTACTCATGGCAAAATGCCCTGGTCAAGATACACGCTACTGGACGTCTGACGACGCCTACGAAATCCGCTGTCCGCACTGCGGGCGCGATATGGAATTCTTCAAGGACGAGCCCGTCCGCACCTGCCGATCCTGCCACAATAAAGTGACCAATCCGCGGATCGACCTCGGCTGCGCCGAGTGGTGCAAGTTCGCAGCCGAGTGCCTTGGTGTAATGCCCCAAAGCGGCGACGTCGTCGGCTCGTTGTGTGAGCGCGTTATCGAGCAGATGCGGGAGACCTTCGGCGACGATCAGCCGAGAATAAGCCACGCCCTGGCCGTGCTGGACTACGCCGAGCAGATGCTGAAATTCCAGCCGGAAGTATCGGGCCTGGTCGTGCGGGCGGCGGCGATTTTGCATGATATCGGCATCCAGCAGGCCGAGCGGACACACGGTAGCTCGGCGGGCAATTTCCAGGAGATCGAAGGCCCGCCGATCGCCCGAAAGATACTCACCTCGCTTGATGTCGAGACGGAAGTCATCGACCACGTCTGCGAGATCGTGGGCAGCCATCATTCCGCTAAGGACATCGACACGCCGGAGTTCCAAATCATCTGGGACGCCGACCATCTCGTGAACATCCCCGCCGCCCGCCCCGACAAGAGCCCAGCCCAGCTCCGCGAACTGATCGACACGCTCTTCCGCACCGACGCCGGGCGGCGTCTGGCCGAAAAGCTCTGGTTGGCGGGCTGAGCTTTCCAATCGTATCTTTTCATGTAGAGACGCTATTCAAGCGCCCCCCTCGACAGGTCGATCAAGAGTTAGCGGCCCGTGCGGATCGGCAATATTCCGGTTGCGCCCGCCTCGGTCGACAGGGGAGTTCGTTGGCATAACACACACGGTCAAATTGTCTTGAGTAGTCGGCTCGAGTGGTTGGACTGATGCGACAGTGTCCCACCACACCAGGCGATGAGTGAGGATCGTATGATGAAACGCGGGACAAAGGTCATACCCAGCAGAGACGGCAGCAAGCCGGCCCGTTCGAAAACACAGCGATACATTGGCATTGCCGCAGCGGTATCCATCGGCGCTGCGGTGTCGGTGGCCTTGTTTGCAACGGTTATCTCCTGGAAGTGGTCCAAGGCACAGGGGGAGTTTCAGCGGATATCCCAGGATCGTGCAGCCCTGATCAAGCGGCTAGTAGGCGACAATCTGGCAGTCGTCCAGTCATTGGGCCCATTCTTCTCCAGAGCGGAAGCACTTCGTGGGGGCAATATGCGCACGCTTCGCGACGAGTTCCGCACCTTCGCCTCACCTATGCTAATACAGCATCCGGACCTTCAAGCTTTCAAGTGGGTGCCGCGTGTCACGAGAGACGCGCGGAGCAACTTCGAGCGACAAGCACGCAATATCGGCCTGCATGAATTCCAGATCATCGAGAAGGCGGCTCAAGGGGAAATGGTCTCCGCCCATCAGCGCGACGAGTACTTCCCGGTGCTCCTGGCCGAGCCCGTGGAAGGCAACCAGATACCGGTCGGCTTCGACGTGGCGTCCAACCCAAGGCGCCTCAAGGCCCTCTTGCGATCCCGCGATACAGGCCACACCGTGACAACGGGCAGAATCGTACTCGTGGAGGAAACAGGCACCGAGTTTGGGACCTTGGTCTGCCAGCCGGTGTATCAGCCAGGCAAGCCGGTGGACACTGTAGAGCAGCGCCGGCAAAATCTGATTGGGTTCGCCCTTGGCATACTCCGCGTCGGCCCGTTGGTTGACGGCGCGATATCGCTAATGACGCCACAAGGTATTGATGTCCGCATTATCGACGTGTCGGCCGACGAGGACAAACAGTTCCTCTACGCCTACTCGGCAGAGACGCGCCGCTCGTCCAGCCGCGACGAGAGCGCTTCCATGCTGGCGCCAATGCGATACCGCGAAACATTTACAGTTGGCGGCAGGACGTGGGAGATTATCTGCACGCCGACCCAAGGGTTCCTCGCCGCCCACAAGGCTTGGGAGCCATGGGTCGCTCTGTTGGTGGGCTATCTCCTCACGGGCACGATCGTGCTTTACATAAGCGGCGCCATGCGTCATGCAGCACTGGCACAGAGCCTAGTCAAGCAGGTCAGCGCGGCGAATCACAACCTGGGCGAAGAAATAACGCAACGCAAGAGAGCCCAACGGCAACTCGCCCGTGCCAATCACGACCTGGGGCACATAAACTCATCCCTCGAACAGCGCATCACGGAGAGGACGGCCGACCTCCTCGACTCCAACAAGCACCTGCGGCAAGCACAGGCGGATCTCGTGCAGACCGAGCGGATGACAGTTCTGAACCGACTTGTCGCCGGCGCAGGCCATGAGATCAACACGCCCACCATCGCTATTCTCAACGTCTCGGCCAACGCCCTTGAACATCTGGAACAACTGATGGCGTTGCAGATGCAGGTGTGCGAGCTACCGGCCGAAACGCGCGACTGGCTCACCGACACGCTGGTGAACATATTCGCCACCCCAGCCGTGAGTAGCCATGCGGCCGATCGCGCCTGCCGAGACGATATCGAAAAGCGCCTTCGGGATGCGGAAGCTCCCACCCCCGATCGCCTAGCTGCGGTGATCGTGGACTGCGGCCTGGCCGATGAGCCACTTGAGCCCGCTCTGGTGTCGCGACTTTCCGATCAGACAGTGCTGTCAATGCTGGAACATGCCGCAGCCATGAGAACGTCGGTCAGCGTATCCACATCCGGCGCCAAGAAGATCGCCCGGATCGTCGCGGCAATGCAAGCCTACTCCCGCCCCGACGGCGAAATGGTCGACACCGATATCAATGAAAGCCTCGCCGACGCGATGGTCCTCTCGCAACACGAGACAAAGCACATCGCCGACGTGGTGACAGATTTCGCGCCAGACCTGCCGCCAGTGGAATGCGGGCCGGAGCTGTCGCAAGTGTGGTCCAATATCCTCAACAACGCCTGCGATGCAATTCAGGAATCGTCGCCCGCGGTGAAAGGGTGCATCTCCCTACGCACACTGGTCCACGGCGACGATGTGATAGTGCAAATCGCCAACGATGGCCCGCCGATACCGTCAGGCAACCTCACGAAAATATATGAGCCGTTCTTCACCACCAAGCCTGTAGGTAAGGGCACGGGCCTGGGGCTGAGCATTTGCGCGAGCATCCTCAAGCGACACAAGGCTGCCATGGTCGCACGCAACGAAGCTGGCAGCGTGGTCTTCGAGGTGACCTTACCCGTCAGTCATCCCGCAGCCGACAGCGACCAGGCCGATCAGTCGGTCCACGGCAAGGTGCGGCGGACGTAGCGTTTAGCTGCTGCGCGGGAATTGAAGTGCTGGCTTAGGGGCCGCGCCGACTGGGCGACCGAATTCGGCGCCTTCGGCGGATCAGTCGGCAAGGCCAGCCAGGATGCCGTCCACGTCCAGATACTCGGCTACCAGACAGATCGCTGCGTTTATCTTCTCGTGGTCGTCTGGGGTGATCTTGAAGGTCGTCTCGTGAAACTTGCTGGCCGCCCGGTAAGTGTCTTCCTTGACAAGAATTGCCGGCAATTGCAATTCCTTGAACATCCTCACGTACTCATCGCCCGGATGAAATCCCCCGGTTATGATCAGCCCGGAGACCAACGGGCCACCTTGCCGGCTAATCATATATGCCCGCAGCGATGCCTTCATATTAGCGTGGTTGTCGCCAGGAGTTATGACCAGCGTGCCCCGACGGAGGTGGTCGATCATGTGCCCCGGCTCCATCGCCGCGATGATCGTGTGGGACACTATGTTCCGCATGCCCTGTTCGCCGCTGAGCAGCTCGCCCTTGAGCAAGTCCTGCACCTGCTGCATCGTTGGGCAAGAGAGTTCCTCCTCGAACGGCACGGTGCCATAGGAACGTATGCCCAGATTGGCCAGCCCCTGCGTGGTGGCCTTCATTACGCGAGTGTACTTCTGTGGCCAAACCTTGTTGATAACAGCACCTAGGAGCTCCGTGCCCTGGGACTTCAGGAACCCCCCGCACAGCGCCACGTCGTCAATAGCTCGCCCGATGCCCCCGCCGGCAATCAGCAGCGCCCTGGCATTGATGCCCTGAATCACATGCGCCGACGACAGCCCCAAGCACGAGCCCATCGCCACGTGACCCATGCTTTCGACGATCAGGATGTCGTTCTCATCGGCCAGCCTCTTGCAAGTTTCCTGAATCCTGACCATCTGGTCGGCCATGTCGAGATCGTATATCTCCTTTTCTACGCGACCTTTATTGAGAGCGATCACCATCTCCGCCTGGTCGCATCCCTCTTCCCCCAGGAGGCGCGAGACGACCATCGCGTCGTCGTGAAGGCGGTGATCGTCTATCTTCGACACCCGCTGGCCGAGCGGCTTGGTGTAAGCTACGGTCAGGCCACGCTTTCTAAACGAGTGCAGCAAGCCCAACGACAGCGTGGTCTTGCCGACGTCGCGTCTTGTGCCGGCGATGTATAACGGTCGCATAAGTGTTTACCTAGCCTCGTTATCGGCCAGAGCTGCAATCGAATCAAGCAGACAGCCGCGCCACGATCGACTCGGACATCACCACGATATCTTCCACGCAGAAGAACTCCTCGATGTTGCCCGGCAGCAGCAGCGTCGCCGATGGCGGGAAATCTTCGTCGGCGGCGTACCATATCAGACGTGTCGTAAGTCGCGGCGCAAACAGTATTTCAAACGCCGCATCCCCGCCTTCCACTTCCCTGCCACCCACCGACTCGACGCTCGCCCGCAGCGTCGCCAGGTCTCGCCCCGCCGTCGCGCACAGTCGCCCATTGACGCGCTGACTGTACACCTTCGCGTAAGTCCTTGCACCCGATATGGTTGCGAACGTAATCTCCGGCGGGGTGCTCGGCGGCCTGCCCGTGATCGCCAGATAGTGCAGCGCCAACAGTCGCAGGAAAGGCTTGACCGGCTCGGCGGATGAGTCGCGAACGTCCCCGCTTGTAATATCTATATCTAACGTCTGGTACAGCACTTGCAGACGCCATGCGTCCCCTGCTCGCTCCGCGCCCAGCCAGCTCAACTGCTCAGCCGACTGACCAGCCAATGTCGCCACAGCCATATCCGTGGCGTCTTGCAGGTTGTGCTGCGGCGGGGGGACTTGCGGTTTCATCTCAATACTCCTGCCATCACCAGCCGCCGCCCCCCCCGGCCGCCGGCTGAGCGACACTTTTTGCCGCACCTTGCCACAGCTCACCGGGCCTTGCCGCCAAACGCCTGTTATTGCCGCCTCAGCGACGTCATTTGCGCGCGCTCGCGCCGTGCCAACCCGAACTCAGCATCTCGGCCGCGCGACTCCGCCGCGCCGCCTCCGCCGCGCCGCGCACCTTCCGATCTGTCGCCGCCGCGCCCTAGCGCGCCGCCGCGAGGTCCGAATCGCAGGAGATCATTTTTTCCAGCAGCAGCTCAGCCGTGATCGCCGAATCCATCAGGTCGGTGTCCAGCGGATCCATGATCGCCGCGTCGAGCCCCGCGCCGATACACATCGCGAGGTACGTCCGGTTGATCAGGCTCCGATTGCTGCACCGCTGCGAGACGTTGCTAAGCCCCAGCAGCAGATGCGGCGCGGGGTCGGCGAAGTTCTTCAGTTGCGTGATCGCTTCCATGCAGTGCATGGGTGTCTTGGGCGACACGTTCACGGGCAGGATGATCGGGTCGATGAACATCTTGTCCATCGGCACGCCGCCGTCCATCGCCATGGCGAGTATCTGTGCGCCGAGTTCCACTCGCTTGTCCAGCGAGCCGGGCACGCCGTCGGCGTCGATGGTCAGGCCGATGAGCCCCGCGTCGTTGGCGGCGGCCAGACCGACGTACTCAACGACGGTTTCGACATCAGCCTTGGTGGAGTTGATGATCACCTCGCCGGGCACCTTGGGAATGACGGCTTGCATGACATCCCACTTGGCTGTGTCTATCGCCAGTGGCGCGTCGGATACTTCCCGCACGCACTCGACCAGCCAGAGCATTGCGCCCTCGGCGTCGCCGGAGGCCGGCCCCACGTTGATATCCAGCGCCGTTGCCCCGGCTGCCATCTGTCTGGTGGCCAGGTCCTTGATTACTTCGGCGTTCTTATCCACGATCGCCTGCTTGACGTCCTGGAACATTCCATTGATGCGTTCGCCTATAACGTACATTGCTCTTTTCCCTTTCTCGGGGTAGTCCTAAATGTAGCTCGCCGCGCCGGGCACGTGGCACGGGCATCTTTCTTCGTGGCAGGGGCATCTTGCCAGTGCGTGGCAGGGGCATCTTGCCCCTGCTGCCTTGCTTCTTCTTCTTCTTCTGCTGCTGCTGCTGTTGCTGCTTCTACTGCATCCGGGAGCAAGACCTGCCTGCCGGTAGGCAGGTGCTCCCGGGACGCCCCCGTACGGGGGCCACTTAACAACAAATCATGGGCAAGATGCCCATGCCACTTAACAACAAATCATGGGCAAGATGCCCATGCCACTTAACAACAAATCATGGGCAAGATGCCCATGCCACTTAACAACAAATC